>BNJU01001683.1_pt1 | contig 137549 bp, 189 predicted proteins | sample 8539281 | NCBI WGS metagenome assembly BNJU01 (sample SAMD00202456, study PRJDB9452) | human saliva metagenome | isolation source: human saliva | place: Japan | reverse complement strand
ACGCCCACGGCGGCACCTGGCACCACGGCGACGTGTGGGATCCGGCGAGACCTTCCCGACGAACCTGGGCGGCACCACCCGCACCCTTGATGAGGCCGACGGCGTCGTCGCCCCTCGGCCCGGGTCTGCTGAGCCTGAGCGGCATCACCGCCCTGACGACTCGGCCTCGCTGCTGCTCACCCAGGACGAGTGGGTCCAGCCCCGCGAGCCCGGCAACCGCCTGGCCGACGGGGCGCAGGACCTCACGTCTTCGGCTACGGCCAGGACTACCAGGAGGCGCTGCGGGACTCTTCCGCCTCACCGGACCCAGCCCCCTCATCCCGCGGGCGCTGCTGGGCAACTGGTGGAGCCGCTACCACCCTCACAGCGACCAGAGTACCTGGCGCTCATGGACCGTTTCGCCGCCGAGGAGCTGCCCTTCTCCGTGGCCGTCATCGACATGGACTGGCACGTCACCGACATCGACCCGGCGATCGGCACGGGCTGGACCGGCTACACCTGGAACCGGGAGCTGTTCCCGGACCCGGCGGCCTTCCTGGCCGGCCTGCTGACGAGCGGGGCATGCTCACCACGCTCAATGTGCACCCGGCCCAGGGGGTGCGCCGCCACGAGGAGGCCTATGAGGAGGTCTGCGCCGACCTGGGTCTGGATGCGAGCACCGGGGAGGACGTGCCCTTCAACATCGCCGACCGGGACTTCGTGGGCTCCTACTCGCGCCTCCACCACCCCTGGAGGACGAGGGATGGACTCTGGTGGCTGGACTGGCAGCAGGGCGGCTCCACGACGGTTCCCGGCCCGGATCCGCTGTGATGCTCAACCACGTCCACTACCTCGACTCGGGTCGCGAGCGCCCGGCGGCCGGCGGCTGGCTGGAGCGCGCCGCCCGTGACCTTCTCGCGCTTCGCCGACGCCTCGAGCCACCGCACCCGGTGGGCTTTCTCCGGGACACGATCATCAGCTGGGACTCTCAGCTCCAGCCGCGCTTCACGGCTCACGGCCGCCAACATCGGCTACTTCTGGTGGTCCAACGACATCGGTGGGCACATGTTGGGCGGCAGCGACGACGCGATGGCGGCCCGCTGGTTCCAGCTGGGCTGCTTCTCCCCCATCAACCGCCTGCACTCGTCGAACTCGGGCTTCACGTCCAGCGAGCCCTGGCGCTACTCGCGTGACGCCCGCGCCACGATGGAGGCTCACCTGCGGCTGCGTCACCGGCTGGTGCCCTACCTGCACACGTGGGCGCGCCGCTCGGCGAGTGAGAGGGTATCGCCCGGTGCGCCCGGGTTCACCACGACCACCCACGTGAGCTGGCCGCCTACGAGCACCGGGGCAGCTTCTACTTCGGGGATCTGCTGGTGGTGCCCTTCACCTGCCGGCTCGATGAGACCACCGGTCTGGGGCGGGAGCTGACCTGGCTGCCCGACGGCGTCTGGTACGACCTGCCCACGGGTCGCCGCTAGCGAGGCCACCACCGGCGGGCGCGGGCGCATGCTGAGCCTGTCTCGCCCCTGACCGGATCAGGGGTGCTGGCCCGGCCGGCTCTGTGACCCCTGGCCGGGAACCCGACAGAGGCGGCCGGGGACAATCCGCGCGAGCTGGAGATCGTCGTCGTGCCCGGGGGCTCGGGAAGCCACCCTGGAGGAGGACGACGGCTCGGCACAGCCCGGGACGACCGCATCGCCCGCACCCACATGACGCTGACCTGGCCCGGAGGACGAGGACGGCGCCGACGTGGTGCTGCGCATCCGCCTGGAGGGCGGCCGACGTCGTGCCGGCCTCGCGGCTGGTGACGGTGCGGCTTCTGGCCGGTCGGGTGGCCGGCGCCTGGCTGGGGGTGGGTGAGCGGGCGCGTCGGCTGGCCACCGAGGAGGCCAGTGGGGACGGCTTCACCCTGGGGGCCGGGACGTTGGTGCACCTGGAGGAGCTGAGCCGCCAGGACCTCATCGACGGCGTCCAGCTGGTCGCTCGCGGCACGCAGCACTCCCCGGCCGACTGGCGCAATGAGGTCCACACGATCCTGGACGGGGCGCGGGTGGAGTGCATGGCCGAGGACCTGGCCTGGGACGCGGTGCAGCAGGGGCCTGAGCGGAACCGCCCTGCTGGGTGAGCTCGAGGCTCTGGGCCTGCCGGAGACGCTGCGGGCGGCCGTGGCCGAGGTGCTCCCCACTCCTGAACAGGCCCGAGCACCGACTCCGGCAGGGGCGGCTCGAATGGACCGACAGGGCGCATCCGGCCGCCGCTAGGCTGCTGGGTATGAGTGAGAGTCCCACCCCGCGCTTCCCGGAGGCCGAGCCCTACTTCGTCGGAGACGAGCGCACCAACCGCGAGCGCATGCTCGCCGGTGACTGGTACGTCTCCGACGACCCGACAACGCCAGGATCGCCGCCCACGCCCGCACGATGCTCCACCGCTTCGAGCGGGCCTTCGCCGAGGTGAGGAGGACTGCTGGGATCTGCTGCGCTCGGCGATCCCGGGCTGGGTGACCAGGCTCGCCTGCTGCCGCCGGTGCGCGTGGACTACGGGGACAACATCACCGTGGGTGAGGGAACCTTCGTCAACTACGGGCTCGTGGCCCCTCGACGTCGCCCGGATCAGTATCGGCGCGCACTGCCAGATCGGCCCGAACGTCCAGCTGCTCACGCCGAGTCCACCCCTGGAGCCGACGCCGCGCGCCTGCTCCTGGAGGCGGCCGACCCCATCACGATCGGGGGACAACGTGTGGCTGGGCGGCGGGGTCATCGTCTGCCCCGGCGTGACCATCGGGGACAACTGCGTCATCGGCGCGGGCTCGGTGGTCACCAGGACGTTCCTGCCAGCAGCCTGGCGGTAGGGCAACCCGGGTCCGGGTGCCAGCGCTCGATGACTCCACCTTCGGCCCACGCCATCAGCACCGCCTCAGGAGACGCCGCAATGAACCCCGAGACCTTTTCCGACCTGGCCGCTTCCAGCACCCGTGCGGGACTTCGGGCTGATCCCGTACCGCCTGAGGTCATCGAGGAGATCCTGGAGGATGCCCGCCAGGCACCGAGCTGGTCAAACACGCGCCCCTTCATGGTGGCGCTGGCCACCGGTGAGCAGGCGGACCGTCTGCGGGCGGCCTACGTCAAGGAGTTCGATGCCACCCTGCCCGTCCAGCACAAGGAGCGCGGGGCGATGGCCCGCCTGGCCCTGAGCGGCAAGGCGCCCGACGGTGACTACCGGACCTGGGCGCCCTACCCCGCGGACCTGCTGCCCCACTCCCAGGCGGTCGGCGGTCGGCTGTACGCGCACATGGGTATCGCCCGCAAGGACCGCGATGCCCGTGACGCGGCCGCCCGCCGCAACCGTGAGGCCTTCGGCGCCCCGGTCATCGGTTTTGTCCTGGTCCACAAGGGCCTCATGCCCTTCGCCGCGCTCGACGCCGGGATCATGCTGCAGACCCTGTTCCTGTCCGCCAAGGCCCACGGCGTCGACTCCTGCCCCCTGGGGGTCCTGGCCACCTGGCGCCGCCCCTTCGACGCCGAGTTCGAGGCGCCGTCGGACTACCGCCTTATCACGGGCTTCGCCCTGGGTTACGCCTCCGAGGCCCCGGTCAACGACTTCCGGGCCGAGCGGCGCCCCGTGCGCCTGGTGCCCGCCCGCACCTGACCTGGCCCTGACTGGGGTGGGCGCTCACCCAGCGCTGCGCTCATTGCCGACGGCGTCCCCAGGATGGGGCGGCGCCAGCAGGGCGGACGACGAGCCCGCGCCGGCGGACCGCCAGCAGCATGGCACAGCCCGGCCGCCGTGCACACGATGACCGCGACGACGGAGCCCTCGATCCCCATGGCACCACCGGTGAGCAGGTCGGGGCCGGTGAAGCGGGCCTCGATGAGTCCGCGTCCCGACCCGGTGCCGGAGATGTCGGAGCCGAAGATGCCGCCCTGGACGAAGTTCCAGGCGGCGTGCACCCCGATCGCCAGCCACAGGCGCCGGGTGAGCAGGTAGCAGGCGCCCAGCAGGATGCCCGCCTCCAGTGCGATCGCGACCGCACCGAAGACGGTGGCTTGAGGGTTGCCGAGGTGGGCGGCACCGAAGAACACGGCGGTGATGGCCAACGCCCACCAGGTCCCCACCCACCCTTCGATGAGGCGCAGCATGACACCTCTGACGAGGATCTCCTCGGTGAATCCGGCGACGATGCCGGCTTGGAGACCGGCGAGGATCCCCGTGCTCCAGCCGACATCCACCACGTGGTAGGAACCGAGCAGGGCCAGAACCGCGATGACGGCGCACGCGAGCAGCGCTCCATGGCCAGGCCGACCAGGAGCTCGCGCAGTGCCGCCCAGCGCCCTGCCCAGCTCACATGACGGGCCCGGCCACCGACGAAGCGCACCACCAGCCAGTACCCGAGCAGGGTCAGGGGCACGGCACTGATCGCGATGATGAACGCGGCACCCGGCCTGGCTGCCGCCCCGCCCCCGAGTCGCACGAGTCCAGTCGCCACCGCCACCATCCCGACGATCATCTGAGCGCCGACGACGACCACGACCCCAGAAGAAGCTGAAGCCAGCCGAGGCGCTCCGCCTTTTCGCGCAGGGATGCGCCACTGGGGACTGACCGGGACGAGCCGGTCCAGAAGGCGAGAGGCCCGAGGCGCTACCGATGACGCTGGAGAGGAGGCCGGGGTGCTCTATGACCCCAGTGTTCCCCGTCTGCCGGTCGCCGTACCTCCCCCGCCAGGAGGAACCGGCGCCCACTGATTTCAGCACGGTGTCCGATACCGCGGGAGGTGGGCGAGGATAGATCCGTCAGATTTTGGCGACGGGGGCGTAGCGCAGGATGAGGCGCTTGGTGGTGGGGGCGCCGTCGATGACGAACTCGACGCGGGCGGTCAGGGACCGCCCCTTGCCCTCCAGGCCGACGACAGTGCCCACCCCGTAGGAGTCGTGGCGCACCTGGTCGCCGGTTCTCAGCCCGGCGACGGCTGCGGGCAGGTCCTGTGAGGCGGCGGCGCCGGGCCGGCGAGGTCGCTCTGCTTGCCGCGAGCCTCGAGGCGGGCGGAGGCGCGCTGGCGGCCCGGTCCTGGGCGGTCTCCACGCGCCCCAGCTTGCCCGAGCGCTTGGTGCCTGCACCCACGGGCGGGGCGAAGTCATCGTCGTCGGAGTAGGCGCTCTGCCGGGAGGCGCCCGAGCGCCGTCCGCCCGAGCCGAAGCCGCCCTCGCCCCAGCTGCTGCCCCAGCCGGTGCCGCCGCCGCGCAGCGCCTCCATGGAGGAGGCCAGGCGCTTCCAGTCGATGGTCTCGGCCGGAACGTCGTCGAGGAAGCGGGAGGCGGGCATGGCGTTGGCGGCTCCCCAGGCCGAGCGCACGGCGGCGCGGGTGAGGTAGAGGCGCTCGCGGGCGCGGGTGAGGGCCACGTAGGCCAGGCGCCGTTCCTCGGCGAGCTCGGTCTCCTCGGTCAGGGAGCGGGCGTGGGGGAAGGTGCCGTCCTCCATGCCGGTGACGAAGACGACCGGGAACTCCAGGCCCTGGCGGTGTGGACGGTCATGAGGGTGATCTGGCCCTGCTCCTCGGCCTGCCGGGCGTCCTCGTCCTCCAGGTCAGCGCTGGGCGGGAGCTGGTCGGAGTCGGCCACGAGTGAGACGCGTTCGAGGAAGTCAGCCAGGGTGCCGTCGGGGTTGGCGGCCTGGAAGTCGCTGGCCACGGAGTGCAGCTCGGCGAGGTTCTCCACGCGGGTGGCGTCCTGGGGGTCGTCGCTGGCGCGCAGCTCGGCGAGGTAACCGGAGGCGTCCAGGGCGGAGTCGAGGACGTCGGCGACGCCGTCTCCGGCGGTGACCATGTGGCGCAGGGTGGTGAGCAGCTCGTGAAGCCGCGCACCCGGTTACGGGCCCGGGTGGTCAGGCCCTCGACCTCGGGCGGCTCGCCGGCCCCGGTGGCGGATGGGGCCTGCCCGTCGGTCTCCTCGGTCTCGCCTGTCTGAGCCTCGCGGGGGGCTCCGGCGGCGTCGGCGACGGCTTGCCCGAAGGAGACGGAGTAGTGGGCGGCGTGCTCGGCCAGGGCGCCCTCGGCCTTGTCCCCCAGACCGCGCTTGGGGACGTTGAGGATGCGGCGCAGGTTGACGTCGTCGTCAGGGTTGTCGACGGCGCGCAGGTAGGCGATGGCGTCCTTGATCTCGCGGCGGTCGTAGAAGCGGGTGCCGCCGATGACCTTGTAGGGCTGTCCGGCGCGCATGAAGGCCTCTTCAAGGGCGCGGGACTGGGCGTTGGTGCGGTAGAAGACAGCGACGTCGCGAGGGCGTACGCCGTGCTCGTCGGCCAGGCGGTCGACCTCCTGGCTGATCCAGCGGGCCTCGTCGTGCTCGGAGTCGGCGACGTAGCCGGTGATGGGGGCGCCGTCGCCGGCGGCGGTCCACAGGTTCTTCGCGCCGGCCGCTGTTGCGGGAGATGACGGCGTTGGCGGCCGAGAGGATGTTCTGGGTGGAGCGGTAGTTCTGCTCCAGCAGGATGGTGCGCGCCGAGGGCTAGTCCTCCTCGAACTCCTCGATGTTGCGGATGGTGGCGCCGCGGAAGGCGTAGATGGACTGGTCGGAGTCACCGACGACGGTGAGCTCTCCGGTGGCAGGGCTGAGCCGGCCCCGGAGGTGCCGGGCCCGCCGACCAGCTCGCGCACGAGGACGTACTGGGCGTGGTTGGTGTCCTGGTACTCGTCGACCAGGATGTGGCGGAAGCGGCGCCGGTACATCTCGGCCACGGCCGGGCGGGTCTGGAGCAGGGCGACGGTGCGCATGATGATGTCGTCGAAGTCCAGGGCGTTGGCGGCGCTCAGGGCGCTGGGCGTAGGCGCGGTAGACCTCGGTCAGGTGGCGTTCGAGGGGGTTGAGGTGACGGCGCGCTCGGCGAACTGGGCCGGGGTGATGAGCTCGTTCTTGAGGTCGGAGATGCGGTGGGCGAAGGTCTTGGGGGTGAAGCGCTTGGGGTCGATGCCCAGTTCGCGCACGATGAGGGTGATGAGGCGGGTGGAGTCGGCGGCGTCGTAGATGGAGAAGGTGGAGCGCAGGCCGGCGGCCTCGTGCTCGCGGCGCAGGATGCGCACGCAGGCGGAGTGGAAGGTGGAGATCCACATGCGCGCTCCGGCGGGCCCGACCAGGGCGGTGACGCGTTCGCGCATCTCGGCGGCGGCCTTGTTGGTGAAGGTGATGGCCAGGATCTCGCCGGGGCGGGCGCGGCCGGTGGCGATGAGGTGGGCGATGCGGTGGGTGAGGACCCGGGTCTTGCCCGATCCGGCCCCGGCGATAATGAGCAGGGGGCGCCGGCGTGGGTGACGGCGGCCTCCTGGGCGGGGTTGAGGCCGGAGAGCAGCTCGGCCGGGTCTGAGACTGTGACGCCCCACGCCGGGCCGGTGGTCCGCCCGAGGGCGCGGTGCCGCCGGCTCGGGCGCGGGCCGCGGCGGCATTGGCCTGGGCGCGGGCGACCAGGGCGGAGACCTCGTCCCTGGCGCTCCTCCCAGGTGGGGGCTGCGGCGGACTCGTCCTCGGGGGCGGGGCGTCCTCGGGGTCCCAGTCCTCCTCCGGGGCTTCGACGTCGGCCCAGGAGTCGTCGTCGAAGGAGCCTGCGGCGGGGATGAGGGCGGGCAACGCAGCCTCGGGCGGCGGGTGGCCGCACCGCCGGAGCCGGGCATGGGCAGGGGCGCCGAAGAGGGAGTTCATCGCGTTCATCGTGAGGCCAAGCCTAGGCCAGGGCACCGACATGTTCCGAACCTCGGTGACGACGCTCCTGACCACGCGGCCAACATTCACCAACCGAACACGACAAACCCACGCCACTGTCATCAGGACTCACCATTCACCGAAAACAACCTTAACATTTAACGAAGACCAATGTATTTTAATCTCACCTCGAGATAGCCTGTGTCAGCAGTTAAACGCCGAAAGTGTCATGAACACACCTCAACCTTGCAAGAAGTTTATGAACACAAATGGACAGCATAGCAACCCAATGAAAACTAACTTGACAACCTCAACGCCCTATCAATGTCCTTAATCTCCGAGTGGCGAACATTCTTGAGCTCATTAATCGCAACAACGGCCACCCCAACCAAGATGGAAATCACGGAGAAAATGAACCAAAATTGACTCGCTTCATAAAGCGCAACCAAAATAGCGGAAGAATATAGAATAGGGAGAACGAATTTCATCAAATACGCATATGCTACAGCCGCCACCCTAGAAATCGACGCTCGCCTGTGGTCTAAAATCCTCTCCCCAACCGTAACACCCAGAATCACCCTTTCACCTACCCTCTTCTCACGATATACAATCCCATCCGGCGCCACTTCAGCGAGGATGCGCTCATAAACCTCACAGACATAGGAATGTCCTGCATTCACCCCGATGAGGACAGAATGATAGGACAACATGCCCCATGGTAGAATCGACAATAGGGCCAACCATATTGGCGACACATCCTTGAGATTATCAACAAACGCAACAACAAACCCCATGGTCCCAACAATCAAACCCAACATACTAGTTGAAGTCCCATACATGGCAGAACATTCCGCGCGCTGAATCGCATATCCAGCCAACAACACATCAAGTTGCGGCGATTTCGATAGCGCACTTCGTTCACCATCAGCAGTCCGACCCAAATTCACCCCAAGACCTCCAAACACTATTAAATGGCAGTATTTACATGTCACTCAAGCAACACGACGCACGCATTATTTCCCCAAAGAACCACCCCTAACTCCAACACACACATCTCAAAGCCTTCCGAACATCCATACTAACCCCAACACAGGGATTTGTCATATCACCTAGACGTCCATCAATTCTTCACTTAATGAACCCTAAAGTAAATGGAGTGGCGCACCTAAGGTGCCACGGAGACCCCCCATCTGAAGCAACCCCGTCGAAACACCCTCATCCAACAGATGAAATTTCATCACCGACACAGACCGGATTGTGTAGTGTGAATCACCAATCAAAATAAATGCGCCTTGAAACTGAGAGGAGAACCCAGATGCGCACCATCGCCCTGTACACGACCGAGACCATGGCGGACTGGGAGTACGCCTACCTCACCACTCAGGTCGCGGGTGCGGAGCAGCTCAAGCCCGGGCGCTTTCGGCTGCTGCTTGTGGGCGACGGGCTGGAGCCGGTGCGCACGCTCGGGAACCTGCCGCTGACGCCTGAGGCCGACCTCGACGCCCTGAATGCGCTGGCCGACGATGGTTCGCTCGCGGCCCTGGTCATCCCTGGAGGGGACCACTACGCGGCCGGAGACGAGCGGCTCATCGACACGGTCGGTCATCTCGTGGATCAGGAGATTCCGGTGGCGGCCATCTGCGGTGCCACGCTTCTGCTGGCCCGCGGTGGTTTCCTGGACGCGCGCCTCCACACCTCGAATGCCGCCTCCTACCTGGAGGCCAGTGGGTACCGCGGCGGCACCCACTACGTGGAGGCGCCGGTGGTGACTGATCGGGGCGTCACCACGGCTTCAGGCATTCACGCGGTCCCCTTCACCGCGGAGGTCATGCGGATCACCGGGCTCGTGCCCGACGCTATGGCCGACGCCTGGGAGCAGGTCTTCCTGAGCGCCCGGGAGGACGACTACATGGCACTCATGGAGGCGACCGCCACCTGGCAGAACAGCTAAAAGGACACGGGTCAGCGCCTGCCGCCACAGGACAACGAGTCACTACGACACACCCCTGGCATCAGCGGCAAGCTGCGGCCGCTCGACTGAGCGACCTCTCCCAGAAGAGCCCACAAACCCCACCCAGCGATACCATCTTGCCCAACTAGTACGAGTCTCGTACTATACGGTTCGTGTAGTAGATGGATGTGAGGGCAGCATCTCGCTGTCAAGCGACTCCGAGGAGGCTTCCATGAGTCGAGCAATCGAGTACCGCACATTCGGCGGGCCAGAGGTCCTGGAGGAGGCCGAGCGCCCGCCGCAGGCACCCGGCGACGGAGAGGTACGCATCGCGGTGCGCGCCGTCGGGCTCAACCCCCTCGACTTCAAGACCTTCCGAGGCGATCTGCGAAGGCTTGAACGGGTTCAGCGCATCCTTCATCCTCGACGCTGGCTGGAGGGCGCATCCGCTCGCTTCCCCAGGGCGTGGCCCGCGACTTCGCAGGCGTCATTGATGCCGTCGGTGCGAACGTCACCGACCTCGCCGTGGGCGATGCCGTGCTGGGTACCTTGCGAAGTGCCCCGGTCAGGCCGACACCCGCGGGGCACTTACCACCGAGCTGGTGGCGCCCGCCGCCGACGTCGTCAAGAAGCCTGCCCCGCTGCCCTTCACGCAGGCGGCCTGCCTGGGTGTGGCCTCGCAGACCGCGTGCGGCGCATTCAGGCAGCTGAACCTGCACGAGGGCGATGTCATTGTCATCAGTGCCGCCGCAGGCGGTGTGGGTTCGGTCGCCTCTCAGCTGGCCGTGAGCCGAGGCGCGACCGTCATCGGAATCGCCGGCGCCCGCAATATGGACTACATCCGCTCCTTGGGGCGCTATTCCAGTCACCTACGGTGAGAATCTGACCAGCCGGGTTCACGAAGCGGCTCCCTCACCCTGTCACCAAGCTCCTGGACTGCTACGGCGGCACCTACGTACGACTTGGCCGCGATCTTGGACTGACGGGCCGTTCCATCGGCACTCTGGTTCCTTCGCCCGCGGCGATCCTCAGGGGCGCGCAGTTCACCGGCTCACGACACAGTAACGGACGCCGCGACCTCGAGGAGGTGGCAGAGCTGGTGGCGGACGACGCCATCAAGGGTTGAGGTCGCCCACACCTATTCCTTCACAGTGGAGCAGATTCGCGCCGCCTACACCGAACTGGCAAAGGGCCACGTCCGCGGCAAGCTCGTCATCGATCTATCCTGACACTCATCCATGTTCACCTCGATCAGGAGGGCCGCTTGGGCAGAGGGATTCACGATCAGCGTCTCATCCGGGCGCTGCGCGCCATGAATAGCGAGCTCGCCGCCAGCAACCGCGCTGTCGCTGCGAAAACTGGGCTCAACGACAGTGATCTTGCGGTACTCGACGCCCTGCACCGCGACGGTCCGCAGACCCCCACTGCCCTCGCCCGCCGCACTCGGATGGGGACGACAACGATGACGAGTGTGCTGCGGCGACTCGTCCGCGATGGATGGGTTGAGCGTCGCCCCAGTGAGACGGACCTGCGATCCTTCACCATCCACGCCACAAGCGTCGATCGTCTTGCCGAGATATTCCTGCCCGCCAACCGGAGACTGACCGCCCTGGTGGACGGCTGGCCCGAGAGCCGGGTCGATCAGCTCATTGAGTTCTTGGAGGCCGCCACGACGGTGATCCACGAGTCGGCAGAGCAGCTATCAACCAAGGACGGCGACAACTTCTGAGCTCGCTAATACTTCCCCACGCGCGTATACGCACAGTGCCGGATCCACTCTGACGATCCATCCTTTACAGGTCTCTGGACTCGCATCGCTCACGGCTCCACGATAGAGAGGTGTACTCGAGACGGTTCTGAGTGAGCAGCGCACGCTCTGGCGATCGGCGGGCGGCAGCGCCGCCACCATTCCCGCTGACGGATGCGTCGACCTCATCGTCCGCAGCGAGCAGGTGCTCCTGTGCGGCCCGCAGACTCGTGTCATCCACGCTCCTGCCGACGGCATTCAGCCGACTGTCGGTTTGAGGTTGGAGGCGGGCACGGCTCGCAGGATCCTGCCCGTGGCCCTCAGCGAGCTGAGGAACCGAGTAGTGGGGCTGCGTACCGCGTTGGGGTCGGAGGCGGCGATCCTGTATGACCTGATGATGCGAGCGAGCATCGATCCCCACCCGGCCCCACGCTCTCCCCTGCTTGTTGACCAGGCGGAGCCGTGGGTGACGACGGCGCGCCGACTCGCCCGGACCGGAGCGTCAGCCCGAGAGCCGCCCGGGCTCTGGACTGGTCGGAGCGCACGCTGCGCAGACGAATGCTGGAGAACTTCGGCTACGGGTACGCCACTCTGGCACGCATTGAGCGAGTATTCCGAGCACGCTCGCTTCTCCAGCGGGGACTTTCGCCGGCCCACGTCTCAGCGACTTCGGGTTATGCGGATCAGCCGCATCTGACCCGCGAGTTCGCGCACTTGGTCGGGGTGACGCCGGCTCAGTTCTCCAAGGTCGCGAAGAGGTCGACGCTGTTGCCGTCAGGATCGAGCACCGTGGCGTAGCGCTGCCCCAGGGGGCGTCCCACGGCTTGGTGCGACCTTCGTATCCTGCTTGGACGAGCCTGGCGTAGGTGGAATCCACAGCACTCACTGTCCCCTGGTCAAAGGCCAGGGCGATGCGGTGACCTCCCGAGGGCGACTCGTAACCAGGGTCGAGGCTGCGAATGAGGTCGATGGTGTCCCAGGCCAGAACGGTGCCGTCGTCGAGCCTGGTATCGATATGCGGCTCGTCGCTCCCTTCAGGAACGGGCGCTCCAAGCAGGCGGTAGAAGGAGAGTGAGGCAGACATATCGCGGGTCACGATGCCGATGAATCCAAGTCGTAGTGCCATAGCGGCACCCTAGGCCACCCTACACCACCGCGTCTTGAACAGAACGGCCACGTCCAGCGGGAGTCCACTCCATGAATGACCAGTCCACATACGCTCAGTCCGCGACATCTCAGCTCACCGAGTGCGAGAGAGCATCACACAGCCGAATCAAGTACCCGCCGCGGTCGGGCTCGGGCCGGTCTTGAGAGCCCGCCTCTGCCGGGGTGGGGGCTTACCGCACGGCGCGCAGGTAGCGGTCGCGGCCGGTGAGGTCCTGGCCGGTTTCGGCCTGTTTGAAGCCGGCCCCTAGCGCGGCCGCGCGCAGCAGCGCCCCCTGCTCGTGGTCGTGCTCCATGACGAGCACCCCGCCGGTGCGCAGCAGCGCGACCGAGCGCACCAAGACGTCAATCGGAATCTCCAGCCCGTCAGGGCCCCCGCCGTAGAGCGCCACAGTGGGCTCGTGCTGGGCCGTCTCGGTGTCCTCCACGGCGCCGGCCGGAACGTAGGGCGGGTTGGAGACGACGACGTCGACCTGCCCGTTGAGGTCGTGAAGGACCAGCGGGTCAGTGGCGTCGGCGTGAATCACCTCGACCCGACCGGGCACCAGCCGCTCGCAGTTCTCGCGGGCCAGGGACGCGGCGGTCTCGCTGATCTCGACGGCGACCACCCGGGCTCCCGGCACCTCCTTGGCGACGCAGGCCGCGATCGCGCCCGAGCCGGTGCACAGGTCGGCGGTCAGGACCACTCCCCCGCCGCCGTCCATCACCTCGCGGGCCGCCTCAATGGCGGCCCCGGCCACCACCTCGGTCTCCGGGCGCACGATGAACACGCCGGGACGGCTGATGAGCTCGGCGCCCCGCAGCCACATGCGGCCGATGATGTGCTGGAGGGGCTCACGGCACTCGCGACGCAGCACCAGCGCGTCATAGGCGGCCGGGAAGTCGCCGTCGGCGCCGTCGGCCAGCAGCAGGGCGCGCCCCAACAGGTGCTCGGCCAGGATTCGGGCATCGACCTGCGGGCTGGTCACACCGGCCGCAGCCAGCCGACCGGCCGCCTGGCGCACCAGCGCCCGCAGCCCGTAGCGGTCCACCGCGCCCGCAGGCGCGCCGCCACACAACTCAGGAACCACTGCCCTCACCCACCTGGGATAATCGTTCAGCCTCGTCCATGGCGATGGCCGAGGCGATCACCGGGCCGAGATCACCGTCAAGAACGGCGTCAAGGTTGTAGGCCTTGAAGCCGGTGCGGTGGTCGGCGATCCGGTTCTCAGGGAAATTGTAGGTGCGGATGCGCTCGGAGCGGTCCACAGTGCGCACCTGACTGCGACGGGCCTGCGCCGCCTCGGCGGCGGCCGCCGCCGCACGCTCAGCCAGGAGCCGGGCCCGCAGGACCCGCATGGCCGCCTCCTTGTTCTGCAGCTGGGACTTCGTTCTGCATGGACACGACGATCCCCGTGGGCAGGTGCGTGATGCGCACGGCCGAGTCCGTGGTGTTGACGCTCTGGCCTCCAGGTCCCGAGGAGCGGAAGACGTCGATGCGCAGGTCGGCGGCGTCGATCTGGAGCTCACCGGGGTCGTCGGCCTCCGGCATGACCAGGACGCCGGCCGCGGAGGTGTGGATGCGCCCCTGGGACTCGGTGACCGGGACGCGCTGGACGCGGTGGACGCCGCCCTCATACTTCAGGTGCGCCCACACCCCGTCCTGGGGCTCCACGGGCCCGCGGGCCTGATGGCCAGGCGCACGTCCTTGTAACCGCCCAGGTCGGAGTCGGTGGCGTCCAGGACCTCACGGCCCACCCCGGCGCTCGGCGTAGCGGGAGTACATGCGGGCCAGGTCGGAGGCGGAACAGCGCCGACTCCCTCACCGCCCTCACCGGCCTTGACCTCGATGATGACGTCGCGGGAGTCGTCAGATCCCGGGGCACGAGAACCTCGCGCAGGTGCTCGCCGGCAGCGGCCTCGGCAGCCTCCAGCGCCGGAACCTCGGCGGCGAAGTCCTCGTCCTCCGCGGCCAGCTCGCGGGCGTCCGCCAGGTCGGCACTGGCCGCCTGCCAGGCCCGGTAGGCGGCCACGACCCTGCCCAGCTCGGCGTAGCGGCGCCCCAGCCGACGCATGGCACCGGGGTCGGCTGCCGCGGGCCCGGCCATCTCGGCCTCGATGTCCGGCGTACTCGGCCAGGAGCGGCTCTGCGGCGGAGAAGTCCTCACTCATGGACTCGGATTCCTTCACTGGCTAGGAGTCGTGCTGACGGGCACCAGCGGCACTCGTGCGATATGCAAACGACGCCGACGGCGACTCTGGGAGCCGGCCGCCGGCGTCGTGAGACGCGGCTACTTGCTGCGCTTGCCGTACCGGGCCTCGAAGCGGGCGACGCGGCCACCGGTGTCGAGGATCTTCTGCTTGCCGGTGTAGAACGGGTGGCAGGCCGAGCACACGTCCACGCGGATCTCACCGGAGGTGACGGTGGAGCGGGTCTCGAAGGTGTTGCCACAGGTGCACGTGACCGTGGTGGCCACGTAGTCGGGGGTGGATGCCCTGCTTCACAGGGTTTCTCCTAGCGTCAGAGGGTCCCGGGTCCCACGCGGGAGCGAGAGTGAACCGGAGGCCAGCAGCAGACTATGCCACCGGCCGCCGGCCCGTGCAACGGTTTTACCGCGTGAGACCGGGCACCTGGCCGGTTGCGTTACTCGTCCTCGCCGTCGGCCAGGGAGGTGCCGGCCGGGGTGGTCTTGGACAGCACCATGAGGAACTCGGCGTTGGACTGGGTGTCCTTGAGCTTGGAGAGCACCAGCTCGATGGCCTGCTGCTGCTCCAGCCTGGCGAAGAGGCGGCGCAGACGCCACATGATCTTGAGCTGGGCGGGGTCGATGAGCAGCTCCTCGCGACGGGTGCCGGAGGCCGCCACGTCCACGGCCGGGAAGATGCGCTTGTCGGCGAGCTGGCGCGACAGCCGCAGCTCCATGTTTCCGGTCCCCTTGAACTCCTCGAAGATGACCTCATCCATCTTGGAGCCGGTCTCCACCAGGGCCGTGGCCAGGATGGTCAGGCTGCCGCCGTTCTCCACGTTGCGGGCCGCCCCGAAGAAGCGCTTGGGCGGGTAGAGGGCGGAAGCGTCCACACCACCGGAGAGGATCCGGCTGCTGGCCGGGGCCGCCAGGTTGTAGGCGCGCCCGAGCCGGGTGATGGAGTCCAGCAGCACGACGACGTCCTGGCCCCAGCTCCACGAGGCGCTTGGCGCGCTCGATGGCCAGCCTCGGCCACGATCGTGTGGTCGGAGGCGGGCGGTCGAAGGTGGAGGCGATGACCTCGCCCTTGACCGTGCGCTGCATGTCGGTGACCTCTCGGGCGCCTCGTCGACGAGCACGACCATGAGGTGGGCCTCGGGGTTGTTGACGCTGATGGCGTTGGCGATCTGTTGCAGGACGATCGTCTTACCCGCCTTGGGCGGGGAGACGATGAGCCCGCGCTGCCCCTTGCCGATGGGCGAGACCAGGTCGATGATCCGCGGGGGTGACGGCCTTGGGCGTGGTCTCCAGACGCAGCTGCTCCTGGGGGTAGAGGGGGTGAGCTTGGCGAACTCGGGGCGGCGCTTGGAGCGCTCGGCGTCCATGCCGTTGATGGTCTCGACGCTGACCATGGGGTTGTACTTGACCCGGCCGGCCCGGTTCTGACGGCGGTTGTTGCGCCCGCCCTGGTGGGTCGTGGAGGACTCTCCGCCCTCACGGACCCAGCCGGTCACGGCGTCGCCGGCACGCAGCCCGTTGTCCTGATGAGCTGGTTGGAGACGTAGACGTCCTGGGGCCGGGCAGGTACCCGGAGGTGCGCAGGTAGGCGTGCTGGTTGTCGGTGACGTCCAGGATGCCGGCGACCGGCAGGGAGGACCTCGTCCTCGCGCGGCTGGTTGCGGTGGCCGCGCCCTGCGGAGCCGTCCCGGCCCTCGCGGCCGGAGTCGCGGTCATCGCGGTCGAAGCGGTCGCGTCCGCGCTTACGGCCCCGACGACGACGCCCCCGCGCTCGTCGTCGTAGCCGTCGGAGTCATCGTTGCCGTCACGGGCCCCGGCGCGAACGCTCCTGGGGCTCGACGACGGAGGTCCCGGTGGCGTCGGCCAGGTCCCGCATGAGAGCGGCCTTGGCGTCGGCGTGGTCCTCGGGCGAGTCGGTACGGGGCTCGCGCGAGGCGCGCTCCTGGTTCTCGGGGGCGCCAGCGGAGGCCTGGACGCGCCGGCGGCCACGGCGGAACTGATCGCGCGAGGAGCGATCGCCCCGCTCCGAGCGGCCGTAGGAGTCGCGGTCGTCACCATCAGCGGTCTCGGAGCGCTCGGCGCGCTCACGCCACCGACTGCGTGCGGGGCGCTCCTCGTCACGGCCGGAGCTGCTGTCCGAGCCGCTGCCGGAGGGAGGCGGAGCGATCGGGCAGTTCAAGGCCCAGGTCGAGGGCCGGCGCGGGCTGACGCTCCTCGGGGCACCGGAGGCCGCGGTGGCACGGCGGCGGCGGGAGCCTCCTGAGGCGGCAGCCCGGGGCTGCTCGGGTGAGTCCTCACTGGCTGATGAGGTGGAGGCAGAGGAGTCGGCGGCGTCGGTCGCCCCGGCGTCAGGGCGAGCTCTTCGACGCACTGTGGGAGTCGGGAGTGGAGGCGGAGGAGGAGCTGCGTGCCTGGCGGATGGCGGCGACGAGCTCACTCTTACGCATGCGGGAGGTGCCCGTGAGACCCATGGAGCTGGCGAGCGACTGAGCTCGGCCAGACGCATGGTGGAAAGCGAGGGCTGGGCGCTGGAGGTCTCGGTCACGAGTGTCCTAACGGTGTGATGACGCTCCGCGGGAGGAGACGTTCAACTGGGGAGACTTCCCCGGAATCATTCACGGGGTGGGTCATGCACTGCCGGCTTCTGCTGAGACCTGAGCCTCAGGTCCGGGGCTGGTGCGGTCAGCGGCGTGGTGCAATCCGCGCGGCCGACGGCGTCAGCATAGCAGCCCATTCGCGCAGTGCCTAACGAAACACCGGCGAGTAACGTCGGGGATGCCGTCGTTATTCCACCCACGACGTCCTCGCCACGTCGACCCCATCGGGGTGATCGACTCAGGCTCACTCGAGTCGGCTCCTGTCCTCCAAGTTCTCGGGATCGCGCCTTCAGCGACCTGCGAGAAGCGCCCCCATGGGCGCGAAGTCGGCCAACGGGTCAACCGGCGTCTGGCGCGGGAAGCGCTCCATGAGTGTGGCCAGCTCCCGCCCTGCCCTGGCCACGCGCTCACTCAGGGGCCGGTGTTGCCTCGCCCCATGATGAGGTCGACGCGCCCGTCGGAGAGGTGCTGAAGGTAGGCGTACTCCCTCAGCCAGACGCACTGGGTCGTTGGTGGTGATAAGAGTGGTCGCGGGTGGTCAGGAGCAGCTTGTCCGTGCGTGCGGCGATGTTGGCCAGCAGGGTCGTGGGTGACGACGGCGCGAAGGGAGGGTTGTGGTGCTCCCCGGTGGAGCGCCTGACCGAGCGCTGTGAGGGCGTCCTGGTCCTGGCCGACCTGGGCAGCGGGATCGCGAGCGCCGAGATGGCTCCTGGAGATGCTCGATCCGGCCCTGGCGGAGCGGACGCGCCTGTCGGCAGCGCCCTTCATCGAGGGGCTGCTCGACGCCTACGGCGCCGCCGGGATCGGTAAGGATCTTCAGGCCGTGGCCGTTGAGGCCGACGGCGCCGCCGAGGCCAAGCGCTCCCAGGTGACCGCCTTCTGACGTGCCTCTGACTGTGTTGTCTCATGTCTTCTGGGAGTTTCGGATGTCATGACATCTCAAGACACCGGTGGGATGGGCCTGCCGGAGGGAAGAGCTGCTGCTTGGGCCTGTCGGAGGGGGCTGATCCGGTGACTGTGGTGGCTGCCGGTGTCGTCTGGACGAACTGCACGACGGTGGGGTGCTACTGGACGAGGGTTGGAGGTACTTCGGGTAGGTGGGGCCTTCGTGCAGTACGCACAACCTGTGGTCAGTGGATCCCGACCCTCGTGGAGTAGGCCGACTCGGGGCAGGAGCGGGGCGGAGCCGGCTCGGTGCGAGGCGGGGTCGGCGTCGAACCATGGCCTGCGGGCCTTCGCGCGGGCGCCGGATAGAGCTCGATGTTTGAGGTCGCGACGTTAGTGACGTGATGGGACCCAGGTGGCGGGGGTTGGGTACGGCAGACGACGCAGGGTCGAGGCAGCTGTGGCGGTGGCTCCACACCGCCACAGCGCCGGGCTATACCGCAAGAACCCCGGACTCACTCCCGCGAGGCCCGGTGTCCACAGCGCTGACATTACCGAGCCTGCCGCCGAAGCACCCAGCGGGGATCGTTGGAATACTGCGGTTTCTCCGGCGTGCAGCGCCAGTACGCCTTTAATGTCAGCACCATGGACACCGGCAAGCCGTCATGCCTCGCCTCCAGGGCCACCAACTTGCCCCCGGGTTCCCCTCCGAGCGAGTACCTCAGAAGTCATAACCCTCACATGCCTCACAAGCGAGGAGACAGCACACTCACCGGGGATTCGAGGTGGACGCAGATCGCGGGCGTCCTCGGACTCGAGGACGCCCGCGATCGGGAGGCGGACGAAGAAGCCGTTCGCGCGGATCAGGAGGTCAGGACCGCCCCGCGGTGTCGATTCCGGGGCTGAGCACGCTCCAGCCGTGGTTCTCCAGGGCGAAACGGGTCTGGTCGGCCAGCGTGGACAGGACCAGCACCGTGGGGCCCGCACCGGAGATGACGGCCGGGTAGCCCTGCTCGCGCAGGGAGTCCATGACCGCCATCGAGGCGGGCAGGACCCCGCGTCGGTACTCCTGGTGGAGCCGGTCCTCAGTGCCGGCCATGAGCAGGTCGGGGCGTCCGGCGAGCGCCAGCATGAGCACGGCGGCCCGGGAGGTGTTGAACAGGGCGTCCTCGCGCGGAACGGAGACCGGCAGGACCTGACGGGCCTCCTTGGTGGACAGGCGCGTCGTCGCCGGCGGGATGAGCAGGCTCACCCCGAGGGTGGCGTCCACGGGCATGGGCGCCATACGCGGGTGCCCGCCGCGCTCGACCCAGGCGACGGTGGCGCCTCCGAACACGGCCGGGGCGACGTTGTCGGGGTGGCCCTCGAAGTCAGTGGCCAGCGCGAAGATCCGGTCGTCGCTGAGGGCCTCCGGCTCGGAGATGAGGCCGCGCGCCAGCATGAGTCCGGCCACGGCGGCGCTGGCGGACGATCCCATGCCCCCGCCGTGGGGGATCCGGTTGACGCAGCGCATCTCGAAGCCGGCCTGTGGGGCTCCGACGGCGTCGAGGCCGGCCCGCAGGGCCTGCACGACGAGGTTGTTGTCATCGGTGGGGACCGTCTCAGCGCCCACGCCCTCGACGATGACGCGGGTGGTGCCGGTGATAGGCCGCACCGAGACCTCGTCGTAGTAGCGGAAGGCCATGCCGAAGGAGTCGAAGCCCGGCCCCATGTTCGCCGTCGTGGCCGGGACCCGGACGGCCGCGCGCTCGTAGACGATGCGCATGTCACTCACCCTCGACACGTTGGATGGAGACGACCTCGGCGACCCGGTCCGAGACTCGTAGCCCCTCGACCGCGGCGTCGAGGTGGAAGACGGGTGCCGGGTGGGTCACGAAGGTGACGACGGCCTGGTCCTGGCTGCCGTCGGAGGTGACGTAGGCGCTCTGGCGCACCGAGTTGATGGAGACCCCGTTCCCGGCGAAGACGGAGGCCATTGCGGCCAGGGAGCCGACGGCGTCGTCGGAGCGCAGCTGGATCTGGTAGCGGGTGACGGCGGCCTCGGGGCCGAGGACCGGCAGGCTCGCGTAGGAGGACTCGCGGGGGGCCTGACCGCCGTGGACCCGGTGGGCGGCGGCGGCGACGACGTCGGACAGGACCGCGGAGGCCGTCGGGGCTCCCCTGCTCCCTGACCGTAGAACATGAGGCGCCCGGCGCTCTCGGCCTCGACCAGGACGGCGTTGTAGGCGCCGTGAACGCTGGCCAGCGGGTGGTCGTTGGGCACGAGGGCGGGGTGGACCCGCACGGAGACACCTTGTGCATGCTCGTCCTCGCGGCGCTGGGCGATGGCGAGCAGCTTGAGCTCGCAGCCCGAGGCGTGGGCCTCGCGGATGTCGTCGGCAGTGACCTTGCGGATGCCCTCGACGGAGACGTCGTCGAGGCCCACTCGGGTGTGGAAGGCGAGGGAGGCGATGATGGCGGCTTTGGCGGCGGCGTCCAGGCCGTCGACGTCGGCGGTGGGGTCTGCCTCGGCGTAGCCGAGCTCCTGGGCGGTGGCCAGGGCGGTCTCGAAGGACAGGCCCTTGGTGCTCATCTCGTCGAGGATGTAGTTGGTGGTGCCGTTGACGATGCCGAGCACGCTGGTGACGCGGTCGCCGGCCATGGACTCGCGCAGCGCGTAGACCACGGGAATGGCTCCGGCGACGGCGGCCTCGTAGTAGAAGTCGAGTGCCGGCGGCCGCCGCGGCGGTGTAGAGCTCGGGACCGTGGGCCGCAATGAGGGCCTTGTTGCCGGTGATGACGCTGGCCCCGGCCTTGAAGGCGGCCAGGATGAGGGTGCGGGCCGGCTCGATCCCGCCGATGAGCTCGATGACCAGGTCGTTCCCGGTGGCGACAGCGGTGGCGTCATCGGTGAGGAGGTCCTGGGGACGGCGAAGTCACGCGGCGCGTTGACATCGCGGACGGCGACGCCTGTGATCTCAAGACGCGCGCCGGAGCGGGCGGCGAAGTCGTCGGCCTGCTCGGTGAGGAGACGAATGACCTGGCTGCCGACGGTCCCGGCGCCGAGGACGCCGACGGTGAGTGTGCGCTGGGCGGGTGAGAGGTCTTGAGCCACGGAATGACCACCTTGCTGTGTGCTGTGTTGCGTGCCGCGCGTGGGCACTTCGACTGCGTCATGCGATGGGCCGGTCGGCAGGGCGCGGTCAACCGACCGCTCACCGGCGATGACCATCGCCGCGGGCCAGCATAAGGGCCATCGACCGTGGAGCGCTTGCGTGTCCGCCTGTGGACACACCGCAGGTCCCGTGCTCCCCGGCTCGATGGGCCCGGGCAGGGTTGCTCCGGCGCCCACCTGTGACGGTGCGCGAAGTGAAGGCGCTCAACGCCGCCAGATGATCTGCTTGAGCAGCCGAGTGATCACCCGGCCCAGGCCCATGGACGTCGGGGCGGCCGCGCTGTCGGAGTACCCCCAGGCCGGGAGGCGGCTGCTCCAGGGAGGAGAGGAAGGAGGTCAGTGTGGACGGAGAGGAGGAGGTTGTTGCGCTCATGCCTTCAGGTTAGAAAGCAGCGCTGCGATAAGCGCCCCTCAGGAGAACGATTGGCGAGGAGGGCTCCTCCTCCCTACGGCTGAGACGATCGGACGAGGATCTCCTGCTTCCGGCAGGTACCTCGAGCGGAGCCTGCGGGATACCGACCGGCCCCCTGGGCACAGACGGTCAGTGGCCCCGACCCGGTTGAACCGGGTCAGGGACCACTGGATGGGCTCTGATGACAGAGCGTTCAGGCTCGAGAAGCGGTTACCCGCGTTCAGGAGGCGTTGCGGCGACGAGCCACCAGGAGGGCACCGCCACCCAGGCCGGCGCCGGCGAGCAGCACGAGCGCAACAGCGTTAGCACCGGTGTGCGCCAGCGGCGGAGTGCCACCGTTCGGCGTCTTCGGGGTGGAGGTGGGCGGCACCGGAGCACCCGGGGTGCTCGGCGGGGTCTGCGTGGTGGTCGGCGGGGTCGCAGGCGGCGTGGTCACCGCGGGCGGGGTCTGCGTGGTCGTCGGCGGGGTCGCAGGCGGCGTGGTCACCGCGGGCGGGGTCTGCGTGGTCGTCGGCGGCGTCGAGGTGGTCGTCGTCGTGTTGGTCAGGGAGACCTTGACGAGCTCCTGGTCGCGGATGGTGAAGGTGTTGGTCTTCTGGCTGTCGATGGTGAAGACCGGCTCGCCCCAGCTGAAGCCGGAGGCGGCGGGCTGGGCCTTGGAGGTGTCTTCGGTGAGCGTGATCTTGGTGCCCACGGGGAAGGTACCGTCGAAGGCGACCGGCTCACCGGGCTTGACCGTGACGGAGGAGGTTCCGGTGCGGCCCTCGCCAGTGGCCTTCTGGCCCTCGGGAGCCTTCCAGTCCGGGTAGGAGCTGGCAGCGGCCGGCAGCTCGTAGGCGACGTCGACGACGAAGCTGGAGCCGGCGGCCTTCGCGGCGGCCTCACCCTCGATGACCTTGGTCACGTTGAAGCTGCCGAAGCCGGGCTCCATCTGGACCGAGATGTCGAAGTACTGGACGTAGGACTGCTTCTGGGTGCTGGTCAGGTCCGTGCCGTTGAGGTTAACGGTGTTCTCGTAGGAGGTGCCCCGCGTAGCGGCGACGGCGTTGCCGTTGGCGTCCACGAAGGAGACGGGGTACTCCAGGGTGAAGTTGGTGCCGTTCTGGAACGGACCGGTCACCTCGTAGGGTCGCAGTGCGGCCGTCCTGGGAGTAGGTGACCTTGACGTCGTAGTCACCGTACTGGGTGGTGGCGTCCTGGCCGGCGGCGTTGGTCAGCGGGATGGACTTGCCGTCAGCCGGGCGCAGGTTGAGGACCGTGCGGGTGGCGTCGGCCTGGTTGAAGGTCATGCCGCCACCGAGGGTGTCGGTGAAGACGATGCTCTGGCGGGAGCCGTCGAAGGTCTTGCCGAGCTTGTCACCAGTGGTCTGGTTGGTCCCGAAGTTCACACCCCAGGTCAGCTCCTTGTAGTTGTTGTAGAAGCTGGAGGCCCACTTGGTGAGCTCCCAGTCGCTCTCCTTGGGGCCGCTGATGCCGCCGCCACCGGGCAGGGTGACGGTGGTGGTGACGCCGTTGACGGTGAAGTCAACGGACTGCACGTCGGTGGCCTTGGCGACGGACACCAGGGCGGAGCCGGAACCCTTGAAGTTGTGGGAAGCCGGCGGCCTTGAGCTCGTCAACCTTGGAGTTGAAGGTGCAGGTGACGTCCTTGACGGTCAGGGTGCAGGTACCGACCTCGACATCCTTGCCGCCGTACTCGACGGTCATCGGGTGGGTCTCGCTGTTCTGCAGGTTGGTGAAGTACTCACCCAGACCGATCGTGAAGGAGTCGCCGCTCTTGAGGTTGGCGTCGACGCCGCTCCAGTCGAAGCTGAGGCGGGCGAGGTCGTAGGTGTTGAGCTTCCTTCCTGCTCAATGTTGTTGCCGTCCACCCGTGTCAGAGACAGGTTGGTGACGTTGACGCTCTTGTTCTGCTCAGCGCTCGCCTGAGGAGCGAACTGAGACAGGATCGCGACAAGGAAGAGAGTGAGGATGGCGGCGGCCCCCCTCACCGCCCCTCGTGTGAGGGCCGGCCGAGAGGCGGCGCCCGTGGACATGGTGTTCATGGGTTCTCCGGATTCCTGGCATAGATGACAAGGGTCTGCCTTGTGAAGCATCACCGAACGTTCCCACCGTCTGTTCAGGAGAGGGAAAGCCGCCCCGTGATGACCAAGACCACTGTGTCACAAACCGACTGTTTGGGAATAGGGAACACTCAAAACACGCACGACGTCACAGTCTCATCACAACTGAAACTGACGTTCTAACCAACCTGACGCCATAATATTTGTAGATACTCTACAAGAAATGTGTCGCGAGACTGTGCTGGCACTGTACGTCCCCCACGAGGAGGGCCGCACTTCGGTTGTGCTAGCCCTCCACACAGGGAGCCTTCAGGTCCCCTCCTGAGGCGCGACTCCGTTCAGAGTTCTCCCAGGTCAGCACGCTTCTGGCTCAGGCGCTTGAGGTTCTCCTGAGAGGTTGACACGTCCTGCTGAGCCTGTGGGGTTCCCAGCAGGTCATCCAGCTCCTGCCGGACCTCCAGTGACTCCCGGTAGGCTTCCTCAGCTGCATCCCACTCACCACGCGCCTCGGCCACCCGACCCACATTGTCCAGCGAGACTGACAGGTCACGGCGAGCCTCCGGCGTCCCCAACGACTCCTCCAACCCCCGAGCCAACCCCAGTGACTCCTGGTAGCAGCCTCGGCCGCATCCCACTCACCACGCACCTCGGCTACCCGACCCACATTGTCCAGCGAGACTGACAGGTCACGGCGAGCCTCTGGAGTCCCCAACGACTCCTCCAACCCCCGAGCCAACCCCAGTGACTCCTGGTAAGCAGCCTCGGCCGCATCCCACTCACCACGAGCCAGGGCCACCCGACCCACATTGTTCAGCGAGACTGACAGGTCGCGGCGGGTCTCCGGCGTCCCCAACGACTCCTCCAAACCCCCGCCGAATCTCCAGTGACTCCCGGTAGGCTTCCTCAGCTGCATCCCACTCACCACGCGCCTCAGCCACCTGACCCACATTGTCCAGCGAGACTGACAGGTCACGGCGAGCCTCTGGAGTCCCCAACGACTCCTCCAACCCCCGAGCCAACCCCAGTGACTCCTGGTAAGCAGCCTCGGCCGCATCCCACTCACCACGCACCTCGGCTACCCGACCCACATTGTTCAGCGAGACTGACAGGTCACAGCGAGCCTCCGGCGTCCCCAACGACTCCTCCAAACCCCGCCGAATCTCCAGTGACTCCCGGTAAGCAGCCTCAGCCGCATCCCACTCACCACGCACCTCAGCCACCCAACCCACATTGTCCAGCGAGACTGACAGGTCGCGGCGGATCTCCGGAGTCCCCAACGACTCCTCCAAACCCCGAGCCAACCCCAGTGACTCCTGGTAAGCAGCCTCGGCCGCATCCCACTCACCACGCGCCAGGGCCACCCGACCCACATTGTTCAGCGAGACCGACAGGTCACGGCGGGACTCCGAGTCCCCAACGACTCCTCCAAACCCCGAGCCAACCCCAGTGACTCCTGGTAAGCAGCCTCAGCCGCATCCCACTCACCACGCACCTCAGCCACCCAACCCACATTGTTCAGCGAGACCGACAGGTCGCGGCGAGCCTCTGGAGTCCCCAACGACTCCTCCAACCCCCGCCGAATCTCCAGTGACTCCCGGTAAGCAGCCTCGGCCGCATCCCACTCACCACGCGCCTCGGCCACCCAACCCACATTGTCCAGCGAGACCGACAGGTCACGGCGAGCCTCCGGAGTCCCCAACGACTCCTCCAAACCCCGAGCCGAGCGTTCGCGCTCCCGAGCGGCCGGTGCAGCGGCGTCGACAGCACCGAAGGTCATGGCAATGGTCAGAACCGCATCCGCCACCTGGGAACGGAGAGGGGCCGGAAAATCAGCAAGGGTCTCCAGGACGGCCTTGAGATTCACCTCCACGGTGACAGTGTCGTCCAGCAGCCCGCCGATCTCCGCGCGGGTCAGCCCCCTGAAAGCCACCGCCAGTGGGGACGGCTCCTCGGGGAGAGCATCTAGAATCTCTCTGGCCCTCCAGGGCTCAGTAGGCAGCAGACGCCGGGCCCGGTCCGTCTCTCGGATGGTAACGGCCAGCTCGGGGGTCCGTTGATCCGGCGGAACCGTGATGCTCCAGGTCGAGCGGTACCGAGAACCGTCACTTGCTCCCACGGAGCGAGACCGGTCGTCCTCTTCGCGGCGCTGCGGTCGGTCCACCAGCTCGCTGGAACTGGAACCGATGACGCAAGTCAAGGACCGAACGGACCACAGGTCCGCTGCCTCACGGGCCGCGTCACTAAGGAGGGCGATAGGCCCGCAAACCATGACGCATCCGCCCCCGGGGCGGGCCAGGCGTATCCGCATCTCGTTGAGAATGTGCAGAACCCTGCGGCGCACCTCGTCATCCCACAGATCTAGGAAGAGAACGCCGGGAACGGGAAGATGGCGGCTCAGCCACAGGCTCAGAAGCTGTTCTGGCTCCGGTTCGCTCCAGGGCTCATGAGTCCGTCGGCACCACAGTGCGGCACGTTCCTTGAGGTCCTGGGTCTGGGCTCGGGTCTGTGCCGCAATCATCACGACGGTGGGCTCATTCCTGGTCCACTCCAGGTGGCGGCGCAGAGCCGACCAGGCTTGGTCAGTGCTCACCGTCGAGGGGGTACTCGGGACGCGCATGCTAGTCCTCGTCGAGGAGGGGCTCCAAAAGGGGATTCACACCCCACCAGTCGACGGTTCCATTGCGGTAGCACAGCACGTACCCGAGGGCCTGGAGGGTCCAGGCCTCCGAGGTCAGTTCTCGCGGCACGATAAGCTGCTGGGTCTCCTTCACCTGGCGAAGGATCTCCCACTGCTCCTGGGTCAACCCGGCGACGGCCTGGGAGCGCTGTTGGCGCTCCACCTGGTCGACATCCTCGGGTCTCACGGGAAGCGGGCCGTTCTTGAGTAGGAGGCTCGCAACCAGGCGGAACAGGTCGCGGAACAGCCCGCCTGAGGCCCGGATCACCCGGTCCGTCTCCACCCCCAGGAGTCGTTCCACATCGCCATTCGGGGCGCGCTTGGCCAGCACCTGACGCAGCAGGTCGATGCCCTCCTGGCAGTCCTCGCCGCTGCGCTCCCGCACCTTGACGTTGAGGACGGGCCAGACCTCCCCGCCCCATCCCGTAGGTTTGACGTACACCGGCACCGTGTAGACCACGTGCATCCCGGGCAGGGCCAGCTCTGAGGCGTAGTGGGAGAACAAGGCCTCCACGGAGTCGCGGACCTCGTCGAAGGTGGAGGACCGCCCCCGGTAGTGTTCAATGGAGTCGACGATGAAGACCGGCGTCTTGTTCTCCGGCAGGCTGTTCGCCAGATCGTTGAAGAAGGCGTGCATCTCCTCCTTGAAGGTCTTGCGGTTGGACTCCAGGGCCGCCTTGACCTGCGCCCGGAAGCTCTCGTCATCGCGGAGCGTCGCCCTCAGGTCAAGAGAAGCCGATCCTCCGCTGACGGAGGCGCTGAGTTCGGCATCGATGTTGAGGCGCTGGAAGAAGGTCTGAACCCGGCGGTACAGGCTCTGCTTGAGCCCGTCGATTTCCTCGCAGTTGTCAACGAAGCCGGCGGCGAGGCCGACGAGAAAAGTCGCCGCTTCGAGTGGAAGCTCAGGGTTGAAGTAGTCCTCGATGTCGAAGTAGACGGGAAGGTAGACCTCACGGTCCAGCTCCCGTTTGAGGCGCAGGAGCTCGGTGGTCTTTCCCGCGCCGCGATAGCCGGAGAGCAGCTGAACAGACCCTCCGGCGGTGAAGTCGATCGCCGTGGCGATCTCCGCGACCAGATCCGGCCCAGCCGGGCCGTCGGACTGGGCATAGATCGGGACGTAGTAGCGCTCGAACTCCTCCTCCTCGCTGAGCATCTGAGCGCCTTGATGGACGTTCAGCGCGCGGTAGAAGTCCCTGCGGTAGTCCCGGTCACTGTCACCCATGCCCGGAGTCTATACAGAGACTCAGCCCTCAAGGCGGAGGAGGTCCTCGATGGTCTCGGGGCGCAGGACCCAGCCCGACTCACCCTCGTGCACCCATCGCACGCCGGGGCGGGTGAAGAGGTTGTAGTTGGAGGCCATGGAACGCCCGTAGGCACCAGTGGCGGGAACGGCCAGCACGTCGCCGACGGCCAGGTCGGCGGGCAGGTCCACGTCACGCACGACGACGTCGCCGGACTCGCAGTGCTTGCCCACCACCCGGCTGCGCACCAGCCCGGCCTGCGGGTTGGGACGGCGGTTGGCGACCAGGGCCGTGTAGGCGGCCTCGTAGAGGGCGGGGCGGATGTTGTCACTCATGCCACCGTCAATGCTGACGTAGAGGCGTGAGGCCCCTTCCCCCAGCTCGACGTGCTTGAGGCCGGTGACGGTGTAGAGGGTGACCGTCGTCGGGCCGGCGACTGCGCGGCCGGGCTCGATGGAGACGGTGGGGACCTCGTCTCCAAGGCGCTCGCAGGTCTCGCGCACGGCCTCAGCCAGGGTGCGGGCGACCTGCGCCGGGCTGGGCGGCACCGGGTCGGCCCCGGTGTAGGCGATGCCGTAGCCACCGCCCAGGTCGACCTCCGGGCACAGGGTACCCGGTATCTGCGGCGACCTCGTGGCGCAGGGTGAGGACGATGCCGACGGCCTCCCGGAAGCCGGCCAGGTCCAGGATCTGGGAGCCGATGTGGGAGTGCAGCCCGTGCAGCTCAAGCTCGGGGGCGGCGATGATTGCGTCGATGGCCTGCCGGGCGGTACCGGCGTGGACGGAGAGGCCGAACTTCTGGTCCTCGTGACCGGTGGAGATGTACTCGTGGCCCCGGCGTGCACACCAGTGGTCAGGCGCACCATGACCTTGCCGGTCTCCTCGGCCCCGTAGACGCCGCTGGCGCGCAGCTCTCGCACGGCGCGGACGGCGAGCTCGACCTCCTCGAGGGAGTCGAGGACGAGGTGGCCCACGTGGTGGGTGAGGGCGACGGCGATCTCGGCCTGCGTCTTACCGTTGCCGTGCAGGCCCAGACGGGTGGCGTCCGTGGTGGCCTCCGCCCCGTCCACCTCCTGCAGGGCGGCCAGTCCCACGGCGAGCTCGCCGCGGCTGGCGGTGTCGATGCCCATGCCCTCCTCGAGGACCCACTGGGCGACCTTGGTGGTCAGGAAGGCCTTGCCTGCGTAGAAGGCCTCTCCCCCGGCCATGCCGTAGCTGGGCCAGAACTCCTCATGCATGGCGGCGGCCCAGGAGGCGGCGCGGCCGCGCAGGTCGGCCTCGTCCAGGACGAAGACGGGGCTGGGGGCCCCGGCGAGAATCTCGGAGACGGTCAGCCCGCCCAGGGCGAGCTCGCCATCATCCGTGCGCCGCGCCGTGGTGGGCCACAGGTCGGGACGGTCCTCGGGCTCCGGACAGGCCAGCGCCCCCAAGGGCGGCTCGCCGGCGGGAATCTGGTCGGTCATCGACTCTCACATCCTCTCGGGTGCGCTCACGCCCAGCAGGTCGAGCCCGTTGGCCAGGACCTGCCCGACGGCGTCGTTGAGCCACAGGGCGGGCCACGTGCCCGGCGCTCACGGCGTCGTCCCCACGAGGGGTGACGCGAGTGGCACCGTACCAGGCGTGGTAGGCGGCGGCGAGCTGCTCGAGGTAGCGGGCTACTCGGTGCTGCTCGCGCAGCTGTGCGGCCCTGGGCCACGGTGGCGGGGAACTGGGCCAGGACCCCAGCAGGGTGGCGTCGGCTGGATCGTCCAGGGCACCGGGCTCGAAGGGCGCCTCGTTCAGGTCGCGGCTCACACCGTGCTCGGCGGCGTTGCGGGCCACGTTGCGGGTGCGGGCGTGGGCGTACTGGACGTAGTAGACAGGGGTTGTCGGAGGTGGAGGAGGCCAGCAGGGTCCAGGTCGATGTCGATCGTGGAGTCCATGGAGGAACGAGCCAGGGGCGTAGCGGGCCGCGTCCACGCCGACGGCGTCGACCAGGTCCTCCAGGGTGACGATGGTGCCGGCGCGCTTGGACATGCGCACTGGGACGCCGTTGCGCACGAGGTTGACGAGCTGGCCGATGAGGATCTGCATGTTGGTGCCGGGGGTGTCCCCGAAGGCCGCGCACATGGCCATCATCCGGCCGATGTAGCCGTGGTGGTCGGCCCCGAGCAGGTAGAGGGCGCAGTCGGCGCCGCGCTCGCGCTTGTCCAGGTAGTAGGCGAGGTCGGCGGCGAAGTAGGCGGCGTTGCCGTCGGACTTGATGAGGACGCGGTCCTTGTCGTCCCCGAAGTCGGTGGTGCGCAGCCAGGTGGCGCCGTCGCGCTCCTCGATGACGCCGCGCTCGCGCAGGCGGGCGATGGCGCGCTCGACGGCGCCGGAGGTGTGCAGGGAGTCCTCGTGGAAGAAGACGTCGAAGTCGGAGCGGAAGGCGTGCAGCTCGGCCTTGACGGCGGCGAACATGAGGTCGACGCCGCGGGAACGGAAGACCTCAGTGGCCTCGGCGTCGGGCAGGGTGGCCGGGTCGGGGCGGCCGGCGGCCAGCTCGTCGGCGGTCACCTGCTGGGCGATCTCGCTGATGTAGGCGCCGCCGTAGCCGTCCTCGGGGTCTGCTCGCCGCGTGCGGGAGGCCAGCAGGGAGCGGGCGAAGCGGTCGATCTGGGTGCCGTGGTCGTTGAGTAGTACTCCCGGGTGACCTGGGCACCGCAGGCGGACAGGATTCGGGCCAGGGAGTCGCCGACGGCTGCCCAGCGGGCGCCACCCAGGTGGACCGGCCCGGTGGGGTTGGCCGAGACGTACTCGAGGTTGATGTGCTGGCCGCTCAGGGAGTCGTTGCGGCCGTAGGCCTCTGCGGCCTCGACGATGGAGCGGGCGAGCTCGCCGGCGCTGGCGGCGTCGAGGCGGATGTTGAGGAAGCCGGGGCCGGCGACCTCCACGGAGGCGATGCCGTCGAGGGCCCTCAAGGCGCGGGATGAGGAGCTCAGCGAGATCGCGCGGCTTGGTGCCGGCCTTCTTGGCCAGCTGCATGGCCACGTTGGTGGACCAGTCACCGTGGTCGCGGTTGCGAGGGCGCTCGACGCGGGGGAGGGAATCTCGGCGGAGGGCAGGGGCGAGGGAGCCCTCGGCGGAGGCTCCTCCAGGACGGTGCGGATGGCTGCGGCAAGCTCTTCTGGGGTCACGCGCGTCAGCGTACCGTCAACGGACGGGCCGGATCACGAGGGAGGCCCGGCAGCTGCCGGGCATCGTGGGACATGTCGCAGTCTCGTGCCGGTTTCGCACCGGGACCGGGACGCTGGTACAGTCACGCCTCGGGCCCCGGTAGCTCAGTGGATAGAGCGTCTGCCTCCGGAGCAGAAGGTCGCAGGTTCGAATCCTGTCCGGGGCACCACCTCCGAGCCCCCGTCGCCACCCGCGACGGGGGCTTGCTCATGTAGTTCGAGGCATGACAACGGGGCAACAGTGTGTCCGTGGCTCAGACCGGTCATCATGCGGCTGGCGTGTTCTCACGGGAAAGATAAGCCTCAACGGCATCACGAATGACGGCACTGGCGGTAGTGCCGTGCTTCTCGATGTAGGCGTCAAGAGCCGCGTTGGTGTGCTCGGGTAGGCGGACCTGGCGGCGTGGGGAGCGTCCGCGACCGGTGGCGTGGGCCTGTCCGAGACCTGGGCGGCCACGGAGGATGGCATCAAGATCTGTGTCGCTGATGCGTGAGCCGTCACGGCCGGCTCCGCGTCCGACGGTGGGCACGCGGCCCGCGGTGACGTCCTCATCGAACTGGTTGTAGTAGGCCTGCTCAGCATCAGTGAAAGGGGCGCGTGTGGAATCAGGAGACATAGCGGCTCTATCTGGTCGGTCAGTGGTCGACGGGTGGAACAAGGTGACGGTAGAGATCAGTGACCTCCATGGCATGGAAGATGGTACGTCGACCACGACCGTCAACAGCGACGCCGACTTCGAGGTAGCGCAGTGCCTGCGGGTGGGGCCGACCGACGAACATGAATGACTGCTCACCTGCACGGCGAGGTTGGAGGATCTCGTAGTCGACGTGATGCATGACGGCGTACTCCGCATCGGAGCGGGGCACGCCATGCTTGTCCGCAGAATCGCTGAACTCGAACCTCACCACATTATGGTAGTACCGAGGATAGAGGTGAGCAGACTCCTTACACCGCTGCTCAGCGGTGCGACCTCTATCGCCCAACGTCATCCCAGGGTCTTGAGGGCGAGGCTGGGGACGTCGGTCATGATGGCGTCCACGTTGAGGTCGGCCAGGTGGCGCATCCGCTCGGGGTCGTCCACCGTCCACACGTGGACCTCCAGGCCCGCGATGTGCGCGGAGGCCACGAAGCGACGGGTGACCACCGGGACGCCGTGGTAGCTCTCCGGCACCTGGACGGCGTCGACCCTGCCGCGGGTCCAGCCCCAGCGGGTCTGGGGCAGGGGGACGGCCGCCTCGCTGCGCAGCATGAGTCCGAGCACGTCACTGACGCCCAGTGAGGTCATGGCCCGTGGCTCCTGGCGGCGCAGCACGGCCAGCCGGCGGGCGGAGAAGGAGGCGAACCGGACTCGGTCGAGGGCCTGGGCGTCGCGCACCGTCTGCAGGGCGGCCTGGACAACGCTGGAGTCCTTGAGGTCGATGTTGAACTTCATCTCCGGCTGGGCGTACAGGGCGTCGTCGAGTCGGACGAAGCCGCGCCCGTCGCCGGAGTCGAGGTCGGCCAGCTCGGCCCACATGACCTCGCCGACGGTACGGGGGTCGTTCGCGGTGCGGCACAGGTCCTCGTCGTGGCTGAGCACGACGACGCCGTCGGCGGTCAACCGAAGGTCGGTCTCCATCCACTCCAGCCCGAGCGCGGCCACGTGCTCGACGGCGCTCCAGGTGTTCTCAGGAACCTCGCGTCCGCCGCCGCGGTGGGCGATGACGGCAGGGCGGCGGGTTCGTGACGCGGCAGGCGGCACAGTGGGTCTCCCTCAGCTGCAGTTGGTGGTGAGCTCGACGGCGTTGTGCTGCTTGCAGCCAGCCCCACGGCTCCACGGTGGACTCGTCGGCGGTGTCGTCCTTGGTGCGCACCTCGAAGTGCAGGTGAGAACCGGAGGACCGGCCCGTGTTACCCACTCCGGCGATCATCTGGCCGGCCGTGACGGTGTCACCGGCCTTGACGTAAATACCGTCCTCGTACATGTGCAGGTAGCTGGTGTACCAGACCTGGCCATCGATCTCGTGCTTGATGGTGATGGTTCCGGTGCCGTCGACCATGCCGGCGGTGGTGACGGTGCCGGCGGCGGCCGCGTAGATGGGTGTCCCCACGGGAGCGGCCATGTCCTGCCCGGCGTGCAGCTTGCGGTAGCCGAGGGTGGGGTGGGTGCGGTAACCGTACTCGGAGGAGATCTCGTAGGTGCCCGGAAGCATCGGGTAGAACAGCTGCGGCTTGGAGCTGAAGGCACTGGTGTCGCCGGAGGCGCCGGTGGCTGAGGAGCAGGTCTTGGCAGCGTTCTGGTAGGCCTCGCGGATCCTGGCCCGGGTGGCGGCGTCGGGCACGTTGGACAGCTGGGTGTCGGGTCGTCGTCCAGGTCGTCACTGCCGAGCACGGCGCTGGCCACGGAGGAGGCCTTCGTCCCGGCGGCGGCCGGACTCTGCGTGGTGGAGCCGCTGGGGTGCATCTTCATGGCGGCCGAGGCCAGCGGGGTGTTGTCGAGGTGGCTGGACAAGGGGGCGAGCACTGTGGCCATGGCCAGGACCGACAGGACGGCGGTGCGCCCCAGGATCCCGGAGCGGTGCGGCGGCGGACGGGACGGGCTGGGGCGGGGCCGGTCGAGGAGTCGCGGTGCGTGTCCGGCTTCGATGCTGCCTTGGCCCTGACCGACGACGTCGGGGCGGCGGTCTCGTCGGCTGCCTTGCCTCGCTTGGTCTGGGCGGCCGTCCGCGCGGACTTGGTCTTCCTGGCGCTCCGGGGCGGCCTTGATGGCGTGGATGGTCTCCTCGTCCGCGAGCGGCACCCCGGCCTTGCGTGCGGCCATGATCTTGCGGACCTCAGGGGACCTCGATGGTCTCGGCGCTCGCGAAGTCCGTGATCCGCTGCGAGAACCGGATCTCGTGGGGCGTCTCGGGTGCGGAGGGCGCCTGGGGAGCCAGCTCACGGGCGCTGGCGCTTCAGTTCGCGGCGTCTGGGTGGCGGCGCGTCCGTCTGCGTGCGGGGACGCCGAAAGAGGCGGCGTGGTGGGGCGTGGAGGCGATGACGGGGTTGGTCGAGGCGGTCGAGGCGCCGGCGGGGGCTGCTGCTGAGGCGCGTTGCCGGCGGCGGCCCGCGGATCGGGAGGCAGGTTCGGAGGTCGCCCCGGCTTCCGGCTCGGCGGGGGCGGTCTGCGCGGCTGCGTGACGGTGACGCTGCGTGTCACTGGGCGAAGCAGAAGCCGTGTCACTAGCGACCCACCACGGCGTGGCGCTGGTGGGGTGAGCGGATGCGGACTCAAGCCCTGAGGTGGACTCGGCCAGTGAGGCCGCGACCAGGGGCGACAGGGCCGAGGGCGTTGATGGTACCTCTGCGGGCGCGGCCTGGTGGCCACGATGAGAGCGGCGCTGGCTGTGGCGGCTCGCAGGTGGTCTCGGGCGGTGAGCCTGGGGCTGCGCAGCACTCTCGACGGCGGGGTTCTCCCGCGTCTGCTGGGTGTCCTCGAAGACCTGGGCGGTCCGCAGGTCCTTGCGGGAGCGCCGGGTGGGGCGAGTGTCGCCGGCGACCTGTGCTGAGGAGGAGAAGACGGACGGGGCCGCAGATGCGGGCTGTACCCCTGAGGCGCCGAGGGCCTGCGGCTGCTCGGGCTGATGCGAGTGGGCTCGGGCTGTTCAATGACGCTCTGACGCCGACGAGGCCATCCGGCTCATCGGTGCGACGGGCTGCGACGGCGCCGGGTCTCCAAAGACCGACGGCGCCGCATCGCTCCCTGGGCGCGCTCCCGTCCGCGTGTCTGACGCCGCTGCCGGCGCCACGGGCCGCTGCGGGTGGTTCTGCTTCTGCGGGGCAAGCGGAACGTCGGGGAGAGCCGACGGGTTCGGAGCGGTGAGGGGACTGGAGGCGGCGCCGTTGTCGGCGTGGAGGTCGCGACGTGAGCGGCGAGTGGCTCCGGCGACGTGAGTGGTGTGCGTCGTCGACGGTAACGACGGGGCGGCTGCGACCTGTGCCTCAGCGACCTGGCGAGCGGCTTCGGCAGCACGTTCCGCCTCGCGACGCTGGCGTCGACTCATGGGCTGCGGGGTCACGCGGGAAGCCTCCAGATGGCTGAGTGTCATAGGGAAGTCGTCGCTGCCGACAAACCGGCAGTCACGACGTGGCGGCTGCCAGGGCGACAGCCTGGGTTGTACTCGGTTAAAACAGTAGCGGTCTCCTGTGGGTCTTGCCAGGAGAACCAGCACACCTTTGTGTGACCTGCACTTCTTACGCAAACCCTGCAGTTCTATCCACGCAACCGGCCCGACACGAGAATCCCGTGCCATACGAACGAATCAGCACCTGTGCACCGCTGTCTGCTCAGCGCTTGACAATGGTCGCCCGAGACGGCCCATGTTGTAGTATCCGCCGACTCCACCCTTTAAATCACGATTTAGTCACGGCGCTGATGCTCCTCGCGCTGCATGGCGTCGTTGACCTCGCCGACGAGCTCTTCGAGGATGTCCTCCAGGAAGAGGACCCCGATGAAGCGCCCTTGCGCGTTGCGCACGTGCCCGAGGTGGGCCCCTGAGCGCTGCATGGCCGCCAGCGCCTCCTCGACCTCGTCGTCGTAGCCGACGGGCACGAGTGCGCGAGCGCGCCAGGCGGGTACCGGCTCGGTGCGCTCGGCGCCGTCGGCGTAGAGGATGTCGCCCTGAGGTGCAGGTAGCCGGTGATGACGGGCTCCCTCCCCTGGTCAACAGCGGCCTGGTCGGCGACGAGCGGGAAGCGGGAGAAGCCGGTGGAGGCCACGGCCCGCTCCACGTCCTCCGGGGTGCAGTCCTGGGGCAGGGTGACGAGCTCGCTCAGGGGCACCATGACGCTGCCGGCGGTCTCTTCGGAGAACTCCAGGGCGCCGCTGAGCAGGCCGGTGGAGTCCTCCAGGACGCCTTCGGCGGTGGAGCGCTCGACGATGGAGGCGACCTCCTCGGCGTTGAAGGCGGCAGCGATCTCCTCCTTGGCCTCGATGCCCAGGGACTTTGAGGGCCCCGTTGGCGAAGCCGTTGAGAGCGTTGACCACGGGGCTGAAGACGCGTGAGCACCACACCAGGGGCGGGGCGAGCCAGCGCACGGCCTTCTCCGGGGAGGCGATGGAGATGTTCTTGGGCACCATCTCCCCGGCGACGACGTGCAGGCCCATGACGATGACCAGGGCGATGACGACGGCGACGGCGTGGGAGCCGGCGTGCCCGACGCCGACGGTCGCCAGCAGGGGCTCTAGGGCGTGGGCGATGGCCGGCTCGGCGACAACGCCCAGTCCGGTAGAGCACAGAGTGACGCCGAGCTGGGCGGTGGCCAGCATGCGCGAGATGCTTGCAGAGCCCATAGGGGCGGTGGCGGCGCGGGCGTCGCCGGCCTCAGCCAGTGGCTCGAGCTGGCTGCGGCGCGAGGAGGTGACGGCGAACTCGGCGCCGACGAAGAAGGCGTTGCCGGCCAGGAGGATGACGGTGATCAGGAGGGCGATTGGCGTACTCATCGGCGCTCCCCTCTGGTCCCTCGGCTTCCGGGCGCGGTCTCAGGGGTCCTTAGGGGCGCACGTGGAGGCGGGTGACGCGGCGCCCGTCCATGGCGTCGACGGTCAGGGAGGCGTGCGTCAGCTCGACGACGTCGCCGACGGCGGGGATGCGGCCGAGCTCGGTCATGACCAGGCCGCCGAGGGTCTCGTAGGGGCCGTCGTCGGGGACCTGGATGGCGGCGCGGGTGGCGAGCTCGTCGGGCGCATCCACCCGGGGACGACCCAGTGTCCGGAGGGGTCGAGGTGGGCGCCGGCGCGGCGGCGGTCGTGCTCGTCGGCGACGTCCCCGACGACCTCCTCGACGGCGTCCTCGAGGGTGACGACGCCGGCGGTGCCGCCGTACTCGTCGACGACGATCGCCATCTGGGAGCCCTGGGCACGCAGCTCGACGAGCAGGTCGGCCAGCGGCATGGTCTCGGGGACACGGGGGCGGGCGTCATGAGGAGAGGTGGAGGCGACCGGTACGTCGGCGCGCCGCTCGTAGGGGACGCCGATGGCGCGGCGCAGGTGGACGATGCCCATGACGTCGTCGACGTCGCGGCCGATGACGGGGAAGCGGGAGTGGCCGGTGGCGCGGGCCAGGGTGCACGACGTCCTCGGCGGAGTCATCGGCCTCAAGGGTGTGGAGGCGGCCGCGGTCGGTCATAACGTCCACGGCGGTGAGGGCCCCCAGTCCGATGGAGCGGGTGAGCAGGGTGGCGGTGGAGGCGTCGAGGGTGCCTTCCTCGGCGCTGTGGCGCACGAGGGAGGCGAGCTCGCCGGCGCTGCGGGTGCCGCTGAGCTCTTCGGCGGGTTCGATGCCCATGGCGTGCAGGACGGCGTTGGCGGCGCCGTTGAGCAGGACGATGAGGGGCTTGAGGAGGTGGTGAAGCCCAGGACGAAGGGGATCACGAGGCCTGCGGCGCGCATGGGGTCGGCCAGGGTGACGTTCTTGGGGATGAGCTCGCCGATGACCATGGAGAAGGCGTTGACGACGATGAGGGCGATGACCACTGCGGCGCCGGTGGCTCACGGAGGCGGCCAGCCAGTGGCTCATGAGGCCGGTGAGCAGGTTCGCCAGGGCCGCCTGCATGGGTGTAGCCCAGGAGCACGGTGGTCAGGGGTGATGCCGACCTGAGCACCGGACAGGAGGGTGGACAGGCGCCCCAGGGCGCGCTGGACGGTGGTGGCGCGCTTGTCGCCGGTGGCGGCGCGGGTCTCGACGGTGGAGGGATCGAGGGCGACCAGGAGAACTCGCCGGCAACGAACAGGGCGGTGCCCACGGTGAGCACGACGCCGACGGCGATCGCGAGCCAGTCGGTCATGCGGGCCCCTCCCCCACGCGGGATGCGGCGTGGGCGCCGGAGGCGGACGAGTCGGGGTGGGGGTGGTCAGAGGCGGGCGAGGAGGCGCGGTGCGTGCGGGCGCGGCGCCTTGAGGCCCGGCGGAAAGCCGATCGCATAGTGACCGAACGGTACCACCGCGGTGGTACCGCCACCGAGATCCCGGCACCAAACTCTCACGCGATCATCACCGACAGCACTGATTTCTCACGACTCAGGTAGCCTACGTCACAGACCGAGTGAGCACGGAGGCTGCGATGTCGTCACGGAAGCCGCAGAAAGCGGTCCACTCAACCGATCCGGGCCAGTCCGGCTGGTGGCTCCTTGCGCCAGCCTGCGGCACAGTCGTAGGTGCAGCCATTCCACATCTCGGCACACTCGGCTCCAAACGGACCAAGGAGACAACAGAGGAACAATCTCCCAGACTCGCGCGGCTAAGAGTTCATTCCGCAACGAGTCACGTCACATGAAGATGTAGGAATAATGGTTGATGCGTTATCGACAGGTATTGTGGCGCGCGTGCGACAGACAGTAAATACCAACGAGTGCTCCAGATGCGAAATATTCGCTTCCCCCTTTGCAAACGTTTCGGTGCAGACACATCCTGCCCTCACCCCCCTTCTGCGCTCACAGATCTACCACCCTGATACACCATCGGCAGCAGACACCTGGTCGGTAAGTGCCGTCGAAAGTGACTATCTCTGGGATTTCGCTGTCGAACAGTTAAATCCTACGTGGACGCCTGTCTTAGATGATGGCGCAGACGGTCATGTCGTCGACATCGGTCAGCAAGCCCGCCTCATCATGATCCCGAGCACGAGAACCGTAATCGTCCGGGATTGCGCGGAGAAGAAGGTCTACATAGTTGGCAGAGATGTTCGAGGTCTTTTCGTAGAGGTGTATCGGGTTGTCCGGGGCGTTCACACGGCGTCGGCCATCAACAGCGGGGCGATGGCGTTCCACTCCTCGTCGATTGTTCGTCAGGGCCGCGGGGTCTGCTTCGTAGGTGATAAAGGCGCAGGGAAGTCGACGGCGTTGCTCGCTGCTGCCACGTCTCATCTCGACGGGCTGAGTATTCTTACGAATGACAAGGCGTTTCTCCATTTTGATCGTGGCCTGGAGATCCTGGCGTGTCCTAGTGTTGTCAATGTGGGCACGGGAAGCCTATTGGCTCTGGGCGGTGACTGCGTTCTCAATCCGGAGTTTCATTACCGGTATGGCGCGATGACCTACCTGCTTCTCGATCTGCCACTGACCGAGAAGTTGTCGACGGGCGATGAATCTTCGGCGCCCGCCAAAGTGGTGTTACTGCCGGAAGAGATGCGCCGTGCACTGGGTACCTCATTCTCCACTGAGGGCCGCATCGTCGCGATTATCGAGAGCAAGCTCGCACTGGACGAGCCACACAGCCGCTTCGAACTCGTCTTGGACGCCGATGAGCGAGCGAACCTCGTCCGCCGGAACGCGCTCACCGACTGGACCAATCATCCCGACTGGCTCGGTCTCATCGCCACGTCTCCCGAGGAAGAGAGCGTCACAGGTCGGCTAGAGGAAGTGGCGGACGATGTCGTAATGGCAAGACTTCGAGTTGGGCGTGATGGAAAAGATGTGACAAGGGGTCTCATCACCGCTTTCACTTCCTCCAAGTCCCCTATCGAGTTGGGCACGGCGATCGCCGCAGGCCCGCTTCCCACTTACCACTTCGGGGTATATGCGCGCATTGTGCGGAACGGCCGGCTGTTGTGCGTGAAAAAGACACGCGGCCCCTACACTGGTCTGCTCGACCTCCCCGGCGGGCGACCCGAATTCGCCGAGAACTGGGAGGACGCCCTCCGACGCGAGTTGATGGAGGAAGTGGGTGTCAATTCCGTGTCCACCGCTGGTTGTACTCGGTTCTCACTACATGTCGATTTTAACACTGCTGGCGAGAGTATCGATTTCCACCACCATGGAGCCGTCGCAGACGTGCACCTGCGGAGCGCGCTTTCTGAACGCGAAATGTCGTCATCGGACACGAATGGATGGGAGTGGTTTGACATCGGATCGGATGACCGATCGCGTCTCAGTCCCCTCGCACGATCGGTTCTAGACGGATGAGGGCGAATGGCCGTCCTCTGACAGAAATGTGCTACTCACGGATGACTCGGAACTCCAGGAGCCCCGTCCAGAGACGTCGACAGCCCACCATGCCATCACCTCGGCAACTACACTCAGATTCTCTTCGGCAAATCTGATGACAAGAAGGCAATCAGCCTGGCCGAAAAAGCGACCTCCCTTGCTGACGACGACCAGAAACCGTTACTAGCTGAATATCATTTCTACCTGTTTTGCCCATTCACCCGAGCACCGCAAAGGAGTCCGGAGGGCTCTCAAGACCCTTCTGGCAGACGGTCGTGACCACAGGCGACTGGTCATTCGAGATGAACCTGGAGCGGCTTCGACGCGAGGAGGACCCTCGGCTGGAACTGCTCAAGGCAGTGGCACGCACGATCGAAGACGGCGATACGTCCCGGCTCGACGCCTTCGAGGAGTGGCGCGACCTGTAGGTCGCCGCTACCGGGCCAGCCGGACCCGCAGCCGCAAGCGCGTCACGCCTGGGACACGCATGTGTCTTTGGTCCCGCATTTGCTCGCATGAGACGCCCTTCACCTTCTAGGATGTCCGATGAACACCGCCGTTCCTCCCCCGGGGTCCCGCTGAGGCTCCCAGTGCCGGAACGGGAGACTGACAAGCCCCGAGGAGACCCCGACGTGCCCACGCAGGACCAGATCAGCCCAGGTTTCGGTGCCAACGAGTGGATGGTGGAGGAGATGCGGGCCGCCTGGTCAGCGGATCCCTCCTCCGTGAGTCCCCAGTGGCGCGAGCTCTTCGAGACCGACCCGAGTGCCGGCCTGCACCAGCCGGGCCCAGCTTCCTCCAACAACTCTGCGTCGTCGGCCCCCGGTGGACCGCGCCGAGCCACCATCACGCCCCAGGCAGCCTCCACCCTGCGCCGCTCCTCCGCCGTCCAGGACGTCACGCGCTCCGACCTTCCGCCGGCGCCGCCGTCGGACACCGCACCCCGACCTCCCCCTACGCCCAGCGCCAGGCCGCCCACCCCGCGCACGACCAGGACGGTGACGCCTGCGAGACCGCACCACCAGGCTCAAGGGTGCGGCGGCCCGCACCGCCAGAACATGGACGACTCCTGTCCATGCCCACGGCCACCTCCGCCCGGGCCGTGCCCGCCAAGGTCCTCATCGAGAACCGCGCCGTCATCAACACTCACCTGGCCCGTACCCGCGGCGGCAAGGTCTCCTTCACCCACCTCATCGGCTGGGCGGTGGTCGAGTCCCTGACCGAGATGCCCTCGATGAACGTCTCCTACAGGGGTCGACGAGGCCGGCAAGCCGGTCCTGCACGAGCCCGCCCACGTGGCCTTCGGCCTGGCCATTGACGTGCCCGGCTCCGACGGGCAGCGCCGCCTGCTGGTGCCCTCCATCAAGCAGGCCGACCTCATGGACCTGTCCCAGTTCGTGGAGGCCTACGAGGCCCTCGTGGCCAAGGCCCGCGAGAACAAGCTGGACCTCGACGACTTCCGCGGCACCACCGTGACCCTGACCAACCCCGGCATGATCGGCACTCTGCACTCGGTGCCGCGCCTCATGCCCGGCCAGGGACTCATCGTGGGGGTCGGCGCCATGGACTACCCGGCCGCCTTCGCCGGCGCCAGCCCCGACACCCTGGCCCGCCAGGCCATCGGCAAGGTCGTCACCCTGACCTCCACCTACGACCACCGCGTCATCCAGGGCGCCGCCTCCGGCGAGTTCCTGCGCCTGGTGGAGCGCAAGCTCCTGGGACTGGACGGCTTCTGGAACCGGGCCTTCGAGTCCCTGCGCATCCCCCTCGAGCCGGTCAAGTGGGTGCGCGACACCACCTACGACCCCGAGCTGGAGACCGGCAAGCCGGCGCGCGTGGCCGAGCTCATCCACGCCTACCGCCAGCGCGGCCACCTGGCGGCCGACAACGACCCGCTCACCTACCGCCTGCGCCGCCACCCCGACCTGGACATCACCTCCTACGGGCTGAGCCTGTGGGACCTGGACCGCTCCTTCCCCACCCGGGGGCCTGGGCGGGCGCGACCAGGGCCACCCTGCGCGAGATCCTCAGGATGCTGCGCGACGCCTACTGCCGCACCGTGGGCGTGGAGTACATGCACATCCAGGACCCGGCCCAGCGCGCCTGGTGGCAGGAGCGCCTCGAGCGCGACTGGGAGGACATCGCCGACGAGGAGCGCCGTCGGATCCTCACCAAGCTGGAGCAGGCCGAGGCCTTCGAGACCTTCCTGCAGACCAAGTACGTGGGCCAGAAGCGCTTCAGCCTCGAGGGCGGGGAGTCCCTCATCGTGGCCCTGGACCGCCTGCTCGACGCCGCCGCCCACGACGGCCTCGACGAGGTCGTCATCGGCATGGCCCACCGCGGCCGCCTCAACGTGCTCACCAACATCGCCGGCAAGTCCTACGGGCAGGTCTTCGACGAGTTTCGAGGGCAACGGCGTCATCGAGGGCGCCGGCACCGGGGACGTCAAGTACCACCTGGGCACCGTGGGCGTCTTCTCCGGGACCGACGGCGTGTCCACCCGCGTCTCCCTGGCCGCCAACCCCTCCCACCTGGAGACGGTCGACGGCGTCGTCGAGGGCATCGTGCGCGCCAAAGCAGGACCGCATCGGCCTGGGCGAGAAGGGCTACACGGTCATGCCGGTCCTCGTCCACGGCGACGCCGCCTTCGCCGGCCAGGGCGTGGTCTACGAGACCCTCAACATGAGTCAGCTGCCCGCCTACCGCACCGGCGGCACCGTCCATATCGTCGTCAACAACCAGATCGGCTTCACCACCGGCTCGGCCTCGGCCCGCTCCACCATCTACGCCACCGACCTGGCCAAGGGGCCTGCAGGTGCCGATCTTCCACGTCAACGCCGACGACCCCGAGACGGTGGCCCGCACCGCCCGCCACGCCTACGAGTACCGACGCACCTTCCACAAGGACGTCATCATCGACCTCATCTGCTACCGGCGCCGCGGCCACAACGAGGGCGACGACCCCTCAATGACCCAGCCGCTCATGTACCGGCTCATCGACTCCCTGGACTCCACGCGCGGGGTCTACACCGCCGCCCTCGTGGGGACGCGGCGACATCACCCCGCAGGAGGCCCAGGGAGATCGCCAAGAGCTACCAGGACGAGCTGGAGCGGGTCTTCACCGAGGCCCGCATCCAGGTCACCGGGGCACAGGGCTCCGACGGCGCCGAGGGACGCCACCGACACCTCCACGCAGGACCTGTCGGACCCCACGAAGGTGGGCGTGCCCCTGTCCTCCCTGGAGATCCCCTACTCCCAGCGGGCGGGCACCGGCATGATGCTGGGCTGGACCTCGGCCGTGCCGCCTGACGTCGTCGAGCGCATCGGCGACGCCCAGGTCGCCTGGCCCGGAGTCCTTCACCGTCCACCCCAAGCTCCAGGCCATGCTCTCCAAGCGCCGCGAGGCCACGCGCGAGGGCGGCATCGACTGGGGGCTCGGGGAGCTCATCGCCCTGGGGAGCCTGCTCATGGAGGGCGTGCCGATCCGACTGGCCGGCGAGGACGCCCGCCGCGCCACCTTCGCCCAGCGCCACGCCGTCCTGCACGACCACGCCTCCGGGCAGGAGTGGACGCCCCTGAGCTTCCTGACCCCGGACCAGGCGCCCCTGGAGATCTACGACTCCCTGCTCAGCGAGTACGCCGCCCTGGCCTTCGAGTACGGCTACTCCGTGGAGCGCCCCGAGGGACTGACCATGTGGGAGGCCCAGTTCGGCGACTTCGCCAACGGCGCCCAGTCCGTCATCGACGAGTACGTCACCTCCGCCGCCCAGAAGTGGGGGCAGCGCTCCGGCCTGGTCATGCTGCTCCCCACGGCCAGGAGGGGCAGGGACCCGACCACTCCTCGGCCCGCATCGAGCGCTACCTGCAGATGTGCGCCCAGGACAACATGCTGGTGGCCCAGCCCTCCACGCCCGCCAGCTACTTCCACCTGCTGCGCGAGCACACCTACACCCGCCCGCGCCGCCCGCTCATCGTCTTCACCCCCAAGCAGCTGCTGCGTCTGAAGGCCGCCTGCTCCCCGGTGGAGGACTTCACCTCCGGCACCTTCCAGCCGGTCATCGGGGAGACCGACGACGCCGTCCTGGCCTCGGCGCGCAAGCAGGGCGTGGACCGGGTGCTGCTGTGCTCGGGGCGCGTCTACTACGACCTGCTGGCCCACCGGACCAAGACCGGGGACACGAGCACGGCCATCGTCCGCCTCGAGCAGCTCTACCCGCTGGAGAGCTCGGCCATCGCCGAGGCGCTGGCCCCCTTCAGCGGGGCCGAGCTCGTGTGGGTGCAGGACGAGCCCGCCAACCAGGGCATGTGGCCCTACCTGGCGCTCAACCTGCCGACGGACCTGACCGGCGGCGTCCTGCCCACGCTGGTCTCCCGGCCCGAGGCCGCCGCCCCGGCGGTGGGCACCGCCGGCGTCCACCGCGCCCAGCAGGAGGAGATCCTCCGCCAGGCCTTCACCCGCCACTGAGAAGAGGCCGGTCCACCCGACCCCGTCCAGGGCAGCCCGCCGAAATGCCGTCAGCCTCCACCGTTACAACGCAAGGTCACGATAATGTCAAGACAGCATGAGGGATCATGAGGGCATGAGGAGGCGCTGTCATGCGTGAGACGAGGCTGAGCTTCATCGGTGACGAGCTGGTGGCCGGTCATGGTGACGGGCGCGCCCTGGGATGGACGGGCCGCGTCATGGCCCGCACGCCCCGGGACGCCGACATCCTGTGGACCTCGCTGGCGGTTCCCGGTGAGACGACGGCGCAGATGTCCGACCGCTGGGGCCCCGAGGTGGCCCGCCGCTCCACGCACACCGGCATCAACCGGCTCGTCGTGGGGACTGGGCGTGGCCGACGTGCTCGCCGGCATCTCCTACGCCCGCTCACGCCTGGCCCTGGCCAACATCCTCGACACCGCCGCCTCCGACCACCGCGAGTGCTTCGTCGTCGGGCCCCCTCCCCTGCCCGAGGCCGACCCCGACGCCACCGCCCAGCTGTCCCAGGCCGCCGAGGAGGTGTGCCTGCGGCGCAACGTGCCCTACGTGGACGCCTTCGAGCCGCTGCGCAACCACGAGCAGTGGACGGCCGACGTCGCCGCCGCCGGAGGCTGCGCAGGGCCAGGCCGGGCTACGGTCTGCTGGCCTGGCTGGTGCTGCACCGCGGCTGGTACGAGTGGCTCGGCGTCGAGCGCCCCGAGTCCTGAGGGCCTCGATACCCGCCGGTCAGGCAGGGCGCCGGAGAGCCTTCGTCAGACGACGACTCGGAGGCGGCGAAGATGTCGCCGCTGATCCCCACCAGGCGGTTGGAGACGTGGTTGTTGAAGAAACCGACGATGGGGCCGATGAAGAAGCCCATGATGACCGTGCCCAGGGCGACGATGCCCAGTGAGAGGTCGAACCTGATCAGGAGCAGAGCCAGGAAGATCGTGATGATGTCCTGGACCAGCCGGTAGGCACGGTAGCTGTAGCGCGGGAAGTGCCGCCTGAGCGAGGGGCGATCCCGTCATGGGGGCACTGGCCCAGGGTCGCAGGTGATGTACATGGAGACTCCCAGGCAGAACAGCGGCAGCCCGATTGCCAGGTGGAGGAGCATGCTGCCAACGGAGTACTCGACGTGGAAGAAGCTGCGGTAGATCGGGCGGAAGTAGTCCACGAGGACACCCACGACGGTGAAGTTGATGACCGTCCCCAGGCCGAAGATGGACCGGTCGAAGGGAAGACGAGGATCAGCATGATGATGTTGACGATCGGGACGATCGCCGCGAAGAGATCCCGGAGACGTGGGAGATGCCCTGGAGGAAGGCGGTGAACGGGTCGACGCCGCTCTTGCCCTCCAGGCAGATCGCGATCCCGACCGCCGTGATCACCTCCCCCAGGAAGCATGCGAGGATGCGTCGCAGGAGCGAGTTGTCGGAAAGTGTCCACTGGTCTGGTGCTGTCAGGTTCCTCAGGTTCATGTCACACCGCCGTAGTTGAGGAGGAGCCGGCAAGGCCATACCTACGAGACACCACCGGGTTCCTCGGTGAGAGGCTGGACAGTGCCCCTCACCACGAATCAGGCCGTGTTCCGCGGCTCACACCTCAGCGTCTCATCACCGTCAAGGCCATAGGACCCAAAGCTGCGAGCGCGAACCGGCGCCTGACCAGGGCGGTTCCGGGACGGCTCAAGAACGACGTCGGCCGGTCACCGCAGTGGTGACCGGCCGACGTCTGCTATGTCTCAGGGCGTTGCGCTCGGTGCGCTACCCGGCTCAGGCGTTGGGACGCTTGCCGTGGTTGGCGCTGGACTTGGCGCGTGCACGACGCTTACGACCGCGCTTGCTCATCACTGCCTCCTCGTGTCTTGACTCGCCCCACGAGGGGGCACGGAACGCCGCTGATTCTCGCACACGGCGGCGCGCCTGGGCCAGTCTGGCGCCGCTGACCAGCCGGTGAAGGCGACCACCGTCAGCGCACCTCGCAGCCGGCAAGGCCGGGCCGCCTTCCTCAGTCGCTCTCGAAGCGGACGGTCCGGGAGGACTCGACCCGGGACTCCACGACGCGCACGACCCGCCCGGAGGCGGAGGCCTGGGTCCGGGTCGTGGTCGACGTCGTCGTCACGCTCACCGCGGTGGCGCGCAGGGTCGACAGGCGCCCCAGGACCCGGGCGCGCAGCTCGGGAGGGGCCTGCTCGGCGCACCGCGAGCGCAGGATCTCCCGCAGGTGGGTCTCGGCGTCGGCGAGGCGGGAGCAGTGCGAGCAGGTGGCCACGTGCTGGGCGAGGCGCTCGGCCAGGTCGGCGGTGCACTCGCGGTCGAGGAAGGCCTCCAGGTGGGCGCGGGCCTCGGCGCAGGAGCAGTCCTGGGAGCCGTCCGCCGTCTTGAGGCTCTTGAGTGGGCTCGGCGCTGTTGTCGCCGGTGGTTCCCGGTTCCATGCGGTCTGTCATTTCTCCTCCTCCCCGTATCCGTACTCGCGGGCGTAGTCGGCCAGCAGCTCGCGCAGCTGGCGGCGACCTCGGTGCAGCCGGGACATGACGGTCCCGATGGGCGTGTCCATGATCTCGGCGATCTCCTTGTAGGAGAAGCCCTCCACGTCCGCCAGGTAGACGGCCAGGCGCCGGTCCTCGGTGAGCTGGCCCAGGGCGTCCTTGATGTCGGAGTCCGGCAGGGCGTCCAGGGCGAGGTTCTCCGCGCTGGGCAGCCCCACCGAGTCGTGGGAGGCGGCCCGGTGCAGCTGCCAGTCCTCGACCGTCTCCGCGTCGGACTGGAGCGGCTCGCGCTGCTTCTTGCGGTAGGAGTTGATGAAGGTGTTGGTCAGGATCCGGTAGAGCCAGGCCTTGAGGTTGGTGCCGGGCCGGTACTGGTGGAAGGAGCCGAAGGCCTTGGCGTAGGGCGTCCTGCACGAGGTCCTCGGCATCGGCCCGGTTGCGGGTCATACGCAGGGCGGCGCCGTAGAGCTGGTCGAGGTAAGGCAGGGCCTCGGCCTCGAAACGGGCGGCCCGGGTGGCCTCGTCCTCATCGGCCGGCGCCCGGTCCAGATCGCGCGCGCCATCGTCAGGATCGATCACCTCATCCAGGGTGATCTCATCAGTGTGGTCGTCGATGTCCGTCATCAGCCACGAGCCTAACGCGCCCGGGGGTCTTCGGCCCACACCGACGCCACGAGCCTTGGTCATCATCCCGGTCATCGTGGCGGGTCCTCCCGGCAGATCCCGGTGCCGACGGCGCCGGTCCTGCCTGCCGGGCCGCTCTCGGCGGCCGCGCGGCCTGCTCGGCGGGTGCGCCCCGCCGGCAGGGCGGTCCCGGCTCGACGGCGACGCGATCGGCTGCTGGATGCTCATGTCCCTGAGCCAACGACGGTGCGCCCGGATTTCATTCCCCGTCCGCCCTGAGCGAGGCGCGCGCCACGTTCGAGCAGCGATATCGCTGGCCCGAGCCGCCCGCGTAGGTCAGGATGGGGGCATGAACATTCTGCGCTCCTTCGCCCGCCCCATGCTCGCCGCGCCCTTCATCGTCGATGGACTCGACGCCCTGGTGCGCCCGTCGCGCCACGTGGAGAAGTTCGAGAAGGTCGCCCCCACGCTGGAGCGGGTCGGCCTGCCGCCCGGTGCTGACCTCCGACGCCCGGCTGCTCACTCGCGCCTCGGGTGCCGTGAGCCTCGTGGCCGGGCTGGGGCTGGCCGCCGGGCGGGCACCCCGCACGAACGCCACCATCCTGGCGGCCCTCAACGTGCCCCTCACCGTGGTCAACAACCCCGTCTGGGCGGTCAAGGGGACGCAGGCCCGCAGGAGGCCCTCTCCGGGCTGCTGCGTGGGGCCGCCCTGGGGGCCAGGGCTCGCGCTGGCCGCCGTCGACCGTCAGGGCAGGCCGTCCCTGGCCTGGCAGGTGCGCAACGCCCGCCAGCAGCGCGAGGCGATGCAGGCCGCCCAGCAGGCCGTTCAGCAGCGCTCCGTGACCGCCTGAGTCACTCTGGTCGGCCTCGGATCGTCACCCGTTGGCTCCGAGCTCGGGTCCGACATCGGCCCATCGCCACCTCCGCCCGCAGCGCCCCGGCACCTGTCACCTGGGCGTCACAGGCGGCGGCTACTCTCGCCCCGGTCCACGTCCGACCGGTCGCGGCGCGCGCACGCGCCCGCACCACTGACCACCACGCGCAGACACGTCATCGACACGCTAGGGAGCACTCATGACCGTCCAGTCCGCCCAGCCGGCTCAGGCAAGCCAGTCACCCCAGTCGGAGCAGGCTGCCCAGCCCGACATCATCTACACCTGGACCGATGAGGCCCCGATGCTGGCGACCCACTCCTTCCTGCCGATCGTGCGCGGCTTCGCCCAGCGGGCGGGCGTGAGCGTGGGCACGGCGGACATCTCGCTGGCGGGACGCATCCTGGCGGCCTTCTCCCTGGCCGACGACGACCTGGCCCGCCTGGGTGAGCTCACCCAGTCCCCGGCGGCCACGATCATCAAGCTGCCCAACATCTCGGCCTCCCTGCCCCCAGCTCAAGGCCGCCATCGCCGAGCTCAGGCCCTGGGCCACGAGATCCCCGACTACCCCGACTCCCCGGCCACGCCCGCCGAGCACGAGGCGCGCGCCGCCTACGACGCCGTCAAGGGCAGCGCCGTCAACCCCGTCCTGCGCGAGGGCAACTCGGACCGGCGCGCCCCGGCGGCCGTCAAGGCCTACGCCCGCTCCCACCCGCACTCGATGGGGGCCTGGTCGCCCCAGTCGCGCACCCGCGTGGCCACGATGGGGGCCGGGGACTTCCGGCGCAATGAGCGCAGCGTCGTCGTGCCCGAGGCCGGCACCCTGCAGATCCGGTTGCGCCCGGCCGACGGCGGCGAGCCGATCGTCCTGCGGGAGTCGCTGCCGGTGACGCGCCGGGGAGGTCGTGGACGCCACCTTCATGAGCGCCGCCGCCCTGGATGAGTTCCTCGCCCGGCAGGTGGCCGCCGCCAAGGACGAGGACCTGCTGCTGTCGGTGCACCTCAAGGCCACGATGATGAAGGTCTCCGACCCGATCATCTTCGGTCACGCGGTGCGCGCCGCCCTGCCGGGGGTCTTCTCCACCTACGGGCGGGTCCTGGCCGAGGCGGGTCTGCGGGCCGAGGACGGGCTGGCCTCGATCCTGGCGGGCCTGGACTCGCTGCCCCAGGGCGAGGAGATCCGCGCCGCCATCGAGGCCGAGCTGGCCGCCGGGCCGCGCCTGTCCATGGTGGACTCCGAGCGCGGCATCACGAACCTGCACGTGCCCAGTGACGTCATCATCGACGCCTCCATGCCCGCCATGATCCGGGCCGGCGGCCACCTGTGGGGGCCGGACGGCCAGACCGCGGACACCCTCGCCGTCATCCCGGACTCCTCCTACGCCGGGGTCTACCAGGCCGTCATCGATGACTGCCGCACCCACGGGGCCCTGGACCCGGCCACCATGGGCTCGGTGCCCAATGTGGGCCTCATGGCCCGCAAGGCCGAGAGTACGGCAGCCACGACAAGACCTTCCTCATCCCGGCCGACGGCACCGTGGAGGTCGTCGTGGTCGAGGGCGCCGGGCGCCGAGCCCGGTGCGGTGCTGCTGTCCCACGAGGTGGCCACCGGCGACATCTGGCGGGCCTGCACCACCCAGGACGCCCCCATCCGCGACTGGGTGCACCTGGCGGTCACGCGGGCCCGAGCCACCGGCGCCCCGGCCGTCTTCTGGCTGGACCCCGAGCGCGGGCACGACGCCGTCCTCATCGACCTGGTGAACCGTTACCTGGCCGATGAGGGACACCGAGACCTGGACATCCGCGTCCTGGACCCGGTGGCGGCCACGCGCCTGTCCCTGGAGCGCGCCCGCCGCGGCGAGGACACGATCTCGGTGACCGGCAACGTGCTGCGCGACTACAACACGGACCTCTTCCCCATCCTCGAGCTGGGCACGAGCGCCAAGATGCTCTCGGTGGTGCCGCTGATGAACGGCGGCGGCCTCTATGAGACCGGCGCCGGGGGCTCGGCCCCCAAGCACGTGCGCCAGCTGCTCGAGGAGGACTACCTGCGCTGGGACTCCCTGGGCGAGTTCCTGGCCCTGGCGGAGGCCTTCCACCACGTGGCCCAGGTCAGCGGCAACGAGCGCGCCGAGGTCCTGGCCGACGCCCTGGAGGCCGCCACGGCCCGGCTGCTGGAGGAGAACCGCTCCCCGGCACGCCGCCTGGGGCAGATCGACAACCGCGGCTCGCACGCCTGGCTGGCCCTGTACTGGGCCCGCGAGCTGGCCGCGCAGGAGACCAGCCCGAGCTCGCCGCCGTCTTCTCCCCGATCGCCCAGCAGCTCGAGGCCTTCAATGACACGATCCAGACCGAGCTGCTGGCCGTCCAGGGATCCCCGGTGGACATCGGCGGCTACTACCGTCCCGATGCGGCCCTGACCGACACCGTCATGCGTCCCTCGACCACCCTCAACGCCGTCATCGAGGCCCTGTATTCATAACCCACCCACAAACCCAAAAATAGGATGCATCAGTAAGTACATCGACAGCGGATGGCAGCAAAAGATACATCGCCTCTCTCCCCGCCCCACCTCTCACTCGCTGGACACTTCACGGGCCACACCCTCCACCTCAAGACAGAGAGAGACCAGCGGGAACCATCGCATATCACCAACCTCTATCAAGGACATATATCCTGACCAAGAAGTGCGTTTCCCCATAAACGATGACACCCAGTCCCAGTCGTCGGAGAGAGGTCAGCACCAGGAAGAAAAATCACTCCAATTATCACCTCACTCGCGATAGTTAAATTCCCGCACGAACTACTATCGAATTTCTCGATCATTCTTTCACCTGAAGTGATATTTTCCCGATATGGAACTTATGAAAATGTTGGTCATCCAACTTTTCGTAGCGAGATTCACATGCCTCACCCCTGGCGACATTCGCCGCCGCACGAAGCATATTGTCCCCTATCAACCTCAGACCCGAAATATCAGCTGACCTAACCTCTCGAGCAGTAACACTGACCCCTCCGGCAGCCCTCCCTGAAATCACCCCGAGAGTCAGCCCAGAAACAAGTACTCTCATAAACAGAACCATCTATCGAAATGAATACGTCTCTCCATTGCGGATAACTGTCTCGATATATCTTCACTACTTCAAATATCCAGCCATCAGCGAAGTGTTTGTAGCATAAATAACCATCAGAAAAGAATCCCCCTTCGACCTTCCCAACTTCAATATACAGAGGTACCGAAGGGAAGTTAAGCTGCTTGATATAGGCGACAAACTCCAGAACTCGCCTACCAACCTCCCTTCGCTCCTCCTCTTGACGCTCCCTCAATTCCCGTTCTTCTCTCAGTTTACTTTCTTGTTCCAATCGAATACCCTCTAACTCACTAGCAACTTCATCTTCGAAAGACATCGGCAAGACCCCTTCACTATTGTTCACGGAACACTAGGACACTACACCCTTCTGGCATACTGAGGGTATGGATTCATTCTCCAAGTCCGCATCCTGGCGGGCCCCGGTGGCGACGGGGACGCTGGAGGCCGTCGTGGAGCTGCCGGGCTCGAAGTCGCTGAGTGCGCGGGCCCTGCTGCTGGCCGCGCTCGCTGACGCACCGACCACGCTCACCGGGCTTCTGCGCTCGCGCGACACCGAGCTCATGCTCGCCGCCCTGAGCGTGCTCGGTGCCCGCTTCAAGGACCTCGACGAGACTGGCACGCGCCTGCGCGTCACGCCGGCCCCCCTGCCGCTGCACGTGCAGACCGGCCCCGACGGCGTCGGACGCATCGACGTCGGCCTGGCCGGGACCGTCATGCGCTTCGTGCCCGCCCTGGCCGCGCTGGCCGATGCGCCGGTCGTCTTCGACGGGGACGAGGCCGCCCGGCGCCGCCCCATGGCGCCTCTGCTCGACGCGCTGGCCGACCTGGGCGCGGAGGTCACCCACCTCGGTGAGCCCGGCTTCCTGCCCTTCCGAGTCGGCCCCGGTGACGGCGCCCTCCTGCGAGCCGAGGGCGCCCGGGTGGCGGTTGACGGCTCGGCCTCCTCCCAGTTCGTCTCCGCCCTCCTGCTCCTGGGCGCCATCCCTGCCCGGTGGTTTTGGAGGTCACCCCCACCGGGCCGGTGCCCTCGCTGACGCACGTGGCCATGACGGTGGCGACGCTGCGCGAGCGGGCATCGCCGTCGACGAGCCCTGCCCCGAGGCCGGTGACGGCGAGCGCACCTGGCGGGTCCACCCCGGTCGCCCGCGCGGCGGGCAGGTGGCCATCGAGCCGGACCTGTCCAACGCCGGCCCCTTCCTGGCGGCCGCCCTCGTGGCTGGAGGCCGGGTGAGTGTCCCCCACTGGCCGGCGGCCACGACCCAGGCCGGCGACGCCTGGCGCGCGCTCCTCCCCCGCCTGGGCGGCGAGGTCACGCTGGCCGACGGGACCCTCACGGCCCGCGGCACCGGACAGCTGATCGGGATCCACGCGGACCCGTCCGACGTCGGCGAGCTGGCCCCCACAGTGGCGGCCCTGGCCGCCCTCGCCGGAACCCAGGGCCACACCAGCACCCTCACCGGCATCGCGCACCTGCGCGGGCACGAGACCGACCGCCTGGCGGCCCTGGCCGCCCAGATCCGCCTCCTGGGCGGGGACGCCGAGGAGAGCGACGACGGGCTCATCATTCGCCCCGCCCCGCTGCACGGCGCCGCCCTGCGCTCCTACGCCGACCACCGGATGGCGACCTTCGCCGCCATCATCGGCCTGAGCGTAGACGGAGTGAGCCTGGACGACGTCGAGTGCACCTCTAAGACGCTGCCCGGCTTCACGGACCTGTGGGCCGCCATGCTGAGCCACCGCCGCCGGTGAGGGCGGCACCGGACCGGCCCCTGAATCGCGCCTTGAGCCGACCACTCCGGGGAGATGGTGCTGATGTCCCGCCGCGACATCGGCACCGACGACCCGCGCGTGAGTCCGCCCGGCCGGGGCTCACGCCCGCGCACCAAGCAGCGCCCCAGTCACGCCGACGCGGCCCTGGGCATGGTCACCCGCATTGACCGCGGCCACTACCGGATCCGCCTGGACGACCCAAGTCTCACCGAGGACTCCAGCGGCGACATCACCGCTATGAAGGCCCGCGAGCTGGGGCGGGGCAAGGTCGTCGTCGGGGACCGGGTCGCCGTCGTCGGGGACACCAGCGGCCGCAAAGGCACCCTGGCGCGCATGGTCCGCATCGAGGAGCGCACCACCCTGCTGCGCCGCAGCGCCGAGGACGGAGACGGAGCCGGCACCGAGAGGGCGATCGTCGCCAACGCCGGCAAGCTCGTCATCGTCACCGCCGTGGCCGACCCCGAGCCGCGCCCGCGCATGATCGACCGATACCTCGTGGCCGCCTACGACGCCGGCATGGAGCCGCTCATTGTGCTCACCAAGACCGACCTGGCCGACGCCGCCCCGTTGACGGACCTTTACAGCCCCCTGGGCGTGCGCTGCCTGGCCACGCGACTGAGCTCCCACGGGCCCGACGCCGCCCCTCCCAGACCGGCGGCGAGCGGCCCGACGACGGCGTCGAGGCGGTCCGCCAGGTGCTCGACGGAGCCGTCTCAGTCCTCGTGGGCCACTCCGGGGTCGGCAAGTCCACGCTCATCAACGCGCTCGTGCCGGGCGCCGACCGCGCCACCGGGCACGTCAACGGGGTCACCGGCCGGGGCCGCCACACCTCCACCAGTCTTCAGGCCCTCGAGCTGCCCGGGGGCGGCTGGGTCATCGACACCCCGGCGTGCGTTCTTTCAGGGTTTCCCACGTCGGCAGCGCCGACGTCCTGCGGGGCTTCCCGGACCTGGCTCGCGTAGCCGAGGACTGTCCACGCGGGTGCACGCACGAGGACGGCGTCGTCGACTGCGCCCTGGATAGGTGGGCGAGCACGGCGGACGGGCCGGACGCCCCGGGAGCCTTAGCCGCTCCCGAGGAGCGGAGCGCGGGTGGAGTCCTTCCGACGACTGCTGGCCCCCTCACTGGAGGCCGAGGACCCCACCCGTCCCTGATGCACTCCCGGCGGCGTGCGGAGCCCTTCCGGGCACGTCACAGTTTCGTCGACAGCGCCCCTTAACCCCGAGAGCCGTTTGCCCTGGTACAAGGCGATGACCCACCAGAAACGGCGTCAATACTGAGTTTTTCACGTTTCACCGGAGCTGCTATTGGATGCTATGTGCCAAAACTCACATCACACAGCCGTTGCAGGATTCAACTCACACCGATTTTGACGGTTCCCACAAGCGAAAGCGCGTTAGTCTCAGGACATGCACAACCGTCCGACCCCTTCGCTTCCACGTCCCGCCCTGGGCGACCTGTCCGCACGCGCTAACCTCTCTGCGGCGCGCCGGCGCGTCCTGGAGGTCGTGGAGGCTTCTAACGACGCAATGACGGCCGTCCAGGTCGCCAGCGCACTCAACCTGCACCACAACACCGTCCGTGAGCACCTCGACGCCCTGGTTGACGCCGGTTTCGTCACGGTGTCCACCAAGCCGACGGGCAAGCGGGGCCGCCCGGCCCTGCGCTACGCCTCAACGGCACCCTGACCCCCAGCAGATGGTCGACGCCTACCTGCTGCTGCTCGACGCGATCGCCGACACCCTGGGCGAGGGCGAGGATGCCCACGCCACCGCTCTGGAGATCGGTCGCCGCTGGGCCGAGCTGACCCCGGCACCGTTGCCGAGCCGACGGTCGACGGCGAGCAGGTGGACCGGGTCACCGCCCTCATCCCCTACCTGGCGGTCATGGGCTTCGCCCCGGAGGTCTCCGGAGACACCGTCGTCCTGCGCTCCTGCCCGCTCATCACCCGCAACCACCAGCCGCGCGACCTGGTGTGCACCATGCACGAGGGTTTCCTCCGGGCCGTCGTCGGCCCCGACCCGGCCGCCTACGAGGCGCCTCAAGTTCCTGCCCAACGGGCCTGACGGCTGCCAGGTCAACTCGGCTCAGCCCGTCCACGAGGAGCCGGACCTCAAGATCGTCCACGCCGACGTCGCCTGAGCGCCCGACCTCGACCACACCACCAGTCCACCCGTCCACCACTTCTGATATCGCTAGGCTTCGGCCCCGGGTACAGTCCCCCGGGGCCGAAGCGGCGTTCGGGGGCACTCCAAGCCGTGGCCTGAGGCGCCCACGGCTCAGGCGCTGACCTCCAGGACGCCGTGAGCACCCTTCTCCATGTCGGCGAAGGAGTGCGTCACGAACACGTAGTGGCCCGGCTCGGAGGCGACGCACTCCACGAATCCGCCCTGGGCCGGCTGCAGACCGAGGGCCTGGGAACCGCCGGACCAGGCGGCCCCGATGCGGCTCGGGCCGCCGAGGGTCCAGGCCCCCTCGAAGAAGACCTGGTCGAACTGCAGGCCGACGGTGTGGAAGGACGTCGGCAGGGAGGGCCCGGCGGCCATGACCCAGAAGCGCACGCGCTCGCCGACCTTGGCCTTGAGAGGCTGCTGGCGGTACTGGAAGGCCACCCCGTTGAAGGTCATGAGGTCGGGGGTCTTGGCGGCGATCTTGTCCGTGTTGGGCTCGCCGCCCTCGGGACCGAGGTAGACCTCGGAGGCGACGATGACGTACTCGCGGTCCACGGCCGGCAGCCCCGGCGGATCGATGATGACGGCCCCGTGCATGCCGGAGGCCAGGTGCAGGCTCATTGGCGAGGTGGAGCAGTGGTAGAGCCAGATCCCCGAGTGCTGGGCCTTGAAGGTGTAGACGAGGGACTCCCCGGGGTTGATCGAGCGCATCGCCTGATCGGGCGGGGTGATCCCGGCGTGGAAGTCCAGGGAGTGGCTCATCGTGCCGTCGTTGACCAGGGTGATCTCGAAGGTGTCCCCACCTTGCCGCGCAGGACGGGGCCGGGGACCTGCCCGTTGAAGGTCATGCGCCGCTGGGTGACACCGGCGCCGACCTGCATGACCTGCTCCTTGACGGTGAAGGTGTGCCGGTGGGTCATGGGGCCGCCGTCGGGGCTGGTGGGGGCGGGCGGCAGGGCGGCGTCGAAGGCCTTGAAGTCGGCGGGCAGACGGGCCGAGTAGTCGGGAACCGCATCCTTGCCGGAGCCGGCCTGCTTGCTCTGACCGCTGCCGTGCTGGTGGGCACCGGCGACTGCCCCGCCGGCAGTGACGTGGAAGACCATGCCCTGGGCGCGGTGGCCGGCGATGGAGCACCAGCCCTCGATCGGCCCGGGGACGACATCGACCTCGAGCCTGCCCTTGGCGCCGGCGGCGATGCGCCCGGTGGTCTGGCCGGTGGCCAGGACGAGGTCGTGGACCTGGTCGGCGGTGTTGTCCAGGGTGATGACGAGCCGGTCACCGGGGGTGACGTCGACCGTGTCGGGCACGAACCGCATGCCCTGCACCTTGATGGTGGCGTTGACGGTGTTCCCGGTGGGCGCGACGTCCTGGGTGGTTCCGCCCTGGCCGCGGTTGCCGATGACGCTTCCGACGACGACGGCCGCTCCGGCGGTGAGCAGTCCCATGAGGATGCCGCGGCGGTCAGCGGACTGGAGCAGGCCGCCCGAGGGCGATGCGGCAGTCCCACCTCCCGCCGCCCGGCCGGCCCCGCCAGGCAGGGGGCGGCGGCTGCGGTCGATGGCGGGGGCCGTACCGGCCGTCACGGCTCGGCGGTGGGCGCCCTCAGGGCTTGTCGGCACCCGCCGCGGCGCGCCCGGCAGCAGTGTCGCCGGGGGTCTGAGCAGTGCCGCCGGCGTCGCTGCTCGCGGGGTCCTGGACGGCAGCGTCCTGAGGAGGGGTGTTCTCGGAGGCGGCCTCGTCGGGGGATGGTGCCTGCGCGTCGGGCGTCTTCGTCATCGGGTTCCCCTTCAGGGGCTGGGCGGACCGGTGGCCCGCGGGGTCGGAGGTGGGGGCGGCGTCGGCCGGGGTGCGCGGCGTGCGCTTGCGCTGGGAGAGCTCGCGCAGGCTGAGGATCATGCCCGCCAGCAGGTAGGAGGTCACCAGCGCGGCCAAGGCGCCGGCGACGACGCGCACCTGCCAGGGCGCCCCGGGCTGAGCGCCAGCAGGAGGCAGGCGTTGGCGGCGGTAACCCGGTAGGCGGCGAAGCGGTCCATGATCGCGTTGGTGGCCCGAGTGGCTGCGGGGCCGCCACCGAGCATCACCGGGGTGAGGTAGCTCAGGGCCGCCACGAGGATCTGCAGGGCGAAGCCCGCCGCCAGGGGCAGGCGCAGGGAGTGGATGACCTGGCGGGCAGCGGCGGCGTCGTCGGCCAGCGCCATGCGGGCCCCCAGGACGGCGACGCAGCCGATGAACCAGGCCACCGAGGCCGTGGCGGAGGCCGTGGCGAAGGAGGTTGGCGGGACCCGGCGGGCGGTGCGGTACGCGGGCACGAGGACGGCGCAGGCGCCACCGAGGTAGACCAGGGTGCCCAGACCCGCCAGGGGCGGCCACAGCCCGCAGGCGGCCACGAGCCCGGTGCCGCCCACGAGGCAGGGCAGGCCGCGGGTGGTCCAGCGCGGTGCGACCGGCTCCATGGGGGTGCGCAGCATCGTGGGCCACAGGACCGTGAGCGTGCCCAGGACCGTGGTGCCCACGAAGCCCAGCAGCATGGTGGTCGTGTGGGCCAGGTAGAAGCCGTCGGCCAGGGCGGAGCGCCCGTGGGCGTTGGACCAGGAGATGAGGAAGCCCAGGAGCGCACCGGTGGCCAGCAGGACCAGGGCGACGGCGTAGTGGAGGCCAGGGACGCCAAGCGCGGGGCGATGGCCCTCCGGTACTGCACGGTGATGGCCACGACGCCGGCGACGGCCTGGGCCATGACGACGGCCGCCCCGATGAGCGCGACCACCTGCTGGCCCATGGTGATGCCGGTGAGCACGACGGCGGTGCCGAGGCTGTGGGCGTAGAGGCGCGCGTCCAGCAGGGGCGGCGCCGCCCAGGGCCGGGCGGTGCAGGAGGGTGTCGGCGAAGTGAGCGGACCAGATGGTGATGGCGCTGCCGATCCCGCCCAGGAGCAGGGCGTGCAGAGGCAGCCAGGTGCCCCAGGAGACCAGCGGGCCCACGATGGTCAGGGCCGCCAGGACCGCGGCGATGAGCAGCCAGACCATGACCAGGGCGTTGCGACGCACCTGGGTGGTGCGCCGGGAGGGCTTCTTGGCGGGGCGGCCCGGGCCACTCGCTCGTCCGGGGCCGGGAGGCGAGCCGGGGCGGGGCGGGCCCGGAACCAGGAGAACCGATGGACAGGCTCATGCGGGGCTCCCTGTCGCCGGCGACGTCGTCGACCCGGGTGCAGCAGCAGCCGCAGCCGGCCGTCTTGCCCTCACCGGTTTGCGGATGCTGCCGGAGGTCGGGACGCGCCCCAGGGTGAGGACCATAAAGACGCCGATCGCCGCCACTCCCACGGCGCCGCCGACCTTCCAGGCCGCGGAGGCCTGCGCCAGCAGACCCGCGACGCGCACCACCAGACCGGCGTGCAGCAGAACGTAGGGCAGCCACATGAGTCGGTGGTAGGGCAGGGGCGCGGTGGACGATCGCGGGGATGATGACCGGGGCGTGGGCCAGGATCATGGAGAAGGCGAAGCCCACCGTGATGCAGTGGATAACGATCTCGTAGGCGGCCCCTGTTCAGCCCCTGCAGGCCCCACAGCGACCAGACCGCCCCGGCGACGGCGAGCCACACGTAGCCGGCGAGCATGGAGGCTGCCATGAAGCGCACCCCACCGCGCAGGCGGACCGTGCGTCGGGCGACGTCGTAGTAGGCCATGACGACGGCCAGCCCCAGCAGGGCCGGGCCGACCACCAGGTGGGAGCCCGGTGCGATGAGCATCAGGCAGGCGCCCAGGACCGCCGCACCGGAGAGCGCCTCGACAACGGTCTCCACCATCTCGTCGAGGAAGGCGATACGGGCGAGCTCCAGGCGCTCACCGATGATGGTGAGCGCGGGGAAGAGCAGCCACAGCGGGACGACGTCCTCCATGCCGCGGCCACCCAGCCACAGGACGTCCCCCAGCAGGAGGGCGGCCGCGCCCATGGCCTCGACGTCGACGGCTGCGCTGGGGGCGCGCCGGTGAACGCGCAGGTAGATGGCGCACAGGATGCCGGCGGCGCCGGTCATGAGTCCCCGACCGACGACGTCGGGGGCACCGGCCATGAGGGCCAGGCATCCCACGGCACTGCCCAGTGGGGCGAGGAAGGCCCAGGGGGCACGGGCGGCGACCGCCCGCTCCAGGGCGATGACGGTCCCCAGGAAGCCGACGAGCATGGGGGGCCGTGGAGCGCCGCCAGCTCGGCCCCGCCGACGGGGGCCGGCAGGTTGAGGCGCAGGAGGGCGGCGTTGAGTCCCATGAGGATGCAGGCGGCGCCCAGGGCCAGGGCCACCAGGCGCGGCGCCACCCGGCTGGTCAGCGCCCGGCTGAGTCGGTCCGTCTCCACGGCCCAACCGTATCCAACGGCGCCGCAAACGCCCGCACTCACATCGACAAAAACTTCATAGACGACACGGCTCCGCGTCGTTTATGAAGTTTCGGTAGGTTTGCCGAGCGTCGACCGGGCCTGCGGAGGTGGACGGTCGTTCCTGCGAGCCCTGCGGTGGTAGTAAGGTCACGCTCACCAGTACAACACTCCGAAGGAGAACCCTATGAGCGAGAGCCCCGAGCTGCTGCCCGTCACCGAGAAGAAGTCCAGCTGCGGCTGCCACGAGCACAGCGACGAGCGCCTCACCCTGGACGCGCGCGCCATCCCGCACCGCCTGCGCCACGCCGCGGTCATCGGAGCCGCCTCCTCCTGAACCCCGGTGAGGGCTTCGACCTGGTGGCCCCACACGTGCCCACCCCGCTGCTGGCTCAGATCGACCAGCTGCCCTTCACCTTCCAGCACACGCTGCTGGAGCAGTCCGAGGGCTTCGCGCGCGTCGAGATCCTGCGCACCGCCTGATCCGCGCCTCAGCGCGGCCGGTCGGCGGGAGGCGCCCGCGGGTCCAAGCCCTTGGCTTCGGCCACGAGCTCGGGGCCTCAGTGGGCCTGACTCCATGCCACCGACGCGCTCCCGATATGCTCACCGCATGACGCCAGCACCGCTCGATGCCGTGGTCGTCGGCCCGAGCAGGAGCCGTGGGACCTCCGCGGACCTGCCCATGCCGACGACCCGTCCGGTGCTACCCGACCTGTCTGAACGTCCCGGCACGTCGGCACCGGCTGCCGACGGCGTCCCCCAGCAGCTGGTCGACCGCTACGGGCGCACCGTGCGCGACCTGCGCCTGTCCATCACGGACCGCTGCAACCTGCGCTGCACCTACTGCATGCCCGCGCAGGGACTGCAGTGGCTGCCCACCCCGGATCTGCTGACCACCGCCGAGCTCACCCGCCTGGGGCGCATCGCCGTCGAGCGCCTGGGAGTCGAGCGCATCCGATTGACCGGGGGCGAGCCGCTGCTGCGGCGCGACCTGGAGGAGATCGTCGGGGCGCTGTCCGCGCTGCGGACGTCGAGCGGACTCAAGCCGGACATCGCCCTGACCACGAACGGCCTGGGCCTGGAGAAGCGGGCCGCCGGGCTGCGGGCGGCGGGCCTGGACCGCGTCAACATCTCCATCGACTCCCTGGACCCGCGGGACTACGCCGCCATCACTCGCCGCGACCGGCTCGCCGACGTCCTGAACAGGATCGCCGGCGCCCAGGAGGCCGGCCTGGCCCCCATCAAGATCAATGCCGTGGCCGTGCCCGCCACCGTGGAGGAGCGGGCACCGCGACTCCTGGCCGAGTGCCTGCGCCGCGGCTGGCAGCTGCGGTTCATCGAGCACATGCCGCTGGGCCCCCGCGAGACCTGGAGCAGCCAGGACGTCGTCGGCGTCGATCAGATCCTGGGGTGCTGCGGGAGGCCGGATTCATCCTCACCGAGGTGGGCCGCCCGGACCGTCGTCCGGCGGCGCTGTGGCGCGTCGCCGCCGGAAGCGCGGCGGGCCAGGACCATCCGGCCGGGACGGTGGGTGTCATCGCCTCGGTCACAGCCCCCTTCTGCTCGGACTGCGACCGTACCCGCATCACAGCCGACGGGCGCCTCATGACCTGCCTGTTCTCCAGCAACGAGACCGACCTGCGCGGCCCCATGCGCGCCGGGGCCGACGACGACGAGCTCATCCGCATCTGGGCCAGCGCCACCTGGGGCAAGCCCCGCGCGCACGGCTCGGACAGTCCCCACACCGAGAGCGACGGCTTCGCCCGCCCGCAGCGCACCATGTCGGCCATCGGCGGCTGACCCGAGTTCTAAGGAGCCCCATGATGAGTCCCTCCCCTGAGATGTCCCCCCAGGCGGGCGCGCACGCGGGTCAGGCGCAGATCTCTGTGACCCTGCGCTACTTCGCCGCGGCCGCCGAGGCCCTGCAGGCCGCCCCGAGAGCGCCTGGACCTGCCTGTCGGCACGACGCTGGCGGCTCTGCGCGAGCAGCTCTCCGGACGGGGCCTGGAGATGGCGCGGGTCGTACCGATCTGCAGCTTCCTGGTCAACTCGGTCTCCACCCCGGCGGACTCGCTCACGCCCCTGGCCGACGGCGACGCCGTCGACGTGCTCCCGCCCTTCGCCGGCGGGTGAGTCTCGCCGCTCCCGCATCGAGCCGGGCATTTTTCGCGTAGCCCAACCGTTTTTCCGCCCGGCTGCGCGAGAAATGCCCGGCTCGGTGAGAAGGAGGGAGATCAGGGCGATGTTGCTCCACTGGCTCGAGCCGTCGGTGAAGGTCTGGCGCTTCCACACGGGCAGGCGCTCCTTGACCTCCTCGACGATCTGGCTGCACACGGCGAAGGCCTCAGCGCGGTGGTCGGAGCTGACTGCGACCGCGAGCGCCGCCTCCCGACGCTCAGGTCACCGACGCGGTGGACGACGCCCAGGGCCCGCACCCGACCCCGCTGGGCCACGTCCTGGGCGATCTGCTCGACGACCTGGCCGGCCGTGGGGTGGCAGGAGTAGCCGATGCCGGTGACGGCGCGCTCGGCGTCGTGGTTGCGGACCACGCCCTCAAAGGTGACGACGGCGCCGGCGGCGGCGTCCTGGACGGCGTCGGCGAGCTCGGTGACGCTGATGGGGGCCCTCGGTGACCTCGGCGCGTACCACGCGGGCCGTGGGAGCCGGGAGCGGCCGGCTGGGCTGGTCGGGGCTGGGCGTCACGAGGGGTCTCCTCGATCTGGGCGGCGGGCTGGGCGTGATCGGATGGTCGGCCGCGAGCATACCCATGTGGGCTTCCGGCTGGACGGGCGCGATAGGCCCAGGACGTTCGGGCACTGACCCTGCCTGCAGCCGTTCGCCCTGAGGTCGCCACCGCAGGGCACTCGCCAAAGGAAGGACCACTATGGCGCAGATGATCCCCTTGGAGGACTACGTCCCCAGGTGCTGGAGGCCCTCTACCCCTGGAGGCCAGCCGGCTGGAGCTGGGGCGGGCGCACGGCCGGGTGCTGGCCGAGGACGTGACCGCCGTCGTCCCGGTGCCGCCGTGGACGAACTCGGCGATGGATGGTTACGCGGTGCGCGCGAAGGACACGACCGGCGCCTGCCCGCAAACGCCTGTGGTTCTGCCGGTGAGCGGGGGACGTCCCGGCCGGCGCCGCGCCGCGCCCCTTGTGGCGGGAACCGCCCAGCGGATCATGACCGGGGCGATGCTGCCTAAGGGAGCGGACGCCGTGGTCAAGGTGGAGGACACCGACCAGGCTCCCGGCCCGCACCCGATTCCTGCGCGTGTCGAGATCCGCGCGGGCAGCCAGCCCCGGTCTCAACGTGCGCCGTGCCGGGGAGAACGTGGCCGCGGGCGATCCGGTCATGGCGGCGGGGCGAGGCTGTCCGCGGCGGCCATCTCCGCCCTGGCCTCCGTGGGGCTCGGCTCAGTGCTGGTGCGGCCGCAGGTGCGCGTGGCGGTGGTCTCCACCGGGGCCGAGCTGCGTGACGCCGGCCAGGGCGCTGGAGCCCGGGACGATCCCTGACTCCAACTCCCTGCTGCTGGCCGGGCTGGTCGCCGAGCAGGGGGCCGCGTGCACGAGCGTGGCCCGCAGCGGTGACACGGCCGAGGCCCTGGCTGAGGTGCTGCGGCAGGCCGCTGCCGGCGCCGATCTCATCGTCACCTCGGGGGCGTGTCGCGGGGGCCTTCGATCCTCTGACGATGCTGGCGCAGGCGCAGCGGGGCGAGGAGGCCCCGGTGCACCTGGACTTCGTCAAGGTGGCCATGCAGCCGGGCAAGCCCCAGGGGCACGGCTGGGTGCTCGCCGACGGCGGCCGGCGGGTGCCGATCATCTGCCTGCCGGGCAACCCGGTGAGTGTCCTGGTGTCCTTCACCACGATCGTGGCTCCGGCGCTGGCCCGTCTGGCCGGGCAGGATGCGGCGGGCGGCGCCGAGTCGCTCCCGGGGCGGCCGAGCCTGACGGCGCGTGCGGCAGTGGGCTGGCGGACCCCGCCGGGGCGGCGCCAGCACGTGCCGGTGCGTTTCACCGAGGCGCCCACCGGCTCCGACGTCAGTTCCGGCCTCGGCGACGGTGCGGGCCTGCCCTGGGTGACGCCCACCCACCGGCTAGGCTCCGGCTCGCACCTGGTGGCCTCGCTGCCCGCCGCGCAGGCCCTGGCGGTGGTGGCCGCCGAGGTCAAGACGGTCAAGGTCGGCGACGAGCTGCCCCTCATCCCGCTGTCCGCCTCGTAGAGCCCGCCGGCCGCCCTCAAGTCCGCCTGCGAGAATCCCGGACCGCGTCCACGGGCGCGATCCCACGCACCATTGAAGGAGTCTCCGCGTGACTACCCGCCCCGAGATCACCCTCACCCACCTGGACGAGGCGGGCGCCGCCTACATGGTGGATGTCACCGCCAAGACCCCGACCGTGCGCGAGGCCCGCGCCACCGCCTTCGTGGCCTGCTCGGAGGCGATCGTCGACGCCCTGCGCGGCGGCGCGGTCCCCAGGGCGACGTGCTCGCCGTGGCCCGCGTGGCCGGGATCGCGGCGACGAAAAAGGTCCCCGAGCTCCTCCCCTGGCGCACGTCATCGGCGTACACGGGGCGCGCGTGGACCTGGAGATCGTCGACGACGGCGTGCGCATCGAGACCACAGTGCGCACGGCCGACCGCACGGGCGTGGAGATGGAGGCCCTCACCGCCGCCACCGTGGCGGGACTGGCGATCGTCGACATGGTCAAGGGAGTGGACCGGGGCGTCGAGCTGCGCGAGGCCAAGGTGGTGGCCAAGTCCGGGGGGCGCTCAGGGGACTGGGTGCGTGGTGACCGCGGTGACGAGGCCTGAGCAGACGGACCGCGCCGCCGTGAGCACCACGGATGCGGCCGAGGTCGCCGAGGTCGCCGACGTCATTGTGCTGGCCGGCGGGACTGGCGCTCGGTTGGACGGAGCCTCAAGCCCGACGTCGTCGCCCGGGGGCTGCGCCTGCTCGACCATGTGCTGGCCGGCCTGGAGCAGCTGCGGACGCAGGGCCTTCCGCTCGGGGGCGTGTGCGTCGTCGCTCCGGCGGAGGTCGCGCTGCCCTGCGGCGTCCTGCGGGCGCTGGAGGACCCGCCCCTGGGAGGGCCCGTCGCCGGGATCGCGGCCGGGCTGGAGCTCCTGGGCAGGAGCCATCCGGTTGCGGGGCTCACCGGGATCCTCACCTGCGACGCGCCCTTGTCCTGGCAGGCGCTGCCGGCCCTGCACCGGGCGCTTGCGCAGGCCGGTCCGGAGCTGGACGGCGTCTGTGCCCGCGACGGCGAGCACACTCAGTACCTACTGGGCCTCTACCGCCGCCGGGCACTGGCCGCGGCCGTCGCCCCAGGGCGGCGTGCCTCTGCAGGACACGGCCGTGCGCCGGGCCCTCAGGGGCGCTCCGTGTCACAGCCATCCCTACGACGCACGATGTCGTGCGGGACCTGGACACCTGGGCCGAGGTCCGCGCCTGGGACTCGGGCCGCTGCGGGTAGCGGTCCCGCTCAGGCCAGCGAGTTGCCTCATAACCTGTGAGCTTCGGAGGCCATGGCACCTCAGGCCACCAGTGGGGCGGCCCGACCGGAGACCCCGCCAGTGCGCAGGGTGTCGTGGCACCTCAAGACACCGACGCGGCGGGCCCGATGACCGTTGCTCGCTGTGCTGGCCGGGCTGGTTCGGCTACCCGCAGTCGCTGGAATGGCGCCCGGCCTGTACTGCACGAAGGTCGGGATCCGCTGGAGGAGGTTCGGGGGCACTCCAGGTAGGTGGGGCCTTCGTGCAGTACGCACAACCCTCGACCAATAGATCCCCGTCCTCGTGGAGTAGACCGACTCAGGGCGGGTGCAGGCCGGAGACGGTGTCGCGTCGGCGCCACCGGCCCCCGGGGCAGGAGTCGGAAAGGGTAGGGCAGCGGATGGTGGGGCCGGCCCTGGGTTGAGAGCACCCTGCACGGCCGCCAAGGCTCCGCGGAGTCGATCCCGCCAGCCGATCCAGTGTCCACAGCGCTGACATGAGCGATCCCGCCGTCGGAGCGCCCGGCGAGGATCGTTGGAATGCTGCGATTTCTCCTCGGCGTGCGGCGGCGGCGCAGAGTTGATGTCAGCACTATGGACGCCCACGCTCCGCCGGCCATCTTCCAGCTCACCGTCGACTTCAGGACCACCAGTCTGCTCGAGCTCCCACCTGAGCGAGTGCTTCAGGAGTGAGGAGAAGTGAGGAGACAGGACAGCCGCTCAGGCTAAGACCCCTGGTGGCACTCAGCGGCGCTCAGTGGTCTCCGCCGCCGAGCTGCTCCAGGACATGGGGCACCAGGGGGCCGACGACGGCGACGGTGTCCTTGACCCCGCCGCGTGAGCCGGGGGCGTTGACGACCAGGGCGCCCTCAGCGCCGCGAGAGGTCACTCCCACCAGGCCGCGGGACAGTCCGGCCAGTGGCGTCTTGGTCAGCCCGTGGGCGCGGATCTGCGCCTCGATGCCCTCGATACGGGTCTCCAGCAGTGGCGCGGTGGCCTCCGGGGTGAGGTCCCGGGGGGTGACGCCGGTGCCGCCCGTGGTCAGGACGACCCGCGCGCCGGCGGACACCGCCCGCCTGATCGCCTCACGCACCGGCTCGACGCCGTCGGGCACGAGGTCCACCTTCTCGACGACGACGTCGTGCTCGGCCAGGAGGCGCTGAGCCAGCGGACCGGAGAGGTCCTCTCGCTCACCGCTGACACAGCGGTCGGAGACAGTGATGACAGCGCCCTTGACGGGCTCGGACAGGGCCGCCAGGCCCTTCTGGACGATGGGGGTCTCACTCATGGCCTCACCGTAGTCCGCGTACGCTCCGCTCAGGCTCCTCCGGCTCCCGCCCGGTGTTTCAAGGGCAACACGTCCCGATTCAACCGGCAACCCCAATTAGGTAACTTTCACTTAACCTAATTCACCGCCCTTCGTCACCTCCAAGACGTCAGTTTCGCCTCGTATTGCTCGGACATTCGTCCCTTGCGTGAAGGCCCTGCCGAGTACCATGCATCATGTGGGTGGCGCGTGCCCGCACGCCCCTCCCACATCGTTACGACAGCCTCAGGTCCACGGCGCCGTCGCCCAGCTGACCAGGCCTTACACACAGCAGGAGCCCTATGTCCACGCTCGACACCTCCGGTCGCGTCCTCACAGGGTGGAACCCCGAGGAGCCGGAGAACTGGTCCGCGAAGATCGCCTGGACCACACTGATCGTCTCGACCTACTCGATGATCCTGGCCTTCTGCGTCTGGCTCCTTCCCAGCGCGATCGCCCCCAAGCTCACCGAGATCGGCTTCAAGCTCACCGATAGCCAGCTGTACTGGCTCGCCGCCATGCCCGGCCTGTCGTGCGGCCTGATCCGCCTCGTCTACATGTTCCTGCCGCCGATCGTCGGCACGCGCAAGCTCGTCGCATGGTCATCCCTGCTCTACGCGCTGCCGATGCTCGGCTGGTTCTTCGCGGTGCAGAGCACCAAGACGAGCTTCGGGACGCTGCTCGCTCTGGCCTTCGCCTGCCGGATCGGAGGCGGCTCGTTCTCCGGCTACATGCCCTCGACCGGCTACTTCTTCCCCAAGCGGCTGACCGGTACCGCCCTGGGGATCCAGGCGGGCATCGGGAACATGGGAATGAGCATTATCCAGCTGCTGAGCCCCTGGCTCATGGGTTTCGGACTGCTGGGCATCACCTGGATCGCCCCCCAGCACGCCAGCAGCGGCCAGGTCTGGGTACACAACGCGGCCGTCTTCTTCATCCCGTGGACCATCGTGGCGGCCCTCCTCGCCTTCGCCCTGCTCAAGGATGTCCCGGTCAAGGCCAACATCCGCCAGCAGATCGACATCTTCACCAACCCCGACACCTGGTACATGACGCTCATGTACGTGGCGACCTTCGGCCTGTTCTCCGGGTTCGCCGCACAGTTCGGACTCCTCATCAAGAACACCTACGGGCCTAAGTCCGCCCTGGCCGAGCACTTCGACAAGTCCCTGCTGCCCCTGGGTGCGACCTACGCCTTCCTCGGGCCACTGATCGGGTCGGTGGTCCGAATGCTGTGGGGGCCCCTGTGCGACCGCTTCGGCGGGGCCATCTGGACCTTCATCTCCATCGTCGGAATGGGTGCCACACTGGCCGTCACCACCTTCTACCTCCACCCGACCGATCCGGCGCAGTTCCCTGGGTTCCTGTGGTCCATGCTGGCGATGTTCTTCTTCTCCGGCCTGGGCAACGCCGGCACCTTCAAGCAGATGCCGATGATCATGCCCAAGCGGCAGGCCGGCGGCGCCATCGGCTTCACGGCCGCCGTTGCCAGCCTGGGCCCCTTCATCGTCGGCGTCGCCATCGCCTCCCTGGGCACCACCGCCTGGTTCTGGATCTCGGTCGCCTACTGCGCCGTGTGCGCGGTCATCTGCTGGCTGCGCTACGCGCGACCGGGAGCCCCGTTCCCGGGCTGAGTTCCAGCATCCGGCGTCCGCCCGGGCCACCCGCAACCGACTGACGGGCTCGGCGGCGCGGCGGCTCATGGCTCGCCCGCCGCCTGTTCCTCACCGGAGGGCGCGAGGCCGACACCTTCTACCGCCACCGGTGGAGCCACGACAAGATGGTCCACTCCACCCACGGGGTCAACTGCACCGGGTCGTGCGCCTGGGAGGTCTACGTCTCTGACGGCATCATCACCTGGGAGAAGCAGATCACCGACTACCCCACCACGGGGCCGGACATGCCCGAGTACGAGCCCCGCGGCTGCCCACGCGGCGCGGCCTTCTCCTGGTACACCTACTCCCCCACGCGCATCCGCTACCCCTACGTGCGCTCAGTCCTGCTGGACGCCTTCCGCGCCGCGAAGGCCGACAACGACGGCGACCCAGTCGCCGCCTGGGCGCAGGTCACCGGTGACCCCGCCACCGCCAAGGCCTACAAGTCCGCCCGAGGCAAGGGCGGCATGGTCCGCGTGGGCTGGGACGAGGCTATGGAGATCGTCGCGGCCGCCTACGTCCACACCATCCGCGCCTGGGGCCCGGACCGGATCGCCGGCTTCAGCGTCATCCCGGCCATGTCCCAGGTGTCCTACGGAGCCGGAGGCCGTCTCCATGAGCTCATCGGCGCCACGATGCTCTCCTTCTACGACTGGTACGCCGACCTGCCGCCGGCCTCACCGCAGGTCTTCGGGGACCAGACCGACGTCCCCGAGGCCGGCGACTGGTACAACTCCCAGTACCTCATGATGTGGGGCTCCAACCTGCCGCTGACCCGTACCCCGGACGCCCACTTCATGACCGAGGCCCGCTACCACGGGCAGAAGGTCGTGGCCGTCTCCCCCGATTACGCCGACAACACCAAGTTCGCCGACCAGTGGCTGCGCGTGGCCCCGGGCACCGACGGCGCCCTGGCTCAGGCGATGGGGCACGTCATCCTCTCCGAGTTCCACGTCAAGCGCGAGGAGTCCTTCTTCCTGGACTACATGCGCCGTCACACCGACTCCCCTTCCTCATCGGCCTGGAGCCCTCCCTGACGGTACCGCGTACGTGCCCGGACGCTTCGTGACGGCCTCCGACGTCAACGGCGTCGCCACCGGCGCGCCGAAGAACGAGTTCCGCCCCCTCGTGTGGGACCGCGAGCGCGGCCCGGCCGACCCCGGCGGCACCCTGGCCGACCGCTTCACCCCCGAGGGTGAGGGAAAGTGGAACCTGCTCATGGACGGTGTCGACCCGGTCATGAGCATCCTGGACCTGCACGGACAAGGCCCCCAGGTGCAGGCCGCCGAGGTCCTCCTGCCCCGCTTCGACCTGCCCGGCTCCTCCACCCCCGAGGGTTCTGTGGGCGGCGGCGTCGTGCGCCGCGGCGTGCCGGTCACCCGCATCGGGGACCGACTGGTCACCACCGTCTACGACCTGCTCCTGGCCCAGTACGCCGTCGAGCGCCCGTCCATGCCGGGCCAGTGGCCCGCGGACTACCAGGACGCCACCGTCCCGGGCACTCCCGCCTGGGCCAGCGAGATCACCGGCGTTCCCGGCCCCGCCATCATCCAGGTGGCGCGCGACTTCGCCCTCAACGCCGTGGAGTCCGGCGGCCGCTCCCAGATCGTCATGGGAGCGGGCATCAACCACTACTACCACGCCGACCAGATCTACCGGACGATCCTGGCGCTGACCTCCATGTGCGCCACCCAGGGCGTCAACGGCGGCGGCTGGGCCCACTACGTGGGTCAGGAGAAGGTCCGCCCGCTCAGCGGCTTCCAGCAGTACGCCTTCGCCCTGGACTGGCACCGTCCGGCCCGGCAGATGATCTCTACCGGCTTCTGGTACCTCACCACCGACCAGTGGCGCTACGACGCCACCTCCGCCGAGCGCCTGGCCTCCCCGCTGGGGCCCGGCACCCTGGCGGGCAAGACCACGACCGACGCCATGGTCGAGGCCATGAAGCGCGGGTGGACACCGTCCTACCCGACCTTCAACCGCAGCCCGCTGCTCCTGGGCCAGCAGGCCGCCGAGGCGGGCATGGACCCCAAGGACTACGTCGTCGAGCAGCTGCGCTCCGGTGAGCTGCGCTTCGCCTGCGAGGACCCCTGACGCCCCCGGAGAACTTCCCGCGCATCCTGTGCTCGTGGCGCACGAACCTGCTGGGAAGCTCGGCCAAGGGCACGAGTTCTTCCTGCGCCACATGGTGGGCGCGGACAACGACGTCAACGCCGTCGAGACCCCGGCCGAGCAGCGTCCCGCCTCGGTGACCTGGCGTGACGAGGCCCCCGTGGGCAAGCTCGACCTCATGTGGACTGCGGACTTCCGCAACACCTCCACCACCCTGCACTCCGACGTCGTCCCTGCCGGCGGCCACCTGGTACGAGAAGCACGACATCTCCTCGACCGACATGCACCCCTTCGTGCACTCCTTCAACGCGGCCATCGACCCGCCCTGGGAGGCGCGCACCGACTTCCAGGTCTTCCAGACCCTGGCCGGGCTCATCTCCGCCTGGGCGCCGCGCTACCTGGGCACCCAGACCGACGTCGTCGCCGCGCCCCTGACACACGACACCCCCGACGCCCTGACGATGGCGCACGGTGACGTGTCCTGCCTCCCAGGAGTGGGTGCCGGGAGTGACGATGCCCAAGCTGGTGCCCACCGAGCGCGACTACACCCAGATCCGGGCCAAGTTCGACGCCCTGGGCCCCCTGGCCGAGAAGCTGGGGATTCCCTGCAAGGGCATCATGCTCAAGCCCGGCCCGGAGGTGGAGCGCCTGGCCCGCAACCACGGGGTCTCCTCCAACGGCGTGGCCGCCGGCCGGCCGCTGCTCGACACCGACATCCGCGCCGCCGACGCGATCCTGACGCTGTCGGGCACCACCAACGGGCGCATCTCCACCGAGGGCTGGGACACGCTGTCCAAGCGCACCGGCACCCCGCTGGTCGAGCTCAGCGAGGAGGAGGCCGGCAAGCACATCTCCTTCGCCGACACCCAGGTCAAGCCCCAGGGAGTCATCACCTCCCCGGAGTGGTCCGGCTCCGAGCACGGCGGGCGGCGCTACTCGGCCTTCGTGGTCAACGTGGAGCACGCCAAGCCCTGGCACACCCTGACCGGGCGCATGCACTACTACCTCGACCACGACTGGATGCGGGACATGGGCGAGTCCCTGCCCATCTTCCGGCCGCCGCTAGACTTCCACGCCCTGTACGGGGAGGCCGCGCCGGGCTCGGTGTCCACGAGCCAGGCGGGCACGGCGGAGGTCGCGGTGCGCTACATCACCGCGCACAACAAGTGGGCGATCCACTCGCAGTACTTCGACAACCTGCACATGCTCACGCTGGGACGCGGAGGCCAGACCATCTGGATGAGCCCCCAGGACGCCGACAAGATCGGCGTCAGGGACAACGAGTGGGTCGAGGCCTACAACCGCAACGGCATCGTGGCGGCGCGTGCCGTCGTCTCCCACCGCATCCCCGAGGGCATGGTCTTCATGCACCACGCCCAGGAGCGCACCATGAACACCCCGCTGACCGAGACCAGCGGCAGACGTGGCGGAACGCATAACTCGCTGACCCGGATCGTGCTCAAGCCCAGCCACTTCGCCGGCGGCTACGGGCAGCTGTCCTACGCCTTCAACTACATCGGCCCCACGGGCAACAACCGCGACGAGGTCACGCTTATCCGTCGCCGCAGCAACCAGGAGGTGACGTTCTGATGAAGGTCATGGCCCAGATCGCAATGGTGATGAACCTCGACAAGTGCATCGGCTGCCACACCTGTTCAGTGACCTGCAAGCAGGCCTGGACCAACCGCGAGGGCACCGAGTACATGTGGTTCAACAACGTCGAGACCCGCCCCGGTGTCGGCTACCCCAAAGGGGTGGGAGGACCAGGACACCTGGCGCGGCGGCTGGGAGCGCACGGCCTCGGGCCGCCTGCGGCCCCTGCTCGGGCGCCTGCGCCGCCTGGGCCAATATCTTCGCCAACCCGGAGATGCCCACGGTCGAGGACTACTACGAGCCGTGGACCTACGAGTACGACCGTCTGCTCGGCCCCTGGGACTCCCCGGCGATTCCGGTGGCGCGCGCCAAGAGCCAGCTGACCGGCGAGTACATGCCCACCATCAAGTGGGGTCCCAACTGGGACGACGACCTGGGCGGCTCCATGGAGACCCTCCAGCAGGACCCGATCATCGAGGCGATGAGCACGAAGGTGCGCACCGACATCGAGTCGGCCTTCATGTTCTATCTGCCGCGCATCTGCGAGCACCGCCTCAACCCCACCTGCGTGTCCGCCTGCCCGTCGGGCGCCATGCGTGACAAGCGCACCGAGGACGGCATCGTCCTGGTGGACCAGGACGCCTGCCGCGGCTGGCGCATGTGCGTGTCGGCCTGCCCCTACAAGAAGGTCTACTTCAACCACGCCACCGGCAAGGCTGAGAAGTGCACCCTGTGCTACCCGCGCCTGGAGGTCGGCGAGCCCACCGTGTGCTCGGAGACCTGCGTGGGCCGCCTGCGCTACCTGGGCGTCCTCCTCTACGACGCCGATCGCGTCTCGCAGGCCGCCGCCGTCAGCGACCCGCAGGACCTGTACATGGCCCAGCGCGAGATCCTCCTCAACCCCCACGATCCCGAGGTCGTGGCGGGCGCGCGCGCCGAGGGCGTCCCGGACAACTGGATCGAGGCGGCCCAGGCCTCCCCGTCTGGGACCCTCATCGACACCTACGAGGTGGCCCTGCCCCTGCACCCCGAGTACCGCACCATGCCGATGGTCTGGTACATCCCGCCGCTCTCCCCGGTCGTCGACGAGGTCGCGGCCGCCGGCCTGGACGGCGAGAACTACAGAGTGCTGCTGACCGCCGTCTCCGACATGCGCATTCCGCTGGAGTACCTGGCGGGCCTGTTCACGGCCGGTGAGACCAACACGGTCGAGCTCGTGCTGCGGCGCCTGGCCGCGATGCGCTCCCACATGCGCGACGTGCGCCTGGGCCGCGAGCCCGACCCGGCCATCGCCGCCGCCGTGGGACTGGACGGCAAGAAGCTGGAGGCCATGTACCGCCTGCTGGCCATCGCCAAGTACGACGACCGCTACGTCATTCCCACCACCAAGCCTGAGGTCCCCGCGGCATGGAGTCCATGGGCAACGACGTCAAGACCCTCCCTGGGTGAGGGGGCCCCGGCCGGGTGCCACCCCGACGTCGCCTCCTTCCACGGCCAGGGCGGTGGCGGAGCTATGAGCGGCGGCCCGGTGAGCCTGCCGCTGCCGACCGTGCGCCGCGAGCCGGTGCCGGCCTCAGGCCCGGGCATCCTGCAGGTCGGTGTGCCTGAGCCGGTGGGTCAGGCCCGGTCGGCTGACTCCTCGGCCCGGCCCACCTCGACCGGCCCGGCGGTCGCGGCCCCCAGGGACCTCTGAGATGGTCTCCTTCGTCCGCGCCCCCCGGGTTCTTGAGAAGCCCGCCGAGGTGCACCTGACGCCCTCTCAGCGAGCCACCGTGCACATGGCGGCCTCGCTGCTGCTGGACTACCCGGCTGAGGGGACTTTGGAGACGCGTCTGAACGCCGTTGAGGCCGAGCTGGCCACGCTGCCGGCGGAGGTGGCCGTCCTCCTGGAGGAGTTCATCGCTCAGGCGCGACGCCGCGGTGAGCGGGCAATGGCCGAGCACTATGTGGAGGTCTTCGACCGACGTCGGCGCTGCTGCCTGTACCTGACGTACTACACGGTGGGTGACACCGGCACCGGGGCGCAGCGCTGCTGGCCTTCAAGCAGGCACTGGCGGCGGCCGGCTACGAGATGGCCGCCGACGAGCTGCCCGACTACCTGCCGGTGGTCCTCGAGCTGTCCGCGCGCAGCGGCGACGAGGTGGCGGGCACGCTCCTGTCCTCCCACCGCGAGGGCATCGAGGTGCTGCGCAGCGCCCTGACCGACGCCGCCTCCCCCTACGCGGGGCTGGTGGAGGCCGTCTCCATGACCCTGCCGCAGATCGACGAGGCCACTGCCGAGCGCGTGCGCGCCCTCGTGGCGGCCGGGCCACCCACCGAGACCGTCGGTGTCACCGACACCCTGCCCTTCCCGACCATTCCCGTGCGCAACCCGAGCCTGTCCGGCGCACCCGCCGTGCCGGGCTCGGTACCAGCCGCCGATCCTTCCCCCTTCACGAGCAGCCAGGAGAGCATGACATGAGCCCGATTCAGCAGAACCTCATGTGGGTGGCCCTGCCCCTACGCCAGCCTGGTGCTGCTGGTGGCAGGCATGATCTGGCGGTGGCGCACCGACCAGTTCGGCTGGACCTCCGCTCCTCGCAGTGGAACGAGTCCCGCATCCTGCGCCTGGCCTCCCCCCTGTTCCACCTGGGCTTCCTCATGGTGATGGCCGGTCACGTCGTCGGGCTCCTGGTGCCCAAGGACGTCACTGAGATGCTGGGCGTCTCCGAGCACATGTACCACCTGGGCGCCACCTACCTGGGAACCTTCGCGGCCATCATGACGATCGTGGGCCTGGTCGGACTCATCTACCGGCGCATCGTCGTCAAGAGCGTGCGCCTGGCCACCACCCGCAACGACCTGGTCGCGTACTGCTTCCTCATCGTCCCGATCCTGCTGGGCTCGGCGGCCACGGCCCTCAACCAGCTCGCCGACGCCCACGGCTACGACTACCGCGAGACGATCAGCCCCTGGCTGCGCTCGGTGCTGGTGCTCCAGCCGCGTCCCGAGCTCATGGCTGACGTGCCGGTCTCCTTCAAGCTCCACGTCATCGCGGGCTTCCTGCTCCTGGCGATCTGGCCCTTCACCCGCCTGGTTCACGCGGTCTCCGCACCCGTGGGCTACGTGACCCGCCCCTACGTGGTCTATCGTTCGCGTGAGGGGGCCACTTCCACTGCCCGGGCCTCCCGCGGCTGGACCCCGGTACGGACCCAGGGCACCGGCAACCAAGGAACCAACGACGTCACCCCTTCTCAGGGCGCCTGATCCCGGCTGCCCCGCCCCGAAAGGACAACCACATGGGTATCACTCGTCGTGCGGCCATCGCCGCCGTCAGCCTGCTCTCCGCCGTCTGTCTGGCCGCGTGCGGCGGCTCCGCCTCTAATAGCTCCACCGGCGCCGCTTCGGGCGCCGCCTCCGCAAGCGGCTCAGGCGGCGCCGGAGAAGGCCACCGGCGACCTCAAGGTCCTGGCCGCCGCCTCCCTCAAGGCGTCTTTCACGGAGATCGGGACCCAGCTGGAGAAGGACAACCCCGGCCTCCACGTCACCTTCGACTTCCAAGGTTCCCAGACCCTCGTCAGCTCGCTGTCCGAGGGTAACGAGGCCGACGTCCTGGCCACGGCCGACGAACCCACCATGAACAAGGCCGTGGAACAGAAGCTGGTTGGCGAGCGTACCGAGTTCGCCACCAACGTCCCGACCCTCATCGTTCCCAAGGGCAATCCCGCCAATGTCAAGGGCATCGACTCCTCCCTCGACAACGCCAAGCTCGTGGTCTGTGTGGATACCGCCCCGTGCGGCAATGCCGCCAAGGAGCTGGCCAAGGCCTACAACGTCACTCTCAACCCGGTCTCCGAGGAGCAGAAGGTGACGGACGTGCGTACCAAGGTCGAGTCCGGTGAGGCCGACGCGGGCGTGGTCTACAAGACTGATGCCGTGGCCGCCAAGGACAAAGTCGATGAGATCACCATCGACAACAAGGGCGTCGTGAACCACTACCCAATTGCCCAGACCGCCAAACCCTCCAACCCCGAGGCCGCTCAGGTCTTCATCAACGCCATCACCAGCAAGTCCGGGCAGGAGATCCTGGCCAAGTACGGCTTCGGGAAGCCCGGTGACGCCACTAGTGCGAGCGCCGGGGCGAGCCCCAGCGCCGGGGCGCCGCTACGGCCAGCACGGCGGCCAGCGCTGCCCCGTCCCAGGCCGCGACCGCTGAGGGGGCCTCCGCCCCGGAGGCGAACAAGCCCACCGCGCAGACCACTGCTCCGTGACGGCTTGCCGGTCTGGCTCGGTGGCCTGATAAACATGAGTCTGTGAACCAGATGTCCCCCGCTGCGCGCTCCGCGCAGCAGTCGGTACGACGGCCCGTCCGCGCCCTCCTGAGGCGTGGGCGGGCCGCTCGTTCGCCTCTACCGGTACTCGTCACTGCCCTGGCGATCCTGGGGGGCTGCGCGATCGTCTTGCCCCTGGTGGGCATGGGGACGCGTGTGTCCTGGGGGCAGCTGCCCCAGCTGTTGGCGACGCCGTCGGCGCAGGCCGCCCTGTGGCTCTCGATCCGCACCTGCTTGATTGCCACGCTGGTCTGCGTGGTACTGGGCATACCGCTGGCACTGCTCCTGTCCCGCAGCTGGCCGGGGGTGAGGCTCGCACGAGTTCTCGCGATTCTGCCAATGACGATGCCGCCAGTGGTGGCCGGTATCGCACTGCTGGCGACTTTCGGACGTCGGGGCGTGTTCGGCGCCTACTTGGAGGCGTGGGATGTTCCGATCGCCTTCACGACGACCGCCGTCGTGCTCGCTCAGGTGTTCGTCGCCATGCCTTACCTGGTGGTCACGCTGGAGGCGGCGTTGCGCAGCCGCGACACTCATGCCGAGACCACGGCTCGCACCCTGGGGGCGGGGCCGTGGCGGGTGCTGACGCAGATCACGCTGCCGCTGGCGGCTCCTGCGCTGGCCCGGGGCACCGCCCTGGCTCTGGGCCGGAGCCTGGGTGAGTTCGGGGCGACGATCGCCTTCGCGGGTTCACGGGAAGGCGTCACCCGTACCATGCCGCTGGCCATCTACCTGGAGAAGGAGAGCGACACGGCCACGGCCCTGGCCCTTGCAGTGGTGCTCATCGGCCTGTCCTTCATCATCGTTGGCGCCACGACCGTGGACTGGTCCGGTCTGATCGGTGCGCTACTGACTGCTCGCCAGGAACGGGGCGGGCAGGAGGTCGTCCCCACATCCGAGCTCTCCTCTGACGAGGAATCCGACGGCGACCTGCCCTCTTCCGCGAGTACCGCCTCCGCCGAAGCGCCCCAGGAGAGCATCGGTCGCGGCCAGGACCTGCACGTCGCCTTCGAGCTGCCGGAGCGCGATGTCGTCGTCGACCTGAAGGTGGAGGCGGGGCGCACGACGGCGCTCATCGGTCCCAACGGCTCGGGCAAGTCAACGGTCTGCTCCGTGGTGGCCGGCCTGCTGGACGCCGAGAACGGCCAGGTCGTGCTCGGCGGACGAGTCCTGGACGGTCCCGGGGGCTTCGTGCGGGCGGGGCGGCGCCAGGTGGCGCTGCTCAGCCAGGAGCCGGGCGTCTTCACCCATATGTCGGTGCTGGGCAATGTGGTGTTCTGCGCTGCGCTGCCAGGGGTGAGCCGAGCGGAGGCCACGCGTCGAGCCCGAGCCGAGCTGGCCGCCGTCGGCGCCGATCACCTGGCCTCCCGCCCGGGAGGCGCGCCTCGGGCGGGCAGGCGGCCCGCGTGGCGCTGGCCCGGGCGCTGGCGACGGGACCCCGCCTGCTGGTCCTGGATGAGCCGATGGCCGCCCTGGACGTCACTGCCCGCCAGGAGATGCGCCGCCTGGTGGCGCGCCGATGCGCTGAGGAGGGGCTGACGCTGCTGCGGTGACCCATGACGTCCTGGACCTGACGGCGCTGGCCGAGGACGTCGTCGTCCTGGACCGGGGCCGAGTGGTGGAGCAGGGCCGACGGCGCGGGTCCCGTCCGCGCCGCGTTCGGACTTCGTCGCCCACCTGACCGGGACGGCCGTGCTGACCGGGGTCGTTGACGGCGACGCCGAGGCGCCGGGGCTGCGGCTGCCGTCGGGGCAGGTCGTTCATGGCCGCCCCCGGGAGGATGCCGTTGACGGGCAGGTCGGCGAGCAGAGCCACCGGGATGACCATGACGAAGTCCTTCGCCCCGGCGCACCGGGTATTGCGCTGGTGCCGCCCGATGCCGTCGCCCTCTACCGGCAGGCGCCGCACGGCAGTCCCCTGCAACGTTGTGACCGGCCGGGTGACGGGTCTGGAGCGTCTCGGGGGCGCTGGTGAGTGCGCCTGAGCTGGAGGAGGGTCAGCGGCTGTCGGCGGCGGTCACCGCCGGGGCCGTGGCCGAGCTAGGCATCACCGAGGGCCGGGAGGTCTGCTGCGTCATCAAGGCGGTGCAGGTGCGTATCCTGGCCCGCCGGGGTTGAGGACCGCGGTACCGGGGCGTTGAGAGAAGAACTGGGCGAGGATGAGGGAGGGCGTTGTGAGCGCTGTTGACCGAAGCGATCGCGATGGCGTCTGCGGATCGGTGATCGCTGAGGAGCGTCTGCGGCCGCTGAGCCGCGGTGAGCTGGAGCGCTACCACCGCAATGCGCTGGTGCCGCAGGTGGGGCTCGTGGGGCAGCAGCGCATCCGCGCGTCCCGGGTTCTGCTCATCGGTGCCGGTGGGCTCGGGGCGCCGGCGGCCCTGTACCTGGCTGCCACCGGGGTGGGGACGATCGGGCTCATTGACGACGACGACGTCGACGTGTCCAACCTGCAACGCCAGGTCATCCATGCCACGGCCGCCGTGGGGCGCCCCAAGGTGGATTCGGCGGCCGAGGCGATCAGGGCGCTCAATCCCGATGTTGAGGTCGTTGCCCACCGGACTCGGTTGACGGCGGACAACGCCCGGGACCTGCTGGGCGGCTGGGACGTGGTCATTGACGGCACGGACAACTTCCCCACGCGGTACCTGGTCAATGACGCCGCCGTCATGCTGGGGCTGCCGCTGGTGCACGGGGCGGTGCTGGGGTTCAACGGGCAGGTGGGGGTCTTCGACGCGCGCCGAGGCCCGTGCTACCGGTGCCTGCACCCCGCTCCGCCGCCCGCGGGATCGGTGCCCTCCTGTGCGGAGGCCGGGGTGCTGGGGGTACTGCCAGGCATCATCGGGACGATGCAGGCCGCCGAGGCGCCTCGGGCTGGTGATCGGCGGCGGACAACCGCTACTGGGGGAGACTGGCGATGCTCGACGCCTGGGGGCGCACCTGCGGGAGATTCCGGTGGCGAAGAACCCGGTCTGCCCGGTGTGCGGGAGGACCCGAGTATCACCGGGCTGGTCACGGAGGCTGGTGCCTGCGCACTTCCCCGAACTCCTGAGACCGACGCGCTGCCGCAGGAACCCGGGGCGACTCCCGCCGGCAGCCCGAGAGTTCCGAGTCTGGCTCCGCTGCAGCCAGCCGAATTCAGGAAGGTGGCGAGGTCCAAGGGTCATCAGGGGCAGGAGGGACGCTGTTTCCGCCGCCGAGCTGAGGAGGCTCTGGAGGGCGACAGCCGCCGGCGCTGCTGGATGTGCGTGAGGACGTCGAGGTGGCGCTCGAGCCGATGGAGGGCGCTGCACATTCCGCTGCGGGAGGTGGCGGCGCGGATGGACGAGCTGGATGGGGATCGCCCGACCGTGGTCGTGCGCCGCCGGGGTGCGCTCGGTCCGGGCCATCGAGGCGCTGAGGGCGGCGGGCTACTCCGGGCGGCTCCTCAACCTTGAGGGCGGCATGAGGTCCTGGGTATCTGGCCGGCCTTGACCGCGGCATCAGGGGGTCTGGGTGTCACGTTTGGCGACTTTTGGGATGTTGATCGGTTGGTGTGCCCGTGCCCGTGCGGCTCTGGCCTGGGCATGCGTGGTCGGGTGTGATGGTCGTCGGCCTGGGGTGTGTCTGAATAGTCGCCCACAGTGACACCGCGCTCGCAGGGCGAGCCTGGCAGCTTAAGGTACGAATGCGTATACACCAGGAGTCGGGCGGGCCCGGTGGGGGCCTCGGCGGTGCGTTGTGAGGCCTGGGAGTCACGTTTGGCGACTTTTAGGCCGCCCATCGGATGGCGTGCCCGACCCCGTACGGTTCTGACCTGCGCATACGTGGCCGGGTGCTGTGTTGTCTCCTCACTTCTGAGACATTTGGGTGTCATGGCTTCGAGGCACTCGCTCGGGCGGGGAGCCCAGGGCAGGCAGTGGTCCTGGAGGCGAGGGTGGGGGCCGAAGGGATGGGGGCGTGACGGGTGCCGGTGTCCCACAGCGCTGACATCAACCCTGCATCGGCGCTGCACACCGAAGAAGAACCGCAGCATTCCAACGATTCTCGCCGGGTGCGTCGACGGTGGGCTCGTTGATATCAGCGCTGTGGACACCGAGGCCGTGGCCCTGATCGACTCTGCGGGGTCTAGGTGGCCGAGCCAGGTTCCTCACCCTGGGGCCTGCCGTGCTTTCCCCTGCCGAGCACTTTCGGCTCCCGCGCAGGGACCCGGAGGCCGGGATTCAACGCCCAGTTCCGGGCCCGGACCCCCTCCCAACCCGAGTCGACCAACGGGAACGAGGGTGGGGCTGAACTAATCAGGCGTCGTACGTACCGCACGGTCCCCCGGCAACCCACCAACCAGTGTCTCAGATGTCATGACATCCGAAACTCTCAGAAGTCATGAGACTGGACTGCTAGGTGTATTTCGGACAGTGCTTGTTTTGTGCTTCAGGCCGCCTTCGTTAAGTTCAGGAGCTCACGTTCAGCCTCGTTCGGGGTGCGGTATCCCAGGAGGCTTATTCATAGGGGTGTTGAGGGTGTTTAAAGGGGGTGTGTGTCGTTAGATAGGGTGGCGGCTTGCTCTTGAGAAAATCTTTGGTGTCTAAGCTAATCCAACCAAGAAGCAAACCGCCATGACGAATAGTAGCACGAGAATCTCCCTCAACGAGGTCCTGGACCTGTGCGAGACCATTCACGCTTCCGGTCCCCTGCCTGTGTTCGGGGCGAGGGCGTTGGGACTGTTCCTGTGCGTGCGCCTAACCCTGACCTACCTGCGCCACAACCCGCGCCAGGAGCTGCTCGCCGAGGCCTACTGAGGCTTATTCACGGGGCTAGCTGACACTGGCATCTGTGCAGGTCACAGCACCTTCGACGGATGCTGTGAATAACCTTCACTGTGTCTCGCAGGCCACCGTCTCCCGCGTCATCGCCGCCTACACGCCCCTGATCGCCCACGCCCTCAGTGATCAGGTGCCAGTCGTGGAGGACCTGAACCCCACAGCCCAGCTGATCATCGACGGCACCCTACTTCAGTGCTGGTCCTGGAAAGACCATCCCGAGCTTGACTTAAGGCAAGCACAAGACCACTGAGGGCTGAACGTCCAGGTCACCTGCACCCTCTCAGGCCGACTGGCCTGCGGTATCCGACCCCCAGGACGGATGCACGCACGACGCCAAGGCCCTGCGCCGCAGCGGCCTGCTCGACGTCCCCGCCACCGACCTACCCGACGGAGTCTCACCACCACGCCATATCGGTGACAAAGGGTACATCGGACTAGGCATGATCACCCCAAGAGAAAAACCCTGAACCCTGCCGCTCCACCCAGACGACAGGACCTACAACAAAACCGTCAACCAGGTCCGCAACAAGATCGAGCAAAGTCATCGCCAACATCAAGACCTGGAGAGTCCTGCACACCGGCTACAGAAGACCACTAGACACCTTCCCAAAACCATCACAGCCACCCTCGGAATCATATTCAGCTCACACCCCATGAATAGCTCTCTATGCCCGACCCATATAACCTAGGTATCAGCATGATCCGGGCTCTTCTGCGACCCCAGCACTTCATCACCTCAACCACCAAATCGACATCAAGATGACCAAACGAGCCACCAATTCCATCACCCAGTCAAGCACCTGAACCGACTTTGACAGCCTCACCTCAAGGAGTACTACTAACCTCCGTAATTATTTTTGTGCATATCGTGCATTGTTCTAGAGTTGCAGCACCCTTGAGAGCATGTTATTTTAACTATAAGTAGATCGAATCATTTGCATCCAGACGGACTCCACATGAGGTGAGACCCGATGAACTAGGTGCAAACACAGAAGGAGATTACCTTGGAAGAATACGTTGGCAGCGATGCACAGTTGGTGATGTTCACAGGTGGGCGCGATAGCACTCTTGCAGCCTGCTCCCTGATGCTGAAAGGTATCCCAGTACACCTGTACACGGCAAATTCTGGATGTTCTCTGCACAGAGATGTCCTTGAGGTACGGGTGCGAGAGATGAGGAGCCGCTTTGGCGGACTGATACTGAAACACGTCAAGCAAGACATTTCTGGAAGTTTCCGCTCTCTCGCTATCGCCGACCTTGAACAAGACATTCTGACCTACAGAAAAAATCTTGTACTACTGGGGGAGAAAATAGCGATACACTGCCACGTGGTCGACTACTGTAAGCGGAACGACATTACCATAGTTAATGACGGCATTGCCGTCTATCAGAAGGAGTTTCCGGAGCAGCGCTCCGTGGCCAGAGATTACTTTGTGGAGTTCATGAAGGGTTACGGAATCACGTACGAGAGCCCCATCTACAACTGGGCACAGTCGTCTGATGACGTTAAGTACAAGCTGTTACAGTTAGGGTTGTCTACAAAATCACTCGAGGGCCTGTCGGTATTCGCCGACAGTTTTACCACGCCAAGCGACGAAGTTGTTTTACAGTATTTGCGCGATAAGGAGCGCAAGGCCGTCGACATTATCGACTTCCTTCAGGGCAGCAAAGTTAACTCTTTCACCTCTTTGGGGGCTTCTGGGTATGCCAAATGATCCAGCCTCAATAAATCCTTCACTAAATCCTTTCTCGAGTCGCGGCCAGTCGAGAGAATCATATTACGGATGTGCTTTCAGAAGTCGGAGCGCTCTTGCTGACATACTAGGCCACGACCTGGACGTCGACTCTAACTGCATTCATTTTGTCCCGAACACCTCTACCGCCCTGGCCCTGGTGCTCGGGGGGATCATGGCAGAGAATTTAAGATTGAGAGGGGTAGGTCCACTATGGAGACACTACGGTCCTTATCAAGGGATAGTCGGATCTATGGGTGAGGTGGTCGACGGCAGGTGGGTCGATTTTCATACGCATGTAGCCCCAGTGGACGTGAGCGTCGATAACAGCTTCCGCGAATCAGTGGGCGCGACAGCCTCTGTCGTAGACGGGCGCAGTCTCTTGGCACTTCCCTTACCGAAGAACTGATGTCGAGTGGTGCAGTCGTAATTGCGCCACTTCATAAGCATCTGGCGCTCGCACCGGGGCTGGGTGTAGTGATACTAGATGCCGTTACAGGGCAACAGCTGCCGTCGATTGCAAGTTTTTTGTCACTATCTGAGGGCGGCTGTCTATCACTTGATCTGCTTGAACACGCGCTTAATAGAATGAGACGCGGAAAGGTCTGGAACAAGGCGCAGCTCCTTTTCTCCCGAGATCTTGTTGACTGGGCGACCGCAGAGGGATTAGAGATCGTGGGAGGTGGCAGCGGACTCCCTATGGCAGCGGTAAAGATGCCCGGAGGAGGCGATGCGAACGCAATAGAACGAGAACTTCCACCCAGCGCCAAATACTTCAGGCGTCAGGGAATCATTCGCTACTCGTACTCGAGCCTGGGGCGCAAGGATGATTCTTGGGCCGACGCTACCGAAGCCTTCCGCCGTGACCTGGAGGGACTGATCAAATGCCGGAAATGTTAGATAATCGATACATCCGGGGCGCGGTAGTGGTGCTCGGCGGGGTCCTGCTCATGTCCTTCGATGCAGCCCTTTATCCGCGCTGTAGACCAGCCAGCCGGAGTATTATCGTTGTGGCGCGGTGTACTGATATGCACTGCTATGCTGCTGGCAGCAGGGGTCTGTCACGCTGTTGGAGTAAAGCAATGCTGGCACAACGAGTGGGCAGCCTGGGGTAACGGGCTGATGTTCGGGATAGCATCAGTGGCATTCGTGTACTCTATCGAGACACTTCCGCCGCTAACACGCTCTTTATCATGGCGACCATGCCGGTATGGTCGGCAGTTCTGGGACGAGTGTTTCTCCGGGCAAGTATCGACCGGCCGACGGTCCTGGCGATCCTGACGTCGCTGGCCGGTATGACGGTCATCTTCGCGTCACAGCTGTCCAGCACTGCAGGTCGGGGGGAACTACTGGCCCTGCTGGCTGCGGTATCGATGAGCGGCGGCTTCGTATGCTCCTCCAGACGCCGTTCCAGTCCCTTCCTCACCACTGCCGTCGGCGGGGCGCTATGCGCACTCACCGCCGCCGCCCTTCTGCACGGGGTTAAGGTTCCTGACGACTCCTCCTCATGGCTTCCTCTGGTAGCTGAGGGCTTCGTGGTCATGCCGGTCGGTCTGGTCTGCTTATCCGTTGGGCCGAAGTTCCTGCCCGTGCACCATGTGGCAATCTTCGTGTTGGCGGAGACAGTACTGGGCCCGGTGTGGGTGTGGCTGTTCTTCCGCGAAAGTCCCGGGGCGGCTTCGCTCGTAGGCGGGTCGGTGGTCATCGGGGCTATCATCGGCCTCAACATGCACTACATTCGCCGCTCAAGAAGGGAGGGAGCGGGTGCAATTTGATAAACGTGACATGAGAGAGAGTCCCCCAGTTATCAAGTGCGCTGCGGTCGTTCTCCGCGGGGATAGGGTGCTGCTCGTCCGCAAGCGTGGCACGACTGCCCTCATTTCTCCTGGAGGCAAACTGGAGAGGGGAGTCGCATGTCGCTCTGCCTCGGCCGCGGAGCTTGATGAGGGAGCTCGGGGTCTCGTTGGTGTCGGCCACCTACTTCGGTACCTATGATGATGTCTCCATCTTCGACCGAAGCCGGATGATCACCCTATTCGTCTACATGTGCGATATTGTAGGCAACCCGGCCCCTCGCTCTGAGATCGAGGCCGTAGAGTGGGTCCCCGTGACCTGCTCGCCAGATGGTGGGTCAACCTTTCAGAGCAGGGTTATTCCTGATATTGCAAGGATGCGTGGTCAATGCTGAGCAGCCCGGTGGGCGTGGTGACAGACCTGGACGGGACCGTCGTCTTCGGCGGAGTCGCGGATCCCCGGCTGGCTCCTTTTCTCAGGCGGGCCGCGGGACGTGAGGACATATCGGTCATCGTGGCGACCTCGCGTGCACCCCGAGGAATGGCCGAGGTACTGGGAGACGCCGTGACCTGCCTGGAAGGCTCGGTCTGCCTCAACGGGGCTCTCTTGCGCCTAGGAGACAAGGAGAGACGCTACCCCATGAGGGCCGATCACGTCCGCACCATCGTGGACGCCGCCTTCCGCGCGGGCATGCCTCTCTATGCGGACCAGGGCAGCTCTTTCACTGCACTGGCAAGACATGCCCCTGCCGTAGATCCGTGGTCAGGGGAGGCGTCTGCAGCAGTCTCAGATTTCGCTGCGTCTCCAGGGACAGCGGCGGAGAAGGAGCCCCAGCAAAGGGGCAACCAAGATTCCGAGACGGCACCGGGCCTCTGGGACGGCCTGGAGCACATGCGGGACTACCCGGATGGTACGTGGTGCACCGACCCGGCGCAGGTACCGACTGAGGATGTGCTCAAGGTGACGGTCGTCAGCAGGAGATACCAGGGTCGTGCGGGGCAGGACGTCATCAGGCAGATGATAGCCGATCCGCTACAGGGAGCGGCTGGTCCGGGTACGAGGGCTGCCGGAGCACAGGAAACGGGCGGCCCGGAGCCCGCGGGCACTCTCCAGGGACTTGCTGGGTCTGCACCTTGACGGCGTCGTCGCATACCCGCACGAGGACGGCGTTGTCGACGTCTGCGCGGCAGGGGTGGACAAAAGCGTCTGCATGAGGCTGCCGACCGGCGAGGAGAAGCCAGCTGCCTCGAGAGGGGCGGGTACCACAGGAAGGACTGCCACCATGAGACAGGTACCGAGCCTTCACCACCGGCCCGTCTCCACGTGGATCGCGGTAGGCAACGACACTAACGACGTGGAGATGATCCGCGCGGCAGACATCGGTATCATTGTCGGGGACGGTCTAAAAGAGGTCAGAGCGAGGAGGCAGACGGTCCGCGTCCCCTCACGCCCCGGCGCGGTGGTCTCATTCTGGAGCAGCTGCTTGAGCTGCACCGCTAACGTCGCCAACCTGTATGTGGAGTGCCTGGCGTTTCTCAGACTTGGGAGATTTTCTTCCCATGAGTAGATATGGGAGGAGACCATGCCAGCAGCAAAGTACTCATAGGAACTGCTGGACACAGATCGAGCGAGAAGCGGCCTGTGGAGGACCACCACAGCGGAGGTGACCGAGGTCCTACGATCTTGTGGCCCAAAGACGTGGGCAGCTAGGGTCGCAAGGTACAGGAAGGAGCACGCCACCGACCAGGACCGCCAGAAGGCCTCAGAGTCGGCAGAATCACTGAAACTCAAGGAGGAGCTATGAGATGCGAGTTCTTAAAAGAGCAGCAGCCTGGCTCCGGCGGTCTCCCGACGGCGGCCTCAGCCAGTCCTCCCGGCGCGCTCGGATGAGAATATGAGCAGCCAGACAAGGTGAATCCCGCCCACCGCAGCACTGACCAGGCCCACTGGGGTCTGACCGTTGCGCCAGGAAATCAGCCCCGCCCAGCAGCAGCGCTCCCATGGACGCCGAGGCGATCATCGTGATCCCAGCCGACCGGCTCAACCGGCGCGCCAGCTGCGGTGCGGCCAGGGCGATGAAGCCAATCGGTCCAGCCGTTGCCACACAGATCGCCGCCAGCACGACGCCGTAGCCGAGCAACGCACCGCACATCCTGCCGACCCGCAGTCCCAGGCTGGTTGCGGCGTCGTCGCCCATCTCCAGCAGGCCCGCAGGCCGCACGAGCCACACGACCTGGATCAGCAGCACCACAGCGGCCAGAGCCAGGGAGCCTGACCTGCCCCAGGAGATCGCGTTGAAGGAACCGTGCTGCCAGGCCCTGGCCGTCTCGGCGCTAAAGAGGCTCACCCCAGGGTGGGCCTGGTGGTCTAGCGTCCGGTTGTGTGTGAGGGTGTGGGGGTTAGTGGCCTTGGGCTTCTTCGGCGTCGTCGGTGAGGTAGGTGACGACGCGCACCAGGTCGTAGGGGGTGGAGGTCTCGGTGGTGGTGATGGAGCCCTCAATGGGCCGCCACTGGTTCTCGCCTTGGGGGCGGTATCGGGTGGTCAGGTGGTGGTCAGGGGTCGTGGTCACACCGGTGGCGGTGTGCCGGTAGTGGTGGGTCACGGTCTGGTTGGGGGTAGGGGGCTCCGGGGTCGGTGGTGGTTGTGGTGGTGCCGTCTCCCCAGCCCCAGGTGTAGGAGGCGGGGGTGAACTCCACCTCGATGGGGAGTGCCCAGGATCGTGGTGGTCTGATACCGGGGGTGGGGTTGGTGTGACGATAAAGGCCATGGAGATAATGACCTTGGGCCCCGGGGGCTGGCGCGTGATACCCGAGCCCTGAGCAATCAACGTCGCAGCCTGACGAGTAGTGATCGTGATCGTGCGGGGCCCGCTGCCGCCGCTGGCGTCAGTGGTGTCGTCCTGCGGCCTGGTCATTCGCCGTCCGAGCACGCACCCCAAGGGATCATCCGGCCCTTTGCCCGGTTTGGTGTTGCAGTCCCAGTGAGGTTGCTCCTCCCACATCGACGGATCCGAGGCCGTCACAGACGGATGCTCCTGAGACGGAGACCCACCAGAATCCGGCGCACCCTCCTGAGGGACGGTCTCAGTCATTTCTCCACGAACAGTAGGGGTGTTGTCCTGGTTTTCGACAGTGTAACTTCCTTTGTTTCAGACGGTAAAGCCAGGGAGTTACTTCCATTCACCAGTAAAATAATGGAGGTTAAGGTGGTGGTTAAAAGCAGCAGTGTGGCGACTCATTTTTGTTCGACCCTTACTCCGCCGATCAGCCAACGGCCATTGACGTAGCGTACAGCAAAGTCTAGTGTTTCATTCTCGGTTGGGCTTGATGTTTCAGTGGTCGCCCCGCCTCCTGGGTGAGACGCAATCATTTGACGACTCACAGTGGCTTCAACTCTATTGTAGTTGTATCCTTCAAGTTTATCGTAATACCGAATGTTCGTGACATCTTGCTCCCACTTGTCATTCCACCCCTGCTTTGTGAAGGTTCGTTGCGTTGTCGATGGCTGATTGGCAGAATTTACATTGATCTTCGCTCATGGCGGCGAGTTCGGTGGTGTTGCCGGTAACGTAGGCGTAGCGGTAGAGCTCGAGTAGCGAACACTGGAAGCAGCCCTTCGGGGCTCTCCTCGTTCATCTGAGAGGGCTTGGCCGGTGCGGGTTCGGCCAGGGCGGCATCGCGCTTGGCGCGCAGCTCAGGGGTCAGGGCCGCTTCCCGGGAGGCGGTCGCAGAGGCATTGGCATCAGCAATGCCCTTCTCAGCCCGAGCGATAGCCGCCGACGCGCTGGCGCTGGCGCTCACGCTGGCCTCAGCCTTGGCGTCCTTCAATGAGCAGGCCGCCACCCCCAGCGCCAGCACACACACCACCAGGCCAGCCACACCCTGCCGGTACCCGACGAGCCCCGGGCCGAGAGACCAGGTCGGCCCCTGCGACGACAGCACCACCACCCGGCCGCTCCGCCCCTACCTCCAGCACGGCCGCTCCACCCGCTCTCCGGTGCCGCAGGGAGCTGCACGAGGCTTCGGGGTCCGGGCAGGAGTGACCGACGTGCGCAGCAAGGTCTCGTTCCAACACGGGTGGTCGGACACTTAGCTGTTTCGTCCCTCTTTCTGAAGTCGGCTGCTTGTTGTGCTTGCCGGGGACGTCGAGCTCTCGCTGGCCGCTGTGGCTGTGTTCGGCCAGACGCGGATCCAGCGCGAATAGCGCGCTGCTCGCCTGTCCTTGACTGACCGCCAAAGCCTCCTGCTCCGCGGGCTCGTCGACGCCATCGAGGTTCAGACCGGTCTGACGGTCGTATGCGGCGGGGCACTGCATTGGCGGGGTTGAGCGATCTGGGCAGGTTGCAGGCTGCCGGGCGCCCCTGAGTACAGGGGCGGGCACAGCAGATCGTAGGGACGCACTCATCACGGAAGCCTCCTCGCCGCCGAAACAATCTCCCTTACCCCGCCCGGCCAGGCAACACTGCCCGTCCAAACGGTGTATTGACACTACCTGCCCCTAACGCCCCACACCAGACCCCGACACCACCCTCTGGAAAACCCCGGACCAGGACGACCGGCTGAATGACCCCGCCAAGCCCGCCGCTCAGCCGGAAGCGTGCTCAGCACAGGCCACCAAGGAATGAACCTGCGCAGCCCCGGAAAGCCGAGGAGGTCTTCGGCCTGAAGGTCCAGGTCATCTCCGACCCGCTCACCGGGACCCCGCTGGTTCTGCCTCTTCCGCGCAAGACCCGGGACACGGCGTCTGGCGGCGGGGCCGGATAGGAAACGGCGCCGCCCGCGCCCCGGCTTCGGCCGAGCGCGATCATCCGCGACCGCCTGCGAGCCTCGCTGCCCGCTCACCGGTACCGGTCTTCGCCCGCGCTCGGGCCGAAACACACCAACCTTACGAACCAAGACCGACCCCTCGCGGCCCCGCTGGGTGGCCCTGACAGAACCTGCCAAGCGGTGGACCTGCGCCGAGGCCCGCGCCTAGTCTTCACATATCAACCCGCACTGATGTGAGGACCTACCTGACTGCTTCTGCTTCCGCCCTGCCCACCACGATGCGCGGCGTCGTCTTGCACGCCGCCGGTGATGTCCGTGTCGAGGACCGCGAGGTCCCCACGTCATCGAGCCCACCGACGCCGTCATCAAGCTGGAGGCCGCCTGCGTGTGCGGCTCGGACCTGTGGCCCTACCGGGGCATCTCCCCGTGGAGGAGGCCCGCCCCATGGGCCACGAGTACGTGGGCACCGTCGTCGAGATCGGCGACGACGTCAAGAACGTCAAGGTCGGCGACTTCGTCGTCGGCTCCTTCTGCCTGAGCGACAACACCTGCGAGATCTGCGAGGACGGCTACCAGTCGCGCTGCGCCAACAGCGGTTTCATCAGCGACACCCAGGCCGAGTACACGCGTGTGGCCCTGGCCGACAGGACCCTCGTCGTCGTTCCCGGCGGCAGGCCTGAGACCCCTGAGATCATCGCCTCACTGCTGGCCGCCTCCGACGTGCTGGGAACCGGCTGGTTCAGGGCCGTCGCAGGCCCAGGCCGGCCCCGCAAGACCATCGCGGTGGTTGGCGACGGCGCCGTGGGCCTGTCCGCCGTCCTGGCTGCCAAGGCCCTGGGGGCCGAAAAGGTCATCGCCTTCTCCCGCCACGAGGACCGGGCGGCGCTCGCCCGCGAGTTCGGCGCCGACGTCGTCATCGCCGAGCGCGGCGACGAGGGGCGCCGCGAGGGTCAAGAGCTCACCGGCGGCTACGGCGCCCGCATGGCGTCGTCGAGGCCGTGGGCAACCAGACCTCGATGATGCAGGCCATCGCCTCCTGCCGCCCCGGAGGGCACCTGGGCTACGTGGGCGTCGCCCACGGCGTCTCCCTTCCCGGGGACCAGCTCTTCTTCGCCGGATCCATATGCTGGGCGGCCCCGCCCCCGTGCGCCGTTTCCTGCCCGACCTCATCGACCGCATCCTCAAGCGCGAGATCCACCCCGGCAAGGTCTTCACCCTGCGCCTGCCCCTGGAGGAGGCCGCCGAGGCCTACAAGGCCATGGACGAGCGTCGCGCCATCAAGGTGCTCCTGGAGCCCTGAACCACACCGCACACCACCCACCATCACCGTCTGACAACAGGAGTTCCCATGAAGACCCTCGTTCTCGTCTTCCACCCCGACATGTCCGCCTCACGCGCCAACCGCCCCCTGGCGGCCAAGGCCGAGGCCCTCGGCGACGACGTCACCGTACGCTACATGTACGACATCTACCCCGATCAGAAGGTCGACGTCGCCGCCGAGCAGGCCGCCCTGGAGGCCGCCGACCGGGTCGTCCTCCAGTTCCCCATGTACTGGTACTCCACCCCCGCCCTGCTCAAGCAGTGGCTCGACGACGTGCTCCTCTACGGCTGGGCCTACGGCTCCACCGGAAAGGCCCTGGCCGGCAAGGAGCTGCTGGTGGCCGTCAGCACCGGTGGCCCCGGCGACGCCTACAGCCACGAGTCCTCTTACGGCTACACGCTCACCGAGCTGCTGCGCCCCCTCCAGGCGACGGCGAACATGGTCCAGATGACCTACCTCGAGCCCTTTACCACCACCGGGACCCTCACCATCACCGATGAGGCCCTGGCCCAGCGGGCTGAGGACTACGCAGCCACGCTGAAGTCCACGGACCTGCCCGCGCTGGAGCCTCACGGCTGAGCCCGCCGGCAGACAGCTACATGCCCGATGCATGCCCGAGGGCCCAGACCGACGAAACCGGCCTGGGCCCTCAGCACGTCTCACGGACGTCTCAGCCGAAGATGTCCAGCATCGGAAGCTCGGGGGTCTGGAGGACCGCGGCGTAGTCCTGCGCGCGGCGGGCAATGGCCTCATCGGTGATCTCCAGGGCGCCCACCGACAGGAAGGGCACCGCGTACTTGGTGCCGATGACTCGCGAGGTCCCCTGCATGGGCCGCAGGAACTCGTGGATCGTGTAGATGTGCGCGCCCTCGCGGCCGTAGGCGCTGCCGGCGCCGCCGACACTGACGGCCACCAGCAGCTCCTTGCCGTGCAGGGCCGTGCCGGTCGAGCCGTAGGCCCAGCCGAAGGTGAGGACGTCGTCGAGCCACTTCTTGAGCAGGGGCGGGCAGGAGAGCCAGTACATGGGGTACTGCAGCACGATGCGGTCGGCGCCCAGCAGGGCCGCCTGCTCGGTGGCCACATCGATGTTGAAGTCGGGGTAGATGTCGTACATGTAGCGCACGGTGATGTTGCCGCCGAGCGACTCCGCCGCGGCCCCGAGGGCCTTGTTGACCCGGGACTCGGAGATATTGGGGTGGAAGACGAGTACGAGAGTGTTCACGGAGGACTCCCTGGTGTCGTTGGACTGTGATGCGGGGGATGGCCCCCGTGAGGCGCCGTTGCTCCCGGCGCCGGACAGGACGTCACTCAGGCTGGAGAAGCCGCCGATGATGACCTCCAGCTTGGGGGCCATCGCACCGCGGTCCAGCCAGGACTCCTTGGGGCGGAAGGGGACGCGGTCGGCGTCGTCGCCGCTGTGCAGCTCGTTCGGCCCGCGCATGCCCAGGGCGGCGCTCGAGTCGCCGAAGCGCTCGTCCCACATGCGGGTGGCGACGTCGATACCGCGCTCGCTCCGACCCGGATGACGGTCGGACTCGACGGTCTCGGCCATGGCGACCGCCTGCTGGTGGGCAGTCAGAACCGTCGAAAGGGTGTAGTTGAGCGCCAGGTGAGCGTCCTCGCTGCGCAGGCCTCCGGAGACCAGGGCGTTGTGGGCGCGCTTGGCCACCGACATGAAGGGCACGTAGGCCCAGGCCAGGTTGATGAGGGTGTGGTCCAGGCCGGGATGGGCGTCGAGCACGTCCCACAGCGAGTCGGAGAGCCGGCGCAGGTAGTCCTGCCAGCTCAGGCCGGTGGGAGGCAGTGTGGCGTCGGCGGACACGCGCTCCAGGCAGGCCACGAGCAGGTCGTCGCGCGAGCTGACGGTGCGTCCCAGATCAGCCGTACTCACCCCGAGCCGACGCGCCACCTTGCCCATCGTGAACCGGTCCACACCGATCTCAAGGGCCGCTGTGACAACGTCATCCCTGGTAAAACCGGCATTATGCTGCATTGAGCCTCCCGGGTTGGGTCATACTCGTCAGCGTAACGAACCAGTAACAGGCCGCCAAATCGAAGGCGCCTATCCGTGCGATGACCGACGCCGTTCTTCCGCAATATAACGAGAAAAAACCTGCCTCTCCTCCGCGACGCCCGCGCAGCATGGGATCTCACGACGAGGTAACGACTCGGCCCACACCCTGCGGCCTGCCGAGTGGCGCGCCCGACGACAGTGGGAGTCTCACCGAGCCCGCTCCCCCGTTACCGTGGTGCCATGAGCGAGACTCCCCGCCCACAGCGCCCCGTCTTTCCGGAACCGCCCGCGGCGCCCTCACCGGCAGCGGCGCCCGCCGCACCGACGGCGCCCCCGACCAAGCAGCGGCGCTGGCGCGACGACCTGCACCTGGCGCACACGATCGCCAACAAGGTGGACAGCCTCACCCTGGCCCGTTTCGACGCCGGCAACTTCACCGTGGAGACCAAAGTCGGACCTCACGCCGGTCACCGAGGCCGACAAAGGGAGGCCGAGCGCGTCATCCGCGAGCAGCTGGGGCGGGCGCGCGGGCGCGACTCCGTCCTGGGTGAGGAGATGCCTACCACCGGGCACTCCTCGCGCCAGTGGGTCATCGACCCGATCGACGGGACCAAGAACTTCGTGCGGGGCGTGCCCGTGTGGGCCACGCTCATCGGCCTCATCGAGGACGGCCAGTGCGTCGTCGGGCTGGTCTCCGCCCCCGCGCTGGGGAGGCGCTGGTGGGCCGTATCCGGCGGCGGGTCCTGGACCGGACGGTCCCTGAGCTCGGCGCGGCGACTGTCGGTGTCCGGCGTCGACGACCTCACCCGGGCCTCGATGTCCTACTCCTCGCTGTCGGGGTGGGCCCAGACCAAGCGGCTGCGCGGGATGCTGGGGCTCATGCAGTCGTGCTGGCGCACCCGCGCCTACGGGGACTTCTGGTCCTACATGCTCGTGGCCGAGGGCGCCGTCGACCTGGCCGCCGAGCCCGAGCTCGAGCTCTACGACATGGCGGCGCTCGTGCCCGTGGTCACCGAGGCGGGCGGACGCTTCACATCCCTCGACGGCGAGCCCGGCCCCTTCGGGGGCAACGCAGTGGCCACGAACTCGCTGCTGCACGACGTCGCCCTGCACCACCTGAGCGCCGAGACGGACTGAGCCGGCTCCGGTTGAGCCGACGTTCCCTTCTGCTGGACATCAGTGCGCCCCGAAGTTATAAAAGATCTAAAAGATCTAAAACACGCAAAAGTGGAGACGATCACACATGGCCAACCCCTTCAAACCGACAGCGGGCGCAACACCTCCGTTACTTGTTGGCCGCAACCGCGTCATTGAGGAGTTTCTGGAAAGCCTCGACGACGGCCCCGGAGCGCCTGGACTCCTGGAACTCATCACTGGCGCCAGAGGCGTCGGAAAGACCGTCATGCTCACCGCTCTGGGAGACTCGGCACGAGAGCGCGGCTGGGTGGTCGTTGATGAGACCGCACGAGAGGGGCTCATGGACCGACTCGCCGCCGAGTTCACTCGCCAGCTGTCGCAGCTCGCCGGCAAGGAGCGCTCACGGCTGACCTCCTTGAGCCTGAGCACACCGCTTGGTGGCGGTAGCGCAACACTCGAGCACGCGCCCACTCCTGAACCCTCCTGGCGGCAGAAGGCGCGAGCTCTGACCCAGTGGCTCGCGGAACACGGCACCGGTCTGCTGCTCACGATCGACGAAGTGCATGCCATTCCGCGCGAGGAGCTGCGAGCCCTGTCCGCAGAGGTGCAGCACCTCATTCGCGAGGGGGCTCCCATCGGCCTTCTTATGGCAGGCCTCCCCAAGGCCGTTGAGGAGCTCCTCAGCGACGACATCACCACCTTCCTGCGCCGGGCCGAGCGGATCGAGGCTCGGCGAGGTGTGCCATCGACGACGTCTCGCGAGGCCCTGAAGTCGACCTTCGACGCGGGCGAGAAGGCGTTGAGCAACGACCTGGCTCAGGAGTGCGCGAATGCGACCGGCGGCTACCCATTCATGATCCAGCTCGTGGGGTATCAGGTGTGGAAACACAGCGGCGATGGCCCAGTGACTCAGCCAGCAGTCGCCGCAGGGAACGACCGCCGCCCGACTGCGCCTCGGCAACCTGGTGCACGCTCCGGCGCTGCGCGACCTGTCCGACGTCGACCGCACGATGCTCGTGTGCATGGCCAAGGACGACGGCCCGTCACAGATCGCCGACATCGCCGAACGCATGGACCGCCCCGTCAACTACGTGTCGGTCTACCGAAACCGGCTGCTCGCCGCCGGAATCATCAAGACCGCCGGCTACGGCAAGGTCGACTTCGCCGCCCCCTATCTGCGCGAGTACCTGCGCGAGCACGCAGCACACCTCGTTATGGAGTGAGTCGCAGCAGCAGACGGCACCCCTCAACCACACGCCGGGATCACACGGGCTGGACTTGCCACGCCTCTAACGTTATAAAAGGGGCACAAACTGATACGCGGCCACAGAGTTGGGCCTTTGCCCCGGTGTCGCCGCACGGCTGAACCGCCACCGCTGCGGCGGGTACCACAGTGACCCGGCCGTTCCCCCACCTCGTGCGCCGGTAACCTGCCGTGAGTCCACCAACCGTCCACCCCAGGAGTCCCTTTGCACTGGCTGCACGCCGTCCTCATCGGCATCGTCGAGGGCATCACCGAGTTCCTCCCGGTGTCCTCCACCGGACACATCAATATCGTCGAGACACTTCTCGGCCACGACATCACTCAACCAGGCACAACAGCCTTCAGCGCCGTCATCCAGGTCGGCGCGATCATCGCCGCCATCATCTACTTCTGGGCCGACATCGTCCGCATCGTCACCGCCTGGTTCAAGGGGCTGAGCAACAAGCAGGCCCGCCAGGACCCCGACTACACGCTCGGCTGGGGCATCATCCTGGGCTCGATCCCGGTGGCCGTCGTCGGGCTGCTGCTCAAGGACTTCATCGAGAAATCGGTCCGCTCCCTGTGGGTGATCGCCGGGGCCCTCATCATCTGGTCGGCAGTCATGTGGCTGGCCGACCGCCAGCAGAACCTCACCAAGGGCATGAAGGACGTGACCGTCAAGGACGCCCTCATCATCGGTGCGTTCCAGGCTCTGTCCCCGGTACTCCCCGGCATCTCCCGCTCCGGGGCAACGATCTCCGCCGGCCTGTTCCTCAAGTTCGACCGGGTGACGGCCACGCGCCTGTCCTTCTTCATGGGGCATTCCGTCCCTGGTCGCGGCCGGACTGCTGGAGGCCGTCACCGAGGCCAGCGCCATCAGCAACACCGTGGGCTGGACGCCCACCATTATCGCGACCGTCGTCTCCGGCGTCGTCGCCTACGCGACCATCGCCTGGCTGCTGCGATTCGTGTCCTCCAACAAGTTCACGTCCTTCCTCGTCTACCGCGTACTGCTGGGCCTGGTCATCATCGCCCTGGTCTCCGCCGGCACCATCGCCGCCTGACTGAGCCGATTACCGTCAACGCCAGCATTCTTCACGTGGGGCAACGGATTCTTCCGTTGCCCCACGTGATTTCTGTGCTTCTCAGTATCGGGTTCCGACGCCGTACGAATCCTGTTCCAGCGTCGTCGTCCGCTTGTACGATAGGCGGCGCGGCCACCCCCTGGGGTAACCGCAGACTCATGAGCCACTGAGGACGTCGGCTAAAGACGTCGGGGAGATCCGCAACATGACCACACGCCACCCATCCGCTTCTCCTACGCGAATTCGCTTCGGAAGTCGTCCCGTGATCACCGCAGGTTTCGTCAAGCGGCAGGGACAGGATGAGCTCTTCGACACCGTCTTCACTCGCGCCGAGCCTCGCACAGTGCTGACGGGGATGCGGGGAAGCGGCAAGACTCAGCTGGCCGCTGCGGTTGCGGCCAGATGCGAGGAGGAGGGCTGGCCCCTGGTTGCGTGGATTCGTGCGACCTCACGCAAGGAGATCCTTGCCGGCCTCTACGAGCTCGCACTGCGGATCGGTATCAACGCACCGAAGAACATCCCTCTGGAGGTCATTGTTCAGCGCCTCCTGGATCAGCTGCGCTCAGCAGAGGCTGCGGACCGCCTCTTCGTCTTCGACAACGTGGAGAATCCCGACGACCTGAGAGACCTCATCCCCGAGGGTGCTGGAGTCCGACCTCATCACCACCACGCGCCGCCTCGACTGGGCCGGCCCTGGGTGGCTGCGGTTGACGGTGGGCACCTTCGATCGGGAGCAGTCGATCTCCCTCCTGTGCGAGCACACTGGCGACACTCACCGCGAAGCTGCTGACCGGATCGCGGATGCGCTTGGCGACGTGCCCGTCGCCATCACCCAAGCCGCCGCGACAGCACAACAGGGTGGATACGCCTTATCCGGCTACCTCGACAGGCTCAGTCATCACCCGCTCGAGTCACGCATCAGTCGCCTCGGGGGTGCCAACTACCCCGACGCCGTCGGCATCGCACTGCTCATGGCCTATGAACAGGTCTTGGAGCAGCTCAGAACCAAGCACCCTCGGCAGGAGAGGATCGCCGTATCGCTCCTCAACACACTGTCCCTCCTGGCTGCTTCCGGAGTGCCGACTCACTGGCTCTTGAAGCTCGACGGCGACTCCGACGCAGTACGCGACACCTTGTCTTTCCTGAAGAGCGCCGCTATCTTCCAAGAATCCAGCGACGGAGACAAGACCATTATTCACTGGCTCCAGGGACACGTGTACCGGGAGACCTACCTGAATGACCAGAAGAAGCTCGGTGAGGCGCGTAGGTGCGCAGCAACACTTCTCGGCGGGATTGACGTGGACCGCCTAGAGAATGTTGAACAGCGGCGAGACGAGACCCACCATCTCATCGAGCAGTTTCTCTCAGTCACATCACAGGACTACTCTCATTCATTATTCTCTGAGCCACGGGTGTCTTCAAAGCTCGCCGAGACACTGCACGACGCAACCAGTCTTGGGATGTCGCAACTAGCCCTTGGCCTCACTGACTCCGTGACCCAGGCCTGCGACGTCTTGGGCCCCCACCACCCCGACACCCTGGCTTCACGCAACAACCTCGCCGGCACCTACCGGGCTAGCGGCAGGCTCGACAAAGCCATCGCCCTGTACGAGCAGAACCTCGAGGACTCCATCCGCGTCCTGGGCACCGACCATCCCGGCACCCTGACCTCACGTCTCAACCTCGCCGGCGCCTACCAGGCAGCTGGCAGGCTCAGTGAGGCCATTCCCCTGTACGAGCAGGTTTTCAGCGGCCGCAGCCGCGTCTTGGGCCCCGACCACCGCAGCACCCTCATCGTCACGCGACGAACTGGCCGGAGCCTACCGGGAGGCGGGTAGATCTCGACGAGGCCATCACCCTGAAGAAGCAGATCCTCGCAGACGCCATGCGCATCATGGGTCCCGACAGCCCCGGCGCCTCGGCCTCACGCAACAACCTCGCCGCCACCTACCGGGATGCGGGCAGGCTCAACGAAGCCATCCCCCTGTATCAGCAGAACCTCGCCGACTTCACCCGCCTCTCAGGCCTCGACCATCCTGAAACCTTGGCCTCGCGCGACACGCTCGCCGGCGCCTACTGGGATGCGGGCAGACTGGACGAGGCCATCCCCTGTTCGAGCAGAACCTCACCGACTTCACCCGGGTCCTCGGGTCCCCGATCATCCCCACACCCTCAGCTCGCGCGGCACGCTCGCCGGCATCTACCGGGATGCGGGCAGGCTCAACGAAGCCATCTCCCTCTTTGAGCGGAACCTCGAAGACCGCACCCGCACCCTGGGCCTCGACCACCCTGAAACCTTGGCCTCACGCCACAGTCTCGCCGGTGCCTACCGGGATGCGGGCAGGCTCGACGACGCCATTCCCCTGTTCGAGCAGAACCTCACCGACTTCATCCGCATTCTGGGTCCCTGACCGCCCCTGACACCTTCACCTCGCGTAGCACGCTCGCCGGCGCTCTACCGGCATGCGGGCAGGCTCGAGGAGGCCATTCCCCTGTTCGAGCAGAACCTCGAGGGACCGCACCCGCACCCTGGGACCCGCTCACCCTGTCACTCTCACCTCGCGCGGCAACCTCGCTGACGCCTACCGGGAAGCAGGCCAGCTCGACAAAGCCATCGCTCTCTTCGAGCAGAACCTCGAGGACTCCATCCGCGTCCTGGGCCCCCACGACCCCCGTACCCTCACTTCACGCGACCATCTCGCCGGCGCCTACCGGGAAGCAGGCCAGCTCGACAGAGCCATCGCTCTCTTCGAGCAGAACCTCGCCGACTTCGCCCGTCTCGCGGGTCCCGACCACCTTGACACCCTCACCTCGCGCGGTAACCTCGCCAATGCCTACCAGGCGGCCGGCAGACTCGACCAGGCCATCTCCCTGTTCGAGCGGAACCTCACCGATTTCATCCGAGTCCTGGGCCCCGACCATCCTGAAACCTTGGCTTGGCGGGACAATCTCGCCGGCGCCTACCAGGCGGCCGGCCGGCTCAACGAGGCCATCTCCCTGTTCGAGCGGAACCTCACCGATTTCATCCGAGTCCTGGGTTCCCACCATCCTGAGACCTTGGCCTCGCGCGGCAATCTCGCCGGCGCCTATCAGGCAGCCGGCAGACTCGACCAGGCCATCCCTCTGCTCCAGCAGAACCTCGAAGACCGCACCCGTATTCTGGGGCCCGACCACCGCGACACCTTTAGCCTCGCGCAACAATCTCGCCGGCGCCTCATCAGGCCGCCGGCAGGCTCGATCAGGCCATCCCTCTGCTCCAGCAGACCCTTGACGACTCCGCCCGCATTCTGGGGCCCCACCACCCCCGAACTCTCACCTCGCGCAATAATCTCGCCGGCGCCTACCAGGCCGCCGGCAGGCTCAGTGAGGCCATCCCCCTGTTCGAACAGACCCTCACCGACCACACCTATATCCTGGGTCCCCACCACCCTGACACCCTCAACACGCGTAACAACCTCGCCGGCGCCTACCAGGCCGCCGGCAGGCTCAGTGAGGCCATCCCCCTGTTCGAACAGACCCTCACCGACCACACCCTACATCCTGGGCCCCACCACCCCCGTACCCTCAGCACCCGTAATCACCTCGCCAAGGCCTACCTTGCCGTGGGGAGGTCCGAGGAGGCGAGGAAGCTCTTCGGGACGCCGTGAGAATTCGGTTTCGGCGCCTCTGACCGCTTGTACGATAGCGGCATGGCCGATCCCCTCTCCCTCGCTGTCCTGTCCATGACCACTAGCCTGGGCTGGTCATGCGTGGAGCCGCTGTGGCCGTTGATCCTTCATGGAGCAGCGCAGCGTCACTGCCTAGCGAGGCCCTCAACGCGTGGCGCAGCATATGGAGCCTGATGCAGGCTCGAGGTGGACAGGAGAATCCGCTGGAGGCGTCCATCAAGGCCCGACTTCAGAAGCAGGTGGATGACGCCAGCGAAAGGTATGAACTGGCCGGAATCAGTCGATCCGCCTTGGCTGGAGCCGTCACCGAGATGGAGGTGGCGCTCAAGGAGCTCAGCGGGGACGACGCCACAGTCCTGGAGGCGGTGCGGTTCCCGGACAGCTTCGAGACCTACCTCCAACGGCGAGCGGCTGGCCGCCGCCAGAACGTCGAGGCTGCAGCCGAGCCCTTCTTCAACGACCTGACACGCATTGTCGCCGACAAGTTCATCCGTCTCGCGCCAGGCTCACGGGGCTTCGACATCGCCGCGCTCAAGCAGCTGCTCGCAGGCCAGGAACAGCTGCTTGCCGGGCAGGAGCAACTGCTGGAGGGGCAGGCAGAGACTCACGGACTGCTGGGGGCTATGGCGACGGATATCAAGGAGATCCATGGCGCAATCCCGCGCGGACAATCCGCCTCACCCACGCGGATTCGCTTCGGCAGCCGCCCAAGGTCACTACAGGCTTCGTCAAGCGAGAAGGGCAGGACGAGCTGTTCGATGCCGTTCTTCACTCGCGCCGAGCCTCGTACGGTACTGACCGGGATGCGAGGAAGCGGCAAGACTCAGCTGGCAGCCGCGGTTGCCGCCAAGTGTGAAGAGGAGGGCTGGCCCCTGGTCGCATGGATCAATGCAGCCTCCCGCAAGGAGCTTGTCGCCGATCTCTACGAGCTCGCACTGCGCATCGGTATCGATGCACCGAAGGACATTCCTCCGGAGACTATTATTCGACGCTTCCTGGATCAGCTACACTCAGCAGATGCGGCGGACCGCTTTTTCGTCTTCGACAACGTGGAGAATCTCGACGACCTGAAGGGTCTCACTCCCAAGGGCAGCGGAGTCCGGGTAATCATCACCACCACACGTCGCCTTGACTGGGACAGTTTGGGATGGTCATCGATGGCAGTCGGCGTCTTTGATCGCGAGCAGTCGATCGCTCTTCTCTGCCAACGCACCGGTGACGCTCATCGCGATGCAGCCGACCAGATCGCAGAGGCGCTTGGCGACCTACCTGTCGCCGTAACCCAAGCCGCGACAACAGCCAAGTGGGGACACTACTCCCCTTTCAGAGCTATCTTGACAGGCTGAGCACCCACTCGCTCGAGTCAAGCATCAGTCGCCTCGAGGGCGATGACTACCCAGAGGCTGTCGGTGTCGCGCTATTCATGGCGTACGAACAGGCCTTGGAGCAGATCAACTCCAAATACCCCTGGCAGGAGAGGATTGCCATATCGCTCCTCGACACACTATCCCTCCTGGCCGCTTCCGGAGTACCGACTCACTGGCTCCTGAAACTCAACAAGGACTCCGACAAAGTTCGAGATACCCTGTCATTCCTGAAGAGATCATCAATCATTCAAGAATCCACGGACGGCAACAAGACCATCGTCCACCGTCTTCAGGGGCAAGTTTACCGCGAAACCTACCTGAGCGAACAAGGGAAATTTAACAAAGCATGCACATACGCAACAACCATCCTCGACAAGATTGACATAGGCCAACTAGCTAATTTTGAACAGCAGCGACAGGAAACACGAAATCTCGTTGAACAAATAGGCGCGGTCACATCTCAAGACCACTCTCGCCCATTATTTTCCGATCCAGATTTTTGTCGCATTACTCGCAACGACGATACGGAATGCAGCCGACCTTGGGATGCCACAACTGGCACTTACCCTCACTGATTCTGTTACGCGGGCGGGCGACACCCTTGGCCCCGATCACCCCAGCACCCTCACCTCACGTAACAACCTCGCCGGCGCCTACCAGGATGCCGGCAGGATCGATGAGGCCATCGCCCTCTTCGAGCAGACCCTCGAGGACCGCACCCGCATCCTGGGACCCCGCCACCCCGACACCCTCACCTCACGCAACAACCTCGCCAGCGCCTACCAGGGATGCGGGCAGGCTCGACGAGGCCATCCCACTGTTCGAGCAGACCCTCGAGGACCGCACCCGCATCCTGGGACCCCACCACCCCGACACCCTCACCGCACGCAACAACCTCGCCGGCGCCTACCGGGATGCGGGCAGGCTCGACGAGGCCATCCCCCTGTTCGAGCAGACCCTCGAGGACCGCACCCGCATCCTGGGACCCCACCACCCCGACACCCTCACCTCACGCAACAACCTCGCCAGCGCCTACCAGGATGCGGGCAGGCTCGACGAGGCCATCGCCCTGTACGAGCAGACCCTCGACGACCGCACCCGCATCCTGGGACCCCACCACCCCGACACCCTCACCTCACGCAACAACCTCGCCGGCGCCTACCGGATGCGGGCAGGCTCGACGAGGCCATCGCCCTGTCGAGCAGACCCTCGAGGACCGCACCCGCATCCTGGGACCCCCACCACCCCGACACCCTCACCGCACGCAACAACCTCGCCGACGCCTACACGGAATGCGGGCAGGCTCGACGAGGCCATCCCATTGTTCGAGCAGACCCTCGAGGACCGCACCCGCATCCTGGGACCCCACCACCCCGACACCCTCACCGCACGCAACAACCTCGCCACCGCCTACCAGGGATGCGGGCAGGCTCGACGAGGCCATCGCCCTGTACGAGCAGAACCTCGACGACAGCACCCGCACCCTGGGCCCCGCCACCCCGACACCCTCACCGCACGCAACAACCTCGCCACCGCCTACCGGGAAGCTGGCAGGCTCGACGAGGCCATCACCCTGCACGAGCAGACACTCGACGACAGCACCCGCACCCTGGGACCCCCACCACCCCGACACCCCTCACCGCACGCAACAACCTCGCCACCGCCTACCGGGAAGCTGGCAGGCTCGACGAGGCCATCACCCTGCACGAACAGAACCTCAAAGACTCGAGAACCTCCTGGGCCCCCACCACCCCTGACACCCTCACCGCACGCAACAACCTCGCCCTCGACTACCAGACAGCTGGCAGGCTCGACGAAGCCATCACCCTGCACGAACAGAACCTCAAAGACTCGAGAACCTCCTGGGCCCCCACCACCCCCACACCCTCACCTCACGCAACAACCTCGCCCTCGCCTACCAGACAGCTGGCAGGCTCGACGAAGCCATCACCCTGCACGAACAGAACCTCGAAAGACTCGAACCCCATCCTGGGCCCCCACCACCCCCACACCCTCACCGCACGCACAACCTCGCCCTCGACTACCAGGACAGCTGGCAGGCTCGACGAAGCCATCACCCTGCACGAACAGAACCTCAAAGACTTCGAGAACCTCCTAGGCCCCCACCACCCCCGACACCCTCACCGCACGCAACAACCTCGCCCTCGATTACCAGACAGCTGGCAGGCTCGACGAAGCCATCACCCTGCACGAACAGAACCTCAAAGACTTCGAGAACCTCCTAGGCCCCCACCACCCCCACGCCCTCACCGCACGCGACAACCTTGCCGGCGCCTATCGCGCCGCAGGGCAGATTCGATGATGCAGACAGCTCTTCGAGACGCCGTCGGACTCCGAAGAGGATGAGCAGGACGGCACCGAGGAGGACCCGGACCAGGAGACCGGCGACTGACCGCCACAGGCTGCCGTCATTGATGTCGGTGGGCTGTGAGACAGTGTCCGCATGCGGATCCTCCATACCTCCGACTGGCACCTGGGGCGCACCTTCCACGGGCGCGTGCTCGATGACGCGCACGCCGCCTTCGCCGACCACCTCGTCGAGCTCGTCACCACCGAGTCAGTCGACGCCGTCCTCGTCGCCGGGGACGTCTACGACCGCGCCATCCCGCCCAATGACGCCGTCGCCCTCCTCGATGAGACGCTGCGCCGCCTGACCGAGCGCACCCGGGTGGTCCTGACCCCCGGCAACCACGACTCCGCCCGGCGCCTCGGCTTCGCCGCCGACCTCATGCGCGAGGGCCTCATCATCCGAGCCCGCACCGCCGGCCTCGACCGCGGCATCATCCTGCCCGACGCCGACGGCAACGATGCCGCCATCGTCCACGCCCCTGCCCTACCTCGACCCCGACGCCGCCCGCGAGATCCTCCCGCCCTCCTCGCCGAACGCCTCGGCGAGGAGACCCCCGCGAAACACACAGCAGGGGAAGACCAGAACGAGAGCCAGGGCATCGCCTCCCAACCCGTTCAACCGGAACGCCCGCACCTGCCCCGCTCCCACGAGGCCGTCGTCTCCGCCGCCCTGCGTCTCGTCGCAGCAGACCTGACCGCCTGCGCTCGGCCCGCAGCCGGCGCCTGCCGAGCCTGCTCATGGCCCACGCCTTCGTCGTCGGCGGCGAGGCGAGCGAGTCCGAGCGGGACATTCGCGTCGGCGGCGTCGACTCCGTGCCCTCCGGCGTCTTCACCACCCTGGGCGGCTCGCCCCTGGCCGAGCGCAGCGGCGGCCTCGACTACGTGGCCCTCGGCCACCTCCACCGGCCCCAGGAGCTCACCCGGCCCACCGGCCCGCGCCTGGTCTACTCCGGCTCGCCCCTGCCCTTCTCCTTCGACGAGGCCGAAGGCGCCCGCAACTCCGCCACCAAGTCCTCCGTCCTGCTGGATCTCAGCGCCGACGGCGTCACCGGCCTCGAGCGCATCCCCACCCCGGTCCTGCACCAGGTGCGCACCCTGACCGGCACCATGCCCGAGCTCCTCTCCCCGCCTTCGACGACACCACCAGCGCCTGGGTGCGCGTCATCCTCCAGGGCGAACGGCCACCCGGCGCCCTCGCCACCCTCAAGGAGAGATTCCCCAGCCTCCTGGCCTTCCAGCACGAGGCCCCCACGCGCACCGCCCGCGAGCGCATCGCCGTCACCGCCGCGGCCGACCCACTGCGCATCACCGAGGACTTCTTCGACGACGTCTGCGGGCGCGCCCCCAAGCCCTCCGAGCGCGGCGTCCTGCGCAGCGCCTATGAGTCCGCCCTGGCCAGCGCGAGGAGCGAGCAATGAGGATCCACCGCCTGACCATGACCGGGCATCGGCCCTCTACGCGGGGCGGGAGCACATCGACTTCGACGCCGTGGGGGCCTCCGGCAGATTCCTGCTCACCGGCCCCACCGGGGCGGGCAAGACCACCATCATCGACGCGATCGTCTTCGCCCTCTACGGGGACGTGGCCGACTCGGCCGACTCCTCCAAGGAGCGCATCCGCTCCACCCTCGTGGGCCCGCACACCGAGAGCGTCATCGAGCTCGTCTTCTCCACCGGCGCCGGCGTCTCACCGGGTGCGCCGCACCCCCACCCTACGAGCGGGCCAAGCGGCGCGGCCAGGAACCACCACCCAGAACGGCACCGTCAGCTCTGGCACCTGGCCGAGGTCGGCGGGGAGCCGCTCGACGAGCCCGTCACCCGCGTGGGCGACGCCGACGCGGAGATCGCGCGCGCCGTGGGTTTAAGCCGGGAGCAGTTCACGCAGACGGTCGTCCTGCCGCAGGGCAAGTTCGCCCGGTTCCTGCGCGCCGACTCCTCCGAGCGCCAGCACCTCCTCAGGACGTCTTCGGCACCGGCATCTACGACGCCATCCAGGAGGCCCTCATCCAGGCCTCCCGGGACGGGGCCCGGCGGGTCGAGCAGGCCGAGGCCGACCTGCGCGGGCAGGTTGCCTCCTGGGACGGCACCCCTCCTCACCGAGGCCCCTCCCCACTGAGACCGCAGATACCGGCGAGAGACTGCCGACGTCGATCAGGCGGTTCTCCCCGAGGACTCGTCGCCGGATAACCTGTCGCTGCAGGCCCCGTCCGGGGGACCCAGGAGGCGCTGCCGCTGCCCACGGATGACGCCGACCGCGCGGAGCCTCAGGAGGCCGACGACGCCCCCTGCCCGGGCACCGGCCCAGGCCTTGGAGGCGGCGATGGCGGGCGCCGCCCCGGACCTGGCGGCTCTTCGCCGCATCGGGGCTGAGGCGCTGGAGGCCTCCCGCAACCGGGTCGCATCGGCCGATGCTCGGGCCGAGGCCGCGGGGACGGTCCTCGCCCGGGCCCAGTCGGCTCGTGAGGAGGCCCAGAGTCTCCACGACCTCCTGGAGCGGCGCCGGGACACTGATCGAGGAGAATGAGCGGCTGGCTGAGGGCGCTGAGCAGGAGGCCGACGACGCCCGGCGTCTCCAGGACGCCGAGCGAGCCTCCCGGGTGCGGCCCTACCTGGTCGCCGAGCAGGCCGCCCGTCGCCGCGCCCAGCAGGCCGTCGCCGCACTGGCCGCCCGTGCCGACCAGAGCGGGCTGGCCCAGCTGGCCGAGCAGGCCAGCGTCACCAGTGCCGGCAGCGTGGAGGAGGCCACCGGCAGCGATGCTGACAGTCATGGTGCCGCGGTGACGCCCGCCGCCCTCGTCGAGCCCCTGGTCCGTGAGGCGCAGCGCCAGCTCACCGCCCTCGAGGATCAACCCAGCCAGGCGAGCGCCAGCAGTACCGAAGTGGACACGGCCCCGCAGGACTCCGACGCGGCAGAGCCCCCTGTGGCGGCCGATGAGTCGGAGACGGACCGCGCCGAGGCCCTGAGCCCCCGCAGCCTTGACGACCTGGCGCACCGCTGCCGTCGCGAGCACGGGCAGCTCGAGGCCCCTCGTGGACCTGGAGGCCGGCCTCCCTGCACGCGAAAGCGCCTGGAGCAGCGGGAGGCGGAGCTGCAGCGTGCCGCCGGCCAGCTGGAGCAGCGCGCGGAGAAGCTCGCCGAGCGCCCCGCGCAGCGCACCGCCCTGGTGGAGACGCTGGAGGCGGCGCGCGCGGCCCAGGAGCGCCTCGACGGCCTTCAGGACCGCCGGTCCCGGGCCGAGGAGCGTCACCGGGCGGCCCTGGCCGTCGAGCAGCTCAGCGCGCAGCTCGCCCAGCGGGACGATGCCTGCGCTGAGGCGGCGGCGCTTGCGCGGGAGGCGGCCGAACGGGTTCGCGCCACCCGTCTGGCCTGGATCTCCGGGACCGCCGGGGCGCTCGCCGGTGAGCTCACCGAGGGTGAGCCCCTGCCCCGTGTGCGGCTCGACCATGCACCCTCCCCCGCCTCCGCCGGCACCGACGGCGCCACCCGCCAGCAGGTCGAGGCCGCCGAGGAGCACCAGCGGCAGGCTGACGAGGCGCTCAGCAGCGCCGTCCGGGAGCGGGACACCTGTGCCACCCGGCTTCAGGAGGCCCAGCGCGCCAGCGACGGCATGGACGCCCCCGCCGCCAAGGAGGCACTGGAGGCTGCCGCCACCGCCCTGGCCACGGCACGGGCCGCAGCCGACGGCGTCGAGGAGCTGGTGGAGCGCCTCGAGGCCTTCGATGCCGGCACCGAGCAGGAGCGCGCCGCGCTCGATGCCGCCCGCGCCACCCAGGAGTCCGCCCGCAGCCGCCTGGAGGCCGAGCGCGAGGCCCTCGCCCAGGACCAGCGGCGCTGCCTCGAGGCGCGCGGGACCTGGCCGAGCGTCACCGCCCGCGCCGCGGCCCTCCTCGTGCGGGCCAAGGAGGCCGAGGACGCCTCCCAGGACATCGACACAGCCCGCACCGCCCTGGCCCAGGCTCGCAGCGCCCTGGCAGACCTGGCCGCGGCGCTGACAGAGGAGGGCTTCACCAGTGCGGCCCAGGCAACGGCGGCACTCATGGAACGCGGTGCCATCGAGGCCCTGGCGGCCAGCGTGCGCGCCGCCGCCACCGCCCATGAACGGGTCCGGCTGGGGCTGGAGGACCCGCAGATCGCCGCCCTGAGCGGCCAGGAGGAGGACCGCCTCGAGGCCGCCACCGCCGAGCTCGCCCAGGCGGACGCCTCCGCCAGGCAGGCCGCCTCCGCTCAGGCGCGCGCTGCCGAGTCCCACGAGCACCTGCGTCGGGCCGTCGACGGCGTCGAGCAGGCGGCCACCGCCTATGAGGAGGCGGCCGGCTCCAGCGCCGACCTCATCCGGGTGGCAAACCTCGCCCGCGGGGAGAACCAGGCCGGCACGCCCCTGGCCACCTGGGTGCTGCAGGCCCGCTTCGAGGAGGTCCTCGTCTTCGCCAACGAGCGCCTGTCCCAGATGTCCTCCGGGCGCTACGAGCTCATCCGGGTCGCCGAGGAGACCAGCCAGCGCAAGCGCCGCAAAGGGCTCGGACTGGCCGTCGTCGACCACCTCGGAGACGAGCGCACCCGCGACCCCCGGACCTCTCGGGCGGGGAGACCTTCTACGTCTCCCTGTCACTGGCCCTCGCCCTGGCCGACGTCGTCTCGGCCGAGTCCGGAGGCGTGAGCCTGGAGACCCTCTTCATCGACGAGGGCTTCGGCACGCTGGACGCCGACACCCTCCAGGCCGTCATGGCCCAGATCGACCGCCTGCGCGCCGGCGGGCGCACCGTCGGCATCGTCTCCCACGTGGCCGAGCTGCGCGACCAGATCGCCGAGCGCATCGCAGTGCGGCGCGTCGCCTCGGGCGGATCCACCCCTGAAGGTGACCGCCTAAGACGACGCGCCGCGAAACGCATCCTCCTGGCCGGTGCCGACCCAGCAGCCGGCACCGGCCAGTCGTCCTAGAAGACGCTGCTGTTGGACTCGATCGTGATAGTGGGCTCACCACCGCCCTCCGGCAGCTCCACCTTCCCGGAGAAGGTGAACTTCGCCTTGCGGGGGCTGGGGTTCTTGTCGAAGGCCGACGGCTTGGGGAGACCCGGAGATGATGATCTCGTCGGAGGTGAAAGACAGGTCATTGCTGTCCTCGGAGAACTCCACCTTCGTGGCATCCTTCTCCACCGACAACGAGGTCATGTCCGAGGAGATCTGGAAGGGCAGGGCTTATCCGTGTTCGTCGGGACAGTCGCGCAGGTCTTCGTCTGCTCCTTGACCTTCTCCAGCGCCTTGGTCTTGAGCTCGTCAGTAGGCGTGGCATCCACCGTCTGGGTGCCCACCGACTCCGCCTCCGCGCTCACACCCTCACCCGAAGGAATCAGAGTGAAGGAAGTCTCCTTGGCAGTGAGGTACTTGCTGACAGAGTCCGGCGCCGCCACCGGGTAGACACCGGGTAGACGACCTGGGTCGAGCGATACCCACTCAACCCGTCTTTCCCCTTGGCCAGGTCGATGGCAACCCCTGCGACCTTCAGCCCCGGAAACGAGGAGGAGCTGAAGTCCGCGGAGACCACGAGAGGCTTATCCACCTTCCAGCTGTCCAGCCCGAAAGAGCCCGACGTCTTCGAGGCGGTGAAGTTGTACTCGAAGGCCTTCCCGTCCAAGGACAGGTGAGCCTTGATCGTGGCGGTGTCATCGGAGATGGTGGGCTCCTCGATCTTGGTGACCTTGATCCTCGCCTTGGCTGCCTTGAGGGCGTCGTCGGTCAGCAGCTTGCGCTGGTCGTTGGGGACACCGGGGTCCACCATCTTAGTGGCCTCAGAGGCCTTCCCCTCCGACAGGAGCGTCAGGTAGCTCTCGACCGCCTTGTCAGGGCCGCGCATGCCGTTGACGACGTTGAGCGCGACGACGCCGGCAACCACCAGCGCCACCACGACCCTGAAGACGACAGTCCCAGAATGACCTTCTTGCGCGAGGCCGCGACTCATCGGGGCGGGCTCGGGCAGCTCACCCGAAGCAGTCGCGCCCGCGGCAGCCGCACCGCCAAGCCGGGAGCCGGGGCCTGCGAGGCCGGCGTGGTCTCCACCACTGGCCGGTCACCGGGTCCATGGAAAAGACGGCACCGGTGGCCGGGTCCGTGGCGATGCTGGCCCCCGTGGCCGGGTCGGTGCTGTACGCCCACTGCTGGGCCGACGCCGTCGGACTCACGCCGGAGGTGCCCGCACGCCAGGCCGCGCTGGCCTTCTTCCCGCCGGCCAGCTGCAGCACTGCCGGGAAGGAGGAGTAGACCCACAGGGGGAGCAGCTCCGCCAGCACCGAGATGATCGCCACCACGACCCCAAGCAGGAGGAAGGTCAGGGCGTTGGGCTGCATGCTCAAAGACATGTAGTGGCCGGCCCCGCCGCCCGAGGAGCGCATCGGGGTGTCAGCGCCTGAAAAACGCAACGGAAGCAGCCCGTAGAAGGCGATCGCCCCCAGGACCAGTGACACGAGCGGAAGCTGCCAGACGCGCTGCCACACGGCCCGCCCCGTACGGGCACGCCTGACGCCCACGCGCACCGCCGCCGCCGCGATGGCCACGATCATGGCCGCGAACAGCAGGATCGACCAGCTGCCGAACCAGGTCCAGGCGTAGGCGTCGCCGCCGTCCTTGCCACCCAAGGACGGCAGGAAGTAGGCCAGAGCCGCCGCAGCCTCACTCTTGTCCAAGGTGATACCTCCCAAGGACCCCATACCCAGGACGAGCAGCACCAGGTTCTGGCAGGACAACCGGCAGCAGAAGAATCGAGGCCAGGTTCCACCCTGGGTCAGCGCCGCAACGATGTAGGCCACGATGACGAAGACCCCCAGGACCACGCCCAGTGCGGTGCTCAAGGCTCCCAGCTCACGGCCGATCTGCACCACTGGCTCGGCAGGCGCTCAAGCAGCGCCCCGCCACTGCTGAGCCACCATCAGCGCCACGAAGACCACCACAGTCACCAACAGGATCGTCATCAGCGCGGAGGAGGAGACCGTCATGACCTTCAGGCCCATCATCTTGGCGGTCATGGAGAACGGAGCCGTCACCAAGCAGGCCACCAGCGCCACAGCCAGAGCCTCGGCTCCGGCCCGCACCAGAGTCGGGACCAGAGGGGCCGCCGACCCGTCAACCGCGGCCCGGCGGCGCGCCAGCCAGAAGACCCCTGATGCCAGCGGGCGGTCAGCGCCCCCATGGGCAGCAGCGTGAAGGTCAGGGTGATGGTCTCGTACTCGTTCGACCCTGACATGACGAACTGCCCGCCCAGGCTCCAGCCCATAAGCAACGGCAGCGTGGAGAAGGTCGTCGGGAACATCTTCGTCGTGTCCATGGTCGACATGGCCACCATCGTGAGGATCGCGCTGATAGCTGCGGATCCGAGCACGATCGCCAGGCTCAGGGCCGTGGGAGGTCAGGCCCGCCACGGAACCAGGCGGTGAAGGTCTGCGCCGGGGGCGAGGGCTGAGCGGCCTGCCCGGGCTGCACGAACCTGCCTTGAGCCTGCAGCGCCGGCGCTCCAGGAGCAGGGGGCGGCGACCGGGGGCGGCGGAGGAGCCTCGGCCGCGTTGGGCACCTGGGGCGCAGGGGCGCTCGGCGGAGGCGGCACGGGCACAGCGGGAAGCTACGGTCTCCGGGCCCCGACGTCATCGGGGGCGCAGGGACTGGAGCCTCACCAGTGCCATAGCGAAGGGTCGGGAGGAAAACTGCTGTTGGACACAGGGGCTGCCTTCGATAGAGAATCAAACACGGCAGTTCTACCCCATAGAAACCGGCCGCGCACCAGTTTCTGTCACCCAGTCTTGACATGCGATCAGCACCGCCCGCGAATAAGCACTGACAGAGCCGCCCTCGGTGCGCCCAACGTCCCACCGCGCCCGAGGCTAGCCCCTGGCCGCCGTCCGAGTCTCCCTCACCCTGCTGGCCGTCCCTGCCGTCCTGACCGCCACCGTCCTGACCGCCACCGTCCTGGGAGCCGCCGTCCTGGGAGCCGTCCCTGCTGGTCCCCGGACTGGTCGGCCCCCTGCGAGTCCGTGTCCGACGGGGTGACGCCTGCTCGGCGGCCTTGTCCTTGACCGTGTTGAGGATGCTGATGAGGTCGTCCCGTCCGGGGAAGGAGGCCCCGGACTCCAGGGCCTTGAGGGCCTGGTCGACGTTGCCGATCTTGATCTGACCGGAGAAGCTCTCCGCCTCGGCCAGGGTGTGCGTCTTGAGCACGCCCGCCCCGTAGTAGACGCCCGCTCCTGTAGCCACCAGGGGCAGGAACAGTGCCGCCAGGACCAACAGGACGGCAGGCCCCTTCGGCTTGGCTCTGGCCAGGGCCGAGCAGGACACGAGGAAGGCGAAGAAGGCCAGCACCGCGCCACCGCCGGCTGCGCCGATGGCGGCCCAGTTCGGTGTCCAGCTCCGAGTCGAGAGGATCTCGAAGACGTGCAGCGTGCTCAGCAGCGTGTAAGTCCCCCACCCCAGGGCTCCGCAGGCCACGAGCACCATGATCGTCCCCACCGGAAGGGCGGCGGTGCGACGGCGCTCAGGCGGACGCGGAAGCTGCACCGGGGGCTCCGGCTCGGGCTCGCTCCAGGTCCCCTGCACCGGCACCTGGGAGACCGTGCGCCTGCAGGGCTCAGGGGTGACGTAGACCGGCTGGACCGGCTCGGCCGGGTAGACCGGCTGCGTCTCCATGGCCATCGTCTGCGGCGCCGCGGGCATGGGCTGAAGGACCTGCGTGTACTGGCTGCGCTGGTCCGGGGAGGCGGCCAGCTGCGGGGTCGACGTCGACGGCGGCAGGTACCCCCATCCTTCTCCCCCCGGCGGCATGGCGATGGCCTCCGTGGCCCCCGGCAGCGCCTCCATCTGGTCAAGGTCGATCCGCTCGGTGGGACGTCCGCGGTCGATGTGATCGGTACGGTCGACGGCCGCGTCCGCCTCTGCGTCGTCGTCGAACTGCGGTCCACGGGAGAGAGGACGAGACACGATGAGGCTCCTTGCCTGAGGGTACCGATGGGGTCTCTACGACCCCGAGGCTACGCCACCAGCGCCCTGGACACGAGGAGCCGACGGCCTTGCCGAGTGCGTCACAACGACAGCCCCTGACGTGCATGCCCCACAGCACCGGATCGAGCACCCTGAACGGGGAGATACGCCCTCGTTCGGTGAGCTGCCCTTGTGCCGCGGAGACTCACCGACCGCAGACACGGCAAAGTGCCGATACTCATGGATCTGCCGGTTCGCCTTCGCCTGCTCAGCCAGGAGCGTCACCGACTTCTCTCCGATCAGCTGGAACAGAGACCTCACCTCTGCGTCCAGGAAATCGAGGTCGTCCATGAGCACCCTACCGGCGTCAGGCTCCTGCATACCAGCCAGGATCATGGTGTCATCCCGGTTGATGTGTGCCGCCGGGTTGGCCAGCGCCGGCGCCATCGGGCTCATCGCCCTGGGGCAGCTGATGAAGGGAGTCGAACTTGGAGACCGTCAGGGCCAGGAGCGCCCGACCGGACTCCATGAGCCCCATGATCGCCGGCAGCACCTCCCCGGATCGCGCCCCCAGTCTCCCCTTATCGACGTCCGGAATGATGCCGGAGAGCACCTGACGCACCGAGTCCAGCAGAATCGGGTCGAAAAGGAAGATGACCAGGTCGGCTCGATCGTGGAAGCTGAACGCGGGCGGCCGACCAGTGAGATTCTCCATGTCCTCACCCGGAACATCACGCATCACGATATACAGACGCCCCGATCGAGCCCCTGAGACCTCCCAGATAAGAGGATCGCTCTCGAAGGACGCCCCCACACCCAGCGGGTGGGTGCCCTCCATGGCCACATTCTCTTTGAACAGCGGCCGATAGTACATGGCATTGTAGGCATCGTGGGTGCGGCGCGTGTATGGCTGCACCGTGCACGCCCTCTCCTGCGCATACCGACGCAGCACATTGACCATAACGGCGATGTAAACAGATTTACCCGCCCCCCGCGCTCCCGTGATAGCCATGGTGAACACGTTGGCATCGCGCCAGCCCTGCGGAAGGTCTCGATGGCAGACGCCGCAGATCTCCTGCACGCACATCGACTGGCAACGCCGACACTTCACCGCGCTCGGAAGAACCTTGACGTCCTGCCTCAGAGTCTCCCGATAGAAAGGAGTGCGATTCATCTCATAACCGGCGTAGGCGGAGGCCTGAGGATCCGGGACCTCAGCACACCCTCCGGTGCACCTCAGGAATATCTCGGACGGAGAGATCGGAGTGAAGCAGTACGGGCACGCAGAACTCATGATGACGTTCCAATCGACGCATTAGATGAAGCGGGCTGAGAGAGCCAGTCCAAAAGGGGGGCCATGGTGGCGAGAGTCTGCGAGGTGAAAGCCGCATCCTCCCGCAGAAGCTCGTTCCACGCATCACCATTGGGCACGAAGTAGGGCGCCCGCTGTGGGGGCGAGCGCACGAACGATCTCCGGACTGCCAGCGACAAGGCACTCGCAACGCCCCGCCTCCAAGGGGAATATCAGTCACGACGATGCGCCTGCCCCGGGCATCGGGGGTCCACCTGCACTGAGCCGACCCCGCCCATCCCCCTTGACGAGGCATCGACCGAGCCACCGACACTGAGGGAACGTACATGAGGTGCAGCGACGCCGAGAACCGCGTACAAGTCGGCCACAAAGTCCAGGAACGACTCCACGCGGGGCCGGTGCTGCACCATGGACGCAGAGGCGTCAACGACGACCTCCGTGACCGTCGGCACCAAGGACGCCCTGACTCTGCCTGCGCTTGGCGCACCAGCCCCCCAGCCCGAGCGTCGCCGCACCTCCTCACCTGGACGGACACGAATCGCCCCACCCTCCAGCGTGAGCTGGAGGAGGGGGGCACTGGCCTGGCCCGCCACCGGGATTGCCCTGATGAGGTAGGCGTGCTCCCCGCCGGCGGCGTCGAAGGACAGGTCGACGACGCAGTCGCCGGGGAAAGCCTCCTGGGATGACGCGTTGGCACGAACGATGACGGGCCGCTCAGCCGAGACCGCTCTTCCGGGGAACGCGACGGCATCGCGCGAAGCCCCGAGATACTTCGGAGCACTTCGAGGTGCCCACGACCTCCAAGGTGGCGGGCACGGGAGCGACCAGACCGATCTCAAGAGCGCCTCGATTGCTCACCGAGAACTCTTTCCACTGCCCACTGGCGAGGATGTCAGGCATTGGCTTTCCTTTCCCACAGCAGTCTCAGTATCATCTCAGTATCCTCCGACGACTTCCGGAGCCACGCCCCGCAGCCGACAGCAGGGTCTTATCGACCCAGCGGCGCGCCCCGGCATCATTATTGAACAGGCCATAAAGAATCGGTCGTGACAGCTCGACCCCCCTAGCACCACCGCGAGCGATAACAGCACGAGCTGTCGCTAAAGCCGCGTCGTCCTTACCTGAGAACAGAGCGGAGGACTGCATTTCAACTCGCTCCAGCTGACTCACCTGCGCATCAACCAGGGCCCCCATGTCTCGGACATGCGAACGCCACTGCTGAAATAGAGGTTCCGAACCAGGGGCGGTATCAGTACACCCAACCCGTTGTCCTCGTCGGCGACCAGGTACTCCGGGTGACGTTGGAGAATATCAGGAAGCTCCGTCATCACCTGCTCCAGCTGCTGATTCACCAACCGAGCCTCGGGACCGTTGCCTTTCAAGACGACGTCCTCAAGAACGACGCGCCTGCCGCCCCAGACTCCGGCCAGCAGCACCCCAGGGCCTTGATCATCGCCTGATGCACCGCTTCGCGGCTGAGGTCTTGACGTTGAGCCGCCAGCGCACAGATGGCCATCAGGATGTTTCCAGCGTAGGTCAGGGCGGCATCGACGCCCAGCTTGCTCATCAGAGGCATCTTCCGGCTGAGCACGACCAGGCTCATGGCAGCAGAAGGGGAGAAACGGTGATCCAGCCTGGTAGTCAGGGAGTGATCGGTGAATCCGCGGCGGTTGAGGTAGGTCCGGGCCACCTTATCCACATTCTTCGAGTCATAGCCCTGGCCAGGACCTCGGTGAAGATCCGTGAAGTTCTGACAACTATGAGGGAGGTGCTGCACCATGTCGGGCGTCACCCGCTGTGACAGCGCCGTGACCACCGTGGGTTGAAGCCTGAAGAGGCCTCCCAGACGCTCCAGCGCGCGACATGCCCGGCCGACGTCATTCTCACCAGCGGCAAAGCCTCGTCAAGCGACCTGGGCTTCAATCGTACTGATTTCGGGCTCGTTGTCCTGGCTCAACCAGTCCAGGACCTCGGGACTGAGACTCGGGCAGGACCCTCAGTCGCCCAGAGTGCTCCTCACTATCGAGCTGCCAGTTCACCCGGTCGGCCAGCATGCTACGGGTGAGCGATATCGCCGGCACAGCAAGAATCTCACGCTGCTCACGAGAACCGTTGGCGGCCGGCTGCATCATGTCGGCGTCCTTGCGGAGAACATCGCACGTCCTGGTTGAGACGTTGACGTGCTCGCGGAGCATGCGGATCCAAGACGCGCAGGCCCCCTGCAGTCTCCAGGGCTGCTCGGCCTCGACACGTTTCTTTTTGGCCCGCGCAAGTGCCGCATCGACCGTGGAGCGATGCTCCGGCATCCCGCTCCACTCACGCAGGCAACGGTTGGCCTGCTCGGAGACGGGGCGCTCGAGGTCGGTCAGCCACCGGACCTCACGGCACGCGGCATCGAGGTAGCGTTCACAGAGCCCGCTGACGAGTCCACTCACTGGCGCCCAGCGGGGAATCTGAGAGAGTCGCTCATACCAGGCGGCAGGGCTCCGCGTTGATGAGCCGAGTACGCGATCAGTCACCACGGCCGCGAGGTAGTCGTTACCGACCATGGACCTGGGATAGCACGACACGAGCTCAACCTCGATGAGCTCCGCCTCGTCCTGCGTGCGCGCCGCCACGTCCTGTGAAGAGCGCGGCGTCCCCTCCTGCTGAGGCTCGAGGAGCCCAGGATCGCAGGCCTCGGCCGCGGCCAGCGGCCACCCCGGCCTGAGATCGGAATGATCGGGCAGAAGGCTGAGGACGTCCTTCATCCCTTCGTAGGCGGCGACCCACGCTCCCAGGTCCTGACTCATCAAGGCCACCAGGCGTCCCCACGACGTCGTTGGCGCTGGCTCGACGGCGCCGCTCTCGTTCGGGTCGATGACGATCAGGCCCGCTCGGGACTCCCATGTTCTTCAGGTCCCTGTCTCGGGACGCAGGCCACGTCGATACGAGACTGCACGAGCATCTCGACGTCCGAGGGCGTCAGGATCCTCTGAAGGACGGAGTAGCTCAGGTACCGCCCGGTGGCTGGGGCACAGGTGCGCAGCAGCGCGCCGATCCACAGGGCGGCTTCATCGGTCGAGGACACTGCGAGGACCACGGTGTTCCTCCTGCTTGACCGGTCAGACGGGAGGCCACCATCCCATCGGGCACGGATCGCCTGGAGCAGCCCCGGCTCGAGAGCATCGGGCCATGGCGACGAGGGCCGGGCCCGTGAGCCGTCGGAGAGGAACCGCCACCGTGTCATCGTCGACGCTGGCGCCGGGTTGCAGCGACGCCGGGTCGGGCAGCTCCGCCTGCCTCACCTGCTCGGGCCTGAAGGGAGTCACCCATCCGAGTGATTCCACAGGTCAATGGTCCGCAGGTCGGGCGCCGGTTCATGGTGCTTGACAAGCACCACATGAGTCACGGTGTTAGGGCCGTCCTGTTGATGGTCGCCGCCGGGGCGGTGTGGACGAGTACCAGGCCCTTGTCCGTCGAGAACTGCGCCAGGCGTCGATCAGCTGCCGCCACCTCCTGCTCCGTGGGGAATCCGGACAGGGGCGTCACGGGGCTGAGGGTGGGCTCGATCAGCGTATGCAGCGTGCTTGCATCGTCTTCACTCAGGCCGGAGAGTGCGCCATTGTCTCGCCACCCTGAGCAGTTCTACCCCGTCAACGACATGATCGACATTGCGTAGAGAAGCTGCTCGCATCCCGACATCAAACCGACATTCGGATCAGAGTCGTCTCCCACGAGGGTCACCCTTCTTGATGAGATCAGAGAGTGACGGATCGACCAGACCGAAGTGCTCGAGCGCCTGGTGCTTAGCCCTCGTCAATGGCGCTCAGCGGATAGGAGTCGACAACCAGCCTGAAGTATCCGGGGGAAGGCCGAGTGATCGAACCATAGCGACAGCGGCTGTCCGTTAGGCGGCACCAGAACGGACATTGCAGGCTCTTGGGGGTTGTCCTTGGTGGGGCGCTCCAGGAACAAGCCGACCCTCTGCCCGTCGGCGGCGTGAAGAGGAAGGTGCGAGGGTTGTGCAGCAGCGTCAGCCCGATGGCTCCTGGACTGGTCAGGAACCCCCCTGAGGGCCTCAACGGTGACCTCCACGACGGTATGCCCGAAACGCGCCACCGCTTGACGCATGAAACCGCCCATGACCTTCACGTCGCCCGGCCACTTGAGAGAGTACTGGTAGGTCCACAATGAGGGAACCTCGATACTCACTGGGGGTGAGGAGATCTGGGTGCCGGACATGTAGGTGATCGCATTGAGATAGAGGCACCCGCCGGGAGCGGGCAGGCCGTTCTTGATGACGCAGCCACCATCAGCCTGGTAGTCCTCATGGGTCACGGACATGAAAGGTGTTGTCGAGGCATCGAACGGGGCGTCCGGAGCCGTCATGCGCAGCTCCACAAGAGTCGCATCGCCCGGCCAGGTGAATGTCACCAGATCCCAGTTCAGACGGCGAGTCAGCGTGACGTTCTCGATGCTGGTGGCACGTTTGCGCTGGGCGGTCGTCCCGATCGTCACCTCCCCGTCACCGTGGAAGGTCACCGGGGTGAAGTAGATGGTGTCCCACTCGTGCCCATCAGGCCATGGAACTGCAAAGATCGTGCGCAGCTGCCGGGCGGGAGTGTCGAGCTCCTCGATGCCTGCGGCCGCGGTGATAGCCGCATCCTGGGGAAGGCCCGCGCTCGCCAGTGCCTCCTCGGGAACCGTGGCACGATCGGATGCCGCTGGGTCCACGGGGCTCTGAGTGCGGTAGACCGTCACGGAGGACTGAGACAGCTGGGTCCACGTGAGTCTCAGAGCCGATCCGCGCGCCGGGTCGCCCCTTCGTCGTCAGCGATGGCCAGGTCGACGATCTTCTCGCGCTCCACCTCGGGAGTGATCTGCTGGCGGATCGGCGTGGAGGTGTAGGTCTCCCCCGAGATCTGGGCCTCGACGGCGGCAACGTAGTTGTACTGCTTTCCCCCCACGAGATTCTCAGAGTCCTGAAACCCTGCTCCATTATTCGGGATCTCGCAGCTGAGCCAGGCGCTCCCGCGCAGATAACGCCCTACTGGTTGTTCCAGAGGAAGGCGGGCGGTACGCACCTTCACCGTGGCCCCTGGGGAGCCACCGAGGTTCCCAGGAGGCGTCAACGCACCGGGACTCGGAGTTGAAGCTCAGGGACCACTGCGCCACGGGGTGAACGACGACGCGACTGGCGACCGCCGGCACTGCCCCAGATACTTCTCCTCATCGCCAAGGCGCTCGTAGCCCCATACGGTGACGAAGCGCACGGCCGTTGTCCACGGGGCCGAGTCCAGTGCGTTTCAGACCTCGGTGACAGCCACCGTCGAAGTCATCCGCTATAGGGATCCTCCAGGTCCGAGATGACCACCCGATAGACCTCGGACCGTCCCGCGTCGGGCCAGGTGTAGCGCAGGCTGCCTCCGACGTCACTGACGGTGACCGGGACCCGCCCTCCTCCTCAGGCCGGTCAAGATCCTCGCGAGAATAGTCGTAGGCGGGAAAGATCCAGTCGATCGTCTCCTCATCGGAAGGGGCCTGCGAGGCCTGGTCCGGCTGCGGCGTCAGCTCCTCGTTGGTGGCCTCCTGCATGCCGTGCGCGTCAGGCGAGGGGCGCCTCGGGCAGAGGGTCACCGGCGTCGGCTCCCTGCTCCTCCAGCTGGACGCTGATCCCGTTCTGGGACCGAACCTCCTGTTGAGCATGAGCGCAACCGGCAGGGCCACGGTCATGGTCAGCTCATCGTTCCCGTCCAGCACGCGGTCGACGATCTCCTGAGGGGAGAAGACCGTTCCGCCGTCGACATCCTTGCCGGTGAGCATGAGGGACTTCCATGACGAGGCACGGAGGTTCTGCTTGACCTCCTCGGGTGCCTCGGTCATCCATTGCGTCATTGCATGCGTGAATTCACGAAAAGTGATAGCCATAATTGAGTGTCCTCAGGATCGGTATGTGAGGGGAGACAACGGGCCCAGTGACGCCGCCACGGTCGATGTGCTCGGGCGCGGCCCGTTGCCCACTAGTACTCGAGAGGACCGGACAAGGATTCCGGCCCTGTGGGCGTATCGCCCGGAGCCCCGTTGGAGGAGGAACCGGCGCCGGCCGGAGGCGCCGTCTGGTCCCGTCCGACGTTGAAGTAGTCCATCCCGGTGAGCGGGCCACTGGGGCTCTGGTCATGATCCGGGTAGATGAAGTCAGCCGGCGCACTCGGGTTCGTGGTTTCGACCAGCACCATCGTGGGAGACAACCCGTCATTCCACTGGCTGAGCCAGGACTGGTCGGGCACTGTCAGGGACTGCTGGCTCCTGAACGGGCCACCGGCCCGAGAACATCGAGCACCACTGATCGCGAGCCCCGGTCGTCAGATCGTGGCAGTAGGCGGAGACCTGACGCCGCTCCCCGGCGGGAGTCACCACCGTGAGCCGGGGGTCGGGGCCCTGGTCCCCCGAGAGGATCGCCAGGCACTTCTGCCAGATACGACCCGCCTGGCCCGGAGCGCACCCCTTGGTCTGCAGACCCTGCGCCCAGTTGCTCAAGGGCGCTTCCCGCCTCACTGACTCCGCCGTCAGCACCAGCTGCCGGGTCGCAAGACGGTTGCGCTGCTCAGGGTCCAGGTCCGCGCCGATGCCGGCCCGCATCGTCTCCCAGGCCTGGGTGAGCCAGCCGACGGTGAAGACGCTGGTGCGCAAGGAGGCGGCGGCATCGGCGAGGTGCTCAGGCGAGGCTTCTGCCTCGACCCGCTGGATGGCATCAGGAAGCGCAACCTTCTGCGAGGTTCGGTTAGGTCCTGTGTCACGCGCCCCGAGCGGGTCGTCCAAGAAGGCGGAGATGATCGTCGCCCAGCGCCTGAACTGTGAGTACGCGGCCCCCTGGGCGGCGAGGTCCTCCACCGCCAGACGGAGGTTCGCGGTGAGCAGGGGGATGCGCTGGTCGCGTTCCTCGATCCTGAACAGGATTCGGAAGACCTCGCGCTGCTGCGACACGAAGGTTGATATCGACACGGCCAGCCACCCGATGATCGTCACGACCGCAAGGAGCGCGAAGTACAGCCAGCCAATGCGGCCCATGGCCTTGCTCACCACCAGGACCACCAGGACGATCGCGAGGACCAGCAGGAACAGACGCAGAATTCTGGCCAGCCTGCGCTGACGCTGCTCCAGCTCCCCGCCGGGCTCCTGCCCGAGAAGCGACTGGAGCTCGTGGGACAGGGCGACGACGTCGTTCCTGGTGGAGGTGAAGCAGCTGGAGAGAACGGCACCCAGGCGCGGGAGGAGGCGACGGCTGCTGTCGGCTCGCCACCGGTCTATCTCCGCAAGCCGGCGTGCTGCCTCTGGGGCCTGGGAGTGCTGGGACTGAGAGACTGCTGCAGATAGGTGCGGACGCGGTCGACCTCGAGCTGGTCCCAGAGTGGAGCACGGTGCCGGCCGGCAGGTCGCCCAGTGGCTCGGTGAGCTCGATGCGACTCTGCGGGCCGGGAGGCGCAGCGATGGCGTCACGCCGCGGCAGGTACCCTCGTGGGCCTGGATGCCCAGCGACGAGTGGGCCGAGCCGTCCAGCAGGGCGATCGTTCCTGAGACCAGGTCCTGCCACAGGGCCCCGAAATCCCGTTGGACGGGTTGACCCGACCGCGGGAAGTCCGCGGGCAACGTGTCGCTGGCGCGCTTGGCGGCATCAGTCGCCTGTTCCAGCCAACGGTCCGCCCGTTGGAGTCCACGCCTCCGACGACGACCTGCACCGCGGATCCTTCGCCGAAGACCGCCGACGCCACTGCGGAGGCCATCGAGGCCTTGGCGGCCCGCACACGACTGCGGAGCCATTCGCCAGGAGCCCGATGAGCGCCTTGACCAGGAAGGAGAAGAAGAGCTTGAGCGCCTCGAGGGCTCCCCATGCGGCGCGCACCGGCGCGTTCGGGCATCGGCACCTGGGGACGCCTCAACGAGTGGATGTGGCGGTCCTGCCAGGCCTGTGCCACAGCGGCGACCCTGGCATCGGGATCCGCGTAGGCCGGGACCCGGACACCGGTGTCGGCGCGGGTGGGTTGCGGGAAGCTCTCTCCGACCTCAGTGACCTGACGGCGCAGCTGGTCCTCCACGCTGTGGGCGTCAACGATACGGACGAAGCTGCGCACGACGTTGATGTCGTAGGAGACGTCTTCACGCTGTCCGTCATGCGGCGCTGCATTGACAGCCCCGCACAGACCGGCCTGCACCGCCAGACCGACCGCTGCTGCTCCCGGTATCGTCTCCGGCCTGGTCCACCACGGGATGGCGCTGTAGGCCGGATCGGAGGTGGACTCCGGGGAGAGCATGATCTTCCGCCAACCGATGCGCCCCAGCTCGGCGGCCAGCGGCTGCGCGGAGTAGGGGACCATGACCCGCAGGCTCTCCCGGCGCGCGTGCTGCGGCACCCCCAGGAGCTGATAGAACTGCTCCGCGCTGGCGGGCAGGGCGTCCTGAGCGGGATGCCCCACAGGAACAACGACGAGCAGCCGGACCGTTTCAGGTCGCGACGGTTGACGATCCGGGAGAAGGTGCTCACCGTCACCCGCCCGTGATCGGCCCACACGGCGACGGGGTCGTAGCGGTCCGCAGCCTTGTCCGGCTCGCCGTCGCTCGATCCAGGCGAAGGGAGCGAGCAGCCCGGCGGCGGACAGATCGACCAGCGCGGACAGAACAGGGCCGTTGGCTCGGCGGGAGCAACGAAGACCGATACAGACCGGGACCTCGGCAGGCCTGATGATTCCATGTCAGTACTCGATTCCGGATCCGAATGATGTCGGCGAGGCGCCCAGGTCCGAGGCGGGCGGAGCTGAGGCGACAACGCCACGAACACGACTGAGCTCGTCGTGCATGTCCTGGGCGAGATCAATGGTCAAAGGCGTCGTCTCCACCAGGGAACGTCTGCGGTAGTTGGTGAAGTGCCCGGGTTCATCGGCCTTTCCAGGGCCAGGCAGGTAGTTCTGCTCCAGGTCGCCGAGGATCACGTCGCAGTAGCTCAAGAGCTTTTCGCGTCGAAGCTCGGGATCCGTGAGCTGATCGATTCCGGCGGCAGGAGTGAGACCGTCGACCTGTCCCCGTCCCTAGGAGCGTTGATACGGCCTCGTCCACCGGGGTCGTCACCCCGAAGGCGATCTGCGGCTCGTTGACGGAGGCGTCGGCCCATCGGCGCAGCACCCGCCAGGGCCTGAAGGCCTGCAGACCGTCCTCGCCCACGCGCAGGTACGCCAGAAGGGATGACTCCAGCACCGCGGGCAGCCAGGCGTTGGCGGTGATCATTCGTGACGGCGGAGTGAGCATGGGAGCGGGGAAGGCCACCCACTCCTGCTCCTCGGTGTCCCAGACACGCACCGGCTGGGTGTCGAGTGGCCGCCCCACGGCGCCCGTTCGATCCCGCCGGCCAGGGTGGCCGTCCACCAGCCACGCACCATGGTGAGGCGTTCTGCGTCACCGAAAGGCAGTCCTCCGCTGAGGGGACGTGCTCGCCTGAACCGCCAGAACGCGTCCCTGGCTCCCGCCGAGCTGTGGGCCCGGTCCCAGGACTCACGCACGGAGCGCAGCAGGCCGGAGTACGCCACGGGAAGGGTGGGGTAGGAGCCGAAGACGTCAATGCGGGCGACGTCCCGTCCCCAGGGCCTTGTCGACTCGGTCGTGCACCAGCTCACGATCGATGGTCGACTCCTGGTCGAGGTAGTCGAGGAAGTCCTGGGCGACGCTCTGATTGCGCAGAGGGGGATGGGAGAGAAGGTGTATGCCAGCGCGGGCGTATCACCGTTGTGAAGAGAGCGGTAGGTCTCGGTGCTGATCTCCACCAGGGGCCGCGCCATCTCCAGTGTCCGTTTCAGGCCGGTGAGAACGGCCTGCGAGCTGGGACCGCTCATGCTCCCCACCGTCTCGTCGGTGAGGAAGCTGCGCAGGGACTGGCTGTAGAAGACCCGAAGGCCTCACCGCGCCGTGCGACGAACGCCCGGGCGCGGCCCAGGACCTCCGAGGGCGCAGACGCAGCTCGTACCGGGCCGGTGTGGGAAGGGCGCTTCCGGTGGCGCCCTGGAGGCCTGCGGGGACCCACGCGGTCGTCACGGTGAGCAGATCCTCCGGGGGCTTGTCCCCCGCCCCCTGCTCCCAGGTCCCGGAGAGGACTTCCTGACAGTACGGGAGTAGGCCTGGGGAAGTCGCGTTCACCGCCGACGGCGTCGACGATGCCTCGAACCGTCCGGGATACTGTTCCACCGGCATGAGGACGACTCGTTGTGGGCGGTGGCGAACCGCTGCGGCACGATGCCGCCGTCGGCCTGGCTGGGTTGAGGTCCTGGGGCATGCGCTGTAGACGTCCGTGGTGACGTCGGCGATGCCCTCTGCTGGCTGGCGCGGATCGCCCGCGCGTCCACGAGACCTTGCGGGCGTCGTCCAGGACATCTTCCAGGGCTTGACAGCTGAGGTCACTCATGTTCGCGCATCGCCGTGGCGAGGTGCGCGGCGGTTCGCGCGCTGAGCCAGTGGAATGCCGGGACCGCTGCAGCTCGGACTCGAGCTTGCCGGTCACTTCCCCTGAGCCCTGCTCCACCGAGAACGGCCTGCCCATGCCGCGCAGCTGGTTCAGGAGGGAGTCGGGGAAGGACAGGGGGTGCTGGGGCGCCAGATGCTCATCGCCGCCACCCGGGGAATGAGCGTGTCCAGGACGCCCCCGGGCTGGCGCAGCCGCCCCAACAGATACAGGGCGTGGGAAGTCTGAGGTCGGCGATCGCCCTGCCGGGTGGTGGCCACGAGGCGGTCAGCCATCTCTCGACTCGTTTGAGCGCGTAGTTGAGGCTGGCGCGCTCGAGCTCGGAGACGAAGGCCGACTCCTGGAGGTGGTCAGCCACCGGTTCATCCCGTCAGCCCATTCGGTCACCGGCATTCCTCGGCCTGAGGCCGCTGAGCCAGCACGGCTTGACCGCGTCCTGGCGTGACCCCCAGGACGGACTTGTTGACGGTCGAGGAGACCGTATCGCTCAGGAACCAGTCGATCGTGGCCTGGTCCACCGCCGAACTTCCCGCCAGGACCGGGGGAGCCGGAGGAGGTGGAAGTCCCCAGGCTGTGCAGCTCGCTGTCCTGACGATGCGCCCACAGGTCGGCAAGTCGCTGGGTGTCACCGGTAGTGTCGCCCACCAAACGGAATCCGTCCAGGCTGTGGTCGACGGAACGCCGAGCAATGCGTTGGGCGGCGTACTGGCGTATCGGTCCCGCCCGGTGCTCAGCGACGCGTAGCCGAAGGAACCCTCACGCCGTATCCGTGGGGTCCACTCCCAGCTGGTCGTGTCCCGACCCGGAATGGAGACCTGGTTGGCGATGTCAGAGATATAGTCGTCGAAGGCCGACGACGAGATGTAGCGGGCCAGGCCGCGTCCCATCCCCGGAAGACGCCCTCAGTGGTGCCGTCCCTCGAAGACCGCGCTGAGCCCCCTGGCGCGTAGGCCGATCGGGGTGACTCGCTTGAGGCCCGTCCCGCCCGATTTGTCAGCCCGAGCGTCTCGTAGAGCCGCTGGTCGAGCGCGCCGCGGCGCCGTCGGCCCCCGCCCGGGCGGCCACGATCTCCCCAGCATGGCCAGGGTGTTGCCCGGCATGCCCGAGCGCATAAGTGCCGGGCACCGAGGGACGGGCCTCGGCGGTGTAGAGGAACACCGAGATGAGTTGAGGGTCGATCGCCGGCGTCGAGTTGACTCCGGCGATGAGGCGACACATCCAGGGTCGCGGACGCCCCAGACCCTCCAGCCATCGAGGAGACGACGAGCACCAGGGGCGAGAGCAGTGGTGTCGGGGGCGGGGCGGCTCCAGGCACCACCTGCGACACCAGGGCCGCCTGCTCCTGAGCCTTGGGGCTCACCATGCGCGCGAGAGCCGACTGCACGGCCTGTGAGATGTCACGCAGCCTCGTCAGAACGAGTAGACGACCGATCCCCCGGAACCGTCCGGCACCCACCGTCACGGGAAGGCGACGTCCTTGGGTCGGCGGGGGCATCCAGGTGGCCAGCCGTCGCAGCCCCTGACCGCCGTTACGTTGAACCGACTGGGTCAGAGCCTCGTCGACGACGCGGTACTCACCGTTGGCGACGCCGCAGGCCACATAGGAACCTCCTGGCGGCTCACCGAGGCCACGGCCTCGCCCGCTCCCTCCTGAAGGGGGTGTCAACGTTGAGGAACTGCCAGCAGCTCGGTACCTCATCGATACCGTGGACGGCCAGGTCCGCGTGCAGCTGGTCCAGCATGTGGACAGCGTTCTGGCGCCCGACCCACCGCATCCGACGACGAGGACCTGTGCATGGTTCGATCGTTCCTTTCGCCGGTCTTCGGCATTATAGCGAGTGGCTGTATCACCGCAGGTCACGGACCGATGACCACCATGATTCCGGTGCGCTTCTGCGCAGGCGCGCCCCACCGACAGGACGCCATAACGTGGGGAGGGCGGCCGGAGGGTCCTGGGGTCGGAGTTGACGGGGACGCTTGCAGCCTCCTGCACCTCAGAGCTGGATGCCCCTGGACGGCGCGCCCGAGCTGGTCGGGAAGCTGGCGAAGGATCGTCGTCGACGGGGCTCGAGGGGCCAGACCCCCTGGCCTCCGGCACCGACGTCCCACCGTGGGCAGGGGCCCCGGTCCGCCCCTCAGCTGCTGAGGTCGATGCCCCGCCGGCTTGGCGGGAGGATCGAGTTGACACGAGAGGCAAGATGGGCGCGAGCATCGTCCACAACCTTGGCGAGGACGGCGTCGTCCAGTGAGGCTGCCAGCACGATCAGGGTCACCGCCGCGCATCGTCCGCCTGCGACGGCTGGTCGGCAACCGCGATCCACTGACCCCGGACCCCAGGGGTACGACCGCCCGCCCCGCGTGATCCAGGGTCGCCCCGGAGACCGATGGAGCATCCGGCTCGACGAGCTCAACCCGGGGGACTGCGGTAGGAGACAGTCCCATGATGGCGCGCAGAGCGATAGCCGTCCATCTCAAAGGTGCGCGTACGGCCTCGAAGGGAGTACATCCTCATCTGTTGGGAGGGCAGCTCGATCCTGGGAGAGGTTCCGTCACGGGAATGTCCACGACGGTCGTACCCACGACCAGTGACCCTGAGGATCACCGCCGACAGGTACTTGAGGAGGTAGAGGACTCCGATCGATCAGCACTCCGCACAGCAGCGCGATGATGAATGCCGTCCATGCGGTGCCGACGTTGAGCGGGCGGCGCATATCGGCTTTGAAGGGACAGCGACGCTTTGGGGCTCTCCCTGGTTGTTCAGCGGAGCCACCGTGACGGTCACGGTCCCTGTCACCGCGCCGTTCGCGTGCTCCCTGAGTCGCCAGCTTGACCGGTACGGTTCCCGTCTTCCCCTCCTCGACCTTGACGCACGTGTCCTTCGATGATGCCTGGGCCGAGAGCGTGACGGTTCCGGCCTCCTTCGGGGAGCCGGTGAGCGTGGTCTGACCGTCCCCGATCCAGACGCAGCCCGGGCCGGTGACCTTGAGGTCGGCGCTGGCCTCGGTCTGACCATCCATGCGACCGAAGTCGATCTGGTCGCCCAGGGTCGGATAGTTCGACGGCGGCGAGACAGTCACCGCGGTCGAGGCCAGCGATGGCGAGAGCGTGGTGCCTTGACCGGTGAGCCGCTGGCGCTGGTGGCGTCGCCTGTTGTCACGGTGAGGCTGGTGGTCACGGTGCCGCTGCCCAGGGCGGCGTCCTTGGGAATCGTGATCCGTTGTGGCGTGGACAGTGAGGCCGGGTCGGTGCTCGTGAAGAGGGTGTGCTCCTTCCCCTTCGCATCCTTCAGCGACACGTTCAGGGAGACTGGACCGGTGAGATCGAGCAGGAACCTCAGGGCCTCCCACTCCATCAACCAGCTTCAGGTCAGCGTTCGGCACCGTCTCTCCCTGGCGCAGAGTCGTCTGCCCCAGGTTCTTCCAGGCCATCGACAACGGCGAGCTGAGGTGGAGATTGACATGAACCTCATGCCCTGCCGACGCTGCCCGCCTGTCGACGAAGACCAGGCGCCACTGCCCTGCCCATGCGGCGGCGTTGGCGGAGTCGAGGTCGATTCGTAGTGTCCGCCCTGTCATCCACTCGTACGAGACGCCTTGCTTGTTCTGCGGCCCACTGGAGTCCGATGTCATCACGATGGGCGTCTGAGAACCAGGAGCGTAGAGGTCGGCCTCCAGTCCTTGCGTATCCGAGGAGGCCAGAATGTGTACGCTGCGCAGCGAACGGTCCAGGACGAAGCTGGTCTCTCCGTCAGAGCACACGTCGCCCTGACAAATCTTGGTCGCGCTGCTGGAGACCGAGCGCCCCGGAGCAGAGATCGAGTCAAACGCCATGAGCAGCGAGTCGATATCCGTCACGGGATAGAACCCACCCGAGGATCGGAGACATTACCGCACGACTCAACGGAGTTTTTAGCGGCATTCGCCCCTCCACCCAACGTAATCTCTTCATGAAATCGAAGTTGAGTCTCTGCTGCTCAATCCAATGCCCAGCAACGTGATGTGGGAGGAACGCAGCTGGTCAGCGAGTCCGGTCGGCCGACACATGTCCTGCTTTCCTGCGGACTCGGCCGTCTTCACGCCCGACTCGTCAGTCAAGGCGGAGCCAGGGGCATAGGGCTTAGTGGTGCCGAACTCCTGCTGGGACTGCTCAGAGTCCCGCACATCGAGGTCGTAGGCGCCGTCCGAGAACCAGGCCACCGCCCGGCACTCTGAGCGGTCATGTCCCGCCAGGTCCTGACGCGCTCCCTCCAGAGCGGTCCAGTAGTCTGTGTCGTAGTCCTTGAGATTGTCCCCGGCCGCGGTGATCTGCTTTGTCGACCTCAGCCAGGAAACCTGAGTTGATCGTGACCCAGTCGCCCAGTGCGTGATAGTCGGAGGCGAATCTCGCGACCCTCACCTTCAACGTGGCCTTGGAGGAGTCGGCGAAGGCCGCAAGACGCTGTGCAAGGTACTTGCTCGCCTTGACCCTCGCCTTCTCCGGATCCGACTGCCGCAGGGAGCCTGACTGGTCCATCAGGAGGACCAACGACCCCTCGCCTTTACCTGAGAGGCATGCTCCGAAGGCACTGAGAGGCCCAGGGGTCTGATCCTTCTGGGGTGCGGCGAGGGCCTGAGGAGCAGGAGACAGAGTGCCCCCTGCGAGCAGGAGGATCGTGACGCCCAGAACTGCCAGGACGTTGACGGCCAACCGTCTCATTCGATGGATCAGTTCACAGCAACTGTGACGCGGGTTCATATGCCACTCACATCCCTACCCACGAACAAAGCGATTCTGACAGAGGTGGCCGCAATGGCCAGGAAGCATAGCAGCACCGACAGTCGGTACAGGGAGCTGGGGCGCGAAGAATAGAGATACCATGGGCTTGTCTGGCGCTTGGCGTTCTGAACCACAAAGACCGTAGCGGCCCCCAGTCCCACCAGTACCGCAAGCACCAGCCGATGCCCGCCACAACCACTGACTCAGATAGTGCGGACAGGGCGATCGCGACAACGGCTGCTGTCAAGGCGACGTAGAGGAGCCCCTTCGGGGGCCTTGGTCACGTGGATCGAGGAGCTCTCGGAACGCCAGATCGATCCATCGGTCCCCGAACCGAACCCGACACCACTCCTCGTATCGGCGTCACTCGATCGGAGGCTGCCGGATGCCTCCTGCAGTCCCGCCTGCCCCTGAGGGCGAACCCCGTGCTGCTGACGTCCCCTGCGGAGGGCTGCTTTCGTCCAGGAGCCCGCGCTAGGAACCTTCGGAATCTGCGCCATGATCGTTCATCATCCTCTCGTCTGCTGGACACCGCCGGAGCAGATCCACACCATCACGTTCGTGGTCCCGCGACACTTCTCACCATCTTGAACACGATCAGGAAGCTCCTTCCCTGCCCTGGCGCAGCAGCTCGACAAGATCGTGGCGCCAGGACAGAGGAATCCCCATCGACTCCACCTTGGCAAGGACTGCATCGACACTCTCGGGGCGCACGTCGCCGGCATAGTGGCGAGCCTCGATGAAGGTGTTCCTCCGTAGCGCCTCAACTCCCGCATAGCCGGCAGAGCCTGCCGCGATCGCAGGCAGGACCACACCGCACAGGAGAACAATCGCGGCAAGCGTCTTCGGCCTGGATCTCACGATCGGCGATGATCGCCATGACGACGGCGACGAATGCCAGCAGAGCCCCGCAATCACGGCGATGACCGCCTTCCAGCTGACGAGTGTCGCGCCATCGAACACGATGGCGAACACGCGGATCGATGTGAGGAGTGCGTAAACACCCCACCCGAGTAGGCAGCATCCGATGACGGTCAAGACAATACTGGCCGACATCGCCCTGCTGCGCCGAGCTGTCTTCACCGAGGGCTCAGGTGAAGACAGCTCAACCTCAGCGGGTGAACTTCCCTGGAGCATCCGCAAGGAGGAATCGGCGGGCGGCTCAGACAACGAGGGGAAACTCATCCTCAGTACCTCTCAGCAACGAGAGAAGCACAGCCGGCCCTCGCTGCACCATCAGCGTTCCGGTCCTCGCCGTCAGAAGAGCTCATATGAGTTCCCGTTCACGGTGAATCCTTTTTCCTGTCCATTGATTCCAGCACTTCACTCCGTCCTCGCTGGATGAGCAGGCGTAGTTCCCGTCCGAGCTCTCGCTCGTCGTCCCATACTCCAGGGTTTGCATGTTCTCACCCTCATGTCCACCCAAGACGAGTCCGCACGCCAACGCAGCGTCCGCCTTGCCGACACTCAGGGCGAACAGGGTTTCATCACAGTCCTGCTGGCCGTTGTCAGTATAGAAGCGTTCATTGATGAAGCAGTTCAGCTGACCATCCACGACCTCGCACACGATGTTCTTCGAGGGGGTTTGAAAGAGATCCGTGGTGATCGACCCCGCAGGCGCCGGGCTCGTCTTGTCCGGCGTCGCACTAGTCTCCGATCCGGAAATGCGAGGAGCCGAGCTTATCGACGGCGTGGATGCAACCGCACATCAGCGCCATGACGATCACTGAGATGACGAGGCAACCCAGCGCCATCCCCCCGCATGACGAGTTGGCGCGGGAATTTGCTCGCACAGGTGCTTGCTGCATCCCCTGAGGCGGAGCCTGCATCGACACCGGCGGCATCTGCTGGGTCTGGTGCGCCTGCACCGGAATCGTCTGGGTGGCTGCCTGCCGGGGTCTGGTGCCGGCTCCATGCCTCCGCCGCCTCCTGGATCCTCGTTCCTCGATGATCCACTGGCGCAGCCCGGGGGGCACGAGGGGTTCATGACGATGAGGGTGTACAGCTCGGGATACAGGTCCGCCAGCTGCTCCAGCCTGTCTGCGGAGGTCTCTGGATCGCGAGCCTCAGCGGCTTCAGGAATCTCTCTCATATCGTTACCTCAACCGAACGATGACGCTCCGAGAGTCACTCAGTATCGGCGCCCCTCGGCAATCAGTGCGGGCTTCATCGTCTCAACAATGTACCGCCGCGTTTGACGCGCCGGCGACCTTCACGCAGGCACAGCCACACCTGTCGACTAATCCAAGAATACGTGCCACAAATGCCTGGCAACCGAGAAGACCAGCGCAGGAATACCAACCATCACAGCCAAACCAATTTTCACACATATGCAGAAAGCAGGGAAAGAGTAGCATCAAATAAAATATAAGCGGAATGTCAACCCTTCCCTTGGACTTGAAAGAGAATCTCAGTGAATTAATGATGGGATCCATGAACGACAGTGCACGCCATCCAAAGGGGAATCCAGCACCCATGCCGAAGAAGATCGCATAGCCGGATAGTTCATCAAAGGACCTCGTCACAGCATAGAAAATTCCCATGCCGGCAAGCGCTCCCAGAATCATCATGATGGCATCCTTCATGATGCTGTGGGAGATCTCCGGTGTCATGTTCATGCGAGCGGAGCGTCTGACGTCCGACCGGCTGCGCGGATGGCACCGCCCCTTCGGTGTACGCATAGGGATGCGTTGTCGGCGGCTGGTTCATGTAGTACTGCGACGAGTCTTCAGGGATGCCGTTGGGGATCGTCATAGCGACAGTGTAGACGCCGCTACCTCCACGTGATGTCCTGTTGAGCAACTACCTTGTAGTCAACCCCGTGACGCCGCGCCACCGCTGAAAACTCGCCACCAGGCGCTTTCGATCCCCCTACTGCCTCACGTCAGGGTTGTGCTCGAAGAGGAGGCCTGGCTACTCAGCAGGTCGGTACCCACGACTCCGGCCACCTCAGTGGCCCGGTCGGAGTGGTTGAGCAGGAAGAGGACGTCCCCACGCCGCTGGGCCTCGACGCCGTGGGCACGAGGAACCCAAGGCCCCTCCGAGAACCTCACGACCACCGTCCCTCGCACGGCAGCACCGTTACGACACGATGTCCTTGGCTGAGCGAACGGTCTTGACGATCTCATCACGCCAGGGAATCGGGACGCCCAGGCCCTCGACCTTGCCAAGCACCGTGTCGACCTGCTCGGGCTCCACCCTCCCGCGTACTTCAGAGCCTGATCCATCGTGTGGTCCTTCAGCGCCGAGGTGCCGTAGTGACCACCGGCCGTCATCGCGGCGGCGGGGAGAACCAGTGACGCTAGGACCAGGACAGCCGCCATGGTCCTGGGGCGGGTCCTGACCATTGCGACGATGGAGATGACGACAGCAACGAAAGCCAGGAAGGCACCAGTCACCACCACCGCGACGGACGGCCAGCTGATCAGCCTGGCCTTGGAAGATCACGTCGAATACACGGGATCGAGGCGAGGAAGGCGTACGAGCCCACCCCAGAAGCGCACAGGCCAGGGCCACCATGACGATACCCGCCCAGAGTGCCCGGGAGCGCCGGGGCTCAGGAGACGTGGTGACGGCTGTTCCCGGTGCGAGCCGCGCAGACATGTCAGGGGCGGCCCTCACCCCTTCTTCCGAGCCAGTGACCTGAGAGCCTGCAAGAGGCAAAAGGCGATAACGACGGTGGGAGGAAGCAGACATGGGACGCTCTTTCGAGGTGAGGACACGTCGAACCTGAACGGTGCCGACGACGTGAGTGTGGCGTTCCTTCGGCTTGCGAGGAATGGAAAGGCCTCCCCATGAAACAGCGTCGGGGAAGCTCTAACGCACCACGAGCGCCGAGCGCGGGGGCACGATCACGTGGCCCGTGCAGGACCCACCGGTCAGCAGGTCGGTGCCCACGACTCCGGCCACCTCAGCGGCCCGGTCGGAGTGGTTGAGCAGGAAGAGGACGCTGCCGCGCCGCTGGGCCTCGACGCCGTCGGGCAGGTCGGTGACCACGGGTCGCAGCCGGGCGTGCGCGCACACCAGTGTCAGCAGGGCGGCCCGGCTGAGGGCGTCGAGGTCGGCGGCCACGTACCAGCCCGCTCCTGCGCCTTCAGCCACCCGCCGGGTGATGGCGGGCCGCCCGGCCAGGTCCGCTCCCCCACCGCGGCCGTCGAAGACCGCGACGACCTCGACCGCCTGGCGGCCCTGCCCCGCCCGGGTGTTCTCCGCCGCCTCCTCAGGCGTCTCATCGATACGGAGCTCCTCGGCCCAGCCGCCGGCGCGCAGGTCGGGGGTGGGCGTGCCCATCCGGTCCAGGACCCGGCGCAGCGGGATCGCTGACAGCCTCCAGGCCCGTCCATGTCTCTGCACCGGCGTCCCTGACGGCGCGGCTGAGGCGGCTGACGAGCGCGTCTCGGGGATCAGGCTGCCGGACCTGACCGGTCAGGGCGGCGTGATCGGTGACCCGCACCCCCAGCAGCGGCCGCAGGGAGCCCAGGTAGCCGCCCAGGACAGCACCAGCGTTGGCGTCGACGACCCCGGTGGGGCCGGTCACCACGACCTGGGCGCCCGCGGCGACCGCCTGCTCCAGGTGCCCAGCGAGCTCGGGGCGGTCGATGAACACAGCGGGAACGATGATGAGGCGATAGCCCTCCAGTCTCCGGCCCACCGGGACGATGTCGGTGGCGATCCCGGCCTCCCACAGGCTGCGGTGCCAGGGCGCGGGCCGCCTCGAAGCGCTCCGCCGACCTCGACCGGGCCGATGGCGGTGCTCAGGGCCCACTGGCTCTCCCAGTCCACGACGAGGGCCGCCTCGGCCCGGCACCGGCTCACCCAGGACCGGCCCGAGGCGTTTGGGAGCGCCCTGCCCGGTGGCCACCGTCTCCTCCCAGGTGCGGCTGCGCGCCCGGCGTGGGGACCATGCCGGAGTGGAAGGTCTCGGCGCTCCTGGCGGGACTGGCGCCACTGGAACTGCAGGACGCCGTCGGCGCCGTGGGCACGCGGGCCAGGGACCACAGGAGGAGCTGGCCGGGCGCTTCGGGCGAGTTGCGCCTGCGCCACTGGACGGCGCTGGGCGCCTGCTCCATGAGGATCCAGGGGCGCCCTCCGGCCAGGCCCTGCATGAGGTCACCGGCCCAGGCGACCTCGTGGGGCGGCGGCCGGGTCGGCGGGGGTCGGGGTAGGAGTCGTCGGAGATGATGTCGAGGGCCTCGGCCCAGCGCCAGTAGTCGGTGGCCGGGAAGTCGCCCATGAAGTTGGTGGTCACCGGCCGCGTTGAGCGCTCCGCAGGATGCGGGCCTCGGCCTCCATGAGGCTGCGCAGCTGGTGGTCGCGCAGCGCCTCCCAGTCCAGCATCTGGGCGGGGTTGGGGAAAGTGGGCATGGCTGCCGGGCGGGTGACCTGCTCCAGGCTCGCATAGCACTGGGACCAGAGTCGAGTGCCCCAGGCGGCGTTGAGGCGCTCGACGTCGCCGTAGCGCTCACCCAGCCAGTCCCGGAAGGCCCGGGCGCAGGGCAGCGAAGCACTCGGCGGTGTGGCAGCCGTACTCGTTGCCGATGTGCCATGACGACACCCGGGTGGTCGCCCAGGCGCTCGGCCAGCGCCGCGGCCAGGGCGGCGGAGCGCTCCCGGTAGACGGCCGAGCTGGGGCAGTACTGCTGGCGCGAGCCCAGGCCCAGGCGCACGCCGTCGGCGTTCATCGGCAGGGACTCGCGGGTGGTCGGTGGCCATCCAGGCGGGCGGGGAGGCGGTGGCGGTGGCTAGGTCGACGGCGATGCCGGCCTCGTGGAGACGGTCGACGATCTCCACCAGCCAGTCGAGCTCGTAGACGCCCTCGCGCGGCTCGAGGCGCGCCCAGGAGAAGATCCCAAGGGAGACCAGGTTGACGCCGGCCTCGGCCATGAGCTCCGAGGTCCTCGGCGAAGGTGGCCTCATCCCACTGCTCGGGGTTGTAGTCGCCGCCGTGAGCGAGGCTGGTCAGTCCCAGCAGCTCGTGCGGGCGCGGCGGGCGGGCGGCACCCGGTGCCTGCTCGGGCCGGGGCGTGGAGGCTGAGGGCGAGGGGATCGTCATGGGACGATTCTCTCCCACCTCTACCCCGCCCTGTGCATCGCGGGCACCCGGGTCGGCGGGGCCGGGCGGGCTCAGCTGATGGTCGAGCGCGAGCTCGTCAACCAGGCAATCGGCACAGTGGTGAGGAAGAGACCCTGCCACTCGCGCTCCCACAGCAGGGCGATGTCACCGCTGGGCAGCTGGGCCATGCACTGTGCAGACGTAGTGGCGCGAGTTGACGACCCGATTGTGGGGCCAGGTAGCGCCGTCGTCGTAGCTCAGGCGCAGGACGCCGCAGCCGCGGAAGGGCAGCATCCGCGAGGCGTTGGCGAAGACGATCCCCCGGCCGGCCGCACCCTGACGCCGTCAGTGACGCCATCGCCGCCCTCCCCGGCCGCTGCGCCCTCCAGGCCAGTGACGGCGATGGCGTTGGGCTGGGAGAAGATTTCGGGGAGCTGCTCGTCGTAGTCGACCTCCCCAGGTGACGCCCCGTCGTGGGACACGGCGTGGGCGACCCTGCCCGAGGGGTGCTGGTTGCGGGCCCACACGCACGGCAGCCGTCGGATCCTTCGACGAGGACGGACTTGCACAGGCTGGGCCCGCTCATCGGCCAGGTCACGGGGAGGAGACGACGGCGCCCAGCACCTCGCGTCCGTCATTGGGTGAGCCCCAGGGTCCAGGTGGTTCCGCCGTCGTCGGAGTAGATGGCGGCGCAGGACAGGTAGCCGGTGCCGCCGGCCTCGTGGCTGTAGTAGACGGGGGCGAGGATGCGTCCGGCGTGCTCCGGCGCGGTCAGCTGGATGGCGTTGCCGGGGCCGGTACCCAGGAAGCACATCCAGTCGGCCTTGACCTGGGCGGTGATGTCGAGTCGGCTCGGACCAGGTGGCGCCGTCGTCGTCGGAGGTGATGCATGAGCAGGTGGGAGCCGCGGTGCTGGAAGAGCAGTCCCTCGGGGCCTGCTCGTGGGCCAGGTAGATGCTGCCAGCCGCCCGGCCGCCCAGGAGCACGTCACCGGCGCGCGCCCCGGTGGCGCATCGTCGTCGCTAACGACGACGCGGTAGTCGGTGGTCTCGCCCGCGACGGTGCGGACGCTGCCGTCGGGCCTCGACGGCTAAAGAGCTCGCCGGCGCGGTTGTGCAGCACGCGGCGCCCCGCTCATCGAAGCCGGTGCCGACGGTCGCGTTGGGCTGGCCGATGCCGCCGGGGAACTGGTCGACCAGGCAGATGACGCGTCCGGTGGAGCGGTCCTGAACCAGGACGGAGTCGATGAGGGCAGGCCTCAGCGCCCCGGTGCCCGGGAAGCTGAGCAGGGTGCGCATCTCCCAGGTGGCGCCGCCGTCGAGCTGCGGCGCATGACGAGGTTGATGTCGTTGGGGCGTCGTTGGGGATGGAGACGCGCTGGTCGGCGCCGGCCAGGATGACGCCGCTGTCCAGGGTGAGCAGGGAGGATCGGCGTAGGGACCGGGCGCCGTGGTAGCCGGTGTCGAACAGGGCACGCGTGGGCAGCGGGCGGCTGCGACCAGGGCGCTTGACCTGGGCGTCGGTGAGGGCGGCGTCGTAGACCAGCGGCGGTCTGCGCTCACCGAAAGAGGCGCCTGCCGTCCAGGTCCGCGCCCACGACCACGCGGGTCACCGGCGCGATGTCGGCCAGGAAGGCGCCGCCGGGAACCAGGGGCGACCTGGCAGCCGTCGACGTGGATCTCCACCGCACCGCGCGCGAGGTCACGACGACGTCGTGCCAGGTCCCGTCGTCCCAGTGGGCCCGGGCGCGCACTCGATGAGGGGCTCGGTCTCGGGTGAGTCCTCACCGGGGAGCACCTGGTAGCTCAGGGGCCCCCGCATCGATGTCGAGGGCAGGGTGCCGCCCTGACCGCTCGCGGCGACGATGAGTGCCACCCTGCCGCGGCCGCGGTGCAGCAGCGCCCGGATGGGAGCCGGTGGCCAGGGCGCCGATGCGGCGGGGCGTCGCGGGCGGAGAGCTCACTGGCCGCGAACTGGACCAGCGGGGTGGCGGCCAGGGACTGGGCCATGACGGCACGGTCACTGAGCGGCTCGTCCCAGGCGGCCAGGGCGGGTGACCGTGGCGATCCTGTCGAGGTCGATGCGCACATCGGTCAGCCCGATTCCGCGAGGAAGGCGGTCAGCGTCGTGGAGAAGCACTCGTAGCCATCGGCGTACAGGTGGGTGCCGGCCTCGTTGACGCTCACAGCGATCGTGTGGAGGCGGCCGTCGTCCAGGCCCAGGGCGTCCTCGGCGTCGAGGACACGGCGCTGGATGTCGTTCCTCTGCCCCCGCTCCGGGGCCTCCTCCGGCAGGCCCGCCGCACCGAGGACCTGCTCGCCGTCGAGGCGGCCTCCGCGCAGGACAGCGTGATCCTCCCGTTGGTGCCGGTGAACGCGATGAGGGTGGCATCGGCGGGCGGCGACATCGAGAAGAATCGTGCCGCGCTCACAGGCGGCTAGGGCGGCGAGTCGCGCTCACCGATGCTCAGGGGCAGTGTCAGGCAACGGGTCGAGGCAATACAACTTCCA
>BNJU01001687.1_pt1 | contig 137603 bp, 162 predicted proteins | sample 8539281 | NCBI WGS metagenome assembly BNJU01 (sample SAMD00202456, study PRJDB9452) | human saliva metagenome | isolation source: human saliva | place: Japan | reverse complement strand
GATGTTCAATTGTCAATCGCATGAACCGGTGTATGTCCGTTTATAATATGAATGAGTATCATAAAGACCGAACTGTGTAAAATCTGAATACAAAGCTTATCATAGTATCATGTAATATGGATTTGATTTTCCTTCCAAAAGCTCTAATCTTCAATATAATCTCGCTCAAAAGTCTTTACTTTCTTACCGCATAAAGGTGATTTCTCACCCCCATAAAAACCACACATAAAATCAACATCATCCGACTCGGATTATCCGTGCGGCTCTGGTTTTTTCATCACATATCAAACAATGCTTTTCCATGATAATATTTGCCATTTATACAAAGCATATCAAATATTCCGTTTTCATCAACAGAACACAACCGTGATATATGGATTCCCCAGCAAACATTGTACATACTTTATCATATAAAACTATATGTTTATTTAACTTGACCGGATACAAACTTATGCGCTTCAGCATAATTTCATTTCCCTCAGAGTAAGTTCATAAGGATTTTCCTTATTTAATGTCAGCTTATTTGTTTTCAGTTTTACATCTCTCCGTTAACATTTACAACCTCATCACAATTATATGCCTAAAAGCAGTTATCATACCGTATTCAGGATGCCTTTTTATAAGTTGGCTTCCAGCTTAAAAGCATCACTTTATTGCGGCAAGTGCAGCCTGTATTCCGTCTCTTGCCACCACTCTTTATTATCTGAAAAGCATAAGCTGTCTTAAGTTGATACTGTAAGCGTTCTCAAGAATTTCTACATTTGCTCTTTAAATTATTCCGGATAACATTACAAATACATGTATCACGCTCTAATATGCGGCCCCCATCCAAAGAATATCATGATTTCCACCATCAAGAGAATGATAATCTGGGCAAATCTATTATCTTGTCCGCACACGCCACGGTCAAAATATCACCTACTATATAGATGATCGACTGCAAGTCTTTATAAGTGGAAAGTAATTATAACCATCACATCATCAAGATCTAGCAATGGTCTGCAATATATGTTCCATAGCTACTTTATTTGTGTTCATTTTTTGTGCATGCAAAAGCTCATCAATAATATATGGATAATCCTCGGCAATGCCTTCCAATCTTTGGATTCGTATATTTAGATGATAATAACTTAAAGTACGAAGATAATTCATGTCATCGAACACCAGTCAATATCTATTCTGCTCAATTTCTGCAAAGCATAGTCATTTTCTCTCTTGGGTAAATATATGAGAGTACATGTTCCTCGCCTGTCAAACTCCTGACAATGTTTCTCCGAATATAATAATATCAACTTTTTCTTTTATTACTCTTACAATTATTCATTACAGGCGCAGCTTCATATTCTCCATGTATATCACTTAAAAAGAACTCTAGTACCTTTAGGCAGGTTTGTTTATTTCGCAGACAGATTTATAATCTCTATAACCGCCTGACTTGACGAATAATTTGTGTTTCAGAAGCTTTAAATGTTGACTCTAAATTTCTCATCCCTGTTCATATTATTATCCCTCGTAATATATTAATTTCTCCAGTTTCTCCACAGTCTCTTCAGCCTGCAGCACTCCCAGTTGTAGTCAGCTTCCTCAACAGTAGGTTCAGGCTGTGCTCCTCTGCCTTTGTACCTCTCTGCTTTAGTACTTTCCCTTTGCTTTGGTGCTTTTTAGGCTTAGCCGAAAGTCTCCGCTTTGGCTTAGCACCTCCTTAGTTTCCTTTGCCTTAGTAGACTCTTCTTCGTGCTTAACTTTTCTACTGTGCTTTCACTACTTCCTGAATCCTCTTTGTTGTACTCTGCAGTCTTTTCCCGGTGTGCTTTCAGCCTGAGTTGAACTGCACTTGTAGTTTGATTTGTGGCTGAGCACTCTGATGTACTTTCCGTACTTGATACGCCACCATCATTGCTTGAAGCGGATGTTTCCTCTGCTCTCTGAATTCACTTTTATCTTGGCAGGTTTTCCTTTATATGTTGAATTGTGGGAAAGGCTCTTCCTACCAACACTAACGTCTACAATATATGAAGCTGCTCATCTTGGGCCTTTTTGCCCTCGGTTACAACAACCCTGCTTTCCCTCAAACTCTCTATCTTCAACATACTCAGAACAGGAGTGATTTAAACGATATCTTTTTGATGACATTTCAACAGTAACACCTTCTTCCAAAAATAGGACTCTATAATTGAACATGTAAGTGTCTCGTCCGGTAAGTACTGCACCGAACAGCAATAGGCAGTGTCGGATGTAATATAAATCTCCATATCCGGACCTGCATATCCGTCAGCTACTACAGCATCTTCACCCGGTGTTACATAACTTGGTCTGCAAATGGATGTGCATGTCTCTCAGTTGTCTTTAGTCCCGAGAAAATAAATCCGCACTAGTAAAGAGTTGATGAAACCTGACATACACCTGCCTGGCTCCTTCCAGATAAACACCGTTTACATAGGCTCCTGCAGGCTTGTATCCTCTTCAGTGTTCTGTTACCCGTAGTATTGTTGAAAGAAAATTCCTTCCGGCTTTTATTATAAGTCCTGCCGGCGCTTTCGGATGCAGTGAAATATTTGTATTTCTGTCCTTATTATCTGCAGTCTTGTAGTAAATGTAAATTCCACACCTGTACATCTCCTTTTGTGCTTATGGCCGAAATATTTCTGCTTTTACTTCATTTCTGGACAACCGATATCAGCTCAAAATTTCTCCATGCGACTCACTATATGACCTGTAAGATCCGACTCTAAGTCTCTTCATCAATAAGGTAGCCGTCACGTACATCAGTATGTAAAACCTTGTCTCCTTGTTAAACCTGATATGTATCCGTTTTACAGGATTGATATTCCATTTTCTTAGCTTTTTTCCACCAATGAATCAATATCAACATCATCAAAGTTTATCTCGTAATGTGAAGCGCGGCATTGTCAACATCTGCATATCTCATTAAAAGTTTTGTTACCAGAATCCAGAATATTGTCAAGTACCAAACTGTCACCAAATCATCACCGATATACAGTTAATTTCACGGATATACTTTTGTTTATGGTCGCTTTTTGCCTCTGACATTTTCATTCCGGTATATCTATCTCATCATATCTGTTTTTAATTTTTCATCTGCACTCTGTAGTCACCTCAGTGCTTGGCCAACTTTGATGACTTCAAAACTTTCTGACTTTTTTTGTAATCCTGATAAGTGGCAATCAATACCAATATAATAAATGCTAACAAGAACAGCTACTGCCTCTCATATTATATCAGCCATATAGCCCTTTTTGGCGATCTCTTTGCTTCTCTTACTCTTTCCGTTTCGTTTTTTTACTGTTGCCTTTAAGGAGCTTAACATTTCAATTCCTTAAAGATGAGCATTAAATGCCTCTATACTTTTTTTTGATAAAACATACCTTGAATTAAATTATACACAATATGATTTCAAAACAATTACATTATCTTATCAATATTTACTTTCGTTAAAATTTACAGCTAGACTTATCAGAGCAATGTCATAATATATGAAAGCTTTGAAGGTGATTTATGAAAGAAAATTTAAACATATAGACCTCTTCATACATTCTACCGCTCAGACGGTACATGTTTCCCACAGAGGTTGCCATATCGGCAAAGAAAGTCGAGCATTATTGCACTTACGGACCATGATACTATGTCAGGTGAAGAATGTTTTAAAAAGGATTGGAGCTGATTTATCCGTGATAGCTGGAGTGGAAATGAGCGTATATAAAGAAAAGAAATACACATTTGGGTTATCTGTTGCTCCTTTTCATTCTCGAGAGAGAATTGAATATTCCAAAGAAACCCCATGATTTGAGCTTTTTGCAAAGGAAAGAGCTGAAAGAAATGCTGGAAATAATCAGAGATTTTAAAAATAATAAATGACACTGAAAATGACGAACAACTCAAATCAAAACGCTCAGATAACAAGAGTATACTAAATGCTCTTATAAAGCTTGGACTTGTAAAAATAAACTGAGGCTTTGATACATTCTGGAATATATGTAAATATATACCGTTAAGAATATCACGACAACAAGATGTATGGAATTTTAAAAACATACTTTCATTTCACTTGCACATCCTTTTCAATACAAATTCTCTGATGAGGATTGTCGTCTATATCACATTTTCACTGAACTTGATTAAAACGGTATAGAGGTATATCATTCCACCCATTCAGCTTCAGATATTAAAAAGCTTGTGCTATTAATATAGCATGCTTCTTTCCCAGGTGGCAAAGGATTTTCATGGAGAAAACACCGGGTCTTGAAATAGTAAAAGATACGGTGATTTAAAGATTCCGTTTGAACTTTAGAGAATATATTAAACCAAACTGATTAGAGGAAAATGCGTATGGAAAACCCATACTATTAACACTTTTTATAATTCTTGCAGCTACTTTTTCGTTTTCAGTTACAATATCGTCGCTATTTTATAAATAGATGACTGCCGATAAACTTCTTACACTTGAAAGTGATGGTAGTGTTCTTCCTATAATTGTCCCTGATTCAAAATCGATCCGGCAACCTACTTCAGTCATCACCTACTATAGCTCCAAGCTTTCGAGTCCAAGTCTCACTCCGCATCCCTCCAAATGAAGTACAACATCGGACTTATCACTCTAAGACGATACCAGGAAGCGCTGAGATGCCTTATAACCGATGAGATAGAATCTCCAAATATAGCTGAAAATGAGGCACCTGTGCTCTTGTTAAAAAGAGTATATATCTTAAACTCACAGAGTTTTCGCCACCACCCTCACCCATAATTATCAATTTGAAGAATTACGAACGAATACTTGCATCTTTTCCGATAATAAGCGGACCTGCAAGCGCAATTGTAGGCATTATCTTTACCGAACGATGAACCAGATATTCTTTCCGATTTTCAACACTCCGTATCAGGTAATGTAGCAACGATTTCTTCTTTATAAAACTTCCAAGTTCCTTAAATACTTCCCATAAGGCGTGTATTTTTCGAAGAGAGACTTTGTTATAGTTTCTTCCAAAATCAAAAGTTTTTGTTTTATATCGATTTTTCATTTTCTATCCTTTCATGCCCTTATATTCTTTGCAGAAACTCTCTAAACATGGCATTTAAACTATATTGTTATTAAGTTGCTTCACATTAGACATCGAATACCCACAACCTTTCTGGGCTTTGTCATATTCTTCAGATGCAATATCACCTGACAATCATCAAGTCCCTTTTCCCAGCTGGCAGTCAGCTCCAAGCCTAAAAGTTGTGAAATAGAGCACTTACTACTTATATACAATTTCCACCAAAAGTAGGGTAATTATTCATCTTTTATTTAAAGTTGTGGTACTTTATCGAGTTAATTTTTCAAATATCGGCTCTTGTGCGGGAAGTACCCATACCGCTTCCTTTATTTGACTTCTAAGCCTCATCCCTGCGAGCTGTCCCATTCTCCATTGCAAGTATAATAGAATGAATGAATATCTCTTTGGAGGTACCATATCCACCTCCTCTTAACACACTCAAAGAGTCAATTGTGTTTTGAACCCTTTCTGAGTGATGAAATCATCTTTGTGTCGGGATTTGATTGTCACCAGATTTTCGTCATTCGCCCCTCTGTTTTACCGGCCATTATATCTAAAAATCCTCTTCAACACATACTTTTGTATTTGTAAATAAATATCTCATCTCCTATACCGAAACGTATGGTAAACTTTTTTTGAGATATTGTCAGAGGATAAAATATACTAAGAAATCTCTGCATAAGGTTCATATACAGACAATGACAATTTACTCAGTGAATTTCATATTTCTAAACCCGGTAGGTATTATAGCATAAATGGTCGGTGATTTGACTAATCACACATACTTTGCTTTTTGAAATATTTTATATGCACCCTCTTTCAAGAATATTATTTGCAAAACCGTAAGTGCCGAAAACTTTACAGAGTCCCTTTATATTCTTGTTCATTTCTATACTGCGCTGAGTTACTCTGCATCCGTTCTCGGACAGCAATGCTCATACAATTTGAATTATTTTTAATGTTTCATCAGGGCTATACTTAAATCTCTTGAACATTCATTTTGCATCTCTGCCAGATTGAAAAGAAGGAGGATTTTTGTTTCTTTCTCTCGTTTTGAAACTACAACCATACTCCTCATTGTCATCGGCAATCTCTATATGTGATATGTTCTTCGGTACATGGCCTTTTCTCTAAACCGTTATCCTTGTATGAATAGGAGAATTAGAGCATATTTGACCTCATCTACCTCTCCACCTCCGTCTATACTCAATCCCTGATTTTCAACCTACCCAAAACTAGAAAGCGGAGTCTTTACAAAGCTCTTACTCCCTCTGCTTCACTACGTCCCCACAACACAGGCTTTCACATACTCCACTACACTGAGTACCTGCTCTGTCAAGCTACAAACTTGCAACATTTCTGCTGTATTTTCAATAGTATTCTGGAGGTGTTGATTCCCATAAGATAATCTTCTTGCACGAAGAATGTGGCTGCAAGAAAGATTGTCATACTCATGACCAATCTTTGCTTCTTATTCCCCTCTTAGTATCCTCATCTTCGGCTTGAGAGTCTATCCACACCCTTTTCTAATCTTCCTGCACATTCTGCCATCATATCTATTAAGTCTGTATATATATTCTCCCTCTCTCCTGGAGTCGAGGCTAAATATATATCGTAATCAACATCTTCCTGTTTAAAAGATTTGACTATGGTAAATTGATTTTCAACAACGTCAATTATCTCACATTAAACTCTTAGGTGTGCGCAGCATCAAGTGACCATCTTTTCAGCCTCTCATCATACTTTTCAGGGTAGCTCATAGTTACAAGATGTCCTGTACACACCATGTAACTATAATATCATCGCCTTCAAGATATCCATGTTTTTCTCCCAGGTACTTTCAGAGCCTTTGCAAACCTGGTCACACTTACTTTTTCGCCTTCATTAATCTCTTTTCATACCGAACTTTATATACTGTTTCCACTGATAAACTTTTCAGTTCATCTACTACTGGCTGTATAAACTCCGGCAGACCGCATTAGAAAACCAGGTTTCAAAAACAACATCCGCTTCTTTTCGGATATGTTATAACTCCTTTTTTCCTGACTATTTCTTCTGCTGTAGTACTACCTGTATAAAACTGCACACCCGGTAAATCGGTGTAAACTTCCATAACCTTCATTGTTCTCATCTTTTGCTTTGCAGCAAAGTCTGTTCACCGTTGTAGTCTCTTTATTACCTCCAGTTATGGTCGTCCACCGCCCTGTATTACAGCACTGCAATCAGAGTCGATTTCTCAGCCTATCTTTTGTATTTTCTAAAGTCCATTGCAGCATTTTCGGTATTTTCAATCACCTGTAGGCACGGAGTTTTCATCACATGGCAGGAAACCGTCTGCTAAAATCATAACTTCCTCATCATATATATTCTTACTGTCCTGTCCGCAAGATTAAAATATGCATGATTGTTAAATTAATAGCCGTTTCTTTATCACAAACAAAGCTGTAACTCATTGTAAGTGAATACTGAGTACTACATTACCCTGCTTCTCCGCCAAATCCCTCGATCACCGTCAGACTTATAAGCAAATGTTATCATATCTCTGTCTTCGTCTTCAAATGTACCCACTTCCCAGATTCTATCATGCCAATAGTCAGGTCCTGAGTGCAGTGTACAGCCTAGTTATTTAGAGCAAGTTGAAATTCGTCGTCAATTGTAAACTTTCCTTCCGGTATATGGTTTGCATATATTCAATATAATAGAACTGAAATAGTGAATATTATTCTCATATCTGGCCACAGTATCATATCCACATATACATTCAAACTTTCTGTCCTTATTGTGGTGTACCATCACATTTACCCAAGTACCCATCGATAAAGATGTGCTTATCTGTTTTATTTGTCAGAGTATAGATTTGGCTAATCTACTGTCTTGTTTTCCTGTAAATTCAGTTGTCTTATCACCTCCATAAAGTTTTCTTTCCTCACTTTACAGAAAAAGCCATCACAGCTCTTACATGTGACAGCTATTATACTATATATACAACTTTTCCATTCCCCTTGCAAGACTTAGTGAAGATACCATAGCATGATAATGTTCATATGAATTTTCAGTGCATTCAAATGCCCCATTAATAATTATTTTGCTGTTATAAAATTCTTTTGCTGGCAGATACTCCGCACAGAAGTGCACCGGCCTGCAGCACCTCTTTGAGTATTTATGTGAAAGAATCCGATAAACCATAGTCGCATACACTGGGTCTTCTCTAGTCTGCCCTACCGAAAGCACCCACGCGTTCTCATGAGTCAGCATCAAGATGCTACCAGGTCGTAGTATCTCTGTAGAGACTGCTGGCAGATGCGGCTTCGGTGGTGCAGATGGAGAGGTTAAGTTCTTGAGGCTCACTTGCTACTCTGCTAAGCTTCTATATAGATCTTCCTTTAGAAACCTTGTGCTACACTTTACAAATACTCATACGCTGTATGTCCGTTAGTACCAGCTACTTACACAGCGCAAGCACGTTTGCGTAAGTTGCAGGAAACAATCTCATCACGCTTCACTATGTCCCCAGATTCTGAGCGGCTCTTTCACTCCTCTCTTTCTTCCTCACCGCCGATAAAAGGACACATTTTCAACCATCTCAGGCCAATCCTGAAAGTCTTTCCGGCACCTGATGTAGCCTGATGGTGTCCTGTAAACTACACCTGGATATTTGTTCATACTCTTCTGATCATCGTCGCATGGGAGCATAACTCTATAGACATGAACCAGCTTCCTGACTACAACATCCCTTTGATTCTAAAGTCTACTTCTTCTGCTGGACTCAATAATTTGCAAAATGCTCAGGATTTATCCAGGAACAACCAGGAGTAACATCCTTTTCGTTCAACGATGCTGAATTGTTTGAAAACTACAGGAGTCTCTGTTTTGCATATAAGCCTCTAATAGCCTCTTTATCTCTTCCTTTGTCATATCCATAGCTAGAATACGAAGTCAACCTTGAGGTAACTGGAACAATATCATTTACATTCATCATTGTCTTTTGTGGCCTCCGGCATAGGAGTTGGTTACTCTCTTTCCAACGACTTCCAGCATCCTCATATCTTTTTTCCTGCACTGCTTGGACTCTGTTGCCAACTACAACTTCATACCAAGGATGATTTCACAGCATGACAAAAATCTCTGTCCTACTATACCTGTTGCACCGAGGACACCATCTTTAATTTCTCTATCCATTATCTCCATAATTGTTTTATTTTGGAATAATAATTATAAATCTTAGACTATTATTTTAACTGTTGCAATCATAGTACACAATGAATAATATTGCAAGTCTTTTTTCGCATCAGGCGATTTGTACGTCTGTCAGAGACATTTCATTTGTTTTGTCTGTTTTCACAAAATATTATTTGATTTTTTGCACTTTAGTAACCTCTACAGCTAAGTTTAACTCATTTAAATTAACTTCTTCTGAATACACTTGTAAGTCCTAATTCTCCGATGTAAGATATAGATTCTCTACAAATCTATTATATCTGAGGTAACCAGTTTTCGCCTGTACTCTTTTTAAATTCATTTACCTCTGAAATATTAAATCTTAAATATATCCGGTATCACTTTTACAACAAACATCTGCCAGACATCCTGCACCAAGCATTCTCACACACCTATTAAGATCATCATTATTCAGCTTGTTGAGTGCAACCTGCTTATTATTTGTTTTGAATTCTTCACTGAAACTTTCTTTATATATCATCCGTTTTTAGTCAGTACAAACAATAATTTCCATTCATAATTGTCCTCACTGACTGCAAGAAGTATCTCATTGCCGCTGTCAAATTTAGTTAAATTATCATTAGGTGTTCCCTTACCCTAAGCTTTGAATGCCGGTATCCATAACCTTGAATTTAAAGACACCCGTATTGGAGAAAAATACATATTCTATCTGTATTCATCATAGGAATACACATGGATATTTTCATTTCCACAGTTTCCATTCTTATCAAAAGTATTTTCTGTCAGCATCTTGGGTAATATCTGAATTTGTCCATAACAAATATAACCTCACTTGCCATGGGTTCCCAACGCGCTAGACTTCCTTTTGTATCCTCTATCAAAGTTTTTCTTGAAGGCAAACTTTAATCTTTTCCAGATCTTTTTATAAAGAGCTTATCCATATTTTTATGCATCTTTCAGATATTTTCATTCTATATTTAAGAGTAGCTGCATTGTCCTTTTAAAAGAGCCTCTATCTCAAGACCCATGTTTACATACAGTCTCATATCAAGAATCGCCTGTGCCTGCTTCTCGGTAAACGAAAGCTTCTAGCATCCTTTTCAGCGCTCTTAACTCGAAGTTGAGTACCTGTAGTATCACCCGAAGTAAGCATTTTTTTGCCTGAGTCAGATTTTTTAGAACCTCGAAGCGGCAATAATCAAACTGATAACACCATAGCCTTATAAGTCCTTCTGTATTTCCTTCTCTTTCAAGTTCTTTATTTAAGAGTATATTGTATTTTTGTAGTGATTTCATACTGAAACTCACAGACTTCTTTTAAATATCTCTAATGAAAGAACTCAGGCCCGTCTACAACGTGCTACATATTTACTCCGAATGTATCTTCAAGCTTTGTCTTTTATACAGGATATTCTTTATCTTTCATCGGCGCTTTTTCAAGCTCCAGAACTATTCTCTTGTAAAATTGCTTTTTATCGGACGATTACTGATATCAACTGGCATCAGAGTTTTTATTCTACAACTACTAAAAAATTTATTATTCCCGCACCGGGACCATAGGCATGGGATTTAAATTATCAGCTTGTCTCATGCTTTTTTTCCTTCCAAGCTCTACTTTATCTTTTCCTCGCAGCTTTAACTTTCTGTTACCTGTTTCATAGATATCGAGTGCAAATCCTTTATTTGTAATAATTCCGCCTGTAGAAAATCCGACCGTAGTACCAAAAGTCCTTTAGCATCTATATTTCACTTTAATATAGGCACAGGCTGCATATTTCACAAATATGTGTGTGGAATTGAAGGACATACTCTGCCAGCAATACCTCCGCAACTGCTCTATCAAAAGATTCGGGTACTCTAACAGGTAAAACTGCCGAACTTTTTGTCTCATCATAATTTAAAAATAACTAACAGTCTTATCAAGGTCCTTTAAATACACCCTCCGCAAATTTTGCAACAGCTTCCGTATATCTCATGGCGCATGTTCCGTCACCTTCTATGATTCCAAGCTCTGGGTGCCCGTCTATTAAAGGCTACATTCCTTTTTAAAGTCCTGACCAAAATGAACCAGTTTCATATATCGAACTGTCACCATGCGGGTGGTATTACCCATGGTATCTCCGACTATTTGCAGACCTTATTGATGCGCCTGTCATCATCATTCTCAGTTCAATTACATCATATAAAACTCTTCTGTACAGGCTTAGACCGTCTCTCTCGTATCAGTATAGCTCCTTGCGGTTATAACACACTCCAGAATAATGTCCTGTAGGATTTTTGCATTTCCTCCTGAATATTCCAGCACCACATCTTCAGCCATATACCCTCCCAAGACCATTACCGCTTCTCTGTATGTTCATGTATAAAGTTTCTTCTGGAGCCACATCAGACCCCAATAAAAGTTAGTTATCTCACTTGTAAGTCTTGTACTTATTTTCCAACTTTTTTCAGCACCTTCTTCTTTCAGGCCAAGAGTTGTCTCCTCAAAGCTGTTCGGCATCCACTTCCAAGTCCTGCTATATCTTTGGTGCAGAGTGAAATTGTCCTTATGTTTCTTTATAATTCTTCCAATGCTCTTCATCATATAGAGCAGATGCCTCACCCTTTCGGTACCACCTTAAAAGCGGAGGCATTGGTAATATACATGCCCGTCATATATCAGTCAGGCATAAATCTGTAGAGAAAAAAGTCGTGCCAGTATCTATGATTTGTCCACGTCCGCATCGGTCATAAGTATTATCTGTCATAACAGAAGTTTTGAAATAAACTTATTACTTACAACTTTTCTAGAAACTGCAGCCGTGCGTATTTATCATTGTTTTATCTCGGCATTTGTAAGCACCTGACCATAGAGGCCTTCTCAACATTCAATATCTTACTCTATTCAGGCCATTCAGTAACTTGTTTCTGTGAAATTTTAAGAACTGCCGGCAGAATTTCCTCTACTATAAATATCTCGCATTTACTCGATCTTTGACTCACAGTTGGTGTGTAAGTTTGCTATTTGACTCAAATGAAAACTTGATTTTGTGAGTATATTTCATCTGGCTCTTTCTCAGCTTTCTTTTATCTTTGGCGGATTTTTCCGCACATGAAATTATGGCTTACCACGTCTACATTTCTGTCAGTACCTTAAAGCTCATTCCGGAAAATCGTGGGTACTGTTCTGGTAGTACTGATGATGCAAGTTTTATTGTCTGTCCTTCAAATATAGGATTCGATGCTTTATGCTGATAATGCGCCATACCGTTTCTGGTATCCGCACCGGTAAATGGTTGTCCATCCTTAATATATACCGAGGTCTTTGTGTATTTATAAGACCTGTAAACTTGGTCTTAAACTCTAAGAATATGTGTACCGTCTCCGTAAAATATATTATTACAAAATCCAAGCATATTTCTCAAATGCGTCCACAAATTGTATTGCTATTCTACATCATTACATTTACATATTCTTGTAGAGTAGGGTATGCATTACTTCACCTTATTAAGTTCTTTTTACATATGCTACTATATTCCTTCCGGTTCATGGAACTGTTTCTTCATGTTCATTCTCTTAAGTTTGTAAATGTAAAATAAGACCCGGATTTAAATATGCACTATGCATTCTGGACTTAACCAGTCAGCCTTAAACTTTTGTAACTTCGTTAAAGATATGTGTATCATCAGGTAGAAATGTGATTTCAGTACCTGTATTTCTCGTTTTCCTATAGTTGGCAAAAAGTCCTTTTTAATTCCTACCGTAGGTATACCCTTTCATATCTGTCACATGCATATATCCGTCTCGATATTTTATATCGTTGAAAATTGACGAAATATTGAACCACTGGATGAACCCAAGCACCATGCAATCCACCACTGGTTTTATATGACCATTATCAAATTTTCCGCCTGCATGTAAGTGTACCACTTTTCGCCGAAATACCCTTTGATGCATCTCAACCGGTATTCCTCTACCGTCATCCTTCACTGTACATGAGCTGTCCGCATTTAAAAGTGTTACCCATATTTTTTATAAAATCCGTCAAATGTTCATTTCATTGAGTGCTATCCATTATTCAAATAAGATGGTTTAATCCTTTAAGACTCCACTGATATACATACCCGGCCTTACTCTAACAGCCTCAAGTCCTTCAAGTAATTGTAATATCGTCTGTATTATAGTCCGCATAAAACCTCACTTTGAGCAAAATGTACCAGTCCGCAAAACCAAACCAGCAGACTATACTTTACGTAGACTAATTGGCCATTTGCCATGGCTTTTCAACAAGTTCTTCATTGTTTTGTTGAATTAATTCTTCAATAATTCTTTCGACCACTTCATCATGCTTCTGCATCTGTAGACTTTCTGATTATGCTACCAGCTTTCGGCCTCTTCCGTGCTCAATAATAAATCATCTCTTCTTGTAGAGCTCTTTTAAACATCTATCGTAGCGAAGATTCTCTTTCAGAGAGCTTTCTGTGAGTACCAGTTCCATATTTCGCACGCCCTTAAACTCCCCAAATTACAACATCATCCATTCTGCCTGACGGTATCTACCAAAGCTTGTTGCCGCAGAAGCTGTGTGAGACTTCCGCCCTCTCTTATATTTCCTGCCGTTCCGAAGAAACGCGCCGAAGGCACATATGAGCCGCAGGGTCAGAGTCCTCCGAGCGTCCTTCCGCGTTTGCGATTACAGATTGAAGCTCTTGCAAGTCGCCAATGGAGACTCACAAAGCAATCATCATCATCCTTTCCGCCTACACAAGTCTTTTGTGGCTCTTCAGCCTAACCACTCGGAAACTCTCTCATGTCTGTCCGGAAGTTCATCAAATGTGGAATATACATAACTTCCCCATTATCACCCTGCATCTATTGCCTCCTTTGATATCTCAGTGACCTCTTCGGGTCTTTCATCTATAAGGCAATATAATAAAGATGCATGTCTCCTTGATTTGTTGTAATAGAGCTTTGCATATTTCAACTTTTAAAAAGCGTAGTCTTACCACGCCTTTGGCTGTGAAACTATCCATACCTCTCTTTTGTCCTTCTGCCTCATAGGAGAGAGCAAATCCTTCAACCTTCCTCATATATGCTGCTGATGCAGAATCATCATTTGCCAAATGTATTCTGCTGTTTGGGAAAATAGTGTCAAATCCTCAAAGAGTAGGTCTTGTTTCCAAAGTCTCGAGGAAGGGAAAGGAGTTTACAGATGATGTATATAAAAGTGCCGCAAACCTTTTCTGCTTAGCTGTATCTATTCCCTGATACCATCACCCGTTTTCATGGCTGAACTTTCTAATCTGTGACAGGAGATACATACATCGTATCACTATCGCTGAAGAAATTTTCATCTTATAAATCCAGAGCAAAACCGCGCATTACCCTCCATTAGACCCTCTGCATCTCGCACAGAACAGCATCTCTGTATATCTGTAGGATAATCTCTTGAAAATCCTGTCTGAAGCTGGGATTGTCATCAGTATCTCATTTCTATATCCGATTGATTTGTAGTAAGGATATTGATTCGGATACTGGTTGGGATACCGGTTACACATATTGGATTTGAATTTACATACTGGATTCTGATTAGTGTACTCGGCCTTCCTGACACAATTAGTAAGGTCATTCTTTGCAGCAGGCGCTTGCTGAGCTATGCCCTTGTCCGTTTTGATATGTATTATATCCGTTAAGTGTTTCTGCTTTGATTTGAAAGTGTTTCTTTGTGCACTGTTATATGGCCGCTACTGTTTTAGACCTGTATAGTGACTTCCGACCGGAATGGTTTTGTCCAGTATAGCCGTCCTGCTGATATGGATGTCTCTTTCCCGTCAGCCAGCGAGCGAAGGCCTCTTCACTGTTTGAAACCTCTACTTCGATTCTCATGAAAAACTCCACTAACAACTCTATTATATGTTGCGCAATTTAAATTAAGTTGCTGACTCTTTCAGCCCTGCGCTTTTGCAATCTCTTTCAACTGTACTAATGATAAAGGTTGTCAACTTTTTCTCGCATATAATATCTGTCCTTTTTATTTTGTGAATGGTCCTTGAACGATCAAATCATATCTGTAGAGTTTAAGAAACCTTGTCTTTAATCCTCATCGGGGAAAGGTATTGTTGTTTCTGGTCACACGATTTTCATAGTCGCGAAACGGCCTGCTTTATATTCACTATTCCTATATATCTTTTTCCCCGTGGAAATTTGCGTTTCTGATATGCTAGGAGTGCTGGCAATCTCTGTTTTCGGCAGATCTTAACGCTTCATTTATAGCAAAGAGTCTGATGTATTTGACTGAGGTACACAAAGCAATATAATTTGCCGCTTCAGCCAAATGTTATCCTTGCACTCAGGCATACCTGCCGACTCCTCAATCGCCAAAAAGCATTGGTGGCAATATTTCAGCATTTCAGATCTCTGAAGACCTGCATCCTCGGCACCGCATATTATAGATTCCTTCTGACCTATAAACTTATCTTCACCTGTATAGAGCATTTTCGTAGATTAATACATAACCGCATCGGGATCCCGAGCTCTCATGCTTTTTATAAATGCCGATATGGTATCGCAATGATTGTTCCCGTTGTCCCTATCGCCACTTTACACTATCTAGACCACATTCACACATGCAATATTTGTATCAATATGAATCCTTTTCCATCTTCATGGAAATATCTGTTGTAAGAGCTGCCAGTTTCACAAAGCATTCAACGCACTTGCTTGCATCACCTGTCCGCGCTTTTTAGAAATGAATTCTGCACAGCCCTTACATTTCTACGTCATACATCATCCTCTTCTTTGTCTTTAATTGCTCCATATAAATGGTCTCTAGATCACGATATGAAAGCGTTTCAATTCCAAAAGTCTCGATCTCTGAAATCAAAAGTTTTCCTATGTTGCCTCAAAGAAAGGGATTTTCCGGGTGTTGCTCCGATTAATATTACGGTACCGTCTGCAAAAGGCAGCGGGTAGTCTTGTTGGAGATTTATTAACTATGAATCATCGATAACAAATATCGCGTCTTAGCCACATTGAAAAGGATATTTTAGCTTCCAGAGATATCGCTTAACTTCCATCTTCTCCGGCCCGTAGTAGCATTAATTTGCTTAGTAAAATTGATTTGGTGTGGTATTTTGTAACGATCTCGTACAGGTTGTTTTTCCACATCCCGAGGGACCAAAGAATATAATCGAAACTCAGTTATACAGCCTTTATGGCCTATATAAGAATTTGTCTTTTACTCAAAATATGTTCCTGCCCTACATCGAATCTAAAGAATCGGGTCTTAATCTTGAAGCCACGCATCTCTTTTCATTAACTTCTTTCATATAATCAAATAAGTCCATCTCCATGTAGGTTATTACCACTACTTTTACCACATTTTTCCAAATGTCAAAACATCGAGTTATTAATTTATAAAGTAATATGATAGAATATAGTCTATATTTAATTTTGAGGATAATTTATGAAAAGAATCGTGAAACAGATTTTTAGATGTTGTATGGTTATCAGCGGCATGCAATCTTATCATCGGAGCCATCTGCTTTCATCTTATGAAAGAAACAGGACTTGACTATATAGGTGCAGGCGTATATTGACTTTTATATTGGGAAACTTTTTCGGAAGTTTCTTATTTACTGCGCTGTCTGCAGACTTTGGTGACAATTCAGTATACCACTCATGACCTGTTTGTCATTCTCTTTAGTTTTGTTATTTTTATAAATACACTCCCTTGATAATAATTAATATATTGATGCTTATCCTCGACACGAAAAGCGTAATTCAATTACACTTTTGTTAATATACTATGTAACATGTAGAAAATCCTGCTCCAAAGTTGCAATACTTAATGCCATGTTCGCAACAGGTGCATTTATATCACCTTCTCCCTATCATTTATTCTTTATCTCGAGTTTAATTGGCGATATATTCTGGGATTATGCAATTATTGGCTTTGTTGTAGCAGATTTATTACAACTGATAATGAACTCTTCTTTTTATAAAAATAATGCTAGCTGCTCGTTGCAAACGGAACAAATAAAAAGATATGAAATTTATTAAGGATAAAAAGTTTATATAAATACCGTACTTTTATTTTTCTATCTGGGATTTGGAACGGCTACAGCAACGGATGGTTTATCACTTATCTGAAGGATACAGGTATTATGAGGTTTCACTTGTAACCACCCTTGTTTCGATTACCTGGATTGCCATTTTGATTTCAGACTTTTATAGCCAAAATAAGTCAAAAATATCTCAGATAATGGTATTTGACTCACCGGACTTCGACAGGTTTTATTATGCTTATTCAACCAAAATGCTCATTATTGTAATATCATTATTTATTTTAGGACTTTTATGGCACCAGTATTTTCGCTCAAACTATGCTGTTTCAAAGGAATCACTGCATTGCTCAGCATTTCGCAACGACAATGTGGCAGCGCTTGCAGCGCAGATGGAATCATACACCTTATTCTGCCGTCATGCGGCGGTGCCTTAATATGCTGCTGCAGGCGCATTTATGTCGAGCAGCACGGCAATGCTGAGATCGACATTAGCATGTGCACGGTATAAATGCGCACAGAGGAGCCTCTGCAGCGGCGGCACATAGACGCTGAAATCTTTATCTTAATAACTCAGACCTTATTTGCTGGAACCGAAAGTCCTCATCTTCTCTCTTATGGTTGCCTCGATAGCACTCAGCACCCGGTGCTAAAAGCTTTCTTGGGTCCGACTCCGCGCCGCAGCGCGGGTCACCACCGCAACTTCTGATATGCCTCTTGCCGCCTGCACGATGAAAGCTGACATTCTGTACTAACAGTGATTTTGATACACGCGTTAGTGCCTCTATGAATCATCTGCGGGATACCCACCAACTGCCGCCGTGAAAGAACCAATGGAAGATTTCCTGTTTTCTCCACCGCGCCTTTAAGCCAAAACGTCAAAGTGGAGACGCAGCCGGTTGCGGGATGCCCACCGTGGACAACACCTATACCTGCTGCAAGGAAATCTCGCTCCGATCTCAGCAATCATCTTGCACTCACTGAGATCTGCAGACTCCTCTGCTACCACCGTCGTCTCGCCGCCGATTTCGAACTCACTCAGCCTCAGGCGACATTCCGTTTTGCATGTGCCCAAAGCCACAAGCTCCCTGTCTTCAATATTCTCTTTCGATTGACCGAGAATGAGACCACAAACATGATTGAAGAAAACCTGCTCAGCACATTTCTCTTACATCCCTCATATGAACCGTGGTACAGGTGAGGTGCCACAGGACCGTAATTCCCACCATCTCTTACCATTGCCTTTACCATTGCAGCTACTGTCTTATAGCTCCGTCTGTATGCTTTCCCGCACCCTCTTGAAACACAGAGATAACAGGTGAATTCATCTCCGATTACTGACAAAACAGACTGTAACCACTCGAGTTGTTGATATAGAAATGTCCGCCGCATAGTGTCCGGCTTTGCTTATCAAGCATTTCTTTTGCTGATACCAACATACATCTACCTCCTGTTGCTGAATAGAATATCTTCGTCTTTTGCATATCTGCACCTGTCACATTTCTCTCAGAATGTATAGAATCTGCATCCCTTTATCTCCAAGATTGCCTCAGTATTTCGGGTGTCTGATCTCCTGCTGCGTCAATGACTTCAAAATCTCCATATCCGCTTCTGTCCGAAGTATTTACTTCAATGCACCGTCAGCAAATCCTATATATGGATCTGGTACTGTGGATGCTATGACGTCTTTTGTCATATCGCCTGCTTGGCACATTTTGTAATCCCTCCTTATACGAGAATGCCATCCATGAAAGTGTAATATCTATAATATAACCGTACTGTCATACAGAGATTTTATACCTTCAAAATTTTCATCAGCAAACCATCGATGAAAGTGCTGTCAAAGACTCTTCCTTCGGATCTCGTAATTTACATACCGCCTGATGACAATCTTTCACAAGCTTTGAGCATACTCTGCATCTTCCACAGCTACAATAAACTCAATGCCTCAAGATTGCTTTGAAAATGATATATCCATTGACGGTGAGAGATGTCAAAACAAACTTACCGGTTTCGAACATAAACGTTCTCAAAGCAAACAATAAAACTTTGGCTTTTCATTTGCAAACACCATATAAGTTTATCGGTAATCCCATCCTGTCTTTCACTCAAGTGCCTGCAAGAATATTTGCCAGTTTCCTGTAGGAACACAGACACATTTATCTTTTCGCCTGCGGCTATATCGCCACTTTTCCACAGCTTAACGTAAAGCGCATATAGCGCAATATTCTGTGGTACCAGACGTCCTATATATAAATATGCACATGACAGATTCAGTTTTCGGAAAGCTCAGCAAAACTCTTTATCCGAATATCCTTTTACTCCGCTGTGCAGTACCCGTCCAAATTTCCAGTGTGCATGGCAACTACATCCCGTACTGTTACCATTTTGTGTCACCATTTGCAGTCTCGTGTACTGACACGATATGCCTTAGATAGAATACTATAATATGCTGTACCTCAGCATCACACTCACGACGTGCAGCCTTTGTACCTGGTATCACCGCTTGCCTAGAAATAAGAATAACTATTTTATTCTTTATGCCAGTCTTGGCGGCTGTTGGCGAGCAGATGAGGCGCAATATTGAAAAGGCCATCATCCAATGCTGTAGTATCACCGTGGAAAAGGTTCCAGAAAACATGCACCTCCCGCCTTTGCAAAGTTGCGGTGCACTCTTCCGTATCAGACTTTCTCGTCGTATGCTTTTCTATCCTAATCCGTCAACTCTTCTTTTGTATAATCACTCAAGTGAAGCTACGTTACCCTCTGGGCAACTCGTCTCTTCCCTTTTAAATCCTCCAAAGAAAAATCGAAACTGGAAATTTCCTCGGTGATACTACGAAACCGCCGTCGTCCGCCAATCACTAGAATAGCTCCGACGTACATCAGACTCCGACTCTCGCCTCTGGATGCTTTTATACCTTTATGAATCTCATTCTAAACTCCCTATTTCTAGATTGTCTAAACTATAACACATATAGCTATGATAAGTTTTGATTTTCTGCTTTCTATTCTCGACCTTCCGAGTGTTCTTGTGCCAGGTCTATATCCTTACACATGCTCAATCTTTTCAGAATAGTATTATTGAAATCTATCTGGTTTATACCACGGTACGACTTGCAGAGTCATATTGCAGTCAGCCGCAACCTTTGGATATGCAGGAAATATCCACTGCCACTCCCAATTAAGGTAAAACCAAAAAGTAGCTGCTCTTGTAAATTATCGGTAGAAATAAAGTATTGCCATGTAACGCCCAAATATCATTAAAACATATAAGTCTGGACGAAATAGCTCTCCCATATCTAACGGTAATTTACCGACCACCTTTCCTGGTCCGTCCGTTTACGCTGAAGAAAAAGTGCTTATTACTGTCTTTATCATTACGCGACATTGCCCAAACCGGCAACGCCGGCATGTCGAAAGCTTCACTGACCTGTGCAGTGAAACCATTGTTTACTCACTTTACTCGCTACCTCTCCCGTCATAGAATCTCTCGCCGCCTTTTGCAGAGCATCTATATTACATCATCTTCTTATCGAGGACATAAAGGCACAGCACTACCATCATCCTCCTCGGCAACACGTCCGCTTCCGTATGAAGAGTCAAAATCCTCGCACTGTTAAAATCAAAAGTGATATGAGACTCTACAAGAACTTTGTTTGATTCTCAGGTACAGCGTTTCAGAAGATAGCATCGCATCTCTCTCTCTGCATAATTCTAGAATGTTTTTCACACGTCACCTGTAATTTCCTTCCAGTTCCTGAATATGTCACTACGTCCCTCTCTGCCAAGTTATCCACAGAGTACATTTGTGTCCTTAGCAGCCAGTGCTACACATAATCTCCGTCTATTTCTTCAATCTCTTTCTTGTCTGTTGACTCCTCAGCACAAAATTTCTGCTGTCTTCATCCAGTTTTCTGCAAAGAATCTCACATGCCTTGTTCCGTCAACAATCTTAAGGTACTAACTTTTGTGAGCAGCGTGATCTCTCCAGCTCGACATCACTCATAGGATTTTACAATAGTAGCACGTGCGCCACAGTGAGTCCCATCCGTTGCTACAATGTTTGCAACCGCAGCTTTGGACAGTGGTATTTCAAGATACCTCACCATTGTCTCCCGTCTTCGCCACATCTTCATCCTGAGACATCAGGCTTAGATACCTCTTCCTCCACGTATAAACCGTATTACAATATTCACAATTACGCTTCCAAGTATGCAATAGTAGTAGTGACCACTTTGACAGACCGCCACAATTTTACAGTTTATAAATTCACTTTGTTGCCATGCTTCCTCCAGTCTTACCATATGCGTTTAATTTTCGCACATGACACGCCAAAAATACAGTCAACCATCGAATCACAAAAACATATTTACGTCAAAACCAATTATTGCACAAAGAGCATACCATTGCTATCTGAACTGTGCTTCTCCCATAATCTCGGGACAGCACATCTGGCGCGACTAAAGAGTTAGCCAACAAAACAAACTGTACTGAATCAGATAAAAGCAATTCCCGAAAATCCGCTCTCATCAGTTACACATAAATGATCTCCGCAGATAAATATATACATCAACAATCAATCCTATAAAACATGCAAAACCTCCCGAATACGTGCAGGAAGCTGTTGCAACACTTGTCCTCATAGAGGTGCTCTGTCGAGCAAATATTCCTAACGAAAATAGCAGTACTACAAACGTAACACAACATATAGGTCTGATAATATCAGAGCACAGTGGTTCCGCCATATACATATTACGCATAATCCGGTAATTGTGATATCAACGTAAGCATAATCGCGTCGAAAATAAAGCTCAAAACCCTACCGAAGACCATATTTTCTGCAGTCATCATGGTCAGTCAGTATTTCAAGTGTCCCCTTTGCACTCCTCATCACTTCATTGCACCTGCCAGTATGTAAAACTTGGTGCTACAAATATAAGTAAAGCGCGAACAAATACCAAATCCATTCACGAATAGTTTGTAAAGAGGTATAGTCTATAAACGATGTTTTCCTTGCAAAGTCTGCAACATCATTCATCCTCTCATCAGAGTAACACCGCACTGACAGAATACGTAGAATGGCCATTGAGTTTCCGCCGCAGCTAACGCACTCGTGATTCCTCTTCATAACGGATTAATATTCATTGCTAAAATCACGCTTTCATTTGAATGGTTTTGTAACCTTGATAAAATGACCATGCGACTTCGAAGGTTCTCTTATAAACTAATTTCACTATTCAGCATACTGCTCTTACAAGTTCCGCCAACAATCCGGCTTCATCTATCTTTTACCCTCAGCATACCTATAAAAGTAGCTGTTATCCAAGCAGACATCAACATATTTTATTATTTTTAATATTCGAGTACTACTTTTGCAAACTGTTAATACCTTTATTTTTATGAGGCCTGTCAACACTGGCCAGCATTTCTCAACACACGGATACTACCAGCTCCGCCTCTCTAATTTCCGATAGATGTCCGCACAGACTTTCTGAAATCTCCGATAAAAATATGTGACTTAAAATCGCCATTTCTACCTGCAGTACTTTAACCCCTGTAAGTTCCATACGCTCATGTCTGGCTCTCAGATCAAGTCCAGCTCACAGGCTCATCCATATAATAGCTAAGTGCAGCATCATGTATTAATGCTCTTGCTATACAGTTTTGCTGTAACCCTCTTTGAAAGCTCGTTCAACAAAACTCTCTCGATCAGTCAGTACCGACCTAGCTCCAAAAAGAATTTCCGACTTCTCTCTTGCAAGATATGATCGGGTCAGTCATATGTAGAAGCAAAAACATCATCATATTCAAATACGTCATACTGCATCGCAAATTCCAAAGCACGATCCAGAGCACCTACCGTTTCTACAGTATTTTTCCAGATCGTCACTAGTTTATATCATCATATACTCCCTTTATCGGGATATATAATTCCGGAAATAATCTTTATAGCGAGTGTGTCTTACCTGCCATTTGCACTGTCACCGACAGAGTCCGTCGAGCTCTCCATCCATTGCTCTTAGGCAAAGCCCGATAATGCCGGATGTCTTCCATATGATTTACTTTATATTTTATGTCTAACATCTATTTTCCACATCTAAAACACTTACCTATCGGTACAGCGGTTTCACATTTCCGGTTTTCTACATTTGAGACATCTGACTCTGATAGTGTTGTGTGTCCGACAGAGTGTCAATAGCTCCAACATAGATAAATTCATCACTGAAATATAATCAAAGCTCTCAGTCTTTAAAAGCTGTGCTAAGCCAATATTTCCCATAAAGACAACTTCACACTGCTCACTGTATCTTGTATCTGAAAATACATACTGATATCTCAGTCCAAGCGTACACTTCAGCGATATTTATATTTTCATGAGAAACTCTTTCAAGTACCGTGAAGCTTTACATTTTGCTCTTTAGCTACATTGTCTATATAAGAATAATCTCACTACGCTATAGAGGCATCTTTAAAAGCGACTGCCTGTAAATTTTTCCGTCATCTGCCAGAGTGCGGTATAACAGAGGGTGGCAACGTCGGTCCGCTACCCTCCATGGTATTTAAGGCAATGTAGAGTTTGACATGCGCCGTATCGAAAAGTGCGATAATTCTTGCATCTCTGCAGTAGCATCCGTTAGAATTTTCTCCAAAGATAAACATAGAAAGGAAATTTGAGACATTTAGAGCTGCATATCTTCTCGGTGTCACTGCACCGTTCACACACTGCTGTTTCGATCTATCGTAGCGTTTCTCCAGCCATTCTGTGATGAGGTCTTTGAGCAATATCACAAAGTTCTGTCAACGTATGTTTAGTAAACTGACAATTATCAATCTGCTTTTGTCTCCATCATCAAAATCTCTAAGCAGCGCAATTTTCCCATACAGAATAAGGGTGGCGTTTTGCCTTATAAATCATAGTTATTTTGTAATTTCCAACACTTAAACTCTGCTCGAAAATTTAATTTCACCTGTAAATCCTTCGTTGTTCAAATTATCATGTGTCACCTACTGCAGACATTTGAAGCAAATGCACCTACATGATTTGAGAGAACATTTTTGTAGCTACCTCATTATCAATATTTCACAGATGTAGACTTATTTACGGAAAACTCTCTCTTTCTGTCAGTCCAAGCATCCGACCTGTCTCTGATGCGGTATAACAGAGTAATGGTGAATCTATGACCCACATTGCAAGTGCTTATTTATAAGGGTTTCTAAGGCTTCACATAGTGATGGTCTGACACATCCGTAATCTCCAGCCCCATAAACGTAAGCGATGAGTTTGACAGAATGTTGTCGCAAATGCTTCTTGTCCTGCCGTTACGTTATATAATACTACCGCCAGTAATGGTAAGGACCTCAGCATCTACAATCTTTCCTGTAATATATATTGCAAGTCCGTAGTCTTTAAACATATAAAAGAAATCGGTCCTATTAAAAAGTACATATAAGCACAAATATCAAGGTATAGACAGTCATAGGCAGCAACATATTGGTTTCCAAACTGACGAATTTAATTACTCAGCTCAATATTTTAGAATGTATCATCAGACTTTCACTTTTAGCTTTGAAAAAGTCTCTATCCCTCCTTCATCGCCCGTAGACAGTCCGAAATAATATCTCTTTGCGAAACTGAGTGTTCTCTGCCGCCAAAATCATTTAAATCTTACAGGAGTCCGAAACTCACAACCGCTATCAATCCTTTTTGCTTTATTTACAGAAGATAAGAGAAAATCTCCGTCAGAGTAAGAACATTTCCTCCATGCATATTTATTGAGTGTAGTGTGAAGGTCGATCGCTTTTACTTTCATTGCCAAATGTAAAGCTCAGTATTCCTCCTGAGAGAATCAGATGAGTCTCTCCAAAAGCGCAGAGGCGTATCTTCCGATCGTGTCAGGTCAGCTCGCGGCTCTGTACCCATTACAAGGACTCCTCCTGTTTTACGTTCATCAATGCTCTCGACTGCTCTGGTTGACAAATCTCTTATTCTGTAGTTGCGAGTTATAATCATATCCAGCTGTTCAAGCCACGGAACCTGACTTCGGACGATCCTGCTGCCAAATGATTACGTATTCAGATTTAATAAAGCTGAAATTTATCGCAACATCGTCAGTGGGATCCAGCTATTTTGACTGTCCACTGCAATAAAGCCAACCATTGCTTTTGAATGGTGGCTTCCAGTATTCAAAGATACTTCTCTAGTGTGCTATTTTCGTCTTTTCAGTACAACTTCACAATTTTATTCACTTCATAGCAAGGATTCTTACGTAATCAGCACAGATAACTCTTCTTTTGCTCAAGATTTGCATGTACTCATAAGGCATATGTTATCACGTCTCGTGAACGTCTCAGCTAGGATACTTTTCCGGTAAAGACTATCATCTGTGAAATTTTATAATATACATGAATAGAGGTATCTCCTCACCTTTGCTATATTCCCGTATACCGTAGCTTATATCTATAGTCATTGTTCCTTATTTTGTTCGGGTTGCAGATACTGTGTTTAATAGGAAATACTGCACTGCAGACCAGTATAATACCAATGATAGTGAAAAGTTACTTTTATTCAGTCCTCTGAATCGTTTCCTTTCAACATCTAACTCCCTCTGACGTATTGCAAGACATGAATATTGTTCCGCTCAATCACTGCTTAGACGACCAACCATTCCATGGTGAAGCTCTCAGATATTTTTGCTATGGCAAGTCCAAGTCCGGTTCCTCCTGTATTAGAATTTCTGGCTCTGATCCACTTGTAGAATTTTGGCTAGAAAAATAAGAGTAACCTGTTTGCGAATAATCTTTACCATAGTCATTACTGCAATCTTACTATTTTCTTTTCAACAGAAATTTTTATAGCTATTCTTTTTCCGTCAGCACCATGTTGATGGCATTATTAATAGATTATCAAACAATCTTGCCAATAAAAGTACCGTTCCGTCAATTACATGAACTCATTATGTATTTACACGCAAGTAATACCTTTATTTTCAAAAATTAGGGTAAACTCTCCATAAGCTGACATAAAGCTTTATGAATATCAATCTATTTTCAACAGGGTTTTTGATGAATTTGTCTTTAGCCAGAGCTGAAAAGACTTCAACAAAGATCCCAGCTTCTTTGACTTTTTCATAAACCATTTTCAACATCTCTTTTGGTCTCCTCAGACAAATCTCTTTTGTATCGATCAAATCAAGATATCCGAGTATTGATGTCACGAGTTCAGGTCGTGAGCAATATTTGTAATCATCTCATTTTTGGACTTTTCATTATGTCTCTCACTTCCATCAAAACTCTGATTTCAGCCATCTTATTAATACTTGCAGCTATCTCTGAAAAACTCATTATCGCCTTTACATCAATATTTGTATTCAATCCCGGCCGAAAATCTTCTATTGCCAGAGTATATCATCTATACATCAAATGACTTCTTCTGTAAAAATCCAAAATGAGTGCAAATATTCAGTGCTGAATACAAGTAAAAATCAGAAACAACTAGTCCTTCCGTTACCCCCTTATCAGAGTATCATTTTCACGGTTTATGATTATATGCAATCCGAGAACATCGAAAATATTGTTGAGCAAGAGTTTCACCAAAATAGAAACCAGACTGAAAAGTATGTTACTATTACTTTTTAGTCTGAAATTTCTTTTCCAAATCATCTCTCAATTTTCTATCCAACACCCCATACAGTAGTGTAATCTTGCTTTTCTTTTCATCTTCATTCATTTTTCCGTGAAGTCTTCTTATATGAACCATTACTGTGATATTGGCCCCATATACCTTTTCATTCCATACTTTTTCAAAGATTTCATCTGTTGAAATATCTTCCGGCATTACTTTGCGAAAGCGAAATATAAGATATCGAACTCTATAGGTGTGGTTTTAACTACTTTTCCCCCATACTGCCTTATGATTATCTTTTGTTTATAGACATTCCTTAAGTCTTATCTCATTAGCATCGTCCTTTCAAAACTGTAACTGTTCGGATTCAGCTGAGTATATCTGCAAGCTGTGATTTAACCTCTGCTGTCAGCTCTCAGTATTAAAGGTTTTGTAACATAGTCATCAGCAATCCGTTCCCAAGTCCAATATCTTTTATCAAGATCCACTCTTGCACCTAGAGTATTATGGAAAATTATGTGTTTCTCTATCCCTTCACACATCTCCAGTCCGTCCATACCCGGGCACATTATATCGGTATTGCAGATGATATCTTCATTCTCTATTATCTTCTAATCCGTCTTCACATACTGTTTGCTTTGAAAACTATCATCCGATCATTGACTAGATAAATTTCATGAGTCAGCAACTTTTTCATCATCTACCACTAAAATATTTAGTGTCCGTCGCATATTCTCTTTATTCACTGCTTTGTTTCACTTTCACCTTCAATTGCAGCCTCAGTTATATTCTCTTCAGGTAGTATCTTCATGTGATTCCTCTGTGACTCATGTTCTTGTGTCTCATCCCGATGCTCACCCATCTATTTTCATGATGCTCCTCACCTTCACTCTTACGAGGATCTCTCCTCCGGCACCGTCCACAATCGAACAGAGTTATATCGGTATTCTCTATCGGCTCCCTAGCCTGTATCCTGATAATTTTTATTACTCATCTTAACAAGCATCCTCACTCTGGGTATAGCTGTATCCTGTATCTCACTGTAGCCATCTCATGAAGAGCTATAACATTTGATTTCAGTATCGGAATAACATAATCTCTCTCATGATTTTCTATCTTTATCAGCAGTCCTGTTGTTTCACTCACATGATATTTTGATATATCCTTTGCAAAAAGGTGTCAGATTATCCATTCCATGTAGCAGTCTGAGGGTAAACAGCTACCAACACTGCAAAGTAGAGAAATTTGTGCGTTTAGCTCACTATCAAAGCAAGACTACAACCTTTCTCTGTTCTCCGTTCTGTTAAAACTGTATCCATAAGTCGTAGTCTGCATAGCATAGCCCTGAACTCCGTCAAGGTGATTCTATTCCTGCATGCTCAGCCTCAGGTGATCCCTACGCCTGTAGCCTCTACAGTCTTTGCAATAAATGAATTCATATATTTAAGCTCAGCATCAGTTATCTCAAAGGTGCACTCCACCAGATATGTATGGCGTCAATTACCTGCCTTCCAGTTCACCGTTATATAATCCTTATATCAAGGTCAAGGTTTCTGTTTAGAGTCTCCAGCGCCTGCTCAGGTCCGCCTTCCACGTAGGCCTGATTGAACTTATGGACTTTTTCCGTCTCATCTATCATTGAATACATATCTCTATGCATTGATATAAGCTGTATATCTCCGCTTTCTCTGTCTACATTGACAATCATATTCACATCACTAATGCACCCTTTTTCACATTTCCGTCTCTTGAGTCCACACCGAAAACTGCTACGTATAGTAACCTGATTTTTAACATAGTGGAATGTGTACAGTCTTCCTCCGACTATTGTAAATAGTAATACCAAAAAGGAAAGTCTTGATCAAAAACCTCTTTTCTTTTTAGGTTTTTAACCTTTTCTTTTTGACTTTTTCACAGTCCTTGATTCACATCTAACTTTTTGGTTTTGCACGATCTTTTTGGTAACAGGCTTTGTAACCTTCTTTTAACCACACCTTAGCGTCTTTCTTGAACGGTCTGAGTTCTGTATACATCATCCTTCTTACTACAGCTTTTTGACTGCTTTTTGGGCAAAGGAATTTTTATTCCGCCGGTTTCTCATCATCGTTAGTATTACTTTTATATTTCTTCGTTCTTTATCTTTGAAGATTTCATTGAACCTATGATATTTATCTTATCCGGTTTCTTTTTCACTTTTTCATATTCTGTCCGATTTCTTCAAGTTTTCTATTGTTTTTCACTCTAATGTAAAGCTAGTTTTTGTCTCTTCTTCTTTAGTTTTCTTCTCTCTCTAATAAGCTTAGCTAAATCTTTTAGCATTTTTCAAGATCTTCACTGTCAGCTTCACTAAGTTCTCTGTAAAAATCATCATCTCTCATTTTGGAGTACGTCTCTTTCAAGAAGCACTTTCTATATTCTCATCATAGATGAAAACAATATACACTAAGAAAAATAGAATAATAAGTGATATTTTCTATAGGCGGGCAAAGCCCATCTTTAAAGTATTAAACGCTATCTCTTACAGACTGATTTCAGTGATACATCCTTGCGATGATTCCGTATCATCTGATCTATCTCTTGCAAGCTTTTGCAGCTCATCTACATAGGAAGGTGTTGTCTTTAGCCTCGCATCTTCAGTTGTGCCTGCATTTAGTGCAAAAACATCAAAGTTTCAGGACTTGCATTGCCGCAACTGTCACACACAACAGTATGACTTTAACCTCATCCTTGTGCTCTTTTTGAGGCTTTGATGCCGCAGCTGAAGCGGCTGCTGCATACTATTTGCCACATTTGTAGCTACATTGCCTGCTTTATTGAGTATTCCTTTTGCATAGTCCACATTCATATCCAAAGGGCCGCATTCTCATCAACTTCAGTTCTTCGGTTTTTAATATACCGTACACAGATAATATAAGATTTATAAAGCTAATATCAACAGGAATATCCATATTAGATCGTCGCCCTTCATTTCATCCACGTATAAACGGATAAAGCATTCATTATTATAAACTCTGTAAATCCTAAAGATATATTGAGCAACAACAATACGTGACAAATGATATAGCTGCCTCACCCTGTGTTTTACGTTGACTGACATAACAATATTTACTATAGGATAAATTATAAATAACGATGCATCCCCTTTACGGCAGCTAATCCATCAAGATCAAACCACTGTTCTCATGTTGAATCAAAGAAAAACTCTTCAAGCTGCTCCAAAATCCGTAACTGAAACTCACTTTTCAATACCGGAATAAAGAAAAACAGTGTAATTAAAAGCAGATAGAACAACAAATATATTCAAAAGCACTGAGCCCCTATTATTGATAACCAAGTCATTGTTTTGTTCCTTTTATACCTTTTAAACATTCAATCTACCTCCTTTAGAAATTTTTTCCACAAGATGAACAGAACTTTATCACCTGCATTGTTTTTCTCTTGACCGTGGTTGGAACAAAAATACCTTATCACTTTTGGCTTTCAGCCTCCCTACATCTTCGTCTTTTCTTCACTCACAACTTCCGTATCCCGTGTATTTTCCGAGTTTTATCAGTACATGCTATCCTTTAGCTCATCCTTTAATACTCTATCGCATATTATTTGTTATATGACATAAGCATCTGCAACCTTACATCATTCTTATCTTCTTTTGATTTATTTTACAAACAAATCAGAAGAAGTATAGCTATTATCAAAATAAATACAAACGCAACAGCCACAAAGAAATGTATATAGTAAAGTTTGTCACGAACGCCCACTAAAGAATGGAGAACTGTAATTTGACATCATAACATTTCACCTTTACAATGAAGTCATTGCCTTGAACTGAGCTTCTGCGTTTTCAAACTTCCTACCAAAGTATAATCCTTATCTACAGGCTTACCGGCATAACTATGTATTCTATGAATCAAACATTTCGGATGTGAAAATCTCGGTGAAGTCATCCAATGAAATTCTCTGCTTTGTTACAAAAAGCCCTTCTTATCGATGTCCAGACTGCTTTATCGATCTGCTAGCATCCTGTAGTTTCTTCCCACATCTTGGCATCTTTCTTCAATAGTACCAGAAGAAGATATCTTAACTTCAAGATCCTTACTGTTTAAAGACGCACTTTACAGCTTTTATCTTGCTTTATGAGAAATCTTAAGTTTTGCTCAGAGACTCGACATTTATCATCGTTGAAAGACTGCTGACAACGCAATATCTCTTTTATCTTTACCTGTCGGAGTAATCTCAACGATACTCAGATGCCTATTCGACAAAATATTCACATCCAGCTTTTATATCGTGTTGAACTGCTAACTGCTGTAGCAAAGTATTTGCGTCACACGCATGGCGCAGAACGTGAAAACGTAGATGAGTATCCTGAAAACGTCTGTTATGGTTCCTTCCATAGTTATTCTCTGGATTTACGTAATAATCAAAGCTTACGGCATTATTGTAATTACTGATAGTCTTCAAATTTATATACTCGTAAGAGTATAATTTTGAGAAATAAATGTCTTTTTATCTACAGCATCCGATGATCGGATGCGGCTTCAGTACTCTCCTCGGTACTTTCTTCACCTCAGACTCAATATCTTTTGTCTCTCGAATCGTGGAACACAGTCAGATTGTCAAGACTTTTTCCGTAAACCTTTTCAGTCATCTGCACAGTCGTCCAGCGCTTAAATTCCCTTACCTCAACAGTGAAAATATAGCGAATTATTTGCTTCGACCATGTTCCTGTTCCAACTTCACCCGATCTTTCAGCCATAACTTTATCTATATCATCTTTAGCCCTTTGATCATGGCTGGTATTGAATATCTATATAATACCTCTGTCAATCATTTCCGTCTTTGTTTATAGCTATGAAACTCTGACACCTGTTAATAGAAGTCAACACTGTATGATCTATTATGCTCATATTACATCTTTTCTCAAATCTCTCCAGTATAGGGCTTTTATTTGACTGCTGATATATATATCATAAGATGAAGTGATAGTATTATTCATTATTCCGTCATGCATCCACCTTTGAAGATCGTCACCTGAAATTCCTCCGATGCAACACCTTTTGCAATGCAGTATTTGATCTTAAAAGTGTCACCTTCGATTTCTATGTCGCTCGACAGCTTTATTATATTTCCAACCTTTTTCTATAGTCATCTTTTGATGAGAAAATTTATAGTAAATACAGCAACAATATCATCCATCCTGTGTAACGGAAGTGATTTCAATATCTTCAGGACAAAGCGCCTTCAATGTTGCCGCCATGGTTGCCAAAAATCTGAACATATGATGTATAGTCCGAATTTGATATTGTACTGTCATAACTCTGCTTCCAGCAAAGGAATCATCAAAATGCATATCTGTTTTAACAACACTGCCACATGCTGAAAGAAGCAAAAACGCTACATATACATATAAGATATTTTAATTTATTTTTCGTAATACTCCCAATTTTCCACTTGATTTTATCTTCCGAAATAACTGTCACTACCGTCATCAAGTCCCTTTGACAGTTTTTCAGTTCATCTTTCCAGATCCGATGTTTTATCTCCTAATTCAATATCAATCGACGGAACAGTTGAATAAGATGTCTGTGTAAGATCCATCTCCATTCTTCCCTTTACGAAAAATCTTTGTTCCGTTTGAAGACAATCCGTTTATCAAAGACTTACCGAGGGCATTTATGCTTTTTCCAGTTTGAAGCTACAGGTTCCATACTTCTGTATGATCCACTTCAGAACGCCCAGTATAAACGCCCCTTATCTGCAGTTTGTGGAATCCTAATGCAATGCGTAATATGCGCAGAGGCAACATTACACTACTACTGTTCTTTGGCATATTGTCAAGCTGAACATCACTGCTGTCACGAATCATCAACACATTATATCCTCTGGATAAAAGCTCGTCTTTCAATATTTGCCATTTCATGTTACAGCACTTTCAGGTGTACCGTCTGCGAATGTCGCACCTCGAACGGCAATAGCTGTGGTGGCTCCGGCTTTTGTGAGTGCCGCTTGTGAACCTTTTGGGGTTCCGGTCGAGGTGGCATTTGCGTTTTTGATGAAGAGCCTCCTTTATACCCATGTCCGCATTTACGGCTATCAGTGATGCCGTTACCGTCACTGGCTTTATAGAGCACTGCTTCACCTGAATCTTATTTCTTTGAAAAATGATCGCATACTGCCAACCTGGATCAAGCCCTCATTTCTCCCGGCTTCTTTTTACCCCGGATTTTTTGCCTGCTCAGCCTGAGTTTTCCTTGACCGTGGTGGTTTCTTCCGCAGCGGAGGTCTCCAGCAGCAGTCTTTGAGGCAGCTGCAGAAGTAACTTCAGTACTGCTTTCAGGCTCTTTCTGAGCTCTGTGCAGTGTTAAACTTGATGCCTCGTTAGATACTCTTACGACATCCGTCTGCACTACCTTTCCGTCTGCACTGCTTTCCACACCATTTCAGCGGATGAAGTTTCAGCCGTATTTTCAGTACTTGAATTATTACCGCCATAGCCGCCAAACCTCTATGCAGACGTATAGCCTGACAAATAAACTTTCAATCTCATAATAAACCTTTTATCTTTTGCAAATGTTTTACTGTTCACTTCCTTCAAGCTCCAAGTGCTGAACTGTTTACAGTCAAATCATAACTTCTTGAGTCTCTGCCCATCTCTTTACTTTGAATAGATATAATTGCCTGACTCTTCTTTATCTGTCTCTTACCATAATATCTTTTGCTTCTATTAGCTTCAACATTGTTGGTTTCACATCTCTGATCTCATCCTCGTCATCTCTGTATAAATACTGAAAACGCATTCGGATCGTCAGCTAAAGCATAATCTGCACATCTACCGACTATACATGCATGACTCCTGATGCAAGCTTTTTAATAGTGTCAAACTCAGCCATCTGATGATTTATAGGCATATCCATATAGGATGAAGATGAGATCCTAGAATGAGTATCCATCACAAGAGTATAAAAATGAACTTGTCGGCTTCTCATCATGAGTCTCAAACAACTCTGCAGCCAGTCCGCTCTCTTTAGCAGCTCCTGTTGATATTTCCTTTATCATAGCATTTTATACCCAATTGTTCAGCCAGCATCTGACCGATCCTTCTTCCACCGCTTCCGCACTGTCTACCTATGGTGATATCCAATCTATTGTCCATACCTCACCTCCCTAAATCAATTTACGTCTACATTTTTCTCAATACTGAAAAATGTACACACAGATAATTTATGTATTATTATATAACAAAAAGCAGAATGTATATATATCTGTCTTTCAGTTGTCACTTTTAGCTACTGTTTTATGCCGTTTTATTTAATCTTTCTAAATTTCTCTATTATTTCATTAAGCAATCCGAACAGGTGCTCAAATTCCATATATTCATTTGTTCTGATGTATGAAACTCAGCACTTTTGCATGAAGGTGCATTGTCCTCCAGTCTGTCATATTTTTCTTTTCCTCCCGAACACACTTCATCACCAAGCAGAGGATGATGTATATACGACATGTACTCTATCTCGATGAGTTCTTCCGGCTTTCAAGTACATATTCAATATATGTATGAGTTATTCAATCTTTCAAGGACTTTATAATGAGTCACCGCTTTCTTTCCGTCTTTTGTCCACAGCCATCTTCTTTCCTGTCATTTTTCGATCTGGCTATCGGAGCGTCCACATGCCCTCATCATCTTTAATATTTACCGGTAACTATAGCATACATATTTTCTGGCAATACTCTGTTCGGCTATTGTTTCTGCAATATGCTGATGAGCATTATCATTTTACATGCAATTATTATACTCTGGTATCCATATCTATCCTATGTACTATTCCCGGTCTTAGCACCCGTTTATTCAGAGATTATCCCGCAATGATATAAAAGGTGCATTTACTCAAAGTTCCGCTACAATGTCCTGCAGTCGGATGAACCACCATACCTTTTAGGCTTATTTATAGTATGTGACATCGTCATCTTCATATACTATATCAAGCGGTATATTTTCAGGAGAATTTTCGCTGGCTCGGGCTCAGGTATAGCCAGATTTACACTGTCACCGTCTTTTCAGCTGTAATTTTGCCTTTCATGACTTTTTGTGTTTACACAAGCCTCGCTCCTTCTTAATCAAATCCTGAATATACGATCTGAAAAGCTCTCAAGATTCATCGCAAGAAATACATCTATTCTTTTTGTCTAATATCCGATTCTTCCACTTTATTTCAGATATCCATTTATCTCCAAACTAAAATTATTTTTATAAAAATTCCAATCTGTTTTTCTTTGTATACAAATACAGGCATGAAAAAGTATATGTTCCTACTGTGTACATATGTCTCGCAAAATTAAATATAGGAAAGTTAATAGGTTTCGAAAATAAATAAAGTCGATCCATAACTCTTATTATTCTGTCAATACAAATTACCGATTGCACTGCAAAACTGCTCTCCACAAAACAGCAAAGGATAATAATGCTTATCTGAAGGCAACTTAAAAGCAAATAGATTATGCCTAGTAAAACTACAGTAATTATATAAAGAAAATAGCTATTCCTGCAATATACCGAAAGCTGCACTGAGTTTTCCTGAATACCAGTACAATACATTATCTATAAGTAGATAAGCAGGAGCATCCTTTTAATTTTCACTCATAACTTCATATTTACTCCACTGGTCACCCCACCACGATGTGCAAACCATAATAAAATGATGCAAACTATAAACTATATTTCCTTGCATATGCTCTTCAACGCCTCCACCATATCTTTCTTATTCTAGCTTCTGCCTATGACGCATCTCCCTATTTTATTTAATAGAATAAACTGATTTGTCCGGCTTCCATCTTTTTATCATTAAATGTATAGCTCAAAAACTTTTATCTACATCTATATCTGTTCCCGGTTTCAGCGAATAAATTTCATCAAATCACCAAAGAAACTTTCTGTCATCTTCACTGAGTTTATTCTTTTTATACTGATATCAAATGCGGCAGCATTCCAAGCCCCACACATGCTCCATGTGAAAGGCTGACAGTTCTTTTCTTTTTCAATAGCTGACCCAGCAGTGTCCGAAGTTTAATATAGCTCTTTTGACCTTTTCATAAGGATCGTTTTCCACAACCTCTTTTTAATCTTCTGACTTGTAAGTACCATATCGGCTGAGCTTTTAGATCACCAGACAATATATATGATTTTCAAGACTGTAATAATAATCTTTGTCAACATCAAACCATGTTTTATAACTCACCCTACTCACGAGAATTCCGCCAGCAAAGCAGCTTAGTCATTTATGTTTACTACAAGTTTCGCATATAAAACGCTCCAACCATGTTTTAAAAATGTTTGAAGTCAACCTCGTTTTACCTCCGATACTTGAATCCACCTGCAGAAACTAAAGTTGTCGAATTTGCACAAAATCAATTCCTCCTAGCTATGTGGCTGCAGCAAATCCGCAGATATCACCACACACACGCCCAGAGCAAGTAAGATATCTTTTCTGTCAAAACTTATTAAAACCAAAGTATCGCATATTCCTGAAACAGTTTCAAGATGTTTATTCCGTTCTGCGGCTTCGAATATGAGGTAAATACTTTAGTCCGTCAAGTTCTTCTTTACCTTATCAAGATATATTTCAGCCACATTTGAGTCTCAGGACAATACAATTTTCTGTTTTCTATATCAAATTTACTTAATCTCATTTTTAAGTCAGAAAAGTCATCATAAATAACAATGTCATACATAGCTTATTTTCAGTTAACTTTAATCTATTTAAATACATTTGGTAATCTTATTTAAAAATTTCCGTTTCCCGCAAACAGTTCACCTGGATAAAGCACTTATGCCCAAAGTTTGTCTTTCACATGCTCATACCGTTATAATATCCCCTGATTTTTATGATGAATGTAACATTGTCTTGAATCTAGAGAAACACCTTTGCGTCAAGGGTATACAAATTAACCTTACTCGTGATATTGTATATCGAACCTATTAATGAATCCAATCTCTGAAAGGACTGTCTATCTTTTATATTCCACTCTGTTTACCGCCTTCTAATCTATCCTAACTTTCTCTCCACTGACTTTTAAAGCTGAACGTAGTAAGTCTCGCTTTAGTATAGTTCTGACATACCTCAAACGTAATTATATGTGCCGTAATCTGTCACTATACATATATCACCCACCATATGCCTTTCAATGCCCAGATTCATCAATGCACCCAAAAGTCACGATGAGTAGATCGTCTGCAAACCTTTTTATTAACCCGAGAACTCTTAACATATTCCGGGTAGACATAATCAAATTCAGGGAACATATATTAGATAATCTTTCCAGGCTTCAGTAACCGCCAAACATACATGTCTTATATCTCGGAGATCCTTCTGAATTGTTTCAAAAATTGTCTGTTCATGAAATTCAAGAACATGGAATACGCAGCACGTTCTTAAAACAGTGCATGTTTCACTAAACTCAAAACTTATTTCTTAGAAATAGTTCTTCTTTTTCCAAAATTATAACCTCATACCATATCTCGTGCAAAGTCTGCCAAGCTGCGTTCTATACTCCTGAGCCACCAAGTAAATCAACAACTCTACCTGATAAGCTTATATTTTGAAGTGTAACGATAAAAATACTGTCAGAGATGCTCTGAAGATTTCCTTCCATATCGTAAGCAGCACCGCAAATAAAATCTACTATTCTCTGTGCAACAGCAATTCTACATCTGCAAGGTTAAGAACAAATCGTCCTACCTTCCTGGGCTGTGACACATTTCTTGACTCTTCTACAGATGTAGGTCTGAAATATAGTAACTCCACATCTTTTCGATAGGAATAACTTTGTTAACCTTAGTATTTTCTGCTCGCAACTTGGCATCATAGGCTCTCTCTTCTTCACCTGCTCTGCTTGCAGTGTTTTGATGATGTCTGTATCATCTTCATCATCTTCATACTCATCGACTTCGATAATATCATCATCTAAGATTCATCATCGCTATCATTCACTCGTAAATACCTTTTGAGTCTTATCAAAAATTCCATCTTCACGTGTTCTTCCAATCTTTTTATCTTTTTCCACATATTCTGTAGCCAACTCTTACCAAATTTGCACCTTCTTCAAAGCTGCTGATATAATCGCTAGACATTCCCATTGATAAAAATTCTACTTCTATATTATCATAGTTTTTCTCAATTATGTCAACAGATATTTTCTTTATTTTCGAAATTTTTCTATTTTCTCCGATTTTTCTAGCATTTGAGGGCAATTGTCATCAATCCTTTGATATGTAGGTTCTATATCTTGCAAATATAGGTAAAAATCTGTCATGAAGTTCTTCTCTCCAGGAAAACCAGTATTTTGAGGCTCTTTTCGCAATATTAATTTCGACAATCCGTCAACATGAATAATCTCTGCTCAGATCTATCGTATCCGGCAGTCTATACTGTCTATGGAATGTATGCACGTGCATTACCTAAAAGTTGTCTGACTTTATTTGTCTGCAAATGTCCGATCATATGCCATCTGATATCTTCGGCAGTTCCTCTTTTCTTAAAAGCTCCCTGCACCTATCTCCGAAATCTCTTACTCCGCTTTCATAAGCTCCCATAATAAGTTCATTCGGTTTTGTTTTGCTACAGCAATAAGAGTTAGCATCATCTATATTTCTACTGGCTTTTTCTCGATTTATACGATCGTCATGCATAACATTTTGTAAGTTTTCCTTAACCACAGTTTCTCCTATTGATAAATAAAATCTCCTTCTTTAAAACCGTGCAGATCCAATAAAATATGATCATTACCTTTGACGTATTTTGTCCCTTATCACAATAGTATTTTTATTCGATCCGAGTATATCATATTCTTAAATACCGTATATCCTTTTATTTATATTGTATACCTCAACAATTTTTCGTACTTTGAAACTCCCATATCTCATTTGAATCAGGTTTTTATCAATTTATCACCGGATGCTATATCGCTTATTCTCTGTACTGATATAGCAATTTGTATCCGTAATCTTGATTATCTTCCGGCACAAAACCGTTGAGAGTCATCTGTCTTTTATCCACCCACTTAAAACTGTCGCTTACACCATCTCCACCCTTTGCCATATTCCAACAGGTATAGTATAAGTCTTTCTGCACACATTTGGACGAATCTTTGCCGTTTCAACTGATGATTGTATATCAAACTCACATATCTGTTTGAAATACGTAAACTCATATATTTATCAAATGTCAATTTTCGAGACTATATCCTGTCTTTTGTTTCCCACAACAGAGTAATCTCCTTGTAAGTGTCAGACCATTTGATTTAAATTTTACAGTCACACTTCTTTTCTGCATATAGCTCTTCCTCACTTTTTCAAATTCAAAATATATACTCCACGATTCACTGACTTTACAGTATCCTATAAACCTTTGTTTTCCGCCCCTATAAGCTGTTCATTTTTATATAGCTTATACGGGATGTTTTTGATTATCAAAATCTCTTTAGTCAGATCTTCCTCTTTTTCTCGGCAATATCATCCATAGTATGATATTTCTCCGGAATCAAGGTGAGGTAACCATTAGGCTCGACCGTTTGCATTTTGAAAGTATTATCATATCTATGTTTATTAACTGAATATTCATCGTGCATTGTCCAGCGCACTTTTTAAATATAGACATCGAAATCAGAATCCGAATAGTTGGAAGTAAAATTTGAAAGCTTCTTTTTCATTTCACAACACTGAATCGATCTGGTATCTTCTTTTCCTGCCGACGCTCTCCATGCTTTTCTTTTAAATCTCCGAGCATCAAGGGATATACTCTGCTTCCCACACGCTGCTCTTTTACCGTCTCTCATACATATATTTATATATCCTCCATCCAGTGAAACTTGAACACCTCTCGTCTCTAGTATAAGTCCGGTGTGCGTCTATTCTCGGACATACTTCCTCAACTACTTCATTACATCTAATCTCTTGTAGCAAATTTAACAAGAATTAATATCAGATAAAAAGAATACAAACAGGAGATATTATAACACCCACATATTAATCATAGGGAATAATTAGAATCAGCAATTTTATTCTCCTTAGCATCATTATTGTCTGCAGATAGCTGCTACATTCTCATACATTATACTGCACAAGAGTGTCATTTTACAATTTGAGGCAGACTCAAAATCGAGTCTGCCTTTATCTGTAAACTCAGATAATTCCGCACAAAATATATGATACTTTATTTTCTTTATATAATGCTACAGAAACATTCCTTCTTTGCATTTCAGTGATTTGATGCATCCGTTGAAACACTAAAAGCGAATGTGATTCATATTTTCTCTCTCATCGTCTCTATACGATCGATTGTTGAAGTAATATCTGCTCCTCGGGTACCGCTCAGTTTTCAAAAGCTGTCCAGGAACAGCAGCTTCAATATCGATGATCGGATGAAATGAGTCCGCCAGAATCCTACAAAAACCGTCTGCTGACATGATAGAAATTCACTAACGATTAATAAGTCTTATCTGTTATTAAGTTCATACATATGCTTTGAACTCTTGTCAAGATAAATGACTGAGCTGTTTGCCTTTGAAAACAGTTTCATTGGCTCTTTCAAGTAAAATCTTTGTTCCTCACCCTTCTCTCCTGCAATAATAGAAACCATGGTAACGTCCTCCTTAAACTATCATATCAAAATAATATAATGATATTATAAAATATTAATAGAGTGCAATGCTATTTATTGTTTTGAGTTTGGCACAGCAGAGTCGTCTGTCTTAGACTGCAACACGAAATATATCTTTTTCCTCAGCATTTCACTGCAAATCACAGAACCATCCGCCGCCAGGTGGTTCCGCTCCGGCATCAACCACTCTCCTGGTGCGGCCGCTTGACCTGTTATATATCTGTTTCCGTTTTTCCAACTTTTGTAACCTGACTCCGTCAGCTGCCGTATATGATACGATTATAAGACGGGGTCCCGCATTATAAATCTGCTGGCTTTCATAGCTTTCATTAAATATTAACAGATCATGTCGTTGTATAATGATTGGTTAGCTGTCAGGAAAGACTGCTATGAATTAGCAAATTGTATCACAGCCCGATGCTTCTTTGCTCATCATCATTTTAGAAAAATTATCGACACTGCCTCCGATATGTACTGCAATGGCATTTGCCGCATCATTTCCTGAAGAACATAGCCTGCATAGTTGATCAAGCGTCAACTTATCTCCGGGTTTGATTCGCCAGACTTGCGCCCTCGGTTATAACACTGTCGTCGGTCACAGTTACCTCATCTGAAAGATTTCCGTATTTGAGTGCCAACAACGCGGTCATAACTCTGTCGTACTGCAGGATCATCTGCTTTGTGAGTCTTTCGATGCCAAAAGGCTCCATCACGCATATGACACTTTTCCGAAGAAAGATCATCTGCATCAACATTGTCCCTCAACGGGCAATGGCAGATTCGCTGCAAAGCGGTGAAATTTTTGTGTCAATATCAGACGAAAGCCTTCCGAGAAGTCCCGGAGAAGTCATCTAAAGCTGAGAATAGTATACCCTCCAAGAGTGCTGTCAGTATACACGGGAATAATTAGTATATTTTTATTTACCGGCTTTTTCCTCTTTTTAGTATAATCCGCCATCAGACTATCTCCATGCCTCTTCTAAACTCAAAGTCACCTCTGTCAGTGCCACATTATAATAGCTCTGCTAGCAAGATTTGTTGTATGTATATTATGTGTATCACAAAGTCTCATAACCTTATCGGCATCCGAGTTCATGGCTCTTCTTTGTGAGGGATCTCTAGATGCAAGATCTATATCACATTCATTTTTTCTCATCTGAGCACCAAGTCTGCTCGTTCGCCTCAAGATGCCTCACAAATATCTATGTATATTAGATTGCAACTTCTTCCACCAATCTTTCCTGTGGTTCCTGTCGCTGATAAATTAGTGTCTGATAAAATACCCTCATATGCAATAAAAATTCTGCATGAGCTCTTCTAGCATCATGTCGATCAAAACCCTATAATCATCTTTTACCCAAATTTAGTTCTCACCCTGTCTTACAGCCACACTTGCAACCAGTCCCACACCTGAAAAATAAGCTAAAAAGCGAGCTCACTCCACACTATAAAGTGAGTGCAATCCTGTGGAAAAGTCCTGTTGCAACCTGAATGTGCAGCCTGAACTCACCAATGGCGAAAACCTACACAAACCAACTCACCTTCTAAAATCTTTGCTTTAGAAGCAAGCGGACATTCAATAACTATAAGCGCAAAAAGCGCTATTACTCATAACTGCCTATCAAAACTCAGTTCCTCTCCAATAACCGCAAATAAAACTGTCTGCCCTGGGATAAAAGTTTGTTCTTAACCGAAGCAAAAAGTGGTACTATTCAGTCCCTACCCATCAACGACGATGAAATGATGCCATAATCGAGTTGTCCTGCTGTACATTTATGTCTGTATACTTATCCGGATATATCCATCCAAGTATTCTATTTGCTTGATATCCCAAGAAGGGAACTGTGTTACTCGTAATAATATAAATATTACTGCTGATGGTATTAAAAATGCAAGACTGCTGCGCAAGCCCATTTTATAGCTGATCCCTGAGATAAACAGCATACAGATATCACAACAAATACTACAATTGTAGTTGATAAATCAGGCTCTTTCAGTATTAAAATACATGGTATAGCAGCAACACGGCAAATACAAGTAAAATGAAAATTTGTCGATATCCTCCTGATGCTACCCAAAAAGGCGGCACAGTCAAAATCATACCCTATTTTCACTATCAGAAGGCTGTAACTGTCCAATAACCGGTACCCTAATCCATCTCACTGCTCCGCTCCCTCAGGCTCATATACCGAAAAGTAACACTGCAGCAGCAAGATAATACATATTCCATACACTATCACATCAGTTCCATCAATTTTCTGTAGTGTATAAGTGATATCATACCACAAGCACAAGTCCGGAAAGACACAAATATCTGCTTGGCCACCATTATCCCTTTTAATCTCTCACTCTGTAGGCACTGGAAATAAATCCAATACAATTCTATAGAAATATTAAACCATAATATAAAACCAACAGCCTGAAATGGATACAATACATCTAAGCTAAAACCGTCTAGACATACTCCTCACTCTCCAAATTCTACACGAATTTTAGCAAAAATCCAGCAGTTTTTGATTAAATATATTTCTCTTCTAAAATCAGTCACACAATTTTACATCACTTACATCAAAGTGCATCATATTATTCAATATATATACTCCAACTAATTTGATTAGACAAGTGTTGAGTAAATATTCTTAGCGAGCACTGCTGCACTTTGTAGAGTGAGATCCGTAAGTGATATTTACCGTAACAGCTATCTCAGGACTTTGCATACACAGCGAAAAGATAAAGAAAGCGTGGATTTCTCTAGTCTTTGACTCCTGTAAGATTCCGTTTTTCCGGCTAATATTAGACGATCTGTATATTTTCCTTGCGGAACCCTCTATAACCCTTGCAGCATACCCTCTCGAATATTATATTCCATGTATCCTGACTGATATCGCAGCTGACAATTTGGAAAGCAGGGTGTGTGATCCTGTACACATTTCCGTATCATCGAGCAAACCTTATCCAAAAGACTCTCAGTTCGAAAACAGTTCCTTGACTGGGTAATAGTCGCTACATATCTCGCAAGCTCGACATTTGCACGAGTGATTACCCTGACCGATAGATGACCGTTCAGTTGATATCTGAAAATCTGTGGTTCATTTTTCCACCATTTCAACTCCGACGCAATGGCGATCGGAGTCTCGAACACGTGTACATTTAAGTCGCCATACCGAGTTCTGATGAATACTCACCGCGCGAAGTCACCGTCTGTAGAAAGTCTGTGTCCCGTTTCGGCAAACATATTATGCATGAATCCTGCACAGCTACTAGACCTGCCGACTTCCGAGACATCCAGCATATTTATAGCGTGATTTATGATCGCACACCGTACACACTCACTGTGTCGTCTGTTGCGTTTATAACATGCCTTTCAGACCCGCACACGCAAGAGGCTTGAAAAGTTGAACCGTGCCTTCTTGTTTGGCCGCATTATTACATAGTGGCGACCGTCCTCCAGCACCCTCTGTTACAAAATAGCGGCAACGTCCATAGAGCTTTGCCATCGTCTGTGTTGTTGTCGCAACCCGGATACGATGCTACCACGTTCACTTCACCGGTATTTACATCTGTAAATCATCTGCTCCGGCAGAACAAGGACTGCATGCAAGCCGTGCCAGCATCATCCTCACACCTGATCACCACCAGGCAGTGAAAGCAGCCTCATACTGCAGCCACTGGAGCATATGCGTGGCTTCAGCATCCATACAAGTATCTCCCCGACTCGAAAAGCGCGAGCAGAGTTCTCTTCCCAGTGACCACATTGTCTCGTGATCAACACAGCATAGACAAGCTGTCAAAATCGGCATCATCCTTAAGCATATCTTTGACATAACTCTCACAAGTTTGCTGTATAGCATCCCAGCACTTTGAATAATTACTGTCGTTAAAAGAAGTTACCTGTGATCGATATACCCAGCTTTGATATTCCCATAGCAAACAAATAACTCTCATGAAGTGGTCTCCATTCTTCCATGCTGCCTGATAAACCTCGGATTTTGTATCCAGCCATTACCTCTTCTTATTATACTCTTCTTTGTGCGGGTGCGGAAGTGAGCATGTAACAGTGCCTTTTGTATCTTCAGTGCAATCCGCCCACTACCGTAGCACGAAGTCACACTCAGAAAGGCTTCATTGATACTAAAATATTTTCCTTTCAGTGCGTAAGCTTTGCATCCAAACTTTGCTCTGCCACAGACGCATCCGCTGCAAAGTGAGTCGAAATCAAGTACATTGTTTCCTGCAGCTCAGATAGTAAGCATCTACAGGCATACAAGTTCCATGTGGTGAATCATGTTAACTCCGTATTCGGATTGTCGCTTTACACTTGCATTTGCCACACACACCCGCCAGCCGCCGCTCACCCAAACGATAAGCAGCTATGTGCAAATCTTTATCAATAGCAGATATACATCATTTCGCACCTCTGATTCAACTGCTCACAGTTAGGTCTCTAAGAATCCTTCCTGCACATTATCAACTATCATCAGTCTGTGAGTCTTTGAAGCTGGGCATGTGCAATGGTCTCCATGCTCTCTTCTATACCGATTCTTCCCGCACATATGGCATGCACGTGGTATAATCAGGTCTTTCCTTTGAAAAGTTCACCAGCTTGCTATCCTGAACTCTTTCCCGTATAACTGATTATATCTGGATGCGCTGCATCATTTGTAGACTCCTTAGGGTGTCAAGCTTTGCACATCGATAACGGCTAACAAGATGCCGTATTTTCCATACGTCAAACACCTTGCTTCTTCAGAGGATTACACGTCAGATATAATAGTAGGCCCACACTCTTCTGTAAAAGCTTCTTGCCCATCTCTAGTCTTAGAGGCCGATCAAACGATTTTGTCCTGACCGCTAGATTGTAGATATGACCTTTCCACTGTCAGTCATTTTATCAAGTCCAGGTATTAGTGAAGCTTTTATCAACCACTCTCCGCAAGTAATTGATATTTGAAGGATACTTTCCGGCCTGCATCAACGTCTTCCACCCAATGATTTCAGCCGCACATATCCGCACAATCCTGCGATGCGTCGGATTTGTGTGGTAGAAATCAATGGCTTTACGACGCCACTGCCACCATCTCCCTCGATATTCTCATGTGTCATGTTTTCTTAAAATCTGTACCCATGCCTGTAGGTACATATTGTTTGTGTCACTCCTTTTATAGCATCCAAGCTATCTAGGAGATAGCACAACAGTACAGAGACAGTTTTACAGTGCCAGTGACTGCTGCCGTTTCTAGTACATATATTTCCTCTTGCACCGTGGAAAAGCAATGCCTGCTTTTATTTTTGAACATACTTATCCTGTGCCTCTTTTCCGCTTGCACACCTGCATGGTGAAAAAGTCAGTATCCGAGCGATAAATACTATGAAGGCGTACATTACACCAAGTAGTAAGTGAGTCCTGGAGTGATTTTGATCTTTTCGAGCTCCTCATCTTTTGTAGAAAACCTCTATCACTAATTAATTCCTCTCGTCCAATAACATCCTCAGTTTTTATTGCACCAGCAAACCGCATACAACAATGTAACATAAGCGTTACATGACACTCGCATTGCAATACCTTCTCAAAATAGTACAAAATCTACCTGATCTCTTTATCAAGAATCTGAAAACATGAAACAGATACATTGTCAACAGCACAACTTACCTAGAATTGTACACACCAAGGAATGCAAAATCCATATATTCCTACATAGAAGGCTGCAAAGCTAAGCTCGTTGATATACTCCCATCCATATAAATAACAAAGTAAAAACTCCGAAAGCGACCCGCAAAGTACAAGTCCATCAAGACCTCGCATAACACACTGTAGAGCGTGTAAGCTTCTTCCACACACAGACTGAATCCATAGGTGAATGTCAGTATTATAAGTAAGTTCGGTGAGGCATATAAAAACGGTATGAATGGGAAAATGCATATCCAGCGCAAATGCAAATATAATAAAAAGCTATATTTACTATTATTCTTCATTTAATCACCACTTCCTTCTTTTGGTTATTACTAAGAACTTCAGATATAGTGATCAAATCCACTATAGGTATCATATATCCGCCTTTGTGTCTCCTTGAAGAATCTCTCCTTAAATCTTCTGCATAGCCGATTAAAAATATCTGCAACACTGCTGATACATTTGATAACCATCATATCACCGGAGATATCCGCATCCGACTTTTTACATCTTTTACTCAATCTTCCGTCATTATAAAGCCTCAAGATTACCGTCAACTCTGCAAAAGAGAACCTGTTCTAAGAGATATTGCACTTACCTTGATATACATCTATAATTGAACGGACATTTGCATAATCCCCACATCGGTCACTATTCCGAACAGTCCGCTCATAGCTATCGCAACATTCATGTCTCACCTACCCTCTGTCGATAGTAAAAAGCAGAAAACCACTTTGTACTGTCCTCGCCACTACCTCCATGCCAACCTCCTCATAGTCCGAATAACTTTCACTGCTTTATACATTCTCTGAGTCTTGCGTCTCCGTTATCCGCCATCAACTTCTGGTTTTTCCGTAAGTCTCATCAATATTGAGCAAGGTATTTTACTGATTGCAGTCATGCAACTTTCTTTTGCTCTTTCTATATGTCATAGATCGCCCAATCGGGCAGTATTTACCCGATTGAACCGGCAATAATACACCTACCGTCTGCTGTCTTGAGAAGGACAGCAAATAGAATCATTGAATGAAGTTATTCCTATAAGAATGATACTAATTATACTTAAAATTATCAGTACAAGTCGGTTTTAGAATCCATTAAATAATCCCCTGTTCCTTAAAAGCTGTAGTCAGCAGTTGTCACCTATGACTATATGGTCTATAAGTTCTATACCCATACTATCAAGCGCTTTATTAATATCCTTTGTTATATCTATGTCCGCCTTTACTCGGCGACGGGTCACCACTTTCGATGATTGTGCAGTAAAAATAACATTTCACTGCCAAATGCTCAAGCTTTCATCAGCATCTCTCTGACAGAAAACCAAAGAAGCATTCAGTTCCAAACTGAAATCACCATATCGGAAATGGGTCTCTGTCTTGTATCAAGGAAAAATAATCTGGGTTCCTCAACTTCCAAGTGTCTGATACCTCTCTATATATAATTCGCAAACCACGTCAGGTGAAGAAAAAGAAATACTCTTCCTGTGTTTTTTCTCCCAAGCTCTTGCAAAACTCTCCAAGCGCAAGTATCTGTATGGCCTAACTCTTGCCCACACCCTTGATGGCCATCAATTTATCAATATTATGTGAAAAATACTATGTATTCCAAACCTTCCACCACTCCCTCAAGAATATTGTATGCAAGATTTACGACATTGACATCCTTTGTACTTCTCAAGAAGCACAGCCAAAAGTTCCATCTGTCATAGATTCACCCATACCCAGCGCTCTGTCATGGTCTTTGTTCAAGTGGTAATTCCTTTATTTTTCCATATAACCTTTCCGCCTCAGCAGCACTGAAAGGTAATTTTATTTTATCACAAAATATAAAAGTACACTATTAATATTTGTAAATTCTAAAGCAGTCCGGCATCATAGATCTTCTGCAACGACAGCATAATTCCAAGTTTTCTATGTGGTACCAGGTAAGACCATCCTGAAAAATATTGAATACGGGCTCTTTCTTTCATAGGTCCGTCCGCACTAAGCTCCCATTGAAGAACCGGCTCAACAAAAGCTCCTCGCCGCCATTATCACATCACTGTCATATCCTGGGCATCGCCCAAGGTTCTGGGCTTATATATGAATCTACAGGAGCCGCATTGTATGCCCCTCACAGAAAGCAATACATGCTCTCGTGATCTCTTAGCACTTCCTGAATAATATCAAATCTTGGCTCTGGTAGCATTCGGATGGCAGTCAAATCCAAGACTCTCTACAAGATTTGCTGCAAGATATAGCACCCTTTTTAATGCTCCCTGCAACTACTGGTGGAGAAAGGAAATCCTTGAAACATACTTTCTATTCATCCTAAGACTTTGCTCCTATTTCTTTTCCAAGTCCCGAAAAGTCGAAAAGTCTGAATGAAGCATTGTCCACATTCTTTAGTCTCTGACAATGTAGCCACCTATAGGAGCCAGTCTGCTCCTCGGGTTTTTATAAGAGAACCCACTATCATATCAGCACCTACTGAATAGGCTCTATTCTCTACAAACTCACCATAGCAGTTATCCACCATACATATAATCTTAGATCTATTGATTTTTACAAACTTTAGCAGTTCACCCTATCTGCTCCATTAAGATACTGTTTTGTAGCATAGCCTTTGACCTTTGTATTGTAACAAGCTTTTGTTTTTCATTTATAGCTTTTTCTTTATTCCTCAAAGTCAAACGAACCGTCTGAAAGTAAGTCAACCTGTGAATATTTAACACCATACTTTTAGATCCTTGAATCTCTTATACCGGATAACCTCTTCCAAAGTATCATATATGTTTCCTACAGGTGATAAAGTTCATCACCCGGTCTTAAATTCTGAAAGTGCTATATATGAAGTGCATGTACCGCTTACCAATTGCGGTCTCACAAGTGTGCAGCCTCGGCTTTTAAATGCTGTAGCATATACATCCTCCAACACACTCTTCCCAAATCATTGTATCCATATCCGTAGTGGGCTGCAAAAGTGTATATCGCTTACCTTATGTTTTTGCACTGCCGCAAGCACTTTCATCTGATTAAACTCGGCATTCTTATCTATCTCAAGAAATCCTTTCCTCCAAAGACGCCATAAAACTTTTTCAGACAAGTCTATAACTTCTGAAATACTGAATTCCGTCCATATCATTATTTAAATCACCATATTATCCATTCTTTTCCATTAATTTTCTCAATCATATAATCAACTATTTTTGTCATTGTTTCAAAATGAGAAAGGATCCACATATATATACATCCTTTCTCTTAAACCAAGTTACCCGCTCTTTTTGCCATATGCCTTGTATTTGCTTAATATTCTATAGCAGGTTTCAAAGAAACCCTCCGTCCAGATACTGCATTATCTCTTTATATCCTATGCATGGAAACATTCGCCGTTTGAGAAGTCCCATTTCTCTAAGCTTTAACTTCATCAACGAGTCCGTTTTTCCACCATAATATCCACTCCTTTTATTTATTCTTTCATAGATATCTCTTGAGGATTCAGTACAGAAATCTGTAATCATATGTGATCCTTTGGACTTCATTATGTGATGAGATAGGCTCATTATTTATCAAAGTACCCATTGCACGAATTATTTCTTCTTATTATTTTTATGTATGGTCGCTGAAACAATATCAATTTTCTTAGTTTTCATGCATAAAAGTCCGCACCGAAAGCATCATATCTTTTTCTTCGCTTTTTCCTTACAGAACTGCTATTATCCTCATTATTAAAATCAATATCATAAATAACAGATTGTATACAGAAACCTGTTCCTCAACCAATATAGGTATATGTCCGTTCTTTATCATTTCTCTATCAGAACATTTTACCATGTTTTGAAACTTTACGATATTGAAATCTTCCCTCGATCTGCATACATCTATCAAATGATGTGCTTTACACCCTGCATCCTCTACTGATATTTTTGCAGTGCCTCACATCCATATATTTATATACTCTGCATGGAGTCCGCACTATTATCTCTCAAGTGCTCTAGCAAATCACTGGATACTGAGGTTTACCTGGATGTGGTAGGTCCTGCAAGAATAATCAATTTATTCTTTGTCATACTATCCTTTAAATTTCTTTTCAATTTCCCTCGCTTTGCTCATTTTATTATAGTCGGTCTCTCCATGTGGACAATTGTATGGATTATCCAGTGACAGCAACTCATCAAAAGGTCTATTTGCCTCCATCAGTGAAAATTCTCATATTTCCTTTATAGCCGCCTTACAAGCTCAGCAGATGCTCTTTACAAATAAGCTCTGACGGAGATATAATATCATAATTTGTGCTGTCTGCAAAGCATTTCATTAAAAGTGCCTATTTCTGTATTGAAGGAAAAATATTAGGAATTGATTTATCTTATATTCTTTTCTCCAACCCTCATATCAAACCCGCCGCCCTCAAACTCATCCATAGCTCATTAAAACATCCTCGCCTCCAAATCGGTTAAGGTAACTAATAGGCGGATTTATCATCTGAGCGGATCTTATTGTCCCTTATTTTTAAAAGTCTTTCATCATTACCTCTTTCATGTGCTGCATGTCGACCCAATATATACATCTCATTTCTCTAGCTGCACTATCCAGTATGTATCAAAACTTGTCCTATTACCTTTTATATACTTTTTGCTTCCGTATCAAAAATGATAGCTGTGAAAGTAGACTTTATTCTTGACTGAAAGCATCTGCCTCTGCCATTTTGCGGAGCAGTATTTGAGTTATCTGAGAATATTCTCTTCGTGCACTGTTTCAACCTGTTTGAATAACTGACTCATGAATCTTTTGACACATCCCTGCCCTGACAAAGCATTCAGAACTTATAATATCCTAGATTATCAGAGGACTCATTTTGGAAACATCATCCAAAAGTGCGTAGTCATTTTGTGGATTATAGTTTGCTCCTTGGGTATAGTCCACTGTATCTCATCACTTTTTAGCGTGACTGACAGTCAATATCTCTTCTGTTTTCTAAAAAGGCTCCAGGTATTTACTAAACACCTTTCTTTCATTGGCAGTGTCTTTACCCATTCATGTACCTCTCACTGATACTGCTCTGTAATTTAAAAATTCTCCACAGCCCTCTTTTGTACAGTTGTAGATATGATTTCGTCAGAGAATCTCACTTCCATTTTTCTGGATGAACATTTGCATCCACACTCTTCCAAATGCTCGTTAGAGCTACAGAAAAGGATACTGATGTTGCATAAGTCTGTCGCGAAACCGTTTCAATAGCCTTTGATATATTATCCTTTTATATATCTTCCGTTTTACAAAAGATATTTCAAGACTTTCTGAACTTTGTAACTTCCAGGTCTTGCAATAACACCTTTTTATCTTTTACCCGTCTCTATAATCAACCGCACTATAAGGCCTTGAAATCTCCTTCCAGAGACGCTGACTATATAATATCCCAGATTTGCTCTATTTGTCTGTAGCTTCACCTGATTATTTGATATAAACTTAAAGGCAATGTCCGTATTTGACATACAGCCTATCTTCTACAAGCTCACTTTATATGTGCTCCTCCAGAAGAGGTTTTTCAGAATTTTCTTCAGTGAGTATATATAAAAATATCTCTATAATTACATTGTTCCGTCCGGTGCCTGATTTCTCCAAATTCAACCTCTACACCACCTTCCATAGTAGCGAACACCTGTAAGCTCATCTCTGTCTTTGTGATTATCTCACATCCTGAAACCGCAGTAATACTTGAGAGTGCCTCTGCCACGAAATCCCAAACTCTTTATAGAGATAAGACTCAGTCGCTGACTATTTTTGAGGTAGTATGCCTTAAAAAGTTATTGTTTTTACTTTTAGAATCAATACTGCAGCTATTATCCGTTATTCTTATCAGGTCAATTCCACCATTTTTATCTCTGCTACTGTAATGGAAGAACTCGCATCTATTGACTCTTCCAAAAGCTCCTTTACTATTGATGCAGGTGTCTCAACCACCCCACCCGCTGCAATCTTATCATATAGTCCCCATCCAGTATATTAACTCATATACTATATCCTGTTCTTTATCTTATTCTGCAAAGCATAGCAATGTATCTAAAGCATCCATAGGAGCCACTATGAATATCAATTTCTGAAAATTTCTTAATAATCGTATCAGCATTTATCGCATCAACAGTGGCAGCCGTGCCCTGCCCACTTCACTCATCTTCATAGGTTTTCTTTGAAACTGCCGGTGTTGCTTCTGCAACTTCTCTGCTCTGGTCGCAATATCAGCTTGAAAGCCCTCTATAAGCTCCCTTTTGCTCTGTTTGTTACACCATCGGGGTACTCCCAAGTTTTGCTACCTGTATACTGTAGCTCTTATCTGCACCGCCTGTGATTATCTTTTCTAAGAAATACTATATTATCCCCGTTTTCCCTTTTACTGAAATACAGTAATTATTTACACCCGAAGTGTACCCTTCAAGTTCTGAAAGCTCATGATAATGTAGTTGCAAAGCGTCTTTGCACCCATCAGTTTTATATTTGAAATATGCACCACTGACCATGCAATAGCAAGACCGTCAAAAGTAGATGTACCTCTTCCTATCTCATCTATACTAACCAAAGAATTTCTGGTAGCATTTCTAAGAATATTTTTGCAACCTCTGGTCAGTCTCACATAAAAGTGATCGACCGCTTTCTGGTGATCATCTGAAGCGCCCCACTCTGGTAAATATTCTGTCACAAAACACATAAACTTGCTCATGGCTGGTGCACAAAGCTTCCTATTTGAGCCATCATACAAATAAGAGCTGTCTGTCTCTATAAGCTGATCATTTATATTAGGTCCGGTAATAGACATCCTTTTCTTTATTCGATCAAAGATAGGTATCATTTGTACAAAACGAATCATCATTTAGCATTGTCTCCACTACCGGATGCCTCACATCCTCAGGCCAATAACACCTGTAGATTTATTTCAGGTTTTACATAGTTATTGTTATAAGCCATGTGCCAATGAAACATAGTGCATCTATATAGGCAACCGCCTTGCACTCTGATTGTATTCACAGTTTACATTTGCAATCTCATCTCTGATTTTCAAAACTTCATACCCAAGTTGTTAAGCTTTATCCCTCAGTCTGCATTATATTTTCCAAATCTTGCTTTGTCTGTATGTATATCTTTCTGGCATTGGTAGAGTCTGCTTTCTTATAAAATAATCCTGGGCAGCATATCTTGAACGAATTCATTACCTCAAATAGTATCCGAATACCTTGTTAAACTCTCACCGCATATTTTATTCGTTTCTTCTTTTTCTTCAGACTCCAAAAGAAGCCAAGCCAGTTCTTACCCCTCGGTTTTGCCTCCTGCTTAATCATCTCACTGTTATATCCGGTATTTATTATATTCTTCTTTAGTGAAAGCGACTGTCCTCATTTATAGCCTCTGTCTCATTATGTCGATGTATATCGTAGCTTCTGTCGAGATTATTATTTGTCTTTTGACTCTCCGATCTGAAAGTCTTAAAAACATCTTTTATCGGACTTATCATCTTCATAGAAGCAGATAGATAGAAGATTCTGGTATTGGCATTCTTTATTAGCAACTCTTACATCAGCCTTCCAAATCATAAATCGGATTTAAATATTCTAAGCTCTTCCCCTGTCAATATATCTGTCAAAGAGTTCCGCCACGGCTTCCGCCTGTTTATTATTCTTCTTCTTTATTGCGTTTACAAGCGGCTGCCCAAAAGCCTCTACATTCTGGGCACCCATTGCTGTATTTGTCTTTATCAAGTACAAATCAAAAGTGAGCTGCTTTTTCTCTCTCTCTCATAGTTTCACCCAACTCAAGATTTCTTCTGAGCTTGTATCCACTATCATATAATCTCCGTTTTATATGCACTTATTCCAACATCTGTGCACATGAGCTCTTTTGCATCTCATAAAAGATATTCAAGCATTGCTCCTGATGATATGGTCGCATCCGAAAAACCCGAAAGTCCCAATGCTTCAATACTTGAAACCGCAAAATGTCTCTTTAATATATCCAAATCTGTCTTCTCTACTGAAATATGTATTATCAGAGCGATGTTATTGATATTATATTTTTCTTTCAGTTCCTCAAGTGAAATACTCGCCGATCTCAAATGCATGATTGTATATAATTTGTGTGGCTGATACTTTGTATCTCATCAAAAGAGTTCTCTTTATAGAAACCAGCTCTCGTAACAAAGAAATCACCGGTTGAAATATCACATATTGCCAGTCCAAATCTCTATCAATGTAGAAATATTGAAAATAATATAATTATTTTTATATCATTAATACTCCGGTACTTGTGATAGTACCCGGAGTAACAATTTAACAACTTCTCTTTTTACAAGTCCCTTTGTAAGTTTAGGATCTTCCATCTGCCCGGCAATAGCAACCCTTATGACCCGGGTTTCTGTCAAGTCTGTTTATATAAGTTTCCGCAGCATGATATGGCACAGCGCATATAGGTGCCTCTCTTCAGTCCCACAATCCCTACCTGTAAGGGTAAGTTCAAGCTCCCTGCCACCTCAGTAGCATCCTCAAAAACATTTCATAAAAATCGCCCAGACGATAGTATACAATCCGATACTTCTTTCTAGTCTCCAGATATTTTGACACTCAGTAGAGTAGTGCCATTTATGCCTCTACTGGTCTTTATATGTCCCATATAGTAGAATCCTTTCTGCTTCATCCAGGATAACATCAACTATTTCGCCATCAGTCTTTCCTGACCTTGAAATGTACAGTTGTTATTCTCAAGTTTTCCGCTAAGATAACCTCCAGACGATCATTCTGCCTCTACCAAAACACCAGGCTACATTTTCTTCATTTTTCTTTTTGTATTTTCCTGCAATATCCTGTACTGTTTTTAAAAGTCTGTCAATCTGTCCTTTTATAACCCAGGATCTATCTCGATCTCCATCTCTTTGCAAGGTGTGTCCTGAACGCTTTGAATAAATAAAATGTAAATGCAGAATCATATTTTAACCTCTTTTACCACATCCAAAGTATCTAAAAAGTCTTTCAGTTTCTCCTGGGAATCCAACTATAATATCTGTCATGTGAAAAGTATCGGGAATAGCAGCTTTATTCTTTCCTTACCAAGTCAAGATAACCTCTTTAGTAGTAACTTTATTCATTTTTAAGAAGACTGAGCTTCCCGACTGCAGCGGCAAATGTAAATGTTTGCATATCTTTTATTCTTTTCATCATCCACCGCTATGTCCTGAAAGGTCCTTGATGAGGCGTCATAAATCTGTAGTCGCTCCAAACCGTTCTATCTGCGCAAACTTATCTAATAATGTCGCAAAGTTTATCTCTTCTTCCAGTCCCTCTGCTGCCATATGAGTTTACATTTCATCAAGCAGCATAGATTTCTTTTTACGCCGTCAGCTACCAGGCCCTTAATCTCATCTATTATTTCCTCAGGCTTTTCGATCTTTTCCCTACCTCTTACATATGCACTATGGCACATAACTGCAAAAGTTATTACAACCGAATGTGATATTTACACCTGATTTGAAGGCAAACCTCTTTATTCGGGAAGTTTCTCAACAATCATCCTCGGCACCTCCATAACATTTACAACTGCTTTTGTCGTAAGATGCTCTAAAAAGTATTCTGCAAGTTTATATATATTGTGGGTTCCAAAACAAAGATCCATGTGTCTGTAAGATTTTTCGATCTTTTCAACTCTTCCGCCTCTGATCATACATCCGCAGATGCTAACAGTATCCGGATCTCCTTGTTTTTGAGCTGTCCACTCTACCATAGAGTCTGTCGTTTGCATTCTCTTACAGTGCAGTAAACAAAAAGGGTCTGTATCCTCCTCATTTCAGCTTCCATATACCCTGATTCCTGTAAGTATTCTGAAAAGCTCTCGGAATTTCGATTCATCTGACAAACTGAAAGGTCACCACCTTATAAGTCGGATATACTCCCCTTCTATTGCCCTTGCATGTATTATATCATTGGACCTCAGACATGAAATATTCCTGTCTTAACGGTTCACTCATTAGGTATTAAATTCTCATAATCCTCTTTCTAATATTTTGCTAAGTCATATGGTCCGATTGCAATATCATACTCATTCACATCAAAAATCAACATCTACTTGAAAAATCATACGAAACCATACAAAGTATTCTCTCTATGCTTTTCCAAAAATATCTGTCAGTAAAATCCACCGCCAACCCAAGTCTTTTTCTTATTCTTGTCTAAGTCCTATAAGCGGTACAAAAAACATGCATCTTTACAGCGATTTCTTCACTGTTAATCTCCGGCTCCATAATGCCAAACTTTGATTTTTCAAGATTTTTAATTGAGCTTATCTTAAAAAGTCATCTACTCCTTACCGCATACTCTCGGTAAGTGCAATATAATATCAATATCAAACCTCATCCTTATAATATCCGGCAAGTATCTTTTCTATATAAAGGGTCTTAGATCTATCTCATTTCCAAGCGGCATAAATCCCAAGAATTAACATACTTTTTATTTTTCTTTATTAAAGCATCTATTTTTCTTATTATAGTACTCTCACTCTGTAGATAAAACCTCTTCTCTTGACAGTGAATTTCTTTTTCCAACAAGTACTTTCTAAGCCCCGCTTATTCATTCTTCTTTCCAAACTTCTCACCAAGGTCTGTTATGCTGTCAGCTCCTTCTATGGAAAATATTATTAGATTTGCTCTTAAACTTCCCTTATTGATTCAATATATTCTTTTCAAGTGCCGCCTCGCTTCTATCTTTTTCTTCCCTCTGTAAGTCCTACGCTCTTTTGCTTATGAGCTAATTCGTTAATTCTATCAATCTTTGTATTATCCATCACCTACTATTCCAAACAATTTAACTAATCAAAAGTCCTTTAGTGCTCTTTGCCGGGAAATATGTCCCTATTTCCTCACCATTTGCAATATTTCTATTATACTCATATCCTCCTGCACTCTGGCATTACTATATCACAGCCTGAATTGGTTACTATCTGTGCCGCCAAAAGTTTTGTATACATTCCACCTGTTCCAAGACCGGACTTTGATGTAGCTTTTTCCCATATCCGTATTTGTCACATCCTCTACAAAGCTTTATAAACCCGCATCCTTATTTGTATAGGATCGTCAGTATAAGAGTCCGTCAATATCAGATAATAGTATAAGAAGATCCGCCTCCACAAGCGTACACTTTGCACAGAGCAGACAATCTGTCATTATCACCAAACTGAATCTCATATAGATATGGTATCATTTTCACTTTTACTATAGAGCATGCACCATACTGCCAAAGCTGTGTAAAAGTAGCCTTGAGCATTATCACAGATAAGTGTCACTCCGTTATTGTTGATTTTGCTCATCAAAATCTGTGCTATTCTAAGATTATATTCAGAAAAAGCTCTGTACTCCATAATAAGTCTGGCCTGTCCTACCGCCGCAAGAGCACTGCTCAGTGAAAGTGTGGAAGGCTTTTTCATTTATACTCGAGAAGAATGTCTTCCTGTTGCAATGGCACCCTGATGAAACCATACAACTTCCTTTCTCGCTCTCCTCTAAGATCGCTATCTGTCTTATCAGTTTTTCTATTTTTGAAAGATGAAGCTCACCTGTTTGGGCGTGAGTGATACTTGAAGAACCGATTATGTACAATTCTTTTGCATCTCTTACCTTTTTGTCTAATATCCATACTCCTCCTTATACTTTTTCAATAATTCTTTCTGCAACCTTTAATCCGTCCATGGCAGCACTCATTATGTCGACTCGCATATCCGGCACCCTCACCACATGGATATATGCCGGAAACATTTTGCTTGTAGAAGACTCGTCTCTGCTTATTCTTACAGGTGATGATGTCCTGACTCTATGGCCGCTACATAGCATTCCTTTATTTATAAATCCCTATCTTACGATTAGAGTCTAAAAATGCCTCTTTTCATGTTTCTCTCATATATTTCTTTTGGGGAAGAGCGTATCCACTCTGGCAATAGTAGTACTTCCCTTTATCTTCAGATTTGTATTGTCAAACCCTGTTACTCTCTCTTCTTCAAGGAAACAACCAATCTTTGTACAGGTGCCCTTCCATTGCCCATGTGAAAGGTCTCTTCTTCGAGTCTTCTTTGAAACCTCTACACCTTTTAGCGGATCTTTGAGAATCAGGTAGTTGATCAAAAATCTTCTTCAGATACACCCACAATAATAGCGGAATTTGCCTCTCCCGAGATCTCTCTATGATAGCTCATACCGTTTATGGCAATTCTTCGTCTTCCGTAGAAGCCATTTACTATATATCCGCCGGGACACATACAAAATGAATACACACCCTGTCAAGCTTGACAAACGTAAGTTTATAAGGTGCGGGCGATAAAAACTTCGCTTCTTTATCTCCAAACTGTAAACATCTATCAAATGTTGTGAATGAGAAACTCTTATACCAAGTGCAGAGGACTTTCGGCTCCATATAAACGCCCATTTCCTTTAAAGCTTTAAAGGTATCTCTTGCACTATGTCCAAGTGCGAGTATATATTTTCACATTCGATTATTTCATGTTTGCAGTCTCTTTTTGTTTACTACTTCTATCTTCTTTTATTATCTTTTTATATTTTCTATATTTATAAGTTTGGTATCAAATCTTACATCACCGCTAAGCTCCTTTATTTCTTCTCTTATCTTTCTTACTATTCCTGTTAAAGATCTGTACCTATATGCGGCTTGTTATCATACAAAATTTCCTTTGGTGCTCGTATTCCACCAAAGTACTTAGCCAAATTTGTTTCTTTCCGAAAGTATCTTTAACCAAAGTATTTAACCTGCCGTCCGAGAATGTACCTGCGCCTCCTTCTCCAAAAAGAAAACATTGGACTCGGTGTCAAGCTTTCCTTCGCTCCAGAATTTACTTTACAAGGCTCTGTCTTCCACATAGCCACCTCGCTCTATTACTATAGGCTTTAAGCCACCTCTGTAAGTAAGTGCTGCAAATATACCCGCGAGACCAAATCCCACCACCACAGGTCTTTACTCTCTTCCGAAAATTTCATGCTTTTTCAACATCTTCATAAGCATAAACGACCGGCTGCAATGCTCAAAGCTTTATTTTTCTTTAAATATTTAGCCTCATTTAAAGGCTGACATCTATGGAATAAGAATATGAGATCTCAGGCTTTTTCTGGCATCTATTGATCTTTTTCCCTTATTTCATATTCTTCTATCTCATCTATATTACAACCGATAGTCTTGGCAAGTTTTTCTTTAAATCATTTTTCATCATGATGTACATTCAGCTGTAAAGAATTTATATGTAACATCTTCCTTATCTTCCGGCACCCGGCTATATCCGGATGTCCATGCCCACTGCAAGTGTAGCCTCCGCAAATCCCGTCAACATCAAGTGTTCACGCAGAAGCACATGCCTTAATATCCCTATAGAGATTATCATCCACATCATCCAAGGCAATACCACCTAGCACAAACTTGAGCCTTGTCAAAATCTCCAGTGCTTTGCATTACATTTCATCTCTTTACAAATAGAAATTAGTCTATCAAAACTCTTATTATCACATTTTTATTTTCAAATCAGCCCTGATATCTGCCAAACCAAGTATTCCAAGCCAAAGCTTTAGAGTTTATGAGTCCGTTTCCGATATCCTCCATTGTAATAATAAGGTATTTTCCTTCTCTCATTTAATATATTTTCTATATTTCAAGATGTGAAACATATCAAGCGAAACTTTAACACTTTCTTTTTATTAGAGAGACACTTACATACACGCTTACTTGACAATGTAGGTATCTGATATACCTGTATCACTAAACTGCACTCTCCAAAGTCACTTGCAAGTTCCTCATCCTTAACAGCACTCGATGTTTACCCTTTTGCCCTGACACCTGATGTTATTTTTAAAGAAGTTTTTATTCTCCAAACTTATGCTGCAAAAGTGCGGGTCAAAACAGAGCTTATATTTTATATCAGTAAACAGGAAAAAGATCCAGTCACTTCCAAGTTTAGGTGCTGCTTTTTAAAACCTGTAGCTATAATAATCTTATCAAAATAAAGTTTTGATTTGCTTTTATCATTTGCATTGCAGATACAAAGTGTAAATACATCACCATTCTTATATATATCTGTTACATAGGTATTTAAAGTATCATTCACATCATATCTTTCTAAGCTCCATTAAGTGCATTTTACTAGTTGAGCCACTGCTCCGAGTTTGGATAACATATCCGTCTCTTATATACTCTATTACCCCTATACTGTTAAAAACTTTATAGTATCAAAGTGTTAAATCTTTCTATAAACTTTGTTGCTCTTTTTGCATTATAGTGATAATTTGAAGGCTCTAATTTTGTATTTGTAAAATTACATTTTCTGTTTCCGTAGAAAGCTTCTTTAGGCTTATCATTGTGCTCAATGACAGTAACTTCATCCTTTCCGCTTTACACGCAAATAGAGCAGACATAACACCTCGCTCCACCGCCTACAATCCCAACTCTATTTCAGCCTGACTTTCTAAATATTTACTAATTTTCTGCCCTTTTGGCATCTGCAATATTCATTCCTTTTGATATAGTTCTTGTCGACCAAAAAGTATAAACAGGTGCTCGAAACCATAATAGGTATTAATGTAAGCATAACTCGCGCTGTCTGAATCTCAGAATAAAAGTATATACTATATAAACAAATCTATTCCCATAAGACTCCGCACAGGCATAAGATAAGTCTTTATAAGTTCCTGTTTATAGGATAGATTTCTTCTTATACTTCCGGCATCTCAAAAATACACATCGAAAGAGCAAATACCATATTCGAATACCAAATCTGATTACATTTGATTTAAATGTAAATAACAGTATATACAGTATAATAAAATGTATTATCAGTGATATATATAGCATTTCTTTTAACCGGCTTATTTATAAGGCTGGTTCCTGAGTACTGCATTTGTAACTGTAGAAAACAGAGTACACATCAACAACTCCCGATCCGGAGAATCATCAAGTATGCAGCCAACATTGCATCTTCCGCAGAATTAAAAAGTATTCCCATTACAGGCATTGAATAACTAGCAAGCTCCCTGTTGCATGGAAAACTTACAATAGTGGCAAATCTGATATCCATTGATATCTTTGAGTTTACATCACTTCTTTTCACCCTTACTGAAACTCTTGAAATCGTCGGTATAAGGGATGAAGACATAGCATTTGATGATAGCAACAGGAAACATTTACAAGTACAAGATATCCACCTGTTATATTCCGTAAAGTCTTGATGTCTCTTCTTCAAGTCCCAGCCTTTCATACTCTGTCCGAACACCATTCCGTCAAGCACAGAGTTTATATTATAAATAGCTGTAGATGCTATTACAGGTATTACCGTAAGTATCAACACTCTTGTAATTGTAGAAAAACTTTCTTTTCTTGGTGTTTTATCATTTAAGATATTCTTCTTCTGACATTCGCAGTCACAAAAAGAATGCAAGCATTACAAGCAATGCTATAACGGTACCGCACTGGTACCTATTGTGACCTCAGCTGCACCGTAAGCCGCCTTTACATCCTCACCCTTTGCCTGTTTTAATGCTGCGCACAAATAATAAGCCGCACCCACTGATACAGCAGCATTTATTATCTGCTCAAGAGATTTGAGAAAAGAGCGGTAGGTACCATTGTGGAATGACCTTGAAATATCCTCGAAGCACTCCAGATATGCCATAATCCACATGGTGAGGTGCTAGGCTGCAGGGCATGCACTTTTGCAAAAGGCATCTGATACAGATTGCTTGCAAAAAGTTTGCTCCGAAAAACTATAACAAAACCAAGGCCTCCCACTGTCGTTGCATATATAAGGGCAGACCCTGAGTATTTTATTTGCATTTTTGTATTCATTCTTTGCAATTCTTGAAGAAACCATCTGCTACTGAAAAGCGGCAATGAATATGAAGAAAGAAAGAAATGATAGCATACAAATTATATGCGGTGGAATAATATCCCATACCTACTTCCTATTATTCTAAGAAGAGGTACCTGTAGGCAAGTCCTATAAGTCTGACCAAAATTCCAGCAACCGTAATATGGTTCCCTGCACCAAAAATTATTAGATTCTTTCTTTCGTTGTTTTTACCGGCATTATCTGCTAATCCCTCAAGCTCTAAAAATTTTTTCTTTGTCTTTCTTCCATTACAATTCTTTCGTCATCTTCCATATGGTCATATCCCATCAGATGAAGCATGGAATGTACCACCAAAAAGCCAACTCTCTGGTCTTACTAGCCCATATTCCTTTAGCCTCGCTCCATATGTGCTCTGTGAAAGTATAATATCTCCAAGAAGCAATTCTCCGGTTTCCGGATTGAATGCATCTATATTTTCTTCAATATCATCAAAATTTCGGGGAGGAAAAACTCATTAAAAGGAAAAGAAAAAGCACATCTGTAGACCTGTCAATGCCTCTGTACTCATTATTTATCCTTCTTATTTCCTCATCATCCACAATTGTCACAGAAACTTCCGCCTCATAAGGACAATCTTTCAAAAATCAAGTGATGCAACTACCATCTTTTTCTATTATTTCTTCATATGGTATTTCAAGATTCGTTTTTAGACTCATAGCTTATTTCTATAGTCATACTCCTCGCCGTTATAAAATCTGCCAAAAAGGCTGTATTTATTTTCTAAATCTCTTTTATCATCCTTGATATATCTTTTCATATATATCATAGGCTTCCACACTTTTTGAACCAAAGGATGTCGTACCACATCCTCTATTGGTACATACATATACCTATATCATCTATATTTTTAAAATCTTAAGCGCACTGTCAAGTCCTGAGGTCTGCCCCTGAGGAAGATCCTTTCTGACTTTGGTCTCCGGTCACTATCACCTTGAACCGAAAACCGATTCTTTGTTAAAAACATCTTCATCTGTTCAGGTGTGGTGTTTTGCGCCTCATCAAGAATTATGAATGCATATCAAGAGTTCTACCTCTCATATGCAGAGAGAGCAACTGATCAATCCTTTTTCCTGATTATGCAGAACTGTCGCACCCATTATCTGATACAGCGCATCGTATAAAGGGTCTTAAATAAGGGTCTATTTTACTTTGCAAGTCTCCTGGCAAAAATCCGAGTTTTTCTCCGGCTTCTATTGCAGGTCTGGTAAGGATAATTCTGTTTACACTTCCCTCTTTAAAAGCCTGTATCGCCATGGCCATAGCAAGAATAAGTTTTCCCGTTCTGCAGGGCCACACCGAAAAACTCCATCATCTTTTCTCCTGATAAGATCTACATACTGTTTTTGCCCCCAGAGTCTTCGGCTTTATCGGCTTGCCTCAAGATAGTTCTTGCTATCACATCTCGATCGATTTCAAGAATCTTGTCATCTTCAAGGGTAAATGACAATGAAAGGGCATAATCTATATTTTGCTCGGTGATTTGATTCCTTTTAGAAAGTTCTATAAGATTGTTGAAAACAGATTTCTCGCCTTGTCATAAGGCTTTCAGGTCCTATTATCTTTATACTGCCGTCTCTGGCAATCATATCAACCTTCAGAGTTCTCTATTTTCTTTCAAATATATATCAAATTACCACAGACATTCCTTTCGTGTTCCATAGGTATATCTATAATATTTTCAATTATACTCAAATTATTCTCCTTAAAAGTTTTTTAAAGAAAAACCCTCGGTCAAATGACCGAGGTTGTGAAAACACGCAATTAATTAAACTTACGCTTTCTAGCTGTTTCCAGACTTTTTCTACGTCTTACGCTTGGCTTCTCGTAATGCTCTCTCACGAATTTCTTGTTGAATGCCTCGCCTTTAGCACAATTTCTTTTGAATCTTCTATGCACTGTCAAGACTCTCGTTTTCTTTTCACAATCACGCTTTTTCGACATCTAAGATTCAACCTCCTCCGGTTGTGAAATTCAAAAATCTATATCATTATACCATAAAGTACAGATTCGTCAATATGTAGTTTCAAATAAATTACAAAGCTTATAAGACATATATAAAAGTCTCTGTATACCACAAATAAAACCATATTTATGAAATACCGGTTTTAACCCGACTTTTGTCATAGTCTATTTTGATAACTTAGTCGCTAATCATATATCTTGACATACTTTATCATAGTCTGTGCTTTATTATCTTGGTCTGTATTCAATCATCTTGTCTATATATCGCGACTATGATATCTTTCATATTTCAGATGCCCGTCTTTACCTGTACGGTCATTTCTACTAGCTTCCATCTCTATTGCCGGATTGAGATAATCTCAGTGAGGCTATGTCATGCAAAGCCTAAGCATTATTCATTTCGTTGTAAGCGACCAATACTAAGCACATTTATAGCTTTTTGCAAATGTATTTCTCACTTGCTGTTGTTTGTACTAGCGGTATTTTTACTGCCTCCTGATACTTTTTACCAACCGTCTTTTCAGCACCGCCTGTAATACCGAAAGACTTTTCCTCGCTTTATATCTCTTCTTTTGTATAATCAACATCGGATTCCACCCTCCAAAACCGATGTTTTCTTACTATCTGCGCCTTCTTTAATGCAAAAAAGGATTGTCTCAAGAAATAAATTCTATAAATTCTATTACTTTCTCCTGGTCTTCCCATACTGTATGTGCTTATATTCCTGTGCATCCTGTTATAGTTCATTCTCAACAGATACACAAAAGAAAAATATCCTCACTTTAGCAAAGTATCAGCCACAGCTTGAAAAGAGGTCCGTTCGCCGCAAAAGGCTGTAAAAGTTCAAATTCATGATATACTATTGCACATTTTATTACAGGATGCAGCTCCGCTCTTTGTACTCATTCAAATATATCCTTACAGCTCCCTGAATAAATCTTGAAGGAATTGTATTACTTTCAAATATTCCGCTGTCGTTATTTTCTATCTTATCTTCTCTAAACTCAGTAGACTCTATAGTAAATCGCTCAGTATCATTTTTGTGCAAAGAATAAGTCATTTATTGAATACGGATTTAATTAAGTGACATGTCATAGGCCTCATATAGATTTTACAACTCTCATATCCTTGTGATTATCAATAACATTTTCTCCGATATAAAACCTCTCTATCTGTTCAAATGAAATATCACTTTTCTTCCATTGCCAAAGAGGCATATACTTTTTATTATGTTTTTCTTTTTCGAGTAAAGGATTCATCTCCACCTGAAAGGACAACACACCCTTCCGACTTCTTCACTTATCTCCGTCAATAAATTTATCAGTTCTATCGCTCATGTTAGCGGACTATACTCTCTCAGTAACCAACTCCATAAAACAAAGTTTTTACTTACTACTTATACTATATCTTATTTTTCTTTTGTTCAAGTTTTTATTCTTATTTTTCAAGTAATATTTGATCTACCAAAACCGTCATATTTCTAAATAAAGGATTCCGCAGCAAAACCAAAAGTAAACATAAGAAGAATACTTATACCTGAAAGATCTGTAGTGCAAACAATTTTCTATGAATATACCTGTAAATATAAGACCGTAATATTTAAAAATATTATTATATATTTTTCTCTCGATCGATGGATAATCTTATCTGATTAAAATCTGTAAATCCGATCCGCTGACATAACCATGGTCGCGACAGTTCCGATACTGTCTGTGGATATCTCAAAACCTCTCCAAATACCATAAGTGCAACACTGCTACTAACATCTGTCAAACCACCTGGAAATGATATCAACACGTTTTTAATAAAACTTCCTTTATCCTATTCTTATTCGGTTTCAAGAGCCAACAAAATCCTGGCATCCCTATTGTAAACATGCTCTGTAAAGCGAAATCTGAGCAGTGCTCCAGCGGATATAACATAAAAACAGCAGATACAGCTAAGTGCACGAGAAAATATTTTTCACCAAAACGTGCTTTCTGTGAGCGCTCTATATTATTGACAACTCTTCTACCCTCATATACCGTATCCGGTATATGTGCAAAGTCCGAATCAAGCAGTACAACCCATGCTGGCATGAGTGGCGGCTTTCACTTCTGATGCCATCTGCCACTGCAGTCCGCATCCTTCATCGCCAAAATATCATTTGACACCGTCGCCTGTCATGGCAACTAGTATGACCGTCTGCCTGTAAGGGCTTTTTACAGCTTTTTGCTTTTTGTTTAGGTGTAACGACCGAAGACCGTGGTAAAAAGATATTGCTCCTGTATCTTTTTATCGGTATCAGCAGACTGCATCAATATACTCGGAATTTTCACCCTCTGCTCGAGAGGCACTTAGAAACGGTTAAAGGATTATCCCCTGAGATAACCTTTTTATACTACACATTGGAGACTTTAAAATAATGAAATGTATCTCACAGCATTCTCACGAATGGGATTTGTAAAAGCTATAAAACCTATAGGAGTTACTTTTTCCTTTGATGCCGTCTTCAATATCACTTCCGTCATACTCTTTGCAAAAAGTAAAACCCTACTTCCTTTTTCGGTATAGGCTAAAATCTCATTTTTCAAAAGAATATAAAATTATCTTTAAAATAATTTCGAGACATCAAGAATGTAGCATCCCTCTTCAAATGTAATACTTCCGTATTTAAGAGATGAAGAAAAAGGTAGTACTTTGACAGTAGCACTCTACAGCCCCTTTTAATTCCTTTTCTTATTTGCATATTCTTTTAAAGCCCGTATAGTTGCATTACTATTATCTTTTTGAAGCAAGAGCATATGAAACAATAATTTTTCAAAACTCGAATAATCTATAGAACTGTTTGCACCATTGCATAAGAACATATCTTCCACTTCATATCAGGTTCTGTAATGTACCTGTTTTATCAACACAAAGCACATCAACTCTTGCCAAAGTCTCAATACTTTTTCATATCATGAAGCAGTAGCATGTTGCAAGTTCTATAGTACTTAGGCAAGCGCAACTGTGGTCAGCAAATACAATCCCTCAGGAATCATCCCCAGTGACGGCGGCAACTGTTGAAGTTGCACTTTTTCTAAGAGTATCCCCGTTTACATAAAAGCTGTAAAAATAAAACCGCACCATAGGTACGATGCACAATACCACAGCCTTAACAATCAAATTGATATGCCTTATCATCTCCGATTGTCTTTACTTTTCATAGTTTTTGCTTGTGTACTGAGTTTTGAAATGTATGACTCATCTCCCACTTTCTCAAGTTTTGCATAGCATCTCTCGGATACTACAAAACTTCCTGATAAAAGCTTACTGCCTACAGCTTTTTTCAGCATTTCATCAGACTCACCTGTAAGCGAGTCATTAACCTGAATACTCCGGGATATAACAATGGCGTCCGCACAAATCTGCTTTGCTGGCTTTCAGCAGAATAATATCATCTTTACCAACTCCTCAGACAATATATTCTGAAGTTCTCCGTCTCTTTATCCACGTCACTGTGAGGAGCACTTAAAAATTTCATCGTATCAAGTGTCTTTTTGCACGCAACTCTTGTACTATACCTATAAGTGTATCTTCCGATAATAATAGGTAGGAATGTAAGATTCCTAAACGAACCTACCATAATCAGTACTATGAAAAATTATTAAAAATATCAGGTTAAAGTATGTACATGACATTTGACAATACTATTTCCATAGTTGTTTTTATCGGTTCCCATATTTTGAATTTATTTGTAAGACCCGATGCAATTCTTTTGTTGCACTTCGTTTATCTTTCCTCAATCCGATAATTTTATTATCGACCCTCTTATCTCATCCATAGTGTCACCTTTTGAATGATTCAAAAGTAAAAGACATCGATAAACAATGCCTTTTATTAATGCCCTATTATACTTATATGTAACTTCATACTGTAAACTTAATTTTTGACTGGTGCTAGAATATGTTTAGTACAAAACAAAATGAGATATTTCCTTTATTTGTTATATAACAAACCTTAGGAGGAACTCATTATGTCAAGTAAAAGAAAATCACTCGAAGCAATTTGTTGATGCTATCAACTATCGAAAATGAGACATCCTACCCGATCTTACTCAGGAATGTGCCAAGAATCTTGGTATTGGTGTTAGTACACTTGCAAATGGGAAAAGTCAATTTTGTAATAACGATAGTGACATTCCTGTTCGTGGCTCAGGTAACTATCAATCTGATGATGCAAAAGATACTAGTACCATACTCCACAATAAACTTTTACTTTTTATATCATCCACTCAGATTATCGCTACTTTCAAGAATAATATATGACCCTCCTCCCGACTACCGGAACACTTATAATTAACCCTATCTTATTATCTGTAAAATAAAAATCATAATTATGAAGTTCATCACCAGATATCACATGATATTCCAAATAAATGATCAAATAATTCCCCCATCCTCTCTCATCTAAAGGAATATTTTCATCAAGCCCTTACTACTGTAAAATTATCTTTTTAAATTTAACTCTTAATTTTTCTATATCTACTTACATCTTCCAACCCTATTACTTCACCCTTTATTAAATCTATATTTAAACAAAAACAATCATAATTAGGCCTTCTTGCCTCACTGTAGTAAAACCGTGCATACTAACACTGATATACTTATCATCATTATGAACAATTGTATAATTACTATTTGTTTTAAGCTTATTATGTACATATGTATTATAATAAAGTCCCACCGATGTTAATCAGTTTATTGATTCGTTCGCTTTTTCAATGTCCGACTATATCAGAAATACTGAGATATTCTATATGCATCTCCATATTAGTAGTGTTTAAAATAAATTTATCTTTTGTATTATCCTATATTTTGGAAACACTATAATAGCCTGTTCTTTCTTTTTCGATATATGTATCTCTGTTTATACTGCCATTCTTACAAGATGTACTAACTATTATCACTAAAAATATCACAGTTATCTGTAGTAACCTACTCTTTAATCTTTTTCACAGCACTTTTTATAAGCTCTTCCTTTCGTCTGCAGGCATTATCTCCTCCATTTACATGTTACTTCTTCAACAGAAAAATCCGGATTTTCACTTTATCTTATTATTTATGAGTTTACCCAATACCATCCTGAGATTCCATATGGATAATTGTTTGACACATAACACAACCTCTGATTTAGTATATCATCATCCTATATATTTTTGCAAATTTATAATAGTCCTCTTTTCCATGTTAATTGTATATATCCCGCCTCTGTATTTAGCACCACTCATTTTCCTTAGCGTGACTTCCTGGAGCATTGTTTCCTTCTTAAATCTCTTTGAGCTAAAATTCCAAATAAAACACATCACCATAATTCCTATGTGTTTTTATACCTATAATAGTCCTCTCAATGATTAACTATTTTTATATTTTGAAATATCAAATGATATAATCCTTTGGTCTTTTTAATAGCCATAATATATTTCATTTTATTCTAACTATGCTACAGTTCATATCTGTTCCATCTCTTTTGTGTCAGCAACTATCATATATTCTCACATATGTCTTCTATGTAATCAAATATTGGTTTTAATACTTCCTCTCCCCAAATTCAAAAAGACCGTACTTTCTAACTTCATACTCTGAATCTGAATAAATGTAGCCAATCATTGCTGAATGTTCTTATAATATTTTGCTTGAAAACAAAAACAATGAACTACCCTCGAAAAATATTTTTCTCCATTCTTCCCATAACAGATACTAAATCTTTTGTTACAAAGGCTTTTTCCATCATGAAATTCACCAATAATTAAAGAAACCCACTTATAGCACTTGTATGAGTAAAAAGGAATCACAATGTCTCCTGTAGTATCATAGGCCCTATGCAATATAAACTGTCATCTCAAATAATTATTAATTGTAACAGCAGCAAGACCTTTCACTAAAATTATGTGCATCATCATTTGCACTCAATGACCTCTTTACCATTTTTGTCTATATATCTCATTTATCTTGGCTTTACAGCAGCAAAACCTTTCATGTAAATCATTTTAATTTCATCATAAAAAAGTATTTGTTACTACAATTCCTTTATTGTTTATAAAAGTCCATTTATCCTCTCGCTTAACAGCTGCCAAGCCCTCATGAAAAATCCATTACTCATCATATTGAAAGTCTATTACTATATTTTCATTTATATCTATAAACCCCATTTATTATTCTTATCCATAACTGCAGCATAATTTTCTATAAATAAATGTACATCATAAAAATTAAAATCAATAACCTGATTGAAGTTTTTATCTATGAACCCCCACAAACCCTAAGCTTAACTGCTGATAAACCATCTTTAAAAGAATATATGTTTTCATAAGTTTTATCCGATAACTTGTTGCTCGCTTTTGTCAACATAGAAAAAAGAATAATTTTATTTGCAATAAATACATTTTCTCTATCAAAAATCAATATCATCAAAAAGCGGATACTCATAGATATCTTGTTACTTGCATCAATAATACAAAACTTCTCCTGTTCTTATAAAATTTAAATAAGTTCCCTCTAAAAACTTATATCTTTATATAAACTGGTTTGATTACCCACTCCCATTGAGTATTTGTTTTATTAATCAAATTTGATACTATAGTACTAGAAAAATATTAGAAACAAAGTAAATATTAAAGTGAGATCTATTTAGTAACATAACTGTGCCTCTCCTTCCCTTCTGTCCCTATAATCATATTTAATATTACACCCTTTTTCATTTATAACAACTCTTTTAAAAAGCTAGAATATATTTAGTACAAAACAAAATGAGATATTTCCTTATTTGTTATATAATAAAACCCCTAGGAGGAACTCATTATGTCAAGTAAAAGAAACCATCACTCAAAGCAGTTTAAGCTGGATGCTATAAAACTATCGAAATGAACATCCTGATCTTACTCAAGTTGAATGTGCCAAGAATCTTGGTATTGGTGTTAGTACACTTGCCAAATGGGAAAGTCAATTTCGTAATAATGATGGTGACATTCCCGTTCGTGGCTCAGGTAACTATCAATCTGATGATGCAAAAGAAATAGCTCGCCTCAAACGTGAGCTTCGTGATGCTCAGGATGCTCTTGATGTACTAAAAAAAGCCATAAGCATTCTGGGGAAAAGCTAACTCACTGCTATCTATACAGAGATTTCTGCAAAGGTAGAGGCAGCTAAAGTAAATGGGCACCGTGTCTCTACTTCCGGAATGCTTAAATTTTTAGGTGTGTCTCGATCCGGATATCGTTCTTTTCTTAATAGAAAAATATCTTCTGCTATTCAGAGGAAGGAAACTATTAAGAAGAATATCCGGCTTATTTATGATGCTTCAAAACAAAACTATGGTGCTCCTAAAATAACCAAAGAACTTCGTAAGTCAGGTGAAACTATTACTGAGCGCACTGTAGGCAAATATATGCATGAAATGGGTATTAAAGCCCAATGGATTAAGCCTTTTACTACCACTACCAGAGACTCTGATTTTAGTACTGAACTTACAAACATACTTGATGAACAATTTAACCCGGAACGCCCTAATGCCGTATGGTGTACAGATATTACCTATATATGGACTAAAAACGGCTTTGTTTACCTTAATTGTGTTATGGACTTATTTGCCAGGAAAATAATAGCCTGGACTCTTTCTAATACTATGGAAGTATCAACCGTTGTAGCAACCATTGATAAAGCAAAGGCCTATCGTAACACCGAATCACCATTAATAATACATTCCGATCGTGGCAGCCAGTATGTATCAAATGCTTGGCGTGAAGCTACTAAACTCATGCAACGAAGCTATTATCGTTGTGCCTATCCATATGATAATGTTTGCATTGAATCATTTCATTCATTGATTAAAAGAGAATGGCTAAACAGATTCAGTATTCAAGACTACAGCCACGCCTATAGTCTTGTGTTTGAATCATTGAGCCTTTATAACACGGTAAGGATTCATAGTCATTGTGATTATATGTCTCCTGACGAGTTTGAAAACTATATAATAAGTATATGTTCTTCCGGCATCTTAGTCGGTAGAACCTCTCATTTTAATTTGTACTAAATCTTGACTAGTAACATAAATATCTTTTGCCTCAAAAATACTATCTATAAATATATCATCAAGTGAGTATGCCATGCGTCCTCCTTTACATAGGCTAATTTCAACCTCAATAAACTATTCCAATATTTCATCATTATGCTTTACCTTTTGTACACTTGATTTTTATCAATTATCTTTTTATAAAGGTTTCATCACTATGTCCCCATTCTCATCTATTACCAAAACAGGGTTGCTGCCATCTCGGTTGATTCTGTAATACGGGTCTTTTCCATAATTATTATACTCATATAAAAATATGATTATCTGTCACAAAAATCTCAGGGATCTGATTGTTCTGATGAAAGAGTCTTTCAAAAATCTTTTTGATAAACCGGTACTGCTATCTATAGCATATACATAAATATTTCTGTAATCACTTTTATTAACAGCTCGATCTTTTATTCAATAAATATATTGTACTATCTTTATATAAATCTTCTTATAATACCTTCAATATCAGGATATTTATTTACTATTTCATAATTAATGTGAAATACTCTCTTAGCATTTTTAATATCCTCTACCTAATTCGAAATATAGGATAATTTAATATCTCACATTCTATTTTTGTATTTCTTCATCATCTACTAACCCATTTTTATTCTTTGTTATTTTTCTTTATAACCCTTATCTCTGTATACAATTCTGTGTTCCAAAAAGATAAATATACCAGTTAATAACTTTCAGAAAAATGCGATAATTCTATACTTTTTATTCATAATCATTAAAAATCTCTACTCCCTATATATGTAAATGCCTTTCTCTCTCTAGCTATGTTATCTATATTCTCGCAAAATGCATCAAAATGAACTACTTTTTCTTCACTATATGAGTCCCATTCAGAAATGTAATATCTTGAAAGGTCAAGAGTATATAGTATGTATTTAATTTTATTTATATCAAATAAATATATCTTGGACACTAAGACCTATTTCGTTATGATTTTAAAAAATATATATTCATCAAATAAGGAATTGCATGAAATATTATTATATCTCTGTGTCAATTGAAAAATCTTCTTTCCGTTCAAGTCATATTTTTCCAATCTTGCGTCTATCAATTTATATAAGTTTTTCCTTCCATATATGTTGCTCCATCATTATCAATAAGCTTTGTTTTATACCATCTTGTGTTGTCTTATAAATATAGGACTATTGTCTTCTTAAAAAATAGCATCTCCTTTTTATTAAATCCCCAATATCTGCTCCGGTATTTCACATATCTCACTTACTTTTTACCTTCTTTGTTATCTATGTATAACTGCATTTTCATACACAAAATACTCTCCGTTTTCTCCTTGCTCCACTTTCAAGATTGTTTTGCATCCTGTATTATTGTCCTGACTACATATCTTTTCTTTTAACCAATGCTACTCTGCAGTACATACATAAAATCAAAATTAGGTAGTACAAAAACTAATAAAACAGATATTAGCACTATTAAAAAACTATTGCAAATAATATTTTTACTTTCCTTTTCGTAGCTATTTAATCTCCAGTTTTAAAACTTGTTATATTCTAAAATCATGGTAAATAATTTACTAATATCTACATATTTATTTGTTCCTGAAAGAAATGAAGTGTTCTTATATCAATTTCTCCATTTACAGTCTCTACATTACCATTCCGGCAATATTTATTTAAGCTCCATATTCTTATCTCCTATCATTAGTGCCCAAATGCATAGATATCATATCCATCTTTTTCTTTATCTTCCAATTCCCATCTGTAGTGACCGACTATTTCATCGCCTCACTTTCAGATATTTTTGTCATATGCTCTTTTTGATATTTACTTCCATGATGAATAATATATGGGACTCCGTTTTATCTCTTCTATCTGATACTATTCGATATGCTTTTTGAAAATAACAATATCTCCACCTCGCCACTCTTCTATTTCTGAAAAGATACTGTAGTAAGACTTTTTGTATTATTTTTAAAATACACCGCAGATTTCTTACTCTACGGTAGTCAATATTTTCATCAGGGAATTGTATATCATAATTTTGCGGATGTTCGTGATATCCTCAGACACGAGTTTTTGTAAATCATATCCGCGCTTTGAAAAGTGCCGCAGCTACAACATCTGTACAAACACCATAACCGTCATTTGGTGTTCCGCCAATATAGTACCTGCTCTCATACTTCGGTTTTGTCTGTACATATTCCAATGCACTTTCCAATATGTCGCTCTGGTCATCAACACCATCGCCATCCTTGTCGATACCGCTCTTAATCTGCTCTATCTTCTTTTTATAAGCATACCTTGACGCTTTGTAGATGTTTCTTTATAAGAAAATCTGTTATATATAAGTACTGCTATTGCCGCAAAGCACTATACCAGCAGCAATTATTTTAAAAATTCTTTTTGTTTCATTTTTCCTATATTTATCATCAATATAATATATACCACCATCATAGCTATTGTTAAAATCGGTACTCTATTATTGATAAAAATATAAATACTGAACTTTTATCAAATAATATAGGCAATCCCAAAAGCAATCAAAAGCACTCCGAATAAAACAAACAGCTTCCTGTAGCATGATTATATCCTTTACATCCTTTACCGGAGGCAAATTAACATTTGCCCAAAATCCCTGCCCGCTTTTAGAAAAGAAACAACTGATTCCAATAGCGATTATTAAACATCCCGATATTGACCAAATTATAAAGTTTAATAAACTTTCACTCATATAAAACATACCGCCTAGCTGCTAACAATATGAACTCTTTCAGAAAATGCTTTTTCTTTCTGTATTACTATACTCTTTGGCTTTCGAATGGAATAATTTTCCTGGTGTTTCTTCACAATTGATATTCAATAGTTTTCTGACCTTATCTATATTTCCCTCAAACTTCATCATTCCATCCATCCAAACCCCGGCATATCCCATTTACGGTAATTGTAAGCTAATATTTTTCGTTGAAGCTGCATAATCTTCTATTTTCAAACTCCAGATTATAATCTCCTGCATGAATACATTTAGATGTAACAACAATATTTGTATTATTTTTAAAATACACCGAGATTTCTTACTCTACGTGTAGTCAATATTTTCATCAGGGATTGTATATCATAAAAAGTCTCTAGTAATATCAGTAAATCATTACTGCAAGCAATATACATGCAGCAATGATTTTAAAAAGTTTCTTTGATTTCATTTATATACCTATAATATTCTACTGATTGCTATTGCTGCAACGATTGTTAGAATCATCATATTAAAGGAAACTGCTATAATTACAGTTTGTAATTTTCCTCTATCCCTGTATTTATTTGAAATATACTAAATATCGATTAAATTTACCCTGGTATAAATCGAAAAACCCTATGCCTGTTATATTTGTTGTTACTAAACCATATTCATCTTTATAATAGCGGACCAGATAACCGGCCGCCAACATTCCCTGGTGACAATAAAACATAGTACAGCAATAGTAGTATCATCAAAAATATAATACAGGGTATTGCAATAAACGGTACGAAAAAGATCATTGCCGGTACTACCATACATGCAATCAACATAAATATTTCGCCCATAGCTACACCAAAAATACATATTGCACTAATAATGAAATCGGAAACATTGTATATCCGTAAAAAGAGCTCCGTCAATACAATAATTTATATCATTCCTTTTATAGTCTTTATTCACGCTTATGATTTTGCAATATAAGCGGTATTAAAAGTAAGATAAGATATACTATGAGGTAAAATTTCAAATTCTACTGTAGTGTTTTAACTGAGATATAATAACATATGCCCATCTGTAAACCACTATATTATATATTATACCTAAAAATCCAAGGAAAATGCTTTTTGTGTAGATTCCTCATTTATAATACGGTCTTTTTCTAATATAAAATCATTTTCCATATCTACTATCTCTTTTTAATAATTATTATTTCTTAACATATTATATATAAATAATACTTATAGCTATAAATATGTTGAGTGAAACGGCTGTAATTACAGCCAATTTCTTTGTCCTGTTCCAATAATGTATCGAAATATATAACGCATCTATCAAATCAGCCACCGGGACAAACTAGCGGAGTATATGTAAAACGCAGCTACAAGTTTCATCTCTTTTTGTTTTCTACCGATAATTACAGTACCTACTGCCAAAAACAAATCCGGGTAAAGCGGCTATAAAAGAGATTGCCAACATTATCGGTGAAAGTATAAAAGCCGCCATAAGTATAAACGGCGCAAGAAAAAGCGTTGCAGTGTAAAATAAAGGCTATAAGTGAAATACTTAGTCCACCTAGAAATATAACAAGTGCAGAAAAATAAAAAACAATGTAGAAGGCAAATGGTATATTTAAAAAATAAAAATCCGTTTATACAATAGTCTATATTCTCACTTCTTATCTCAGATCAACGTCTACTGATCTGAACTGTCAGAAGTGTTATAAACGCAATAAGAAATACTATATTAAACCCTATAGATAGCCATTTATTTAAATTAAAGTACTTCATTCCGTAACAACAAAACCGATCCCACCCATACAATACCAAAAATATAAAGTATTGATATTAGCCACGGATATTTTTCCATACTTTTTTATTCTCACTATCTACAGTCTCTTTTGCTTATACTGATATCTTCTTCTACATTGTAATTTTCTATCACCCATAATATTACCTCAAGTTTATAGTCTAAATTTTTCACCCTCATATACTCTTATCGGATTGCCTCTTACTATCTCGGTATGCTTACTCCATGCATTGTTCTTACTTTTGTTCAATTTGCGAAGTATTCTTATTTTTCAAAACAATTGCAAGTTTTCTAAGAGTATCCTTTTTATTCATAGCTAGACTTTCGTTCTCTTGTTGAACTTATTCTTATTCCTGTAGGTACATGTATAACTCTTACTCCTGTTTCCACCTTTTTGTTTCACATTTTTTGACCTCCCGGTCCACTTGCATGAAATTTCTCTACTATAATATCCGCTTCAGAGAAGTTATTATCTACATTAACTGTTTCCGAATAATACTACATCCACAAACCAGTTCTTTCTTTTATACTCAGGCCTATAGCGACTTTTACAAATCCAAAGCATAGTACCCTTCAAGATATGATATATCTTCATCAGATGAGAGCATCACTGAGTAAAAGTTTCTTTTTCTCTCACCTCCACATAACTTAAAATCTCTAAAGACGGTATCTCATTTATCAATGATTTACATACACCAAATACAGCTCTCTGACATTCCACCGGACCCATACCTGCACTTATTTGTAGAATCATTTTCTGTCCCTCCCTTATAATTAAATATAGGAGTAAGAACATTTTCCACCTCTACGGTATCTTTTATGACTTCTTTTATATAGTCTATTCCTCTATATGCAAAAGGTGCTTCATCCAAAGTATCCTTACTTATACAGCTTGTATAGATACCCTTCATCTCTTTTTTGAACTCGGAAACAGTATGTGAAGAATTTACTTCTCTCTTGAAAGTACTCTGCGCTTCCTGATGCGCCGAATTATTCCATTCTTCGTTTCAAGTCCCCTTCCAAGTAAAAACGCCTTCCTTCATATTTGTAGGGATTATTACCTTTTCATCCAACTTCGCTGAAATGGCACCTTTTTCTTAGTATAGGACTATCATTTTGAAAAATCTACATAATTATGAGAACATGAAATTTCATCAATAGCCTTCCACTTCATCTTTTTTATAATCTCAGCAGCAATTATTTTTCTGTTTAGTATTGCATACTCTTCCACGATTTTTAGATCATGCAGATAATCTTCCATCAACTTTCCGCTAAGGTAGGTCATTTCAAAGGGAATATCATTTATACCTTTTCCTTTCAGCTCATCCTGTCCGGCTTTCATATAGTACTCAGCCACTTCTTTTCCAAGATGTCTGCTTCCCGTATGTACTATAAGATAAACTTCTCCGTTCTTTGCTACATCCAGCTCAATAAAATGATTTCCACCACCTAAAAGTACCAAGACTGAGCAACGCTTTTTCAGATCTTATGTGAAAAGCATTTAAGATTATTTAATTCAATTCTGTCTGCATATGCATGTACATCTTTTCTTAAAGCAAATCCTACCGGAACATTATCTCTGATTACGGTATCCAGCTTCATAAAATCATTTCTTATTTTACCAAGTTTTACCGCAAGCATACCGCAACCGATATCTATTCCCACTAAAGAAGGTAAAATCTTTTTCCCACAGTCATTGTAAGACCTATAGGACCTACCTTTCCGGGGTGAACATCAGGCATTACCCTAATCTTTGCTCCCTGTGATACTTCATTATCACAAATCATTTTCACCTGAGACTTTGCCACTTCTTCCACCATGGACTTTTCCATAGTTTCATCACACATAATATACGCCTGTGCGTATTTTCCATTTAATTGTATCAAAATAAAAACCTCTGTTTTCTTCTGTTTCAAAGGCTTTATCGTTCATTCTCTAATAAAAAAGTTTTAGAATAATAGACAGCGAACAACTATGCCTCTGTAGTTTATAGTTCCACTTATTGTATTATTCATTGTATTCCTCATAGTTATTCTCCTTTCGATCTCTATTATTTATTTGTAACTCTAAAATTATATCATAACATTTTAAAAACGCATCTTAACTTTCTTCTACATATATCTTTCGTGAAAAATAACGCAACTATTATTGAAACCACACCAAAATATAAGCTCTACATAAATTAAAGGTACATGAAATCCGTTTAATATAACTATCAAAGTATCTGCCACAAAATGAATTAAAAGTGCTAGAAACAAACAAATATCTTTTCCCTTTTAACTACTTGACCATACAAGAACAGACAGTGATATCTGTAAATATAACTGCAAATATTCTCTCAACTATACCAAGTAAAAATATATGAGGCATGACATGGTCAATGTGTTTACAGTGTCTTTAAGCTGTGTAAGATCATTTCCTCCTACATTGTCCAAAAATAGTTGATATAAGTCCACTGTTTATTGAAACCGAAAAGAGCCAGACTGCCTATCATAGTCAATCCCAAAACAGATGCGGCCTCAAAACCTCCATGCTCGGCTCCATACATACATGCATTTATATTTTTATCTTTATTCTTCCCGAGAATAAATTTGAATGCAATCAATCTTCCCGTTTCTTCAAATATTGCAGCCATCAGTCCACCGTACAGTGCGTAAAGTATTACATTATTTTTATAGTCTCGCCAAACGGTAAGCAAAAAAGCAGCTCTGTGAACCGAGCTTTCAAGAAACATTACAAATACAACAAATACAATACCGCCTATAAAAAACGGAGATATATCCGCACGCTTCTTCTTTCTGAAATAAATAAAGAGTATAATTGGAATTGCAAATCCGGCTATACAGGATATAACCATAAATACCATACTAAAAAAGGAACTCTATCCATTGTCTACCTCCTAAAAATTATTTCCTATAAAGTTGCTTCCAAAAAGGTCTGAGTCCCAAATCTACAATAAACATAATACCAAGTATTACAGTAAATATATTTACATTTTTGATTTGATTTTTCAATACAAAATCTGATTGACAGGTTCTATCAGGTATATTATTATCAGTCCTCCAAGTCCGAATTTCACACTGCTCCATAGAGCAATCCTTCCTTCAAAATTACAGAAATAATTGCTGTAGTCCCACAACCAGTCACCCATTATAAGCTCCATAAAATAGCTACCGATAAGTTCAAGTATTGTAGTTATAAGCATAGTTGACAAAAATACCAAAACAAAAGATATATTTAATCTTCCTAAATGTATTTTTCTTATTTCTTATCGGCATCAAAGCGCTATCAATATATATTCGAAAACCATAAATCGGCAAATACGGACCGAATAAAAATCCACGATTTACATATCCGACATGCGTTTCAAAAAGTCCAACCAGTACTTCATAGATCCATCCAAGGAATGCACATGCCATAAACATAAGAAAAGATATCTCTAAGTCTTTTTAATTTCATGTATTATCATCCTCCTTTTTATATTGTATCCTAAAATTTCAAAAATTTCTATTTATTTTTATACATTGATTTTTCATATATAGTTTATATTATTCTAGGTACCAAATGTTCAAGCAAATATTCTTGCTTTAGAAATATATTATAGAAGAAGAGAGATATAAAATGAATTTTTAGAAAAATCAGACCTAAAGAAAAAGCTCTGTATTTGAGATGGTTTGATATCCTTATTGTCTACCTGTATTATGTCTGGTATATTTATCATAACATCGACACAAATATTTATAGGATTACTTCAGTCCGATCCACAGGCTATACAAGATTCAGCGGAATCTATGGATATTGCCTCAGACGGTGCGGCCTTATACCGGAAATTTTACATTACAGTCTATTCTTTTTAATTATGTGCGTTACTATACTTACTTATCAGAAACTTTGATTTTAGCATAGTTGAAAAATAAGATTACATTGGTCTGTAATTATTTGGGTACCGGTTCTTTTTCAATTATGGACTTTTGCGACCTTGTTACTACAGTGAGTGGCGACTACAACTATTTTGATCCTTCATTGCTTCAAGACATAAATCCGATGGAAGCATTAAATAAATTCCTGGCACTTTCACCGCTTGCAATCGGATATGCTTTTTAAACGGATTTTTATGAAGAATTTTTCTTTCTTGGTCTTTTGACCTCTGTAAAAGATGAACATAAATGGTATGTCTGGCATTTTCAACCTTTGATCAGAGTATCATTCCACACTATCAAGGTCTTCTTTGGTCATTGGTAATAGGTGTGGTATATGGACTATTCTATTATTTCATGTACAGAAAGTAATAAAGAATTTGTTGCCTTTCTTTCCTGATGCATGCACTTGCTGATATGTTCGGTTCATCACTGATATATCTGCTTATAAACTGGAATTATTAATAAATGAAAGCCTCTAGGGTATTTTATGTACCTAAAGGCTTTTTAATTTACTTTTCAATAATATATTTTACAATATCAGGTAAAACTCCTGCATTTTTGTTGCCAAATAGTATCTATCTGTGCTTCAGGTACAGGTGAAGTTCCTATTCGACCTCAACCGTAACACTTGGAATACCTTCTTCCCAATCAAGCCAATCCTAAAATCCTGTACCGAATTTTGATCCGTCAGCTTCCGGTGCCACAAGTCTGTATCCTGTATGAGCAGCCACTATCAGCCATCGCTTTGTCCATTGCCAAAACTTCTGCAGATGCATGTGATTTGACCAATATAATCTGTCGCTGTGTATGATAGATTAAGCACAGCTGAAAAAATTCTCTATTATTTCAAGTTTTATAAGATCCTGTCTCACTTTTCAGAACCTGCACCTTGCTCCCCTATAGCGTTCATTTGAAGGTTTTTCTACTGTCGGCTCTTCATCCCATCCCTGAGTCGGGAAATTGTGGTTGATATCAACACCGTTTGATTATTCTTCCACTTGTTTAAAAACCAGTTATACTTATCCTGATTTTTCTTTAAGTCCCCATTCCGACCAGCTATCAATTATCTCCTGTACTTTCTTCTTGACTCTTCTTTATTAAGTCCTGCCATACCTCTTGTGTGAAATCACTATCTACTCAGGATTTTCAATATAGAACATATTGTATACATACTGCATCCAGACTCTTATCTCCTCCGCTCTCTTATCAGCATTTCCTTTACCTGACGCATTACTACTGAAGCTGTAATATATTCTCTGGCATGAATTGCTCCTATTACAAGAATCTTTTTTGAAGCATCTTTGTTTCCTACTATTCTGTATATATTTCTTCCGTCAGGTGTAGTTCCTATTGAATCTGATGTAACACCTCGTACTTTTGCTTAAATAGATTTATATCACTTTTCCATCTTTTTGATATGTATACATATCTGTGCTTAAAAATGTAAAATCTGTAGTTTGTGCTACACTTTCTGTCTGCGCGGCTCTTATAATCTTTCCGAACTGTGTCCGATTATTCCTGCAAAGCAGGCGTATTACCTGTGTCAGTATAATACATGCTGACAGTGTCATTACTCCTAAAAACATATTTTCTTTTGCATATTTTCCTCCGTTGAAAAATCCTTTTCACAACTATACGATACTTTGAAAAATTACTAGTTACAAAACATTAAACAGATATAGAAAATGATCGTACTTTTTGAAGAATATCCATTCATAAGTACCATATTATAATTATTTTTACAATGTCTTGTGAATAAAAATTTATCAATCCACTATGTTTCGTAAATAAAAACAAGACGAATAAATCAGTATTATAAATCGTTTTAGATGTAATAATTGTAACTATAGCAGTTGAAATCTGTAATCTTATTGTTAAATTATCTACTTTTTAGAATATAGCACATTTATACGTTAGAATCAATCTATAGTAATTTACTAAAAGATTAATAACTCGAAAGGAGTATTTTAAATATGGCAAAAGAGACCGGACGAAAAATATGGGCTTTTTATTAACGGAGAATTCAGAGATTCAAAAGACGGCAAGTTTTTGATACATATTCTCCGGCAGCAAGGAGAAGATCGAAAGTGTGGCAGAGGCGTACAAAGGAAGATGTAGATGATGCGGTAAATGCGTGCATGGGCGCTATGATTCATGGAAGAATCTTGATAAAATAAAAAGAGCTGAAATTCTTTTTAAAGATTGCTGATGTTATAGATGCAAAACAAAGAGGACCTTGCATATCGAGAGTCTTGACAACGGTAAGCCTCTTCGAGACATTAAATATAGATATTCCGTTTGCGGCAGATCATTTTCAGATATTTTGCTTCCGTTATTCGTACTGAGGAAGACACTTCAAACTTCCTGGATTCAAAGACACTCTCTCTTGTATCTCAGAGAGCCCTACGGGTGAAGTTGGACAGATAGTTCCCATGGAACTTCCCTATCTTATGGCGGCATGGAAGCTTTTGCACTGTACTTGCATCAGGATGCTGTACAGCATTAAAGAGCAGCTCTTCTACTCCTCTTTCAATACTTGAGCTTGCAAAACTTGTAAAGGATATTATTCCTAAGGGTGTATTTAATGTTATCTCAGGCGCAGAAGCAAGTCAGGACAGTATATCCTCGATCACAACGGATTTAGAAAGCTTTGCCTTTACAGGTCTCTACCGAGATAGGCTATCTCAGTAGCAAAGGCTGCAGCTGAAAAACTTATACCGGCAACACTTGAGCTGGGTGGAAAATCAGCAAATATATTCTCTTTGATGACTGCAATCTTGACCTTGCTATTGACGGTGTCTCAGCTTGGTATCCTCTTTAACCAAGGCCAGGTTTGCTGTGCGGTCAAGAGTTTTTGTACAGGAAGGTATCTATGATGAGTTTGTAAGAGAGCTGTGCATCAGTTAACAAGATTGTTGTAGAAACTCTTTTGATATTAATACTCAGATGGGTTCACAGGTAAATGAAAGTCAGGTAGCAAAGATTCAGGCGTGTGTAGACAGAGCCAGTAGCTGAAGGTGCTACTGTCGCATGTGGTGGTTCACGCTATACAGAAGGTGAGTCAAAATCCACTCATTCTCATGCTTTCACACTTATAACAAATGTAACTAATGATTCTTATGCTGTACAGGAAGAAATATTCTGACCTGTAGCAGTTATCATAAAGTTTTAAGACTGAAGATGAAGTAATCAAATATGCCAATGAAAGCGTATATGGTCTTAGTGGCGGTAAGTTTGGACCACGATCTAAACTCGTGCATTCCGTGTTCTCAAGAAGTATTGAAACAGGTAGAGTTTGGGGTCAAATACCTATAATGCAATACCTGCAGGAGCTCCGTTTGGAGGATATAAGACATCAGGTATCGGTAGAAACACATAAGGTAATCCTCGATCACTATCGCCACAGATGAAGAATATACTTATTAAAGCTTGACGAGAATCCAAGCGGATTCTATCCAAAGAAATAATATAAAGTATTAGAAAGAAAACCTCATTCCGGCAAAACCGGTTTGAGTTTTTGTGTTTTATAGTATTACATTTGGTTTCTACCTCACTCAAGTTTTCATGCCTTAGGTAATTTCCATATTTCATGTTTGTTATTTTTAACATCACGATAGGAAATATAATAGACTTTATACAGTATAATGCTAAAAGTAAGAAATAACTCAGGTTTTACCCTGATAGTAAGTATTTTTGTAGTATATCCTATACAATACACCTACATTCAGACCACATTAAATAATGTAGTGCACTGAAAATACTATATCCACTTTGGTACGTGGTGAAAAGCACTAACGGCAAATAAAGACAGTACTGGAAATATCTGTAATATACATGGGCTTATAATCATGTCTATAACTTACCATGGCTTTTTACATTATAAAATGAGCATTCATGTTGATATAAGCTAAATCTCGTTTATCCATGAATGCATATTTGATATATCCTCCCATGGAAACCATCAAACTATCTTTTTAAATAAATACTGTCCTTGAATAACACATTTTGTCGCCACAAATGAAAAACAACAAACATTATGTCATACAATGTTCAGTATTGACAAAGTTTTTGAATTAAATAAATGCTCTTTCAAACACATATCTTGCCTTCTACCTATGAAATAAATTACCATGGTGGCAAAAGATGAATATAAACAATATCCATCTACAATATGTATGTGAAATTTTACTACCTTTTTCATATCATACCTCACTTACAATGCATCCTTAGGACAACTCCTGACACATTCATACATAGAATACACTCAGCCATTTTTCTTTTGAATTGTCCGTCATATCAACATCCATAGGACATACCTTACATTTATTGCAGGAAATGCATTTATCTGTATCACATTTTATTCTGACCAAAGAGAAATAACTCATAGGGCTTTTAGAAAAACTGTTATCGTAGCAGATATATTTACAAAATGCTCTGTTATCTTCAAATATATAGGCAAGTGCTATACCTACTATAATAGACTAAATTACCTATTATAAATGATACGAACATAATTCTATCAAGATGCTTTACCTTTGCACAAAGAGTGTTGCAACAAACCTACATAAGTAAAAACATTATATATCTTATCCATTCAATATCTTCATGCTTATGAATCTTATATGGCAAAAATCCATATCATTGCCGTCCAACATGCATATCCACACCATCCTCTTCCAAAATACGATCATTCAAAATATCTTGCCACCACACAGTGAATAGTTGCAGCCTCAAAACTCCGTAAAAAGATAGTACCAAAACCTTCTATTTGCATATTTTCATTCTTTATGATTCCTAAATATAAGTATATAACCTACAAGCAATTGTACCCACTCTTCTTGCATACTTATATTCTTTTATAAACATACCAAATGATATTGATATTCCTATAACTGAAATTATAAAATAAATTATCCAATGCCAACCAGCACGACAGCAATTGTTTCAAATATAGAAAACATCAGTATAGGCAGTAAATACTTCTTCAAATTATTGTCCTCGATCTCATTATATATCTTTCTAAAGTGTATAAATGCTTTGTTTTTATTTACAGTATATGTCAAAATTATATCACAAGGAGGGACGACAGAAAGAATATTGAGTAGAAAGGGAATGGATAGCGAATCCGAAGAGTGGCAAGTCCAACACTTTCCTGACGGTACTACTATCACTCCCTATACCCGATCGAAAAAGCAAGAAAAAGTACGAAGATATACAGTAAGAGGACAAACTATAGAGATATTATAACGCAGCTTCATCCAGATTTTGATTTTGAAAGTTATCCTACCCGTCATCCGATCCTGATATATATGAAGATATTGATAATAGACCTGTTGACTGGTTCCGCATTTGGACACTGAGAGTAGCGCAACACATCTTGATAAACTGCTGCGTTGATAGCAGGATGATATTTTTTCTTTTTATGGAATGTTTAGACAAACTGAGATTAAAATGGAAAGTTATCCCGATAAAGGGTGTCTATCCGCCATATAATCTACGGCATATGGAAATTGGAGAAGTTATAAAGATGATAATGATAATTGCCGATACACTGGCATCCACAGATAGACACCTTTTCTATACCAATAACTGCATATATTTCAAAGAAATGCCTACATTTCATTATGATGATGCACTGTACTTACGCAAAAATCAGCCACGCAGAGTGTGTGGCATTCGTTTTCATTCTTTTGCACGAAGGCAGTATTGCTATTTCTGGCAGGTCATACTATCCCGTTATCAAAGGTATTCATCAATATTAAAAACAGCCTCACGTGGACAGGAGTTTGATAACAACTGATACAGCGTCAGGAGAAATCTTTCTGGGATAGTAGAAATTATAAGCCCATAAGTAATAATAAATTGATTTAAGCCATGACGGCTATTTGCTCTAAACATATTCTATTTATTCATTATATCGAATAATGCTACTTTACATATTGAAAAATTAAATCACCAAATAGATTGAGAATTTTGCATATATTTTTATATAATTTTATCTATATATTTTATTGAAATAGCGAGTATTTTACAAATTAGAGGATTTCATTATGTTACGACTACTGGATAACCCTCGAGTCTTTTACAGATGCAAGAAAAAGCCGGCTTTATAAAAATGAAGGACACAAAGATAATGCAGAAAGATTGTCGGAACTTATTGCTCATTTGTTCCTACAGAATCTGATTATAGCTGGCAGTGTTACCTGTATCACTTTGTGCAACCAGTGAAGAACCTATAAGTGCTGCAGAGGCACATTTACCTTCAAATCTTTGTCCTTTAATAAAGGCAAGTTACGGTTTTGCTCTTACCGATACCCGCCCATATTTTTATTTCTCAGATTTCATAGTAGGTGAAACCACCCTGTGACGAGAAAAAGAAAAATGTTTGAGCTTATGAATGATTTGAAGGAAACCTATGTTATGCAACTTCCATCTTCAAGAGATGAAGTGGCGCTTGATATGTGGAAAAGAATACATAAGTTTTGGAAAAAGCTGAAGATTTCTATGGAGTAACCATTACCGAAGAAGATGTTAAAAAGCAATAGTATAAAGAATTCTGAAAGAGATCTGTACTGAATACCTTGAGCTTTGAAAACTCAATCCATCTCCCATCTCAGATATGAAATCGGTACAAAACTTGATACACTTAGTTTTTATACCAAGTATGGAAGAGCGTTGTAAGCAGATAAGGCAAAGAATTGATGAAGTAAAGGCTGATTGGGAGGTAAATTATAAGGTGAGATCGCAAGAAACCAAGAATATTGATAACCGGATGTCCAAACGGCAGATGTACGAGATAAACTATTAAAGTTTTGGAGGAGCTGGTGCGGATGTAGTTGCATTTGATAACTGCAGGACAAACAGAGAAAAATTGAAAAAGGTGATACTACTCTACCTCGAAGCAAGAGCACTTGCAAAAATATCTCAATATCAATTGCTCCGTAATGAGTCCTAATGACAGCAGACTTTGGCTTTATAACAGATATGATAGATGAATATCAGGTGGATGGAGTCGTTGAAATATCTTCTAGGCCCGCCATACATTCTCCATAGAGTCATATAACGTTAAAAAGCTGTGGTGCCAAGGTGTACCTTATCTCGAAGATAGAAACAGATTATTCACAGGCTGATGTCGGACAGATTAACACGAGGCTTGAAGCTTTCCTTGAAACTGTAGCTGTACTAACGAGAGACAAACTTGACAAATGGATAAACAATATGTATGGTATAGATATAGATCCACCGCCTCAAGGTGGTAGTACTTTGATGATGAAAACTTTGTCAGTTCTTTTTGTATACCCACAGGTTGGAACAGCAAGGAAACTGCTAAGAATATGATGCAAAAGACTTACAGATGAAGGCTTTTCTGAAAAGTATGAGCTGTGCCGCTACAGGTTATGGACGAGTCTGTGTGACTATGCCGATAGGTATTACAGAAATAACCTGTCATGCCAAAGGTGCCTATGCACTGTTTGGAGTTGACGGGACTGTAGTAGATAGAGGCGGTCAGGATACAAAGATAATCAGCCTTGAAAACGGTATGGTAGAGACTTTCAATGAATGATAAATGCGGCGTGAACAGGTAAAGTTTATCGAAGTCATGGCAAAACAGAGTTGGGCACCGACTTTGAAGAACTTTATGTCTCTTGCATCCATTGGTGATTCTCTGTCTATAAGTTCTATGTGCTGTATTTTACAGAATCGGAGGTAATAGCTATACGGATCCGTGAAAAAGAGAAAATATAGCTGCAGTGAGTAATGATCTGTAGCCTAAGGTTATAAAACTCGCTCAGCATGGTCTCCTAGTGAGATTAGTTATAGGACTTAGCCACACCTTATTTTATAGAATTGATGTCACAAAAGCTTGATAAGAAAATTCATACACTCATCTGGAAGATATGCTGGTGCCATAGGAGCCGCAATTCTTGAGACCGAAAAACAGTACTCCTATAGCAGTTCAATAGATACAATGACTTTCTCATTTTCAAGACGAAACTTGAAGAACGTGAAAGTCACTTTTGATTTACTATCATTTTTCTACACTTATTCCAAACCGATGTTCTTTTAAATGAATCGTAATCCCATAACCCACCCTTCCATTTCTCCAACCACAACTGTCTCTTCAAGATGGTAAGTATAACTCAAGTATTAATTCTACAAGCATAACTGTCAGCTTCTTTTGTCTGACTTTCCAGTGAATCATAATAATCTTGTTGTCTGCTTCGTATCAACTCTCAATTAGCAGTCAATAAAACAGTTCATTCCATTTTACCAAGTAATAGCTATGCCACATCCTTCCAATACGCCCATTTCCATCCGCAAAGGATGAATAAACTCAAATTAGTGAAAAATAGCACTTTTAATCAGTGGGTGATTTCTGAATTTTTATACCAGTCAAACAGTTCTTGAATTTGCATAGGTACAAATTTGCTAGTGGTGGAGCCATAAGTACAAACAACATCACCATCAAAAATTCCTACCTCACTTCTAAATGTTCCATTCTCAGAATCAACCTTCCATCATAACCCGATGTGCTTTTGAGTAAATCTTTTACTGAATTAGGATCCAGTGAGAGCATACTCATATGTTTTCATAAGCATTCTTAACTCACGTATTTCATTAGGATTTTAAAATTCTCTTTCCATCAATGTAGCAGTCACCTGTTCTAAAGAAAGGAATTTTGTTCAATAGCAAGTAAGAATGGATTGTTCTTATTCTACTCATAGTGTGATTTGGCTTTCATGTGCAGTGCTGTATTCTTCCAACCCTGTTCTATCATTGCAGCTACAGATTTGTAATTCTGTCCGTCATATGAAACAGTCTCCATTTGTATTCTCCCTTTAAACTTTTAATAAAAACTATAAAATTGTTTTATACTCCTTTGTAATTGCGAAGAATGTGTATCTGTGGAAATGATTACCCTGATTTAATTCAACATCACCTCGTTCCCCAAGTTTCTTAAAATACTCTGAAAGCTCTCTTGATTATCCTCTACAGCTTTTTAATACAGGATTGCGTGTATTTGCCTCTTTATCCCAGAGAAAAATAGATTTTATCAGGTAACTTTCTACAAATCATTCCTTTTGCAGTATTCAATAAAGTCATGAAACCAAAGTGAGCCCACATACTTGCCACTTCTGTCAAATACATGATTTTATACATAGCATAAACAGCAAAAAGACCTGCAAGTGAATATCCTGTTATTCCTGTAAATCCTGGTTCTCCATCTATCATCTCCTTTGCCTTTGGCAAAATGTCATCTATAAGCAATCTGAGATACTCATCTGCACCGCCGCTAAAAGATTTTTCTTTAGAATAGATTGAAGGCATATACCATGGTGACATATCTTGATTCCAATCAATATTTCCAATAACAAGTAAATTTAAAGAAGTGCAGCCCATATTCTGCAATGCTTTATATACATCTTCGCCATCACCTTCAAAAGTATTAAAAACAATCAAAGGAGCATTTTAGAATGATGACTTTGTACAGGTGACACTTTTCACTGTGTATATTAAATTCTTTGTTCGATAAATCATAATAAAAATATAATCCCATCAAAACAATATTTAATCCAACCCTGCATCCTAATCAATTTATCCACATCTTCCTGAAGATCAAAATATGCATTTTACGATGACACTGGACACAATGCACTGGTATTATCACCAGTATCAGTTCCACTCTCTACTAATCCATACAATATGATGATTTTCCAAAATGGTTCTCCATCTTTATCCTTAAATGGAGTAGCCGTCTGCATAACGATCATAGTTCCGCGCTCTTTATCTTTTGTATACGCGGCAACCTTTAGAATTTCTGATATAAATCATTCCTCATAACTACGTCTATCTGCTTGACATGTGACTCTTCCTCAGCCTGTCGCTTCAAAACTCCACAGGAATCTTTTTGCCTCTTTGAATTTATTGTTAAACTGCTCCTCTCCTTTTCTAAAGAGTAGGTGCCAAGTCTATTACCTTATATATCCTTCTAAATACTCTGCAGTTCGGATCAGACTTTCGTTTCATCAAACATATACACTCCAAGAAATCTATATTTACCATTTAAAGATGTAAATGTAACTCTAATACTAGTTAACGATATCACTTAAACCTATCTTTCCTTCAGAATCCTTTTCAATAATAGTATTTCCATCATCTACCAACGAAATTTTGCCATCGTGTTTTTTTCTTATTACATCCAAATTTAGGGCTTAAAAAGCAGTCCCTCTATTATCTAATACAAATAATCCATTTGAAATCCCTCGTAATCCAAAACATTTATTAAGTATTTCGACCATCGTATCAAATTCTATTATCTTATCTGCATCAAGCACTGAATATACTATATCGCTCTGTTATCCATTATCAATATTGTTACTCATCTTAACTCTTCCACACCTATAATTTATTCAATAGCATTTTAAGCATTTAAGATTACTAATTTCCCCTATCAAAGATATCAGATAAAGTTTTCCTATATATGCATCTTATGTAAGCGTCGACATGAGTACACCATGTAAAATCCTCAACCCCAATCACAACAATAGCTCTGATGTACGGCTGCATCTCCTTTATTGACGCACTTTTATTTCTTCCAGCACCTCCTGTCCTGAGTCAGGGGCAAAGAGAAATATATCTCATTTAAAAGCAAAACTCTAAATTTAGCTTTCACTCATCAAAAAGTTTACATGCCCTAATATCTTTTCTTCAACTTCACTATCAATAAGATATTCTACAAACTCATCCACAGTATATGCCACTACGAAATATTCTGTAGTGTATATCCAAAAGATATGTCATATTCTGCCGTCACCCAGGATTCCTGAAATAAAAACAAATCTCCAAATCCAGTCATCATAAACGGAATTCGCGAGATAGTCCTCTTTTCCGAGCCATTTATAAAAGCTGTCCATATAGTCTTCAGGATCATGGGCTTTTATAATGCCGTCACCGTAGTTACCGAAAACCATAATTTTTCCATAAACCGAAGGATACTCTCATTCACTCCGGCACTCCAGCACCTATTATATGCTCTGAAAGCTTTACAAGCTCCTTACCTGGCTTATACTTTTCACAAACTTTTCCCAAACTGATGTTCTTTTTAAAGTGAATCAAATATTCCCATGTGATACCTCTCTAACATACAGTTCTATCCGGCCAAAACAAAATGCTCCCGCCTTCAAAACGTTCTTTTTAACGCCCAAAAATGTTGCCTGGTAGATTTCGGTGCGTTCCACCAATCGGTTTCTATCATCTACACAAAAAACATTCTCCCAACTTTTCAGTTTTTCATCTTCACTCGGATCTTCAATGTCATCTTTTCCATATAGCGGTAAGTATCCGTCATTTAGTATAACATGCCACATATCAAAGTCTGATAATAAAACCATATTGTCGGGTACATCTATAGATAGTAAAACTATAGGCGTTCCCATCTCACCGCCATATCTATGAGTCCTCATATCCAAGCGTTTTCGTGCACCTTCCCATTGGTACCATGCCCATACAGGGTATTTTACATCATCCGGCGGCATACCTATACGTTTTTTCATCTGTTCAACAAGCCAATCATATGAAGAACGAAACTGCCCGTCAAATAATAAGTATTTTTCGTCTGCTATAAGTCTACCTGTCTCAATTAAAATGTCATAAGCAGCCTTATGTTGAATAGTCCATAAAAAGCATTCTTCCTTCCTCATAGTAATTCTAGTAAACATCTATCATATTTGATTCATCAAGCCTTAACTCTCAAATATGATATCTCGAATTTTCTATACCATCCTGTCACTTTTCTCTTCAAAAATCTTTTTAAACAGTAGGAAGAATACGCTCTTTGCCTATTTCATAGATATTTTTGTAACCAGTATTATATGCTTCTATTTTTTTCATCCGTGACTTCAGGACTTTGTGTGATTATAAACTATCTATTCCCAATGTATTCAGCATTAAACTACATAGTAACATTGTCTGTTGCAATAGAACTGGATAATACATCCGCTATAGCTCATTTCTGCAAAAGTATAATACATTTCAATATTTTTCAATATTTTTATCATCGGAATATTTATTGTAAAAATCCATACATACTCATGAGCAAATAATCCAATCTTCTAATTTCTTCATCCAATCTCAATTTTCTATGGAAGCTACAAACAATATTATCTGTATAAATTCTTGCTCTATCTAATGGAATAGTCTTCATCCCTATAAAATAATTCTGTTATACTATCATCATCAACATTAAGTATTTGAGAATATGCTTCACCCATATAAAAATCTTTTTGCTCTATTACATTTTTACATGAGAGAACCAAATTTTTATTTTTGCCAGCATTTATAGAATCTCCATTGAATGACGATTCACAAATCAAAACGATCCACTTCAAATAATTCAGAACTTATTACATCTGTTGTGACACCACAATACGCACATTTATTATTATATATATTCCTAAATTGCTTTATTATATTCACTATTTTTATTTATTTGATTATATATTATTCTAACATTTGGATGTTCTCTTTTTATTCTATCTTCTAAAGCTTCTTTTTCATTGATAATGTTCTTTTTGTAAACTTCATATATTGTATCTCTATAATCTTTATTCATAATCATTTCTTCAAAAGATTTAATAAGATTATCAATGTCCATCTTAGTTAAATTATCATAATTTGATATTCCTATTATTGACATTCTCCATTTTCAAATAGGAATTTTTCAACATATCGATGAAATATTTTTAAAATATTTCTATTTAAAATGATATTTTGCGTAGCATTAACGATTTCTTTATTCCAATTATCCTGAAAAATGATTCAACACCACAATGATATGTGTTAGAATTATATTTTTAATGCACTATATTCCATCTTATCTTGATATTGAGTTATTACTATTATTTCTTTAAACGGAAAAAATTTTTATTATTAATCCAAGCTCTTCACCAGAAATTTTGTTATCTTGTACGTTTCCATTTTTCAAACAGCATCGAATCCAAAACAGATATCTGCCTTTTTGAATTTCATCATTCTAAGCAAGTCTTCATAGGAATATTTATTTTTCAATTTCAATTCTGAATATTTATATTTAACCATATCACTTGAATATGAATTTTAAATATTTTGAGACATACTAAATCAATTTTGTCGTCTACATAGAGACATATTTATTAATTCCATTTTAAACCGTTTCCTCCATTTCAAAACAAATTTAAATCCACCATCTCCTGAAATAGAAAATGATTTTTCTTTTTGTAAATTAATTGTATTGTTAATTATCCACATCCCAAGACCATGTCCATTTGTCTCGCTGTTTCATGTGGTCTCTGAAAATAATTCTCGGATTATCTAAGTATTCAGATAATCCCTTTCCATCATCAGAATACGATATTTTCAGTTTATTATTATCTTTACTAATTGTGATTTTTATTTTTAATCCATTAGCTTCGTTGTTTTGTTGAACACTATTTAATAATAAATTATCAAATATAGTGTTGAATGTGTCTTGACATATTAAACCTACTTATCATCTATACACGTCTCTATATTCAGCCAAGAATAATCCTTTTTCCAACCTTCTAATATTTGATCTAAATTTCTTTTTATATTTGAACGTTCAGCAAAAATTGCTTTTTCTACTTTTTCTAAAAATTGCATCAATAAATCGTAATATACCGCAAGATGATTATTTTCTAATGCTAGGTATATCTTCATACGCAAGTTTTCTCATTTTCTGGACTCATTAACAATTTCCCCAAACACCATATTTTTAAAAGCATTAACAATGTCGTCACAGGATGGTTCCATTTGATTCCTATTGTTATTGTCTCATGTGCTATCGATGTAGCCTTCATTCCAGATGTTGCAAGAGCATTTAAAATTCTAACATCATATTTATATCTTGCTTCTACATTTGCTTTCTCTTGTCTCAAATTTTTCACTATCTTGTTTGAATGATTTTTAGTTCATAAACAAAGCTTTATCTTGTTCACTTTTTGTCTCAAAATTTTCTATCCTTTTTAGATTTTTAACAATTTTCATTCGAAATACACGTTCCTCTTCACCTTTATCATTTATTTTTTCGAATTATCCTCGCCTGTATCTTTCAAATTCTTGATACCAGTTAATATAATTTGAACAAATAATTTATATATATATTTTCATCCAAACCTTGCCTATTCATAAGATCTTTGCTACTATATTTTTTCTTATCAATCAATACATATCCAGATATTTGGTTCTCCCTAACTCCATGCACCTGTGGGATGTGATGCCTGCTGGAGATTTACGAGTTCTTTTCCTAAACCCAACCAATCTTTTCATTTTCAAACGATGAAATGCTGAAGGCATTTCATAAAGAATTACACCACTATCAACACTCTCACCAGTACTTAGATATTTATATAAAAACTTTTCTTTATCTTGCTTTTTGTTGCATTTAAATTCAAAAGTAAGTTTGCAGAAAAGTCACCAAGTTTCTCTAATAGAGAAAGCTAATTCTTCTCCTTCCATCTCAACAATTTCATTACCTTTCAAATTCATCTAAAATATTCACTTTACAATTAAATGTCTTTAAACCATTTCTGGACAATACTTTATGGCTTCATAACTATCAAACTCGTCTAAAAACACTGATACAGACAGTATTCCTTTATTATATTTTTAGTACTATATCTGCTCTGCAATTTTCCAGGTTCAGGGTTTTTGGAAAAATGTGGCTCTACTAAATTCATCATATTCATTAGCTATAATCCGTATCTTCATAGCTGTGTCATTATATGTTTTCTCAAGGTATTATTTAATTTTTCAATCCTCCTAAGATTCCATTTTTCTCTAAGATTGTTTATTACTATACAAGTACTTTTTATTTTTCTATGCTAGAATCCGAATCTAATGTGGATTTATTCCAATCTGTTTTCCAAACCACTCCATCTTTTTCCATTTTTACTATACAATTGTATATTTTTACCTAATCTTGACAAGGCAAAACGTCCAACTCCCTTGGCTCCAGCTTGTACTCTAACATTATTATTTGTATCAATTAAATCATACCTTTTATTACTTTTTCCAATATGCATCCAGTATTTCTTTTATATCTCTGAATCCATACCATCTCCATTATCGGTTATTTTTAGCGTTGTTTTTATCTATAAAGTCTAATGTAACAATCAAAGCATTCGCATCATATGCATTTTTGTAACTAATCCTAAAACTGCAGCCTCGTCATTGGAAAAAGTTTTGTACACCTAAAAAGCTCTGCAATTGTACTATCTTCAATACTATACTTAAGATATTCCATATTTATTTCCATTCTTTTCGTTTGGCTCAAGGCACAAAACGTTATAAAAATGTTTCCTTGAGCTTATATTTATAATTTCTTCCCAGTAGGAAACCTGATATACTACAAATCACATGGAGTTGAGTGGCTGTCCGGCTTGCAGATGACTGCATATTTATATGTGTAGTTCGCCTTTCAAGCACAAATAAGTGTGTCGTAGAACACGTAATCTTATCTTTGCATAAACAATCTCGTTTATGGCTAGGCGTTCAGTCAATGCCGTCTCTCCTCATAATCTCTAATGAATCTTCTGATTCTGAAAGGAGTCCTATGTCTTTAAAAAATCGTGCACAAAAATCTGTTGTGGTATTGATGTCCACAAGACTTTTTAGAGTTGCCTGTATCGCTTCTACAAACGATACAGGTATCACTTCTTATGAGTCACCGGTTTTTCTACCCTACACGAGCGGTCTGAAAACTTTTGTTGACAATGGCTACTCAACCGGAATTGCAAGGATGTCTGTCATGGAATCTACCGGTAAATACTGGATTCCAGTTTATAACATCTTAGAAAATGACTGTTCGATTGTCCTTGCTCATCCAAAATATGTTGAAAGCTATTCGTGGACTGACTAGAAAGATGCCAAATGGATTGCTAACCTTTTAAGCATAATCTTGTTGCCGGTGAGCTTTTATGCCACCCATTGACATCCGCCAACCCGTGACCTATGCGTTATCGTTTCAAACTGACCTGTTTTCAATCAAGCTAAAAGAATCGTCTGCAGAACTGTCTCACGGTTTCAATATCCAGTTGGAAAAAAAGTTGTTTCGGACACCATTTCGGCAAATCTACTCAGGCGATACTGGATAAACTTTTGGAAAATCCGCAGATACATCTTTTGACCTTGAACCACTTGTTTACGAAAAAGTTTGAAAAGAAACTTCCTGAACTCCGCGACGCTATTGACGGTTATATCACACCGGAACAGGTCGGCAAACTTACAGTAATCAAAGCTCATTATGAAAGCCTGAATCCTGAAAGCAGAGCTGAAGAACTCATTCTGCGCTCGCCGCCCTTATCAGCAGAACTTGCCATTATCCAAACCGCTCCCCGGTATCCGTAGCGACTTTACTGCCATCGGAATTATTTCCGAAATCGGTACCAATATGGAGGCTTTTCCTTCGGCGAAACACCTGCTGCTCATGGGCCGGACTGACGCCAACCAACAATGAAAGTGCGAAGAAAAATCTATCCGGTTTTCCAAGGCCGTATGCTATATCAAACCTTTACTGGTCCAGTGTGCAAATGCTGTTGTTACCAGTAAAAGCATCCTGAAATTCGCAACCGCTATCTCCGTCTCAAAAAGCGTCGCGGTCACAAGAAGACAATCATTGCTATTGCAAGAATGCTTCTGACTGCATTATATCATATGCTGAAGAACGGTGAAAACTATAATACTGAACTTTATCGGAAATACGACTTGCCTCCTGCTGACCGGGAAATTACGGTAGAACAGGCAATTATCATCGCAAGAAATCTAGGGTTATAAAATCAAGTCAGCAACTGCATGCAGCCTTTAACTTTTAATATTCAATTTTAAAGTAGCCACTGAAAGATGATCGTTTTGCGATGCACTCAAGATAATGGGTATCCTATACTTTTCATTTTCAATATTATTCCTCCACTAAAATTAAATTCTATCATCCTTTGATGTAATTCTCCAATGAACTCCACTCAATATTTATCCCAACTTTCTTTACGTACTCCATGAAATTTTCACTTTCAAGAATTCTTTTTCCAAAATCCAAATTGTATCTTTTAGTTTTCATCTCTCAAGGAAATATACATTCCTCAAGATATGAATACACTCTTCAGTAGCCTATATATATAGACTTTATCTGTGATAATTGTTGAAATAGAAGTTTTTACAATTAATCCTGAAAGTGCTTATGTTCTTCCGTATTCAAACCACTTTGTTCTTTTATCAGATTTTCTTCTATTAATTCTCTTGAATTGGCTCAAATAGGAAAAAGTACCAGGATATAAATTTGCAAAATTCATTCTCTTCATATTTTATTAACCTATTATTAATATACTTATATGGAAAAATAATTTTTCTCAACTTTACCATATCTTTTTAGTTCTTGGTGTTGCAGTTAGCATCACTGCATCTTTTCTCAATCATGAAATTTCCAACCTTATAATATCTCTCTATTTCATCATACATATTTTTCATTAATCACATAAGCTTTTATGTAACAGTAGCTACCACATGCGAAAACTTTTGAAATAATCACCAAATCTGTTATTTCCTACATTAAACTCATCAGAAAAAAATCCATTTCCTTTCATTGTACTAATGGACAATCTATTATTACAACACATATCTAAATATTTAATACTAGTATTGTTTTTATCAAAATTATAATAGCTGACTTAACTAATGCATCATCAAATATCTTCTCTTTTGTATAATCTTTTTATAACAACAATATTCTCACTCATAACTCTCTAAGTTTATCACCAAAAACAGTTTTAATATACTGCTAGGTATTAAATAAGACATCTTACCTTCATTTTGATAAACACTTTATACTTTGTTCTATAAATGCATAGTAATAGTCAAATTTTTCCTTGTCTCACATGTCTCATATGTCCCTTTAATAAATTTTCTTTTATCTTGGAGATAAATCACTGTGTTATATGGTGGATTACCTACGATAAAGTCAAATTGTATATTTAACTCACTTTTTAGATAATCTTCATTATAGATCTTTCCATTTTAACACTCTGTATTCCATTTTTCTGCAATTAAATTTAAGTTACTAATACACTTTTTCAAAATTGATTTTTGATCAATTTCAAATCCAAAAATCTAAAACCGTCTTTTTATTTTCTCTTTGGAATATTTCAGTTTTATTGTCTCTTCAATATATCTTATAACTATTTCAACAAGGATATTACCATCACCACAAGAATTCTCTAGTATTGTTTATTTATTATGTTTTTACAATAACCAACTGAATCCAATAATTCTTTAACATACTTTTAGGGAGTGAAGATTTGACATTTGTTTACTATATTTCTTTCATCATCCCTAATACCCCAATTTTTATTGCTTCACTATTTAGCTTCTTTGAAAATAATCTATTTGAGCAAGTTTCCTAAGTCCCATTATTCTTCTCTTTTTGATTCACACCTTTTTCAATAAGAACTACATTATAAAGTTTTATAAATTCATACACTAAATAAACAAAGCTAACTTTGCTTACTATCAATGCTTACTATACTATAAAAATTATACTTTCTCTCTACCAATTTGATTTTCACATACTTAGACAACAGTTATGTTACTTAATTCACTTAATTTTTATAAATTTCATCATATACCAATTATCAGTATCTTATTAGTATTAATTTTCACACCTCATATTCGTATCCAATAAAATATTTTGTATATTTAAATTTTCTAATTTTTCCAGCTCAAAAATATCCGATAATGTTTTTCTCCATATCTTTCACTAAATCAATCACTAAGGCGTTCCCCATCATAAATCTCCTCTATTTAATGGCATTTCCTCTATGTTGCCATTCATCAGCTACATTTTTAGTATGGTTTGTAGAAACCTTGTATCCTTTCTGCCTCTGTTGCTGTTAACAGTCGAATCCTACCTGTATCTTACGATATGAGTCGATCTACTAAATCCACCTTCTGATGTTAACATCGTCCTAGCTGGCTTATCTTCCTCATCAATCATTGAAATCGGACCTTCCGAATATATATAATCAAAAATCCTTACCATGTTTTTAGATCTTCTTATCATCTTCTTTGCCACCTTTGATATATTGCCAAGTCTGTTCTATCCTCTTTAGGTAACGCTCCCTGTGTCTCATCACTTTTTGTGACTGATTCATCTGTATAGTATAGTCTTTCATATGGAATAAAAATAACTTCATCTACATTTTCGGTTTCATGATATCACCCAGATTAATTATTTTGCCATCACGATGGTATAGTCTTTATAGTATAAATTTTACTATCTAGCATTATACCCGAATTCCTCGAAGTTGAATGAAAAACTTATCTGAGATGCTTCCCAGTGACTCCGGTAAATCTTTACTTTAATATTCTTTAACCTTCTAGACTCAACTCTTAAATGTTCTTTGCAAAAAGCCTTTTTGATATTAAAATATCTAGCTGCAATTTCCCTTTATCATTATCATCCGAATATTCTTGTAACATTCTTTATATTATTTGCATATTTAGTGCCATCCTTATAAGCAAATATAAAAATACGCCTTCTTCTTTGCTGATATCCGTAGTCTGCAGGCGTTTATTACACGCCACTCTACTGTATACACCCTTCATCTCTAAAACAGGCAAGCATATATAGCAAAATCCCTACCTCTTTGTGAAGCCGGTGACTTAATCAGCCTATCTACATTTTTCATGTAGTACAAAGGAGGCTTCTTTTCTCAACACATCCCTTATCGACCACCAAAGTACACCTTTTTCCTTCTATTCCTTTTGAATTTGCTAAGTGAAGATGATACCTGAATAATCCTGACAAGGAAAAACTGCCGACAAGTAGATTAAAAATCAGGATACGTACGAAATTATCAACTTTCTATATCAAGATTAGTTGTATCATTTCCGTCAATATCTTTACATGTTCCAAAATGATATACATAACAACTGTGTGCATATTGAGTGTTTTTCTCGATGGTTCCCACTGATTAAACCAAACCGTTTCCCCATTTTTCTTTTTCTTAATATCTTCCAGTCTGGATATATTGTTTTAATCCACATCTGAATCCACCAACACCCGCAAAACAATTCACATACGGTCATTCAGTTCTCCTTTATTTATCTTTATTCAGTATAGCATTCTGCTTTCTAAAGATCAACTACTATTTTTAATTCATCTCTAAGCTGTGATACAATATAGTTCCATTGAAGAAAAACTTTGACGTGTCATCCATCTTCCATCGGAAGTTCGTCACCATCCTCATTTCGTTTTCCTTTTCCGAATATACTTTCCATCTTCAAATTCATAATACGTATTTTTAGCATGCGGTCTTATATGTATAACCGCATTATCCGAGATTCCCGGAAGATTATTTTTCACATAATCACTTTGTTGACATATATTTCTTATTAGGTACTACACCATTTTTAATATATCAATAGTTTTTCCCAACACTTAAAAAACATGGGTATTTAAGTCCGTGTAGCGGCATATTCCATAATTGACATCCCATCAATGTATAATGCTTATCTGATTTATTTATTTTCTTAAATACAACAAATAAAAACTTATTTTCTTCCAAGTATTTATAAATTGTTGATTCTTCCCTAATCATTTTCTCTCACTAAATCTTTAAACTTAAAAAGTTGGAAGCAGGGCTTGTCTCTTTCATTTTTCCATTTGGTTCTATTCTAATTGCTTTAACTGTTATATTTGCTTTTTCAAATTCTTCTGCTCTATTTGGATTTTATTCCGAGTATTCGATAAGCTAGGCTAATCCAAAAAGATTTTATTAAAAACAACACCAAACTTTTTCAGCGATTTCTTCATCTGTTTTGCCTTGTATTCATTAAATTTATCTTGTACAATTTCTGCAAAGGACTCATTAATAAATTAGCATCATCCACTATAGTCTCTACTAGTGTTACATTTTTCACAACATAATGATTTAGAATATATGTCATGTATGATGTCTTAAAGCAAAACGCTCGTTTTCTTGCTCGGTTCATGTTTTTCCATAATACTGTGGAACAGTACTCTTTTTCAGCATTTGCCCCCTTTGTATCAAGCTCCTGGCACATTGTATCACTCTCTGATAATTCGTGAGCAATACCAGCTTTAATTTTATCGGATATAACCTTATAATCATTTAAAAATAATAGCTAAATCTATTTTTGGTGGTGAAATAATTTTACATAATCAATTCTGTAAAACATTTTTGCTGGCTAGGTTCTTATTTCTCAGATAATATATCAGCAAAATTAATTTACACTTTTCCCATGCATGAGACCTATAAAAATCATCATCTATGAGGCGAATCATAACTTATCATACCAAGTACTAATCTTTCACCGGCTTTATTGTTCCATTCTTATCATATGGTGTTACTAAGCTCAAGCCCTCGCTTTTTGGGAAATCTGCTCAGGAGAGCTTATTAGCTTCATAACAAAAATACTGTTCTTCAATCAGATTTCCCAATCCTCCTTTTCTGACTCCTGAAAGATATGTATCTCAAAATCTTTTTATATGAGATAAATTCAACTCATAAACCTCTTGAAATGTCCTACCAATTAGAGCTTTTGGCATAATCTTCTATATCTTTTGCATTACTATCATCGTATGGTAAACTCACGTTATATCTCTTTTTCTTTTTATTATATTAATAAAACACTATAAAGAATAATAATACCATTTTACCAAGAGTTTTAAATCTGATTTTCTATCTCCCTACATATGAAAAACTTTCCTTTTATCTAAACTTAATTTGACAATTCATTTTCATTGTGCTAGAACATGATACGAAATAAAGCATAGAAAGTGTGATGAAATGGAATTTTATCGTAGTAACGGAGAAAAGAATCCATTATGAAATCCTTAGAAAAAGGCTTTCGATTGTATTCTTACACGAAACAATTTGGAAAGCAGGTTATTTTAAAAAGCAAATGGTTTTTGGGCAGATACTATAAACTTATTTTTGTAGACAGCTTGGGACATGGTGAAATCAGGAGATATTTTGGGGAAAGTAAGCTTTTTCTTATCTGGCTGACAGTCTTGATGAGCTGCTTTCATATCTAAATATAGAAAATGTCTGTTGGTAGGACATAGTGACGGTGCAAATCTTGCCATAAAGCATGCTGCTCTTTCACCAAGAAAAGAGTCGCAGGTATCTTGGCAAACAGCGGCAATATCAGCTTTTAAGGGTCTGAAATTTCTCCCCGGATACGCTTGTTATCTTGAAGAAGTCTTATAAAAACTCTGGGCATAATCTTCCCTGTTTTAAAAAGGAGATCAAAGGTCTCTCCACTCTTTGCGTGAAGATCTGAATATTCCTAAAAAGCTTTTCTCCAAATCAAACTATCCTGTCATAGTTTTGGTTGGAGACCATGATATAGATCGAAAAGGAGCACAGCATATCTATTGCCGAACTTTTTCCCTAGGGGGTAAGTTTATAGAGAGGAAAAACCACACACAATATTCCAAAAAGGACAGTAACTACTTTTAACTCATTGTTTCCAAAAATGGTAGCTATATACAAAGTTGTACTCAGTGATTTTTAATTCTTTACGGAGGTAAACATGCAAAAGATCATCTCTTCTTTTTAAAAAATATAAAAATGTTTTTAAAAGGCATTTTTGTTTGTAAGTATACTTATCTTGGTTCTGATAGAATTTTTCTCATGAGAAAGACTGTTTCTTTCAGTGCCGTAGCGATATACTTCGTCATTTGTCCGTTTTACAGATTTTTAGCCTTTTGATTTTCGGTATTCTTGCAGTTTCTCCTATGATGCTGTATGACTATATACTGACAAAAGAGCTTGGCAAGAAAATATCTATATTTAAGCTTATTGAAAACAGCTGGACTATAAACAGCTTAAATAATCTTATAGGCTTTGCGGGACTTGTGGATGTCGGACTTAGATACAGCTATTTTTCCGATGAAGAACAGGAAGGTAAAACAATGAAAGGCATATCAAAGGTAATGCCGTACTTTATGTCGGGGCTTTCTTTATTGTCGTTTGTATCATTGTTATTGCTGTTTTCTCATGATAAGAATAGTACTTTAAATGCATATAGTTTTGTACTTGTACTTGCCTCGCTTATACTTCCGGCACTACTTTTCCTCTCTACAAGAAAAAGGCTTGACTACTTCGGAAATTTGAGCAAAAAGAAAATACTTGCTCTCATAGGAACCTCACTTTTGGATTGGCTGTTTGTATCCGGATTTTTTTCTTCTATGTAGGAAGAGTACTTGGTTACTAATATTTCATTTGTATATACTTTCCTTTTATATTGTATTTCAATTTGTATAGGTATTGTTTCAATGATACCGGGAAGTCTTGGAAGTTTTGATCTGATAGTGATAGGAGGCCCTGCTCCATCTTTCATTAAACCATAATGAAGCTGCAAGTTGGCTTTTTGCTCTTTCGTATATTATTTTTATTCCGTTCTTTATAGGACTGATTTTATTTATAAAGAGTATGGGAGGACAAATAAATGCCAAGTTTCTTGGTTACCTGGGAAGTCTCAAATATAATAAGCCGTGGAATGCTTCACTTTTATGGCAAACTTCTTCGGTTTTTCCTTATGCTAAGTGCAATACTTCCCCGATGAGATTCATAATATACCTATTATAGGAAAAATGGATCCCATACACGGACAACTGCTTTTTCAATTTCCAAGTTTTCTCCTGGAAGCTCTTTTCTTCCGCTTGCAAGATTGATAAAAAGACATTCTGCATTTACAAAACCATTTTCTATTGTACTTTTGCCCTCTATAAGCCTGATTTATATTAATCTTAAGTGACTACTCTGTTTTTGCAGTCTTTATATACTTGTATTTTTAATGCTTTTTATATACTGAGAAAAAGAGCTTAAACAGAAAATCGTTTTTCTATCCTTTGGAAGACAGAATAAAAGATATAGGATATATAGTTTCCAGCTTTATAGTCACTGTATTTTCTTTTGTATGTATCATGAAATACAGCATGAAACAGTTTGGGTTTTCAGCTCTTTCATCATAACGGTTTCCTCTCAAGAGCTTCTATTGGAACACATATTTTTAACGACTTTTTCATTCATTTTTTACACCTTTTTGCCTACTTACTGATTATTGCATTCTTTTTATATTGCAGTAGAATCTATGGCAAAGGACAGACATTTTTACCTTGGAGAAAAATTTGAAAAATCTCTGTTATAAAGCTGTTTTTAGATAGTTTTGATAATACCGACTTAAATGCTTCTCTTGCATTTTTAGGGAGATAAACTTATACATTATTACACTGAAGATGAAAAAGATCTCGTAGCTTTTCAATTTGCCTTAGAAGACGGTAAGGCTGTTGTTATGGGGGATCCTATAGGTAGAAGTGAATATTTTAATAAAGCTGTATCTGCATTTATAAAAGATGCCGAAGACAAAAATCTTATACCGCTCTTTTACGAAATAAGTCAGGATATCACTTTGCTCCTGCACAATTTCGGCTATGATTTTATGAAATTTGGTGAAACAGCAAAAGTTAATCTGGATGAATTCGATCTGACAGGAAAAAGCCGGAAGAAAGTTTCGTGCTATTACAAATCGTGGAGAAAAACAGCGGATATTCCTTTAAAGTAGAGTTTCCACCTTTTTCAAATAATTTTTGATGAATTAAAAACATTTCTGACAACTGGCTTTTGGGAAGACAGGAAAAGGGATTTTCTTTAGGGTATTTTGACAGAGATTATCTTTCACTTGCCCCCATTGCCTGTGTACTTGATGATTCCGGAAATATTCAGGCATTTGCAAACTTCTTGGTATGTAATAATGATAATGAGTCAAGTATAGACCTTATGCGCTACGATCCCAAAACGAAAAGAAACGGTATTATGGATCATCTTTTTGTCCGGATTTTTTTCTTTATATGAAGGAAAAATAATGTCAGATACTTTGACCTTGAATGGCTCCACTTTCAAATGTCGGTCAGTATGACCACAGCTTCTTAAATGAGAAGCTTGCATTTTTAGTTTACAACTTCACAAATCGTTTTCTATTCCTTTGCGGCCTTAGAAAAATATATGAGAAAAGTTCGCTCCGCTTGGGGAGGCAAGATATTTATCCTACCCTAAAAGACAGTAATCTACTCTTTGATTTACTTACTATATATATGATTGATAACAGACAGGTAAAAAGATGAAAACGGGTTGAAAACTCAACCCGCCTTTCTTTATCCTTTTGACCGCTCCTACCATTATTCCTTTTTGAGAAGTATTTTTGCATAAACGGATATAGTGCAAAAATCAGTAGTATACCAATACTGTAATTGTCATTCTGATTCCCTTTGGTGAGATACTCGCCATTGCCTTTGTCATATCAGTCTGGCTTGAAGTTGTTTTTAATTGCTCTGCAAGTCTCTGTGCCTCGTTCAGATAATTATATAATAAATACTGTAATGTTGTCAGGGATCTCATTTGCTCTTGCATAGATATGATTATCAAACCATGAATTCCACTGTCCAACTGCTACAAACACTACAACAGTCGCTATTATAGGTTTGCAAAAGCGGAAATATAATCTTAAAAACATGTAATATACCCTGCTCCGTCCAAACTTGCAGATTCTTCAAGTTCAGGCGGCAGCTGCTCATATATGTTTTATCAAAACTCATATTGAGGCGGAAATCATTGAAGGTAAGATATATACCCAAAATGAGTTCAATAATCCATATGACTTCATTACAATATATGTGGCAATCATACCGCCACTGATATGCATGGTAAATACTACAAAGCGATACATATCTTTCTCCCTGGCATCTTGTCCTTAGTAAAAAGGTATGCCAGAAAAGAGCAACAAAAATACGGATGTTATAGTTCCGACCACAGTTCTTAACAAAGACATTAAAAGTGCCGGAAAGAATCTTTTTAGGGTTAGAATTTCTTTGTAGTTACTAAGTGTAAAAACCGTTTGGTAATAGTACTGGTGTATTCACCGATGCTGCCGTTGTATCGCTTTAATGAGTAACAAAGCACATACCAGAACGGATAAATACATATAGTGCAAGCAGTATCATCAGACAATAGTCAAACACTAAAAATACTTTTTCTTGATGTTGAAACTTTCATTTTATTCTTTATTCATAATGCCCCTCTTAGATAACTGCTCTTGCTCTTATTTTCTTTTGCAACCATATTTGCCGCTAAAACCAATGTTATACTGTACAATTGATTTCACAACGCTGATTGCAACACTCATAGGAGTAGTCCATATCTGAAGACCGATTCTATATGTATATAAATCAAGAACTTCAATATTAGGTGCTGTTAATGAGTTCTTAAAAAGAAGGTATTGCTCATAACCGGTATTTAGAAAATTACCGATATTTAATATAAACAACACTACAAAGTCTCCATCATCGCAGTAATGACATGAATTGCACATTTAAAATGTCCCTGCACTGTCAACTCTCGCCGCTTCATATTGCTCCTGGTCAATTCCCCTGCAATAGCCGCCATATAAATGATTGAATTCCATCCCAAAGTCTTCCACTGTACAAGGAATGACTGAAACTAATACACTGCTTCGCTTTTCGATCCCAGTAATGAATTTGAAGCATCTCCAAGTCCAAGCTTTTACAGCAAGCATTGTTATAATTCCGTCTGATGCAAAAAGTGCCGTTGCAAGAGAAAATATCACCAACTTATAAAGTTTGGAAGTGTTGTAAATGTCTGTACAAACTTTCTTTTACAGGACTGTTTCTGAGCTCATTTAATAAAAATCGCTAAGAGCATAGGTAGTGGTGTCAAACATATATTTATAATTGCAAAACAAATGTGTTCTTTTAAAGCTCTTAAAACATTGTCATCTTTTAAAATCAGTTTGAAGTACTCAAGTCCTACAAAGTCACAATCAAAAATACTGACTCCGGGTACATAATCAAAGAATGAATATATCCAGCCAAATATCGGAACATAACTAAACAAAAAGACTATTGTGATAAAAGGTATTGCCATCCAAAGTAATTTTATAATCTTTTGATCCGCTTTTCACAAATCCCTTTTTCTGTTCATACACATGCTCCTTTTCGTGTTTATTTGCTTTCAAACTCTCGATTGCGCTCTTGGAATCCTCCCATGCCTTCTGCCACCAATCAATCAGACTCTTTTACGCTTGCATCGGAAAGCTGCTGTAATAATGCTTTCCTTAGCTGCAGCAAATGCCTCATCTGAATCTGCCTGTATAAGTCCTGGAAGTGCATTCTTTGTGATTTCAATACAGTTACTGTCAATACGTACTATATTCTTTTGGAATTGTTTCAAGGCACATACGAATTGTTGAATCCGATTTATAAGATCCATGTTGTCACCCTTTTTCAACTCCGTTCTTTAAAAGATCGCTTTGGTAATGAAATACTGAAATGTTCACAAAGTTCCAGCTCAGCTGTTGTAAGGCTGTCTTTCATTACATCTTCATCGTTCCAAAGACTAACTCTTCCACCGTCCGCTAAAACATTGTTGTAATCCCATCCGATAAGATTATCTACTCTTGAGTCGCTGATTCCGCTCATCTTCCACTCTTTCGGCACGACTTCCGTCAACCTTCATATTTATAGTGTCTTCTGTTAAATGTGGCTTTCGTCTGAACCTCTTTCTCCCAACGTCCTTCAACACCTGAGTCTGAGCTTCTTGCAATTCTCCGCTCTGTAAATAATCAAGAACCATAACAGCACGCTCAACATTTGGTGAATGAGAAGATACAAATAAGTACTTTCCTGTCCATCCTGCCTGTTTTGCTCATTTACCCATCCTAATTTTGAAGGTAAAACAACATACTCTTTATCAGTTCCCTTATTGTTGCTGTTATATGTTCCGAAGTACCAGTTTACAGTACGCTGATATACTGACCCTTAGTATACTTTTTCTGTAAAGATCCTCACCCTTTGTAATGAAGTTATCAGGATCTAATAATCCGGCTTTGTAAAGCTTGTTATAGAATTCTACACCCGACCAGAAAGGTGTTTTAACATTCTCATCCTTATCATACACATCAACTACAAGTGCATTTGTCTGTGCATCCTGAACATAAAGTCCGTCTTCAAGGTTTAAATATCCTCCCAAGACATCCTTTAAAGAAATAAGTATGAAGGTCCGCATCATTATATGCACTCATTGCATATGTTTCTGCACCGTCTTCTGTCTTAGGATAAATCTCCTTCATTTTTTTCAATGCTTCGATATATTCATCATCATTAGTGATTGTCGGTGCTCCAATCTGCTTGTATAAATCCCATCGTACAACATAACCGTACTGAACTACAGAACCGTAGCTTTTTGCATAATCTTTAGAAACAACTCTAGGTGTAACAAAAGTACTCAGCCTCACCATTGTCACCTTTAAATTTCTGCATGATTTTTATTTCTGTAATCCATTCCGTCAGAGAATATATTTGGTGCGATATTCTTATAATCCACAAGGTTTTACTGCATGCTTTTCCTTTTTAACACACCTTCGATATTTCCATCCGATATCTGCACGATATCGCAAGTATTTCCACCTGATAAATCAAGGTTTAAGCTTTCCTGATCATAGGCCTTTGTTGTAATTGTACAGTTAAACTTTTTCCTCAACCGCCTTGATTACTTCTGTGCCAGGCTCCTGTAGAAGAACTGATAAAGATAATCCACCTATAGTAATATCCATACGATCTGCTGTGCTTACTCTCAGGGACTGTTTGCTGCGGTTTTTACTTCCCGATGCGGAATCGGCTTTTTCCTCCGCCACATCCCGCCAAACATGACGCTGTTAATGCAACAGCACCTAAAAATTGCCGTCAATTTCCTTGTTTTTCATGTACTTTTCCTCCTTGTAGCTTCTATGAAGCATTCAATGTTGAATCTACATCAATTCACGTTCAATTTGTTCGTTTTGATTTCGATTATTATTTTGTACCGGCCGTTAAAAATATTTCTTATTGAGCAAAAATATTTTCTATCTAAGATAAAATTATATTATCATTTTAGACAGTTTCTTAAAATGTTTTATATTATTTGTCGATTGACTATTTTATCGTTTTTATTCTAAAACAAAACTTGACATATTTTTATGATTGTTGCACTTTGTACCATAAAATATGTCAAGCCTTAGACTCATTATTATTTTTTTAATAATTTTTATATGACTAAACTCTTTCTTTATTTGTCATTTCTACATATTGATTAAATCGTATATGTACGATCAAGCTTTAATTTAGGATCTGTTTCAACAGACATGCTGCCCTTTATCTCCATACAGCAACCCTAAGCGTTTTGATACATTTGCAAGTCCCTATATGATCTGATGTTTTTAGAGTTGATTTTATCTTGTTTCTTATTTGACTCAAGCTCTTCTTCATTTTAAGAATATCCCGCTGTTTATCACCTTTACATCCATATAATCATTACATTCTATCACAACTTCTATTGTACGTATCTCTTCCTGACTGCTTCCGTGTACAAAAACAATTTTCGATCAAGGGTTGTAATATGAATCTTGGGAATTCCAACTCATATAATTCTTTTTACAACTCATTTTATATTCCATATCATGTCCATATCTAAGTTGCATCATAGCTGCATAATTTTCCAAGAATTCGACTTCTTTTTTACTTTCCAAGTTAGGGCTTGGATTCCTTAGTACAGGTGTAATTATTTTTCCAAGCCTTACCAAAGTATCCGCAACTATTGTGTTATTGGTCATCATTGCCATCCAACGTATAGAGTTAAGTGAATTTAATAGAAAAGTGAGGGTTCATTCTGATATTGAAGAGCCATAAGCTCTTCTCTTCTTTTTCATCTTCTACCTGTTTTAATCTTTCAATATACGCTTTTATACTTTGTGCTGTGGAATATAATTCATCATTTAACCTATCCAGCTCTTCCCAGCCAAGTTTTTCGGTTTATCAATATTAAACTCCTGATTTTTAATACGATGCATATTTTTCATAAGCAGTTCTATCGGCTGAGTATATTTTCTGCTCCAAAATTACAGCGACAGTGACTGTCGCTACTATAGCCAGTATAATTACAATAATACCGAAAATCTCTGATTTCATTGGCATCTTTTAAATATTCTTCTTTGGGAATCATATCACATAATTTCCATCCGTAAAAATCAAGCGGATATTCAATATTTTGTGTATCCGTACTTGTATAATATTCCTTTTGCCCAGCATACTCTTATCGACATCTGAAAATTATTTGACCTTTTTATCTCACTCAATATAGCCCTGCTGTCATTAAAGGCAACCGCCCTATATGTACTTTGAATATCTATTTCATTTATTGCAACAAAAATAAAGCTCTCTTCTTCAAGATTTATATTTACGCCTACCGCCTTTATACCTACCAAAGAAGGTGTCTGTGACATTATTTTAAAAGGGCTTGTGTCATTTATATCCAGCTCCCAGCTTGGTACCCAAGTAGTATAGGGATAATTTTCTTTTACCTTTTGTAAAACATTTAAAATTTCTCCGGATATTTCAGTATCACCGGTACGGTTTTTACCAAGTGCGGAAGAAACAATTCCAACTCCGTCTCCTTTTAATATTCCCAAAGCTGAAATTTCTCTGTTTACAAGCATTTCGTAGTGAAAACTCTCGAAATCTTCATTTTCAATCTGCTTTCGTCTATATTGCTGTTTGGATATTCATATCCGAACTCCCTAGACAAGATCCGATATTACATATTTATTCAAACACAGTTCCGCATTTTTTAAAATATTTTCCAGATCCTTTTCAGCCTGTTCAAAGTTTAATAAAACAAGCCTTTCATTTCCGGCTTCCACCTTTTCCACAAAAGTAGTGGTATGTGATGTAGAACATAAAGCTGATTATAATTATAAAGCTTCGAGAATAGATAATAAAACCTTTTTGTCTCCAATTCATACGATTTAACGGTTTAATTTTTCTCCATCTTGCCGGTGACTCTCCTGTCTGTTTTTAAAGTATCTTGAGAAATACCCAAGTTCTGAAATCCGTTCTTTGTGCAACCACAACTACCTTCTCATCAGTATTCATCAAGTCTTTCATGGTTGCAAGCAGTCTTATTTCATTTAGATACTCAATATAATTTTTTCCGGTTTCCTGTTTTAAACAGATACGAAAAATAGCTTATAGAAAGTCCTATAGTACGTGAAATATCTGTTAAGGTCAAACTTTCTCTGAAAATGTTCCTCGCATATACTGATTGACTTTTGAATCAATGCCTACATGCTGTTTTCATCAATATTTATCTCATACTGCTGTACATAGGCTCTATCAAACCAGTCTTTTAAATTCTCAGCTTTTCTACGACTGCTGTGCGTGATTTTAAAACGAACTCCCAAAAAATCACCTATGGAATTATTGATTCTCTTTATTCTCTCATCCATCTTTTTCTGTACTTCTATAAAAAAACACAGAATTCCTTGTCCTTTAGAGGAACCAATATTTCTCCCGGTATCTGACGGTTAACCAGTTCATATATAAAATCCATTGCAAGTTTATTTATCTTATCTTTATTTTTCCTCCTCCAGACTAAACAGCAATAAATGTTCTGAATATTTCAAAAATCATCCTCCAAACTGATTACGGTATCTCCCAAAAGATATTTTGATATAATATCCTCAGTTTTTCTAAGTCAGGTATCACCTTTTTAGCTGTCCTTCCGATACTTATAAGATATTCTTTTTGTCTGTTCCAGTACATTACATACTTCATCTATACTTATACTTGCTTTCAGTACATATGCATTGATATTATATGGTATCAATTTCTTAGGGTTTCAAAATCATTCAGGCATGAAATTACTACGATCGCACATTCCTTTATCTATTTCTCTGACTCTTTTAACAAGTTCAAGACCGTCCATTCTTCCATTCTAAGGTCCGTTATCAATATGTCAGGATGTATCTTCAAAAGAGCCTGTATGCTTTCCATACCGTTGTCTGCTAATGCTGCAACTTCCATTTCATATTTACTCCATGGAATTGAATTTTTGTAAACCCAATCTTACTAATAATTCATCCTCAGCAAATAAAACCTTATACATTTCTACCCCCTTTATTTGCTCTCTAACTTGTTATCGTACTTTATATTGTATCAACTAAATCCGATCCGCTGATTATTTGGCTCCAGCGATTTTTCTCGTTTATCTGCTTTTATCCCCAAAAATACGGTAATCTTTTCTCTTCAAGTTCTTCAAGGCAAGGTATTTTCCCATCCAAATAATTTAAAACTCTTCTTTTTGTACTTTTCTAATCTTGTGATGACTCCGCCAAGCTTTACATCCATAAGCTCATATCCCCATGGCTTTGCATCGCTCATCCATAAATCTTCTCTGAGAGTTTTCATAACTTTAAGATTTTCATTGTATCCGGAATTTCTTTTTCACAGATAGTTTTAATGTAAGTAAATCACTTGCTTCATATGAAGTTTTTAGGCGTACTCCTAAATCCGCTTTTTATGCTCAAAAACCTCTGCCAGTTTTTCATAATATAAAAACAGTTCCAAGTATTTTTAGAGTGCTTTTCACTTTCCATAACATTTAATCTTAAGCTGTCATAATAAACCTTGGTATCTACAGCGGATTCCTTTACATGATAATCAAATATCCCTGTCAGAGGGATCTTGATAAAGTAGATACTTAGAAGGATTTTTCGCAGCTTGATTTGACTCTTCTTTTTGGAAAAAGCAAATCAAATCTGTCCAGCACCATAAAGTCATCTAAATATCCGCCTGTACAATTTTTGGAATTCTTCTTTAAACTCTTCACTGTCATAGTTTTTATGAAAAGCCCAAATATCCAAATAAAGCAACTCCGGCAAAACCGCATCTATAGGTGTCTCTGCACCGTTATCAAAGCTCAGGCAGTACATAGTACTTCATCCAGTTTAAACTCCTTACATGTTTGAGTGCCGATATTGTACATTCAAAAGTTTTTGAATAGTTTGGAGCTATTCCGTTCCATACCCATGATCATCCTCCCGCAAAAATCACATTATTTGATATTTGCATATGAACTTCAACATCTTTTTCATATATCTTTTTCGTCATTGTGATAATAGTCCCAATATACAGTCCAACTTCTTTTTCAGGCTTTTTCCCAAGGCTACAATCAACATTGTCCTCAATGTCATAATAGCCCTTACCTGTGTTTGCTGTTATATACATATCGCTCCACATCATAGGGTTTAAGTCCAACTTTTGCATATATCAAGGACCTTTTACAATGTCTCTTTATTAACATAGAACTCTTTTTCATATCCGTTATTTTTAAGATAATTTCCAAGACCCAGAGAAACAGCCTCATCCATTCCAAGATGTCACGCTTTGTAGAAAAACTCTCCTTTACAGAACGAAGCAATTTTTCAATAAAAATATATGTTTCTTCTTTTCCTACTTCCAGGATATCCACTGAATCCTTGATATTCTCTTTCCCCGGCCATTTTAGGGCATTATGTAAATGTGCCAATGTCTGAATACATGGCACAAGTTCAATCCCGAATACAGAAGCATATGAATCTATCTCTTTGATTTCTCTTTGTGTATCTTCCTCTATATATTCCAAAATAAGGCTCATCAGCTACCTCATAAGTGTCTTCTAGTATAGAGCATACACATTCATTCCAAGTTTTGCCAGAACTCGAATAATGCTTTTCACTTTTCTACTCTAAATACAGCATTTCTTGAACAGTCAAGCATAACACCGTCAAAATATGCCTTCTCCGTATTTTCATGTGTTTTTATCTAAATTACAAAGTATCTTTGTCAGCCCTCTGTAATAATGAGACAGTTCTTTACAGATAATACTTATAGCATTTCCTTCTTTTTACCGAAAGTTCATCGCTTTTCACAAAATTCTACATTAATATCCAACTGTCTCGGTACTTTGTTTATATTCATCTATAAGTATTCTTGTACCGGTCTTTAATTTATCTTCTGAAAGTCCGGTATTTTTACATAAAATTTTTCATTACTCATACTCCCTCATTTATTTTATCAGTATACTCCAACAAAAGACATTATCGGTGCCACCCTGGAATCTTCAATTTCTATAGTAAGATTATCAGTCTTAGTACCTTTTAAATCAATAATTCTCTTATATCCTATAGTGGTTCCTTCGAAAATTTTATATTTATTTCCTGACTCATCGTTAAAATACACATTGAATTTTTCAACCTCTTGACTGAAGGTTATTGCTTCTTTTTAAAACTAAATAATCAGTTTCTTACACTCATCAAATTTTTATTTCAATCAGTAATTTATTATCACCTTCTTTATTCATAAAATATGTATTATAATCATCTGTTCGCATCATGTCAGGGCGAATTACCTCTGCAATCATGCTCGGGAACAGTCGTAATCAATGCATTTTTAAAAGGTTATTTTTTAAATATATCTTATAAACTCACCCAATCTCTTTTAAGATGGCCATATCTTTTTCATGAATTTTTCCGTTCTTCATAGGTGGAATATTCAATCAAAAGAGTTGTATTTCCACCAACTGATTTTTAAATATATGTCTTTCAGATTCTCAAATGAACGAACTTTATCATCCTCTTCTTCATGATAAAACCAGCCCGGACGAATGGATACATCTGTTTCTGCCGGATACCACATCAGTTCTTTTTCATTTTTGAGACGCTTCTCGCTTCCAAGATCTGACTGAGTCTCATCCAAAGGTCTGTCTCTAAACTCTTCATTGTCTTCATGCTGGCTTACTCGGCTGTAATTGACGGATCATCACATCTTTTTGCAACAACACTCCATTCACTTTCTCTGACTTCACTGCCTCACTTCCACATCTATCTTACATCAGGGTCCGGAAAATAGAAATAACTGCGATAGGCTGTAGTTCACGCGATCACTTTATAGTATCTGTTCCAATCATACTTTTTGAACCTTACCGTTAGCCCCTTCACCACAGGCACCGTCAAGCCAGATAGTGTAGAGTTCTCCATACTCTGTCAACAGTTCTGTAAGCTGAGTTTTACATAGTAATCATCATACTTCTTACCTTTTTCCATAGCTACTGTTATTTTCTATCCCACGGTGAAAGATAAACACCGAATTTTAGTCCGAATTCTTTACATGCTTCTGACACTTCTCTAACTATATCACCGTTTCCGTTCTTGTATGGTGAATTCTTTACACTATGTTCTCGTATATTTTTGACGGCCAAAGACAAAAACCGTCGTGATGTTTGCGGTAAGAATCAATCCCTTCATACCGGCATCTTTAGCAGTCTTTACCCATTGCCTTGCATCAAGCTCTGTAGGATTAAAAAGTGGATACATCTTCTTTTCCGTCACCCCATTCACTTCCTGTAAAAGTATTACTGTAAAATGAATAAAACAAAAACTCCATTTTTCATATGTAGCTGTCTCTCACTTGGAATGCTTTAATTAGTCTTATATCTTCTTTCTATTCCGATATAGCTCATTATCTTTCTCCTTGTACTTTATATAAATTTTTCTTTATTAAAGCTATCTGATCTATAAATTTTATCATATTATAGACGATAATATCATTTTTAAAATATTAATTTAAATCATTTTTATTTATATTTTTATAAAAGCTTTATCTTTTGTGAGATTATTTTATATGAGCTCACTAAAAAGACATACCTGTTTATACTGATATGTCTTTGAGACTTTTTATAACAGAAAGATAAAAATGTATAAAACGTAAAAATAAAAAGTGGGTTGAAAAATCAACCCACTAAAACACTTGACTATAGTTATATCAGCTATAGCATCAAACTGAATTGGAAAAATTTATAATCGACTCATACAATCAAAATCGGCTTTTAAACTCCTCATCTTGACATAGAAGCCTTGCCTCACGTAAACGTTTCCTTGCCTCTATAATATTCTTATTAAAAACTATATACATGAACAAATCCAGTACCATAAAATAATCATAGTAAAAATCATGACTCTGTACTTGTCAAAAAGGGCATTTGTCTGTAAACAATTCTGTGCTCTCTCATATTTTTGAGATGAAAACAGCAAAGACACAGGTTTAACCTTCTTGCCATCTCCACTTTCAGTCATACTTTCAAGTGACCTTCCAAACACTCCAAAATATATTTTGCTCTCAACATAATCCGTTTTTCCACATAAATGCGAAAGCTATGTTCAGCTTTTGCCATGTGACATGTCGTGATTTTGTAGTCTTCTATAGCATTCAATTTATCAATACACTCATCAAACTTACGTTCATCAAACAGCAATAAAAAGCTACATATTTTCTTTATATATACTGCACTGTAGATTCGCTTATACAGTTCAGATCCCCTGCAAAATGATTACAGCCAATACTATAAAAATTCCAAAAGTTTGCGCCCGCTGTTCAGCCCAAGTCCTATCTCGCACACTAAGAGTATACTTACATATACAACTCCCATAACTAAGATGCTTTAGAAAGCTCTCTTCATATTCATTCTAACACCCCTCGAAAAATTAAAGCTGATATAATCTTGTATACTTTTTCTTCTATATAATCAAGGAAATAATTTACATTAAATTCTTCTCCTGTTACCATCTTCATAAGCTCAGGCGCCTCATAACGGAAAACCGTATGTATGAATATTTTCCTTTAACCAATTCATTACTACATCAAATTTATTATTTTCCAGTGAAATTGTCTACATCCAGATCTTTTTTTCATTGCATGTACATACTGTGCCGCAAATGCTGTTCGAGTCATATGTCAGGGAAATAACCGAAGCTTCCGTCTGACCAGTGTACATCCTGTAGATACCAAAGCTTGTCATTTGGTACATCTACTCAAGATACTCTTTATACTTTGCATTCCATGTCTTATCAAGTCCTTCTGTAGAAATAGTACCGTTAAATAATCCCTTTTCTATCTCATAACGAATCAAAACATGTAAGGATAGGTAAGTTCATCCGCTTCCGTACGAACAAATGACGGCTTTGAAACATTGATTGCCTTATAAAAATCTTCAAGGCTTACATCTCCAAGTTGCTAGAAATATGCCTGTAACTTAGGATAATTATATTTCCAAAAAGCCATAGTACGTCCAAGGTGGTTTCTCACATAGACGTGACTGTGACTCATGCATTCCTGATGATACACCCTCTGATGCAAAAATCATTCCGTCATACTGGGTCTATATTGTGCTCGTAGTATGCATGTCCGACCTCATGTACCGTTGAAAGTATTGCAGGCTATCATTATTTTCTATATATTTTTGTGGTTGTACAGCAATCATTCTCACAAGTCCAGGAAGTAAACTGATGCTCAGATTCATTTTGATAACCCCAAGAAGGATCGAAAATGTATACTTAGTAAATCATCCATAAACTTTTCTGATCTTCAATAGGAAAGCTTTTGATGTAGAAAATCCTCGTTAATCTGCTTTGCCTTTGTTACCTTTCCGATAAGCGGAACTAATCTCTCTTTTAAAGCATTAAAGAACGCATCATATTTTTCTTCGTCCATACCCGGCTCATAATCATCAAGCATCTGATTATAAATGCTCTTATCGCTGCTTCTGTAACCATATAACTGGCTCTCTATTACTTTCTTCAAATAAGGCTCAAATATAGAATAGTCGGCCTTTGATTTTGCAAGTATCCATGCATCAAATGACTCGTCACAAAAGCTTTTTAAAAGCCACAAATTCTTCCTTAGGTATGCAAACGGTATCAAGTGCTTTCTTATAATAAAAGCTCTATAGCACGTCTGTCCTCGTCATTTACCTCAGGATCATCTATTAAGTCCTTTAATATATCTATGATCTCAGGATCTGTTTCCAAGCTGAAGAGTTCTCCTGCCAAATAAGCAGATCTCTCATCTCTATATGCAGCCCCTGCACTTGGTGCAACTGTCTGCTTATCAATTCCTATAATATTTAATGCCATTTGGTATGCAGAACATTTAAATAACCAGTCCTGATACTTTTTAGTTTTTCTTTTGTAGTCATAGTTTCCTTTCTTTAAAAACATTTACAAATTTTACAATTGCTACACTATTTATAAAATAAAAAGACCAGCCTCTTTAGCTGATCTTAAGTCTTAAAAATAATCAATAGCCTAATAGTGACGCCAACACATGACGCTTACCTAGAAAACGGCACTTAAATAGGACTTACTGTTGATATAACCATGTTAGCATATCCAATCAACCATGTCAATATAATACCTGTATTTATACCGGAAATTTAAATAAACACTTTAATATTTTTGCATCTTTTAATTTTTGAATATCCTCTTTATAACCACCGGTTTTCATATGAGAATAATATAAATTGGCAAAAAACATCTGCTATTTTGAATTATATTATTATTTGCAGAATCAAAATATTGGACAGCAAACTTTCCACTTGTTGTACCGTTCATTGACAATTCTGTGTTTAAGTAATTTTTCTAAAAATACTTAGATTCTGTTTTTCATTTCTCTCATCCAGTTGAAGAATACAATCTTCACTCTGTAAATATCCGTATTAATAAAAATACTCCAAGCCAAGCCTTAATGTATAATTAAATACTCTCGCTGTATTTTCACAAAAATCTATCAGTAAGTTTCTTATTATCCACAATAATATAATACAGTTCAAAGAATGCTTTTGTACAAAAACTCACAAAATTTTGTTTCATTCTTTTTATCAAAGTTGTGAGCTCTTAAGTTCTCCTGAATTTTTCCTTTACAGAACATCTTTCCGCCCTCTTTGATTACCTGTCCCTGTACTTGGCTTTACTTTATCGTAATCAAGCATTAATAATCTATCAAAGTTAGATGAAACAAAACGTTTATATGACTTTTTATAGAGTCTTTATCTACAGCTTTAACTAATGCAATAATAAAAATACTCATTTCCCCGGTATATGATTATTAATTGAACCCGATTCATCTATGTAAATAACCAAAACAGCATTCCTCCTTTCACAGTATTCATATATGAAATATTACTATCAAAATTTTTATACAACATTTTGGAGAATAATCTCTTAAATTTATTTCTCCAAAGCCTGCTCTATATCTGCTATTAAGTCTCTGACATCTTCTATTCCGACAGACATTCTGATAAGGTCAGGTGATACTCCTGCCGCTTTCAGTTCATCATCATTCATCTGTCTATGTGTTGTAGATGCAGGATGAAGTACACAGGTTCTTGCATCAGCCACGAGGTAACGATTGCAATAAGCTCCAAAGAGTCCATAAACTTAACTGCCGCTTCTCTGCCTCCTGCTATTCCGAATGATGATAACACCACATGAGCCGTTTGGAAGATATTTTTTAGCCAACTCATGCTGACTGTCATTTTCAAGTCCTGAGAATGATACCCATGATATCTTAGGATGTTTTTCAAGGTGCTTTGCAATAGCAAGTGCATTCTCAAAATGTCTCGGCATTCTTAAATGCAATGTTTCAAGTCCAACTCCAAGATAGAATGAGTTTTGAGTGAAGGAATCGCTCGAGGTCACGCATAAGATTTGTTGTCATCTTTGTAATGTATGCCCTTTACCAGAAACTTTCTGTATACACTATTCCATGATAAGTTTCATCAGGAGTTGTAAGCCCTTTATATTTATCTTTATACTTACTCCAATCAAAGTTTCCGGAGTCTACCACAACACCGCCAAGTGCATTGGCAGTACCGTTCATATACTTTGATGTTGAATGTGTTACGACATCAACACCCCATTCAAAAAGGTCTGCAAAAAATAGGTGTAGGGAATGTATTGTCAACTATAAGCGGTACACCATGCTCATGTGCAGCTTTGCAAACTTTTTTCAATATCCAAAATTCTTAGTGCCGGATTTGCTATGGTCTCCCCAAATACAAGCTTTGTATTCGGCTTAAATTTTGTAGCAAGTTCCTCCGCCGAAAATATCGGGATCACAAATGTAGACTCGATACCCATATTTTTCATTGTATTGGCTATAAGATTATATGTTCCTCCGTATATTGCTGAAGAAGCTATAACATGATCCCCTGCACCTGCTATATTAAGTATGGCATAAAAGTTTGCCGCCTGTCCTGATGATGTAGTATAGCCGCTACACCGCCCTCAAGTTGACAAATCTCTTTCTTGCTACGGCATCATTTTGTAGGGTTTGCAAGTCTTGAATAAAAATATCCTGTATCCTTTTAAGTCAAACAGATCTCCCATCTGCTGTGAAGACTCATATTTAAAGGTTGTAGATTGAACTATCGGCACCACTCTGGGCTCTCCGTTCTTAGGCTCATAACCGCCCTGTACACAGATTGTATTTATATTGTATTTTGACATTATTTTATTCTCCTTTTATACATATTTCGTAGTATTTTATGCAGTACAGCATCCCTACACCGTACAAAAATGAGGTATACTTTATTATCGTGATAATATCAAATATAATGTTTCTATCTGTGTACAATATTCAATATTTTAATGCAAGTAAGAGAGCTCAAATTTATAATACTTGTTTTATTCTTTGTTTTTACTTATAGATATATTATCAATAACCGTTTCACCTGCCGCAATGCACTGCTAAAATGCACTTATCAATTCATCCCTCTTTTCCTTTGGAAGTTTGCTAAGCTCTTTATAATTATCCCTGCATTCTTAAATAAGTTTACTCCAAACTCTTTTAAACGTATTCGCTTCCGTCTCTTCAATAAGGGCAAACACCGTAGTAACCAAAGACTCTCTTGTTTCATCATCTGTTTTTCAAGCCATGATCCCAATGATATTTCTTACAAAATTACTTAGGCTATCAAGTTTTGACTCAACAAACTCATCTCTCATTACCTCCCATGTCATAGCATCATGCTGGAAAATACTTTTTGCACTGCTTTTACAACTCTTTGCTTACCGTTATTTGAAAGTAATTGTCCTATGATTGATGTCTGAGGAACTATACTGTATATTTTATTAACAATCTGCTTATATTCCTCCGTATTAATGATCTCCTCCCTAAATCCCGGGCCGTCATTATTATATATTTTAGTAATGCGCTTCTTTACTTCATCATTACAAAAAGCTGCCGCATACATTGCAAAAATTTCCACCTTTTGAATGTCCGCCACATAAAAATCACCTTTAATCAGCTTTGATATATCATTTAAATAATCAAGTGCTTCCTTTGCTCCCTCCGTTTCGGACATACAACTCATCATAAAATCTTCTTTCCAGCCTGTTATTGTACTGTCGGTTCCACGAAAGGCTATATAATTTGTTCCGTTAGGTAGAAAGAATGTAACAGCCGAAAATTGCTTGACCTTTTCTTTATCAAAAATATCTCTGTGATATCCAATCTTTGTTTCTCTAAATCGCTCTCTCTACCATCTGTTCAAGTAAAAGAGGCGACCCTCTGTAAATTGTCCTTTATCTCTTATTTCATCCAAAGAATGTTTTCTCACAAAATGTCTTCAGTACTTCTTCAATACCGTATATACCTTCATTATCCGGAAACAACTCATCAAAAATTCATATAAGATATATATGACAGTATTACATTATCTATATCATTAAAAGGTGATACCGATAAGCTTTATCATTTCTCCATTTTAAATAATCAATAATTCCATATTTATATTTTCCTCTTTGATTATATGATTAAACTTTTATTTTATATAATACCATGATACAACTTATTGTTATTATTTACAAATAAGAGTGGATTAGAAATCAACCCACTCTTACATTTAAAAGTTTTTAAAATTATCTTCAATCAAGCCTCAACTCCCCGGACTTCGATTTGTGTAAGTGCCGGGAATGGAGATTCTCCCTCCGCCTTTATAAGCTTTTCAAGCACAAGGCTTTTTATTTTCCTTTCCTTTATCAAAAAACACTGCGGCTTTTCAGATTTCTCAAGTTTTAGCGTTTCACTGCTGCCGTCATCAAAATTAATATCTGCACTTACCCAATAATTATCATGAGGATAATCCGCTCTAAGTGTAAGCCTTATTTCATTTACAAGTACTTCTCTTCCAAAATCTAAGGTAAGAGCCGCTTTTGGATCTCTGTTAATACCCCAACTCTGGTAAGGATATTTACCATGAGAGGAGTTTGCATACATTCCGTCTATCGCATTTCTTGCCGCAAATACCGCCTCACCTCTGGTTTCCACATTAGCTGATGCATGAGGATAAAATGTATTATTCTCGTGTTGGTCATAAACATTTAACGCCAGGTTTTTTACTTTACTTATCTCCTCATCGGTAGCATATCTTGCTTCAATGTAATGGATCATTCCTGTAAAGCTTTTCGGTGAATAATTCGGTCTGTTATTTGCAGGAGGAATAAAAAATTCAATACTCCTGCCCGGAATATAGATAAACGCCTCTCTCATACTGTCCTCAAAACGTACGACACAATACCTCCCGGCTTTATCCGTATCAAGTACTATTCTGTCTCCATCCATGTATTCACTGCAATACACAAGCTCCGCTTTATTATCTCCCTCAAAGCCGCAGGCTCTTTCTATCTCTCCCCTACCTACTATTTTAAGTTTAATCATATCTACTCCTATTAAAGTACAAAAGTCAATGTTATTACCAATACATTTTCCAATCAGGTCTTGAAAGTCTTGTAAGAGCCTCCATAAAGAAATAATCTCCCCAAATTACACACTCGTCTACTCCGCTGTTTTTGCAGGTATTATAAGGTGTTTTCTTTGCATATGTTCCATGTAAAAGCTGACCGTTTGATATACTTTTTATCCTTTAACCTGATAGTTCTTTATAAGAGAATACATAATTTTCTTTGCAACTGAAGTATAGTAAGCTTTGCTTTCTTCATCCAGATATTTACTCATTTCCAAAAATCCGCATACTGCAATCGCTCCTGAAGAAGAGTCTCTTGGCTGTTCATTTTCATCACCGTCACCGAAACTTAAATCCCAATACGGACAAAGATCTTTCGGCAGATGCTTTAAAAAATACTTTGATACTCTTTCAAAATATTTTATATATTCCTTATCTCCGGTATTCTTATAGGCAATGGCGGTTCCATAAATTCCCCATGCCTGTCCCTCTGGCCCATGCGCTGGCATCCTTATACCCTGACAGGTAGCACCATGAGAAAAATTCTCCGGTATCGGGATCAAAGAATATCGTATGCCAGGTAGAATCATCATCTCTTATTATATGCTTCATTGTAGTTAGGATATGGTTTTTAGCTATCTTCGCATAATGCTCATCACTTGTCACTTCACTTGCCCAATAGAGTAGCGGCACATTCAGCATACAGTCTATTATAAGTCTGGCATTATCTCTGCCCACATTTCTCCCCACGCCTGTATATACTTACCTTCAGGACGATATCTGCTGCAGCTGATCTGCTGCCTTTATAGCCGCCTCCTTTGCATTTTCATAGGAAATCAGGCTGTAAGCGCCACACGATGACGGTATATAAAGAAATCCCATATCATGATGGTCTATATAATGTCTTATATTTATCTCTCCAAAAAAGAGTCCACCTGTTTTTTTCCGGCTGTTTCAAAAATTTTTTAGTCCTTCTCATTCTTTGCATTTTCATAGGAAAGCCATACTTCTCCTGTCCAAAAACCGCTTGTCCAGTCGGTATTAATACCCGGTGTATAAAAATTTCCCTCACTGTTTGCAGCCGGAAAATGCTCTTCAAATGCAGGTAAATTATTCTTCACCTGTTCCATACACATATCCAGAGCCTCATTAATCATACTGTCTGTGGCTTCCGGGTATTTATCCAATAAATTAATATCAATCCATTTATCCACTTAATTAATCTCCTTTTAATACTACCATTTGAGTACTGTCATATATTCGGATTTTTATGTAATTCGGCAACCATAGTTTGTCCGAGTCCATATACTCTCTTATACCGTTTAAGTCACTATGATTTCCGACATCATTTTTAATAAGAACCACCCGTATTTTTCTTCATTTCTTGTAATCACATATCCTTGAGCTATATCATTTGAAAGCATAAGTTCATAGGCAAAATTGTATACATCTTCTTTTACGATCTCTATTTTTCTGTTTTCCACGCTTTTTACAATAACTGTAGTTAAAAAGTAAGAGCCTTTTTGTATTTACTTTAAGAGCAGCGGTTTCTTCTATTTGATTATAATATCTTGAAAGTGGAGAAGTAGTAATTTCAGCTAATACTTCACCTCTTTCATCAAAGCACATTATACTGAATTCACACTTTTCCCCTTGCCCTATTATCACATTATTTTTTCTGCTTTTAAACTAATATTATTTCCGAATGCAAAATGCTGTAATAAGTCATTTTCTTTATTTCCTATAATTTCATCGCTTATAATAATGATACCTGATGTCGGTGCTACAATACGCCTTCTAAGAAGCACATTCAAGTCCATATATCCGCAGTGAAAGCCTTCAAATAACAGATGGTTTTCCTTAAAAACAAAAGTATTTCCCATGGAAGCCGGTAAACTTTTATAAATCCATGAATCCTTGCACTCTGCATATTCACTGTTATTTATAATGGGTACATTGTGAACCTTACTACCCTTAAGTCTGTATCTTTCCTCTACATCTTTATATGTAAAACGTCCGCTGTCCCTAAGTATTGCCTCACCGTCAAACCAAAGTTCCATATGAAGTTTATCCTGATGTCCGTGCCCTCCACCAAGGCTTGTATTTCTAAAATAAATAAAGTCCGAATTCTCATTATAGGAGTCTCTCCATATTGCTTCACCGCTTTCTTTGGCTGTAATAAGCCCTCCGGAGAGTTTTTTAGTTTCTAATTTTTCATAGGATAGTGTTCCCTCAGTACCAAAAAGCCATGCACTTTCAAAAGTCAAGCTCCTTATAGCCTGCAAATTTTATCGAACTGTCTTTAAACAATAATGCCGCCCTACTTAGCAGATCTCTTACATCGGTATCATCTGAATCTCCGGTCAAGATTTGATGATGATTTGGATAAGTATGTTGTAAAGTAGCAAAGGCCATATTTTTTATAATGTTTTTTTCATCTTCTGAAAAAATTTCGTCATTATAAAGATTAGCCACTCTTAAAAACCTCAAAAATATGCATCCAATACTTCATTATGATACATTGGAGATGCTTCCCATTGCATTCCGTCATCATGTATCTGTGTATGAAGCGCCAGTCTTAGAAAATAAATTGCTTTCTTTTTATAATCATCATTTTTCAGCACCTGAGAAAAGTACATATAAACCTGCATATTCCATTACTCCCCAGTTGCTTTTTATGGAAAAGCCCTCTTTAGGATTTGTTGCCAAATGATTTGCATGTACAGATAATGCCAAGAAAAACTTTTTTTTTATTTCATCCGTAATAAGAGGATGAGATGTGAAAAAAAGGACATTGCCCTTACCCAGTAATCTGCACGAAGACCCTGTTTCAAGAGTTCTCCAAACTTTTTGAGTCGGCATTTTCAATATCGATATTTTCATTTATCCAATCAAGCAGCTGATTTAGAAAAGTTTTTACATATATATCATTTTGTTTAATCCAAAATGCCTGGCCCAGACATATCCAGTACCTATGTCTGTTTAATTGAAAAATAAATTCTTCATCTTCATTTAAAGGAGTAATTCCACTTTATTTTTTTCACCAAAATTTACTGGTTCATTTGTAGCTTCCATATCCCAGGGTAATCTGAAAAGAAATGTATTCTCTGTAAGTTCATCTGCGGTTTGAAGAACAATATCTCTCATATCTTTGCAGTTTGTTTATTACAAAAATCCGCAATTTTTATACTCATCTTTTTGAATGCAAAATGTTCTTTAAAAATCGTCCCACAATAAATCTATATTATTCATAGCTCACTGTTCCAGTTTTTTTATAAAAACCGTCATTTTGACGCTTCATCCACTCAATAACTTCTTCTTCAAGGTTTCCTGCAAGCTGTTTATTTTCTTCGAGTTCTAAATCAATAGTTGTTTTCTGAACGGATCATTTTGTATATCATAAAGATATCTTCTAGAATTAGAGATAACATCATAACCCAAGTTCCATAACATAGGTATATTTTCTTGTTCTAACTCCACGCCATCCATACTCGGCAGGATTCTTACCCGCTTTTTTAAATTTTTCTACAAAATCCGCTCTGCCGGGGCATGCCATAATAAAGCTTACCCTATCCTCATTCTCATCACCTTTAATAAATTTGGCACAGTCCTCGCCTTCAACTGTTTCCGGTATATCGCAACCTAAAAGTCCCAAAACCGTAGGCATCATATCCTGACTTCCCATACAGGTAGAACATCTCTTATTATTGTTTCCCGGTACATGTACTACAAAAGGAATTTTTATTGATTCCTCGTACCAGACATGCTTGCCCATCAGTCCATGTGAGCCCATCATATCCCCATGATCCGCCGACAAGATTACAAGAGTATCTTCATACAGATTATTCTCTTTCAGATAGTCAATCAATCTTCCAAACTGCTTGTCAAGACCGCTTATAGCCGCATAATACTGCTTTGTAGTGAGCCTTAATTCTTCTTCACTCATTGCGGCATTTTCACCGGTATGATGATGAATATTTTCAAAGATAACATTTCCCTTTAACTCCACATCATCGTACAGTTTTAAGTATTCATCCGGAACTTCACTGTATACACTATGTGGAGGATTCCAAGATATATACATGGCAAAAGGCTTTGATTTGTCTCTTATTTTTGACAGATATTCTATCGCCTTATCAGTTTCATGCTCAGGTGACCATTTGTTTACCTTAATCATCTCATCACTGTCATGCCAATAATGTGGAGATAAATGCATATCATAAGTACCGTATGAGTACCAATAGTCAAACCCATGCCTTCTTACTCCCGGAGGAGTATATGCATCCCAATCTCTTGCACCTGACTTTGGAAATTCACAGATATTTTGCTCAGGTTCATCTAAATGCCATTTACCTATATATGCGGTTTCATAACCCTGATTTTTTCAGTACCTGACCCTACACAAATCTCTTCATCTTTTTAGTCTTAAAGATAATCCTTCTTACAGTTTGTAAAAAAATCCCGATGACAGTGGATATTTTCCGGTCATAAGACTGGCTCTATGAGGAGAGCAAACCGGAAAAGTGCTGAAAGTATGGTCGCAATAGGTTGACTCTTTGCAAAAATTATCCATATTCGGAGTTTTAACCGGATCTTCCTTTGCATATCCTATCGCTCCGGCTCTCCATTGATCTGCAAAAACAAACAATAAATTCATATTGTGCTTCCTTCCTATCCCTTCACGCCTCCGGTTATTCCACCGATAATCTTCTTTGAAAGTCCTATATAGAGTATAAATGTCGGAATAAATACAATTATTACTGAAGCAAATAAACCTGACCAGTCACCGCTGTATTTCATTCCGTTTATCATTGAGAATAATCCAAGTGCTACAGGTCTTAGTTTTCTCTGAATTTACAAACAAAAGTGAAAGGAAATATTCATTCCATATTGCTATGAAAATTAAAAATTGTTACCGTTACAACTCCACCCTGAGCCAGCGGAAACACAATCATCCAAAAAGCCTTTTATCGGATGACATCCGTCTATAGCCCCGCCTCTTCATAGGCACTTGAGATATTAGCAAAGTATGCCATAAGAATGTAGTTGTATAAGGTACTTTTATAGCTACAAACAAAACTATAAGTACAATTCTGTTTTGAAAAAGCATTACCAAGTAAACCTGCTCCCGCCACCAATGTATACAAATGGGTATTATTACCATTATAAGAGGAATACCCATAGTTCCCTGCCAGTGCGGAGGTAAGAAATTTTCTTCCTTAAATTCAAATCTTTGTAAAACATAAGCATATGGGAGCACATACAAGAATAATAAATACACAGGATAAAACCGCATAAATGAGTGAGTTTACAAAAAAATACGAAACATTTGATGATACCCATGCTTTAACATAGTTCTCAAAATGAAGTCCTGTTTTAAATCCTAAAAATATCTCCTGAAAATATATCTGCAGTAGTGACAAACTTGCAGCCACTACCCAACCTAAAAGCACCGCAGTAAAAGCAACCCATAGTATCAGTATTATATATCCGGGTAACAGTTTAATCTCTTTTGACAAGTTAAAAGGTGCGGATTTTTCTTTGTTTTTCAGCATTTTCATAATCTAACCTTTCTTAAAATTCCAAATCATCATCTTTAAGAACCCTATTGGCAACTCTAAATATAATTATTACCAAAGCGCAAAGAATTATACCTATTGCCGCACCTGCACCTGCATCACGAGAAATCATATCGGCAGTTTCAGCTCCGAATACTTTTGTATACATATAAACCATAGGAACCACTGTTGATGTATCTGCAGTTAAAGGTGAGAAAAGCTGTGACCATATAAAGAATCCTGCAATACTTATTGACCACATAATAATATTTGTTCTTAAAATTCCTCTTAAAAGAGGCAGTGTTATATGAAAAAACTGTTGGACCTTATTTGCACCGTCTATGCCTGATGCTTCATAGTATTCCTTACTTATTCTTTCAATTCCGCTAATCCATATAAGCATATGATGTCCTATCATTCCGAAGCAGTAAGAAAATAAAAAGTGCATAGAATTTATGCTCAGCATCCAGCCACTGTATTTTTGCCAGACTCTCCAAACCGATCATTTTAAAAAATGTTGTAAAAAATCCATATGAGGAATTAAAGGCATATTGAATCCACATTGTAGCTATAGCTACCGCACTGATTACATTCTGGCAAATATATTGCCGCCTGAAAAATCCCTTTCCCTTATTCCGCTTGTCAAAATGATAGCTATCAATAAAGAGATTGAAAGGTAACTCATACCTCCGATTGTCCATATCTTTGCTATATTGATAAGTGACTGTATAAACAATGGAGCATTAAACAAATCCATAATTTCCAAGCCTCTAAATTCCCACTTTGTTTATCGGATCCGTAATTTCCACTATCTTAAAAAGCTCATAATTACGGTTCTTATTATCGGGTAACAAATACTCAAGAAACAATATTGTTCCAGAATAGTAAATGCCCAAATCATACTTTTTATTACGTTTCATAAATATTTTCCCTTCTGAAACAGGCAAGAGCCCGGGCTTTTTAAGCTTATTATCTTAGATATCAGTAATCTGTTTAAAAAGGACAGGGTCAAATAACGACCTCGTTACCCGCCTGCCCTCTTTTCGTTCATTTAGACTTTATTTTCCTGCTGCCTTCTTTTCATATTTCTCAACAAATTCAGCACCTGTAATCTTACCTGAGTAAAGCTTAATTAAAGTTCTCCTTTAATGCCGGTGTGATCTCCGGATTGCTTTCAGCACCGCCCATAATCTCTGTGCAGTTATCAAAGTATGGCTTTACATCAGCCAACTGCTCAGGCCATGAAGGATTTTTGTGAATCTGCCGGAAGACTTATGCTCTCTTTAGCAAGCTTCTCGTCATATTCACCTCTTGTCATCTTCTCAATAAATCCGAATGCAGCTTCTTTATTCTTACATACTGAAGTAATAGCAAAGCTCTGTCCACCAATCATCATAGCTTCTGATACCGTTAATTCCGTTATTAACTCAGGATATCCGAAAAATCCCCATTCAAAATCAGGTCCTGTAATATTTTTAACTTCATTAACCACATATGTTCTACTGCATACATTGCAACCTTACCTGTAGCAAATTCAGTATTCTGTCCTGTAGGGAATACGTTTTGAAGCCTAAGTTCTGAGAAATAACCCTTTGAGGCAAGCTCTGCCAAGTCATTAGCCGTTTGTAAAACTTCAGGTCTGTCCCACTCATTGTTGTTAATAGTTTCCTTTAAGCCTTCACTTCCTACAGTCTTCCAGATGCATACCGAAAGCCTGTGGTACATATGCATCATCAGTTGTAATCGGAGTTATTCCGGCATCTTTAAGCTTTTGACATACTGCAAGGAACTCATCCCAGTTTGTGAGTACCTTATCATACCTGCCTCTTTGAAACAGCTTTTTATTGTAAAAAATAAGCGTTTGCCTTGAACTGATATGGAATCTCTTTAAGTACGCCTTCATTATAGCTTCTGAAAAGCTTCATCATTGTAGAGTTTGAACGTGACTCATAATCACTTTCTTTAACCAAATCCTCAAGACTTATATACGATCACGTAATTGCTCTTGTTTCCCTGTCCGTCAAAGAAGTCAACCTGCTGTTTTTGCATCAAGTGCCGGAATCAAACCTTCTTTAATTCCCTTACGTCCTTTAAAACTCCACTCAATTTCTACACCGGTTTCTTTTTCATAAGCTTTTATAGCCTCGGCGATAACAATTCCCTGTGGCTCTGTAGCTCCTAGTTTGACCAGTATACGAGCTTAACTCCGCTGTAATCAGGTCCTTTAGCCGTATCATCCTTTGATTCACCGCTGTGCCCTCGCTTGATGCTTGAGCTGCTGTAGTACTTTCCTTGGCTGAATTGTTACCACAACCTGCCAGTACCGACATAATCATTGCGCCGGAAATTACTGCAACTCCAACCTTTTGTAAAAACTTTCTCTTCATATAATCCTCTTGAATATGTATATTCACATATTTTTATTAAACTGTATTCCCTTCGGAAAACAGCAAATATAGTTCTAAAAATTCAATCCGCACAGAGATCCGCATTATTTTTCAAGAGCGATATCAATTCTGCATGGTATAACATCAGGTACAGACATGTTTTTATTAAAGCAATCTACCATAATCTTAAAAAGCCATATATCCTTTTATCATAGGATTTTGGTCTATAACCGCCGACATTCTCTTCTGCTTTTAGAAAATTCTAAAGTTTCTTCATTTAAGTCGGTACCGATTATAGGTACTTTTTATTCTTACCATGTTTTCAAGTGCTTCAACAAACTGCCCTGTTATCATGAGAGGTAAGTGCATATATAAGACATATGTCACTGTACTTATCAAGTGCCTCACAGGCATTTTTATAAAGTTCGCCTCTATGATCCATATTCCTTGTATATCCTGTTACAAGTTCTATTATCAACTCGGGTTTGTTTTCTTTTATATAATTACAAAAGCTTTCCAAACGTCCCTCATGGATCTTTGAATCTTTACGTCCACAGGAAACAAGTATTCTTCCGTTACCTTGAGTAATAAGCCCCTGCAAGCTCGGCTAGCCACTTTACCCACCTGTATTTCTCTTTGGCGGAATGCTGATGAGACCTTCAGGAATTTCGATATGATCGTCTATAACAAGCACTCTCATATCCTTTGCCAACATCCTTTGAAACTGCATGAGTACCTCAGATGCTCTTGTAAAAGAAATTGTAATAACGCCGCCATATTCATTTGGTCCCTTATCGGCAATCTCTTTTAACTGCGCAAGTTGCTCTTTCTTCGTTATCACATACAAAAGGACTTATTTCATATTCAGTCCTTTAGCTCCTAGCACCTTTTGTTAATGCTGAGCCATAAATAATCAAAATAAATCTTTTCTCCCATTTGTCCTTTTGGAAGCACTCACAGCAACTTTTACTTGTTTTTCTTTTTATTGAGGCTGCAGCATAATTTTCCACATACCCATCTCTTTTGCTGTTTCCAAAATCTTAGAGCAGTTCGTTGCTTTATCCTTCTTTTTCCTCTAGTGCTCTGTAGAACAGAAACAGCCGATATACCCAAGTTCTTTTGATATATCCTTTATGGTTACCTTTTTCTGAAAAGCTTTTTCATAAATAATCTATTCCAATCTTTTTAAAATCAAAGCCGGATATTAAGTCGAAATTATCGTTTGCGTAACTGTTTACCTATGTGGTAAGTATATACCCAAATCACTTTATGTCAATATTTTTATTTATATTGTATAAAAATGATTTTTCACTTTAAAAATATGCTAATTTGCATCGAAAATAGATCATATTTATCTTAAAACTCATCGGATATTTCAAGTATTTTTATCATAATGGGCATCAAAAAATATCTTATATGCTTCACGAAATAATCTACTGTATAATCCTGTATCAGGATTTAAATCTCTATTACGCTGACATCCGCCTCTGCATACCTGTAATATTTACAATCTTTGCAAAGCATTATCTAACTTAAATGACTTTTTCTATAAAGCCGATTTCCGATCTCTTTTTATTGATATCATCCATATTGTTTTTCATTGAAATTTCCAGGATATTTCATCCATGCATAAAAATCACATGGATAAACACTTCCGTCAGCTTCCACTACCGTCTGAATACCACATACTCCACGTTGCTCACAGGATTCCGCCATATATCCTCCGGCGAGATTTATATATTTATAAACTGCCTGTTGTATGGATCTTTTCCATTTTTATAATCCTTGTACCATAGGATCAAACAGTTCAATTAAAAACTTTCCATAAACTTTTGGTGTTAAGGAATAGATGCTTATCTCCATGCTACTTCATTTATCGGATCAAGACATGCTATGTGTACTGTTAGTACTTCCATCCCTGCTTTTATTATAAAAATCTGTAGATACCTGAAATATTCTTTTGCCACCTTAGATGTAACAACGGTAAGAATATTATAATCCACCTTATGCTTATCAAGCAGTTTTTGCAGAATGTATTATTCTGTCAAAAGTATTGTCTCCGTTTTTGAATGTCTATAAGAATCATGTATTTCTCTCTCGTACACGTCTACCGACAATCCAGTAAAAATTGTTTTTCCTTAGAACACCATTCATCCGTGATGTAAAACCGTGTCTGAACGGCGTTAGCTACTTCTATATTATTTTTATTGTACTGTTTTTGATAAAGCCAATGCCTTTTTGAAAAATCAATGCTACATAAGGTCGGCTCACCTCCTGAAAGCATAATGTATACTCCCCTCCGCCCTAAGCATGGTTTTTCTGATTGTGTTTTTCAAAGTCTTTTCAGACATAAATCCATAGGAATTTTTGCAAACGCCACTTTGCCTCATCACAGTAAAACAATATTCACAAGACATATTACAGAGATTGAGGCAGAGCTTATTAAAAACAGTTATTGAGACATGTGATCTCCTTTTTGTTGCTGTGAGTTCTAGGTCAAACTCTTTTTCTTATAAAACTTCTTATAATAATTATTTCTCCACCACAACATAACTTCCCGGTTTTATAATGTACGACGTAACTTATCATACACTGAAACCCTCATCCTGCCAAAGCATTCAATAGAGTATGCATATCCATGTGTTATGACTATAGCATCCTCTCCATCCCTCACAGCATATGTTACAAAAACTTTTCGCATCGTGTATTCAATCTTCCTTCAATCTGTCTTCCAATGTTAAAAGCCACCGAATCCGTCTCTGGTAAAGTTCCAAACCACAGAGGTAATTTCTAATTTTGACCAAAAGCGGACCTTATAGGGCACTTCATCCATCAGCTCAGTTTGTCTAAGTGGGTTTGTCCGAATATGCCTGCTATAGCAGTTTCTCTACTTCTTGACAATGTGCATCTACGTATTTTGTATGATTAAAATACGAAATCTTGCTCAGTGTAGCCTCGACAAAAAGAGCTATCGTATTCTTTTGCAGCTTTTATCAAAGTTCGTCTGAGGTGCTCTACCATTTTTCCATATACATTTACTCTTGAATGACGCATAATAATTGCTATCGATACCTACCGAATAAGTTATATCAGTACCGACCACTCTCACATTGTTTTTATGATAAAATTATGATAAAACAACGATATAAAGAAGGTGGCATTATGATTAATATTCGCCCGTGTCTGATCTCAGAAATAACATCAAACAATACTCTGCACTCACAGACGACATAGAACATAAACTTGATGAAGCAGATAAGTCTGACGTCCGTTATTCCGCTTCCAAGGTCTCGAAAAGCAAGCTTATGGATAAACGCGCGTAAAGAATAACCTGTGCGGAGAGAGTAATCAATTTTGCAAGCGCCTCACACCTCGCGGTTCTTTTCAATGAGACGCTTTGACAGCGCAAGGAACATTCTTCATCAGGTGCGAGTCTGTTCCTCATGTACCTGATTTATCACAATCAAAGGCTGCCGCGGATGAATTGTTTTTAGGAATCACAATTGAGTCCTTTCTCATCGAGCCATTCGAGCTGCACCGAGAAAAGTTCCGCCTGTTTCCGGGCGTGATGAGCTGAATTCCTCAGTGATTCACGTTCATTAATAGAACCTCCTGTCTATTTGATAATTTTATGATAGGCGTTTGCGAAACGCCGAAAAGCCTCTCAAATACGCAATGTCATTAACTTAACGTTTGGAGCATACTCTCGCAGAATAATCATGCGCTTTTCTTTCTCACTTTACTATATTATTGGCTTAAAAGAGCATAGTTCACCAGTTTAAATCGAAATGCTTTATTCAGTTTAGAAACTTCGCTTATGTGTAGTTCGAGAAATTTGACACCAGCTGTCCTTTAGTTCTGTGGATAATGTCTATCATCTATAGCTCATCAGCACCATATCATTTTTGCTTATTTCATCATACAGTGCCTGTAGTAGCGCCACTATTTCCATCTTTTTCTATAAGAATGTATATTAGGTCATTTTCAAGTCCGATACTTAGGTTTCGGTTTAACTGCATTGTATGTTTATAATCATTCTTTAGGTGCTCCTGGCTGCTGCTTCATACTCGCAGATTATATCTTCTGCAAAGTATCAGCATAACATAAATAGTGCTGTTAATGTCCCGCTCAATAAGCTGATTTTATCCTAACAGTACCGATTTTTAATCTGTCTTTTCAAAACTGCATAAGCCCGTCTCTATGCCCAGCGCATATGATACAGTTCTCAAAGCATTACTCTGGGTATCCGTGGAAGATTAGTAGCGAAATTTCTGACTTTCCATCATCTAAACACACCTTTACAAATCCTCGTTGAAAAGGAATCTCTGCTCATCATATTAGTTTCTTCTTTTTTTGCCAATATAATTTCTCCTTCTAGCCTTTGTTAATGTTGTCATCCTCATCATTTTGATTTAATTCTTTCTGTTCCAGCCTTATAGTCCTTGTTTTTTAGTCTTGCTTTCTAAAATACACTCCATCATCTATAAAATTCAAAATGCCGGTGTCGAGGATAACCTCTATCCATAACAACAAGATAGGGATATCTGTTTCCAATTATCCTTTATTCCTTTTAACTGTTCCTAGAGTACTCGCATCTCATCATTTACGGTATTAATACTGCGCTTTTCCAGAATAAAGCGATTAAGAACGTCGTAAAGTATCCAGCCCAATCTGAGCACCTCGGTTTTCCTCCTCTCAAAGGCACTTCCGTATTCTCGATAGTTTCATCAGTTGTAGGAATATTTATATCGAATCCATCTACCCAGCTAAATAAGGTCTATAGGTATATGGTTCTACTCTTCATCCTGGTAAAAATTTTATTATGTTCTGATAAAGAAACTTAAATGCGTCTGGATTTAATTTCGTCTTTGCTTTAAATAACCTGGTTTAGATATTTCTGTTCCCCGGATGTGTTGTTTCATATAATTTCTTGACTCCATTTTGAGAGTGAGCCCTTGCGTTAATCATAGGGCACACTAAATCTTCTAGTAGCATCTTTCTACGTCTGACAAAGAGTGTTTGTTTGCCACCACGACATACCTCAAGAAATACATCTGAAGAATATTATTCTGATCTTTTAATAGTCTATTCTGTGATTTTCTCATACCAGCCCTCAATTATTTAATCCTCATCATAAACAAGACGGGTTTCTTCTTCTTGGCATGAGGCTGCCTTCAAATATGGAATCTGCTCTGACTAACTGCACCCAATTCGCTGCTGTCTGCACAACCTTGCCATCAATACGTTTGTTTTCATAAGGCTGGCATAATACTTCACCTCTATATTCTTTTGTAGTATTTTTTATAAACATCTTTTACACCTCGCAATTCTTCTCACTATAAGTATAACATAATTATCGTTTTTAACTATCTTTGTGTCTTTTCTCACTACTCTTAAGTTAATGACATTGTATAAATGACACTTTTGTTGCTGAATATAAAAATCTCCTCTAGACTTGTAATATAATGGAGTTGCAACAAAACATAATCACATCCTAAAGACATTGCATGATATCCCACCAAACAACTCTCTTTGTGAATATTTTGAAGATTGTAAAGATATTTTTGAATCTGACAAACCTAGTTTCTTACTCTGCTCGAAAATCCACATTGACCTTGATGAAATTATTCCATTTCTTTTACAATCATTACTATCACTGACCTGAGCGAAATCGCAAATATCGCTTTGACTGCTATGCTTTGGGCTTTGATTCAACGTCATTTCTATTCCTACAATTCTCTTTTACCGGTCTTCGCTAAACATTCCAGACATCTTAGAGAATTCTGCAGCTTTGCAAAGTTCCTGATGCCTCCGTCACTCATTTTTTAACGGATTTTTCTATCAGACTTACAATATGATTTTGATGACTTGATATAACTGAACCGATATGCCAGATATTAACCTTGCTTCATACTTTGTTGACACTTCAGGTATTGACTTATGTAACCGAAATAATCCTAAATATATAACCGCATTGTAAGCGGCAAATCCTGGCAAAATCTATGAATTTGATAGATCTTATGACCTTATAAGGTAACGCCGCTTCTGTACCCATCCAGCTTCATCAACCCATAAAGGTTCAACAGTACATTAACGTACATTTCTGCTGCGCTTACAAGTTCGGTATTATTACCAATGGACTTGGGTGTTCGTTCGATGATTTCTACAATAAAGTTATCTTCTTCCATCCTGACATTGTAGTTGAAAAGCAAAGTCTGATGAAGACAAATCGCTTGCTGATTCAAAGCTTTACTTCTGTAAGGACTTTAAAACAAAGGCATCCGGGTGTTAAACCATCTATATTCCTTGGTGGTCGACCTTTGATACCATTGAGATTTACAATCACTTTTTGAAGTTTCAATTTCAAAAGCATTTATTCGCGCAAAGTTAATCTCTCAATGGATAATGTTAAATATACCTTCAATGAAAATGGTGTTCCTTGTTGCCCTCATAGTTCTTCACTTCCGATGAACGTGAGAGTAAATCCTATTTAAGGGGAGCAAGCTGTCTACAATGAAAGCAATGACAACCCC
>BNJU01002111.1_pt1 | contig 137609 bp, 161 predicted proteins | sample 8539281 | NCBI WGS metagenome assembly BNJU01 (sample SAMD00202456, study PRJDB9452) | human saliva metagenome | isolation source: human saliva | place: Japan | reverse complement strand
GATATCAACGCCACCAGCATCAACACCATTTGCACGGATTGAAGCGATGTCGCCTGTATATGTAGCCTGTCTTGATGAATTTGCACTCAGTACATCTCCATCCATTACGACAAATGATCTTGAGTAAGATGAATCCTTGTTGCTCTTAAAGATGACATTATGTCTTCTTGTGCGAGTAGATCCAAAGATATAGCTCTGACCATTGACGAAGTTTGACAATGTGAAATATCCTGGATAAACACTATTTGTTGAATTAAAGTCAACACCTGTGCTTACTACATTTCCATTCATATCCTTCAATGTGTAACCATCAGTTGTATTTGTTGATCCTGTATCCAATGTCAATGTAATATCACCTACAGTACCATTGTATGGATCCCAGTTGCCTGTTGTTGGATTATATACCTGAACAACTGGAGTAACAACAAATGAAGGAGTATAGATATTTCTCTCTCTCCTGCTGCTCCAATAGCTTCCTCAGCTGCTGTAGCTGTTCTCTTCTCTACATAAAGTCTGTAGATACCTGCTGGTGCATTGCTTGTGATGCTTGGGAATACACCTGCATCACCGCTTGTATGCTGATCACCATCATAGAGAACTCCTGTATCTGTTGCTGTCGCACTACTTGGCGTAGCCACTGTAGAAATAATGACACCTGGATCAGTATAGTGTGCAACAATTGTTACATCATCATTTGGCATCAAGAAACTAATGATGTTACTTGGAGTTCCTGAAGCTGGTGTAATTGATGATGGATAAGTAAATCTGTAGAAATTATTAAATGGTGCTGTTGTACTATCAATTCCATTTGCTGTAATTTCTACACGAGTTCCTGGTGCAACTGCACCCAACCTGCTTAATGGCTGAGCATTATCTGTTCCAACCTTAATATTCATTGGTGGCATTACACTTTGGAAAGTAACCTTATGGTCACTCTGTGTTGGTGTCAAGATTGCTGTATTGACTGGAGTACCATTAGCTGGATATCCAGGATCGTTTGTTCCTGTTGTTCTAGCTACGATTGTATAAGTCGTATTAGGATCCAATCCACCAAATGTCACTGGTGCGCCAGGTGTTGTTGGTGTTGTCCAAAGGTGCAACAACATTACCTGAAGGATCAAGCAATTGATAATCTGTATTTGGTGTTGTTGGATTAACCGTAATACTTGTTGTTCCAGGATTTGAATTATCTGGAGCTACAATTGGTCTTGGTCCACTGGTTGATCCCTGTGGATTTGTTGTTGGGATAACCACTTGTCCTGGAGCTGAAGTTGTCACTGTACTTGGAATTGGTGATCCTGTCACTACTGGAGTTCCTGCTGTTGCTGGATCATAAGTATAGATGTTATATGGATAACCCGGTGTAAATGGTCCTGTAATTGTACCATTATCTCCTGCAAGATTTGAACCAGGAATAACAGTAATCACATTTCCACTTGGATCTGTAACTACATAATTTAATCTTGGATCAATTGCTTGACTACCTGTATCTACCTGAACAGTTGGTGTACCAGTTGTATCATCTAAATGTCCCGTTCCTGTTGGTGCATATAGATTGAGTGGACCTGTTGGAACAGCTCTTGCTGTAAATGTCTCCCCACTCATATTTGTAATATCGCCAGTATTAAAGTTAATCTCTTGACCATGAGAATCAAACCAACCAACTCTGTAATTAGCAGGATCATTTGCCACTACTGTACTTGCATTTGATGCCGCATCAACATCTGCTCTTGACATTGTAACTGTTGTCTGATTCTGAATATTGGTCACTGGTGATGTATTCAACAAACTATAATCTAAGTTTGGATCACTTGATGTGAATGTATAAGTATTCATCATCGCTGGGTTTGGATCAAAGTTAAGTTTCAACTTGATGATATTTCCTGAAATATCTCCATCAGGAATGCCTTGACCTAATGTGTAGTCAACCCAAGTACCATCACTCTTTTGATACTGCCAAGTTCCTGTTGTGTAACCTAAGTCTGGTGTAATGGTTGGTACCATACTAGAAATCAATGATGGAAGAATCTTGTAAGTATTATCTGTGAAATCCTTTGCAACTCTCTCATTCACTCCTGTACCACCAGGTACATAGCTCAAACCATTGGACATCACCATGCTTCCACCACCAGGAGATTGTAATTGAACAGTCTTGATTGAATTCTGATCAATCTTATATTGAACTTCAATCTCCATATCCTCTGATGGTGTCATGTTTGTTGTCTTTACCTTAAACTGAGGTGCAGATGTTGACCATGCTCCTGAAGTAATTGAAAATCCCTCAGCTGAGCCACTTGTATTGTTGAGAGTAATGGACGGAGCTCTTTCTCCTGGATTTGCTCCCTCATATCCACTCAATACTGGAACTGGAATCTTGTACTCTCCATTGCCTGTTGTGTCTGTTGTAGGAACACGATCAATCTTGTAGGACAGACTCTGATTTGAAGAATCTTTATACAAACCTCCTCCATTCGAGTCACTAATTGTCGTTGGAGCTGTGCTTGCTACACTAGCACCCAGTGCAGTAATTACCTTATCTGTAATATTGTTGCCTAACTCATCTTTATAAACAATATTAATTGTCTTTTGATAAGCTGGATTGCGGTGATAGATATAGACAACATCAACTGGATGATTGACCATATGACCTGTCACTGTGTGATCTGTACTATTAACGGTAAAGTTATCCGCTGTCATCAATCCTCTGTAGCTATCCCTAAGAGCAATCTGAGCTGCTGTCGGCGTAGGTGTTCGTGTTGGATCATCAATATCTTTCAATGTCTGCAATTTGACCATCTCATCTTCTGCACCAGCTTTTCTAATCTCTACTCTATCAAAGATATACTTCGGTGTTCCTCCGGATGCAGCCGTTGTCAAGCTAGAGTCTGGTGCAATAGCAGCTGCTCCAGTTGGAAGATCCTCACTTGCATAATAAGAATTCGAAGGACGAGACTTATTCCACAAAACCTTTTTATGATTACTTGAATCTACATACTCAAAGACATCTCTCACTGTCAATGTCTTCTTTGCATTATGATCAGCTTCATAATTGATTACAATAGAGGCATCTGCTGGAACAACATGGCCTGTTACCATCTCTGTTGTTCCATCCCATTTCAGAGCATTTGGGAAATTTGGAGTAGTGATAGTATCAGTATATTGATCTTTTCCTCTATTACCTGCCTTCGAAGCAACCTTATACATTGTAATCTCAGCACCAGGAGTAGGGTCTGTAGCCGTCGGCACTTTTACTTTAAATCCACTAATTGGACTAGCCACCTTAGTAAAGGTTGAACCTGCTGATAAATGCTCTGCATAACTAGGGCTCAAACTACCTAGATAAATAGGTAATCCACCTGGCAATTTTAGCTCTGTCTTTATAACATATTCATTGCTTCCCTGAGCTCTCGTTGCCTTATATGTTGTCACTCCAGATGGCAAAGTTGCTGGAAACTTATATCTTGGCGAACTAGTTCCAAAACTATTATCCTCATACCAACCAGTGATCTTATAATCATTCAAATCAATGTCTTTGCTCGCCAACATATTGTTATAGTCAGCCAACTTATAATTTGTACCATCTGGTTGTAGAAAAGGCATTAAAAACTCACCTGGACTACCTGGAAATGCTGTTAATGTTCCACCATTTGGTGCTGAAATAGAGCTTCCTCCTGCACCTGTAAAAGTAAAGCCTGTCTGACTAAATACACCCGGAAATGCCGAATCTAGATCAATCGTGAAAGTTGAACCTGAACCTGCTGCGTAAGCCGGCAGAGCCGGTGCTACCATAGTCGCAACCATGGTAGCAGCAAGCAAGTTAGAAATTCCTTTCTTAAATCTTGCTTTTTTCAATTGTTTCCTCCTTATGCCTAGTTGATCCACTCGCCATTGCTATTGACTGTGTAACCATCTGGCGTTGTCTCACTCATGTATAAAGAACCAAATGGGCGAACATTGTTGTTGTTGTATACCCAAACATCATTCTCTAATCTCCATGTTGGTTCACTTGCAAACTGATTAAAGAAATACCACTTGTTGTTGATCTTTGCCCAACCTGTGTACATCTCACCAGTTGTTGGATCGAAGAAGTACCACTTGCCATCACTTGGATCATGATACCAACCAGTCATCATGGTACCATTGTCTCTGTTCAAGAAGTACCACTTATTCTTTGTAGTATCAAGGTACCATCCTCTGATCATCTTGCCCTGATCGGAACCTTCCTTAGGATTTAACAGATACCACTGCTTGTCATCCTTGTCATAGTACCAACCTGTAACAAGGCTTGACTGCTCATCAAATCTGTACCAATCAGTAACAGGCTGTCCGTTTGCATTGACATAATCAATTCTTCCCCATCTGTTGTTCAATGGAAGTCCACCATTTAAGTAGAATCCCCAACGATTGGTTGTTGGATTGATCTTCCAGCCTCCATCTACACCAAGTGTAAATGTAATCTGTGGTGTGTTCTGCAATGGCATACTTACATATCTTGTTCCCTGAAGTGGTGTACCAGAAACATTTCCGCCACCACGTCCTGATGAACCTGAGCCACCGCCTGCACCATTGTTTCTCTGGTTGAAGCGATCGCTTCTTCTGTTAGAATGTCCATAGAGATCATCCATCACTGCACGGAGAGCATCAATTGCTGCCTGCAACTCTGGATAATTTGCCATACGAAGAGGATCTGTGCCATTCTCTAGTCTTCCACGGATACGATCAAGAACATTCTGTGCCTCAGCAATGGCTGCCTGCAATCTCTCAGCCTCACCAGCCTTTAAGAATGGATCGCCAACAAGATCATTGGCCTGACCAATTAAGCTTGTCAAATCCTTTCTTGCCTGCTGTACCTGAGGTCTGTTGTTATCGTAGTAAGCATAGACATTCATGGTTCTTGTCACTTCAGCTGATGGATCGAAGATAGAGATATTGTTTGGCATATCCTTCTTTGACCAGTTCACATAAGTATGTGTTGTACCATAGATATCATCAAATGGAGTTACCAATGTATTGGCTGTTGCACCATCTGCATATCCTGTAACAACGGCATAGTCTGATGTGTACCAGCTGTCATCAACTGCATCTTTCTTTCTCACCTTAATCTTCTTAAAGAAGTTTCTGGTTGTATCGCCGAGATAGAGGTGATCCTTTGTAGGATTGTTATCGATGAAGTTCAACTTAAATGTCTTTGAGTAAACAAGGACATAAGTATGGTTGAGATTTCCAACGAAGGAAAGAAGTCCACCGTTGTTTGCTACATCCTCAACAACGCTCATCTGTGATGTATAGGTAGGATTTGCAATCTTTGTCCATGTAGAATCTACTGTAGACCAAGATCCCAAACTTCATAGTCAAGCATATCGGTATCCTGACTTGCCAACTGAACATTGACATTGACCTGTGCATCAGATGGAGTTGCGTTCTGTACTAATCTTCCATCGACATATCTTTCTTCCTTGACATCAAGTGCCCAACCTGCTGTAAATGCACCTGGGTGATCAACCCATACCTGAGATGGTACATTCTTACAGCCTGTACCTCGTTGTTCTCTGCATTTCTCTTATCAAAGATAACTTTGTAGCGAACATCGGCATGGTTAACATTGATCAAACTCTGGTCAGTAGGGTTGGTCAAGTTGTTCTGAATATCGGAGATTTGACTTGCGTCCATAGCAAACTCACCGTCTGCTGCTCCACCTCTATTCTCCTGCGAAACTGGTGCAATTGGATTACCAAAAGCATCTGTTGCTGGCACATCATAGATAGCTTCAAAGATAACATTGCTTCTATCCAAAGTACCTGTGTAATCGTTGCTTGTGATCTTTGCTGTTACGCCTGGAATTCTACCATTAGCAATTAACCAATACTTAAATGCATGACCTGCACCATCTGTAGGATCTGCATGAAGTGTAAAGGTTGAAGTTCCCTTCGCTGTGTTGAAATCTGTAGTATTAACTGAGTTTGTATCCACGCTCGTAATTCCTACATTTCCACCAACAGCATTGGTTGTTGTCTTAATGGTGTAGTTCTGAATATCAACCATATCACCAGGATTAGCTACAACTGGTACACCCGCTGGAAGATTTCCAGTTGGTGTCTCACTTGGATTGCCATGGCGACGAGCAACAACGGTGTATGTATCACCTGGATTTAAGTTATTAAATGTTACTGTTGCTGGTCCAGATCCTACCGGTGTCAACCAACCATTATCTGAATTTGGATATGGCACAATATTTCCATTTGAATCAATCAATGCGTAATCTGCATCTGGATCTGCTGGATTAATTACAATCTGTGCTCTATCTGTATCATTAGGGTCCACGCCGACATTTCTATTATCACCAATTGCTGGAATCATAACTGGCTTTGGACTGGAGATGTTACTTCCTGTCACAGAAGTTCCTGGCTGACCTACGGTTGCCTGTGTATCTGGTCCGCCCTCAACAACATTATAGGTTCTACCTGGAATTACATTTGGAACCTGAATATCGCTTCCATTTGCTGGTCCATCAACAACGGCAATAATATTGTTATCAGGATCTGTAATTACATAGCGGTTACCTGGTGTTGTACCTGTAACAGTAATTGTACCCTGACCATTGTCACCAATTCTTCCGTTTGCACCGAATGCACCTGGGTTAAGACCCCATGTTGCATCTACCTTACCAAAGTTTGCAAGATATGTACCTGCAACAACGATATCACTTGGCTGAACAACCTGTCCACTTGGTGATGTCCAGTTCTTCAACTCGTAGTTAGCAATAGGATTTGTTGTTGGAAGAACAAGGCTACTCCATGCTAAGTCATAGTGAAGATGCTGTGGTGTACCACCTGGAACATTTGTACCTGCTGATGTCAATGTACCCTTTGAAGTATCAGATGAAGCAAAGTTAACATCAACCCACTTGCTAGGATCTTCGACAACCTTTACATAAACTGTTCTTGATCCAGATGGATCTGTCGCCAAACGATCTGCATCTGTAATTGGCTGTGTACCTGCCTGATCGTAATACCATCCCTGTACCATATGGTAGTTGTCTGGTGTTACTGTTGGGAATCCATTGAGATTCTTAATTACACTAAACTGCATTGCATTCTCGTGACCATTTGTTACACCATCATCTGTGAGTACACTGATTGGTCCATGAGAACTCAATGTCGCAAAGCTAGAAGAACCATCGTTGACAAAGTCAAAGTTTAAGTTCTGCCACTTTGCTGGATCTCTGTCGAGATTATAGATTGCACGAACTCCACCACTTGCTGGCATTGTTCCTGTCAAAGCACCTGCTGAATCTGCAGTTAAAGCACCTGATGGGTTTAATGTCAACGCATTTGGAAGTGCTGGATTATACACATATCCATACATTGCTGCTGTAGTTGCAGCTGTTGGCACTGCCAATGGTGTTGTGATTGCTGAGTTTGGTGCAAATGCATTACTATCTGCATAGATTGCCACACCATCAGCCATAAATCTTCTTGTCACAGCTGAAGCACTGTCTGGTCTATAGTAGAAAACGACAGTGACATCTTGGTTAGGCATAAATCCTGTCAGATTTCCATCGTTTGCAAAGTTTGTATTGGTTAACAGTCCTTGAGAACTATTTAAACCAAGCACTGGTAAATTATCTGATGCACCTGCAGTAATTGCAGCATGATCAAATGTATAGCCAGGGAATGACAAACTTGTAATATGCAATGGCTGCTCTGCTGTCTTTTGTACTGATGGAACAGGGGCAGCAGTTAAGATAGTTCCCGTACCCACTAATTCATGACTTACATTCAATGTGAATTTCTGTGTTGGATCCACTCTATGACGATAGGTCAAGCTAGCATTTGTTCCTGGTGCACCTGACTTGAAATAATCAGCTGTAGTTGCACCCGCAACTGGTGTAAATGTACCTCCTGATGGCATATCTGTACCAAACTGGAAGGTATAACCTGGAATTACCTTTGATGCATGTGGTTGAATGTTTCCATTGACTACAAATGTATTCGTATCTGTTTCACTACCAAAGTGTAATGGCAATCTAGAATTGACATTCTCATAATTCTTTTGAATATAATATGGTGTAGTATCTGGAACCCACCTTGCAAAATAAGTCTTTGTGTAGTTTCCTGGTGTTGGATAAGCTGTCACTGGAGATGTTGATAAAACAGTCTCCGCTAGATTGTACACATGATCACCATTTGCATCTTGATATTCATACCAACCCGCAAAAGTCATGCCAGCCTTAGAAATACTTGATGGCCACTGTGCAGTAAATGTTGGGCTTGTTGATACTTCAGAAAAATGTGTGTTGGACATGATTCCACCTTGTGGATCAAAGTAAACATCCGCTTTTCTTTCCTTAAACACTACTGTAACAATGACATTACCTCTAGGCATTGTTCCCTTGATATGCTTTGCTCCTGCAGCACCATCATCGAAATTAATACTAGCTGTTGTACCTGTCGAAGTATCTGTCATAGACAATGTGCTACCTACCTCTGGAGCAGCTCCTATCGAATAACTTACAAAGTCTCTCGTCGAAAGAACTGATGGATAAGCAAAATCAATATTTGCTCCTGCAGCAATTGATCCTGATGTAAATCCCATAGCAGCTGCATTCAATGGGTTAGCTATTGGTGCTGCTGTTGTTCCCAAAACAATTGGCGCACCATTTCATCTACAACTTGAACAGAAATTGTATACTTCTCTGATTCCACATAAAAGCGACGTGAATTCTGTGCTCCAGCTGCTACACCAGAAGCGTGATCACTATCTGTGTGTCCCAATGTAGCACCTATTGGAATTAATGCACTGGAGTCTCCAGAGAAACTAGACACGCTATAATTGCTGTCGCTTCCTGACGGATTTGTTGGCTCTACAACTGGATATCCTTCATCCACTCCCTGTGGGATTAAGTTTGATCCTACAGAAATTCCAATCTTTGAAGTAGAAGCCAATCCCTTGCCATCTGTATTGTCAACAGTAACTCTTGCACCATGTTCTGCATCCGCACCATTTAAGTAGACATTCGCTTTAGGTGTTGGTGGTGTTACTGCTGGTGGTGTCGCAGCAGCTGGTGTTGGTCCATCATTGCCATCAATGATAACTTTGCCACTAACTATGAGCTTAGCGGTTTTACTTTGTAAGCTTACTGCACCTGCATTCTTACCTGACTTATTTGTAGTAATTTCTGATCCATTCATTTCCATTGAAGCACCAGATTTTACATCAACTGCTGCTGGCATATTGTCTGTTGCAGTTGTATTGGCGTTCTTAATGGTAGAACCTGTCCCCATAATTAATGTGCCTGAACCTTCTACACTAATCATAGGGCTGGTAGCTACAACATTGTCACCATCAAGCTTAATATCCATAAACTTAACTTTACCATTGCCTGTTACCTTAAACATCGGACCAGTAAAGCCTGCTGCACGCTTAAGAGTATAAGTCTGAGAATTAGCTAAAGGCACTTTATCCCCATAAGAGTACTGCATACCGGCAGCACCACCTCCTCCAGAATTATATAAAGGATCTGAAGTAGCTAAATTAACTGGTGCATTATAATCTGCTGACATAATTGTAACATCATAACCTGCAGGAATTTCAATCGTCCTATCAATCGTTTCATCTCCCTGCATCATAATATAAAGGGTCTTATTATCGCCATTATTGTCCTTAGCTGGTGGAAGATCAGCTCCATACGCCCCTGTTTTATACAATACTCTCTCAATTGTAGATCTCGTTCCATCTTTTGCCACAGGTGTTGCTACATATCCTGTATCTTTTCCTGTATTGGTATAGGATGAAACACTGCGATTTGGATCTGCATAATATACATGTTGACGGGTTGCAATAGCAAACTTTGCGGTCTTTGTCTCATTTCCATTCAAGTCAAAAATATGCTGAAAATGCTACAGCTGAGTCACCATCTTGCATTAAAAGCGGAGTATCAATTGATGAGAACATAAATAATGCCGTTTGCATTATATGTGCTGTGCTCTCCTTACTAGGGTACGCTGTTCCAGACCACTCACCAGCCCATACACCTACACGGCTCTTATCACTACTACCTCTTTTTTTGCATTCCTACAGTCTCATCTGTAGGTATTTTTTTGTATAAATATCTAAAGTAGAAAAAACATGTCCCCCTGCAACATGAGCTGTTGTTCCTGGCTCACCACCTGTTGCATGGAAATGTACACCTGAATACCCACCTTGACCAATAACAATAGGATTATTGTCGTGAGAAATTAGTGCAGTGTCTGCCTCATTACCAATAGTAAAGTCCACATGATTCGCCGATTTATTGTGTACAGTATACTCTACCATCATATACTCACCATCACTGGATGGATAAATTGTTTGACGAACCTCTACTTTACTACTAGCATTGTTGGGATCTGTCACCTCCATTACTTTACCATTTTGTGCGTTTGGAATCTGCAAAATATTATTACCAATATTAGGATCTACTGTAAATCCTGACAACTCTCCTGACGCATTGCGATCTAATCTAGGCGAAATATTAATACTACTTGAATTAACATCACTTGGAACTCCAAAAGCATATCGTGTCTGAAAGTAATTACTACCAAAAGTTGTTTTTTGAAGTGCTGCACTCGGAGCTCCCTTAATCTTTAGTCCAAATGAATGTTGATCAAGAGGTTGTATCCCATGAATATTATGTCCTGCAGCATCTGTTCCGCCTCCAAAACTTCCACCCTGTGTACCTAGGCCATTATATGGTGTATCTGTATTAGTACTATTATTAAGAGAATCTGTAACCCTAGCAAAATCAAAAACAGTATTGTTACTCTCTCCATGATTAGGCGTAGGAAGAACATTATCCTCCAGTACAGTACCTGCTGCATACACAACATTCGCACCCAAATACGGTACATACGGCAGGCCGCTCATCGCCATTACCGCTGATAGGGCTAAGGCGGTTGCCTGCTTTACGCGTTTTCTCTTTTTAATTTTCAATGTTCAAAACCTCCTATTCGAACAAGAGGAATCCTGAATCGTTCGCACCCTCGTTTTGTGCGAGTGGGCGTACATAGCGATGAGCACTATCTAAGGAGCCATCATAGAGGTAAGCAACGCCATTCTTAAATCTTGGCTTGTCACCGCTATCCACTCTAGCAAAGAATTTGCCCTTCTTAATTACGATCCAACAACCTTCTGCATCCTGTAACACTCTCTTATCACCTGTGACTTGCTTGCCGTTTCTGTCGACAACGATATAGTCACCTGATCTTGAATCCTTAACGAGTCCATAACCAATGTCCTCTTTCGCATCCAATCTCAAACCATTGAAGTAGTACTTACTCTTATACTTCTCCAACTGTCCTCTATTTCCAATGGCAACGCCACTGTTCTTAAATCCAAAGTAAACCAACTTATCTGCAAGCTCTACAGGAATATCGGTTCCTGTCTTCATTGATCCGTCGTTTAACTCATCTGCACCGAAGAGATATAAGTTACCTCTGTCGATTCCAGGGATATCAGAATCTGCATTGTCCACAAGGAAATCCTCTGAATCAAACACGCTGGTATCGAACTGCTTAGCAAATGTACCATTTCTAAACATTACAACAAACTGTGTCTGCATTCTTCCGATCTCATCAAAGGCATACTTTCTGCCATTGACTTCCTTAATGCGATCCTTGTAAACCTTACCCTTGTTGTTTGTACGGAACCAAGAATACTCTTGCAAGTTGTAGTCATCGGCATCCATATCCTCATTTGGTACCATAAATGCCCAATGATCGCCCTTTACCTCTCCGTCCTTGTCCTCAGATCCATAGCGGATATCTGCATTAGAACGCGTGGCTACTAAGGTTGCATCAATCTTTGCAAGCCTTGGAATCATAATTCCGTTCTCATCAAAGGCATAGTTTTTGCCATTGATCTCACGAACTCTTGAAGCAGTAATATCTCTTGCAGCTACCTTCTTTCCTCTCTGATCAAAGTATAACCACATCTCATCATACTCAGAGTAATTTCTCTGTGCAAGATCGCTGTAGCCAGCATTAAGGCCGACATCCTCATACTTTAACCATTGATTTTGATACATTGCACCGTCTGCACCAAAGTAGTACATTGCCTCGGCAAATGTATCCTCTGAATCAGGATTGACTGTCTCGCCGTTTTGCTTAACAAAACCTGTGAGCATCACGCCATTCTCATCGAATGCGTATGTCTTTCCGTCAATCACCTTCTTTGAAAGGCGATCGCTTCTTCCGGTCAGTGCCTTTCCATCCGCACCAAAGTAATACCAAGCAGCATCTCCATCATCTGTAGAGAGCTGTCTCCAGCCATTGGTCACCATAGCTCCGTCGGAATCTACATAGTACTTATTGTTGTTGTCATCACTAACTACTGTGTTGACAACCAACTTACCATTATCTCCGAGATAAAACCATTGACCATTTGATGCGGCCCAAGCATTGGTTGCTTGGCTTCCGTCTGCATTCTTGTAGTCCAAGAACCATCTACCTGCTGCCACTGTCCATTAGAAACAGTTGCGGCGTGGGTTGGCATGGCGAATGCACCTGCCATAAGTGCAGCAGCAAAGGCTACACCCACGAAATTCTTTTTCATCCTTTACCTCTCTTTCATCCTTTTCTCACTCGAAATCTATTGTTGTTTTGATCGAGTGGCACACCCAAGTGGGTAGATGCGCATTGCGCAAAGCTTTTCCCGATCTCCAAAACCTCCCTTTCTTTGTTTTTTATAAACTCAGTTCAGTCGTCTGGTACTTTCCAAACCGAATTTATTCCCCTCTAAGCAGTTCTTTCTCTGCCGTCACTACCTTTTCCCTGTGTAGTCAGGCACCGTCCCATATTACGGCGGCCAAGGATGGGAAAAGGCGCATAAAAACCGAGGTCCCTCCACCGTCCCGTCTTGCGATTGACTATCGAGTTTCCAAATTTTTTAATGCGCCCTGCTTTCATATATCCTATTGTGGCGTCGATTTTATTGTATACTATCATTTACAAAACTGTATTTTGGTATACATCATTTCCTTGTCTTCCTTTCTGTCCTCTAACAAACACAAAGTAGACCTTCTTTATTCTCTTTTGGATTATACTATATTTTTTTAAATTTTAAAATAGTTTTTTGTATTTGTAAATTTTTTGTAAGTTTTGTTGCTTATCTGCAAAAACTTCCCCCTTTTGTGAGTTGTCTCTGTCAAAATAAAAAACAATGTTTTTTATTTTGACAGAGACAACATCACAAAAAGAGTACACTTCCCTTTCCCAAAGAAGTCTATGATTTACACATTCTCTGTGGCCTTGGTATCACGAACCCTTTGCATCCAGTCTTTGGTAAGAGCAAGAGACACTCCTGCCGGATTCACAACAATACCTAAACTGTTGTCTGGTATTGGAAGTGCGAGAAGATTGTCCATTGTGGCCACAGAGATGCTGATGCTGGTGTCTGGTCCTCTAAACTTTGTAAACTCAAAGTTGTCTGTAAACACAGGAATCATATACTTGTCCTCCTGCATCTTGACCATCAATAATTGCACCTGATCCTTCATCTCTCCCTCCCCTGGGCGAAATGGCAATAAAAACTTTCCTCGAAGGACATTGACGACCATCTCCTCTTCCATCTCTCGAAGCTTTTCATTGTCAGGATTTTCAAGTCCTCTTCGAAACTCCTGCATAAAGTAAAGCATTGTCAGTTGAAGGCTTGGATTTTCCACTGGGCGACGATCTTCTGGAATGTCGCTTAGGTCATGTCTTCGGATAAATTCATTGAGCTGTAGGACAATCACACCGTCTCCCGTGTGAAATTCCACTGCATTGATGCCAAAGAGGAAAAAGCTCGTAAATGTCGAAAGGATTCTCGATGGATCGTCCATCTTCAATGCGTTCACATCCTTTTTCTCCTCTGTGAGTGCTCTTGCCGCCTGCTCAGCCTCTACTTCATCCAAATATACAACGGCCGCATCGTCTTGTGTCTTTTCCTCACAGACCACATAGGGCGATCTGGTATGTACGGAATAGAGAACATACAACTGATCGATGCTTGGAATTGCCTGTATCAATTCTTCTCTTGTCATCTTTTCTCTCCAAATTCTTTATTGTTTCGCTGGTGCTTGGTGAAACTTTTTGCGAACCTCAATATAACTTTAATCGCTTCGACACATCCATCGACTCCGCCAAGCTTTGAGCTATTGATGCAAAGGTCATAGCTTCGGACATCGCCCCAACGCTTACTTGAATAGTAATTATAGTATCCTGACCTTCTCTTGTCTGTCTTAATCATAATGTCCTTTGCCTTATCTGCCTTTAGGTCATTCGTCTCCATAATGCGTGCAATCTTATCCTCATCCTCTGCCACAATAAAAACAGAAATTAGATTTGGATTGTCCGCCAGTGCATAGTCGGCACAGCGACCGACAATGACACAACTTTCTTCCTGTGCAATCTTTTTGATGGTTTCAAACTGTGCAAGGAAAATTTTGTGATTGATTGGCATATCCATATAGGATGATGTGGCATAGCCCATAGAGTAGCTATCCATCACTAGAGAATACAAAAAGCTGTTGGTTGGTTTTTCATCATGAGACTCAAAGAGTGCCTCACTCATTCCGCTTTCTTTGGCTGCCCTGGTCAGTAGCTCTTTGTCATAGCACTTAACGCCCAATTCCTTTGCTAGTTTTTCTCCAATTAATTTTCCGCCGCTCCCGCATTGGCGGCCAATGGTAATGACTAGATTATTCCCCATCTTTTCTTCCTCCTCGCCAATTTATTCTTTTATTATACTTCATTCTGCCTATTTTGGCAATTTTTTTAAGAGTTCTGAAAAATATTGCGGTAAATCTGTACAAAACTCCATATATTCGTGCGTCCTTGGGTGGACAAAACCAAGCACCATGGCGTGCAAACACTGCCCCTGGAGATGAAAAGGATTTTTTTCTGGTCCATAGACTTGGTCCCCCACAAGTGGATGGTGAAGGCTGGCCATATGTACTCGAATTTGATGTGTCCTTCCTGTCTCTAGCTCACACTCAATATAGGTGTACTCCCGGAATCGCTCAAGCACTCGGTAGTGGGTGATGGCATTCTTTCCATTTTTGAGATTGATTGCCATTTTTTTCCTGTCGATGGGATGGCGACCGATGGGAGCATTGACCACCCCCTCGTCCTCCTTGATGACACCATAGACCAAGGCTCGATAGCGCCGAGTAATGCTGTGCTCCTTTAATTGTTCCGAAATCTTTTGATGGGCGACATCATTTTTGCAGGCAATTAAAATCCCCGTTGTATCCATATCAATGCGGTGAACAATGCCTGGGCGAAGAACACCGTTGATACCGGAAAGATTGTCCTTGCAGTGGTGCATCAAGCCATTCACTAAGGTTCCTGTGTAGTGTCCTGCCGCAGGGTGAACGACCATTCCCTTTGGTTTATTAATAAGAATCACATCGTCATCTTCGTAGACAATATCCAGTGGCATCTCTTGTGCTACAATGTCGGGCTCCTCCGTCTCTGGGACATTAAGGCACACCTTGTCACCAGAATTAACTTTGTAATTTGTCTTTGGCACAGTGCCATTGACATTGGCATAGCCATCTTTAATTAACTTTTGAATATAGGTGCGGGAGATTTCTTCGATATTTTGCTTTAAAAACACATCTAGTCGCAAATCTTTGCTCTCTTCTCCCGCCAAAAATTCATATACTTGCATCACTTATTCCTTGTCAAATCGAAAGTCATCGTCCTTGTAGACAAATACAGCAAAAATTATAAGGATAGTCGTTCCCACGGTGACATAGATGTCGGCCACATTAAAGACAGGAAAATCAATCAATGAAAAGTACAAAAAATCAACCACATATCCTTGACTCATTCTGTCAATGCTATTGCCAATGGCCCCTGAAAAAATCAGCACCATACAAAGTAACAGTGGAAAAAACTTTTTCTTTAGCGGAAGGCGAACCAGCAACCACAAAATCGTGAGAACAACCACTGCCACAATGACAAAAAAGAGAAACTGCTTTCCCCGCATCATTCCAAAGGCAGCACCTGGATTTTCTAGGTAGCTTAGTTCAAATACGCCAGGAATTATCTTTTTGATGGCTGATTCATCAGATGAAGTACGGCAAGTCTCTTCGTCCACTGGTCAAAGAAAATTCCAACGGCCGCCAAAATCAAAAATAGTATTGCTCTTATCTTCTTATTCTTCATATTGAATCTTTTTGAGGGCAGCTTCCATCTCATCTAAGCTCACTGTCCGATCAATTACAGCCTTTCCGATTTCTTCTAGCAGGATAAATTTTACCTGACCAGCTTCCATCTTTTTATCATTCTTTGTATTTTCAAGTACTGCCTGAATATCAATTTCACCCAAATGCGTTGGAAGGGAAAATTTCTTGAGGGCAGATTTTAATTTGTCATACTCCCGTTGATCAAGTGTTCCTCTGGCCACTTGAATTTGCATGGCGGCAAGCATTCCAAGGGCCACGCATGCTCCGTGACTTAGTGAAAAGTTCATCTGCTTTTCAATGGCATGACCTAGGGTGTGCCCGTAATTGAGATGTCCCCTTACGCCTTGCTCCGTCGGATCTTCCTCGACCACCGCTCGTTTAATCTTATCGCTTTCTAAGACGACTTGACTGCACACATCGACATCAACATCCTCGATTGCTTTGGCATTTTCAATCAACCAATCATAATACTTCCGATTTCGAATGAGTCCATGTTTTAATACTTCGCCCATTCCCGAAGCCAGCTCTTTCTTTGGCAAACTCTTTAGTGTCGCCACATTGATGTAGACGAGGGCGGGCATATGAAAGGCCCCCACCATATTTTTGTAGGCATCAAAGTCAACGCCTGTCTTGCCGCCAATGCTAGAATCCACCTGTGATAGCAAGGTCGTTGGCATCTGGATAAAGCGAACCCCTCGAAGATAGGTTGCTGCTGCAAAACCACAAATGTCTCCCACCACACCGCCGCCAAGGGCAAGGAGAAGATCCTTTCGATCAAACTTATGCTCTATTAATTCTTTGTAGATCTCTCGCACGGTATCCAGAGTCTTGTGCTCCTCCCCCGCAGGAATGGTCACAGCGATAACTTGCTTTGCCACTTTTTCCACTCTTTGTTTCACTTCACAAAGGTAGAGTGGAGAGACATTGGTATCGGTCACAATGCAAATCTTTCTTCCCTCGACTTGAATGTCTCTCAGTCTTTCTTCTAATCCTTGGAAGTCTCCCTCAATCACAATGGAATAGGCAGTCCCTTGATTTTTTACTAAAAGTTCCATTTCATCCCTTTCCTCTAAAAGCACTCAATTTGTACACTTATTCTTCCCTTTCTTGTGATATGGGCATCGCCAAGATAGCGAAACCGTCCCATTCCTCGCACAGAAATCAAATCCTTCTCCTGAACGATATAGGAATGATTGGTGGTCATCTTGGCATTGACAAATACTTTCTGTGCCATCAGATACTCACTGACGGCATTTCTTGACAGATGAAATGCCCCTGCAATCAACACATCCAATCGCTGTGAGGCGACATTGATGCTTTTGACTTCTCTTTTTTGTGAGCGAGCAATCTCTTCTCTTTCTTCTTTGCTGACTTTGACCTTGGTCTTTGCCACAAATTCAAGGTTTTGGAGGATGACTTCGCTGACACTTGCTAAGACAATGATATGGGCAACAAAGCCATCCACAACAATATCCCCCATCATATGTCGCTCAAGCCCCCAAATTCATCAAGGCCCCAAGATAATCCCTGTGGCTTAGGTTTTGGGCAAACTTTTCATTGCTCGGCTCAATGCGAAGATAGTCAAGGACATCTTCTTCTTCACAAGAGAACGGAAGAAAGCAAACAACCCTTCGCTCCGCCTCATCATATCCACCGTCCAGTTTCCATTGAACGCCTGAAAATGTATCGGTCATCGAGCGAAAGACTGTCTGCTCATATAAATTCAAAAATACACTATGCGTCGGTCTGTGGCGAAACTCACAATTTCTTGCCAACTCCGCCAACCGCTTCTTTAAAAATAACTCTTCCTTGTCCATCATAGTCTATTGATCGGATCAAGACCACCAGAAAACTTGACATTGACTGGTGTAATAATATAGATGGTATTGGAAACTTTTTGCATACTTCCATGCATGCTGTAGGTCACACCTGAAACATAGTCGACAATTCTTGCGGACTCCTGTGCGTGTGTGCCCTGCAAATTGAGCACAACCACTTTGCCCGCTGCAAGAGCATCGCTCACCAGTGCACCATCATCAAATATACTCGGTTCAATCATCTGAACTTCCAGATTATCATCCTTTTTTGACATGGAATAACTTCCCCTTCCCGCTTCAGTCATCGACCTTTCTTTGGCTCCCAAGCGCTTTGGCTTACTTGTCTCTTCCTCTTCTTGCTCCTCAAGCCCAGACTCATCTACATCATCGTCGTCGTCATCGCCCCTAAATATATCTGTAACGCCTTTTAAAAAACTCACGATAATTCCTCCATTTCTCTATCTTCCTCCAAAAATCTTTGTGCCCACTCGAACAAAGGTTGCCCCCTCTTCGATGGCCACAGGATAATCTCCTGACATTCCCATAGACAGATATTCCATGGTTATATTATGGTTGGTTTTATTTTCTATGTCAACTGACAATTCTTTTAACTTTGAAAAAACTGCTCGATTCTCTTGTCCATCTTCGACATTGGGTGCCACCGTCATCAATCCACAAATCTTGACATGAGGATACTTTGTAAAGTTCTCAGCATCAGAGAGTAATTCCTCTGGCAAAAAGCCAAATTTTGACTCTTCTCTCGCCACATTGACCTCCAACAGTCCTCTCACCACGATGTCTAATTTCTCTGCCTCATGCTCAATGGCCTCTAAAAGCTTATGCTGTCAATCGAGTGAATCAGATACGCCTTTCCAATTACAGCCTTTACTTTATTGGTTTGAAGATGACCAATCATATGCCAGCGAATGTCCTTTGGCAAAGCCTCGTACTTGCTGACTAATTCCTGCACTCGATTTTCTCCAAAGTCTCTGATGCCCGCCTCATAGGCCTCTTTTAGCATCTCCACTGGCTTTGTCTTACTCACCGCCACCAAGGTCACCTCGCTTTGGTCTCTTCCTGCCTTTTTGCAAGCCAATTCAATTTCTCTTTCCACTTCTCTTAAGTTTTCCTTAATCATGAATAATCTCTCCCTCCTTATACTTTGACGCATCCAACAAGATGTGATCATACTCTTCAAGTCCACCTTCTTTCGGAGTCACAATTTCGTAGGCATCATCTTCCGATTGAATGTTGACTCGGATAAACTCGACATATCCTTTATTGATTCGGTACACGCCCTTTAATGTCTTTTTCTCTGAAATTTGCATAGTCTGCCCATTGTCCTGCTTGATGGTATCTCCCTCGGAGAGACTGCCATCACTTGGCAAGCGAAAATAATAAAAACTATTTCCTTCCTCGTCCTTTACTAACATTGTTCGGTCGAGGGGAATAAATTGCCACTGGGCATCTCCCTGTGTGGCGATTTGTTTTTGTACTCCTCGATTGGTTTCATTTTCTGGTCTTGTCAGATAATCACTGCCAATCACATAGTACTCCTGTTCAACAATCGCACTCTTTGGCACTTTTAATCCCGCCTGATCACTTCCTTTAATTTCAAAATCGACATAGCGTTCATCAATCATCTCCACCATGTAGTCGCTAAAACTTAACACGCCATAGGACTTTCCATCGCTTCCCGTCATCAAGCGAAGTGGCACAACTTCTTCAATTCCCTGTGACTTAATATAGACATCGACGGATTGCACATTTTGATAGGCCTTTGTCTGGGCCTCTGTCAACGGAAATACAATACTCCATGGGTCAGATTTCACTAATTTATAGAGCGGCTCTCCACTCTTGACCTCATTGCCACTGATGCGTTGTATGCTTCGATTATTTGCCTGGACAAAGTCATCTGCCACAATATCATCGACCTTTTTTCCAATCATACTGTCCATGGTCAAGGAGACCACACCTGGCGTGTCTGATGGAATGTCCTTGTACTGAATATTGTGGACTTTAATAATATTTTCAAGGTCTGGAATCTGATTGTAGTCCAATGCCTCAGAAAGACGCAAATTCAACAGGTACTTGGTGTTGTAGACTTCACTAAAGTTATTGTCGGCATAGCGAAGGGTAAAGGACTCCAATTGTCGTTTGATTGTGCGATAGACATCTTCGCTCAGTCCTTCCTGTGGCTTTTTATTGTCTGCAATGTACTTTGCCATCTCGCCATTGGTATCTACAGAGCAGACCTTTGTTCCCACTCGCACCCGCTTTCCATCCTGCACATAATAATTGACAAAACCCCCATTTTCAGCATTGACCACACTTTCGTCCCTCAAGATAATGCCAGAAAAACTCTGATCCTTCACTAAATTTCCGGATTTGACTTCATAAATTTTTGGCTTGTCCCTGCGAATATAGATAATGGTCGTCACTAAAAAGTATAAAAAAATCGCAACGAGAGCAAAATTTTTAATGGTCAGCTTTCTTTTTTTTCTTCTTCTTTTCAATTTTCTTCCCCTAATAAACAAGAATACCGGACAGCTCATCCACTGCCCGGCATCTATTGTACCATTTCTTGGCTATAATGCAACGACGACATCATTCTTTGCATTCTCTGGAAGATCCTCAACATCCATAGAAACACTGAGTACAAATGTAATGTTGTATTTCTCACCAAACTTTTCTAATTGATCAATCACTGCGGTGATATCTTGACCTTCTAGACCAGCAAGCTTTAAGAAACTGTCAAGAAATACGGTCTCCAAGTCATGATCTTGTGAGATAATTCCTGACAAATCCAACAAATCCGTCCGCAGAGTCGATTGGAAACTCTGCAACATTAATCAAGCGAATCTTGTTGCCAAGTTCGTACATGTGCTTGGATGATTTATCCAAATACACCACATTTCCTCTCGCTGTCTTAATCGCTTGATTGGCTCTTTCTAAGAGCTGCTTGGTCTTTCCCTTGCCTCTTTTTCCTGCAATAATCTCAACCATATTTGATCTCCCTTCTACTAAAATTCCTAGTCCTATTATACGATAGGGAGAAAAAAATCGCAACACTACTGTATAGCTTTTTCAAATAATCTTGCCATATTGTCATACAATATCGGTTTTGTCTTTGCATTGAGCACAACTGCAACATATTCTTTTCCATTGTCACTCTTTGCTGCCGCTACAAGGCAGTTGCCAGCAGCCAAAGTTGTGCCTGTCTTTCCTGCAAAGACAGTGATGCCATTGGGCTGTGGAGATTCGTTGCTAATAAATTGATTTCCATTGGCCCAAGTCACCGATTTACTACTTCCATTGGCCTGTTTGTAGTTGGCAACATAGGTCTTTGTTCCTGTAATCTTTTTAAACTTTGGAATTTTTAATCCCTCGTGAAACATCAAATACAAATCATAGGCACTGGTGTAGTGGTCAGGATTGGTCAGTCCATTGGCATTGACAAAGTGCGTGTCCACAGCCCCGATTTCTTTTGCTTCCTTATTCATCATCTCCACAAAGGCATCGATGCTACCGGCCATATGAATTGCAATGGCATTGGCGGCATCATTTCCCGAAGGGAGCATCAAGCCATAGACTAATTGCTCCATCGTCAGTGTATCACCTGGCTTAATCTTTGCTAGACTCGCCCCAGGCTCTGTAATTACCACCTCATTGCCCACCGTGACACTATCGGACAGGTTTCCATACTTTAATGCCAAAATCGCAGTCATAATTTTTGTCGTGCTCGCAGGATTCATATGTGCTCTGGCATCCTTTGCAAAAATGACATCGCCCCCATCTTGTGGGGAAAGTACGGCTGATTTTGGAGCAAATTGCCCATCTTCTTGTGTCTCCTTAATGACCGCAAGGTCACTGGCAAATGGCTGTACATAGGCCGAATCGCTGACATAAAAATCCTTAAATTTCTGTGCAAAATCGTATTCTGAAACTGTATTTTGATGTACAAAATTTCTTCCAAAAAAAATCAGTAAAGCGACCACTACTAGACCAAAAAGGCCCAGTAGTGGTCTTTGTATTCCTCTTCTATTTTTCTGTTTCTTCTTCATCGCCTTATCTTCTGTAGATTTCTCTAAACTCAAAGTCTCCGTTGTCCATTGCTTTAATCATTAGCTCTGCAGTTGCCAAATTGGTAGCCAATGGAATATTGCATTTGTCACAAAGTCTGATGACTGTATTGACATCTGGCTCATGCGGATTGCTCGACAGTGGGTCTCTCAAAAAAATGACTAAATCCATATCATTGTTTTCAATTTGTGCACCCAACTGCTGCTGGCCGCCCAAATGACCAGCGAGGTACTTATGTATGGTCAAATTTGTCACCTCTTCTACCAATCTTCCTGTCGTTCCTGTTGCAAACAGGTTATGCTTTGACAGCGTGCCCCTGTATGCAATGCAAAAATTTTGCATCAATTTCTTTTTTTGCATTATGTGCAACCAGCCCAATATTCATCTGAATCTCCTTTCCTCTTATTGCTTATTGCCTTCGGCTCAAGCCGATATTTAGTACTATGCCAAGCCCCAGATACATACAGATCAAAGAACTCAGACCATAGCTGATAAACGGCAAAGTCAATCCTGTGTTTGGAAAAATTCCCGTTGCCACGGAAATATTGGCAAAACTTTGAAATCCCAGCATCATGCCATAGCCTACACAGACTAACTTTCCCTGTAAATCCCTTGCCTTCCCTGCCAAGTGAAAACACTCAAATACAATGAGTGCAAACAGACCAATCACCACGACGCAGCCGATAAATCCAAGCTCCTCTCCGATGACGGCAAAGATAAAGTCTGTTTGATCCTCTGCAATAAAATTTCCATTTTTTACAGAGGTCAATGTATTGTTATTCAATCCCTTTCCTGCAAGTAGCCCCGATCCAATCGCCATAATGGAGTTTTTTTGCTGTTGACTCGCATCGGCATACTTTCCTGGGTTAATCCAAGCCAAAATTCGATTGGCCTGATACCCCCGAAGAAATGGCACTACATTTTTAGAGATCAGGAAGATAAACGCTGCTCCAAGGGGAACAACAACCGCAATAGCTCCAATCACCCACTTATAACTAATGCCCGCCACAAAGAGCATACTCAATACCATCACCACAAACACAATGGTTGTGGAAAGGTCAGGCTCAAGCACGACCAATAAAAGACCTGAACCTGCCAATACAGCAAACATAACTAAAAATAGAAAATCATCAATATTATCTTGATACTTATCGAGTAGCCAAGCAAGAAAGATAATCATTCCAATCTTTGCTAGCTCCGATGGCTGTAAATTCATCCCCGGTAACTTTAACCATCTCGACGCTCCCTTTGCACTGTGTCCGACGACCAATACCGCCGCCAACAAAATCAGACAAAATCCATAGATGGGGATGGCCTTTTCCATCACCCTTCGATAGGGAATCACAGATAAAATCACCATCGCCCCAATGCCCAGCATCATACCAAGCAATTGCTTGCTCACATAGCTCATATTTCCATTGGTTGCACTTGAAATAATCAGGATACCAATGGTATTGAGTGCTAAGACATAAAATAATAGGCGAAAATCATAATTCCTTAGTTTGTAATTGTCAAACATCTCTCTACCTCAATTCTATATTATCTCACAACTTTCGTCAAATACTTTAGTCTCCAATGCGAACATCGGTCGACTTTGTGCAGTCGACTTCAATACATCATCTAAAGTCACCTGTCCAAAGTAGAGTTTATAGATTTCCTTTGCGACACTGGCTGCATTGGAAGATGAATAACCAAAAGGAATATTGACCGTCACTGCAACCTGTGGTGCCTCAAATGGTGCAAAGGAAATAAAGAATGCATGGTTACCTCTCGTCTTAGACTCCTGAGCTGTACCTGTCTTTCCTGCGACATTCACTTTTAATTCCCTAAATAGCTTATTGGCCGAACCATATTGAATTACTCGGCGCATACCATTTTGCACCGTATTCCATGTGCTCTCTTGAATATTGATGTGAGAGCTAATCTTTGGTGTATAATCTTCCACTAGATTTCCCTGACTATCTGTCACCTTGTCAATGACACTCAGTTCAAAGACAGTGCCTCGATTTGCCATTGCCGTCACATAGCGTGCAAGCTGGACATTGGCAAAAGAATGGGTACCCTGTCCCATTGCCGATTGCTCTGGACTTTGGTCAGAAATCATCGGATCATTCTCTGTAATTTCCACGCCTGACTTATGGTCAAGTCCAAACATGGTCGCATACTTTCGAATCTTTTCCATACCGGTCAATGTCGAATACTCTCCATTGGCATTGGTAGAAAGGCGATGTCCAAGTTCAGCAAAGAAATAGTTACAGGAGTTTTGAATTCCTGTCTCAATATTTTCTGCACCATGGGCACTTGGATAAATCCAACACTTGATGCTTGGCTTGATGGCATCATAAATTCCTGTACAGCGAATAATATCGGTGCTGTTGATCACCCCTTCTTCCAAACTGGCCACAGCAGAAATTGGCTTAAAGGTCGAACCTGGTGCCTTTCTTGCCTGAGTGGCATTGTTATAGAGTGGAAGAGATTGGTCATTTAAAAGTTGATTATAGTAGTCGACATCCATCACATTGGAGAGACGATTGCTATCATATCCTGGGTAAGAGACAATGGCTAAAACCTCTCCTGTGTTGACATTTGTCACCACCGCACCAGCTGTACATGGATCAAGTGCCAGTTGTGCTGGTGTAATCTCCAATCTCGAAATCTTATCAATCATAAAGGCATAGGGATCATATCCTGCATTGAGCTGATTGATCATATTGTCATCTCTGGCTAAAATTCCCTGATCATAGAGGGCCAGACAGAGCTCCCTTCCACTGACAATATTATTCTTAATCAAATACTTATAGGTGGTCTTTTCAAATCCATTGTCATCTGAAAGACCATCAAGGGCAAAATTGACCAATGCGGTATAGATGTCATCGGCATCCGAATACTTACTATCAATATTTAATTTTGTGGTGTCAATCCAGCTGCTCGCAATACCATCATACAAAAACTCTCGCATACTGATGTCATCATTTTTCCATCGCACATAGTAGTCGGCATTGGTGTCGATGAGACTCTTTTTAATAATGCCATTTTGGTCACTGGAAAGCTTATTGTACAAGTAGTACATATAGGCCTTTTGATCCTCTGACAGCTCCTTTAGTGGTCTGGCCTGACTGGTCTCAAGCTCTGCACGAATTTGAGCAATGGCACTGTCTTTGTAGCCAACATACTTTGCATAGATTCCTTTTTTTCATTTTCAGTGGCATCTTGTGCATGGAATTTATCCACAGACAAGACATTATTATTGATCAATTGGAAGTAGGCATCTTTTATTGGAATCATTCGGTCTGTAGAATCCACGCCCTCTCCATTTGGACTGTCAAGGGCAGAAAGCTTTTTCGTCAAAAATACCTGCCAGTTGCTGTTCCAATTGATGATAGATACCCACTTGTAAGTCTCTGTCAATGGTCAAATACACATCATTACCTGGCTGAGAAGGTGTGGAATTCGTTTCCTTCATAATGTGACCAACCTTATCGACATAGATGGTCTTTTTCTCCCTTCTTTCCATGTAGCTTTGATTCCATATACGCCTCAATGCCACTTCGTCCAACCATATCATTTTTCATCAATATCGGGAATGGTTGCCTTTAGTTCATCTAACTGCTCTGGCTGAATCTTTCCTGTGTAACCGATCACAGAGGCAATGTACTTTGCGTCATTGTAGTGACGCAGTGTCTCCTCCTCAATATTTACACCCAAAAGCTGAGAGGCATTCTCTAAGATGTCGGCTCTTGTCTCATCTGAAATCCCAGAAGCTACCTTTGTTGCCTCATACTTTTTTTAAACGAGGTAAAGTTCATGGTATACTTGATATTGATAATGTCAAGCCGTTCCTTTGCCGTCAACTCAATCTTTTCTCCCTCAGGATTGCCAAGCTCATCGAGCTTATATTCCTACTCTTTTTATCAATTAAGTCCGCAGCCGTCACATCTGTCGGTGTCTTTCCTGAAGAATCATTTAAATCATCCACACTCTTTTTCCCGTAAAAGTCTCTCAAAAAAATCGAAGGCGTGCCGGCTCTGAAGGCGTGGTAAAATAGTAATTTCCATCTTGGTCAAGCCCAATTTGTAATTCTCCAAGCACAGGCTCTTTGTGTGCCTCAAGAATTTTGACTAATTGGTAGAGCATATAATTTCTATCGGTCGCCTTTTTATACTCTCCATTGTCCTGCACAGTCACCGCATAGGCCAATTCATTGTAAGCCAAAAGTTTACCATTTCGATCATAAATATTTCCCCTTGTCGCCGGCTCTGTCACTGTCTTTTCCGTCAACATCACATAGTCATTGAGGTACTTTTCTCCATCAACAAGCTGAAGCCGAAATAACCTCGATATCAAAATGACCAGCATAGCGACATATACCGCACCGACCACTAATATTCTTGAGGAAAAAATCCTCTCTCTTAACTCTCTAAGCACTTTCCTTACCTCGCTTATCATCAATTGCTTTCCATCGCCTATTGTATTCTAATAAGAGGCGATACAGCAGCAATGTGCAAAGCATTGTTGCAATCATCTCTGGAAGGACAATGGTTCTGACATAAAAAAAGATATCTGTCTTTCCTCGAATATAAAAGCGCACGACATAGATAACAAAATTGTAGACAACTTCATTGATTGCACATAGTGACACTGGCAATATAATATAGTCCTCGTAGAAATACCTAGAAAACTTTCCATTGATAAATCCCATCCAAATAAAGATGAGGGTAAAAATCCCAAAGGCATTGCTATAAAATAAATCCATCAATATTCCTGCAAAGACGCCATAAAAAATGCCCTCCCGCTCTCCATAGATAAAGCCATAGGTAAAGACTAAAATCACCATAAAATTGGGTGAGCCAGCCAAAAATGGAATAAATGGGAAGATACAACTTTGTATGGCAAAAAATATAATCATCAATACAATATTGGCAATTCTGCGTCTCATTCTCTCCCCCAACTATTCATCCTGTGTTTTCTTTACATCGGTAATAATCAACACTTCCTGCATAGTGTCAAAGGAAGCAGCAGGAACGATATATCCGCTCTTTGTCAATCGGCTCCGGTCCTCTGTGATATCGGTAGCATAGCCCACTAAGAGCCCTGGAACATACTTTGTACTAATATTGGAGGTGACAATCTTATCCCCATCTTTGATATCTGCATTGGCACGAATATCAGAAAGTTTCAACTTTCCCTCCTGATAGAGCTTTAAATCTCCTGCCACAATGCAATTGTCTCCAGATTGCACGGCCATCGCACTGACACGGCTCAAATCATCAATAATTGAGCGCACGGTCGCATAATTTGAACCAACATCGGTCACAATGCCAACCAATCCGCCACTGGCCATTACATTCATATCAACTTTAATGCCATCGGCTGAGCCTTTGTCAATTCGAAATACACGAAACCAACCCGAAGAGTCCTTGGCAATAATTCTTGCACCGACAAAATTGTATTTCTCATACTCTGTGTTGAGCTTATAGAGCTCTCGAAGTCGAGAAAGCTCATAGGTTGCCTCCTCAAGTCTTGTATTTTCGCTCCTTAATTCCTCAATCTTTTCCTGTAGTTTACTGTTATCTTCCAGTGCTGACTTTAATTTTTCATGTTGCTCAATACTATTGTACAGCGACTTTCCCGCTGTATTGACACCAACTTGAATCGGCGTAAGGATAAAACCCACCCCTGCACGCAATGGTGCAAGCCAAGTATTCTTGATGGATGTCACTCCAATCAAGACAACACATATCGCACTCAACACAGTGAGTACCAATCGATTATTCTTTGGATCCATTGTAGAAGTTTCCTCTTTCTCTAAAACTGTAATAGACATTGTCGCCAATAATAATATGATCATTGAGCTCCAAGCCCACGCTCTCACAGCCACTTTTGACCTGTCTTGTCACAAAGATATCCTCTTTGCTTGGCATAGGATTGCCACTGGGATGATTGTGAACCAAAATCAAATGCACGGCCTGATGACGCAGAGCTTCAATCAGCACCTCACGGACGGAAATCAATGAGGCATTCACTGTGCCAACACTCAAAATCATATCGCTCATCAAACATTGTCGCGTATCCAAAAAGGCGACGCGAAGCTCCTCCCTCGGTAAATGACGCATCTGTTGCATATAATGCATCGCACAGGCCTTTGGCGTAAGAAATTGTAACCTCTCTCTTTTTCTTCCACTCGCCAAAGTCGCTTGGAAATCTCTGCGACACAAAGAAGTTGCACGGCACGAACCTGCCCAATTCCCTCAATTTTAATGAGTTCCTCATAACAAAGTTCAAACAATGCTTGAAGTCCTTTTCTTCCATTTGCCCTTTCAAGCACTGTTCTGGCTACGCCAAGGACATTCTTTTTCTTCGTGCCCGAATGTAAAAAAACAGCCAAAAGTTCTGCATCCGTCAAGCTCTGTGCCCCATAGCGAAGGCATCTTTCCATCGGTCTTTCTTCCTTTGGGATTTGTTTCATGTTCTTTTTTTCTTGCATTTTGCCTCTCTTTCTGCTCTCCAGACAGACAATACAATACACGCAAGTATAGTTTACCACTATTTAATCAGTTTAGCATCTATAAGTTTTTGCAAAGAGAATAAAATTCCAACTTTTGCGTGATGCCAAGTCAATCCACCCTGAAAATAAGCAACATAGGGTTCCTTCATCGGTCCATCGGCACTCAATTCAATGGAAGAACCCGATATAAATGCCCCTGCAGCCATAATCACTGGGCTATCATAACCTGGCATATCCCACGCCTCAGGGCGCACATAACTATCTACGGGTGCAGCAGCTTGAATTCCCTCACAAAAGGCCTGCAATCCCTGTGCCTTTCCAAAGGTAATCGCTTGAATAATATCATGGCGACTCTCCGTCGCATTGGGATGGCACAAAAAGCCAAAGCTTTCATAGATGTTGGCAGCAAAAATAGCTCCCTTGAGTGCAGCAGCTACTACCGTCGGGGCCATAAAAAGTCCCTGATACAAGCTCCGATTGATTCCCAAGTTTGCTCCAATTTCCTTTCCAACTCCTGGGGCAAATAGGCGGTAGGAGGCATTGTCAATGCACTCCTTCGTTCCCACAATATATCCTCCAATAGGGGCGAGTCCACCTCCTGCATTTTTAATCAATGAGCCGACCATCATATCGGCTCCAACTTCCAATGGCTCTTTTTCTTCGACAAACTCTCCATAACAATTATCTACCATACAGATGACATCGGGCTTGATTCCCTTAATGAAGGAAATCAATTCCCCAATGCGGTCAACCGAAAGTGTTGGTCTTGTCGCATAGCCCTTTGATCTTTGAATTGTCACTAGTTTTGTCTTTTCTGTTATATTTTGACGAATGGCATCAAAGTCAAATGCCCCATCTTCCTTTAAATCGGCCTGGCGATAAGTCACTCCATATTCAGCAAGGGATCCCTTCGATGGTCGAATGCCAATGACCTCTTCTAAAGTGTCATACGGCTTGCCCACAGGGGAAAGCAGCTCATCTCCAGGACGCAAATTTCCAAATAAGGCGACGGCCAAGGCATGGGTTCCGCTGGCTAGCTGTGCTCTCACAAGGGCACTCTCTCCACAAATACACTGGCATATACCTTCTCTAAGGTATCTCTACCTGCATCGTCATAGCCATAGCCTGTTGTCGCACTAAAGTGCTCCGCACTCACACGATTTTCTTGCATTGCACGAAGCACCTTTAATTGATTGTATTCGCTCACTCTGTCAATCTGTGCAAATCGCTCAGACAACTTGTTCTCTATCTGTTGTCCAATTTCCAGTGCCCTCGCTCCAATGCCCATACTCGCATACATTTGCATTAAATTTTTCACTTTATTACCTCTCCTGCCATAAATTCGGCCAAATCCTGTGGCGAATGAAACTTTGTCACATCAATCCATTGTGCTCCCTTTTCTCGCTTAAACCAGGTAATTTGACGCTTTGCAAAATGTCTGGTCGATTGTTTGACTTGAGCAATAGCCTCTTCTAAGCTACAATTTCCATCGAGATATTCTAAAACTTCCTTGTAACCAATTCCCTGCATTGACACTAAATTTTGATGAAATCCTCGATGTTGCAAATCTCTCACTTCCTCCACAAGGCCATCGTCAAACATCTTATCCACACGTTGTTCTATTCTATCATAAAGAATCTTTCTGTCCATATTCAGCACAAAAAAATTGTAGTCGTATGGACTTTTCTTCTGCTTCTCCCGCTCATTATGTGCAGAAATTGGTTCATTCTGTGTCAGAGCATATTCTAGGGCACGCACCACTCTCTTTTTATTATTTTTGTGAATGGTTCCAGCAGAAATCGGATCAAGTAGACGAAGTTTTTCCTGCATCGCATCCGCTCCAAGAAGGTCATATTCCTTTTCTAAATGCTCTCTGAGTGCTTCATTCTCCCCATCACCTTGAGAAAAATCAATGTCATAGAGAATGGATTGAATATAAAATCCTGTTCCGCCCACAATCATTGGAATATGGCCACGGGCATAAATTTCTTCCATCGCCTGCTTGGCTAACTGTTGAAAGATGACAATATTAAATTCTTCATCGGGATCAAAGGCATCGATAAGAAAATGGGGAACGCCCTCCATCTCCTCTTTGCGAATTTTTGCTGTGCCCACATCCATTCCTCGGTAAACCTGCATCGAATCGGCACTGATAATCTCTCCCCCAATTTTCTTTGCCAGTAAAATAGAAGAGGCCGTTTTTCCCACCGCTGTCGGTCCTGCAATAATCACTAATTTTCTCATACAATCCTCTTGAACTTCTTCTCTATTTCATACTTACTCATCTCAAACATTGTCGGTCTTCCATGTGGACAATGGTAGGGATTTTCTAAGTTCATCAATTCATCAATCAAAGTTTTTGCCTCCAAAAGTGACAATGTGTGATTTCCCTTGACAGCTGCCTTGCACGCCATTGAGGCCGTCTTTGCAATGATACTCTCTGGTGTCTTTAGCTGATTGTGATTGGCAAGTTCAGCGATCAATTCCTTTAGCATCTCCTTCTTTGAAACACTTGGCAAAATTGAAGGCACCCCATCAATGCGATATTCATTGCCACCAAAGTTTTCGATGTGAAAGCCCAGGTCAGACAATACCTTTTGATTTTGATTGAGGGCGTCGGCCTCAATAGCCGTGAGGGTCAACAGGATCGGAGGAACGACCATCTGTGATGGCACTGTGTTTTGATACTGCTTCATCAATCGCTCATAGAGCACCTTTTCATGTGCTGCATGCTGGTCAATCACAATCATCTTTTGATTAAATTCGACAATCCAATAAGTGCCAAAGATTTGTCCCACAATTTTATGCAAATGCAAATTTTTCTTATCTAAAAATTTTAACTGCTCGCCAACAACAGGTACTGCTTCCGTGCTATTCCACGCCTTATCTACAACCTGACTTGGTTTTTCTTCTTGTGGTCTATCAAAAAAAACTTGGTTTGACACTGGATCGCTTTGCACTTGATAATTTTCAATTCTTTCTTGAATTTTTCGTTGATCATGTTGATATGTCTCAAAAGCTTCTGACATTTCCTTTCTGTTTCACATCGCTCATAGGAAGATCCGAGACTCTCTTTAGCTGTACACGATCAGCCTCCACCTTTTTGATCAGCTCCTTTTCCATCAATGCAGACACAATGGCATCTCTTGTGACTTCATAGATCTTTACTTCCTCTGAAAAGCGAACTTCCATCTTGGTCGGATGGACATTGACATCCATCACCTCCGGCGGAATCTGATAATTTAATACGGTAAAGGGATATTGATGTTGCATCAGACGATTTCCATAGCCTTCTTCAATGGCACTGGCAATGGTTTTTGCCTTAATATACCTTCCATTCACAAAATACATTTCCATACTTCGACTGGCTCTTGAAACCTCTGGCTTTGCAATAACACCTGTGATTTCTATTCCCTGAGCACGGTACTCCACAGGTAAAAGGGCCATAGCCACTTCTCGCCCATAGAGACGATAAATTGAATCCTTTAGATTTCCATTTCCTGATGTCTGCAATTTTGCCTGATTGTTGGCAATTAAGCGAATCGACACATCTTGATGAGAGAGTGCAATCTTTTCCACTAGCTCAGCAATATGTGCCGCCTCCGTTTGATTTGACTTTAAAAATTTTCTTCTAGCAGGGGTATTAAAAAAGAGATCTCTGACAATGATACTCGTTCCATCTACAGCCCCAACCTCTTCAAAGCTTTGCTCAATTCCCCCTTCAATGACATACCAATGCCCGACCATCTCCGATCTGACTTTGGTGATCATCTCCATTTTGCTCACAGCAGCAATACTTGAGAGAGCCTCGCCACGAAATCCTAAACTAGTAATGTTTTGTAAGTCATCTGCACTTTGAATTTTGCTCGTGGCGTGACGCAAAAAGGCGATGCGCACTTCATTCTTGCAATGCCACTTCCATTGTCAGTGACACGAATCAAACTCTTTCCGCCATCCTTAATCTCCACAGTAATCGAAGTGGCCCCCGCATCAATGGCATTTTCTAACAGTTCCTTTACAATTGATGCTGGCCGTTCCACTACTTCACCGGCAGCAATCTTATCAATGGTATCCTTGTCCAGTATTGCAATCATATCTACCCTTTCTAAATTCGATTTCGGATTTTATTTTGCAAACGCAAAAGGGTGTTCATCGCATCCATTGGCGTCATCATGTTCAAATCCATATCTCGAATCTCTGTAACTATTACACCATCATTCATCGCATCCATCAAAGAAAGCTGTGCTGATTCCACATCATCCGGCTTAGAAACGGGCTTTCTGCTCTTTTTTGGTATGCCAAGTTCCGCAATTTCTCTAGCTTTTGTGGCAATATCTGCCCCTGAAAGCTCCTCCACTAATTCTTTTGCTCGAAGAAGGACACTCTCTGGCACACCAGCAAGCTTTGCAACCTGAATGCCATAGCTTTTATCTGCGCCGCCTCGCACAATCTTTCTAAGAAACACAATGTCTTCTCCTTGCTCCTTTACCGAGACGCAGTAGTTATTGACTCCCGAAAGGGTTCCCTCTAACTCGGACAACTCGTGATAATGTGTCGCAAATAAAGTCTTTGCTCCAATCATTCTTGTGTTGGCAATGTGCTCAACAACAGCCCACGCAATAGAAAGACCATCAAAGGTTGAAGTTCCCCTGCCAATCTCGTCCAAAATAATTAAGCTTTGTCGGGTGGCATTTTGTAAAATGTTGGCAACCTCCATCATTTCCACCATAAAGGTCGATTGACCACTAGCTAAGTCATCCGATGCACCCACTCTGGTAAAGATGCGGTCACAAATCCCAATATTTCCTGCACTTGCAGGAATAAATGAACCCATCTGTGCCATCAAGGCAATAATTGCTGTCTGTCGCATATAAGTCGACTTTCCTGCCATATTGGGGCCAGTAATAATGCTCATCCGATTTTTGTTTTGGTCAAGCAAAGTATCATTGCTGATAAATTCGTGGTCTTTCATCATCTCCTCAACCACAGGATGGCGACCATCTCGAATATCAATTAATCCCTTTTCATTGATATTGGGGCGAACATATTGATTTTTTTCTGCCACCGTTGCCAAAGACAAAAAGACATCGAGCATGGCCAGGGCCTTGGCCGTCTTTTGGATTCTCTCTACTTGCCCCGCAATCTGTTGACGAATCCCAACAAAGAGACTGTATTCTAGATTTTTTAACTTGTCCTCTGCCCCCAAAATTACACCTTCTAATTTTTTTAACTCCTCACTGGTATAGCGCTCGGCATTGGTCAGCGTCTGCTTTCGAATAAAATACTCAGGCACCAAATTTATAGCTATTGGTCACCTCAAAGTAATAGCCAAAGACCTTATTAAACTTAATCTTTAGCCCCTTAATCTGTGTCTTTTCTCTCTCCCTGCTCTCTAACTCAGAAAGCCAATCCTTTCCTTCTGTCTTTGCTCTTCGCAGTTGATCGACATCTTCATTATAGCCATCTTTTAAGAGATTGCCCTCCTTTAGAGTGAGGGGGGTGTCCTCGTCATTGAGCGATCTTTTAATCAAATCACAAAGGTCAGGCATTGAATCCAGGTCTTCATTGATCTGGACAAGCATTGGAGAATGAAAGTTTTTTACCATCATCTTGATTGGCTCAACCATATCAATCGAACTTCCAAAGGCCAACAAATCTCTTGTATTGGCACTTTCACTGCTAATCTTCCCCATCAATCTTTCCAAATCATAGACTGGTCCTAGATATTCTCTCAACTCTTCTCGGTCAATATAGCTTCCGAGCAATTCCTCAATCGCTTCTTGACGACGCAAAATCAAATCTCTTTGAATCAGTGGCTGTTCAATATAACTTCTTAAGAGTCTAGCACCCATAGCCGTCTTTGTCTTATCGAGCACACCAAATAAGCTTCCCTGCTTTTTCTTATCCCGCATAGTTTCTACAAGCTCCAAATTTCTCCTTGAGCTCGCATCAATCATCATATATTGCCCCGTGCGATAGGTCTTTATATTTACAATTTGGGCACAACTTGATTTTTGCGTATTATATAGATAGTGCATCACAGCCCCGGCAGCCACCACGCCATCAGGATATTCTAAAAGCCCAAGTTCTTCCATACTCTTTACTTGAAAATGTTCCTTGAGTATCTTTTCATCCTCTACTTCGTTAAAGTATTGATGCTCAAGCGAGGAAATGGTAACACCAAAGTCACCAATGCCCGACATTGAAAAACTTGGATTACAAATAATTTCTGCTGGTGCAAAGCGATGTACTTCATCTAGTAGCTCTCTCGTCTCATTGACCTCTGTGACATAAAAATCACCTGTACTAATATCAACGGTGGCAATGCCAAAGCGATCAAAGAGATAGACAATTCCCATCAGATAATTGTTCTTGTCAATACTTAGGGCACTCTCACTTGTGATGGTTCCTGGCGTGACAATGCGAACAACCTCTCGCTTTACTAATCCCTTGGCAAGTTTTGGGTCTTCCATTTGCTCAGCAATGGCCACTTTATAGCCCTTACTGACCAATCTAGTCAAATATCCTTCCACTGCGTGATAGGGTACGCCACACATTGGAGCCCTCTCCTCAAGACCACAATCTTTTCCTGTCAAAGTCAATTCTAATTCCTGCGACACAATCTTGGCATCTTCAAAAAACATTTCATAAAAATCGCCCAGGCGATAAAATAAAAGACAATCTGGATTTTCCTTCTTTGTCTCCAAATATTGTGTCATCATCGGTGATAAAGCCAAAACTATACCTCACTTTCGACCATATGTCCCATGTAATAAAATCCCTTGGCCTCATCGAGCACAACAGAAATAATCTTTCCAATAAGACTTTTTTGTCCTGGAATATGGACAACCATGTTATTGCTCATTCGTCCAGTCACATATCCATCCATGTGGTCATTGAGATTTTCAACTAAAATGTCCACCGTCTCTTTTTCGTACTTTTTGGTGCTATTGGGCGGCATCTTTTTGTACTTCCTTTAGCAAGCGGTCAAATCTTTCCTTGATTACCTCATCACTCACTTGATTTTCCCACTTTGCTGCTGGCGTTCCCGATCGCTTTGAATAAATAAAGGTAAATGCCGAATCATATTTTACCTTTCTAACCACATCGAGGGTATCCTCAAAATCCTCTTCACTCTCCCCAGGAAATCCCACAATAATGTCTGTAGTCAAACTCATCTCTGGAATTTCTCTTCGAATCTTTAGAGCTAAATCTAGGTAACTTTCCTTTGTATAGCCTCGGTTCATCTTCTTTAAAATGGCCGTGCTCCCCGATTGAAGTGGCAAATGCAAATGTCGACAAATCTTTTGATTTTCCTTGATCACACGAATTAAATCATCCGATAAATCTTTTGGATGTGAGGTCATAAAGCGCACTCTCTTTAATCCGTCAATCACAACAACTTTCTCCAAAAGCTGGGCAAAGGAAATAGGATTTTCTAAGTTTTTTCCGTAGGAATTGACATTTTGTCCAAGAAGCATCACCTCTACCACACCATCGGCAACTAGGTTTTGAATCTCACGAATAATGTCTTCTGGTTCTCTCGAGCGCTCCCTTCCCCTGACATAGGGAACAATACAATAGGTGCAGAAATTATTGCAACCAAACATAATATTCACTCCCGATTTAAAGGAATAGAGTCTCTTATTTGGCAATTGTTCTACAATTTCATCGGCCTTTTCCACCACATCGACCACTTGGCGATTTCCCTCCAAGCGTTCATTTAAAATCTCTGCAAGCTTATAGATATTGTGGGTTCCAAAGACAATATCGACATAGCGGTAGCTCTTTTTAATTCGCTCCACCTCTTCGGCCTCTTGCATCATACAACCACAGATACCAATGAGCATATCTGGATTTTTTTCTTTATAGCGCTTTAATTGTCCCAATCGACCATAGAGCTTATCATTGGCATTTTCGCGCACTGTACAGGTGTTAAAGAGGACAAGGTCGGCATCTTCGCTGTCTGCAAAGGTATAACCAATATCTGCCAATATGCCCTCCAATTTTTCAGAATCTCTTGAATTCATCTGACAGCCAAAGGTCACCACATTGGCGGTTGGCCTTCTGCCAAGTTTATCTGTCAACTGGGCAATCATCTGGCGACATTTCTTGATAAAGTAATATTGGCGATAGGGTTCCACCTCTGGCTCTTGCATACTTAAATCAATTGCGTCAATCATCTGATCTATTTCCTCTTGTCTTGCCTTTTCCATGAATAAAATCCTTTCCTAAATATATCTTATGCCATTTTCTGTTGCCACGGCATCCACACAGATATCATAACTTTCTCCTGTAAAGTCGACATCTGTCTGAAACTCATATGCTGCACCAATCAAAAAATTGGCACGATCTTGCTTAAAGTAGCGGTCATAGTAGCCCGCACCATAGCCAATTCTCGTTCCATCCATGCCATAGGCAATGGCTGGTGTAATGACAATGGCATTGACCGCCTCAACCTTTTTGCACTTTAATTTTGGCTCTCTCACACCAAAAATTCCATCTTCTAGATCGTCCATTGACTCAATTACATAAATCCATGTGCTTTCCATGCACTCTTGGGAGAGCAATACTTACCTTTTGACTGGATCCTTCATTTCTCTTCCAAAGCAATTCAAACAATGAAGATAAATCCACTTCATTTCCCTTAGCTGCATAGGCAAAAATAATATTTTTTTCTGTGCCGAGCTCCAAAATATAATTTTCAATCTGGCGATACAACACATCGACAATGCGACTGCTCAGTTCTCTTACACTCTTTTCATCCATCTTTGCCCTTTGATTGGCCAGACGCTCTCGAATCTCTTGCTTTTCTTGTCTACTCATCCTTTTCTCCACCAAACTTTTTGCCAAGATCTGTTACACTTCCATCCTTTTCTACAATGGAGATATTATTTAAATTTGCACGCATACTTTCACGGATGGCTTCAACGTATTCCTTTCGAAGGTCAGCCTGCTCCTTTTTTTCTTCTTCTGTCAATCCAATGGACTTTTGCTTAATTGCTAATTCATTGATGCGATCAATTTTTTCCTGTTTCATTTTCCCCTCCACGAAATCTTTTTCTAAATCTCTTCTTCAATCACTTTTACTAAGTCAAAAACTTTGCTCTTATGTGCCATAAAGAGGGTTCCCACCACTCTTCCCTTCATCACTTCACTGATGATGTCCATATTTTTTCCATTGGCAATCACCATATCTGCTCCCGCAGCTGTCGCAATCTTTGCGGCAATCAACTTCGTCTGCATTCCACCTGTGCCGACATTGGAGTTTGTTCCCTTGCCCATTTTCATGAACTCTTCATTCATCTCTGGCACAACAGTAATAAACTTTGCATTCTGATTTTTCCTTGGATCATCGGAATAGAGCCCGTCAATATCTGACAATAGAATCAATAAATCTGCATTGACCAGTGCAGCCACAATGGCGGAAAGTCGGTCATTGTCACCAAATTGCACCTCATAAGTAGAAATTGTATCATTTTCATTGACAATCGGAACCGCCCCCAAGGCCAATAACTCATCAAAAGTATTCTGGGCATTATACCGAGCATCATCTTCAATCATAGTCGACTTGGTCATCAAGACCTGTGCTGTCGTAATATTGTACTCTGAAAAAATCTTTTGGTAGATCATCATCAGCCTTGCCTGACCAACGGCTGAAAAGGCCTGCTTTTGCGACAAAGTCTTTGGTTTTTCTCCATTGCCAAGAGCTTGTCAACCTGCAGCAATAGCTCCTGAAGAAACTAAGATGACATCCTTTCCCATTCCCTTTAAGTCAGCAATTCGTCTTGCCATCTTTTCAATCTTTTCGATATTGATCTGTCCTGTCTTTTCGTGAGTGATGGTCGATGATCCCACTTTAATGACAATCTTTTTTCTCTTTCTTAATTCTCTTCTCTTTTCCACTTTATCTCCCCATATGGTGATATTTTCTAATAATCGCCTCCGCTACTTTTAGTCCGTCCATTGCTGCACTGGTAATACCACCTGCATAGCCCGCACCTTCCCCACACGGATAGATACCCAAAATATTGGTCTGCAACTCCTCATTTCGATGAATACGCACGGGCGACGATGTCCTTGACTCAATTCCAGCAACAATGGCATCTTCTCTTGCAAATCCCTTAATTTTTCGGTCAAATTCTGGCATAACCTCTACAATAGATTGATACACCGTCTCTGGAAGAATTTGGTGTACAGGTGCAAATTCTTCCTGCCCACAAAAGCAAGGTTTGACCTGCCCATATTCTTTGCTCACTTTTCCTCTCTGGAAGTCTCCATAAAGTTGTACTGGAATTTTTCCATTGGCCGCCAAAAATGCCCTCTGTTCTAACTCCTGCTGATAGTACATTCCTGCAAGTGGTCCATCAAATCCAAAATCTTCCACACCCACAGTGACGATAATGGCCGAGTTTGCTGATGCTGAATCTCGGTCGTGATAACTCATTCCATTAATCGCTAATCTATTTTTCTGTGTCGAGGCATTGACCACATATCCACCTGGGCACATACAAAAAGAATACACACCCCTGCCACTACTTGTCTTCGCTGTCAATTTATATGGAGCAGGATGTAAAAACTTCGCTTCCTTTTCTCCATATTGCGAAATATCAATCATTTCCTGTGGATGTTGCATTCGAACGCCAATGGCAAAGGCTTTCGCCTCCATGCTCAAATTCCTTTCTTTGAGCATAAAAAAAGTATCCCTTGCACTGTGCCCTATGGCCAGGATAAGTACCTGAGTATCCCAATAAGCTCTTTCCTTTCCACACTCTACCTCAATGCCACAAATTTTTCCATTTTCTTTCTTAATGTCACAGAGCTTTGTACGAAAATGCACCTCGCCACCACAGCGAATAATTTCCTTTCTTATGCCGGCAATCACCTCTTTTAATCGGTCTGTGCCAATATGTGGCTTGTGGTCATAGATAATCTCCTCATCTGCTCCAAACTCAACTAAGGTTCGCATCACAAAGGTATTTCTTCCAATGTGATCTTTGACTAAGGTATTTAATTTTCCATCACTAAATGTGCCTGCACCGCCTTCGCCAAAGCTGACATTAGACTCCTCATTGAGTTTTCCACTCTTCCAAAATTCTTCTACAGTCTTACTTCTAGCCTCAACCTCTTCTCCTCGCTCGATGACAATTGGTCGATAACCCTTTTTAGCTAAGGAAAGTGCTGCAAAAATTCCCGCTGGTCCAAATCCCACAACAACAGGACGATATTTTAACTTTTCCTCTCCCATCTTGGGCAATTCATAAACCGTCCTTTTTGTCTGCTCGATATTTTTTTCTTTTTTTAGTCGAGCAAGTACTTGATTTTCGCCCTCCACTTCGACATCCAAAGTGTAATTATAGAGAATGTCCTGCTTTTTTCTCGCATCAATGGAGCGACGCACAATTTCTATCTTTCCTAATTGTGCTGGTTTTATATGCAATTTACTTGCAATTTTTTTCATCATTGCCTGTTGATCGTGATGCACAGACAATGAAAGACCACTGATTCTAATCATATTTATCCTTTCGCCGCACTTCTACCTGCTCGAATTCCACTTGCCCAGGCCCAATGTAGATTATAGCCACCACAGATACCATCGACATCAATGATTTCTCCAACAAAAAATAGTGCCCTATCTCTTTTGCTACTCATATCAGAAAAATTAATTTCCTTACAACAAATACCGCCGCTACAAACTTGAGCCTTGTCAAAAGTCGCACTCTTTTCAATGACAAAATTTGCCGATAATAAAAAGTCAAATAACTTGTTCAATTTTGTTTTTGAAACCTTCATCACCTTTTCTTCTTCGGCAATAGCAAACTGAGAAAGGAATGCCTTCCACAACTTATTATTTAGTATTCCATTGCCAAAAAAGCCCATACTTTCCTCTGCAAAACGCTCTTTTCTTTCCAACAAAAAAGATTTGTCCTCCACAAAATGAACAATAATCTCCACTTTCTTTTTTTCAAAAATTGCCCTGGCCACTCTTCCACTGACTTGAAAAATGGGAATTCCTGACAAACCGTAATCTGTCAACTGCAACTCTCCATATTCACTGGCCACAATGTTTTGATCGACGCTCACATCCAATCCACATTTGATGCGCACACCAGCGACCTTTTTAAAAAAATTCTTTTCCTGAGCATAGAGTGCACAAAGAGCAGGAAGTGGTGACTTGACTTGATAGCCCATTTGCTCTATGAGCGTCAAAAAAAACTTCCATCCGACCCTGTAGTCGGGGAAGCTTTTAATCCTGTTGCAATAATGATGCGATCCACATTCCACTGTCTATCTTGTGCAATGACATTCCAACCATTTTTTTCCCTTTTAATCTTGGCAATGGAGACCTCTGTCACGATTTCTCCCCCCCATCGCCTAACTCCTACCTCCAGAGCCTGTGCAATGGCCACGGCCTGCTCTGACTTTGGATAAATATAGCCATCCCTTGAAAATGGCTCCACACCAAGTTCTTGAAAAAACGCAATGGCATCTTCTGGTCCAAAATCTTCAATGACTTGAAGGGGCGCCGCCCCCTCTTTTAAATGAAAACAATCTGGATTCATCAAGAGATTTGTGTAGTTACACTTTCCATTTCCTGTAGCTAAAATCTTTTTTCCCACACTTTTGTTGTGTTCCCACACAATCACCTTAGCACCAGCTTTTGCTGCTGCAATAGCAGCAGCAAGTCCCGATGCACCCGCTCCAACAATTCCTACCTTCATCACTGCCCTCTACTCTACATCAAATGCATCTTCTTAAAGATTCTCACCAAGCCTCTTCCCTTTGGCATCGCACGAAGCTCAACTTCATTGATTACATGGAATTTAACCACAGCAATCGCATAGCTTAACATTGCAGCCAAAATGGCCACCAATACAGCAAGTGAACCTCTGCGAATAAATCTTGAAAGCCTGTATAAACAAGATAGGTCACCACGCCCATAGTGATCGAAGCTAAAGCTGGTCCAATATAGGTCTTGACGATTTCCTGGCGATAGCGCAAATATCTCCTCATCTGCCTTGCATTTAAGATACACATACAAAGGGCAAAGACAATATTGGCAAAGACCAAACTATAGATGCCCAAATGGAAGAACATAATCATTGCCACTAAGGCTACACAGTGAATAATTAGCGAAATCACTGAATTTTTCACTGGCAAACTCATATGATTGGTTCCCTGTAGTACTGCATTGGTAATCGTAGACAGCGAATACAAAACTACGGCAATAGAGCCAATGCGAAGAAGCATTGTTGCGGTTTCATTTCGCCCAAAGAGCATCGTAATAATGGGTTCAGAAAGCACAGCAAGTCCCACGGCACATGGCAACGCCACCAGCATAGAAAAGCGAATAGAGGTTGCAATCGTCTCTCTGACCTTTCCTCTCTCTCTTGCAGCGGTCGCCTGAGAAAGTGTTGGAATCAATGACGAGGACAGCGCATTGGAAATAGCCACAGGCACATTGATTAAAAGAAGATAATATCCTGTATAAATGCCATATTGCTTGGCATTATCAACCTTTGCACTGCCAAGATATTGCATTAAATTTCCAAAAATACTGGTGTCAATAATACTATTAATATTGTAGACCGCCGTCGAAGCAATCACAGGAACGACATTGTAAATTAAAAGTCTTGTGATTTGCTTGTAGCTTTCCTTTTTCTTTTTTTCTCCACTACTTACCCGAGCATAACTTTTATAGCTAACGAAAAACCAAATCAAAAGAATAACAAGAGCAAAGAGGGCTCCTGCACCTGTACCAATCGTACCGCCTGCCGCACCATAGGCTCTTCTTGTTGAATCATCCTCTAAACTTTTTGCTGCCAACTCACTCAGCCATATGGCTGCGCCGACACTGACCACCGCATTGATGATCTGTTCTAAAATCTGAGAGACCGATGTCGGTATCATCGTCTTATGTCCCTGAAAATAGCCTCGAAATACACCCAAATAAGCCATAATCCAGATCGTCGGTGCCAGTGGTAAGAGTGCATATTTACTCAATGGCATACCAAAAAAAGTATTGGCAAAGAAATCTGCACCAAACCATACAATCGCACAGCCAAGCCCTCCGACAATGGTCGCATAAATCAATGCTGCCCTCAATATGCGATGTACTCCCTCTGTCTCGCCCGTGGCCATTCTCGCCGACACCATCTTACTTACAGCCAGCGGAAGACTATACGAGGACAAGAGGAGCATAATCGCATAGACATTATATGCTGCCGCATAATATCCATTTCCCTCTTCTCCAATCGTTCTTGTCAATGGCACACGGTAGGCAAGGCCAATAATACGCACCAAAATACCTGCCACAGCAAGAATTGATCCTTGCACGACAAAGTTTGAACCCGATCTTGCCTTATTTCCCCCTTCTTCCTTGACTTTGGTGTTAATTGATTGTCCATATTATCTTGTGTATCCCCTTCCATCTAGGATTTGTCTCTGCCTTTCTTCCATGGCGATTCTTTCCTCGTCTTCCATGTGATCATAGCCCATCAGATGCAACATACTGTGCACAACCAAAAATGCCAACTCTCTCTCCCTGGAATGTCCATATTCCTTGGCCTGTTGAATAATATGCTCTGCCGAAAGTACAATATCTCCCAGCATCAATTCCCCTGTCTCTGGATTAAAGGTTCCCTCTTCCTCAAGGTGGTCAAACTCTCCAGGTTTTTCAAACTCATTCATTGGAAATGACAAGACATCTGTGGCACGGTCAATTTTTCGAAATTCTCTATTGATTTGATGAATGCCCTCATCATCTGTAATCGTCACCGATACTTCCGCCTCATACGGACATTTTTCTTCATCCAGTGAGGCCATAATGGCATCTTCAATGATTTTTTGATACTCTATTTCAAGGTCAATCTCTGTCTCATTGGTAATTTCAAATGTCACCTCATCACCTCACTCTCTTGGTTGTGTTGTGCTTTTTTTCATAGGCATCATAGGCCTCCACGATCTTTTGTACCAATGGATGGCGCACGACATCCTTGGTGCTCAACTCACAAATTCCAATATCTTCAACTTTGATAAAATCTTAATTGCCACATCCAGTCCAGAAACTGCCCCACTTGGCAAGTCTTTCTGCGAGCGGTCTCCAGTGATGACAACCTTTGAGCCAAAGCCAATGCGAGTGAGAAACATCTTCATCTGTGCAGGCGTTGTATTTTGTGCTTCGTCAAGAATAATATAGGCATTGTCCAGTGTCCTTCCTCTCATATAGGCAAGAGGAGCCACCTCTATCAGCCCCTTTTCTGCATTGTGCAAGTAACTCTCCGCCCCCATAATCTGATAGAGTGCATCGTAGAGCGGACGAAGGTAAGGATCAATCTTACTTTGCAAATCCCCCGGCAAAAATCCCAACTTTTCCCCTGCCTCGATGGCTGGTCTAGTCAAAATAATTCGATTGACCTGACCGTCCTTAAACGCCTGAATGGCCATCGCCATGGCAAGATAGGTCTTTCCTGTACCTGCTGGTCCCACACCAAAGACAATCATTTTCTTTCGAATGGCATCAATATAGGCCTTTTGTCCAAGCGTTTTGGGTTTAATTGGCTTTCCATTGATGGTTCTTGCAATCACATCCTTATCGATTTCTAATATCTTGTCATCGCCCTCTGTGTAGGAAAGTGAAATCGCATAATCCACATTTTGCTCTGTGATTTGATTGCCTCTCTTTGACAATTCAATTAAATTTGAAAATATAGACTTTGCTCTCACTACATATTCCTCGGGACCCATTATCTTAATTGCACCATCTCTCTCCAAAATCGTGACATGCAATGTCCGTTCAATTTTCTTTAAATAGGTATCGAAATCTCCACATACATTTCTCTCATGTTCCATCGGAATATCAATGATATTTTCTACTATTGCCAAATTTGTCTTCCCGCCCAATCGCAAAAATGGGCACTCCTTTCCGTATGATTATAGCAAAATATTATCACATCACTAGAACACAGTCAACAATTAGCACGACAATGAAAAATACCCGGTCGCAATGACCGGGTATTGAACTATGCATTAGTTGAATTTACGTTTTCTAGCAGCTTCAGACTTCTTCTTGCGTCTTACACTTGGCTTCTCGTAATGCTCTCTCTTACGGATCTCCTGCTGGATACCAGCTTTTGCGCAATTTCTCTTAAATCTTCTCAATGCGCTGTCGAGACTCTCGTTATCTTTCACAATCACGTTTGACATCGAAAAACTAACCTCCCTCCGGTTGTGAAATAAAAACCTTACTCATTATATCATATTTTAGTAAAAGGTCAATAGCTTTCAAAAACTTTTACAACTGCTGATCTAAAGTGGTCTTTGCTGCTAAAAGTGCCTCATCTATGCCCTCTGGCTTCTTTCCACCGGCCTGTGCCATATTTGGACGACCACCGCCTCCACCGCCAACAAATCCTGCAATCGCCTTGACAATATTTCCAGCATGTGCACCCTTTTTGACTGCACTCTCTCCAGCCATTACCATCAAATTGACCTTTCCGTCAACCTGTGAGGCTAAGACCACAACGCCATCATCTGTGTCCTTCTTTAGCTGATCGCCCAGATTTCTCAGTTCATTCATCTCCACGCCTTCTACTTTCATTGCAAGGAGCTTGACACCCTTGACATCAACAATATTTCTGCTGCATTGCCCATGGCCTCATTGGCGAGTTTGCTCTTTAATTGCTCATTTTCTGACTTTAATGCCTTGACCTCTTCGAGAAGATTGTCGATGCGATCGCCAAGCTCAGAGACATTGGTCTTTAATTGTTTTGCCAAGGTCTGTAACTTTTCTTCCAATCCTCTATAATAGTCATTGAGTGCATCCCCTGTAAGTGCCTCAATTCTCCTGACACCTGCCGCAATTCCACTCTCCGAAATAATCTTAAAGGCGCCGATTTCTGAAGTGTTCTTTACATGAGTTCCGCCACAAAGTTCTTTTGAAAAATCTCCCATGCTGACCACACGCACATCGCCATGATATTTTTCGCCAAATAGTGCCATTGCTCCGCTCTTTTTTGCTGACTCTACATCCATCACCTCAGTCACAACAGGCAAGGCCGCCTTAATTTCTTGATTGACTAAGTCCTCGACCATACGAATCTCTTCGCCAGTTAAGCTCTGAAAATGAGTAAAGTCAAAGCGAAGGCGATGGGCATCCACCAAACTTCCTGCCTGCTCGACATGGTTTCCAAGAATTTCTCGAAGAGCCTTGTGCAATAGATGGGTACAACTGTGATTTTTTGCTGTGTTTTCTCTATTTTTTGCGTCGACTTCCATCTCGACCACATCGGACATAGTAAACATTCCCTTGGTCACATGGCCAATATGTCCGATCTTGTCACCTGGTAACTTTATCGTGTCTTCGACAACAAATTCTGCATCATCGGTAAAGATCACACCGACATCTGCATTTTGTCCGCCCATGGTCGCATAAAATGGGGACTTATCGGTCACAATGGTTCCTTCTTGACCGTCTGTAAGTGCCTCCACTACCTCGGTATCTGTAGTGAGTGCCGTAATCTTTCCTTCCGTCTTTAGGGAATCATATCCTGTAAAGACGGTGGTCAATGCTGGATCAAGAGACTGATAGACTGTGACATCAGCTCCCATATAATTGGTTGTCTTTCTTGCCTTTCTTGCTGTCTCTCTCTGATTTTCCATTGCCGCAACAAATCCCTCTTCGTCAATAGAAAATCCCTTTTCCTCCATAATTTCCTTGGTCAAATCAATTGGAAATCCATAGGTGTCATAGAGCTTAAAGGCATCCTCTCCGCTCATCACCTTTACGCCATCTCTAGCCATCTTCTCTTTCCATTTCTGAAAGAATAGCCAGTCCCTGGTCAATGGTCTTATCAAACTTACTCTCCTCCTCGGTGAGTACTTTTAAGATCATCTCCTTCTTTTCTTCTAACTCTGGATAGCCATCCTTGCTGAGTTCAATCACTGTCTGTGCAAGCTTTGCAAGGAACTCTCCCTCAATTCCTAACATTCTTCCATGGCGCGCTGCACGGCGAAGAAGCCTTCTGAGGACATAGCCCCTTCCTTCATTGCTTGGCATAATTCCATCAGAAATCATAAATGTACAGGAACGAATATGATCTGTAATTAGTCGAAGAGAGACATCCTTCTTCTCATCTTCCTTATACTTTGTACCAGCAATACCAGCCACCTCATCAAGAAGAGCTTTAATGGTATCCACTTCAAAAATGCTATCGACATCCTGTACAACCACAGCAAGTCGTTCAAGTCCCATTCCTGTATCAATATTTTTATTCTTTAATTCAGTGTAATGGCCCTGTCCGTCATTTTCAAATTGAGTAAATACATTGTTCCAAACTTCCATGAAGCGATCGCCTTCGGAGCCAACATATTCGTCCTTTCCGTACTTTTCACCGCGGTCATAATACACCTCTGAACAAGGACCACAAGGACCTGAGCCATGCTCCCAGAAATTCTCACTCTTGTCAAAGCGATGAATTCTCTCCGGAGCTAAACCAATCTCCTTTGTCCAGATCTCAAATGCCTCATCGTCTTCTTCAAAGACTGTAGGATAGAGGCGATTTGGATCAAGCCCAATGATCTTGGTTAAAAACTCCCATGTCCAATGAATGGCTTCATGCTTAAAATAATCTCCAAAAGAAAAATTTCCAAGCATCTCAAAAAATGTACCATGTCTTGCCGTCTTTCCGACATTTTCAATATCACCTGTTCTGATACACTTTTGGCAAGTTGCCACTCGTCTTCTTGGTGGAATTTCCTGTCCAGTAAAATATGGCTTTAATGGTGCCATACCCGCATTGATTAACAACAAGCTGTTATCATTATGTGGAACGAGAGGAAAAGCTCTTCAACACCAGATGTCCTTGGCTTTCAAAGTAGTCCAAAAACATCTTTCTAATCTCGTTCAATCCGTACTTCTTAGTCATATTGCCTCCGAATATTACCTCTTATTTTTTTATCTTCTCATTTTTTCTCTTGCGCATTCTGATGCCAATCTTAATGCCGATGAAGGCCAATATAGCATAGCAAATTGCCTTAATAATAGCGGCAAGCAAAGCTGATGTCACTACAATCATCCCATTCACCTCTTTTCCTCAAAAACCAACTGTTCTTGCTAAATCATAGCATAGCTATATAGAAACTGCAAGGTGAACGCCAACGCTCAGGGCAATTCCTACAACAAGAATAACAAAAATAATCAAATTTAATTTCTTCCTATTGCTCATTTTTTTCCTCTTGCTTCTTGCTCATTTGTATCACTAGCTGTGCAGCCGAAAAGGCTTTCCTTGCCAACTGCTCACACTTTTTTTCAGGCTCGTCCATCTGTTCTAGTATGATTTTGTGTGCCTGCACATAATGGCGATTCAAACATTTAATTAGTTCCATCCACTGCGTTGCATGTTTGACATAGCCTGATTTTTTTCTTTGAAATCCCTCTTTGACCCAGCGTTCCGTCCACTTAGGCGAATGGCATCGTAGATAAAGACCTGATCTGTGTATAGATCCACTTGACAGGAACCGCCCAATTCTATTAATCCTGCAATGAGTCCCTCCAAAGAAAGACTCAATTGATCAGTATAGGTCTGTCCCTGAGCCATTGTCTTTTGGTGAAATTTTCCTTCTCTATCTTTCCACCGCAAAATCGTGCCATAGCCACCTGGGCCTTCCTCCGCCTCTCCTGTCACCGTCATACTATAGATATCTACCTTTTCCATTCTCCACCCGCTCCCATTCTCTACTCGCTCAAATAGGCCTTCTTGACCGATTCATCATTCATCAATTTCTTTGCATCTCCAGTAAGAACTACCTTTCCTGTCTCCAGCACATAGGCACGGTCAGCAATCGAAAGTGCCTTTTTTGCATTTTGCTCAACCAAAAGTACTGTTGTTCCCGATTGATGAATTTCTTCAATAATATTAAAAATCTCTCCGACATAGAGAGGAGACAGTCCCATCGAAGGCTCATCCATGACAATCATCTTCGGTCTACTCATCAATGCCCTTCCCATGGCAAGCATTTGCTGTTCTCCACCAGACAATGTACCAGCCAACTGATTCTTTCTTTCCTTCAATCTTGGAAACTTTGATAAATATTTTCAATATCCCGTTCAATCTCTGCCTTATCACTTCTAGTATACGCACCAAGGCGAAGATTTTCAATAACCGAAAGGTCAGCAAACACTCGCCGTCCCTCTGGCACATGGGCAACACCAAGACCAACAATTTTATGTGCCGGTCGATTGGTAATATCCTGACCTTCAAAAGTAATGGATCCAGATTTTGGATGCATCAATCCTGTGATTGTATGTAAAATTGTGGTCTTTCCCGCACCATTTGCTCCAATCAATGCCACAATCTCTCCTTGATTGACCTCAAAGGAAACTCCTCTGACTGCCTGAATCATACCATAATTTACGGTAATATTTTCTACTTGAAACATTTATTTTTACTCTCCTAAATATGCTGTAACTACCTTTGGATCATTGAGCACAACCTCTGGGGTTCCACTCGCTAATTCTGTTCCAAAATTTAATACAGTCAAATACTCACAAATTCCTGCCACTAATTTCATATCATGTTCAATCAAAAGAATAGTCATATGGTAGCGCTTGCGAATCAATGTGATAGTATCCATCAATTCCTGTGTCTCCTGTGGGTTCATTCCTGCTGCTGGCTCATCGAGAAGCAAAAGTTTTGGTCCTGTGGCCAAAGCTCTCGCAATTTCTAACTTTCTCTGCTGACCATAGGGCAGATTTCCCGCCTTCCAATCACAAAAAGTATCTAGACCAAAGACCTTCAAAATCTCTATGGCCTTTTCATTCATCTGTCTTTCCTTCTTGTGATAATTTGGTCCATGAAGCATGGCTGAAAATAATCCATATTGAATTTCATTGTGCAAGGCCGTCTTTACATTGTCTAATACGCTCATCTTGTCAAAAAGGCGAATATTTTGAAAAGTTCTGGCCACGCCCCTCTTACAAATTTGTGTCGGTGCAAGACCTGAAATCTGTCCTCCCTGTAAATGAATACTTCCTGAGGTCGGCTTATAGACACCTGTGAGCAAATTAAACACCGTTGTTTTTCCAGCACCATTTGGCCCAATTAAGCCGTAGAGCTGTCCTTCTTCAATCTTTAAGTTGAAGTTATCAACGGCCTTTAGTCCACCAAACATAATGCCCAGATTTTTACACTCCAGTAATGCCATACTACACCTCCCCCTTTCCCAGCAATTTTCTAGTAGTTTTATTATTCAACAGTCCCTCTTTAATCTTGCTGTGATTAAAGATCATAATGAGAATTAATACAACAGCATACAACAGCATACGCAAATTGTCGGCACCACGCAAAAACTCTGGAAGAATCGTCAACACAATAGCTGCAATGACCGAACCTGTGACACTGCCCATTCCACCGAGCACCACAATAACCAAAATCTCTATCGATTTGTTATAATCAAAGGTCTGTGGCTTAATAATACCTACATTGTGTGCATAGACACAGCCTGCCACTCCAGCAAAAAAAGCCGCAATGACAAAAGCCTTAATCTTATAGGTACTGACCTTAATACCAATAGACTCTGTGGCAATCTCATTGTCTCGAATAGCAGTGATCGCACGACCATCTCTTGAATGAACAAAATTTACAATAAATACAATCGTCAACACAGTCAAAATAAAGACCAAAGTATAGTTGTTGTAGTCTGAACGAAGGGGAATCTTTGAAAGTCCCTTTGCTCCTCCTGTAATCCCAATAACATTAATCACTGACTTTACAATCTCTCCGAAGGCAAGGGTGACAATCGCTAGATAATCACCATTGAGTCGAAGCACTGGAATTCCAATTAATAATCCAAAAACAGCGGCCACAATGCCACCCACAAGCAAAGAAATGGCAAAACCAATCGGTGTTGGCAAGGAATGAACTAAATAAATGGAGGTCAAAGAACTTGTATAAGCTCCGATGGACATAAAACAAGCATGACCTAGAGAGAGTTCTCCCAAAAATCCAGTGACTAAGTTTAGTGACACCGCAAGCATAATATTGACCCCAATCGGCACCAAAAGCGAACGATATTGGCGATTGAGCATCCCCCCCTTGAGGAGTATGGTAATCAATGCATAGACGACTACAATTAGAATCACATTCTTAATTATTTTTCCCTTTTTCTTTGTCATACTCCACCTACACTTTCACTAATTTCTTCTTGCCAAGAAGTCCAGATGGCTTTACCAAAAGTACAACAACCAACACCCCAAATACAATGGCATCGGCAAGATCTGAAGAAATATATGCCTTAGATAAACTCTCAATAATCCCCAAAATAATACCGCCAAGCATTGCTCCAGGGATGCTTCCAATTCCCCCCAAAACTGCGGCAACAAAGGCCTTAATACCTGGCAATGCACCAAGTGTTGGGCTTAAGCTCTCATACTGGCTGACATAGAGAATCCCTGCAACAGCTGCCAAGGCACTTCCAATGGCAAAGGTCAACGAAATGGTCGCATTGACATCAATACCCATCAACTCTGCTGCTCCCTTGTCCTCAGCCACTGCACGCATAGCACTTCCCATCTTGGTCTTATTGATAAAGAGGGTAAGGAGTATCATGGCAATGGCCGTCACAATCAATGTCACCACGGTAATACTTGAAACTACAATTGGCCCAAAGGAAAGATTAATCTTTGGAATCACAGAGCCAAAAGAAATTGGTGTTCCCTTAAAGATCAAAAGGGCAACGCTTTGTAATAAGTAGCTCATACCAATCGCCGTAATTAACACAGCTAAAGGTGGTGCACTTCGAAGTGGTTTGTAGGCAAGCTTTTCAATGACAATTCCCACAACCGCACAAAAAATAATGGTCAAAATAATAGCGACAGGGATGGGCACATTGACCTGCACCATTGCCGCCAACACATAGAGTGCATAGGCTCCGACCATAATGATATCTCCATGTGCAAAGTTAATCATCTTTGCAATACCATAGACCATCGTATAGCCCAATGCAATCAGAGCATAGACACTACCCGTACGCAGACCGTTGAGTAGCTGCTCAATGAAATTTACAAACATAGTTTTACCTCTCCATAAAATAGCCTATTTATAAAAAAATGGAGATATCACCTCTATGCGACATCTCCACTAAAGTTTTTTTACTACTTTTGCCTGATAAGGAACATACTCCCCATTGGTAATCGTAACAAACTTTGCCTCTTTGTTTGGCTCACCCGATGCATCGAATGTCACCTTACCTGTCAATCCATCAACTTCAATCTGTGTCATCGCAGCAATGAGATCCTCGCTCTTGGTTGATCCTGCCTTTTCCAATGCTGCCTTAATCACATACACTGTGTCATATCCATCTGCCGCAAACTGATCTGGAGTTGCATTGTACTTTGCCTTGTAGGCATCTACAAACTTCTTTGCTGAAGGATCTGATGCAAGGAATGGGCTCAAAAAAATACAGCTCCCTCTACGGCACTCTTATCTGTCACCTGTGCAATCACACCATCCCATCCATCAGAACCGATAAATGCAGTATTCATTCCTGCACTCTTGGCCTGCTGTGTAATATACGCTGCTGCCTGATAATATGCCGGAACAAAGATGGCCTCTGCACCTGCATTCTTAATTTTTGTCAGCTGGGTTGTATAGTCAACATCCTCTGTCTTAAAGGACTCCTCATCAACAACAATACTGTCCTTGCCCTTGGCCTTTAACTCTTCCTTAAATGCATCCTTAATTCCTGTAGAATACTCATCTGCATTGTTGTACAAGATGGCAATCTTACTGTAGTCTTTACCAGCAACAAAGTCAGCCAATGTTTTTCCCTGTAAAGGATCGGTAAAGCAAAGACGAAATACATTGTCATTTGCTGTAATATCTGCTGCTGAACCTGATGGTGTAATCTGTAAAATCTTATCTTGTGCCGAAAGGGATGTCACGGCAAGAGATGATCCACTCGTCACACAACCAAGCAACACATCCATTCCATCGCTCATTAACTTATTGTATGCGGTGACAGCCTGATCTTCCTTGGCCTGGTCATCCTGAAAATCAAGTGCTAACTTTACATTCTTATCGCCCACCTTAACACCGCCTGCGGCATTAATCTCATCAATGGCAATCTCTACTGCATTTTTTACGGATGTTCCATAAGATGCTGCACTTCCTGTAAGCGGTCCAATAGCACCAATGGTAAAGACATCCTTTGTATCTGTCTTTGTATCTGCATCTGCCTTCTTATCCTCAGCCTTTTTCTCTGTTGACTGTGTTGTCGCTTTGCCATCCTTTGGCGTGCTCGTTCCACATGCTGCAAGTGATGCCACCATAGCAAGTGACAATGTAACCCCCAATAGCTTTTTCACTATTTCCTTACCTCCTGTAATCAAATGTATAATCTCCGATTATATCTTTTTCACTTTTAATTGTCAATCCATCTTACCAATCCAATGCCTGACTTTCGACATTTTTCTCTCTTTGCATCAGCTCATCGACGGCATCCTTTGGTGCCTTATTTTCAAAGAGCACTGCATTGACCTGCTCTACAATTGGCATAGATACGCCATATTCCTCAGCCAATGCCTTCGCCGCCTTTGCAGAATACACGCCCTCGACCACCATTTTGACCTCGTCCATCGCTTCTTGCATTGTCTTTCCCTGTCCAATTAACACACCTGCTTTTCGATTTCTGCTGTGCCTACTTGCACAAGTAACAATTAAATCTCCAATGCCTGAAAGCCCAGCAAAACTTGCACTGTCGCCCCCATCTTCACACCAAGACGGCTCATCTCTGCAATTCCTCTGGTAATCAGTGCCGCCTTTGTATTGTCTCCATATCCAAGTCCGTCCGCAATACCAGCAGCTAGGGCAATGACATTTTTTAGGCTTCCACCAAGCTCAATACCTAACATATCCGAAGAAATATACACACGAAATACAGGGCTCATAAAGATATTTTGTATCTTTTGTGCTGTCTCCTTGGTGTGTGCACCCACAACACAGGTTGTCGGCAATTTCCTAGAAACTTCTTCGGCATGACTTGGTCCAGAGAGCACACAGACATTTGCCCCTGGAATTTCTTCTTCCACCTGTACATTTAATACTTTCAATGTATGCTCTTCAATGCCCTTGGCCACATTGACAATGATTTGCTCTGGTCGATAGAATTTTGCCATTTTTCTTGCTGTTCCCCTCGTATAGATGGAAGGGACGGCAAGAACTAAAACTTTTGCTCCCTCCATGGCCTTTTCAATGTCAGGTTGATAAATAAATTCTTCTGGCAGCACAATGCCCGGAAGACTTCTATGCGTTTTTGTTTTTTCCATGCTCTCAAGTTCCTCTGGGAATGCCGACCACAAAGTCACCTGATGACCATTGTCAACCAGTAACATTCCCAATGCTGTTCCCCAAGTGCCTGCACCAATAATTGTTATCTTATCCATATCTACTCCTACCTTTTCCTATTTTTTACTCCCTAACTTATTTTCTGTCCCTGATAATAACCTCATAATATTCTTTCGATGTTGAAAGATGGAAAGTCCGCCAAGGACCACAGACATCACTCGAATTTCTCCTAAATTCTTTGTCCCCATTTTTCCTGCAAAGGTCAACAAAAATGTCATTGCAATCATCACAAGCATCACCAGGATTGAACCCAAGGAGACATATTTTGTAATGGCCACACTGATGATAAAGATCAAAAGACAGGCGATGATTAATCGCCAATCCAAGGTGGCAATCACTCCTGCGGTCGAAGCAACGCCCTTTCCCCCTTTAAAATGCATATAGCACGGAAAATTGTGACCCAATACCACGCCAAGTCCTACATAAAAGACAAAGAGCGTCGGATTGATTGGTTGATTTTTTAATAGCAAACGCACCACAATACATGGAATAAAGGCCTTAAAAAAATCTCCAAAAAAGACAATTGCTCCTGCCTTTTTCCCCATAACACGCAAAGCATTTGTTGCACCCGAATTTCCGCTTCCATAATTTCGTATATCAATATGTTGAAAATGTCCAAACAAATATCCTGTCTGTAATAACCCAAAGAGATATCCCACCACGATGGCAAGTATTCGATATAATGTCCACATTTTTAACTTTCCTCACTTCTCTCTCGAATAATAAATCTGAGGGCCGTCCCTCTAAAGCCAAAGGACTCCCTGATGCGATTTTCCAAATATCTTTGATAAGAAAAATGCATCAAACCCTTATTATTGACAAATATCACAAATGTTGGTGGTTTTACTGCCACCTGTGTGGTGTAAAAAATCTTTAGACGCTTGCCCTTATCCGAAGGTGGTTGTTGCATCACTGTGGCCTCCGTAATAATTTCGTTGAGCACACCAGTCTGCACACGAAGGGTTTGATTTTCTCTAACCATATCAATTAACTCAAACATCTTATTCATTCTCTGACCAGTGAGTGCAGAGATAAAAACAAATTCTGCATATTGCATAAAGAAAGGACTTGCTTAATTTTATTGGTAAACTCATAGATGGTCTTGTCATTTTTTTCAATCGCATCCCATTTGTTGACAGCCACAATAATGCCCTTGCCTCTTTCGTGGGCAATGCCCGCAATCTTTGCATCCTGTTCAGTCACGCCCTCTGTGGCATCAATTACTAAAATAACCACATCAGCACGCTCCACTGCGGTGACGGTGCGAATAATGCTATATCGCTCTAGGTCTTCCTTTACCTTACTCTTTCTTCGCAACCCTGCGGTATCAATAAAGACATAGTCTTGTTTATTGTATCGAACAACCGTGTCAATCGCATCTCTTGTTGTTCCCGCAATATTGGAGACAATCACTCGATTTGCCCCCGTAAGTTTATTGATCAAAGAACTTTTTCCAACATTTGGCTTTCCAACAACTGCAATTCTTGGACGATCATCTTCCTCCGCATCCTCTAGCATTTCCTTTGTAAAATGGGCACTCACTGCATCGAGTAAGTCACCAATTCCCAGTCGAGAAGCCGCCGATACAGGAACGGGGTCTCCAATACCCAAATTATAAAACTCATAGACATCATTTCCATACTTTGCCATGCTATCGACCTTATTGACGGCTAAGACCACTGGTTTTTTTGACTTTCTGAGCATATCGGCCACCTTAAAGTCTGCATCCTGAAGTCCCTGTCGAACATCGGTAATGAAGACGATCACATCGGCTGTATCAATGGCAATCTGCGCCTGTTCTCTCATCTGGGAGAGAATAATATCGGAACTTTCTGGTTCAATTCCTCCAGTATCAATCAAAGTAAAATACATATCAAGCCAAGTACAATCTGCGTAAATTCGATCCCTTGTCACGCCTGGCGTGTCCTTGACAATAGAAATCGCCTCCCCCGCAATTACATTAAACAGTGTGGACTTTCCCACATTTGGGCGCCCCACCACCGCTACTACAGGTTTACTCATCTTTTTCTCCTTTATTCTTCAGTATAAAAGCCCTCGTCTGAAAGCTCATAGGCATTGTATTGCACATTCTCTACATACGCTTCATTGGCAATCGCTCTTACTAAGTCATAGCCAGAACTTCCCACAATTACTGTCTTTACACCAAGCCTTTTCTCCACATCTTCTCTTGTGTAGTCATCAAGAAATGTCTCCTCGCCACTTCGAAACATATTCACAGGCAAAAGCAGGCGTTTACCCAAATCCTGATCCTTTAATTGAGCCATAATATCTGTTGCCGTCACCAGACCTGAAACTGTAATTTGCTCGCCGAAAAAATCATTGCGAATGGGAAAAAGTGATACCTTCTTATCAGGCAAAACCTTGCCAATTTCCTTCAATAACTCAAAGATAATAGGTGCTGGCAATGTCCCTGTGGCAATGGACAGTTTTTCTGCCTTGTGGTCTGTCTCTATTTTCCCATGACTAAGTTCTACAATGGCATCCTTTACTTCCTCAATTAAAAGCCGAAGCATTCCCACGCCATTTTCAAGCTGAATATAGCCATCATATTGTTCCTCCTGTGGAATCTCCTTTCCCGCCAATAAATAAAACTCATCGCTGGCCTGAACAAAGTGACTGCCACATTTTTTCATTGCCTTTTTTTGTATCTCTTCAATAATGCCAATGGTCTGTATGGCACTGTCTTTGTCAATTGGCTCAAGTGGCTTTAATCCCCTTCGAAATTTTGTCATTCCCAGTGGCACCACAGAAACAGACTCCATCACTGGAGCATACTTTAATAAATCATTGAGTGTATGTTCTAATTCTTTTCCATCATTATAGCCTTTACACATCACAATCTGACCATTCATTGGAATGCCCTTTTCATAGAGCTTATCTAAGTACTTGAGGGCTTCGCCTGCAAAGCGATTGTGCAACATCTCACAGCGCAATTTTGGATTGGTCGTATGTATTGAAATATTGATGGGTGCAAGATTAAAATTAATAATTCGCTCAATATCCTCGTCCTTCATGTTGGTCAGGGTTACATAATTTCCCTGCAAAAAAGAAAGTCTAGAATCATCATCCTTGAAATAGAGCGTCTCTCGCATTCCCGGTGGCATTTGATCAATAAAACAAAATACACATTGGTTGGTGCAAGTCTTATAGTCACTCATTAATCCTGAATCAAATTCTATACCAAGGTCCTCGTAGTCATTTTCAATGTCCAATTCCCAAAGCTCGCCATCTGGCTTTTCAACGAGCAAAGTAACTTCCTCAGCATTGATATAGAATCGATAATCCAACACATCCTTTAATTCATGTCCATCAATCGAAAGCAATCGATCCCCCACCTCAATCTCCAATTCTTCTGCAATTGAGTTTGGTGCAACAGAAGCAATTCGATGTCCCTTATTTTCCATAAATCCTCACCTTTCCAAATCCCTGTCTCTTTATCATACCAATTTGTCCATTCTTTGTAAAGAATAGAGCAACTATTTCTTGACGCACACCCTGTCAAATGTTATAAATGAGTTGACACTAACAAGTTACATTAAGGAGAAGAGAATGTCGAATCAATTTGTTTTTAATGATCGTCTGCCGATCGGACCGTTGAAGATTGCAGCACTGAATAGCTGTAAAGATCTTGCAAAAGATGTGAATGATATCATTGTTTCTTTTAGAAAAAATGATATGGAAGCATTGAAGAATCAGCCAGAAAACCTACACTACCGTGGTTATGAGGAAGAAAACTATCTCTTAAAGTTACAAACCCCTCGCTTTGGTTCTGGCGAAGCAAAAGGACAGATTGATGAATCCGTACGTGGTGCCGATGTCTTTGTGATGGCTGATGTCACAAACTACTCGCTCACCTACACGCTCAATGGTTTTGAAAACCACATGTCCCCTGATGATCACTATCAGGATCTAAAGAGAATTATTGCTGCTTGTATTCCATCTGCACACAGAGTCAATGTCATTATGCCATTTCTCTATGAGAGCAGACAGCACAAAAGAACTAAGAGAGAATCCCTTGACTGTGCAAGTGCTCTCCAAGAGCTCGTTGATATGGGTGTCAGCAATATTATCACCTTTGATGCACATGATCCTCGTGTGCAGAATTCAATTCCACTTCATGGCTTTGATAATTTTTCGCCAACTTACCAATTTGTAAGACCATTTTTGAAAATATTCCTGACCTAGTGATTGACAAGGATCACTTAATGATTATCAGCCCAGACGAGGGTGCAATGAATCGTGCTGTATACCTTGCCAATAACCTCAAAGTGGACATGGGCATGTTCTACAAGCGACGTGACTATTCCAAAGTTGTTGATGGACGAAATCCGATTATCGCTCATGAATTTATCGGTGCGAGTGTTGAGGGAAAAACCGTCATCATCATGGATGATATGATTGCCTCCGGCGAATCAATGTTTGATACTGCGAGACAATTAAAGCAAAGAAAGGCCGCACGTGTTATTATTTGTGCAACCTTTGGTCTCTTTACAAATGGTCTAGAAAAGTTTGATGAGGCTCACAAAAATGGTGACTTTGACTATGTATGTACCACCAATTTAAATTACAGAAAGCCAGAACTTTTGACCAAACCATGGTATTTAGAGGCAAATATGAATAAATATCTTGCGGCCATCATCAATTCCTTTAATCATGATGTGCCAATCGGCAAGGTTTTATCTCCTACAGATAAAATTCAAAAGTTCGTCAATAAATTAAATCACTCAGAAGAACCTGACACGGATGAATAATTGATAAAAAGGGAGTGCGAAAAAACTCAATCGAGTTTTTTCACACCCCCTTTTTTTATCATTCAATCAATGCCAACATCGCCGCGAGATTTCCTCGCTCTGCTCCCATTGTGCGGTGGGAATAGAGTCTAGTGCTATTACAATGTGTGCAAATATTACTCGTATGAATATTTTCTGGCAAAATTCCTGCCTTTTCTAAAATCATCTCATTGGCACGCCAAAGATTTAAATGGCAATGATCGTTGACATAGGGCGTGAGGATCTCTTTGACATCTCCAGCCTGAAATTCCCGCTCAAATCTCTCACCGAGTTCTTTGCTAATTTCATAGCAATCGACACAAATTCCAGGTCCAATGGCCGCAATAATGTCTCTAGGTTTGCTGCCATAACATTCGATCATCTTTTCCACAGTGATACGCCCCATCTCTTTAATGGTTCCTCTCCACCCAGAGTGTGAAAGACCAATTGCTCTTTTTACTGGATCGACAAAGTACAGAGGAATACAGTCCGCATAGAAGGTCACGAGGGTAATTCCTGGCACATTGGTCACCATTCCATCAATATCTGGGATTCTTTCTTTTGTTATACCAAGACCTAAATGCTCCTTTTTTACCTGCAAAACATTTGTCGTGTGCGTTTGGTCAGAAAGCACAAAAGAATTTTCTCCAACACCAATGGCTCTAGCCATTCGTCTGTAATTTTCAAGGACATTTTCCCTTTTCTCTCCTGGCTTTGTAAAGCTTAAATTCATACTCTCATAGACACCTGTGCTGACACCGCCTTCCTTTGTCGAAAAAGCATGACGCACACCGACATCTTCAAGTGCTGGAAAATACAGATAAGGCACACCATTTTCTGCCACCCTCTCTACAATCTCCATCTTTTTATCTGTTCTTATCCATTGATCCATTCAAACACATCCTTTTCCCAAGTCCACTCATTTCCACAAATACCAATGCAATCAAAGCGCATGGGCATTTCTTCTATCTGCCTTTCATAGATATATTGCCTTGCCCCTTGATAAATTCGCCTTGCCTTTTTCTCATCCACAGCCTCCAGTGGCATACCATAGCAAAGATTTTTTCGGTATTTGATTTCACCAAACACCAAGGTATCACCATCAAGAAAAATAATATCGATTTCTGCTCTCTTTGTGCGATAATTCATCTCTACAATGACACAGCCTCTTTGTTGCAAAAACTGGGCAGCCTTTTTTTCGTATTCACTGCCAATGGTTCGCTGATTCATTCCTTTTCTTTGTCCTTTAGAATTTTGCCAATAAAGGTCTTTCTATGAATTTCACAAGCCCCCTTCTCCTTAAGTATCTTCACATGCTGGGGCGTGCCATAACCTTTGTGCTTGGCAAATCCATAATCAGGATAGAGAGTATCATATTTTCCCATCAACTCATCTCTTGTCACCTTGGCTAGAATGCTTGCTGCTGCAATACTTACACTCCTAGCATCTCCCTTGACAATGGGCACTTGAGGAATATCCACCTCTGGAATGGTCACCGCATCATTGAGCAAGAGGTCTGGTTTGACTTGAAGTTGATGGATGGCCTCCCGCATGGCCTGATAGGTCGCCTGCAAAATATTGATTTCGTCAATCACCTTGTGATCGACAATACCAATGCCATAGGCGATGGCCTTTTGCTTAATTTCTACAAATAGGGCATTTCTCTTTTTTTCGGAGAGCTTCTTTGAATCATTTAAAAATAAAATTTCCTCATCTCTTGGCAAAATCACCGCTGCTGCCACCACAGGCCCTGCCAGTGGACCTCGCCCTGCCTCATCAATCCCACAAATATAGTGGTATCTGGCATATTGATGTTCAAATTCGCGCATTTTTTCCAGCCGTTCTCGCTCTGCCTGCAATTTTTCTTCCTTCAACACTGCCATACTACGCCTCTTCTTCCTGACTCTTTTGCGGCCATTCCAATGTAATTTTTCCAAGTTTTCCTGAGCGAAATTCATTGATAAAAATACTTGCGGCCTTATCATAATCATACTCATTTCCCTTAATTATACAGCCACGCAATTTGGCAATCTGAATCAATGCCTCATGCTCATCCATATCTTCAATTTCAAATCTTTCTCTCAAAATCTCTGGTCGATTGGCTAAGAACCAACGAATTAACTCTGTTCCCAACTCTCTTGTGTCTATAATCATATCATTGATGGAGCCAATAAAAGCAATCATCTCTCCGACATGTTGGTCTTCAAATTTTGGCCACAAGATTCCTGGTGTGTCCAAAAGTTCGACGGATTTATTGAGTCGAATCCATTGGTTTCCTTTCGTAACTCCTGGCTTATTTCCCGTCTTTGCTGTGGCCTTTCCTGAGATGGAATTAATCAATGTGCTCTTTCCTACATTGGGAATTCCTGTCACCATAGCTCGAATTGGACGATTTAAAATACCACGCTTTCTATCCCTTTCTTTCTTTTTTTCACACACCTTGTCAATACTAGCCATCAACTTTTTTATGCTCTTTTTTTCTCTCGAGTCCATCATTAGACATTCATAGCCAAGTTTTTGAAAATACTCCTCCCACTGCCGATTTGCTCGTTCATCTGCAGCATCTGCCTTGTTCAGAATGATCAATCTAGCCTTTCCCTGTCCCAGTTGGTCGATATCTGGATTTCTTGTTGAAAGCGGTGCCCTCGCATCCGTCATCTCGATAATCAAGTCGATAATCTTGACATCCTCAGCCATCGCACGCTTGGCCTTGGTCATATGTCCTGGATACCATTGAATCTTCATTTTTTCTCCCCCATCACCGAATAAAGCCAAAGCGAGAAATTTTTCCGATTCTTAGCCAAACCTTTCCCACAATGTCTTTTCGCTTTACATTTCCAATACTATCAAATCTTGAATCCTCACTGGATTCCCGATTATCTCCCAATACAAAATACTCATCTCTTCCCAAGAACACTCCACTCGATGCCAGACCTGAGAGTGAAGCGTCGCCATATTTTTCCGCCTAGTTGTTCGCCATCAATATAGACTTTTTCCACCTTGAATTTGTACGGTCTCCCCTGAAGTCCAATAATCCGCTTAATATTGGTGCGACCATCAATAGAGCGAAATACCACCACATCATAGCGAGATGGTCCTGTAACTCCATATTTCAAGCGGTCCATCAGGGCGTGTTCTCCCGAAAGGAGCACTGGCTGCATCGACTGCCCTGTATTTGTAATCTGTTTTTCCAAATGAAAACACACTAAACCACGCCAATGCAATGACAACAAAAAAATCATGGCAATGGTGTCCAATGTCCTCACAAAAATATTGCTTTCTTCTCGATAGAAATTCATCTTTTTCTCCTCAATACGGCAAAAGGGGGACGATTGTCCCCCTTTTCGTACAAAAAATTATCGAATAATCTCTTTAACCTTTGCTGCCTTACCAACACGATCACGAAGATAATTCAATTTTGCTCTTCTTACCTTACCTCTTCTGATTACTTCGATCTTATCAACAAAAGGAGAATGTACAGGCCATGTCTTCTCGACACCAATACCATTTGAGTTCTTTCTCACAGTGAAAGTCTCTCTTGCTCCGCCGCCCTGTCTCTTCAAAACAGTACCCTCGAAGATCTGAATTCTCTCTGTTTCCCTCTTTGATCTTGTTGTGTACTCTTACTGTATCACCAACAGAAAAACTCATGTGTTGCTCTTAATTGTGTTGCTTCAATACTCTTAATAATCTCGTTCATTGTGAACCTCCTGCTTTTCATTTGACATTCTTTCGTTCATTCTTTTTCCCGAACCAGAGGAACATCGCTTAATAACGCACCTATCTTAGCACACTTCATTTGAAAGTGCAAGAATTATTCTATATTTTGTTCTTCTTTTTAACCTCTGTAAAATTTCAACATCCTTCTTGTCAAGGTTGGCATTCTCCAATAACTCCGGTCGCCTCTGCAAAGTCCTCAACAGCGATTGTTCTCTCTGCCATTTTTGCAATATTTTTGTGATGTCCACTCAAAAGAACAGGGGGAACTTTTAGCCCTGCATACTCCTCAGGTCTTGTATATTGTGGATACTCAAGCAAGTTATCTTCAAAGGATTCAAAATCTGCACTCTCATGATTGGTCAGCACCCCTGGCACCATTCGACTAATGGAGTCAATCATCACCATCGCTGGCAATTCTCCACCAGTTAATACATAGTCCCCAATGGAGACGCTCTCTACATTTAACAATTCCAGTGCTCGCTCATCCACGCCCTCATAGTGACCGCATAAAAAGACGAGATTTTCCTCTCTTGCTAACTCCTTGGCCAAACCTTGATTAAAGACCTTTCCCTGTGGTGTCATATACAAAACCTTGGGTCTTTTTCCCAACTTCTTAGAAAGTTCCTCATAGGCCTCACAAATGGGAGCTGCCTGCATCAACATTCCTGCCCCACCCCCATAGGGATAGTCATCGACATGGCGATGCTTATTATGAGCATAATCTCGGATATTGATTGCCTCAACTTCAATTAAATTTCCCTGCTGTGCCCTGCCAATAATACTTTCTTTTAATACCATCTCCATCATCTCTGGAAATAGAGTCAAAATATGAAATTTCATTTCTTTCTCCTACAAATCGAGTAAACCCTTCAGTAAATGCACAACAATCTTTTGATTTTCTAAATCGACATCGAGAATGCATTCCTTGATATAAGGAATGAGCACATTTTTCTTTTCCATCTTGACTTCCATCACTTGATTGGCTCCCGTTGGAAAAATATCTTCCACAACGCCGAGCTCTTTTTCCCTCATCCGTAACCACCAACAGTCCAATCAAATCGGCAATATAATTTTTCATTCTTTTTAAAGGTGTTGCATCCTTTCTGTCTACGAAAAAGATCTGCATTTTTATATTTTTGCCACCTCCTCTGGGGTGTCAATGCCCTTAAACTTACAAATCACCATATTCTTAAAGTACTTGACGCTCTCAATTTCCAGTTCCTTTGCCTCCCGCATACTTTTCATATGGACTTTTTTTAATTTTGAAAGCGCTTTGGATCGTCTGTTGTCGGATAGACCTTCGCCTCTCCTCGCACACCATGTGGACTTGTAATCACACCCACTCGCAATTTTTCTACCATTATTTCCTCCAAAAAAATGAGGACTCAAGCGTGGAGTCCCCATTTCTAACGAATATCAACTATTACTTTTTTTCCTTCCCTAGAAGATGCTGCCTTGACAACATTGCGAATCGCACTGGCAATTCTTCCCGATTTGCCAATCACTCTCCCCATATCTTCAGGTGCAACATGAAGTTCCACGACAATTGAATCTTTTTGTTCTGTCTGTGTGACAACTACTTTTTCTGGTTCGTTTACTAGTGCTCTTGCCACCACTTCTACAACTTCTTTCATAGCTGTTCCCCTATGCTACTGGCTTACTTTTGGATATTTGCTTCCTTCAAAAGCTTTGCAACTCTCTCTGTTGGCTGTGCACCGTTAGAAAGCCACTTCTTTTGCCAATTCCTCATCAAACTTGATTACACTTGGCTCCTTTGTTGGATCATAGTAACCAACTTCCTCGATAAACTTACCATCTCTTGGAGATCTTGCGTCTGCCACAATAATTCTGTAAAAAGGTGCCTTCTTCTGTCCCATTCTCTTTAATCTCATCTTTACTGCCATTGTTGTATTCCTCCTAAAATCTTTCTGTTTTAAAACATACCACCTGGGAGCTTAAATTTTCCTCCCATCAGGCCACCAAGACCGCCACCGCGTTTCTTGCCACCTGTAAGACCAGACATCGACTTCATCATCTTCTTCATCTGGTCAAATTGCTTCACAATGCGATTGACCTCCGCAATGTCCACACCCGCACCCTTTGCGATGCGATTCTTTCTTGACGGATTCAAAATGGAAGGATTGGCTCTTTCCTGTGCCGACATACTCAGCACAATCGCCTCAATCCTAGCCACTTGCTTGTCATCAACTTCAGCTAAGGCATCTGCCTTTGCTCCCATACCAGGAAGCATTCCCAACAGTCCATTGATGCCACCCATCTTTTTTAATTGTTGCATCTGCTCCAAGAAATCATTAAAGTCAAACTCTGCTTTTTTGATTTTCTTAGAAAGCTCCTTGGCCTTTTCCTCGTCATACTCAAGCTCGGCCTTTTCAATCAAGGTGAGGATATCCCCCATACCAAGAATTCTGCTCGCCATTCGATCTGGATGAAATTGCTCCAAATCGGACAATTTTTTTCGCCCATACCAACATAGAGAATGGGCTTTCCTGTCACTGACTTAATAGAAAGTGCTGCACCACCACGGGTATCACCATCCATCTTTGTCAAGATGACACCATAGACATCCAGACGCTCATCAAATGTCTTTGCCACATTGACAGCATCTTGACCTGTCATCGCATCGACGACAAGCACACTGTAATCAATATTTACATTTTCCTTGATTTGCACAAGTTCATCCATCATACTCTCATCAATGTGCAAGCGACCCTGCTGTATCAATAATGACGATGTTGTTCTTGTTCTTTTTGGCATGCTCAATCGCTGCCTTTGAAATATCGACTGGAGAATGTGTGTTTCCCATCGTAAACACAGGTACCCCCTGCTTTTCTCCATTGATCTTTAATTGCTCAATTGCTGCTGGGCGATAGATATCACAGCCGACAAGCAGTGGCTGGTATCCCTTGGCCTTAAACTTTCCTGCAAGCTTTTGCCGCTGTTGTCGTCTTACCAGCACCTTGAAGACCCACCATCATAATCACGGTCATCTCGCCTGCTGGCTTAATTGTAATTTCTGTCGTCTCTGCACCCATCAGTGCGATCATCTCTTCATTGACAATTTTGATGACCTGCTGTCCTGGTGTCAGTGAGTTCATGACATCCTGTCCAATTGCTCTTTCCTCAACGGTCTTAATAAATTGCTTGACAACCTTAAAGTTGACATCGGCCTCTAAAAGTGCGAGCTTGACTTCCTTCATTGCTGCCTTGACATCATTCTCTGAGAGTCTTCCTCGCCCCCTCAAATTCTTAAATACATTTTGAAGTTTCTCTGATAAACTTTCAAATGCCATATCGATCTCCTATAATGCAAGTATTTCCCTAGAAATCTTTTCGACCTCATTCATCAAACGATCATCTTTGGTCTCATGAAACTCTGTAGAAATTCTGTGTATTTGCTGTACCAATGCTTTCGTCTTTTCAAATTTATTGACTAGACCCAATTTTTCCTCATATCCTTGCAGTAACTTATCACACCGGCGAATCAAATCGGATATGCCCTGTCTGGATATGCCCTCATCTCTGGCAACCTCGCTAATCGAATAATCATTAAAGACTACTTCCTCATAAATACGCCTTTGATGTTCAGTTAAAAGCTCTCCATAGAAATCATATAATAAGCTCTGATTTACAATATCTTCCATAAAATCACCTCTGCTATAGTAAAGCAAAAGTGATATCTTGTCAAGTATTTTTACTTGACACTTTTTTCTTTCTATTCTGCCTAATCTTTTCTGCCTCGGCATTGATATACATTGGTATGGTCTTTGAGTAGGCAAACTTTTGTGCACTGTAAAGACCATAATATCCAGAGAGTGTAAAACTCACTGCCACTGCAATAGCATAAAAAGCCAGTCCAGAACCTCCACAGAGTTCCAATCCCATAATCAATGAGGCAATTGGACAATTCGTAACTCCCACAAAGCAGGCCACCATTCCACAAGCAGTAGAAATCTGTGGCGGAAGACCAATGAGTGTGCCAAAAAAGCATCCAAAAGTCGCCCCAATAGTAAAGGTCGGCACAATCTCTCCTCCCTTAAATCCGCCACCAATGACAATGCTCGTCATCAGCATTTTCATAAAAAATGCCTCTGGTCTTACCTTTCCCTCCATGCATCTTTCAATCAATGGAAAACCACCGCCACAATAGTCCCTTGTTCCAATCAATAAAGTCACGCTAATAAAAAGGAGTGCTGCAACCAAAATGCGGACACTGGTCTTCTTTATTTTGTGGTATTGATGCTCTGCCCCGTGCATCATTACGCAAAAGGCAATGGAGACAATGGCTGTCGCTGCGGAAAGCACAATCAACAGCAAAACCGTCTTAATATCCCAATTTGGAAGACTATCCACAACAAAACGCTCTGGAGCTACGCCCCAAAATGGAGCAACGGCCGCAGCAATATAGGCAGAAAATCAGGCAGGGAATCAATGCAGCGTAGTACATCACCCCGACACTAAAAATTTCCATAGAAAAAATTCCTGCTGAAAGTGGTGTGCCAAAGAGAGCCGAAAAGCAGGCACTCATTCCACACATCACGACTATATTTCGGTCAAGTTGATTGAGCTTAAAAATACGTGCAAATAAATTTCCAAGGCTTCCACCAATCTGAAGAGCCGCACCTTCTCGTCCCGCCGACCCACTGCCCAAATGGGTGAGCACAGAAGAGACAAAAATGAGCGGTGCCATCTTCGATGTAATCTCTTCTCCTGTAGAAATAGAGCTCAAAACTAAATTTGTTCCTCTCGGTGCATCCGCCCCAGCAAAATGATATAAAAATACAATAATTAAACCACAGATGGGCAGTAAAAACAGTGCATAGCTGTGCCCCATCCAAAAAGTAGTGGCAAACTCAATGGCACGTGCAAAAATTGCACCCACTGACCCCACTGAAGTTCCAATCAAAATTGAAATTATGGACCACTTTATAAAGTAGTGCACATTTCGATAGAGCGAAGTCTCCTTAAAATTCTCATCAATTCTTGGATGCTGTGCATCAGTCTGTATAAATGCCAGTGGATTTAACAACTTTCGGACGATATCCCTCATCTTTTAACCTCTTAACAATCATTTTCTTGTGTTCTGTTCCAAACGCCTCTAAGGTAATCTTTAATTCAACAGCTGTATTTCGATTGATGCTGACAAATTGATTGTGCTCTAGGCGAATGACATTGCCCTTTTCCTCCGCCAAAAGTGCAGAAACCTTTGCAAGCTCACCTGGCTTATCTGGAAGAAGTACCGACACTGTAAATACTCGGTCTCTTTGAATCAATCCATGTTGAATCAAAGAAGCCATCGTGATGACATCCATATTTCCACCACTGAGAATCGAAACAATCTTTTTGTCCTTGACCTCTAGATGCTTTAATGCTGCAACTGTCAAAAGACCTGAATTTTCAACAATCATCTTGTGATTTTCAACCATATCAAGAAAGGCCACAATTAACTCATCATCTTCAATGGTGATGATATGGTCAACATTTTTTTGAACATATGGAAAAATGGTCTCTCCTGGCTTTTTCACCGCTGTTCCATCGGCAATGGTATTGGCACTTGGCAAAGTCACAACTTGACCAGCTTCAAGGGAAGCCTTCATACATGCTGCATTGGCAGGTTCAACGCCAATCACCGTAATATTGGGATTGAGCATCTTTGCCAAGGTAGACACCCCTGTAATCAGACCGCCACCACCGACAGGGACAAGAATAATATCAACGGTTGGAAGTTCCTTAATAATCTCCATTGCAATGGTTCCCTGACCTGTTGCCACTTCCAAGTCATTAAATGGATGAACAAAGGTTGCTCCTGTCTCATCAGCAATGCGATATGCTGCTGCACAGGCTTCATCAAAGACATCCCCCTCAAGTACAACCTCTGCACCATATCCCTTTGTTCGATTGATTTTCATCAATGGCGTAGTGGTTGGCATACAAACCGTTGCCTTAATCTTTGCAAGCTTTGATGCATAGGCAACACCCTGTGCATGGTTTCCTGCACTGGCTGTGATAATGCCCTTTTTCTTGTCCTCATCAGGAAGCTGTGAAATCTTATAGTAGGCACCGCGCACCTTATAGGCACCTGTTCGCTGCATATTTTCAGGCTTTAAGTAGACCTTATTTCCCGATTGTTCAGAGAAAAACTCACTAAATACAAGTTTTGTCTCTGCCGTCACCTCCTTTACAATTTCACTTGCCTCTTCAAACTTTTCTAGTGTCAACTTATCCATTTTTTTACCCTTCCTATTCGTCAATTTCTTCTTGTATTTCTTCTTTTTACCTCATCATCAGATTCAAACAAGGCATTGACAAATTCCTCTGAATTAAACTTTTGTAAGTCATCCAACTTTTCACCCACACCAATGTATTTCACAGGTATGCCAAGCTCAGCCTGAATAGCCACGGCAATTCCTCCCTTTGCTGTTCCATCGAGCTTTGTGAGCACAATTCCTGTAATATCCGCAACATCCTTAAACTGTCTTGCCTGTTCCAGGGCATTTTTGTCCTGTCGTGCCGTCTAAGACAACCAAGGTCTCTCGAAATGCCCCCTCGTATTCCTTGTCAATAATGCGATTGATTTTTTTCTCAACTCCTCCATGAGATTCTTTTTTTGTTGTGCAATCTTCCCGCTGTATCGACAATTAAGACATCCACATTTCTTGCCTTTGCTGCCTGACAGGCATCATAGACCACTGCTGCTGGATCAGAACCCTCATTTTGTGCAATCATATCCACACCACTTCTCTTGCTCCACTCGGCAAGCTGATCAATGGCCGCTGCACGAAGGTATCGGCAGCGACAATCAGCACTCGCTTGCCCATCTCTCTCAACTGGGCTGAGAGCTTGCCCACAGAGGTAGTTTTTCCCACCCCATTGACTCCAATCATCAAAACAACTGCCTTTTTGATTTTCAAAGGCATAGGCATTTTCGCCAAGATCCATTCTTTCCTTAATTGTCTCAATTAAAATTTGCCTGCAATCTGCAGGATTTTTAATTTTGTCCGCCTTTACACGAGCTCTCAATTCCTCAATAATATCTGTCGATGCACGAATGCCAATGTCGCCCATAATTAGGGTTTCTTCAAGTTCTTCATAAAAATCCTCATCAATGACATCATAGCCCAAGAATACGCTCTCAATACTATTGACTACCTTATTTCTTGTCTTAGCCAAGCCTTCGACAAGTCTGCCAAAAAATCCCTTCTTCTTCTCTTCCATATTTCCCCCTAGGTTAAGCTATCTTCAATTAAATTTACAGAGACCAATGTGGAAACGCCTTTTTCCTGCATAGTAATGCCATATAAGCGGTCGGCTGCGACCATCGTTCCCCTTCGGTGTGTAATCACAATAAATTGCGTGTGATCTGTCAATTTATGTAAATATTTAGCAAAGCGATCGACATTGGAATCATCCAGTGCCGCCTCAATCTCATCGAGCAAGGCAAATGGTGATGGCTTTAAATTCTGAATAGCAAACAGTAATGAAATTGCAGTCAAAGCCTTTTCTCCACCAGAAAGTTGCATCATATTTTGCAATTTTTTCCCCGGTGGCTGAGAAATAATGCGAATTTCTGCCTCCAAGATATCACTTTCCTCATCTAAAATCAGCTTTCCATGTCCACCACCAAATAACTCTTTAAATACAGCATCAAACTCTTTTTGTATCAATCCAAACTTTTCGGCAAATTGCTGTCGCATCCCTAAATCTAAATCTTGAATTACCTTTAAGAGATTTTTTTCTGCCTCCACAATATCATTGTGCTGAATGCTCATCTGCTCATATTGACCAAAGACCGTTTCATATTCATCAATCGCATTGACATTGATATTTCCAAGTAGGCGAATATCCTTGTGCAATTTTTCCATATGCTTTCGTATATGAAAAAGATCACAAAGCCCCTCATCCCTAAGTTTCTGTGCTCCCTCCTTGGTCAATTCGTACTCATCCCAAATATGCTTCACTAAACTTGTCTGATCATCTTTGCTCTTTTCTAGTTGACTCGTCAATCGCACAAATCTTTATCCAGTGCTCTCTCCCGCTCAGCAATCTCTTCGTGCTGAGCAAAGAACTTCTTTTGTTTGCTCTGATATTCTTGCTTTTCCCTTGACTTTTTATCGAGTAGCTCTCTTATCTTTTCTGCCTTAGCCAACAGAGCCTCTCTCTCCACTTGAAGATTTTCTATCTCTTTTTGCCTTGTTGCAATTTTATCTCTCGAGCCCTTTTCGCTCTCATCAAATCCTTCCTTTTCCTCCATCAATTGACGCTTTTCTGTCTCCACTCGCTCTGCATTGACATTGGCAAAGACCATCTGTTGCCCAAGCTTTGAAAGGGAAAGTTCTATTTTCGCCATTTCCTCCCTCGTCTTCTCCTGCTCACTCTTCTTTTCATCGAAGTGATGCAAGAGTTCTTGAACATCTTGATCAATTCCTTGGCTTTGGTCATCAATCCTTTCAATATCTTCTTGAATCAACACCTTTTCATTTTCAAGCTCCTTTGCCCGCTTTAAAAGAAGTCTGTTTTCTTTTTCCATATCCTTTGTCGAATGACTGATTTCCTCTATTTGCTGATCGAATCCCCGAATATCCATATCTAGGGTGTTTTTTTCAATGAGCTTTTCCTGAACTTGGCTTCTTATCTGCTCCAATTGCTTTTGAATGGCCAAAATCTCTTCCTGACTCTTTTTCAGTCTTTCTTTTTGGAGATTCCATTTTTCCTTTGCCACAAGAAATTGATTTTCTAACTCTTCAATTTCTCTCTTTCTTCCCAGGAGATTGTTAGAATTTAAACGCCCCGCCACTCATTGCTCCACCTGGGCTAAACTGCTCTCCATCCAATGTCACAATGCGAAGTTCATAGCGATACTTTCTCTCCATCGCAATGGCTCTGTCAATATTTTCTACCACCCAGATATTTCCCAGCAAAGATTGAATGAGTGGCTGATACTCCGGCCTCGTGCGAACGAGCTCACTGGCCATTCCAAGAACGCCCTCTTCTTGTCGCACATTCTCATCTTTTCCGTTCCCCCTTTTGGAAATAGCTGTCAATGGCAAAAATGTTGCCCTTCCATAGCGATTCTTCTTTAGATATAAAATCAGCTCCTTTGCTGTTTCTTCATCCCTAGTGACTACATTTTGAATGCGACCGCCAAGTGCGGTTTCAATGGCTTGCTCATATTTCTGTTCACTCTCTATCAAATCTGCCACAACGCCACACACGCCTTCAGACTTTTTCTCCATGACACGGCGAATGGCATTGCCATAGCCCTCATAGTGTTCAGCAATATTTTGCAAAGTTTCAAGTTTTACACGGCAGTGTTGCACCTGTTCTTGAAGCACTGAAAATTCTCTTTCTTCCTCAACCTTTTTTTCTTCTCTTTCGTGCAAAGAATGCAAAAGGGTTTGCTTTTGCCCTTCCAATTGGTCAAGCTTTTCCTTCAAAGAAGAAAGTAGTGCCATTTTTTGTTCTCTCTTCATTCCAATGGCACTTTCTTTTGACTTTACCTTCAGTAATTTTTGTAATACCTCACTACTTCGCAATCGAACTTGTTCCAAAAAAGAATCCATCTTTTGCTCTTCAGCAATTAACTTCGCACGCTTTTCTTTGTAATCGAGATGGCTCTGCTTTTGGGCCTCCACAGCCTCTTGTATCTTTGCAATTTGTCCATCTATTTTTTCCAAGGCAAGCAATACATTCTTCTTCCTCTGTTCAATCTCTCTTTGCTCGCTTTCAATGCTCTCCTTTTCGGATTGAAACTTTGTAAATCCTTCCTGCTTTTGGGAAATCTCTGCATCAATGGTGCAAACCCTTGTGTGGATATGTTCGATATTTTTCTCTTCGCTCTTTACCTGCTCTCTCAATACATCGATTTGACCAAATAACTCTTTTTCTCTGACATTGGAAAGTGCAACTTTCTCCCTATTTGAAGTCAACAAAATATCGATATTGGAAATTTCCCTCTCCATCCGCTCATAGGAAGCCTTTAATTGCACAAGCCTTGACTTTGTCTCATTGACATCGCCCTCTATTATTTGCTTTTTTTCTTCTAAGCTCTGTATGCGTGTTGAAATTGCATCCATCTCACAAAGAAAATAGTTGACATCATAGTGCTTAAGTTCATCCCTCAATCGAAGATATTCCTTTGCCTTTGCCGATTGCTCTCTCAAAGGGCCAACCTGTTTTTCTAACACAGACAAATATCTTTGATACGCACAAGGTTTGCCCTCTCGCTCTCCAATTTCTTGCTCGCCAAGGTCTTTCTTCGCTTGTACTTGGTAATTCCTGCCGCCTCATCAAAGAGCTCTCGCCTTTCCTCTGGTCTTCCATTTAAAATCTTATCTACTTGCCCCTGACCAATAATAGAGTAGCCATCTTTTCCAATTCCTGTGTCATAAAAAATTTCTTGAACATCCTTTAGCCTACAAGCTGAACCATTGATTTGATACTCACTCTCGCCCGAACGATAAAGCCGTCTTGAAACCTTTACTTCGTCAAAGTCAATACTCAGTGCTCGGTCCGCATTATCGAGTGTTATCGCAACATAAGCAAATCCCTGTGGTTTTTTTAATTCTGTCCCCGCAAAGATAACATCTTGCATATTCCCACCACGAAGTTGCTTGGCACTTTGCTCTCCAAGTACCCAACGCACAGCATCGGAAACATTGCTTTTTCCCGAACCATTTGGTCCAACAATGCCTGTAATTCCGTTGTGAAATTCAAACAGGATTTTATTGGCAAAAGACTTAAATCCCTGCACTTCAATCTTTTTTAGATACATTTACCTTCCCCAATATCTTCAATGTCTCATAAGCTGCAAGTTGCTCCGCATTCTTCTTGCTTGTGCCACTAGCCCTTGCATATTCCTTCTCATCGACAAAGACAGCCACTGTAAATATCTTTTGATGATCTGGTCCATGCTCAGAAATAAGGACATACTCCACGCTCTGTCCCTCCTTTTGCACCTCTTCTTGCAAGATCGTCTTGCTATCATAAAAGAATTGTTTGCCCTCAATATCGCTTAGGATAAATCGGTCAATCACCTCTTTTGCACTAGCAAAACCACCATCTAAATAAATGCCACCAATCAGGGCCTCAAACGCATCAGAGACAATGCTCGCACGACTTCTTCCTCCCGTGGCTTCCTCTCCCTTTCCCAGTAAGAGATACTCTCCGAGGTGAAATTGCTCTGCACAATAGGCAAGTGCTGGCTCACACACAAAACTTGCCCGAATTTTTGTCAAATCTCCCTCTGGTTTATCTGCATAGAGTTTAAAAAAGAACTCACTGCTGACAAGTTCAAGCACAGCATCGCCCAAAAATTCCAATCGTTCATTTGATCCAGCTCTTCCCAATCGCTTTTCATTTGCATACGAACTATGGGATAGTGCATGTTCTAAGAGTGTCACATCATGGAAGTGATAGCCAATGGCTCCTTGTAACTCCATCAACTTTTTCTTCACTATTTTCCTCACTTTCTAAAATGGGAAGCCACATATCGGCGGATATGTGACCTCCCTACATCTGGTCAAATTAGTTTGTTGCATTCTTAATTTGCTCGACCGCATCGGCCACAGAAGTAATGTTTTCTGCAACTTCTTGCGGAATTTCAATATCAAATTCCTCTTCAATCCCCATAATAATCTGGAAAATATCTAGGGAATCCGCACCAAGGTCGTCGACAAATGTGGAGTCCATTGTAATCTCATTCTCATCGACATTTAAAACCTCGGCCACAATTTTCTTTAACTTCTCAAATTCCACTTTTTTATCCCCTTATTTCCTTTCCTCTGCAGTCTCTACTAGGCTGTCTCTTATGCATTCATTAATTCTTTCTTCCTTAAACTTGACACATTGTAAAACCGAATTGCACACTTCCAATGCCTTGGAATTTCCATGTGTCTTGACAACCAATCCCTTTAATCCAAGTAATGGTGCTCCACCATATTGACTGGCATCAAAGGACTTTAATGTCTCCTTCAAAGAAGATTTGATGAGCAATGCACCAATTTTTGTCTGTAAGTTTTTTAGGAGTGCTCCCTTAATTTTTTTGAGCAATGTATCCCCAAGTCCCTCATATAATTTTAAAATAACATTTCCTGTAAAGGCCTCACAGACAATGACATCTGCACCTCCCCTTGGAATTTCTCTCGCTTCAATACTTCCAATAAAATGGATGTCCTTTAGCTCTTTGAGCAGTGGAAATGTCTCCTTGACCAATGCATTGCCCTTTTCCTCCTCTGCACCAATGTTGACAATGGCCACACGAGGATTTTTAATTCCGACAACCTTTTCCATATAGATAGATCCCATTCGAGCAAATTGCACAAGATGACTTGGCTTGGCATCTACATTTGCTCCGCAATCAATGAGGAGAGAAACGCCTGTGGCTGTTGGGATTACGGGTGCCAATGGGGGTCTTTCCACTCCTTTAATTCTCCCCACAATCACTTGTCCGCCGACCAAGATTGCACCTGAACTTCCCGCAGAAACAAAGGCATCCGCTTCCCCATTTCGAACAAGCTGCATACCGACCACAATAGAGGAGTCCTTCTTACTTCGAATTGCGGCCACTGGGGGCTCTCCTGTCTCAATCACCTCTGTGGCTGGCACAATCTCTACTCTCTCCTTTGGATAATCCTTTCCCTCCAGATAATGTGCAATTGTCTCCTCTACGCCAACCATCTTTACTCGTATGTTCGGGTTCTTCTGTAAGGCATCAAGACCACCCTGAATGATTTCGTCTGGTGCATGATCTCCGCCCATTGCATCTAATGCTACTGTTACCATGTCTCACCTCTATATTCTATATTGTCGCGACAAATTCATAATATACGATAATGAAGCAAATATCAATAAGTATTCAGAAAAAAATGCCGACCACCAATTGCATAGTCTAACAATTGGGGTCGGCACATTTTTACGCTTAATCAATCCACTATTCAACTGTAACGATCTCACGCTTGTTGTATGTTCCACAGTTCTTGCAAACTCTGTGAGGAAGCATAAGCTCTCCACACTTTGGACACTTTGCAAGACTAGCAACAGACATCTTCCAGTTCGCTCTTCTTTTATCTCTTCTTCCACGAGAAGTCTTATTCTTTGGACAAATTGACATGAAAACACCTCCTTGCGTCCTGATTACGACTTTTATATTATACAGACGACACGGATGTTTGTCAATCACTATTTCTCTGTAAGTCGTCTTGTCTCTCTTGCAATGGCAAGCTCCTCATTAGTAGGGAATAGAACAACCTTTGCTGTAGAATCATCTGTTGAAATAATTCTTGCCTCTCCACGAATGTGATTTCTCTCTGGATCAATCTTGATACCCATATATCCAAAGGCATCACCGATCTCTTGGCGAACACGCATATCATTCTCTCCAATACCACCTGTAAAGGCAATGGCATCCACACCGCCCAGTGCTGCGATATACGCTCCAATATACTTAATCAAGCGATAGCCAAAGGCCTCCATTGCTAATTTTGCATCTGGATTGCCATCGGCCGCTGCACTCTCGACATCTCTAAAGTCAGAAGATTGATATCCGCCCATTGCAAGAATTCCTGATTTCTTGTTCAAGATATCCAAAACTTCATTTGGATTTTTGCCCTCTTTATTGTACAAAAATTGCACAAATGCAGGATCAATATCTCCCGAACGAGTTCCCATAATCAATCCTTCAAGTGGGGTAAGACCCATAGAAGAATCGATGCACTTTCCACCAATAGAGGCCGAAACTGATGAACCATTTCCAAGATGGCAGACAATCACTTTGGCCTTTTGAGGGTCAAGATTGGCAAATTGAATAACCTCACCTGATACATACATATGGCTTGTTCCGTGGAAACCATAGCGACGGATTGAATATTTATCGTAGTACTCCTTAGAAATTGCATAGCGATAAGCCTTCTCTGGCATACTCATACCAAAAGAAGTATCAAATACAGCTACATTTGGAATACCTGGCATTGACTTTTCTACGGCCTCAATACCCCATAAGGTTTGCTGGATTATGTAAAGGACCAAGGTCAAAGTACTCTCTAATTTTTGCCTTTACATCCTCATCAATAATAATGGACTCACTGTACTTTTGTTCCACCATGCAATACTCGATGTCCCACAGCAAAGATTTCACTCTTATCTGTAATGACTCCATGCTCTTGATCTGTCAACACAGAAAGTACAAGGTTAATAGCTACTGTGTGATCAGGCATTGGCTCTTCCACCACATACTTGTCTCTTCCTGGAACTTGATGTGTCAATTTTTGATCCCTCAATATGGATTCTCTCACAAAGTCCTTTTTGCAAGAACTTCTTCTGTCTCCATACTAATCAATTGATATTTCAGTGAAGAACTTCACAATTAATAACTAAAAATCTTCATGTTGATAATCTCCTTAATTATTGATTATTCGTCTGCTTGTGCTTGTGCTTGTACAGCTGTGATGGCTACAGCACCAACGATGTCCTCCCAAGAACAACCTCTGGAAAGGTCATTGACTGGCTTTGCAATACCCTGACACATTGGGCCATAAGCATCTGCCTTGCCAAGTCTTTGAACCAACTTATATCCAATATTTCCTGCATCAAGATCAGGAAATACCAATACATTGGCCTGTCCCGCAACCTTTGAACCCGGTGCCTTGCTTGCTCCAATTTCTGGAACAATTGCGGCATCCAACTGCAACTCACCATCGAGCAAAAGTTCTGGTGCCTGTTCCTGTGCAAGTTTTGTTGCCTCAACCACCTTGGTGACATCTGCATGCTTTGCACTTCCCTTTGAAGAGTGACTGAGCATAGCAACTTTTGGCTCCTTGCCAACTAAAAAGCTTAAAAGCTGTCTGCAGATGAAAAGAGCAATTGCGGCAAGTTTCTCTGGATCTGGGTTTTGCTCAAGACCACAGTCCGCAAATACAAATGTGCCCTTCTCACCAAACTCACAATCTGGCACTTCCACCAAGAAGAAAGCTGATACCAACTTTGTGCCTGGCTTTGTTTTAATAATCTGTAAACATGGGCGAAGTGTGTTGGCTGATGAGTGACAAGCACCACTGACCATACCATCGGCATCACCATTTTTAATCATCAAGCAACCATAGTATGCATAGTCTGTAAGCATCGTTTTTCTTGCCTCTTCGTGAGTCAAGCCCTTAGCCTTGCGAAGCTCTACAAATAGATCCTCATACTCCTGTGTCTTTTCATAGGTGTGTGGATTAATGATTGTGGCCTTTGAGATATCACAACCAGCAGAATTCTTTTCAATCTCCTCAGGGGTACCAATAATAATGATATTGGCAATTCCCTCCTTTAACACGGCCTCTGCTGCCTTAAATGTTCTTGGATCCATAGACTCTGGCAAGATAATTGTCTTATTTGCTTTTTTTGCCCTAGCCTTAATTTGTTCCATTACTCCCATTGTATTACCCCTTTCATATCATCGCATAAAGCGTATTGAAATACACTTTTATAATTATAGTATAGTGATTGCAGATAATTCAAGCAAAAATTTTTGTTTTTTTGACTATACAACTTTTGTTTTATCTGCTAAAGTTATGGAAAAAAATAACTGGAGGATACTATGGAAAAAATCAAAAAAAGGTGATTGGTATTATTGCTGAGTACAATCCCTTTCACAATGGTCATGCCTACCAAATTCAAAGAGCAAAAGAAATGGCCGACGCAGACTTTGTTGTTGTGCTGATGAGTGGTCATTTTACTCAGCGCGGAGAACCTGCCATTTTTAACAGCCACACCCGCACAAAAATGGCTCTACTCGGTGGTGCTGATGCTGTGTTTGAAATGCCCGCTCCCTTTTCCTGTGCCAGTGCTGAAGATTTTGCCAGCTATGGCATCAATCTCTTTGGAAGTCTTGGTATTCCCTATATTAGCTTTGGCACAGAGGGAGCAACCGCTAAGGAATTACTTTACCTTGCCTCATTGCTAAAAAATGAAAGTCCCACCTATCAACTTCACCTAAAGGAATTGCTACTCCTTGGCAGCAGTTTTCCCCAAGCAAGAGAAGGGGCTCTCCTTGCACAGATGAAAGAAGATGGTCTTTCAAGCGATGAACGATTTCGCTACAAAGAAATTCTCCAAAGCCCCAACAACATCCTTGGCATTGAGTACATGAAAGCCAAATTAAATTATCGCTCCCCCATCCTTCCCATTGCCATTCCTCGCATGGGCAGTAGCTACCACGATACTTCCCTGCCAAAATTTCAAGACTTTGCTTCAGCCTCGGCCATAAGAAATTCTATTTTTCAGCATCACAATGATTACTCTCCCTTTGTTCCTCATAGTGTTCTTTCTCTGCTCAAAGAAGCAAAGCCGCTTCCTCGAGATATTCTCTGTGACCCGATATTTTATCGCATTCTCATGCTACAATATGATGATACTCCCCTAAGTCATTTTTTTGATGTCAGCCATGAGTTATCAAGGCGAATCATCAACTATATTCGCCAAGGTAGTAATTATGAAGAATTTATCACCAATATAAAGCCAAAACAATACACCTTTTCTCGGGTTAGCCGTGCACTGCTCCATATCTTTTTGGGAATCACAAAAAAAGATATGCTCGAATACAAGGAGGGAAAGCTAGCCCCCTATGCAAGACTAATCGGCTTTAAAAAGGAATCTTCTGATCTACTCACTCAACTAAAGAAAAATTCCTCCATCCCCATCATCAGCAAACTCGCCGATGCCAATCATATCCTCTCAACATCTCCCACTGCCCTCAAACTTCTCTTCTGTGAAGTTCACGCCGCTCATCTATACCGTGCCCTCTACTATTCTTGCTATAGCGAAGAACTCCCCAATATCTACCAGCAACCACTGGTCATCATTTAATGCAAAAAGAGCAGGCCTAAAGCCTGCTCTCTTTTAAAAGAATTAGTCTTCTTTTCTCTTCTTTGCTACTACTGCTGCACCTGTTGCACCAATAGCAAATAAACCAAGATACAATGCTGGGTTAAACTGATCAGCTGTCTTTGGCACTTTGCCCTTTCTGACATCAGATGTACCTGCTACGCCGCCCTTTGTTGACTTTGACTTAGCACCACTTACACCATTGACACCAGACTTTGTTCTTGCACCATTTGCACCATTGACACCAGCATTTCCCTTAACACCATTTGCTCCATTGAATCCACGATTTGCTGGAGCACCATCTACTGTAGCCGTATCATCAGTTGTGTAACTTGGAGTTACATTTGATGTTGTGTTATCTGTAGTTGTGTTATTTGTTGTATTCTGGCTTGTTCCATTTGTGTCCACTCTTCTACCTGGAGTTGAGGAGCCTGAACCGCCACCTGATGACTTCGTTCCGCCACCTGTGCTTCTGCGTCTTAAGTCTGAAGGTGTTGCTGTTCTTGTATCTGTGTTGGTATTGGTATTTGTATTTGCATTGCTATTACCTACAGGAACATTGTAGTAGTAAGTTGCAATCAAGTTGCCATTTGCATCCTTCTCTGTAACCGTAATTCTTGCAGAAGTAAATCCTGCTGGAATTACATAGTTATAAGTTGTTGCTGGCTTTCCATCGACAACACTGTTTGTTGTAGATGCTGGTCTACCAAACTTTGCATCCAAAAATCTGCTTTTGCCTGTGCACCTGTTTTTCCATTGACAGCAGCAAGTAATTGATTCAACTGTTCCTGTGCCTGAGCATTGTTGTTTGCTGGGTTCACTGGTGTTGTACCATTGTTGTTTGCTGGGTTCACTGGTCTTGTACCATTGTTATTTTGCTGGGTTCACTGGTCTTGTATTGCTGTTTGATGCTGCAGATGTTGTCGCAAATGTATCAACTGGATTGCTGTTGACAAGTGCTACGACACCAAAGGCCATCATGGAAGCTACTGCACCAGTAGCAATAGCTACACGTGTCTTATTTAAATTCTTTCTCATTGTAAAACACTCCTTCTTCTTATTTTAACCTCAAAAACAATTGTAGTTATACCATTATTTACAATGGGTTGCAAGGTTTTTCATATTTTTGTAATGTTTTCGTAAAATATAGAAAAAAATTTAATAAAAAGAAGTCAATGCAACTGCGATTTTCCATAAATGGGCGAATAAACTTTTTCTCCTGCCTCCACATGAAGCGGATGGGTGGCATAGGCCTTTAGTGCCTCTTCATCTTTGACTTCTGCAATGACCGCAACATCCATGTTACTACTTGGCAAGGTCTCGGTAACAAAAGTAATCTTTTGAATTGCTGGCACCTTTCCATATAGGCCTTCAATAGCTTCCTTGGCTTCTCTTTTTACTTTTTTTCAACATCCTTGACTTCCTTTTTTTATATTCCACATCACAATATGCTTTTAACATCTTCTCCATCTCCTATTGGTTTTTTTCTTAAACACCTCAAATACCTGATCATAATTTCCTGTATATTGAGTGTAGATTTGACTTTCCTTCTCGATTGGCTGAAATAGGTACTGGGCATCTTGCTTGGTATCAAAGGAGGTCAAATCGACAAACATCCATTTTCCCTGAATGTTGATCTCATTCCATGTATGATTCGTTGTCACGCTGCCTGTCTTAAATTGCCCAGCCACGACATTGGTCTGCAATCCACAATAGCGTCCCAAAATATAAAACAACGCCGCATAGGACTGACAAGTTCCCCTCCCTGTAGCTAACATCGGCGCCGCCCCATAATTGCTGTGCGTATAGTCATAGGACGAATGCGTGCAAATATAGTCTGCAATATACTTTGCCTTTGAAAACTCATCCATATTTGCTGTCTTGGTCTTTATTTTCTTTGCGACATTGTAGAGGGTATGGATGTATTGCTCATTTTGAGCAATATTTTCTTCTGTATTGGCATTGGCCAGTGCCACAAACACCTTGTCCCCACGCTTTGCAAAAGCATAAGGATAGGTTGAGGCTACAGCATTGCTACTCATCAATAACTTCGCATCCGGTGCATACTCTCCAACTTTTGTAAACCACTCGCCAGGATTAGCCTTTGTCACACTCGCCACCATCGAATCAATACCCAATTGCCGAATTGTGGTATCATTTTCATTTGCATAGAGATCAGTGGCAATGGCTCTGACGGTATTTTGATCTGCCATGGCCGAAAAGGATGTCCCCCATACAATTGCCGCAGTAATTGCTACAATCTGCCCTATTCTCATATTATTCACTCCCTCAATCACTCTTTATCTAAGAAAAAAGACCACACGACTGCAGTCGGTGGTCCTCTCTCAAATTATTACTGTGCCATCTGCTTTGCAACTTCTGCTGCAAAATCTTCAGTCTTCTTCTCGATACCCTCACCTGTCTCAAAACGAACAAATGACTTAATCGTAATCTTTGCATTATTTGCCTTTGCAACTTCCTCAACATACTTTGCAACGGATTGCTTTCCATCTGTTGCCTTTACATATGCCTGGTCAAGAAGACAGATCTCCTTTAACTCCTTGTTGATACGTCCCTTAATCATACCTTCAATTACATTTGCAGGCTTTTGAGACTCCTTAGGATCATTAGCAATCTGTGCACGAAGGATTTCCTCCTCCTTAGCAATATAGTCAGCATCTACTTCCTTATCTGATGTGTAGAGTGGCTTAAGTGCTGCAATCTGCATTGCGATATTTCTGCCCATCTCCAAAATCGCATCGTTGACAACATCTGTTTCGATGTCAACTAAAACACCAATCTTTCCGCCAGCATGGATGTAAGATACAACAACACCATTGTCCTCATGTACCTGCTGGAAACGACGAATATGCATATTCTCACCGATGATAGAAATCATGCTAGAAAGCTTCTCATTGACAGTCAAGGAGTTATCTAGTGCCCACTGCTCTGCAAGGAATGCATCGATATCTGCTGCCTTTGTTGTTAAAGCCTGCTCTGCAACTTCATTTACATAGCTTTGGAACTTCTCATTCTTTGCTACGAAATCAGTCTCTGCATTCACCTCAACAGCAACTGCACTTTTTCCATCTGCACTAACAACGGTTGCAACAATACCCTCTGCTGCAATACGTCCTGCCTTCTTTTGTGCACCAGCAAGTCCCTTCTCACGAAGGAAATCTACTGCCTTGTCCATATCTCCCTCTGTAGCTGCAAGAGCCTTCTTGCAGTCCATCATACCTGCACCTGTCATTTCTCTAAGTTCTTTCACCATTGCTGCTGTAACTGCTGCCATTTTTGTCCTCCTCAATCTCAATTATGATAAATACAGCCCTGTAATACTACAGGGCTATTGTGCTTATAATAAATTATGCCTCTGTTGTCTCTGCATCAGCTGCTGCACTCTCAGCCTCTTCTGCTGAAACTGCCTCGCCCTGCTTTGCCTCGATAACTGCATCGGCCATTCTTGACACGATCAACTTCACTGCGCGGATAGCATCATCATTGCCAGGAATGCAATAGTCAAGCTCCTCTGGATCGCAGTTTGTATCACAGATACCGATCAACTCGATGCCAAGATTGTGTGCCTCTTGGATACAAATTCTTTCCTTCTTAGGATCAACAATAAAGATTGCATCTGGAAGCTTCTTCATGTTCTTGATACCGCCGAGGTTCTTCTCTAACTTATCCCACTCCTTCTTGATCTCAATGACTTCCTTCTTAGGAAGAACATCAAATGTTCCATCCTGGCTCATCTCTTCAATCTTTTGAAGTCTCTTAATTCTTGACTGAATGGTCTTAAAGTTTGTCAACATACCACCGAGCCATCTCTCATTGACATAGAACATTCCACAGCGCTCAGCCTCTTCCTTAATTGTATCCTGTGCCTGCTTCTTTGTACCTACAAAGAGGATTGTGCCGCCCTCAGCAGCTACATCGGCAATTGCCTTGTATGCTGCATCGACCATACCAACACTCTTTTGAAGGTCGATAATGTGGATACCATTTCTTTCTGTGTAGATGTATGGAGCCATCTTAGGGTTCCATCTTCTTGTCTGATGTCCAAAATGAACACCTGCCTCGAGTAACTGCTTCATTGAAATTACGCTCATTGTTTTTCTCCTTTGGTTTTTCTCTTCCGTCTATGCGCTGCACGGAGTACCCTTTGGGCACCGCTCCTACCCTTGCACAGACGTGCTTTCTAAATTAGCTACTCGATGATATCATATTTCCTTCTAAAAATCAAGAAAAATCCTAATGATTATCGTATTGCTGTGCACTCTTTACTTTTTTTAGCTCATCAAAGACAACATCATTGAGCACCTTAATATAGGTTCCCTTCATTCCCGAAGATCTACTCTCAATCACCCCTGCACTCTCAAATTTTCTCAATGCATTGACAATGACACTTCTTGTGATGCCCACACGGTCAGCAATCTTACTGGCCACTAAAATGCCCTCATTGCCTTCTAATTCATCAAAAATATGTGTAATTGCAGATAACTCCGAAAAACTAAGTGTGGAGATTGCCGATTTTACAATCTGTACTTTTCGATTTTCCTCTGCATTCTCCTCATTGACACTGCGCATCATCTCTAGCCCCACTACGGTTGTACCATACTCGCTCAATATAATATCATCAATATCAAATGGATCGCCACACTTATAGATAAATAGTGTGCCCAATCTCTCCCCACCAATGTCAATTGGCGTAATAATTGCTTGATACTTCTGACAATTTTCTCGGTCAAAACCCAAGGTGACTAGATTTACATTCTCCTTTGTCGACAATATCGAGAGCAAGCGCTCATTGAGTGCTCTGTCCACAAAGCCTCCCACTTGATTGGTCAACATCTCTTGAATATCCTCTGTATCTGGATCGTCACCAATACCTAAAACCTTCCCCTTTTTTTGCTAATCACAAGAATATTTGACTTTAAGATGCCACTCAATACGACACAAAAGTCATTGAATACTACTTTATGCGAATGATTATTATGCAAAAGCTGATTAATCTTTCTCGTCTTATCCAATAGTTCTACACTCATCCCAAAAGCCTCCTTATCGAAATACTCCAGCACTTTAGATAAGTAAATATTAGCACAATTCTAATAAATACGCAATAATTGTGTGTTATTTTTCTTCTTTCGGAATTGTTTCCATATAGCCACATTCTTGATCGGAACAAAGGTATTTATTGCCCTTAATCACCATATATTTTCCGCATTCTGGGCACTTCTTATTTGTCGGACGATTCCAAGACATAAACTCACAAATTGGGTTATTTTCACAACCATAGTAAATTCTTCCCTTTTTCGTCTTTTTTATACAGACTTCTCCCCCACACTCTGGGCAGGTCACACCAATTTTTTCTAAATATGGCTTTGTATTTTTGCACTCTGGAAATCCTGGACAAGCTAAAAACTTTCCATGCGGTCCATATTTAATGACCATATTTCTTCCACAATTTTCACAAATCACATCCGTCTCTTCATCTCGAATAGTCACGGACTCCAGTTCCTTTTCTGCCACCTCTACAGATTCCTCAAGGTCAGGATAAAAATTTTCAATCACTCGCTTCCAAGGCATCTTTCCCTCTCCAATAGAGTCAAGAAGCATTTCCAAATTCGCTGTAAAATCCTTGTCAACAATGGTGGCAAAATGACTCTCCATCATCGAATTGACTACTTGACCAATCTCTGTCACATAGAGATTTTTTTGTTCCTTGACAATATAGCGCCTAGCCAAAATCGTAGTAATGGTCGGTGCATAGGTCGAAGGACGTCCAATTCCTTGTTCCTCAAGAGCCTTGACTAAACTGGCCTCAGTATAATGTGCTGGTGGTTGAGTAAAATGTTGCGTCTCGATCAAATCTTTTTTGGCGAGAATATCCCCCTTTTTTAACTTGGAAATAACCGTATCGGAACCCTCTTTTTCTTCGTCCGAGCTATATACGCCCATAAACCCATCAAAGCTGACACTGGAACCTGCCATTGTAAAGAAGTACTCCCCCGCCTTTACTTTGACAGAAGTTGTCTTATAAATCGCTGGCTTCATTCGGCTGGCTGTAAAACGCTTCCAAATCAATTGATACAGCCGAAAATGCTCTCTCGAAAGGCTGTCCTTTACTTTGACTGGTGTGAGTGTGATATCGGTTGGTCGAATTGCCTCATGGGCATCTTGAATCTTTGTCTTCTCCTCCTTCTTTTTCGGAGCATCCATAACATATTCTGCACCATAGGTTTCTGTGACAAATTTTCTGGCACTTTCATCAGCCTCTTCAGCTACTCTTGTCGAATCTGTACGCAAGTAAGTGATGAGGGCAATCGTTCCCTTTCCCTCAATCTCTACACCCTCATAAAGTTGCTGTGCGATGCGCATTGTCTTTTGTGTTGAAAAGTTTAATGTCTTACTGGCCTCTTGTTGTAAAGTCGAAGTCGTAAATGGCAATGGAGACTTCTTTTATTCTTTGTCCCTCATTGACCTCATCCACAACATAGTCCACATTTTCTAATGCAGCTAAAATATCATCACACTCTTTTCTGCTGGCAATCTCCATCTTACTCTTTTTGCCATAGAATTTAGCATCCAAAATTTTTTGCTGACATTTGAAGTAAACGTTCCTCAATCGTCCAATATTCCTTAGGAATAAAAGGCATCAATTTCTGCCTCTCGATCACAAATCATTCGAAGAGCCACAGATTGTACTCGTCCTGCTGAAAGTCCACGCTTTACTTTTTGCCACAACAAAGGGCTAATCATATAGCCCACCATTCGATCAAGTACACGCCTGGCCTGCTGTGCATCTACAAGATTCATATCCAATGCCCTTGGATGTTTGATGGCCTCTTTAATCGCATTTTTTGTAATTTCATTAAAACTAATGCGATAGATTTTTTTTCCGCTCTCGTCTAGTTTCAGTGCCTTTGACAAATGCCAACTAATCGCCCTCGCCCTCTCGGTCAGGGTCAGTAGCTAGATAAATCTTATCTGCTTTTTGCCGCCTTTCGCAAGTTGGCCAAAAATCTCCCTTTCCACGAATCGTAATATACTTTGGTTCAAAGTCATTTTCAATATCAATCCCCATGGAACTCTTTGGCAAATCACGCACATGACCATTTGATGCAACAACTTCATAACCAGAACCTAGATATTTCTTGATTGTTTTCACTTTTGCTGGTGACTCCACAATAACCAGACTGCTCGCCATGTTCTTCTCCTTTAATTATTTTTGCATAGTAATGGCTCGATACTTGCCGCACAAGTCCCTTTAACTCCAGCTCAAGCTAAAATCGCTGTCAACTCCCCAAAATCCATATTCACTTCTGTGGCAATATCTTCCAAAAATTTAGATTGTAAATCGAGGCAACTATACACCCTTTTTTCATTTGTTGCAAGCAAATCTTGTAAATTATCCTGTACCTGAAGCTTCTTATCCCAATATTCCCTAAGCTCTCCATCATCACCTCTGGACTAGTGGCAATGCTTTGCTCCCTGAAAAATCAAGGCATTGCATCCCTTACTCATCGGATCACTCACTCTTCCTGGAAGGGCAAAAACTTCCTTTCCCTGCTCTAGAGCACGCTCTCACCGTAATCAAAGATCCCTGATCGCTCTCTGGCTTCTATCACCAAAACAATGTCCGAAAAGCCCCGAAATACTCGGTTTCGAATGGGAATTTTTCCCCAGTGGCGAAGTGCCAAGTGGATACTGCTCATGATTCCTCCGCCATCTTTTTGCCATTTTTCATAGAGTGTAGTTTTCTTTGGATAGGCAATATTGATTCCACATCCAAGAACGCCAAAACTGAGCCCAAAACGAATGGCCCTCGCATGAGCGAGCCGCATCCACACCATGAGCTAGACCACTAATGATTTTGTACGCCATTTTCTGCACACCTGGCATACTCTCTAGCCATAGAAATTCCATATTCGCTGGCATCTCGACTCCCCACAATGGCCACACTCCTCTTTTGGCAACTGACCTCGCCATATAATCCCATTGGCGGATGATGAATCTGTCGCAATTTATCAGGACTACTTTGGCTCAAGTGGTGTCACAATGCAATTTTCTCTCTGTCAATTCTTGATAGCGTCCTCTATCTCAAGCCAATGCTCCAGCAATAGTGCATGAATTTGATCCCTCGCAAAATTTCAAATTCCAACAGTTCTTTTTCTTCTATATGCACATAGCGAGACAGTGGCTTGAATTTTTCATATGCCTTTGAATACTTGTTGCCCCAAACCCTGGAATTTCAGAGAGAAAAATAGCATCTTCTGATCACTAATGTCTTGTACTGCATTGCTTTCACCTCCCAATATTTTTCTTCCATCACACGAAAACTCAAGGCCTGTGCCAAATAGAGGTCTTAAAAATCTGCTCACTATTGGAAAAATCTGCAACTCGTCCTCACACCTTTTTACTTTTTGTAAGGAACGAACACTCATCCCCTTTTGCACGATAAATTTCCTGCAAAAATTGTTCATCTTCTGGAAGCAATTGCAATAGCGAAGCATCATTTGGGCATCCATCTCAGCATTCCATAAAATCGTGCTCTTTGCAAATCTTTTTCTCTGTATCTCCACCACCTGCATAATCTTTTCTCGAATGCTTATACTACTTTTCTCCCTTTCCATTTTACGCTCTCCTCGCATTGATCTCCACACAAATATCCATGCGATCGACAATGGGACGACTAATCCTCCCCCTATATCTAGCAATATCTCCCGGCGTACAATGACAGCGACTCCGATCGGGATAAAACCCACATCGACATGGATTCATTGTCCCATCAGAGCATAAAATCTGCTGGAAAAGTATAACTCCAATCCCAACCTTGTAATGCGAATGCATTTTCTTCATAGGCTGGCAAGTCCATCCAATACATTCGGTCGAAATTCTGCAACTTTCATCTAGACAAGACACCTCCTGGATGCCATCGGAACTCTCTCCTGGTCTTGGTCTTTGTCCTCCACCACAAAGAGCACTTGCCGATATCGTATGATGTGGTGCTCGAAATGGTCTTGCTTTTACCAGTGCACAATCTTTTGGCAGTAGACCACAAATTGATTGAATTTTAGAAATTTCAAGTCGCTCCTCTTTGCTCATCAAAGGCATAATCTTAGGGATGGCTATAGCCAGCATTGTCTTTCCCCTGCTGCATGCTCCTATAGAGAGAATATTGTGATGTCCTGCAACGGCAATCATCGTTGCCTGCTTGGCAAACTCCTGCCCCAAAATGTCTGAAAAATCGACCTCCCCATCCACAACTTCTTCCTCTTCCTTTACTTCAGCCAAAAATCATCTTCTGAAACTTGATCATTACATATTTGAATTAATTCCTTTAAATTTGACACAGCAATGCAAGAAATTCCCTCCATCACTGCGGCTTCCTTTGCATTTTGTACTGGCAAAAATAAGCGGGTAAACCCATGCTTTTTTGCTGTCTCTGCAATCACAAGTGCCCCATGCACTGGGCAAAATTTCTCCAGAAAGCGATAATCTCTCCTGCAAAGATTGCCTCTTTTTGTCTTTGTGGGATTTCATTGCTCCCATAGGCAAGCAACATCGCCACCGGCAATGGTCAAATCAAAACCACTGCCCTCTTTTTATATCAGCAGGACTTAAATTAATGACCACTTTTTGGCTTTACACAAAACCCCGCATTCTTTATGGCCGAGCGAACACGCTCGGTTGCTTTCGAACTTGACTTGAAAGATAACCAATGATGGAAATTCCTGGAAGCCCATTGGAAACATCTGTCTCACAACAAACGAGCATACCCTCAACGCCATAAATACCAACGCCATACGCCTTACTGACCATAGCCTCACCACCTATCAAATATCCAATTTTCACTTAACATTGAAAATATCTGGTGAAATGCCAAGATTGTACAAGAATTTATACATATTTAGACTACTACAAAATCAGCACTGTAAGCAAAAAGGAGGTGAGTCAATCCACCTCCTTGTCACTTGCTTACTGTAACGCAATGCTTCAATAGGATCTTTTTGCTGCCTTCCTTGCAGGAGAAAACACCAAAAACACACCCACTCAGTGCAGAAAACTAACTGCAATCACAATACTTGGAATGCTAATGACCACACTCATCTTCATATTGCACCTGCAGTGGAAACGACACTCGACAGCAAAGAGAACGCTAGCATTCCACCAACCATAGAAAGCACCGCAGACTCACTAAAAATTGTCAAAATATCTTTTGTGGTTGCACCCAACGCCTTTCTTGTTCCGATTTCTCTTGTTCTTTCCGTCACCGATACTCAGCATAATATTCATATACCGATACCACCGACAAGAAGAAATGGTCATGCAATGGAACCAAGAACAATAGAAAGTCCTCCTCAAAACTCCATCGGCCTGTGTCATAGATTCCTGTGCAGATTCAAGCTGAGTCTCCTTCACTTCTTTTCTTTGTCTTGCTGACATAGGATTTAAAACTCGATTAAATTCTCCCAATTGTTTATTGGTCATCTTTTGGATTCGCAAAAAAGCGAAGAATACTCATTCCTCTATTATGTTCTTCATCAACTAGACTCCATGGCACATACACGGTTCCACTCAAAGTATTGCCCATCAATAATTTCTGAATCGGCTCATATTGTAGGTGATACACCCCCACAATGTGAAATTCTGTCATTGTTTGATTAAAATTAACACGAAATGTCCGTCCAACGACATTGTTTGTCCCATAGAGCCCATAGCATCTTTTTCTGCAATCACAAGCTGTGCGCTTCTTTCCACATCCGAAGTACTGAGAAATCTTCCTCCACCATCTCCATCTGTGGCTGTAAGGAAAGAAAATTGTCAAGCACTCCACTGAGGGAGATGCTCTCCTTCTTTAAATTGGTCTTCAACTCAATATTGGCCGAATCCATGGCATCAATATAGACAAGATCCTTTCCAAATACGCTCTTATACTTTTCAATGTCATCTATGGTAAACAAATCGGACTCTCGAAAATCCTCCCTGCTGATATGGAGCATTCCTGTCGTCACACCAATTCCCGCATAAATGTCAGAAAACATCTTTCGCACACTGTCTCCCAAGCTGCCGTCATGAATCACGGAGCCAATGCCAATATTAATACCTAACATCGTCAAAAATGCACGCATTTTGTTGGCCAGAATGGCTCGCAACCGCCATCTTTGAAGTTCTCAACTAACACGATGAATTCCTCCTCCTTCTGTAATCGGTGTTGGATTTTGATTGATTTCATCAGAAATCATCACGCCATCATTAAAGGTGAGAATGCGATGGGCATATTGGGCAATATTGTCCTCATGTGTAACTACAATCACCGTATTGCCCTGGGCATTTAACTGGGCAAAGAGCTCCATAATCTCCACTGATGCCCGAGAATCCAAGTTTCCTGTCGGCTCATCTGCAAGAATACAAGCGGACGATTCGAGTGCTCTAGCCATAGCCACTCTCTGTCGCTGACCTCCCGAAAGCTCATTTGGCTCGTGATTCATTCGTTCGGAAAGTCCGACCATTGCAAGCAACTCCATCGCTCTTTCCTTCGCTTTGATGGCTTTACACGAGCATAGGTCATTGGAACCTCTACATTTTTTAAAATGCTCATTCGGCTGATTAAATTAAAGGACTGAAAAGACAAAGCCAAGTTTTGCATTTCGCACACGGCTGAGTTCATCCTGACTCATCTTGGCCACATTGATGCCGTCAAGATAATAGTCGCCAAGGCTTGGTCGGTCAAGACATCCCAAATATTGAGCAATGTCGATTTTCCTGAACCCGAATGTCCCATAATGGCCATCAAACTCTCCGCTGAATGCTCAAAGAAATCTTTTTAGCCCCAGCACTCGCACCGCACCTGTATCATAGATTTTACCAAATTCTCTAAACGAATAATTTCTTTCATCGACTACTCCACTTTCTCTGACTTGATTTTTGTCGTATCTCCCTGCTGTCGTCGAATCATCTCTCTCCCGTTTGCAGTTGAACCTGTTCTCCCTCCGTCAATTTTGTGTCATAGGTCTTGACATAGTAAGAGTGTTCTTTATCCTCTCCAGGCATTGATTTTCCTTTTTAATTGTGCATTGATATCGTCTTCAATTCCTGCTTCCATAACATATGCACTGTAGCCATCATTCCATCTGATTGTAATATCTGAATCACTGTCTTTCCTGTGCCATCATCGCCAATGGCGGAAATCGGAACAATGTAGGCATCCTGAGCTGAATCAGACACCTTTGCCTAGCTGTAATCCCAGAAATAAGTGCTGTATTGGCATCGACAATTTTTACCTTGACAGAATCACTCTCTGTACTTGTCTCTGACTTTTTCTCACCTGTCGGGCTGATGGAAGTCACCTCTCCACGCACAGTATTGCCCTCTCCAAGGATGTCCGCACTGATGCTCACTGCCTGACCAATCTTTACCTTTCCAATATTGTACTCACTGATATCTAATTCCATTTGCAAATTCTGTAAGTTCTCAATGCTCATTATGCTCCTTACTTTTAGGTTGCATCGACACCATCGGCAAAATTGACCAACTTTGGTATTGACTCTGGTAATGGTTCCAGAAATGGGTGCCTTGATAATAACATTCATCCAACTTTTTATTGAGCTGATCCAGTTCTGTTTGTGCATTTTGAATGTCAATATCAAAGCTCTGATCAGGGATAACCTTTCCATCCTCTACATCAAATCCATCCACTACACGCTTGGCATCATCCAAGGTCTTTTGTGCGTTGTCAAGCTCAGCCTGAGAAGCTGCCCCTGCGGCAACAAGTTCGCTCTGGCGATTGAAATTTTGTTGAGCTGTGTCCACATCGGCCAGAGGCCTTTTCATCAGCCTTTTGATCTTCTTTTGCTTGGCTTTTTTGATACAACTTTCAGTCTCATAGGCTCCTTTTGCTGTCTGGATATTCTTTGATCATCTTCTGGATCAATCTTTTGCCAAAACGGCTCCAGCTTTCTACATGGTCACCTCCTTTCACTAAAAGTTCTGTCACCTTGCTGTGAAGACCTGAAGTAATATCTACACTGTCACTTCCCTCAATTGGTCCCTGTAATCACTAAAGTGTCATCAATATTTCCCTTCTCTAGCATCTGTGCACTGACCATTGGCAATGTTTTTTTCTTTGGCATAAACTTTTTCACTGCAAAGACAGCCAGCATAATGACCACAATACCAATGACCAATTTCCCCACAATACTGTTTTTCTTCATCTCACCACTTGGCTGCTCCATCATCTTTTGATTTGCCTCGTCAACATCTTTTCCTTTGCCTTTCATTATCTCCTCCTTCAAAGTTATTCCGCTCAACGCATAGGTTCCCGTCGCATGTCGTCAATGCGATACTCCCAGTACGCATTGCTCACACAATATGTTGATCAATGTCTCCATCATCAGATAAAAATATCCACTGTCACTTTCCTAGGAACCACTCATCTCCTGATAAATCGGTGTGGCAATATAATACACACACTTTCCTTTTTATTCTGGGTCAATACTTCTTGCCAGCGATTCTGTATATTGCATTCTCGTCACCATCCCCTGTGCCCACATTCTGTGCCCGGAGTTCCTGCAATTAAATTCAGGTGCCTCTATCATCTCCAATTAGCGTGCAGTGTGCAATGAGATGCGATTGTAAAGTTCCATTATAAGATCTTTCCATTGGCGTATATTTACGCCGGACCTCTTCCATTGCTCACCCAACCATTCTTGGCTTGATTTTACTTTCGATGTCAGCTCTGGCATCTTGACCTCGCTTGATATTGGTTGTAGGTCACATGATCCATGAGCCGCCAGTCGCTCGATTGAGGCGATCATAGCCATCATACTAATTATCTTCCCTTTTCTGAGTTTTTGTCCCAGGAAGAAATATTGGCCTTTCCTACAACCTTATAAAACCTCTTGGATAGCGCATATCTCCTGAAAGTTGTGTTTGATCCGTTTGATGCACTCCTCGCAATACGCCACTGATAGAGTGGCCAAGAATGACCGCACGGCTCAATATCGTCTTTGTAGCTCTATTATTCTTTTTAAATCTTCCAACCTTTCTCCTCTAGATGGGAGATGCCTCAAGACACACACACTTTTTAATCTTCAACCATTTGATTATTCTTTTGCCATCTCCAAGCATCCTGACACATCTTTTCGATATCTTCACACCCAACTGCTTCTTCCTTTGCCTTTAGGTATCGAGTAAACCGTGGTACATCGCCCGCTCTTGTTTAAACTCCCGCGAATGGTCAAATGATTGGCTCTTTCATCGCATTGATGACATCCAAGTTGACAGAATAACCAACCCCTGTTCCAAGAAGATTGTAATTCTAACCTTTTCATTCTAACATTCATCCAGTGCCTTGACATGACCATCAGCCAACCACAACATGAATGAGCACCTCTGACACAGGTGCCATCTGGATGGATAATCATTTCCAACACACCCAGACAACACCCACCCTTCCAACAGCGACCAGTGGACATAGAGCCCGGCTTGGAATGCCTCTTGATTCTCACGATTAATCCCTGACTCATGGCTCCTATCGGGATTGAAGTAGCACAGCATCACACCCACTCTTGACCTGCTGGCAATCTGTTGTACCTGTTGAGCATTCCCAGCACCATAGATGTTGCATCTCTCCTTCTCGGACACCCTCTGCATCAAGTAACAAATGTTGGTCTCCATACACCGTTGCACTAGAAATAGCAACACAATATTTCACATTGATGATTTTCATCAGCCATCACAAAGAAACCGTTCCGCAGATGTTGTTGTGATAGTACCCAGTGAGTTTATGTTAACTCGATTCGCCCACCGCTTTAGTCCAGCAGTGAATGGACCGCCTTACCTGCTCGTAGCACACGCTCTAAGCCGTCTTTGTTCAAACAATCCACCCTTACAAAGGTAACTTTTCCTGTGATTTGTTCCACTTCTCCAATGATTTCATAGAATTGGACGAGATTATCCACTTATCAACAACTATGCCCGAATTCAATAGTTCAATGCAAGGTGGTTTCCTAATAAATCCTGCAACCACCAGTCACATTATTGACATTCTTCACTCCAACAGATAATTTTGTCTATATTATACATCAAACTCAAGATTGCGTCAATTATTTTTATTATTTTTTAATGATGGAAAAGGCGAATTCCTGTAAACGCGCCATCGCATCATATTGATCGCAAGTTGCACCTCATCTCTCAATTGAGCTTCCTGGCTGAGCAATATACTCCACCTCGCTTCGCCTTGCGCGCTCAATATTATCACCAAATGGGAAGAAGGCATCGATCCAAGGACACACCAGCTCATCGTCTCAGCCGTTTCTTCTCTTCCTTGGTAAATTCCCTGGCTTTCTTGTAAACGAAATGCCCCACCACTTATCAATTCTTCCACGCCGTCCTTCCAATATAGACATCAATGGCATTATCACTTAATTGTTTTAATTCCTTTCCTGAATGGTAGAAAGTTACTTTTCATTTTGACGAAGATGCCTCACCATCTCATGAGCTTCCTGCTAGCCTTGTAATGAACTCTTGATTGCTGACCTGCACCAATCCCAATGGCTTGACCGTCCTGACATAAGTATTGCAGAGTTTGACTGAGTATGTTTTGCACACTAAAGAAATCACCAAATCTTTCCTTGCTGACTGTGGAATATTTTTATTCTGTGTCACCACATCTTTTAACAAATCAGCATTGATTGACAGACCGCCCCTGCCTCAAAACCACGTTGAAGACTCTGTTTTCTCAATTGGCTCAGTAATACACTGGGATCAATCGCACAATATTGTAGTTGCCATTTTTCTTTTGCTTTAGGATGAAAGTGCCTCCTCTGCATACCCTGGTGCAATCACGCCATCCGAGACCTCCTCTTAATCAATTTCATTGTCGACCCATCGCAAATATCGCTGGAGACAATAACCAAAGACACGCGATCTGCTCCCCTTTGCCCCTCGCATAGCACAGGCCACGGACCAAGTTCTCCTTCATCTTCCACCCAATAAATTTTCTTTATCACATCACTTAGCGGTTCGCTCCACAGCAGCCTGCAGGAGACACATGCTAAATGATGTTGTTTCGCAGAAGTCTCCACCGCCTTTTTACCTGCTGACCAACTGCCATCCATTAAAGGTATCGAGGAAGACATATCCGTCTTCCACTGGTTAACTTCAATCGAAGATCTCGCCATTTTTACAAAGATTCTTGATGGCTTTTGATTTGGTTACAACCGTACTTTTAATTGCAATTTTTCATTTTTTCTCCTTACTGATTCTTATTCACGATCTTTTTGTCTGTACCTGCCCCTGTCTTAGGTCATCAGCGCAACAACAGAGAAACCTTATTCATTTGCCTCCAATAAGTTCTTTGTAAACCCTCGGATATCCCCTTCAATTTTACTTTCTTTTGGTTTCACCACTGTGCTTACAACGGATTGCCATCGCTCATATAGGGCGAATAAATGTCCCTCCTGTTTTTGGTGTCGGCTAGCATAGTGGCGAAGACAAGAACTTGATCACCATCATCAGATTCCAAAATGGAGAGTGCATAGTGGGATCTCTCATTACGTCGCACAACCCTGAAATTTCTTGGCGTATAATTTGGAGCGTCTGGTTCAAACTTCGACTTCTTAGACTTTGCTCAAAGGTCAATTAACCATTCCCTCATATAATGGTATCCGTTTGATCTCCATTGTCACACCGTCTTTATTCCCCAAGCACCTCTGCACCGGCGCATAGATAATCGTTAGAAGGACCCTCAGTTTGACGGATCAAAAGCTCCAGTGAATACCATCGCCCCTCTCAGACAAAAAAAAATAACACGATTTCTGGAATTACTACTTTCTCCCATGACAGCAAGCACCCACAGCTTTCTCCTATCACCACTTTCTCCAATGACACCCTCTCCCTTTGCATATTACTTACTCCTTCATACAGAAATCTTTCCATAAACTTTCCTTTTCACAAAAAAATCCGCCAAACAAAACAAACTACCTTTTTGATACCTTGTTCTGCTCCATAAGGGTCGATTATTTTCATTCACATACCCTGTGGTGCCCACTGCCGTTATATTTCGATTATACTGTAATTTAATTTCACGTCTATTCACTTTAGTACCAGGGCTAAGACGCATCGCACCATCGGATGGGAAAATCCGTGCCAGTATACCATTAACCACTGCAAACACCACCGAAAGTCCAGTTACAATGGAATAATGAAATATTCTATCCGCTGACATAATCACCTTTACCCTCCCAGATGATTTAAATGACAGGACACACCATAACCAATTCCAATGTCGATTATTCCACCAGCAAGGGCCAATCATTGCCGATTCCATCAAAACATATCCCGAATTTTTGTTCATATCACAGCCAAGAACTTTTACAATTCCACTTCTTGGTTCTCTCTTATGACATCATCATGGTATTGGCACACTTGCGGCACAACAGTCATGGAAACACCAATCGATACCACCAAGCACATCATCTGTATCATTTGTGTCTGCTTTTTGCTGAACCAATCACCGACATTGGAAGTTGCATTAGCCACATCTCATTTTCTTTTGCACACTGGCAACATTTTCATCTTATCTACATTGACAATCAAGTGCCGATAGTTCATAAAAATTGAGTGGTCTCCTTCTGGTTGTCGGCCGATTGGGAATTGCCTTCTCGAAAAAACTTAACTCTCGCTTTAGCCGATCGATACGACACCATAACTATAGGTTCCATACACTATCTTTCTTTCAATTTTTAGCTCCCTTGCTTTTGGCAGCAATAGACATGCTTTGCGTTTGGCTTTGTGTAGAATCGATGTACTTTTTGCACTCCCCCGCACTCATCGCCCACCAACCTGCTCCTATTCAGAATTTGCTGGAATTTATGTCTCGAGGCATAGTAGGTATCTTGTGTCACAACCCACAAATATTGGAGCGGAATAGTCAACACTGGCTTGACCCCGTGTCAAAAACCTTTTCCTGTCTTTTGCATCATTAAAACTCTTCTCTAGCACTGTGAGTCACATAGATGGCTCTAAGTTCCTTTGCCAGTTTTTGGAATTTCGCCATTCAACTTCAAATCTTCATATACTGTCAGATCCCGTCAAGGTATAAACCATCTCACTTTCCTGCAATAAAATGACACTGTCTCAATCACGTGAAATGTTTTAACACGCCCAAACTCTTTTAGCTGTTGAATATCCCTCATCCTTTAGATATTGCTGTTGACGGTATTTTAATACACCAACATCATCTGGTCAATCTTGAATTTTGAGCCAATGATCCTCACCTTCATACGACCCAGGTCTCGTCATTTCCTTCATTCCAGCCACGGACAACATAATGACCACTGAGGCTGTTCCAATACTACGCCCAAATGGTCAATACCGTATCTTTCTCCGCACAAGATTGCTAAAGTCATTAAATCAATAAATTTCATTACTCATCTTCTTTCTTTCTCTTCATAACAGACAATCCGCCACTGCCGCCGCCAACAAGAACCACCAACGGAATTAAAATCTTAGGCAAAATAGAGATCCTTGTGCTTGTCATCGACAACTTCTTTCACCACTTGTCTCCTCTGTCGAAGCATTGGCACGGCTCACGGTGTCCATTTCCTTTCTCTGGTGCTCACTTGGACCATTTTCATCCTCATAAGAAATCAAAATCTTCACTCTTCATCTTCTGTGCTGGACATTGGTCTCCTTAATCACCAAAATTATTGCCACCTTCTCCTGGTTTAATATTTCCGGACATAGACTTTATTTTCTTTGATGCTATCCCCTGTAAATTTCATAAGAAACATTATAGAGCACAACCTTCCTGTAAGACATCTGAAGTGGCTGACGTTTCTCTCACTGACCGTAATGTTTTGCTGTGTCGTGCCTCAATATTTCCAATTCCGGGCAAGTCGAGCAACCTGATATACAGGAACATCATTACTATTCTCTCCAGTATTTTAAAGTCTGAGAATCATATTTTCCACCCACGCCATAGAACCAGTTGGTTCACACCTGGTTTTGCTGTCATTTTCACTCCTAGTTGTTGTTGTTCCGGCACAAAGAATTGACCACACAAAGTTATTCTGATCCCGGAACTTGTAGTAACACCGCACTATCATCACTTACCTTTTCTGACCTCAAGGGTGGGTTAAATATTGCTGGCATTTCAAATTTGTTTGTTGCCCACTTTTCCTCATGTTAATCACTTCATCCAAATTCCTGTCCAGCACCCACTTTTCGGAATTGTCTGAGGCTGTCAACCACCTGCTTTTACTTTCATTGGCATTAAACCTCAGGTGCATTGTTGTCTGGAGCTGTGGTTGCTCCACCTCCCGCTTTCATTACGGACATAAACCTGTTTCTAAGGTTTTAATCACAAATTTTATCTCGATAACACCAGCTAATTGACAGGTTCCTGAATAGGTATTCGGATCATAAAGCGGTTCATCACTTGATTGACATCGATGTGATCAAAGTAATGTCATAGCTAACTTCATTGACAAACGAAAGACTGTTACCTTTGTTACAATTATATGGGTATATCAGGCGGTAGTCTTTTTCCATTGCTTCTCGCAAATTGATCGCAATTCATGACATTGGGATACACACCATATGTTTCCTGTCCTCTCCAACATAAACAGTATTTTTTATTCAGCCTGTCGTCTCGGTTGCCCGCCCTGTGGATCATATAATCCATATTGACATTCTTCCACATCATGGTTACGCCATCATCTGTGATATACCCCATTAACTAGAGCCTCGTATTGTCCCTTCTGACTCTGGCCCAAGCAACTGTCTCTCTTCTTCCCTTGCACCTCCAAGAGAGCGAAGTTTCGTTGTCTCCGAAGTCAACCTGGGTGCAGCAGCATTATTTAAACCATTGTTTCCTCTGTCCCGTCATCTCTACTATTGGTCTGATCATAGGCAATGCTCATGGCCCTTGTCATAATCTTCCGAGTGTAGCGGAAAAGGTCACACACTATTATTTTTCCTGTCTTTCCCTTGAGGAATCTTTGTGACTGTGAAAAGATAATTGTTCTCTTATGTTGACAAGAGCTATGATAGCCAAGCACGCTCACCACTGGAGCTCATTAAAATATATAGCCATGAGGCAAATTCATTTTCTTTTATTTTTCTTATCATTTTTATCTTTTCCACCTCATTAATAATATTCAGCCGAAATTATTGTTAATTTTTCCATCGACAACACGTGAATCTGTCGGTTTCCATAAAGCTCGCAATTTGGATCGTGTGACCACAATCATGTCTGATGCTTTCTTCCACGATCTTTATCAATCAAGGACTCTGCTGTTGTCTTGTATCCGCCTCCAGGCTGGTTCATCGGCAAAATATTGATCTGGTTGTATCAAATAGTGCCTGGCAATGCCCACTGTTGCTGTTGCCTCCACCCATCGCATTTCTGTGATAATATATATTTTTTCTAACCACCTCAATCGCAAATACTCCTTGTACCTCCGTTCGTTTTGCCTTTGCTACCCACGAAACATCAATGGTATAATACATTTTCTACTCGCATTCATCACAACAGATTATAACTTGAAAGATAAACCAATATGATCCCTTCGAAATCGCACGTTGATTATCTCAATTTTCAACATAAGTTTCCATTATCACGGGTTCTGCCTCACTTGGTTTTTCAAGACCGGTAAAGCATATTGAGCAATGTCGATTCTTCCTCTGATCCGATGGGACCAATAATCGCAATAAAAACGCCCTTATTGATTTCAAATCCAAACCATCCGTGCGTACGTGATTAATTTCCTGCTTGGTGTACTTATATAAATTTTTGACAATCAATAACTCGGTTCTCCAATCGAAATTACCGTCTTTCCTTCTGTTTCATTTCCCGCCTTCTCTTGTCTCTCACTCTTCCATGCATCCGTAGTAATAACAATCACTGAAAAACATACTCATTTCAGCATTATTTTGCCAACATTTCACCTCTTCAATTCTTGTACTGATATAATACTGAACAAAAGGAGCAAAATTGATGAGACATTGTTAAACCCCAGATCTGCTGTCAAATAGCTCGACGTTATTTTGCTGTTGTCAAATTGAGGTAGACCAAAAACGCCCATGTGTGCGATGGAAAGAAACTGCCACACTTTTTATGAACCGAGCACCAGAACAAGATCTTTTTCGAGGTCGCTATGCTCAATCTCGGCGGAAGCTCTGGTTTTCTCACCGATTCTTCCTCTGGCCTGCTGGGAAAGTGTTGCCGATACTATTCGTGTCATTTCTGTTGCGGAGTTATCGCCGCCATGCAACACCAGCATGGTGCCCCACTGGTTGCCACAGCCACCGTATCCCTGTGATCAATGCTGGCGATGGCGGACATCAGCATCCAACACAAACGCTCACGGATCTGGATGAATCTCATCTGCTCCTCATCTGGCGACTCAATCATCTCACCGTCGGTCTATGGTGACCCAAAATTTGGTCGAACTGTAACACTCTCTAATCAACGCCCCTATCTCATGAAGATATTCGCTTTACCTTGATTTCTCCACCTGAACTGTGGTCTGAGAATATCTGCAAGATAAAACCTCAGAGCAAAAAAATATCGAATTTAAGGAAAGTCGGTGACCCCGACAGTGCACGCCCGAGTTGGGATATTTTGTATATGACCTGTGTGGCAAAGAGAACGCTTTCTTCAATGAGGAGGACTATATCTGACCACAAAGACCCTATATTTTAGATGCCAAGAAGAAACTAAACTTAAGCTATGAAAATATGTAGAGCCCATCCACTTCCACGTGTCAATGAAATTATGTAGTCGATAATGACCTCAAGAGCAATTTACTTGAAGCAAAGGTACATACGGTGTATATGTTCGAATGGTATTAATTAAGAATTTGTTGTAAGACACCGTTAAATATTAGCGGGACTCAATGAGGAATTGTTCTTTAATCACTATCTAGGCAGTGAAAGGTTTTGACATCTATTATCACCGGCTTGATCGGTTCGACCGTTGGGTAATATTATTAAAATGCAAGAAGAAAAAATGGCAAAAGATATTATCAAGATTAAAGGTGGCAATACCTTAGAGACCCTGACCTTGAAATTCCTTGGTTATGTTGACCAATAAATATCACCGTCAATATCATCCACGAAAGTCAAGATTGTCGAAAGTTGTGCATGAAATTGCTAAGAAAGATCACTCAATGCCTATTCAATGTAAAATCCAAGGTGCATCATTTTGATTGAAACAAGAACTTCCTAACGTTCTTTTATCTTTTCTGACGAAAAGGCAGGAGACTTATCGCTGTACAAATAAGATGAAAAGCATGAATAGTCATGGATAAAAAAAGTCAGAGATAACCAAAGGCACCTGCCAGTCCAGCAGGTGCCCCAATAAAAGAAGAAAAGAAAACTTGATCAAGCTTTTGCCCCTCATTTGTATTACAGCATGCCCATTGTGCTGATGGGATTGACTTTGCAGCCTATTCGGCACCCATCAAACAAGTTTCTAGCATCTCGGAAAGTGTGACACCTCCCATCGACAAAGAAACGAACCTGCCGGAGATTGAGACTATTCCTGATGTCTCTTCAGTCCATTGATGACAATGAACTGAAGACATTAAGGGACCGCCTGAGAACATTACTATGGTTTTTTTCTCTGGCGATTGTCAACTGCCCAGTCCATTGATTGAGTACCGTCCTTGTCTATGTTGATGCCCTGCAGACAAAAATCCCTGAGGAAATCAAGAAGTTTTACTCTAGAAAATTCCAAAAAGGAAGGAGATGTCGTTATTTGCCTATACCTTATCAAATTGACCAATATGTCAAAGAACACAACAATGAATTATGCAGATGCGAAACAATCCTCTTACTGGGACTATGACTTAACAGTCAAATCTATATTTCTTACCGCCCTGATGTTTCCTTCAGTGAAATCAAATTTAATGTGACAAAAATTCGACGGACATGCTCCACATTGTATTACGTTAAAAAGATGCCAATTATCCTTCAACTAAGGTCGAGCATATACGAAATTAAACTTTCAGGGCACACCCAAAATTTATATCCAATATGTTCTCTATGATAAATACCTCTGCAACAGTGGGGAGAGTGTTATTTCATTTTATTTTAATCATATTCATCAAAGATTCATCTATTATCTTTGCAACCGCTCTTCTTCAGCCACGCCTCCACACAACTAAGGATTGTCCTCATGAACATCTCCGCAAAGAAAATATTTTCTTGATGTTCAAATGCTCGATTGACAAGTACCCTTGCATCTGAACTGTCTGAACAATGCTTTTTCCGACATAGTCCCAGCACCAATAAACCAGGCAGTTAATCAATACTAGATCAGCAGGGATTTTTTGTTTCAATGGTACTCATATTGGGATTTTCTTTTGTTCTTCATCCATTTTTGCTCTCAAACACAGTGATAACAGATTTACATTGCCATTTTTATCCGCCATCTCCTTAATTGTCGTTGATAAACTTTTTGGGTCGTGACCCCAAATTTGCAATCGCCTCTTCCTGACCGTAGTCTGTATTGAGAACCTAGGCCACTTCTGGCTATGAATTTTTTTTTCACCTCTCACTGGTGGTTTGGCATCATCTCACTGAACAACACTTGCCGCACTAAATGAATGCTCGTTCCACCACTGTCATTTCCTGTAATTTCACCGCCGGACAATAACAACTTTCGTCTTGATACTCTCAAAGCCAGTTCGATCTTCCATCACTCTCTCGCTATTACATGCCTGGAAATCCACACCCTTTTGCTCACCTCAGACAAAAATCAACAGCTAAAAGTAAACCCTGGCATTTTCTTCCTGACAGCCAAGTCCCTTGGTTTGATGCGCACCAACAGAGAAATACTGCGGGTCGAATTTGACTGCAACTTTGCCGTAATGTCCACACCGATGATGGTAGTGTTGCAGACAAATTCCACTCCCGCCTCTTCTAAAAGCCCAACTCTCGGCTTATCTCAATCCTCATATTGAATACCATATGCAACATCCGCCCACTGGCTCATTTTGCCCAACACTGTCACCAACGTCCACTGCAGATTGAGCATCTGGGCACAGTAACCAGCTGGGCCACCTCCGACAATGGTACTCCTTTTTCCCTGTGGCAAATGCCTCAAATTCTAATCAGATCATGAGCATACGCATATTCTCATACGGTTTCATTTTCTTTAGTAGACGGTCTCTCATTGCCCCACGTTGTGCAGGCCTTTTCACAGAGTGCTGGACAAACCCACAGGTAAAATCAGCCAGACCATGTCTTTTCTGTCGCTCATATGTCTGTTCCCATCGACCCTGTAAGACAAGGTCGGTTAAATTCTGGCACCACCAGAAGTGGACAACCCGATGTCATTCCCAGCAATCATGCCAATTATTGGACAAATGGCACCTTTACAGGCCATATACATCTTGCTCTCCCTGTCTCAAGCAGCCCCTCCACGAGAGTTGCATGGAATTCATCAAAGTTTTTTATTTCTGTCCTAAGAGACACTATTCCCGGTCCCTGCGCTCATATTCTCAAAAATCCTGTAGTCTTTCCATATTCCCTCCTACTTATTTCTCCTGGTTTAAAGATGCTAAACAAGCTCATTCTAGGCAGGCCTCTGCACTATTCCCCTGCTCTCATACACACATCACAGTCAAGGTTTCAATCAACTCTCTTTATGTCTTCTGAATAATCTTTAAACTTCATGAGATTTTCAATTTGCTAAATCTGCTCTGCCTTTTTGGAACTTGTAGTGCAATGCCTTATATCACCTTCTTAATTCCTCTCGGTCAGTCTTATTTCTTCCAATCTTTCCATCAAGCATCTCATTCTCTATTGAGGTTGGATAATTTTATTGTCCCTGTCACATTACAAGCAACACCACCCACTACATACCCGCAAAGAAAGTTCTTCACTGTCTCAAAATTACGCTCTACCACCTGTCATATACTGCACCATAGCCTCGATCGCCTCGCTGACAACAGCACGCACCTGAATTCACACAAAATCTTTCTCCAGCCATACCTGCAATATAAGTCTTCCAGTTGTCTCCATAGAGAGCAACATTTCACACAATAATATTCTCATGTGATTATATCCCACCTTGGTATGCTTTCACTATAATTTTTCCACCAGAAAGTCCCTTTCCAAGATAGTCATTTGCATCAATTCACCAGATCAAGTGTCAACCTTTGGAATAAAGGCCCCAGTTTTGTCCACCTGCCCCTATAGCCCACGAGGATTGCATTCTCCTCCAGTCCATTGGGTGATGAAGACGGTGTTGAGCACCAAGAAGTTGCAAATGTTCGATCTGTGTTTCCTAATGTGTGTCGATAGTTCTTGCCTTCTTCCTTTTCTAATGCCTCTAGTAACGGCCTTATCTTTTAAAAGGACAGCTTTAATCCTTTGTCTTTTCCAGCTTAAAAATCATATTGAGCACCCTGTCAAAGGCAGACATTTTCTCTATACAAGATCTTACTCGTCAATTTTCCTTTACACACCAGAGTTCTTCTTCTTCTTTAAAAGATCTGTTCTTCCCACGAGTTCATCCATTTGTTTCACGCTGTTTTACACATATATTCTCGAAGCTCCATACAATAAATCTCATAAAGCTTATTATTGTCTGGCTTTCCAATTGTGCTTTCAACTCGATTTTGTGTGGCTACACCCATTGGACAGGTGTCAAGATTACAAACCTCATCATCACACATCCCAAAGTGACCAGGGAGCTGTTGCAGTCCAAACCTTCAAAATTCAAGAATGGCAAGAATCAAAATATCCCTTCCTGACATTAACCCTTCCATCCGTTTCAATAACCACTGCTTTCAACTATTTTGAATCACTGATGTCTCCCCTGCAAGTCCAAGTTCCCAAGGAAGACCTGTGAACAGAACTTATGGTGCCGCCCTGTTCCAAGAACATAGCCAGAAATCAATACAACTTTGTGCTCCAGCCTAGCCACAACCAGCAAATAATCGTTCCCACACCTGCCCTGCTAACCAATTTGACAGAAATTCTTGCTCTTATTACATTTTTAAATCATAAATTAATTGTGCAAGATCCTCACTGAATAAATATCATGATGTGGAGGAATTAAGCTCACCTATGTGTAGAATGTCTTGTCTTTGCCACCCATGGATACATCTCTTCTTTTGCTGGAAGATGTCCAATCTCTCCGCAGGTTTTGTTCCCTGTGCCACTCCTTAATTTCAGGCTTTCCTTTGCCGATCCTGGGTATTCACTGTCACACCAACGACAGAGGTTGGCCTGCTTAATCGCTGAGCTGATCATGTGCCTGCAGATTCCAATCTTTCACTGACCTGCCACCCTCACCAGAGTTTCTGACTTTCCTTTAGACGATTCATTGTCATCGCCATTGCCTCGGGCTTCTTGAGAAATTGAGCCATAGGACGTCCTGTCTTAAATCTCTTGACAATGCTTTTCACGCCTCCACTTCCATCCAGTTTATCCCCTCAGGACAGGCAAAGTCCATCAACTGCGAAGATAGCCTGTCTCCTCCCGATCAACCATCGTATATTGCTTTAAACCTCATAATTCCATTCTAGTCGATTTTTAACAATGAATGGTCGCTGGATTATAGTTGTTCCTCCACCATCCATCTTATGTATTCCTTTACTCGATTGTCAAATCAACACATGTTTGCGGATCAAATGCTCTTGAACGCTGTTCTCATCTGTAGCCCCTTTTCAATATCTTTCTGCAACTCCTCCAACAGGATCGACTACTCCTGTTATTGATCAATGACTTTCGATCAATACCAATGGCCTCAAACATCTTTGGTTACCCTGAGATTGGACTCATGAAATTTCCATTTCGACTCACCCACACCTTGCAGAAACTGCCATTTGTAGTCACCACTGCAAGATAGTAATCCTTTCAAGTAAATCCTCCCTCACAGCTTTTTGAATTGTCAAGATGAGTCAAATATGTGATTGACTGCACTTTGCACCAACTCAACAATGTTGCAAAATGATGAACTACTTCCGTCTCCTGATCTCAAAATACGGGATTATGGTTGTCGTTTTTCGTTCTTACCAGATGTCCAGTGCAACAGCCACAGCAAGCAGAGATGGAATGGCAACATATTTTCATCTACCCCTCGGTCAGAAAGAACAAAATATTAGCACCCTCTCGATAAACCTTATTACCCGACAAAAGATGTTTAGAACACGCTCCATTGGAGTGTTTCTTTTATAATATGTACTGAACCCTATTACTTTGAACCGGTGCTCGAATATTAATCCCTAATAAATTAAGGTCAGAAAGAATTGACCATCCAGTTTAATATTACATACCTTCTGGTTGTTCTGATTAAAAGATTTCATTGTTCCCAACACACTGGACATCGAGGTGACGATCTTTTTCTCGAATTGAATCAATTGGCGGATCAATACCCGGAGTTAAAGAGTTGTTTGCAACAGTTAAATACTTGTTGATATTCCTTGAAAGAACCGCAAGTGGCGTATCATCTCCATTGTTCCACCAAGCTCATTGCCCGTTCCCAGCTATTGCTCAATCTCTTCAGTGTACTCCCTCATAGTTGTAGCCAAACGACTTTATATGACAAACCTTTCTTCAAAATTTTAATCCTGCATTTGGCATCTTGATTTTGTCCATGAGAGCAAATTCATGTTCAACCACCGCCATAAGGCTCTTGTTGCATACTTTCTTTTTAATTCATCTGTAAAAATCCTTCCCCTTGTATCGACAAGAAGAATTTTGATGAAGTCCTTTTCACAAGTTGCACCATCCATTGGCACACACCAATTTCAGAACTTAAAATCAAAGCGGTCATCATTCGTCAACAGTAGAAGGAGAAGGGCGAAGACCATTCCGATCAAGCACTGTTCTTACAATATCTCCATCAGAATAGAGAATCGCTGGTTCATCCCATGGCTCCATCTCCCATTGTCGCACAATATTGATAAGTCTCTCACCTCCTTGAGAAATTGTACCATTGTGTGCCCACGGCCTGGAATTCAAAATGCCTGCCGCTTAATGGAAAGCTCCATTCCCCCTGACATCACCAAAATTCTTAAGGTATTACTCTGCCAGCAGAACTGATCCCTGAGAGAAACCACTGGGAACACACTCGTCATCTCCCCATCAGAAAATGAACACCGCTCATTGTCTCCCCAGCCAACATTTTATCCACATTGTTCTTTAATGCAGTGTTAATCTCTCCACTGTGAACAAGCATCTGATTTGGATGTTCTCCCAACTGGATTGGTATTTGTTGAAATCGTGAGTAACTATAGCAATTGCTGAACAACAAACTTATCTTGCAGGTCAAGGAAAAATGTTCTCAGCTGTCCAACCAAAAATTATCTCCTTTATAGACAATGGTTTACAAGAAAGGAAGAAATATAGGTGTGTGTCGCTCTTGCTTCAAATTTCGTTGTCGAATAACATAGTATAAGATCAAAATCATCATTTGTTTTAACTTCTTTGTCTTTCTTTCACAAATCCCCCTGATAGATTCGAGATGGGTTTTAATGCTCGTTCCCCAAGACCCTGGATTAACTGGTACTTTTCTCCAGCTCCAAAAACTTTAATCCTGCCTTTTGTAATGACTTCAAACATCTTTGGGATTTGTCTCTTTGAACTCATTTTGCGGAAAAAGAACATACCAACGTATAGTTTCGCATCGCTGCTCAATTTCTTTTTGCAGATTTTCTTCTCAAAATTCAGGGGAATTTGAGTCAAAATTCCAACACCATCTCCTGTTTTTCATCCGCATCCTTCCCGCCCTATGTTCAAGATTTTTCCACACCCCGGGCATCATTAATCTATATAATGCGGTCTGATTTCCTTAATATTACCACCGCACCGATGCTCACAATTATCATGTTCAAAATCGCTCGGATATATCCTTGTTACATCTTCAAATATTTCCACTTATTTTCCTAAACTTACACCTTTTCGCTCTTCCAAAACTCCACCTTTCAATGTATTCATCAAACGGTCATGAAGTTCATACCGACAAGCAGCCACCGTTGTGCTTAGTTTTTGCGATTCCAATCTTCCAAAAGTCCATATCTAGGTTCTTCATATACCTGAAACCTTGGTTTGAAGTTCCTGTGTGTGCTAGTGATCAATCCATTTCCTCAGTCCCTATGCTGGTGCAATCGACTCCTCAGGTCAAAAGCAGCCACGGGATATTCTCCGAAGTTGCCATCGCATTTGTATGAATCTTCATGGTCTATACCATCTCGAATCAGCAAACCGTCAGCAATTTTTTCCACATTGTCCTGGCTGAATTTGGCTAAAATGGCGTTTATTCTCACTTGATTACATCATTCCGCCCACCCAGCACCACCTTGGCAATAGAACATCTCCTCATCGGCTGCAACAACAGACCTGTTGTCAACAAGTGTTTGCTATGAATTTGGCATTTTGAAGTGCAGAACTGTGCTTTTTGTTGGTCAAGAATGCCTGATTGTTGTTGACATGTTTTTCCTGCAGCATCAACGTTCGCTTCTTTTATTGTGCACTGCCTCACATCAGCATTTTCTGCAATGCGACAGAGTGGCAGTGCTCTTTAAAATGACAGTCTGGCCTGTCTTTTTCATCTCCCTGGCCAGCCTGAAACTCTTGTTGCATGAATATAGGTTGGCACCACTCTGCGATAATGTTCTTCAATGGTCGTTTCTTGTCGCATTGGTGTATTCATGAAGTTTGTTCCTTCATCTCTGTCTCTGTCGTCAAATTCCACACGGATAACAGCAATGCATCAGGTTTAAGTGAGTTTCTGCACTTCTTGTCAAACTCAGAAGTTGTCTTGCAGTTGTCTCTTAATCTGAGCAACCTTCATCAATCTCCTTCTTGTTGTTAAGTCCACGATAATCGTGTCTTCTTTTTGAAACTTGATGATTCTTGTTTCATTACATCTGCATTGTTGTATTCTTTAATTATAGCCAAGTTCTCGCATCATTGTACACTGGTAAGAATAGTAATATCCTTTACTTTTTTTTTCTGTCGCCACAATCCTGAGCCTTACTGCAACCACATTAATGTTCCTCTGAGTTATTGACAATCAGTAGTGTTTCCTCAACATCCCTGGTAATAATTAAGAGCTTTGTTTCTGACTTACAATCTCCTCCAAGATTGGAAGAATGTCCTAATATTAGAAATTTTTATCTGTAATCAAAATATATGGATTGTCAGATTGTTTCTCATCTTTCCATATCTGTGCCATATATGGAGAGAGATATCCACTGTCACGGGCTCCTTGACGAGGGTCGCTTTCGTCTTCATTGTCTTTGACTTCCTCGATCGTAATACAACCCGTTATTTGTCACCTTCTCCACGCATCAGCAACCAACTCCACCACCTCATCATCTGGTCGCGAGAAATTGTCGCGAACTCTCAGCACCTGTGCCTTCCTTCGGATTGCCGACCCACTAAGCGAATTAGCCTGAATCTGGCAATATCTGTTGCCTTTTTCATTCTTCGAACACCGGATTGGCACTCAAGAGTTCCTTTTTCTTCATTCTCTTCATTGATCATGCGGTTTTGATAAGAACTGGTGAGCGAAGTCGTACCATCACCTGCAACATCATTGGTTTTGTGGCCACTTTTACAAGTTGCAGGCACCCATATTCTCAAATGGATCAGTGTTCAATTCTTCTGCAATTGTCACACCATCATTTTGTAATCACGGCACCATAACTTTATCAAGAACCACATTTCTTCCCAGTCCAAGAGTCACTTCACGGTATTCAAGCCGATTTCCACACCAGCCTCCAATGCTTTTTCAGCTTTGGCACATACTCTAATTTCCTTGCCATATTCATTCACTCCCTTTAAAAGTCTCACTGATTTTCATGACATCAATTATTGAACAACTGCCACAAACATCATTTTGCTTGACAAATTACAGTAATCTGTCCGTCCACCTCAACTTCTGTACCCGAATACTTTCACAACAACCCTATCTCCAGGCTTTACCCGGCCAGTTTCTTTTTCCATCGACAACCCACCTGGGATCTCACTGCGATAATCTCCAGCCTGTGATATTTTTCCTTTGCCTGTCCTGGTAATACAATGCCAGATGTTGTTGTTCTTCATAACCACTGTTTTACCACAACCTCGATCAAATAATGGAACTAAATTATATGAAAACCCTCCTGATTATTATTATTCTTCAATCACTACAATGTTATATTTCCACTTATTATTAGCACTGTCAAGTCTTTGAGTGTTAAAAATCCAAATGAATTGTAAGCCACAATGTGTTATAATGTCAATAGTTCGTTTCATACAATACAAAACATAAGAGGAAATCTATAATGTGCTGTTATTAGATCATTTATCTTGAATTTTCACCCCTGCTGCAGTTGCTGCTCACTAAAAGCGGAAACCCAAGTCAGCGAATACGTCTCATATTGTTACTCAATTATGGCACACTGTCAACCCGGCCATGATAATCAACATCCTTCTGCCCGACCTCCTGGTGGTCGCCCAAATAAGGAGAAAATTGATTTCTCCTCAATACCATTGAGATTATCATTGAAAACCTGAAGATGACACACCATTCAATTTTTTTCATGATTTGAGCCCAGACACTGTGCCAAAATTCCACCAAAAGCATGGAGGCTGGATTATTAGTGTTTGCAATGGCTCAAGATTATACTAAAAATGTAATTCGTTTCACCACCAACAGGATTGAAATGTAAGAATACATCACGCATTCCCTTTATGGTAGCGCCTCCAATTAGCTCATCAAAGTATCAATCGGTTGTCGCACTTCCAGTAACAATTTTAAATTCTTTTCCAGTTCTATGACAATGAAGTACGCTCATTCAATGACCCAGTTTTGCTTCGAGACAAAATCTATTTTGATGTCTATGTTGGTGTGGTCTGAAAGAAAACCACGTCTTGGCATCTCGTTGGACATAATATTAACTCTCAGCATATCCCTCTCACCATATCTGCAATAATGATGGATGTGTTATTGAGCAGAAGCCACACCAAAGCCAGATATTCCAACTCATCTTGGAGACAATGAATTTTTAGAAATTCTTTTTGAGAAGAAATTAAAGAGTAATGGAACTAAAAAGACCTTGATCAATAATTTGTTTCAACGCTCCATTCTAAAAAGGAAATGGAGAAACTCAAGAAAAATCCTCGCTTCCAAAAAAGCAAAGCAAAAAGGACTTACTATGTCAAATATATTGTGGGGATTTTGAACCAGAAATGAAAAATCTATGAATTGTTACAATGAAATATTGAATTAAGACTTTCCATGAGATGGTGGCGTATACACGGCCAACTTAACTGCAAAGGAAGAACAATTATGAAATCACCACAAGTGAGCAGAAAATCTCTTTGAGTTTCATTATATGTGCTGGAAATCACACAGAGATGGTCTAATCAATACTAAAATTTACTTGATGACTGTGTATGCGCTGTATCAGAAAAAATGGGTATTGATGAAACCACCAAAGTCAGAGCTATTTCTGGGTCAGGCCGCCTCTTGTAGTGCACAGCAAATCGCTTCTTTGGGCTTTTCAGGGCATTCACTCACCATTTACTGGTGACCCCTGTATCAGCATTCATTGCTAATGGTTCGCTAACCGTTAGAGCTGCTCAATAAAATGCCCATTCATTCCTGCAGACAAGGTGCCCTGATTTTTTCTTGTCGACCCAGTCGATGTATTACATCGAGAAAACCTTGTTATGACGAGGATCGAAGGAACATACAATCCACCATCACCTATTGGACAAATATTGTCCATACTAATATTGTAGGTTGGTCATCTCTTTGTGCGACAGCCCACATTGATTCTAGTCTACGGGCCACTGTAGGTTTTTAACCAATGAAAAACCCGGCACGGCAATGACCTTACATCACATCAATATATGCTCCCATCAATTCCAAAGTTCCCCATCAACGCCTTTACATGCGTGTGCGTTCCATTCCATGAGATGCACTCACTCGGTCCAACCACGCATGGTCTCAAATATACCCAGCTCGCCAGAGTGTTCAAGAACAGAACCATATTGGATAAATATCTGTCACCGCATCAATATTTCTTTCTACAAATTTCACTCTAATCTTGTGTCATCTCACAGTCATATGGGATTCGGGAGAGGCTATCCGTAACAAATTGAAACCCGACGATCATTACAACTTAAATCAAGTCCCACACAGCCCATATCAACGACCAAAAGTTCATCCAAATCTCATAGTGTTGCAACTGCCATAGCTAATTTCTTCGTGCACAGAAAAGCAGTCGCGTCTACTGGCTGACTTGTTTATCCTTAAATATTTCTTAGAAGAACTATTAAGACAGACACAGGCTTGTCGTCAATAAATCTTGACTTAAAAAACTGCTCTGTAATGACGGTTCGGATCATAGCAGGATAAAATTCCATTACAATCTCTCAAGTAGTGTCGCACATCTTCGCACAATCCACCTCTTCGTCAATGCGAATGGACATCTCTTCTGGAACACGCACCATCTGTGGCATCTCAAATGTGTGCTTTTGATGGCGAAAGAAAGAATGGTTCCTGTGGCAGACCTTCCATCTGGTATAACGGCTACTTCTCCGTCGAGGTTGGCACAAGGAGAACCCAGAACAAATCGAAGTTCTCTCTGGCGTAATGAACGAACCATTGCCCAGAGCATTCAAATGGGCAGAAACTGACTGTCTTTGAATTATCTTTCCATCAACAGTCACAATAATATTTCCAAGATTGCCCACACTTGTGGCTGGTATCCCATCTCTGCCAAAGTTGATCTGCTCATCACCTGCTCACTGCCCGCGGGAAACCAGTCGGGCTATCCACGCCCATGTCTCTCATAATTTCCTTCTTAATCTCTTGATAATTGTCCATCATTCGTTGCCGAAAACTTATAAAAGCTAATAAACCTTATGTTTCATCTCTACCATCGAAAGTATGCTTCACATGAATAAATTAAATACTACCATAAGTTCTTGTGCCTGTATGTCACCTCCTTCGATTAACGTTCGGCACATATCTGTAATAACTTTAGCACACACCACAGATTGTTTTTTAAACATTCTCTCCATACTGTTTAGATTCAAACTTTGTTGAAAATTCTATCTATGATGTTTCCACATTCGATTTATAAATTCTGTCAGACAGTTTTCAAATTCTTTTAATATTTCAATAACAACCACATATAGTTTAGAACTTGGAAAGAATCTGTCTGCTATAATGACTGAAATATTATTCACTTGCAGACTTATAATTAATCTGCTTTCTTAAATCATAAAGCATTGTTGTTGTACCGTTTGGATAAATGCTTATTTTTCATCATTCCACTTTCATATCTCAAATCCTCCACAGATAAAACTTGGTTTCGCTTTATGATTTCAGATGTTGTCTGATGTGGGTAGTTTTGACGAATATTTATTAATCGTTTGTCATTTTAAGTTCTTTCTCTTTTATTATGTTACTTAGTTTTAATAACAACTGTGTCTTCTTATTTTCTCATATCTTTCGATATTGAACGCTGTAACTCCGTGCTTTTTCTTTCTATTTTTCTACTTTTGTGTTTTATATTTGTTCTTATAAGTATTTCCATCAGAACAAACTTATGTTTTTAATACACCTAAATCATTCCGACAATCATCATTTGGATGGAAGATTATTATTGTCATCTACTTCAATTCAATGATACATACCAATACAATCCACCATGTAAAGCGTGGATTTAACATTACAGTTAATCATATTTTCTTTTCGGCCAAAGTCTAACCAATTCACTTTTGTTTATTTCGTCTTTACTGAAAACTCTCGGATCTCTTTACGAGGAGTCTGAACTGAATTTACCAGTATCTTTGATAAAAGAAGGAGTTGAATGTTTTACTTTTAAATTTAGGATATTGCATCAACCAAAATTTTATAGGCATTACACATCTTTGATTGCTTGTTTTGTCACATTATTACTTTTACCATTTCAACCATCTACTTGGCAGTTTCTTTTTAGTTGTGTGTTCTTTTCGTAATTATCCGATAAGAATTATTTTTTTTGCTTATCGTTCCTTGTTCCTTGCACATCAATTGTGTTGGGAAATTTCGCACATCCAAAGTTATTGAAATAGTTTATAATTCATTTATTATTTGGGCAGGTTCGATTTTTATTGATTTTATCATTTTTCACTGTCAACCTCACTAATTATTTACTACTCCTTCTAGTTTTATTAGCACGTTTGTCTTTATAATTTCTTACAACTAAAACTGTGATACTTGAACCAAATCTTTCATGTTTCTTGTTGTTCTTGATTTTCTGTATTATCAATTATTTCTATGTCACAATTATATAAACTGCAACATATTCACCATCTGAACCAAATCTTAGTAGTCTGTCTTTGTAAAGTTAATTGCCAACTTTTTCCACTTTATTTTGAGACATAATGTTTAATTAATTTCTTAAACCCTTTTTTCTTATAATTAATTCCAGAACCTATATCTCGAAATTATTTCCAAGGTTTCCTTGATATTTAGATGGTTGAACATATTCTTATTTAATTTTCAAATCATCTTTTGTTTATTGCTTGAAACCCCCGTAATATCCAATGACACTTATTCAAATTGTGATTTTATATTCATAACCCGATTTAATTAAAATGCCCGCAGAATATTATTGTCTATTACCAGACACATGATGATGAAGCTTACCGTTTGCATCCCAATTTCTAAGTGTTTGGCTGATACTCCTAAAATTCTTTTGGAAAATTTCTGATAGAATAGTATTTACTCATAATTAAAGTTCCAGCCCTTCATTTGTTATTTTGCCCTATCAATAAACCATAAACAACACATATTTATACTTTTATAATTACTCAAGTTGTTAGTCTTCGTAATAAAACGTTTCATACCAGTTTTAATTGATATGGCCGTCCTCAACCAAAACATTGCTGTCAACTGGATCCGTTATACCTCTTTGTCTCAATAAATTTCTTTACATCATCACTTCGAACAGCATCCAAAGTGCATTGGTCGCCTCACCTTTTCATCGTCTCGCGTACAGCAATGACATTACATAGGTAATTGTCGCCCAGAATCGGCTTCCTCTCTGTTGCCAATGCATCGTTTCACCTTAAGTCCCGCTCACGGCATACTTCTCCATTACCACAGCAAGGTCAACATCTTGCAATGATCTTGGCATCAGTGCGCCTTTCCACCATACAAACGAGGTTCTTCTTGTTTTCACAATATCTTGCTTGTTGCCAAGACCCGTTCATCTTTTAACTTTAATTAGCGTCCCTGTGCTCGCAATAAAGAAGTGTTTCGTCTTCATTGGTCACATCATTTGAACTAAGCAATCTTGCTCCATCCTTTTAGTGCATCCAACGTCTTTGTCTTTCCTGCATAGACGCCAAATGGTTCATAGTGCACTAGTTCCGTTTCTAACCATAAGTGTTCCATACTTTTTGATTAAACCTCATCAAGATTATGGTTTGTGCCAAGCACTGGCACCACTTTTTGGATTCCGCCTTTATTTGCCGAACATAATCTGTGTACCGGCACAATTCCTGATTATATCCTCGTCAAGACCCTTCTTGCCCTTCCAAAATTCCTGCATGAGAAGGAACCTGTTCGACCTTAATCGTTCTTGCCTTGTCACTTTTTCTCCGCTACTGTTGAAGTCGCTGATGAATTTGACGTATCTGCTGGAACTTCTGATCCATTTGAAGCCTTTTGACCACAACCCGCCAAAAGTCTCCACATTAATAAACTTGTTACAACCATAACCATTTTTCATATCCTCCACAACGATTAATATCAACCAAAACCATCAACTGATCAACAATGACCATCATCAACACGAATCAACATCATCTCTTGCTCATAGCGGTCATCCATATTAACGTAATGGTTCCCAGTCCAATCGTCACCAGTAAATCCCGCTATTGCAGAATATTCTAAAATAAGTTGTCATAGAATACGCACTGATCATCAATGATGGCTTTGGACTGAATCAAACTTAACAATAATTCAAGTCGATGCCTCCCCATGGATTTTGTCGCTCAATCACACCAAAGATCCACTTCCTTTTTGAAGAAGACCTCACCATTCTAGCAATATATGGGCTCGCAAGAATGGACCAGTGGCGGAATAATCGTTTCATAACAATGGTCGTTCCTTACCCACCAAGGTTTCTGTAAATGGCAGACCATAATAAGCAAAATCATAATGAGCACTGCACGCACAATTGATGAGCACACCAATCATATTGAAAAAGGTAGTACGTATTCCATTTTATCCGTCACCACAAGGAAATGCCCGTGAATCTAATGGCATAAGATACCATTTGGAAGACAGAATGAGACCATATAGATTGCTTGCAAACCCTCATCAATTCATGTTAGGTCTGTGGGTCTAAGTTCACCTCACTCACCCCTCAACAACATTATTACTTGGCTTCCAAATAAAACAAAAATTTGCTTGCTCGGAACAGGGTCTGGTACTGAATCAATTATTTGACTGCTCGAAATTTCTTCTTCGAATATTTTTTGTCGATGCCCCCAAAAATATTGACAGGCACTTCGCCAATAAGAACCATATTTGCAATCATTGGTTCAAATGAACTGCGCCCATCAAAAATAATGTGCGAATAATCCTTCTTTTCCACCAGGTATTGTCTTGCGCGCGTCTCTCCAACAATCACTGCGCTTCCAACATCAGATTGAGATCTGGCAAAACCTTGACACCTCTCCAACCTCTGCAATGCGACCGCTGTACACCGCCACACGGTCATTAACACACTCAACGACCTTCATCTCATGGCATTACCAATGACCGTAATCCCATTTTTGATTGATGTCCTTATCAATTCAAAATTGCTTTTATTGTATTTGGACTAAGTGCTTAGTTGCCCCCATCACAGAGCAATACCTGATTTGTAAGGTAGTTTCAGCAATGGCCACATCGCTGCTTTTGTCCACTGGTGCTGTGCAGCATAGGCCTCATTCGATTTTCGAGTCCCACAGCCAAAAGCTCCCTGCCTTCGCAACAACCTTTTGTCTCCATGCCCAGCGGAAAGCAGAGACATTTCAAGACATTGTCGAGCAAATTAATTGTTGAAAATCATTCCCATCGACCGTTTGCCATGCGAAGTTTTTTCTTCATCTTTCCAGCTAAGCATCTCCTCAAAGAGCACATCACCCTCTGTTAATTTCTCCAAATAAGTTGATGTCAACGAACGTGTTGACTTTCCTGCACAGACAGACCAATAATTCCAAAAATCTCCTCATGAGCACAATATCCAAATTGGTTATCCCTAAGAGCTATCACACTCTAACCATTGGCCGTTCGAAAGTTTTTTTGAACATATAACCACCTAATACTGATTTTATCTCTCCCACCAGTGGCACAACCACAATGCACTGTGCAATAATCTTTGCAGTCACAAGCTCAGAGATGATAAGCAATTCATCTGCTCCATGCATCCTGTATCTGTTCCTGGTATTACGGGCACCAAAGCAACACACTATTCTTGCGTTGTGCACACATGTTCTCCACCGCAATGCATTCTCCTTTTGTCCTCGTATACTGCCTTATAATCACGAAGAAGTGTTTGCACAATTAATTTTTCAGTTCGACTTTATGGTGGAAATTACATGGTCATTGGTAACTAAGTCCAATACTTCAACTTTTTGTGGCACGCTTCCAAATTCGTTTTATGTCTAATTTCACTCGAAAAATATCGCATCAAAAGCCTTCGACATATGGTCTTCAAGGAAAGCATTGAAAAGGCCAACGTCACGCAATCATTTTTTTCATTCGACGGCAATGCCAAGCCCTTCCAATTAAAGTCATTGTGTGTGGCATTAAATGATATAAATCTTTAATAGTCTTTTACTTTTTGTTCTCACCAAAATCCAATCGATCAATGAGCATCAATAAGCCTGTGAGGGGCATTATTTCCACAATTTGGTGTTGTCATGGGCATTTTCTCCATAGCCGCATCTCAAATCCATTAGCCAGATCAAACTCGAACGAATGCCAACTCCTTGTCACTATCGGCCACAGGCTCGACATCTTAGTGAACTAGGAAATGACCGTTCTTGCCTTTGTGAACGACATTAATTTTTGTGCCCGTAATGGATGGAACCAAATCCCTCACAGTGTTTCTGCCAAATCGGCTCACAAAATGTCTCTATACCTTTTTCAATATTGGATCACAGTGATACCAATTGGTGTAAAAGGTCATTGGTGCTTCCTTCGAACTTATGTAGTGCTCAATGCACTCACTATTTCTGTTTCCTCATCCGTCTCAAAATCAACGTAATATTTTGCTGATTGGTGAAGAGTTTAATCCTCACGGCATCGCACAGGCACAATGTACAACATGGTCCTTTATCGTTCGAAGTTCTCGACCAAAGAATTTGTCTCCTTAATCATTACAGGAACAAATGGCTCTGTTTCTGTCCATCCTTCGCCCCTCATACAACATCAAGATGAGCTAAATATCCAATTGCTTTTGTCCTGGAAAGGTCACGGTTCCGCAAAATTATCATAGTTGTAAAACAAAAGTCAGTATTTTCAATATCCTCAAGGGTAACTCAAGGCCCCTTATGTCCTTCTCCAAATGTATATCCTCTTTAATGCTAACTTCTTGACCATCAATGGTAACAAATGTTTTGATGTCTTCAACATTTCCTGCATAAGAACAAATATAATGTTCAATTTCTTCTATAATATTGTCATGATTTCTCCATCTTTGCTTTTGCCAAACTCGCTCAACTTAAGTCAGGATTTCTCTCCTCCACCATACGAATGTTTCAAGATTGATAAAGATTAACAATGGATTGTCCTTTAAATCCTTAATTTTCTTCATATCACTTGTTCCCGAATCTTATTGACATCATCTCCCGAAGGATTTTCAACCAGCGAATATGTCTGGTATAGTACCCCTCGAGTTTTACCCCCACATTGTACTCATTTCAGGACGACAGGTCAATATCTCAACTGAAGAAATCGACAACGCCCACAATAACTCCCTCCATCCCTGTGTTAAACTCTGAAAAATTGGTATAATCTTCACAAATTTGATAGACACCTTGAAAATTGTTTTCTTCATTGTATCCATCTGGCGAACTCAAGCAAATGTTCAGTGCAAATGCCCAAATTCCCCAAACTCTGTATTTGTCGGTCCATCCGTCAATGCATTCAATTGAAAAACACCTGGGTCAAAGAGTCCCATGTTCCCATGGCTCTCATCATCCATCCAGCCCCATCGATTTACTTATTTCTTTCCCTGAATATGCGTCACCCATTCCTGCATGATATTCACTCCGAACAATACGCATAAATGCACTTATCTCTGTGTGCCTTTATTCATATTGGCTGAATCTAAAGACAAAGCAGAGAAAACTCACCTCGTCGGATCAACAAGACCATTTTTTGTCTTTTTCTTTCTTGGCCAATGGTGGCGCGTAGTCATACTAAAAGTGTTTCAAGAAAGTCTCCATTAATCAAAATTGGTGAGTGCCGATCCAAAAAGACAGGAGAAAGTTCTCCATTGCTGACCTCTCTTGATCAAATCATCGTTGCACCATCAAGAAGCTCACAACTATCACCAACTGAGCCTGATAGTTCGTTCAATGGCGGCTTCTTCCACCATCATCGTCAACATCAATTTTCAGATTCTACTTCCTTCATTCCCCATGACGCACTGTTGCAAATGTAAAATCTCTTGTATGGCGGTCATAGACTCTTTAAAATTCTTCCATCCACGGTAATACCATCAAGTATGGTACGAAATGCCAAGAACCTCAATCATCCATCAACTCAAATGGATCTCTCTTGCCTCGGCTCTATTTCTCTATTGACAAAGCAATGGAATATGTCGCATCAATAACCTTAAAGAGTTTATTGCCTGAGCTTCCACACCCTTGCTGGCATCAATAACCATCACTGTAATTCCGTCGGCCATCAATGTTCGGTAAGTATCCAGAGAAATCTTGATGTCCTGGTGTCCAAATATTGATACAATATCCTCATAATTAATTGCATTACTGAAATATTAGCAACGATCTCCTCTCTTCTCACTTCATCCGAAGTCGCTGGGACCGTATATTTCTTGTTGTTCTTTTTCCCTTTGACACTTCCAAGATTGATTGCCCCACCATAGAGCAAAACTTCTCCGTCATCGTCGTTCACCAGCATCTGACGATGACAATAGCAATGTTTTTCTTTAATTCTCATTGTACCACTATAATCCTCCAATTCGATCGAGCAAAATATGGGCTACCCAGCCTTGCTCATCAGCTCCAGTTCTCCATCTTCTAGTCATCACAAGTCAACACATTGGTGTCTCACCAAACCTGCTCCTGCTCGTTTGATTACCATTGTCACAAACAATCACATCCGTTCTTGATTAATCCTTTCTTTGTGTTGATCATATTTTCGTTTCATCGAAAACCAACATGAAAAATTGCTTTCTGTTCAGCTCTCAAATAAGTCAAAATGTCCCTTGTCCGTTTCAATGGGACGGCATATCTCCATCGCCCTCTTTTTAGTTTTTTGATCTGCCACAACCAGTGAGTATATCCGCCACTGTCACGCTTTCACGATAATATCCATCTTTCGACACCGTCGTCACTGTTTCAAACATATCCTGTGCCGATGTAATCGATTTTACCTGTAACAAATCTTTGGCGCACGCTCAGAAGTCGGTCCGCTAATCAAAGACATTGCTCCTCGATAGTCGGGCCGCCCAGCACCAACGCCCATCTTTCCCGGTGGAACGATTACCTCAAATAGCGCATCGGACCAGCCTCCCCTCGTCGGCCCCCGCGGTTGCATCAGCAATTGTTTTTCCCATCGTCCTTTTTATAGTATAATGATAGAGAATACGGTCAAGAAGCTTCCTTCGGCTGTACATTTTTCCCGTCTCCATCGTCATTGCAACAACATCCACTCACGGCATCCACAAAACGAAAGCCAAACGCCCAATCCTTGCCATTTTCCTCTCTCCCCACACTGATTTTCATATTTCGTATTCATCGCTGAGTAACCAGAATAGACATCGGCAGGCCAACATCGTCGTCGTCAACACATCATCATCAGCATGCCCCCCGCAAGCTTTCCACGACATTTGCCGTGTTGCTGGTGCGATCATCACAACATTCGCCTGCCAGTGCAACACGTTCCGGCTATGAAAACTCAAAATTGCGGTCGTGTCCACCACAATATTTATGTCCCGTCAGTCTCAAACGCACTGATTGACAAATACCACGTATTCCTTGTCAACACATAGGTGTTCGTTCTTGTTTTGCCAAGTGCACTGGCCAGATTGGCGGTCTTATAGGTCGCTAATGCCACCAATAAACCTAATACCGTCTTTCCTTTTAACATATGCCCTCCATTGTCACAAATTTATAGCTGTGTTATGACAAACATAGAGTCATTATATCATAGAAAACCGAAAGGAAGAATGCACAATGATTTTTAACCATCGACATGGGCAATTCCATCGTCATTATGGAATTGATGAACAATAGACCTATTTTTTAGAGCGCATTAATACCAATCGAAACCTCGCACAGATCTTGAATATGCTGTGGACATCAAACATTCTTGAACACCAGATTCATGATCAAAGATATTGATGGAGTTATTTTATCCAGTGTTGTACCTCCACCTCAATACCACGATTACTAATGCTGTAAAAGTTGTACTTGACTGCCTCTGCGTCAATACGAAAACAGGCTTGGCTTTTTAATGGATCACCCTGAGACCATTGGTTCCGATTTAATCTGTCGATTCAGTTGCCGCCATGCAACGAGTATCCTCCCTGCAGTCGTCGATATGGGCACCAGCGACAAACTCATCACCACACGATGAAAACAAAATTCACATCAGGAATTATCCATCCTATATTCGTGTGAGCCCCGATCTTATCCTCTCGCACAGCACAACCACCATTTATTGATTTGAATCAGGCCAATTTGGTGATTGGAAAAACACAGTCGATTCCACATGAAAAATGCAGAGCTTTATGCATGTCAGAATGGTAGATGGCATTTTATCCGCCATACAGAACCAACTTCAAAAACCACACCTGGTCGTGGCGCTATGGTTTATTGTTTACGTCCCACTTGTGTTAATAAGATTGTTCTTGAAGAAAGATTTATTGTTCAAGGGGCGTTGATTCATATCAAATGAATACCTAAAAAATAGGATTGCAATACCAACTCTTCGCAATCCTTTGTTTTCTTTTCCTTGAGCAAACCGTGTTTGCTATGTATCAAATGGTTCATTCATTTGTGCGTTATCGTCATCAATATGTTTCGACAACCCACTCCGAACATGGACGGGCCGCCTTCGTTCTGTTCGGTCTTGCTTCAGATGGTTTACATATCCCAAAGTCATTGCAAGTGGTCTCACACCACCCTCCAATCTCTCACTTTCCTATTTCGTTAGTAACGTCCTTGAGTCGCCCTCCACCAGACGTTATCTCGAGCATCTTGCCCTGCAGTCGGACTTTCCTCACCCATCACTCGCATTGGTGCTTGACCACATCTGTCTTACTCAAGAACTTACTTTTACCAATACCAGATTCCAAAGTTAGCCTCCACCGACAAATTCTCAAAATTGAATTCTGTGGAATGTGCCTTCGGGAATATTTAAAAAATAATCCAGAAACTTTAATAGCCTTGGCTCCCTCATATTCGGGTGCCTGCCTTGAATTCCAAATAAAAGTGGCTCGAACATAGACCTTAATACCGCAAGTTCATAACCAATGCAGAATTAAAGATCACATCTGCATCCTCTCTGAAATAAACATATTCTCATTTTCCTTCACTGGGGCAATAACATTGAACAATGATTGCGCCGAATTCTGAGTCCTTATGTCCCACCATCTCCGAACCACGTCCATCGGTTGCAGAAATGATTGTGTTCATCAATACTAATTGCGTCACACCATCAGCAATTTTATACTTGACCCTACAAACCATAGATCAATCGGTCATTTAGACGAACCCTCTCAACCAAATATCCCTTCCTGTTGCAAAAATCCCTATTATGTTTTCTTTTCCTACCTTAAAATTAAAAGCGAGGTACTCCATTTTCTCCAGCTAAAAGTTTTGTTACGTCTTCATTAAACTTTTTTTTGAATAATGGCTCTAATATTAAAATTATATTTCCATCCGCATCCTTTAAAGTCCTCCTCTTTAAAATAATTGTCCACAGCAATCGGATGAGGACAAAGACCCTGCCCTCAGCTGTATGCTCAAGCCCAAGCGATGTGAAATGTCGTTCTTCCTGACTGAAGATGGTCTCAATCATCACAAACTTCTTTCCCTCTTTTGTTTGGCAATTGGTCTGCAGTAACATCTAATTTGTTTTTCCATCATCACCCTGCAGAAATCGAAAAATCATCTCTGGTTGTATTGCCCCCGAAATCTCTTCATTGAGCGCACCCAACATCATCAGCCAAGTTTTTCGCCCAGCGTGATGACCATTTACTTTGAAACACCTCTGATGGCTGAAACCTATCATATTTTCAGATGTTCAGGACGGTAACACAAAACGAAGCTATCCTGATAAGAAATGATGTCAAATTCTTTTTGATAATTGGCATTCAATATATAGCCATAGTAATAGTCCTCAACCATCAATGAAATAGACATTAACCGTCGATGTCTCTGCGAAATAATTCTCCGTCAAGCATTCCATATTATAGAAAGTGTTGCATCGCCCTGTGGTGGAAAGGCTTTTCTTTTCTCACCTTTATGTGACAACAAATCCAATGCTTTACTCCTTTTCCTTTTCACTTTAAAGAAGTGAAACATCAATATTCAGCCCATCCAGTAGACTTGATTAAAGACACCATTTCCTGTGGAATACCCAATCTTGTCCTTGGCCAATGTTTTCCCTGCCCATCATGATCAAAAAGGATCCTCCATCAAAACAAAACAAAGCCGTTCGCTCCAATGTCTGTATTCCTATTTTGGTTATGGTGACAAGCTCAACCTCTCCACTTTCTGTAACTTACTGGCGTTCAGTATACCACAGAAGCGCACCAAGAGTGCACGTTATCCGGAGAAACTTTACTCACAATATTTCTTTTAGTGACATTTTCATCAAACAAATTTTCTTTTCTTGGTATCTCACTAATAAATCATATTTTTTAATTTCACTTGTGTACAGGAATGGCAAATGGCACCTGCACACGAAAACTCTTGGCATAAATTTCTTGATTTTCTTTTCCATATTTCCATAAAATATGTTCAGTCCATAGTGACCAGCATCATCATCACAAATCCTGCTTCTCTCGGCATCCAGTGCCTCGAGAGTGATATCTCCTGTAATCAGGAATCAGTTCTGTCATACTGCATAAGAATATCCCCTTCCCGGATCCTGAGAAATAGCCACTGTCCAACCTCGCTTGTTTTCCAATAAACTGCTCCATAGACACTGACAAATGGTGAAACCTTTGCCTTGCCACGAGCAATCAAGGCCTCCAAGGTACAAACGACATCTTTAATTCCACTTTCCATTAATCGGATTTCCACCGCCATCGATCTCGCCCCAGGACCTCCAGTGGCTTTCCCCGAATTTCATTTTCTTTTCTGCGTACCAAGTCCCACAACATCCCATGCACACATCATATTTAGGTAAGTATTGCAATATACCGATATGATTTTCAAATCAATGAAAGAATTTCAGCTTCCAAAAATATCTTCATCATTAACTTTTTTTAGTGGTGAAAATCAATGACGATGTGTGATCACAAATCTGGCCCCTCAGAGCAACTGCCTGCTCAATTGCCTCTGTTAGACACGGAGGCCAACAATATCCGCTTTACAGCAATCTCTTTCCTCACTGTATAGTCCTGATTGTCCCAAGACATGGCAAGTCCATTGGCATAATCTTATTTTCAGCCCCTTTCTAGTATTTCCTTGCATTTCATGTTCCGCCTCCCTCAACCATCGAGATATAACGTGTACTCTTGCCTCGATTTAGCTTTCACCCGCCATCTCTGTCCAGACAAAATTTGTCATCTTCTTTTTCCTTCCAAAGATACCCTCAATAATAGATGAGATTCTTTTGAACTAAATCAAAGAGTGCATAGATTTCGTTTTTTCTATTATCTGCTCATAAACACACGCAAATGATATAATATTTGTGATCCTCAAAACATCTCTTCCACAATGGAATATCCATTTCGTTCAAAGTATTATGAATCGCGACCACCTGAATGTGGTGATAAATATACCCTTATGCCCCTTTAAGTCTTTTTCTTTCTTTTCTAGTATGAACAATGAGTTCTCCTCCCATTCTCGCAATGAGCACAGTGTCCACTTCACCTGCAAGAATTCACACAAACCATCAGACAATTTTGTCTCAATTTTGATTTTCCAATCCATATTCGAATATGAGCTTCCGGCACTATGGGACCGAACGCAAATCACAGGCACGGCTCTTGAATCTGTCCTTCATCAACTAATTTCACTGAATAAATCCACATCTGTTCAATATCAGCAAGTACGGGCATTGTTCTCACCATACCCTGCAATTTTTTCTGACCCACTTCTGACAGCCTCACCCTTCTTCTCATCATTCAATATGTACCCCCTTTCTCCATTGTGCCTGCTCTAAACAATTTCTGAAATTGTGTCGACCGAGTGCTGACTTTGGCACCCAAGTCAAGACTGGCCAACTTCAACAAAACACCTCTTCCATCGCCTTCTTCTTCTCTTCTCTTGTCACCTCTAAAGCTCTTGCATGAAATAGCCTTGTAATTGTTTTTGTAACTCCTCCATATTCAATGTTGAATCGCTGCGATTTACCGCCAATTTTCATAATCTTGACAGATCCTTGTTGTCATTATCTTGACAATTTTTCAATGAAATCAGAGGGCGAGATTATAGTTTTTAATTTTTCAAATACCTTGCATCCTCAATCATCCAAGAGTAAAAGCCTTCTGACTCTTTTTTATTCCATCTTTCTTTTTCCCGTTGGATCGAATGCTTTTCTTTTTCTTTCTCTGACTTTGAATAGCATTTTGTAGCTGTGCCTTGTGCCCCTATCTTCCATTGGACCATGCGACGTATGGTCCTCATATATACAAGTGTTCCTTAAGATTTGGCTTGTATATAGCTTTTTCTTCTTCCAAGCCATCCTGAAAGCTACACAGTCTTCGGCCACTTTTTTCGCCGGAAAACCGTCTGTCGCCCAGGATCATGAAGATCAAATTTTTCAGCACACACTTCCCACAAAATGCATTTTTTGTCTGATCAACTGCTCTTTACAGGCATCTTTGTTCAAATTTTAATAAATTATCTGGGATCCTTGTATTGTCGCATATTCACTACCCGAGCACTCATTCCTGCTTTCTCAAATACTGTTTCTGGTCGCATTGATTCCTCGTTCATCTGAATCACAGGCCAAATCAATTGCTTTTAAGACAATGATCTGAAGTAGTTGAACATGGGAAATGGTCATGCAGTTCCGTAGCCACTGCATTGACAAATCCTGCCCGCCGAAGGGCACCACATCCATATCCTTCGCAAAGAACCTATATCTCTTTCCTCGAATTAGCGTGCAAAATTAAGACCATAATAAGTTTTTACTCTTTATCAAATGCTTTGTTCTGAGAATTACAAGTACCACATCCCATCGCCCATCACCTCGCCCCACAAAGCCAATCACTGACTATTGGACATCCAGAATAGAAACATCACTGATTCAAAATTTATTCTGCTTCCTTGCTCTTCCGCCCGTCATAAGTCCTGTTTGTTTTAAAATAGCATCGTCATATCCTTTTGCTCTTTAAATAGCGACAAGTCATCCGTGTTTTATTTGAAATCCAGATCAGTGAACAATGTCCTCTGGACAATCCTTGACAACAACAGTTCTGGCCTGATCCCTGTGGTTGTTTGAGTTGATGATAGAAATATATTGTCGCCAATTTATTGATTTCAACAAAATATTTTTTCAATTTGAGTCTTTCTTCCCTTTGGTTTCTTTCTGGCAAGTACATTTGAACGCTCAGCTAGAAACTTTAGTGCCTCTATGTGTTGTATTTCATATTTGCATAATGGTGACATTTCCACCAGTCTCATTGTTAGAAGGTTACATCTGTTTTTGATGTGATACCGAGTGAAGGGGTCTTCTATATGAATGGGCAAAGTCCCATATTGGGCTCCTTTTGAATTCTTCCATAGGAAGAGACAACATCCACTATATTACTTGTTGATCTGACCCTTCAATTGTTTCTTCTGGATAAGTACAAGCCATCTCTTCCTTTCTTTTCACACATATTTTTTAGATATATCACAAAAGCTGTCACACTCTCGGACAGTTTTTATAATACTTTTATTATATACCAACCAATTCACTCTTACAAACCGATCCACCTGCCTAGAAGCGGAAACCTGCTCCACACCACAGCAAAATGCTCACAATTATTTCGTCAAATTATAGCACATTCCCCAAGTTCTTGATAGGCTCTTTTACTTTGTTTCTTTCAAGTTGAAACAATCCCTTATATTTTTCTTCGAAACAAAAGTCACTGCTCTTTTTCTGTTTTGTAATGTCTTCGACATCTTTTTCTATTTTCTCTGGCGTCTTCCTCCTGGAAAAATGCAACAAAGATATCATTCTATATTTTTACTAAAATCTTTTTATTGTTGTCTTCATCGCCTGATTTCTTCCAAAATCTCCATCATCTGTCGGGCAGTGAATCACTTTCCATCGCCCGTTATTAGCATCCTTAAAATGTCGACACAGTCCTCGGTCAATCCAATAATTATCACCCGTTTCCAAAAAATAGTCCACCTGCTCAGTCGGAAAACCCATTCTCCATCGCAGACCATGTGCCCTAATTATTTGAATATTCTGCATTGAGAATTTTTGCCCTGCTCACTTTTTCGATATCTCTGCAAACCGCCACATCTGATTCTCCCGCAACATTCTCCATGCGGTATCCCTTCATTCACTTTTTTCTATTTGGCCGATTCCACCCTTCTTTTAACACATTGTTGTCAGAATCGCTGCGTAAGTAACATATATTCACCTAGACATAATTAGTATCCTTACTAGCATTACCATCATATCTCTGTAGTGTCGAAAACGCCATATCAAAATGATATATAGTTAACGATAACAAGGGTATTACCCTGCTCCAATTTGCGAAACAAAAGCTTATGGGATTTTCTTCATTAACATTCAAACACAGCTCACTACTCATACTAGGCATAACCACATTCAGTGATAAAAGTTATTGATGCTACACACAACAAAGTGATCACCTTGTTGTGGGGCATCTTCAAATTTTAGCCTCCAAATGTGTTCACTGCATTGCCTCCCTCCTGCATCCATTCCCTCTGCAGCATTACGTCAACACTTGCGGTCATCCACCTTGGGTTCTCAATGCAGTTTCGTACACCGGATTGCAATCAAAAATAACACCTTCTAAATATAACATTCTTAAAGAAAATATGCAATATTAATTTTTACTATGATATCATTGAAAGAGAAAGCACAGAAACTCACCCTGTTTCTGCCGTGCGGGAAAAGGGACTTGAACCTCACGACTACAAGGCTAATCATTTGATTCTTGGCCCAGCCTGTCTGCCAATTCCAGCATCCCGCATATTCCTTGGCGATTATTCAAGACATATCACTATTTTCACACGTGTTAATCTTTTTATTTTTAAAAAATACATTCTTTGACTTTTCTTTAACTTCACCTGCTCATTACGGCAGTTAAGAAATGGCGGAATTCATAAGATCGCGCACGGTTCAGGTCCGTGTGGTAGCAATCATTCCTGAGGTTCAAGTCCCTTTTCTTGCATCGTGAATCTTAGCTGTGGCATACCACGGCCTATTTCTTTTTAGAACACATCTCGTTTCAACCAATTTAAAAGGATGACGCTAAAACAATCATAATCGTTAATCACTATTCCAACCAACGGTATAGAAGATAGTACATCCACCGAGTGTCCGTTATTCATCCATACACACCTGAGATAATTGTTAATTGCCATAATCAGTGTAATGGATGTCACCATTACCTCATTGAAGTCGATAGTCATTGGACTGAGATGACCACCGTCTCGTTCCATCAATGATTTCACGGTAGATATCGGTCATCTCAATGGCTCGCTGATTTTCAATAATGGCATCATTACTTAAAAGATCATTGTCCTCAGATAGTGATTCACCGCTCATATCTGGTGAGCACGACGAACCCTGTCATTGCCACGAAGTGCTGCTGCAAAGTAAACCAATGTTGACTCAAGTTCATGAAGTGCAATCAACCTTCATCGTGTGTCTGTTCTACATTTTTCCCTTGTACCCAGACGCGCTTCGATTACGGTCTGCAAGGCATATTGATAGAAAAATGGAAGTTTGTAAACACCTGATAAACAAATCTTAACTTTTCTTTGTCGAAAACTTCCCCTTCCGTCTGTTTGACTCTAAAGGAACGCAAAACCATCGTGTCCTCAGAACAAACCGTCAAAATATAGTTATGTCAAAATAATGCCCACGGAATGGTCGAATACACACCTCAGACTGCTCCCCTTTACAGGAATACTAATCAAAATTACATACCCCTCCTTCAACTCCAAACGATTCTTCCTCAGATCAACTGCACTAAAATATCTTTCCACATAGACATTGAGTTACCAGTTATTTTTTCAGCCTCCTCCTTTGTCGGTGCTGTCATTTCATCCACAAGCCTCCGGATGTCTTCATATTTTTACTTCTAGTTTCTGTCAATCCACCTGTGTCTTCGAAAGCTCTAATCATTCTCTTCCTCCATTTTTTATAATAGTATATTATAGATTGAACCAAATTTATAGCCTCCTCTTCATCATGTCATCTTTCAAGCCCCATCGCTTTGATGGCACGCCCAAATTGTCAATTTAGCCTTTGCCGCTCAATCTTGTAAACGCAAGATCATTAATCGCAAGCCCAGAGAGCATCTTCTGTTCATCTCGATACCCGCAAAGCTTCCGGCTTCATACATAAACTTTGAGAAGAAACGTCATTCAATCCACACGTCAAGATTAACACGAGAGCAATCCAGAGCCGTCTGAACCGTCTCCTTCTTTTCACCCGCATGTAAGAGCCTTCAATGCCTCAGTCATCAGACCCTCCGTTTAGCAATCTCTATACTGCTGATTCAGCTCCTCCATAGTCCTCACATCTTCTCAACCTGACAAGTTTCTTCAGCGTTTTGCATCCGCCTCTTAATTTGCCATTTTGCTATCCTCCTTCAACTATTCAACTTATAACATGGTAATCTTTCATAACCTTGCATTTGTTGCATCGGTTACGATATCTTTTCTAAGATTTCTTCTCTTGTTGACTTTTAGTTAAGATGTGGTGACTTGAGCACGCCTTATTTCTGCTGTAGCTTACCTTGTTCCTGTTCTCAAAACGTTTTGTCGCCGCCTTGCTAGTCTTTAACTTAGTATTACGATTGTCCTCCTTAAACATATCTCAATTAAACTTTCTTTGCTGATAAAACACACTAAACTTCTGGTCTCCTTCCTAGGAAGCTTATCAACCACGGTTACCTCTGAAAGCGCGCCTCAGCAAAATCATCCAGAATGTGGCCTTCGGACTCTAAACATGGCCGTGCCATCTCTGAATCGAAGTGACTTTTACCTTATTCCCCTCATGAACTTTCTGGCGCCCAATTTTAGAGTTCAGATCGTTAGCCAATATTCGGTGAAAGACGAACTTTTCACCGATTATCTTTCGTTTCTTCTTGCTTCTTTCTTCGTGTTCATATTTGTACTTGCTATAGTCAATAATTCGCAAACCGGTGGTTTAGCCGTTATAATGAGTACAAGGTCAAGTTCTGCTTCTTCGGCCTTTGTCATCGCCTCAGCAATGGACAACACAATCGAGCTGTTCTCCATCACTACCAATCAGACGGACTTCCGTTTCAATCTCGTTCGTTAATCAACTGATTGTTAATAGTCGCATACCCCCTAAACAATGCTTTCTAATTCGCCAAAAAATAGTCGATAGAAACCATCCGCCATAAAAAAAACACAACTCAAGGTATGCAAAATTATGAACCTGGAGTCACGATTATAAAGCTAAGGTGAGTGAACCTGCTTTCTTGTTTAAAGTACCCTAATATTTCAGCAAAGTTCAATCTTCCTGTCAACAGTCTTATTTTGTTTTCATTAAATTGGTCATATTACTGTAAAGATACACCAGTGCTGAAGCATTACGCAGTAGTGTTGACACTGTTGGTTTAATATTCTATTGTTCCAAGCAGAATCACTGCTCCATTAAACTAATGACAAAGTGATGATTATTATGAACTTTCATCACAATTAGCCAACCGTTTTAGTATTTATCAAGCTCCTGGCGTTTTCGTCATGAATAGCATTATCAGAAATCTTCTTTGGCAATGGTTTGCCCAATCATTTGGCACACCACCATCTGTCACGGAAAAAGGGATGAATCTGATGCCATCGCCAATCATACCACTGCATGTCCCAAGTACTCTTCTCTGTCTACAAGTGCACCCTTGTCTTCGGCAAACTCTTATGGAACCCATCTACGCCAACTCCTGCAATCGCCCTTGTGCTGCCCGACATCATCGTCATCATTACTGTCTTTAACGCCAAGCCCTTCAATTCGAGCACATCTTTGCCTCAAGCTAGTGGATCCATATTCCAATAATCAAAGAGTTTTCCTCAGGATTGCCAACATAGATGCGAATGGCCTGCTCTAGCATCCAAGATCTTTCATCTGCCTACTGACACGCCCATCATCAAACACAAAAGTGACACCTCCAATCACAACTCTTTTGATTATTAATTTTGCTTGCACCCATGTGTGCCACTATTTTCCTCGACCTCAGAATGCATTTCTTTATGAGAAATTCTATATCTGTTGCCTTTTGACAACCGCATTGGCCAGTAGAATGGGAAATGTTTTCAGACACGTCATACTTTAGCATCTCATTGGCACTCTTCACAAGTGAATAACCTTTGCTGCCAAGAAGTTGCACACGTGCTGAGTCAATGCACCTGTCTTGTCGTACACACCATTGTATCGGCATGAGCTAACGGCCTCCACTTTCTCCACCCTTTGCTGTGTAGCATTGTACTTTCCAGCCTCTCTCATCGCTCGACAGCACCGCAGTGGCAGCATAGAAAGCTTCTGAGTGCACATACAGTCACACCATCAATACAGAAAGTGCATCGAGTCACATTTCACAACAACAGGGCTCAAAAGCAGTTCCTGCCAATGAATATGGAACAAGCTATCTGCCAATCTTGGCAAACCTACTCTGTATTTGACCTTTAACTCTTCTGGAATCCCTCAATCATCTGAACCACTTTTGTCATAGCGACCATGTCCAATCCTTTGTTCGGCCTCAGATGACACTTCGCCTCAACCAGTTCCTGCATACATAAGAACCTTCGTCGCTTGCTACTGGAACAGATTCTCCAGTGAGGAAGTGGTGCATGACGCGGCTTCTCCACTGACAACCTTTTCATCAATGGTAATGACATTTTCGTATGAACTGTAATGAGATCCCGTTTTAATTCTGTCCACTGGAAACTTGAAAACATCCTCCATCTGTCTTTAACCAAACCTTGTCAACATTTAAAGCCATACTTTCTTGCTGTCATCGGACGGACCTTTTGTGTGTGTCCATTCCTCAAGTAACTCTCCACTAAGCCACACGTCAACAGAACCTGCGGTAGAATAATCTGCTCAGTAATCAATAGAAATACCACTGGAAAGTGCATCGAGCACCTCGACTTCTAACTTTCCTCTTAGCAAGCATTTATATCCCCTTCCAGTACATATTTAATGGCACGAGCAACCAACAAAACCTGTCCTGACTGGAGCATTGGCAGCTACAACTCCTTGCAAACTTTGTAGCCACCATCAAGACCAGCTTCTTTCTGTACCTTGTCATGTCCTTCCTGTCTCTTTTCTCAACAAGGCGCCACCCTTCATCGGGTCATCACACCAAACCTTTGATAGTGCTTGGTAAGACTTTATCGCGACTTCCTTCTTTGTAATAAAGACCATCTGCCGTCGTTCACAGATCGTGTCTGTAAAACATTTTCATTTGCTCCTGCTAATATAGCACATCCGCTCGCCTGAGCGTCATTTGTCTTTTGCGCCACAAGGCAAGCGGATTCTTCCCTCACTCTCGTGTAAGATTTTCACTGGCCTATGCTATGCCTCGGCTGTGTCCTCTACTTACTCTCCCTGTTCGCTCTTTGCCCTCTATTGATGTCCTTGCCTCAGCAAGAATATCACCTGCATTCTCCCTTGAACACACGTCGCGTATCCATTGCACTCTCCTACACTAGCAGTTGCTGCAACTGTGTGTGGCGTTTTCTTTTAATCCTGTTTGAGCAAGAGCTAAGATCCAGCTGGAACCAAAATTGCACCACCAACAAATATTGCTACTTTTCACATCGATCAATGTGGACACCTCCAAAAATTATCTACAGGCATTAATCCTCACATAGCAACCCAAACTGATATGCAAGAATCCAGACAAAACTGGAAGGCTTTAGCTTATTGTTTTCTTGTATTCACTCGCTTTCATCCCAATGCAATCCGCTTAAAAGGCTGAAAAGCGACTGACCTCATATCCTACTTCCTCCGCAATATCTGCAATCGCATCTTTTTGTATTTTTAATCGCTCACAGTGCCATATGAATTCGATATTCACATAGGTATCAATTGTGCTCCAAAAAGATATTTAAAGCAATCCTTTAATGTTGTCATTGAGATATCATTTTCCCTAGCTAACTTTTTCTATAGTAAAATCTTGTCCCAGATGGCCAACCAATTGATCGTGAATGCCTCTTTTACTTTTTCTATCTGTCCCCTATAGAAATATTTCTTTTGTTTCTTCCAATTCCGGTGTATGACGAAGATAGACCAAAAAGCTCCAGACATTTTAGCATTCCAAGACTCTTTCCAATGATTTTGATCTTTTCTCAATGGTCGCCAACTGTAACGGATTGTCTCATTTTGGTTCTTGACATGTGCCTCAGCTCTCAAAAACCAGCTCGAACGTCCTTTGACACAGTCTCCAGATAAAGAGTTCCTCTGGCAAGCGTTTAAAAGTCTCCATATTTTCAATATTCAAAACAGCAAAATATGCTGTCCACCGCCCAATGGAAGCCTCAAAACTCAATTCTTTTCTTCAACCTCCACTCTTTCTTTATCCGATAACGCCCATTTCGATGCGCAGTATGCACTCCATCCAGCCATTCCATTCGCCCCCTGCAGGCAGTAGAATATGGCTAAGTTCCTCGTTTTCTTTCTCCATAAGAGAACTGTTTCCGTGCAAGCGAGCGTAGAGTGAAACAACCCTCTGCAAGCACAATATTTTCCATAACCTCTTTCTCCTTCGGGTTAGTATAATCTAACCGTACTTTCTTAACTATACAAACAAATATCTCCTCTCCTTGTCCAATACTTTTAGTATTGGACAAGGTGTCTAGTTTGTGCTAATCCATTTCATGTACTAGTATGGACCAATTAGTAGAGAAAGAAGGTGACACATGTTACTGTTAATATAAAGTTTTCATGAGGTGTATACCATTACTGAGTTTCAGGTAACAAGAAGAAACAAGATCAGTATTTAAACAATTTGTTTGTTGTTGGGATTTAAATCAGCGTTGGTCAGTAATCCTGACGGAAACTTCGATTGTCAATGTCATGCTCACGTATTGGAATTAATGGAGAAATGACACAAAATTATGAGATCCGCTAGAAGGAAGAATGAAAATTCCAAGAGAAGCCAAAATTGCGAAACAGTCACTGTGGTCAAACCTGCGGTGAGGTGCTGGTAAAGAGAAGAATTATGATGGGACGACTATGAGCAACTGCTATATTCGCAAGGTAGCACCACCAGGTGATCCTATTAGCAACAGTTAGAGGATTATGAGCTGAGAAAAGCAGATGCAGAACTTATTGACGTAGAACAGAAAGGACTTTATTTTATGAAGTACACGATTGTTTCTGCTGGTAACCCAAATGGTAAGACTACACTTATTTAACTCCCCCACGGGATCAATCATGTCGGCAACTGGTCATGTAACGTAGGAGAAGAAAGAAGGTAAATTAAAAGGTCATATGACATTACTATTGCCGATTTACCGCGGTATTTTCCTTTCTCCATACACACTTTGAGGAAGTGAAGCTGTAAGAAATATCTTCAATGAAAAAACCACGTTATTATCAACATTATTGATGGTACAAACTCCAGAAAGAATTGTATCTAATCATCAGATTCTTGAACTTGGCATTCCAGTCGTTACCCGCAGTGAATATGGCTGATGTCACGGTGTGCGGCGATATTCTCGACTTTACCACCATCAAAGATGCCATTGCTCCAGTGGTTGAGATTTCTGCTCTAAAGAGCGGGGAATTGACACCCAGGCTGGGCGTCGTTGCAAAATGTTAACACCCGAGCCACTTTAAGTCTCTCCATGACCCTGACCCAAAAAATCGAAGATGCAAAGAGGTACCAGGATTCCTTGACACAGGTTTCTGAAGCAACAGCATCGTTGGTAAGGCACCAAGATCTTTGAGAGAGATGAAAGATACTCAATCAACTTCTTCTCTCCCTGATAGCCAGATGAAGACCTTGAATATTATTGCCGCGAGCAGAGAAAGAGTTAGAGAGTATTATCACAACCGAACGCTGGTCTCATATTGCAAAGATTATTGATCGTTGCTATAAAGCGCAATAAGAATATGGTGACACTCTGACAAAATTGACCCATTTTCACACGAATCGTATTTTACATTGCCATCTTTGCCATCATTATGTTTATTGTCGCCCATATCGAATATTGGTAAACCATCAGTGACTCTGATCACGATACTTTTCGGTAAAATTGTTCAGCTATAGTGGAGTGACTTGACCAATATTGGTTGGTGCAAATGGTCGTTGGCTCACTTTCGATGGTATTATCGCTGGTGTTGGGATCTGTTATTGGATTCTTCCACAGATGTTATTTCTTTTCTTCTCCTCGGCCTTCCTTGAGGGCTGCATTACAGGCTGAATTGCCTTTACAGGGACAGAATTTTAGAAAGTTTGGTCTTTCAGGAAGAGTTTATTCCTATCCTTGTTGGCACAGGTTGTGGTGTCTTTGAGTTATGGCATCAAGAACAATTGAGCGAGCATGATCGTCGAATGACTGTTATGACAACTACTTTTCATTCTTGTTCTGCAAAAGATTCCAATATCGCACGATTGCCGGTTTCACTCTTTAATGGTGTCGCTTGCTGGACCAAGTGCCTACTTTTGTTGGTATGTATCGCCATCATTATTTTTGTATTATGCTGTTACTGCGCTCTGTTTGCTGGGATCCAACTCATTTGTTATCGAGTCACCCTATCATATGTCAAACTCATTGGTAGTATTTATCGCTCCATTGCTTGAGCGTTCTAAGCAAGCTTTTTATCAAAAAGCGGGGAAACCGCTATTCTTTACATCCATCTTCATTTGGTTATTGTCAAACTTCAGCTTTGCTGGTGGTTCACGGAATGTGACAGATGACATGGATGGCTGGTGGTTTTGTCGCTGTTGATGGTAAAAAAGATTGTTCATATCTTAAGCCCTTGTTTGAGTCGGGTTTGCTTTCAACCATTACCATTGGTCTTATTGCAAAGGAGAATGTAGTCGACGCAATTTCTATGTCTTTCCACCTGGTGCAGAAGATCTTGTTGGATAACAGCCAGCCAATTTGCTACATTGCAAGCAAGAACCACCCATTGGTCGCCTATGTGCCCAGATGACCGCAGGCACCTGCTTTGTTTTCATCGTTATTAAGAGAGAGATGGCTCTTCTGAAAGTGGACTGATCATTGGTTATCAATGTATCTTTGCCTATGTTGTTTCATTGACCATTATCAATTAGGTATCGTTCACTGAAAGTCAGAGATTCAGCATTAAACCAGCAGCTGCTATCATCTTGATTGGTACTGATTATCTTCCGCTGAAAACCGGCTCCGCAAAGCCAACAGCAAAACCAGCCAGCAAAGAATCACTGTCTGTGCTGAATATATGTTCAAGGCTACCGCAATTGTTGGACCCATTGTCTTGCCTGCAGGTGCAGGTTTTGTAATCACCAAGACAAGAAACACGGCAGTATTATCTCCTTGTGGTGGAAATTAGAAGCCGGCGAAAATTGTGGCAGCGTTAACCTCGTCGCCACAAACTGTCTAAAGATGATA